>Ga0078972_1000023_pt1 | contig 558156 bp, 596 predicted proteins | sample YelNatPaOPGAMG01_FD_67568 | JGI IMG/M metagenome (GOLD analysis project Ga0078972, IMG submission 67568) | Hot spring thermophilic microbial communities from Obsidian Pool, Yellowstone National Park, USA - OP-RAMG-01 (SPADES assembly) (version 2) | ecosystem: Environmental > Aquatic > Thermal... | reverse complement strand
TAACTTGCGTCTTATCTACCGATATGGATACCCTTCTAGTACAAGGGGCAGGAGGTGGTGCTGTTGGAGCAGAGCCCCTTGAATCCGAAGAGGAATTGAAAGAAAATTGTCACTGTCATCTAGCCAGCAGAGAACACGCAACTTGAATCCGAAGAGGAATTGAAAGTACCAGAGAGCTGTACCTGCCGGGGCACCGCAGGCCTCTTGAATCCGAAGAGGAATTGAAAGCAGGAGGAGTGTTGAGGATAAAGTTTATATAGACGATGATGACTTGAATCCGAAGAGGAATTGAAAGCAACAACTCTTGGTATATCAACCAATGGAACTCCCAACTTGAATCCGAAGAGGAATTGAAAGGGGACACAACGCAGGATGCACGCGCAACAGATACAACGTCTTGAATCCGAAGAGGAATTGAAAGGTTTACGCTTGACTCGCCACCACCCGCTGTCCCCCACTTGAATCCGAAGAGGAATTGAAAGACGATTGATATTAATTCTTGAACTACGTCTTGAGACATCTTGAATCCGAAGAGGAATTGAAAGATGAATAGACCTGTTTCAAAAGAACTATAGTAAAGTTCACCACTTGAATCCGAAGAGGAATTGAAAGTGAAGCTTTACGACGAATACTTCGGTAAGGTTGATTTTGTCACTTGAATCCGAAGAGGAATTGAAAGTTTTCCGCACTTTGGGCACGTCCACGCGAGCATCTCAACTTGAATCCGAAGAGGAATTGAAAGTCTCGCTCTGCTCTATAATAAGCTTCTTTTCATTTAAATCCTTGAATCCGAAGAGGAATTGAAAGTAGTATATGCTTACGCTTAGCACGTAGTTTTTGTATTTATCTTGAATCCGAAGAGGAATTGAAAGCAAGAAAACAGGATGCGTATAGGACATTCACTGAGAGGCCTTGAATCCGAAGAGGAATTGAAAGATGCATTGAAATCTTTTTTCAGCCTCTGGCCATATTTTTCTTGAATCCGAAGAGGAATTGAAAGATGAGAACTTCGCCTCAGACCCGAACACCAATGGCAACTTGAATCCGAAGAGGAATTGAAAGAGTTGAAGGTAGGCCCGACCGCCTTCACTTTGCAAGTATCTTGAATCCGAAGAGGAATTGAAAGCACTTTCTAACCCGTCGCCTTTTAATGAAGTTAACAAATTACTTGAATCCGAAGAGGAATTGAAAGGTCCTCTATGTCCTCAATTATTGGCAAAGAGTCTGGGATTACCTTGAATCCGAAGAGGAATTGAAAGTGAAAAGCTGGTCATGAAATACGGGAGGGGCTCTGTCTGCACTTGAATCCGAAGAGGAATTGAAAGAGAACATTCTCCACAAACATAAAGATAACGGAATGCGACACCCTTGAATCCGAAGAGGAATTGAAAGCATGTATGATTGCAAGGAGGTGAAGTGAAAATATGGCGCTTGAATCCGAAGAGGAATTGAAAGCGGAGCCAACCACTCTACCGACCGATACCGTTATCTCTTCGGCTTGAATCCGAAGAGGAATTGAAAGTTTAACACATCAAGCGGTAGCCACATCACGTTACACCCCCACTTGAATCCGAAGAGGAATTGAAAGCTGCTAGCTTCCTAGCCTTATCATTCTGAAGGTCGGCTATCTTGAATCCGAAGAGGAATTGAAAGATTCTACTATGGTGACATCAAATACAGGTATTGGTGCTTGAATCCGAAGAGGAATTGAAAGCTTGAATTACATCTTGACTCATTTTCGTTCGACAAGTACTCTTGAATCCGAAGAGGAATTGAAAGCTAACCTCATGTCCATAACCCTTCTCAAGGAATCTTTTGCTTGAATCCGAAGAGGAATTGAAAGTGAACTTCCATTCATCCCTAAAGGCCTCCTCTATTCTCTGTCTTGAATCCGAAGAGGAATTGAAAGCTCCGTGAGACTTTATTATCTCCTTCACCGCCTCATACGCCTTGAATCCGAAGAGGAATTGAAAGCTTTTCGGTGATGCAGTATATATCTTGTACAGCTCAACTTGAATCCGAAGAGGAATTGAAAGAGCAACTCATGCCCTTCAGGCCCGACGAACCTTGTCAAGTCTTGAATCCGAAGAGGAATTGAAAGTGCTCATAGCATCCATCAGGCGTCAGGTATATTATTCTACCCTTGAATCCGAAGAGGAATTGAAAGTGTACCTTTTCTAGCAATACATGTTGTTCGCCCGAAATGAACTTGAATCCGAAGAGGAATTGAAAGGCACCATACCAAGTTTTAACGTGCTTTTTGCCTTTGTACACTTGAATCCGAAGAGGAATTGAAAGTAACGCTCTTGAAGAAGAGCGGCATCGAAGCGTAGAATAACTTGAATCCGAAGAGGAATTGAAAGCTTGGAGGTGGAGGAGGTATTACATCTTCCGACATATCTACTTGAATCCGAAGAGGAATTGAAAGGGCTTTATGTAAAACTTGAACGGGTTGAAGTACGTCGTCTTGAATCCGAAGAGGAATTGAAAGCTCCGCTAACAAAATACCTTACGACGTTAGTGGAGTGCTTGAATCCGAAGAGGAATTGAAAGACGACAGGCTCTATGCGGTATCAAGAAGGCTGTATAGGCTCTTGAATCCGAAGAGGAATTGAAAGGTCCTTAGCGATTAATTTAGGCCTTACGTAAAACATATACTTGAATCCGAAGAGGAATTGAAAGAGGTATACGGCTACCTGCGTAGCGGCTCGACGCCGATAGCTTGAATCCGAAGAGGAATTGAAAGTACGTTTTGCTTTTGTAAATCCTGATTTTGTGAGCTAAAGCCTTGAATCCGAAGAGGAATTGAAAGGGGTCATTCGACGCAACGACAACTTTAACGTTTTTATCTTGAATCCGAAGAGGAATTGAAAGATCATTTTTGAGGTATGGCTTCCGTTATCCGAATAAGGTGCTTGAATCCGAAGAGGAATTGAAAGCATATGGCGGGTTAAGTACGGGGTTATGCCGCCCGGCACTCTTGAATCCGAAGAGGAATTGAAAGTTTTTATTTTTGAGGCAAATGAAAAAAGAAGAAATAACTTGAATCCGAAGAGGAATTGAAAGCTTTTAGGCGTCGAGTCGGCCTTATGACGCCTCTGCAGTCCCTTGAATCCGAAGAGGAATTGAAAGTCACGTTTGACCATTTCAACCGTCGTGAACTTCCATTCATCTTGAATCCGAAGAGGAATTGAAAGAGTCTCTTGACGAGGAGAAGCTGATATTTACTGGAGGCTTCTTGAATCCGAAGAGGAATTGAAAGACGAGGGGTACTCGCCAGTCGATGCGATGCCGTACGAGCCTTGAATCCGAAGAGGAATTGAAAGAATACCATGGGCATCACCTATCTGCATGGTCGGTAAAGTCTCTTGAATCCGAAGAGGAATTGAAAGTTGATATCGCTACCGCCACGGCTAGGTTGCGCTCGCCCCTGCTTGAATCCGAAGAGGAATTGAAAGAATACCACTAGAATTTATGAACAAACTAACGCCTAAGTTGTTCTTGAATCCGAAGAGGAATTGAAAGTACCTGAGCAGGTGCTCATTCCTCCTGCGGCCACGCCCGGCTTGAATCCGAAGAGGAATTGAAAGCCGCTTTGGGCCTCGCATTGATGCTGTCGTTGTAAACGATGCTTGAATCCGAAGAGGAATTGAAAGGACCTCCTTGGCATGATACCAGAAAGGCCAATCAAGGTCTTGAATCCGAAGAGGAATTGAAAGTGTTTTGTCAAAGTCTATCACAACTTTTGTGCTGTCTGCTTGAATCCGAAGAGGAATTGAAAGAAAAGGTACAAGCCGAGGATACGTGCTGGCGTGGTAATACCCTTGAATCCGAAGAGGAATTGAAAGGCAAGCCTGCCGCCGTGCCTAGCTTGCGGACGGGTCATAGCTTGAATCCGAAGAGGAATTGAAAGTTGAATTCTTGGCGTCGAAAGACCGAGAGATGTTAACAACTTGAATCCGAAGAGGAATTGAAAGGGGTAACCCGCCCCCCGCCCCGCCCGCGAGCCTACCGCCGCTTGAATCCGAAGAGGAATTGAAAGCCAACATACACTATCCTCCTACCCTTAAGCTGTTTAACTACACTTGAATCCGAAGAGGAATTGAAAGTTTTGCGTGTCGTCTGGCTCAAGGTCGCAGAACCAGCTTGAATCCGAAGAGGAATTGAAAGATTCACATTCACCATGGTTCAGCATAAATGACCCCGTCTTGAATCCGAAGAGGAATTGAAAGAATTGCCTCGGAATAGTTGGGGAACAGCCCATTCTTCTTGAATCCGAAGAGGAATTGAAAGCAATGCTGGTTTTCAAAATTACTTTGCTGATTTTGCGGACTTGAATCCGAAGAGGAATTGAAAGTAATCGAGGAAAAGGGCCTAAAGGGAAAGGACAGGGTTAACTTGAATCCGAAGAGGAATTGAAAGCTTAACCCGTTGACAGGCCTACGTGTTTCGGCTTCAATCTTGAATCCGAAGAGGAATTGAAAGTGAGCTGTGTCTGCAGAAGCTTCAGAAGGTCGTCTGGCCTCCACTTGAATCCGAAGAGGAATTGAAAGCGGTGAGAAATTTCTACTGCGCTATCAGGAAACACAATAACTTGAATCCGAAGAGGAATTGAAAGAAGTTGCACCCTTACGGCCTCTCCTCCGCCTAGATGGCAACTTGAATCCGAAGAGGAATTGAAAGTAAAGGCCGAGCGCTTCTTTAGGCTTATACTGGTCAACACCTTGAATCCGAAGAGGAATTGAAAGTTCCATGACTTGATACTTTCGTTGCAGGGTAGGAGGAAGGCTTGAATCCGAAGAGGAATTGAAAGACGCCGCAAAAGTATTGCGCCAACGTCATCAAAGCAGTGGCTTGAATCCGAAGAGGAATTGAAAGTCGACCCGTGCCGTGCCGTGCCGCAGAAGTTCAAGGCATCTTGAATCCGAAGAGGAATTGAAAGTGAAAAGGAGAAAGGAGATTTCTGACGCATTCATTTTAATAAACTTGAATCCGAAGAGGAATTGAAAGCTCGTCGGAGCTTGTCCGTTAAGAACTTTCATGTGGGCTAACTTGAATCCAAAGGGGAATTGAAAGTGGTATCAAAGAGCAGGCTGAACGTATGATTTAATATCTCTTGAATCCAAAGAGGAATTGAAAGAAAATTCGAAATCGTTTAAGACACCTATGATTCGCCAATCAGGGAAGTAGCCTGAAAACCGACCAGCTCAGCACCCTTGGAAAAATTTTTTCCCGGATGCTTGGATAAATACTCTTCATACTCTAATTAGAGGAGAAAGCGCACTATGGAAAACGGAAAGGAATTAAACTGGATATGCGCGGCACTTCCGCCCACCTCTCCCCATACTCCAGAAAAACTCTTATCTAAAACTTATGCGTACTTTTCTTGATAAATCTTGGCGTCATATAAAGACGAGAACGTTCCGATTACGCTTAAGATAAAGAGGAAGGGTTTCGAGGTAATAGTACAGGGCGACATACCTACGATAACTAGACAGCTCGATGCATTATCTGAGTTCATAGAGGCGCTCGACGAAAGGTTGCATGTGGAGGCCGAAAAAGTCGAGGTGGAAAAACCACCTTCCCCCCAAGAACTTTCTTCAGTATCAACCTCGGACATCCCAACAATAAAGCCATCGAAGAGCACCACGGAAAACCTAGTTAACATATTCCAGACACCTTGGGGTAGGCAACCGCGCACGCTGGCAGAAGTCATTAAGGCACTCGAGACGAATGCTGTACCGGACACCCCGGAGAAGGTCTCGGTGTATTTGGCTAGGCTCGTAAAGAAGGGCTTCCTCAGGAGAATAGAAAAGGATGGCAAGTGGGCATACTTTCATGTTGCTGAGTCCTAACGGAAACCACGGCATTTTATTCTCTAGGCTTAAATAATCTAAGTGCGCATGCAAAGTCATGATTAGCACCGCAAGGGTTGTGGTATTCTTCTCGGCCGTTGCCCTCGGAATAGTAAGCCTCCTCACTGGCCTAGTCCTATACTTCTGGCCTCGCGGTCCTAGGTCAGGCTGGCTTGTAATCATGGGGCTTAACAAGAGCGGCTGGTCCGACCTACACGCATATTCCTCGATTCTAGCACTTCTCGTGATAGCTGTTCATTTAATTTTGAATTGGAAGTCGATAAAACTCTACGTAAAATGTCTTAAGGAGATCTAAATGCCATCAATTCCGCGCATCCACCATATTGAGAAGAGCAACCTACAGCCCCAATCTTCTAGCCAGATCGTAGATTACTGGAGGGGACCAGTAAACGTTATTGAGAGACTTTAGTATACCGATTATCCAAACCACTAGGAGTATTAACCCAAATAGCGCACTGAGGGCCAATCTAAGAAAAGGTATGAACGAGAAGATAAATGCCACGATGCCGGCGATTACCGCGACCACAAAGAAAGATATGGAGAGGTATGCCCAATGCTTTGCATACTTGTAATCCGGCTTAAGCACTAACACCAGTATACCTCCGATGAGAGGTATCAACCAAGCGATAAAACCCCAAATTCTTTCTTCACTTCCTATTGCTGAGTTCATAAGGATTTTCATGTAAGAATCTACTTAAAAGATTTTGGGATTATCTGAATGGGTTTAATAACCGACGCATTCGTACAAAGCTTATGATTGGGGAGGCGCTGACGCTTACGGCGGCTTTATGTTGGGCCGTTGGTGCAAACCTTTACAAGGTAGGCCTAAGGAGTATGGATCCGATTAAGCTAAATCTCGTAAGGAGTTGCGCTGCGGCCGCCATTCTTTTAATATTCGTACTCGTATGGGACAAAAGCGGATACTTTCTTTTACTTTATACACCATCGGCCGCTTACCTTATCGCAGCCTCCCTCATAGGTTGGGCGCTTGGTGACACACTCTACCTCATCAGCTTAAAGCACATAGGCGTATCCCATGCGGTACCGTTAACCTATTCCTATCCGCTCTTTTTGGTCCCGATGAGCATGTTTATACTTCGAGAACAATTTACCCCGAACGTAGCCGCAGGCACGGTCTTAATAGTGCTAGCGGTGTGGTTGCTCAGCGGACAGGGAAAATTGCAACTCGACGGTTCTGCTAAGCTTGGCTTCATAGCAGGGGTCTTAACCGCTGTCTGCTGGGCTCTGGGCGTGACGCTGTTCAAGCTAGTCGTGGAGGTTTTCGATCCAGTATTTACGGCGTTTTTCAAGATATTAATCGTCCTACCTTTCCTCGCGGCATATCTCAAGGTCTTTGGCTCCCGGGATTCATCTCCCGTAGTTCCGCAAAAAAGATCGGAAGTCATAGCGGCAATGCTGGGCGGAATAATCTCCGTAGGGCTAGGCGACATGATTTACTTGGTAGGCTTGAGCTTAACGCAAGCAAACACCGCCGTACCTCTCGGCTCCTCAACTCCCATATTCTCTGCAATACTGGCCGCAATCTTTCTAAAGGAGAGGCTGACGAGTAGATCCGCGATAAGTTCGGTACTGGTCGTGCTGGGCGCAATCCTTCTCCTAAGCCCCATTCGTTATTAAGTATTGAGACGTATTTACTGTTCCATCAGCCTTATTGCCGATTCGTATACCTCGATTGCACCGCTCTCCTTAAGCTTTTTCAGAGCCTTAAACACTGCCTTCTTCGGTGCAGGCGTCTCTACGAAGATCTTCCAGAACGGGTAATACCCTTTTTGCGCCCTCAGAGTATTCAATATAATCTCCGCGACCCTATCCTCATCAACTTCTTCTAAACGCTCCATGCCGAAAGGTTCGGCTTCAATAAACAATTTTTCAACATTCCTCTGGATTCCCATACCTTCGCTAACTAGCATTTGGATTACCTCAAGCCCGATTCCATACTTCCGTAACACTTGCTCCGGATCCACATAGTAGGAGTATATTTCCTTGGCTACATCTCCTACCTCAAACACCTTATTCCTGACAAGTATTCTTAGGAGGGCAGCCCTTCTCACAATCTCGGATATGATTTCCTCCTTTGTCTTCGCGAGCCTTATCGCTATCATATCTAGGACGCTACTATTTGAAAAGTCCACTTTGAAAGAGTCAGTGAGCGGATCCCACTCTGCGATCGTCAAGTATTTGTTGTAATCCTCGACCTCCCATATGTAGCGCATCCTCCTACCATAGGTCTTACCTTCTGAAGAAGGCCTTGCGAGGTTCACACGTTCGATGAGCGCGACCGCGTCCAGCAAGGGTATGTGGCTAGGAGGAATGTTCATCGGTGGGCTGACAAGCCTCTTAACGACAGACTCTATACTCTCCGCATGGATTGTCGAGAGGCCACCGTGTCCTGTTGCGATTGCTTGGAATAATACGAATGCCTCCTCTCCCCTAACCTCTCCAACTATGAGATAGTCTGGCCTGTATCTTAGGCTCGTCTTGACCAGATCGTAGAGCGTTATCTCGCCGATCTTATAGGACCCGAGTCCATAACTCTCTCTCGTCATGAATCTAACCCAGTTATCGCTCGGTATATTCAACTCTGCCGTCTCCTCACATGTGACTATCTTCATCCTAGGTTTTATGAAGCATGAAAGGGCGTTTAGACTCGTCGTTTTCCCGCTTCCTGTTGCTCCAGCGACGAGTATGTTTGCTTTGTTCTCTATCAAAACCCAGAAGTAAGCAGCCATCTCGGGACTTAGCACATTACTCGCTATGAGTTCTGTTATAGCAAAGGGCTTCTCTCTAAACTTTCTTATCGTGAAAGTGCTCCCTCTAGGCGAAATCTCCTCCCTGAAAGTCGCCGCGAGCCTATGCTTGCCATAGATCATGGCATCGAGTATGGGGAATGCGGAAGAGACGTGTTTCTCAGACTTGTGGGCTAGCTGGATTATGAAATCATCCAAGGCCTCCCGGTCCGTGAAGACTATGTTCGTTGGAATGCTCTCATAATCCCTATGCCAAACGTATACGGGCACGTTCAAACCGTCGCATGAAATGTCCTCTATCTTGTAGTCCTCCATCAGTACGTTGAGCGGGCCGAAGCCGGTCATGTCCCTATCGAGATAATAAAATATCTTCTCTTTCGACTTCTCGTCAAACTTCCCGAAGGCCTTTCCATATTTTTTGATAAGCTTCTCAGCAGTATTCAGCAAGATCTTCCTAGCCTCTTCCTCTTCTCCAATCCTAGGAGGCTCGAGTTCCTTTGAAAGTATGTCTTTCAACTTTTCTAAGAGCAAGATCTCCTCTGGGGATAGTTGGACCTCTGTCGCAAAGTATTCCGGCTCTATAGTCCGGCTGGAATGCGAGGCTATTACAACCTCCGCAACCCCTTCCCTTATTGGATAACGCTCCAAGACCTTATAATTCTCAGGTATTTGTCTAATCTCTATCCCTTTCCAAGGATTCGGAACCTCTTTTGTCTTATCTTTTTTCTTCCAGATTGCTAGTGTGATATTCTTACCCCAGTTCACTGTTAAAACAATAAAAATACTGGAATATATCCTCTATGGCGGCCCTAGGAAAATGTTATAAGCCAAAAAGTAAAGAAAAACTATAAACTAAAAATGGTTGATACGGTCGTGACGCTTAGTAATGGTTTAGTAGGTTTCGCATTAATAGGGCTGTTTCTCCTTTTTAGAAGAGGGAAGAAGACAACTCCTCAACAGATGCGTACAGAGGAGCAAGCTCAGAAAAATTCTGAGACTCTTCCCCCCCCCCAAGACTGGAGGTGACGCAGAAACGAAGCCCACTGGGCCCGAGGGACCGGTTAGGTTCGCTTCCCTCGGAGAGTTAGCCTCCGCGATCGGGGCCAAACATCTCATACTCTTCAACCAGTACGGAATACCCATAGAGTCGTATAACGTCCGTGAGGGGCGCGGAATTTCTGTTCCGCTCGCCGAATTTGTGTCAACGATGCGAAAGCTTAGTCCAGATTTTGATTCTATAGTTTCCGGGGATGGCCGGAAGATCATTCTTTCATCTATCGAGAAGGTTGGAGATATTGAGGTCTTTGCCCTAGCCGTTGGCGATTCAGAAATGAAAGTTAAAGCGGATGAGGCCCGAGAATTTCTTAAAGCATACCTCTCGGAGAGTTTGGGGAGGCGCAAATGACGGCTAATAGCGAAGAGCAGTTGCTAGTAAGCCTGCTCAAGGCGAGCAGCCGAGGGTCTATCGAGATGGCGATGATTTTATCCGAAAACGGAACACCTATAGCTTACGAAAGTGATAATAAATACTACGACCCAGAATACGTCGCTACAGCCGCCGCAGTTATCAGCGGTGCGGTATCCTCAGTCATGGAGCTTTTAAATGCCAAAGGTTATAAACAGGTAAGCGTAGACCTTGGGGATGGTAGGAAACTTTTGATAAGGCAGTATAAGAAACAACAGAAGCTTTATCTCGTGTGTTTGACCAACACTAACCCCAACTTGGGATTCATCGAATTATTGTTGGAGGAGCACCTTCCCAAGTAGAATGGAGGAGCAAGGATGGGCTTTAAGGACGGGCTCGTGGGGTTCTTCTATACGAAGTTCAACACACTCGGATCGCTCCTTCTGAAGGTCTTTCCAGGAATAGCTTCAAAACTCGACGCGGCCATTATCAGGATCCATCCTGAGGTCTATGCCTCCACGGTTGCAGGCCTAACGCTCATCGCGACCTTGATATGCGTTCCGCTGAGTGTTTTGCTCTACTTTTTCACCGGGAATCTTCTAAGCCTTGTAATCCTAGCTGTTCCGCTCATAGTCATGCTTCTTGGGGTCTTCTATCCTTACTCTCAGGCATCCTCGATCTCCTCCGTTTTCGAGAGCGAGGTCCCCTATGCCGCCACGTATCTCGCGGTCATGGCCACTGGTGGAGTCCCACCTTACATGAGTCTGAAGAGGCTTTCTAAGAGCGAGCTAATGCCGAACCTTGCTAAGGTAGCAAGCGTAGCAAACATAAAGGTCGAAGCAACTGGAGAGGACCCTGTCTCCGCCATCGAGGACATGGTGAAGAGCGTTAAATCGAAGGATTTCAAGGACCTTCTCTTGGGCTACGTCTCGACGCTCAGGAGCGGCGGGGATGTTGTCCACTTCTTGATCAGGAAAACCGAGATGGTCTTCCAGAACAGGACAGCGAACATGAAGATCATCGGTGAGAGGCTTGGGATGTTAATGGAGGCATATGCGGCCACCGTCATGATGCTCGCGCTAGCCATCTACATAATCTTCATAATATCGAGGGCCCTTCCGTCGGAGTACTTCTCATTCCCCGCGGAGCAGTTCGTGGTCCTATCCTACCTCATCATGCCGCTTATGGCAGGAATGTTCATATACCTTGCGGACATCACCCAACCCAAATACCCGCTAATGGATAAGAGACCTTATAGGACCTTTTTGGCGTGGTTGCCTCTTGGGATAGCCTTCTTCATACTTTTCGTTACACCATTCTACGTCGACACCCTGAGGTACATCACACCATTCAACTTTACAGCGGACTTGATAGTCAGGCTCAGGATGCTGATGGGGCTCGAGAGAGGGTATGAGTCAACGATAGCCATGTGTTTAGGCTTCCTCGTCCTCTTTGCACCCGGAGCTATCGCTTGGGAGAGGTATGGTAAGGAAAACATATCCATCCTCCGTGGCATGACTAGGTTCCTCAGGGACCTGACGGAGACCAGAAAGACGGGAATGAGCCCGGAGAAGTGCATAAGGCTGTTATCGGACAGGAATTACAGCGGGTTCACCAAGCATCTCAAGCTGATGAGCAGGCAGATTGGCTGGGGCGCCTCTCTGAAGAAGGTCTATAAGGATTTTGAGAGGAGGGTTCACGGATGGCTCGCAAAGGCCGGAATGTTCATACTGATAGACTCCATAGATGTCGGTGGCGGTGCTCCCGAGGTGCTCGACACTGTGACCACGTTTATGGAGGATCTTGAGGAGATGGAGAGGGAGAAGCGGGCAACTCTCAGGCCCCTCATGCTCGTCCCTTACATGACGGCGATGATGCTCATCGTGCTCATCGTGATACTCGTCATGTTCATGAGAAACCTGCTCCAGATCGCAAGGATTTACATATCCCTGTCGGAGTTCGTCCACATGTTCCTGCCGCCGGTCGTTATAATAGCGATCATCAGCGGCCTAGTCGCTGGGAAGATCTCGGATGGAACGGTCGCCGCTGGTTTCAAGCATGCCATGATAATGGCCGCGATGACCCTGATATCTGTATGGCTCTCTGGAATTTTCAGCGTTCAGATAATAACGATACCGACGTAGCACCAAAAACCCTTAAAACGGAAAGTCTTTTATAGCTCTTTTGCGAACCTTTGAGCCATGAATAGGAGTAAGTCTGGAATAAGCCCTGTGATGGCTACTGTGATACTGGTAGCTATTGCCATAGTCATCGCCATCGCCGTGGCATTCTGGGCAAGCGGACTTGTCGGCGTGTTCACGAGGTTCGAGAAACTCGAGATAACATCAGCCTACTATGTTAGTGATCAGGAGGGTGTTAAGCTGACCGTTAAAAACACAGGCTCTGCGGATGCGAGCATAGATAACATCTTTGTAAACGGAAGACCGTGTGACGGGGGTTGCGGCGACGTTCCTAATCCTGACTCACCTAAAACTATTGCGGTTGGAGACAGTGAAACAATAACTGTAGCTAACCCGCCTACTGATGTTACCGGTGGTCAATGGAAACCAGGCGTGACCTACGAGATCGCTATCCATACTGCTAGCGGCAAGACCTATCCAGTATCTGTCCTAATACCGTGAACGTAAGCTCTTAAGCTCCTTAAAGTTTTTTTATAAAACATCAATGATGATTTTAAGCCCGTTATATTGTCCGAACGTACAAAAATCTGGGGCTATGCCGGGGCTGGGATTCGAACCCAGGATGGCCTACGCCAGTGGGTCTTAAGCCCACCCCCTTGACCAGGCTCGGGTACCCCGGCATCCACGGAATTCTTTGCAAAGCCCAAATTTATCCATACTCGTTAGATATTTATCCATCTATCGCACAACCTACAGATCATGAGGATAGAGAGCGTCAGGGCCTTTATCCTGAAAAAACCGCTCGAAAAGCCCCTCATAACGTCTAAGGCTGAGCTGAAGGAGAGGGCTACCGCCATAGTCCAGGTCAGGGCAGATGACGGGATTGAAGGTTTAGGCGAGGGTGTCGGCGTGCCGAACGTGATAAAGGAGATAGTCGAGAAGAACCTCGCACCCATGCTGATCGGGGAGGACCCCTTTGACATAGAAAGGCTATGGAGAAAGATGTTTCAGAGATTGTACTGGGAGCCAAAGGGAGCATGGGTCTGCGCCATAAGCGCTGTCGAGATGGCTCTTTGGGACATAGCCGGCAAAGCCATGGACGTCCCCGTTTACAAACTAATCGGGGGACTCTACAGGGACAAGCTGGAAGCATACGCAAGCGACATATTCTGGGACGAAACCGATGAGATGGCCAAAAAGGCAGCCTCCTTCGTCGAGCAAGGTTTCAGGTACGTGAAGTGCCACATAGGCAAAGGGTTCGGGCAGGATGATGTGAGGGTTAGGGCCATGAGAAGGGCGATTGGAAAAGATGCCGAGCTCATGGTCGATATAAACTGCGGTTATGACAGGCCTACTGCCATAAAATTTGCGGAAATATTCGAGGAAAACGAAGTTTTCTGGTATGAGGAACCTTTACCACCATTCGACCTAGAGGGCTACAAGCTACTGAGGGACTACACCGACCTGCCGATAGCTACTGGCGAAAACGAGTTCACGAAGTATGGTTTTAGGGACATGTTCCTTAAGGGCGTGGTGGATTATGCTATGCCGGACTTGGCGAGGGTAGGCGGCATACTCGAGGGAAAAAAGGTCTGCGCGCTTGCAGAGTCCTTCAACGTCATATGCTCGCCTCATGTATTCTCAACGGGCATACTGCTGGCGGCAACCCTGCACCTGATGGCCAGCACACCTGGAACCGAGTTATTCGAGCTCGACACCACGGGCACCGGCGTAATAGATGAGTTTCTGGTCGAGCCCTTAGAAGTCCGGGATGGTTACGTATACGTGCCAAAGGGACCTGGCCTAGGTGTCCAGCTCAGTGAAAAGGCGAAAAGGTACTTAGTGCAATGATGCGAGAGTCCGGGGGCGCTTAACATTTCGTCAATACGTTTTCTTGCCTTCTAACATCCTCAAACATTTTTTTACGGTTAAGCCGCTTCTCAGCCGATACGATTATCATACGAAGTAGTTCGGGGTATGAAATACCTGCTAGGCTCGCCATCTTATTGAGGTGGCCGTCCCACACCCAACCCGGGTTTGGATTAATTTCGAGCAGCTTGGGCACACCATCGCTACCCAACCTCCAATCGAATCTTGCATAATCCCTACATCCAAACCTTTCAAAGAGCAACAGGCACCACCTCTCCAGCATATTTCTCGTACTCTCCGGCAAATCTATCCTCTTCGATGTAACACTATCGTACGGCGTACCCTTAAGCCATTTAGCTTCATAGCAGCATATTCTCGGAAACTCAGCCGGCACCTGAGAATAATCCTCCTTAATTATCGGAAGCATTAGGTAATCATCTGGCGGATTCCCTACGATTCCTACCGAGATGTCATCGCCTTCCACGTACTCTTCCAAAAGTATAGGCCCCTTGTAACCCAAGGACTCCCTCAACCATGATAACACATTCATCAGTCCATCCACGTCTTTCACCACGTTTTTGTGGGTTATGCCGTAACTGTTATCGCCGAAGTTTGGCTTGACTATTACCGGGAATTCTAGGTGCAAGTTGTAGATCTCTGATGGGTCGTTTATCAGCGTTGATTTTGGTGTCGGAATGCCTAGGTCCTTCGTCACGCTTTTAACGAAAGATTTGTCGTAACAGTATGCAAGACATCTTGGGTCCGCGCCCGTGTATGGTATCCCCAACATGTCCAACAAAGCTGGAACGTGGAGTTCCTTGAATGGGTCGTTCATGTACCCCTCGTCGCAAAGGTTTAGGACGAGGTAAATGGAGTCGCGCATCTTCATCAACTCTTCGATCATCCTTTCGTGGTCGTTGATGTAAACAAACCTGTAACCATTGATGCATGACAGCGCTTTCTTAAGCTCATCTATAGCGAAAAGGTCGTCCTCGTCAAACACACCATTTGGTTTTACTCTGTCAGGCTTTCTAGGGTCTCCTAGGAGGACAACTATTGTCTTTAATTCCTCGAGCGGTACGCAATAACCTATGGGCTCCGTGCCCTTCCTCGCAGATACTATTAGCCTATTGCCCATCATCCCCATATCTTGGCCCCTGCTGGATATTGTGGACAACGTCTCGTGCAACCTGACATCCATAAAGCCAGCTCTCAGCAACAGAGCTTTTATCTCCTCAAACGAGTAGAGACGCACACCGTAGAACTGGTCCACGATGACACCGTTATCTACGTGTACCACGATCTCTCTCGCAAGCAATCTACTACCGTCTTTCGATAAAGACCTCTCTCTACACACGAAATGCTTGTTATCTATCCATTCCCAAGATCTCGGCTCGTAGTTTTTTCTAATATAGTCACCGTTCGTCAGATCTATGAGGATTTTTCCCTGTTGCTTGAGGACTCTGTGAACCTCCTTTAGGACCAACATGTCATCTTTCACATCGTCAAAGTATCCAAAACTGTTTCCCATAATCACTACAGCATCAAAGTAGTCGTTCGGATAAGGAAGGTGCCTAGCATCACCCTCCGTGAATTTTACGTCAAGTCCCTCCTCGCTCGCAGCTTTCCTAGCCAACGAGATCAGGTGCTTCGATATGTCCAGACCCTCGACGTTTTTGAAGGATCTTCTTGCGAGCTCTAATGCATGGCGCCCATGCCCGCAACAAAGGTCGAGTATCCTGTGATGCGGTTTCAATTCCAAGGCTTGAATTATTATGTCAACCTCTTCCTTGGTTATCTCAGGGTCGTTAACAACATCACCATCCGTCATCAAGTAGATGGAATCGAAGATGTGTTTCCACCAATCGCGTTGGACGTATTTCTCAAGATCTTTTATAGGACCTAATGACCTTGAGTATCTTGTTGGTCGATGTAGCAGGTTGCTTAAAGAGTTTAGCAATTTACCCATTTGAGGTCGGGGTCCGAAGACCCTCGAGATGCGGACGAAGGGGACCTAGCTTATAAGCATTTATTAGAATCTACCTGCATAACGAATTAGCCCCGTAATACCGAATATAAATAGCCGGCAGGCTTATGGCACAACCAGCGTTCCGACGTTTTCGCCCATTATGGCTTTCTTAACGTCTTCCAACTTCCTGCCGTTCAGGTACACGCACGGTATCCTAGACCTTTGTAGGATTGCTATGGCCAGATTGTCGATGAGCGGATATTTGCCTGCGGTCTGCGGAAGCCCTGCTACCATCTTAGACAACTCGGACAAAGAGATCCGCGGTAACGGTTTTGCGCAAGGGTCAACTTTCGGGTCCGATGTGTAGATGCCATCAACATCCGTTGTGACTATAAGCCTTTCAGCCCTTATAACCGATGCGGCCAAGGCAGCGACCGCCACCGTTGACTGACCTGGCTGGAGGCCACCCATCACCACAATCTTTCCGTCGGTAGCGAGCTCCCTCAGCTCTTCTGTTGAAGTAGGTATGCGTTGCTGTGCGATGTCACCAAGGCATGCCGCCATCAACCTTGCATTAGCCCTCGTTACCAGTATTGCCACCTCATCGCACATCACCTCGTCCGCACCAAGCGACCTTGCTGCATCGACATACCTTCTCGCAATCTCACCGCCCCCGACCACCACTACCCACTTACCCTTACCAACATACAATTCTCTCAGGAGCCTCGCGTAATCTGCTATCAGTTGGTGGTTTATCCCATCACCGCCCGATACTAAGTGCCCACTAAGCTTGAGGACCAAATCCAAGCCTTATACGCCCACACAATGCTGAGGCGAGTGGCTATTAAACGCTTTAGGGATTTTTGTAAAATTCTGAAAAAAGCTTAAAAATGGATTAGGGACAAGTTGGTTGTTATGACCAGCCTGAAAAAGACCCTCACAGTCACGCTGATAATCATCGCTTCCTTGCTAGTGGCATGGTTCGCCATCAACACAGCCTCGACTTTGACGAGCCTCAATGCCAAAATTTCAGAACTCTCCGATAACGTTTCGAAGCTCTACAATAGGCTCGAAAGCTTAGAGGAAAGCATTACATACACTACAGTCACAAAGACCGTTATTGCTACTAGCCCTGTCACAGAGATCTATGAGCAGGTTAAAGATTCTGTCGTTTTAATACGAGCGACATCCTACTACGGAACTTCCCTCGGTTCGGGCTTTGTTTACGACAAGCTGGGCCACATAATCACAAATAACCATGTGATCGAGGGTAGCTACAGTATTACGGTAACTTTTCTCGACGGCACATCCTTAGCCGCCTCAGTCGTAGGAACGGACCCCTACAGCGACATAGCAGTTCTAAAAGTGAGACCAGATGTTGTTACGCTAAAACCGCTTAAGCTTGGTAACTCCTCGGAGCTTATGATAGGTGAGCAGATCGTCGCGGTCGGAAGCCCATTCGGTTTGGCAGGGAGCGTGACCACAGGGATTGTAAGCCAGAAGGGTAGGCTCTTGGAGACCACATACGGGTATTCCATACCAGGAGTCATACAGTTCGATGCTGCAGTGAACCCAGGAAACTCGGGAGGGCCACTGCTTAACATGAAAGGAGAGGTTGTCGGCATAACCACGGCAATAGAGTCGCCCATTAGCGGCTTCGTTGGGGTTGGCTATGCAATACCGTCAACAATAATCGCAAGGGTCGTGCCAGCCTTAATAGAGAAAGGAAGTTACGTCCATAGCTGGATTGGTATAACGGGCACAAATATGAACGAAGAAATTGCTGAAGCTATGAAGGTGAACGTAACTAAGGGTGTTTTGATAACAGACGTTGCGTCAGGAAGCCCGGCCGATAGGGCAGGCCTAAGGGGTGGAGACAGGGTCGTAAGGATAGGAGGTCAGACGATAAAAATAGGCGGCGACATCATCATAGCAATAAACGGCATACCGATCAAGACGATAGAAGAAATATTGACGTATCTTGAAGAGAAAACAAGCCCGGGAGATGTTATTGTTTTTTCCGTCTTGAGAGGTACGGAAATTCTGCAGATAAGGGTGGTTCTGGGCGAGAGGCCTCCACCAAGCTAACCTCAATAAGATATTTTAATAAGATGGCAGATCGAATAAGCAGGTAGGCATGCCTCAATCGAAAAAGAGAGCCATGGTCCGTCAGGGGTGCAAGGCGCACAAGAACATACGCCTAGCAGAAAATCTGGCGCGTGACCCTAGTTTTTAACAACCGCGTAAAGGTGTGAGGCATTATGGTTCAGAAAAGGAGCTCTATAGAGCTCTATAAGTTCAGAAAGTTGCTGAATGAGCTGGCAAGCAAAGAAGGGAAAGGTACGGAGCTTGTTTCGATTTACGTGCCACCAGACAGACCGATATCGGATGTTATCAACTACCTTAGGCAGGAGTATGCTACGGCTTCCAACATCAAGTCTAAGACCACAAGGAAAAATGTTCAGGACGCGATTGAGAGAGCTATACAGAGGCTAAAGCTATTCAGCGACGCAAAGCCCAACGGTATAGCGGTGTTCAGCGGCGCTATACCCCAGAACGGCCCCGGAACGGAAAAAGTGGAGGTCTATCACGTAATCCCTCCAGAGCCCATTAACACCTTCTTGTACAGTTGCGATAGCAAATTCAGGCTTGAGCCGCTTTTCGAGCAGCTAAAAGAGAAAGACGTTTACGGAATAATAGTCATAGATAACGAGGAGGCTGCCGTCGCCGTTGTCAAAGGCAAGAGGCTAGAAGTTTCAAAGACATTCACCTCAGGTGTTCCAGGAAAGCATAGGGCAGGCGGTCAGTCCGCAAGGAGGTTCGAGAGGCTAAGGGAGCAGAACCTCAATGAGTATTACAAACGTGTTGCCGAGCATGCAAATGAGATATTCTTATCGTATCCTGAGATACGGGGCATAATCGTCGCAGGGCCCGGTCCAACTAAAGAGGCGTTTTTAAAAGCTGGCTACCTCCACTACACCTTCAAGGATAAGATATACGTCGTTGATACATCATATTCAGGAGAGAGTGGTGTAAGGGAGGCAATTACCAAAGCTTCAGAGCAATTAAAGGAGTCGAGGCTTGTGGAGGAAAAGCAGCTAATACAACGTCTAATGAGCGAGGTAGTATCCCAGAACGGCAAGGCGATTTACGGCGAGCAGGCTGTGAGGAATGCTTTGAGGGGCGGAATGCTTGAGTTGCTGCTAATTTCCGAGGACCTAGACAGGGTTGAGGTAAAGATTGAGTGTAGCAACTGCGGGTACACAAAAACAGAGACCCTAAACAGCGATGAAGTCCAGACAGTGTTGCCCAACATACTCTCGCAAAAGTGTCCTTCGTGTTCTAATCAGACGCTTCAAGTAAAGAAGGTCGTCCCCCTAATAGACGTCTTAATCGAAGAAGCTGAAGAAAGCGGGACAGATGTGGAGTTGATATCCGGAGGGCATGAGGAGGGCGAGATGTTTAAGAAAGCATTCGGCGGGCTGGCTGGCTTCCTGAAAGGCAGGATGGGCTCGTAGAACAAAACGAATGTTATTTCTTTTCTCCCATATACTTCAGCTTACAAACCTCGCACATGCTGTTGATTGCGCGTTTTATGTGTCCCGGTTTAGTCTTACATCCACACTTGATGTAGATTATCCCATCTTCTTTGCATGAAACATCCCCACATTCACAGACGGTAAAAACTATGCCGCTGTAACCATTCACCAAAGAATCGAGGTCTAAGTCCTTGGAATAAGCACCTCTGAAGACATAATAATATATACCTCTGTACAAGATCCCACCACCAAAAAAAAGCCTGTCGCATACGCTTTTTAATCTTTGCGTAATATAGGCAGACACCGATGTTCTGTATAGAATAAGGGTTATAATATGCATCTTATTATGCTTAGCCAACATGGCATGGGAATCGCTCATACCCACCGTGATGCTTCTATCAATCTCCGGCGCACTCGCACCCGGCCCGCTATTCTTCGCGACCATTACCTATGGGATCAAAGGTGGAGCAAAGTCCGGCTTCATGGTCGCTTTAGGACATACGGTCTTTGAATTTCCACTCATTATCGCCATGGCGCTGGGCATACTCTCGGTGATAAACGTAGCGCAGGCCAAACCCTTCATAGGAATCATAGGTTCTGCTGCGATAATAGTATTTGGAGCCTTACAGCTAAGGAGTGCACTTAACCATGGCGCAACCCTCACCGAAAACACGAACCTCAAGATCCCTACTAATGCTTTTTTGGTTGGCCTACTCTTTACGGGGTTGAATCCTTTCTTTATAATTTGGTGGCTTACAATAGGCATGAAGCTTGTATTGGACTCGTTATTGCTCGCATCCTTGGTAGGCGTTGGCATCATGTACGTGTCGCACGTCTGGATAGATTACGCTTGGCTCATGTTCATTTCGCACATTGCAAACAAAGCATCGAATTTCATTAAGGAAAGGTGGATGAAGGTGCTTATGGTATCCCTGAGCCTCATATTGATAATCTTTGGGGTATTTATGTTAGTAAACGTTTTACTGGGTTGAATATGGGCTAAGCATAAATCCATCCATGTTTGCTTAATACTTTGAAGGTCATGCTACATCCAGATATTATAGTGATATTCATAGCATTTATAGTAACGACCTCCACACTTGTCCTCATATATGTTATGCGTGTTCGTAAGGTTGAGCAGAAGGTTGAGGAGAGACCCGCACCCAGTTCCAACACCGTTAAAAATACGTTTCCTGAAGTTAAGTTAAAGAATGCTGAAGAACTGCGTGCTGCTATACTCGAGTTTAAGGGTAGAAAGAACTCGGAGATTGAGGAGCTTTTTGAAAGACTTAACACTGCGAAAGAATCTATCAAGAAGCTTATGGAGGAGTTGGATGATGCAAACCGTTAGCGATGATAAGAGATTAAGGGCCAGGATGGCGGCCATCACCGACGTTCTATCCAGAGAGATATCCAACGACATTGTCATCGGCATTGGAAGCGGGACAACAGTCGAGATGCTGCTTAGGGAGATGGGAAAGTTTGTGAAGGAAAGAAATTTGAAAGTAATCGTCATCCCATCATCCTACCAATCACATATGATAGCCGTTGCTGAAGGATTAAGGACGGCGTCGCTTTATGAGTACAGTCATTTGGATCTAACGATCGACAGCTTTGATGAGTCGGATGAAGAAAACAACGTAATCAAGGGCGGTGGCGCAGCATTGGCCAGAGAGAAGATAATTGCCCATGCTGCCGAACGCGTGGTTTACGTCGCGGATTATGCGAAGATGAAAAAAGTCCTCAGCATGCCCGTACCGCTTGAGATACTCCCCTTCGCTCTACCGCACGTTAAGAACGCAGTTAAGAAGCTTGGTGGCGAGCTTAAACCCAGACACGGTACTGGAAAGTGCGGGCCAGTATTCTCCGATAACGGGAACATGATAGCCGATGCGGATTTTGGTGAGCTTAAAGATCCGCCGAAGCTCGAGGTCGAACTTAAACAGATAGCGGGAGTCGTTGAAAACGGAATATTTGCAAAAGTCTGTCATGTGACTTATGTAGGGCAACAGGACGGTACGGTAAAGAGGATAGAATGGAAGTAGGCATAAAAAATTTATCTCGGTTAAGAAATCGCTTATTAGGTGGCGAGTAAGCCAAATTATAGGTTGCCGCCGTAACTTAGCCTGGCCAGAGTGGGGGGCTCATAATCCCTTGGCGTGGGTTCAAATCCCACCGGCGGCACTTAATTGTAAAGCAGACGTTCACGGTATTTTTACGTCTTTGAACTTTTCACTGGCTTGCTGTCCAGCCACGCCCCAATTTTCCATAGGATCTTCATGGATTATGATCTCAACAGCATCTGTCGGAATACCCAATGTGGTGAAAACCTTAGTTATACCCTCTATCACCTTTTTCTTGGCCTCGTTTGAAAACCCTTTCCATACATACACGTGTACTATCGGCACAATCCCTATGAAAATCACCGCGCTTATAAAACTTTGCACAAATTATTAAAACACAAGCGGCGCAGCCTCGTATTAGTTCAGCATGGTGGAAAAAATTTTTCCCCGCAAGCTGAATTGAGTGGAGAGAGGTATGGTACCATCCGCCGATTCGACCAAAGTATTTGACAAAAGTTTCTAACATCCGTTAATGTTTAAGCATGAGCGAACAATATATTAGGGATTAAAGATTAAAACCTTGGGTTGTGAAATACATGCTGCGTAAAAATTACAGAATAGCGCACATATCCGACACGCATATTACCAAGTATGGCCAGTTTGATGAAAACGTATTTAACATGGGACTTGAAGCGCTTGACATGCTCAGCCCAAAACCCGATATTTTGGTGCATACAGGAGACCTTACCGATAACGGCATCCTTCCAGATTATGAGTTGGCGGCGGACAGCCTTAAGTCTGTGAAGTACAAATACATCATAGCGCCGGGTAATCACGACGAAAGGAATTATGGCCATTCCCTTTTCAAGGAGATGTTTGGGTCTCTGGATTTCGAGGTGGACGAGGATTGGGCAAAGTTCGTGGTTCTAAATTCGCCAGAGCCAGACAGGGACGAGGGAAGGTTGGGGAGGCGCAGACAAATTTATTTGGAAGAGGCGTTAAGGTCAACACAGAATGAGAAACTAAAGGTCGTAGTTTTTCATCACCATCTAGTACCAGTTCCGTACTCTGGGAGAGAAGTGAACGTTTTGGAGGATGCTGGCGACGTTCTCGACCTCATTCTCCAGAACCACGTCAACTTGGTTTTGATGGGACACAGGCATGTGAGGCATGTTATAAAAATAGACGAGACGGTTCTCGTCAACGCAGGAACGTTTTCATGTATAAGGACGAGGGGGCATTTTCTCCATTCGTTTAATGTGATAGACATTTTGAGTGATGGTACTATAAGGATCTCAGAAGTTGACATAAAGACTAAGGAAGAGAAGTTGTTAAAGAGTTTTCACAGTAGGTGCTTCGAGTGAGAGCCTCTGATATAGAACTTCATATTTCGCTAGGTAAGACGGTTATCACTTTGTGGAAGGAAAGTTTTTATTTAATTTCAACAAATAATTCAAGGTCTAACAAAGTGTAGTTGGAGGTCAAAAAAAGTGTACAACAAAATCCGCATCGAGAAGGTAATCAAGAGAGACGGCAGGGTTGTTGACTTTGATGCCAATAGAATATCAGAGGCAATCAGGAAGGCCATGGTATCGACAAACCAGTACGATCCCAAAACCCATTCGGAAGTTTTGAACTACGTATTAAAACTGCTGAGCGAAAAGTTCTCCGATGGACGCATACCGCATGTTGAAGAGATACAAGACATAGTCGAACTTTCTCTCGTTAAGTTTGACTTATACGAGGTGGCGAAGGCTTACATCCTTTACAGAAAAGAGAGGGAAAGGATAAGAGAAGAGAAGAAAAAGATACTTGAAAAAGACTACGTGGATGAGGTCGATAAGGCATTTTCGCTGAATGCCCTCAGGCTGATGGCATCCAGGTATTTGCTAAGGGATGAGAACGGAAAGCTGATCGAAGGGCCAAAACAGATGTTCCAAAGGGTTGCTGCTCTTGTCACGATACCAGATATACTGTATGATGAGTTAGTTTTCTCAAAAACAGGAGGTCAAAAGGTTCACGAAAAAGAGGACTTTAATCCGTCCGAATGGGTTGGTAAACTGGTATTGGAAATTGAGGGGAATGGACAGAAGGTCGTTTGGAATGAGTGGCATCTTGAACGTATGAAGTATCTTTATGATGAGCTTAACTCGCAAGGAAAAATGAAAGTTAGTTGGAGCGAGTTTCTCAAACTTTTCCAGAACGGTGCGTTCAAGCATGTTCTTAAAAACTTTGAAAGTTACTACAACCTGATGGTTAGTAAAAAATTCATGCCAAACAGCCCGACTTTATTCAATGCCGGTACAAGATTGGGCCAACTTTCTGCATGCTTCGTCCTCGACATAGATGACAATATAGAATCGATAATGGATGCAGCTAAGGACGCCGCCCTGATATTCAAATCTGGCGGTGGAGTTGGTATAAACTACTCCAAACTAAGACCTGAAGGCGACATTGTTTCTTCAACGTCTGGTGTCGCATCGGGTCCGGTATCTTTCATGAAAATAATCGACACGGTCACGGAGGTCGTTAAACAAGGAGGCAAGAGAAGGGGTGCCAACATGGGAATACTCGAGATATGGCATCCCGACATAGAGAAGTTCATAAACTCGAAGCTGAATGAAGGATATCTGGAGAACTTTAACATATCGGTATTGATAACGCCAGACTTCTGGGAAAGCTACGAATCCAAGAAAGCGTATCCGCTGATGAATCCAAGAACAAAAACTGTTTGGAAGACTATAGACCCCGTCAGACTCTTCAGGTCGATAGCCGAAGCAGCATGGAAGACAGCAGACCCTGGCGTAATTTTCTTGGACAACTTGAATCGGAGAAATCCGTTAAAGAAGACGTTTGGCTATATCAGGGCCACGAATCCATGCGGCGAGCAACCATTATACCCATACGAGTCCTGCAACCTTGGCTCAATAAACCTGTACGCTTTCGTGCGCCATACTGCGAATGGGCCCGTGTTCGATTGGGAGGAACTTTCTAAGACAGTAAGGCTTGCAATTAGGTTTTTGGACAATGTGATAGATGTCAACAAGTATCCCTTGCGACGTATAGAGGAAATGACCAAGAGGACGCGGCGGGTCGGTCTGGGCATAATGGGATTGGCAGATACGCTTTACGCGCTGAGAATCCCGTACAATAGTGAAGAAGGATTCGCCATGATGAGTAAAATCATGGAGTTCATAGCGTTCCATGCTATGTTAGCATCTGCTGAGCTTGCAAAAGAAAGGGGCGCGTTCCCAGAGTTTCAAAACTCGAGCTATGTAGACGGCGAATTACCCATAGAAGGGTATTACCACAGAGAATGGTGGACGTTAAACTGGGAAGAGGTGGTGAGCGCGATAAAGAATCATGGTATAAGGAACTCGCATGTCACCACAGTCGCACCAACCGGTAGCATATCGATGCTCGTAGACACATCTTCAGGTCTTGAACCTCAGTTTGCTCTCGTATTTGAAAAGAGAGTTACTGTTGGTACGTTCTATTATTGCGATGTTGAGTTTGAAAGGCAATTGAAGGATGCAGGATTGTACAGCGACGCATTACTGAAAAAAGTTGCTGAAAATGGCGGCTCGGTTCAAGGGTTGGATGAGATTCCAGAGGACATGAGAAGAGTATTTCTCGTTGCATATGACATACCTTGGTGGGATCATGTTAGAGCACAGTTTGAGATCAGTAAGTGGGTTGATGCATCCGTAAGCAAGACCATCAACATGCCAAGCTGGGTTACGTCAGACGATGTTATGATGGCGTACCTTTTCGCATACAAGCTCGGGTTGAAGGGAATAACGGTGTATAGGGACTCTTCAAAAACGGCACAGGTCTTGGTCACACCGACGCAAAGGATGGAGAGGTATGTTGTTCTGACACCCAACAACACTTTGAAGATGATGGAAGAGCTTGGGTTTAGAGCGAATCATATTCTGGCGAAACACGTTAATGTAAACGCCACGCTTGAAAAGATAAAAGTAAAGCCTAAACCAGCACACATCATCACCACTCCAGAAAAGACAACGAGCATAAAGGAGAAAATTGAAAAGTGTCCGGTTTGTGGTAGCATTAACATCCTGTACCAAGAGACCTGTGTGAAGTGTATAGATTGTGGATGGAGCAGCTGTCCAATAGCATAAGTTAATTTTAATATCAAGGATTTTATGTGAAACTTTGTCAGGAGGGGCTGAGCGTGGATTTTATCCTATCACCCTTATACGCTCTCATAATTCTTACGGCCATATCGCCCATATTAGCATACGTTTCGAGAAGGTTTCGCATAGAGCGTGTGATGGATATTTATTCCGTTGCAGGTCTCGCAGTCGTAACTTACTTTGCGATTACCCAAATGCTTGATGCCACTTTTCAAGGTAGCACGCTGACGTTTACCAGCACGCCTAGAGAAACGGCATCTGTAATCTTCATAGACAAGTTGTCCGCTTATGTGACCTTTATCTTCGTACTCGTAGGCCTAGCATCCGCAATTTTCTCGATTGGATACATAAAAGAGCGAAAAGCGGAATACTATCCGCTACTCCTTACGATGATAACCGGAATGGTAGGTGTGGCATCTTCTGGTGACTTCGTAACCTTCTTCATCTTCTGGGAGGTAATGAGCATATCTGCTTATGTCCTCGTTGCATTTAGATACAAAAGTTGGGAGGCCATAGAGGCTTCGTTAAAGTATCTCATAATAAGCTCCGCGGGTACAGCCGCCATACTCTTCGCGCTATCGCTCATGTACGGTATAGCAGGTACGCTCAACATGAATGCCCTCTCAAAAGTCTTTGGTCTCCAAGACATGGCTGGCGAGTTATGGAGCTATGTCATTTTAGCACTTCTTTTAGGAGGGCTCGGTGTTAACGCCGCGATGGTACCGTTCCACAGCTGGTTACCTGATGCCCACCCAGCCGCACCCAGCCCCATCAGCGCCATGCTATCAGGTGTTGTAATAAAAACAGGGATATATGCGATGTTCAGAGTTTTGACCGTTATATTCCCTTCGAGTATTTACAATTGGGGAATGATCTTAGCATTATATGCCGCTGTAACAATGACCGTCGGTAACCTTATGGCCATGCTCCAAGAAGATATAAAGCGATTACTTGCCTTCAGCAGCATAGCCCATATAGGCTACATAGTCCTCGGGATATCCTTGGCTACAGTTGACGGCTTGGCAGGAAGTCTCCTACATGTCCTGAACCATGCGACCATGAAGGGGCTGCTCTTCCTATCCGCCGGAGCCTTTATACACGCAGTCGGTACAAGAAACTTAGATGAGCTTTCGGGCATAGGTCGCAAGATGCCCATTAGCGGCATAACGTTTGCAATAGGTGCCTTCTCGCTGGCTGGGATACCTGGACTGAGTGCTTTCGTAAGTGAGTTCCAGATTATAACGGCTAGCGTAGAAGCAGGGATGCTACCCTTCACGGTCATAATGATACTCAACGTTCTCATCGGTGTTGCATACTATCTAAGGCTGGTTCAGATAATATTCCTGAAACCACTAACACCAGTCTCCGAGAAGGCTCATGAGGTTGGTCCGCCGATGCTGGTACCGGTCATAGCCCTCGCCTGCCTTGGCATATTCATAGGAGCATATCCATCACCATTCTTAGAAATGACAAAAGCAATTGCTGGCTCTTTGCTCGCCCACTAAAAGCAGTTTTCTGCTACAGCATTTATAAGTAGCAACCGCATACTATTTTCTGATGGTTTTTAAAAACAGAGAGGAAGCAGGTAAGCTATTGGCGAAGGCGCTTAAGGATTACAAAGGGTACGATGTTGTTGTCTTAGCAATCCCTAGGGGAGGTGTTGTCGTCGGCTACTACGTTGCAGAGGAGCTGGGTTGTCCGCTTGACGTCATAATACCAAGAAAGTTGGGCGCACCGCTCCAGCCGGAGCTGGCCATCGGGGCCGTGGCAGAAGATGGCACGACTGTGTTGAACGAGGACTTGATAGAATCTATGGGCATACCGCAACAGTATATAGAGAGGAAGATTAAGGAAGAGGTTGCTGAGATAAAGAGGCGTGTATCGCTCTATAGGTCAGGTAGGGATGCCATACCAGTAAAAGACAAGATTGTTATACTTGTTGACGATGGTCTTGCGACTGGCGCAACCATGAGAGCAGCAATAAGTTACATCAAGAAGCTCGGACCTAAGGCGATCGTGGTCGCAGTACCCGTAGCACCGCCAGAGGTTGTCAGAAGTTTGAGGCGAGAGGTTGACAAGGTTGTGTGCCTATCAACCCCAGAGCCCTTCTTTGCAATAGGTCAGTTTTATGAAGAATTTGAACAGGTTGAGGATGAGGAGGTCATAAGGCTCCTTTCGGCTAGGAGGGGGCCTGCATGATAAGAAATGGCGAACTAACGTCACCCCTCGTATTTCTCGGCATACTCCTCATAATAGTTGGAGTAATATTGATCGCGCTTCCAATCCTACTGAGGTTCATACCGAAGTTGGAAGAGGTTCACCCATTTATCTTCTGGTGGTTCAAAGTTGATGGTGTAACAGTAGGAACTTCTCCGGCACTCATACTGGCGGCGGTTTTAATTTATCTCATAATTCTACTGATTAAGCGCTAAGGCTACTTTATCATTTCAGCCAGCTTGATCACGAGCGTCGCAACCTCTACTGCGTCCTTTCCAAACACCACAGCCATCGGCTCCTTTCCCCAATCGCCCTCATGGTACACGATATTCGGGACTTCGCCACAGAACTTCACGGCCTGGCTTATGCCCCACCTAACACTCATCTCTTCAGATTTCTTGACATCTTCAGGCACCAGCCTCATATCGTAGCGTGATACGCTAAGGGCCAGGTCTTTTGTCGCGTTCAGCACATCTTTACCCAGCCTTATGTTCATAGCCGCCCTTACATTTGGGTCGTACTCCATAACTGCTAGCAAGACATTCGCTACGTGCTGAGATGCACCAAACTCCGGACAGCCAGAGGCTTTAACGCCCCACGGTTGTCTCACTATCCTTCCAGGTATCGCAACGACTTCATACCTGCTTTCTGCGTATGGGATAGCCATGACTATGTTAGACTGCGTCTCTGGTATGAGGTTCGCGACCGCTGGATTGGATTCTAACATCCTAACGGCTTTTTTAAGGCACTCTAAAGCTTCAAACTTCATGGCGGCCTCATACACATATGCAGACGGGTTTACTGGTCCGTGTCCTTTACCGATGCTTATTCCGTTTTTGATAGCATTTAGGACGAATTGCTTTGCTACTAAGATTGCATTGAGGATGTCCGAGCCTTTTGCAAGCTCAGCCGCTATGGCGGATGCAAAGACGCACCCTGTGCCGTGCGTGTTTTTCGTATCTATCCTCGGAGACTCTAGTGTTCTGAATTCACCGTCATAATATAGCGTATCGACAGAACTTTCAGCACCTATATGTCCACCCTTCACGACTACTGCCTTCGGTCCCATCTCGGCTATTACCTTCGCCGCCTTTTTCGCATCTTCCAAAGTCTTCACGGCAAAACCCGCCAGCTTTGAGGCTTCTAACGCGTTTGGTGTTAAAACTGTAGAGATCGGGAGCATCTTCTCGATGAGGGCTTTTACAGCATCCTGCCTTAACAGCTCCGCACCACTCTTCGCAACCATCACAGGATCTACGACTATGGGTTTAGAAAGCCTGGAAAGCTCTTCGGCGACCACATCTATTATCTGTGAAGTATGCAACATGCCTGTTTTGACCGCGTCAACCCCTATGTCCTCGACTACAACCCTTATCTGACTTCTGATGACTTCTACATTCACGTCTTGCACACTATATACTCCGACAGTATTCTGGGCCGTAATCGCTGTTATTGCACACATACCGTGGACGCCCAAGGCTGCAAAAGTCTTGAGGTCTGCCTGTATTCCAGCACCCCCTCCTGAGTCCGAGCCTGCGACCGTTAGGGCACGTGCCCTGAACGCTTTCATGATACCTCATCAGATGCGATACGACCAAGCTTATATACATGTATATGAACTGCAGAGGTTGCGAAGTTCATTCTAAAAGTTTTCATGAAAATTGCGCTATGTCGCAAGACGATGATGTTTACTTCCAGACCCATAAATCGCTCGTAAAATAATTAATGAGCGTACCAATTCCTATGGCTATTATATTGGATATTAGGTAGTGTATGTTCAGGAATTCCGTTATGAGGAATAGCGTTATCATTGTCGCTATAAACCCAAGTATTCTTGACGCATGAAATTTAATGAGCCTAAGCGAGCGCGACGAGTGTGTGCTCCTTTTCCTGAAGGTCCATATTTCGTTGAGGGCGAAGTTGTTAAGAAGTGCGACTTCAAAGCTGAATGCAGCCGCCAGCATATAATAGATTCCGAGGAAGTATGTCAGAAGGAAGAGCACCGCTTGGTTTACGAAGATTCCGATAATGCCGACTACGCTAAACTCCAAGAATCTTACTGTGAATATGCTTCTAAAAAGCTTTAGGATTAGCGCCCTTATGCTGAATTTTTCCGTAACAGCTCACCCGTAGAGTTCCTTACACTTCAGTATATTTGTCCTAAAGTTTCCCCTCTTGTCTTCGGGCGTTTCTAGAATGAACGGAAGATTCCTTAGAGCTTTGTGGTGGAATATCGCCCTGAAACCTTCCTCACCTATCATGCCCATACCTATATGCTCATGCCTGTCTAGATGGCTACCGAGTTCGCCCTTTGAATCGTTTATATGAATGACCTTAAGATGCTTTAGGCCTATCACGTTATCGAACTGCTCCACAGTTTTCTCCACAGCCTCCTCGTTCCTTAAGTCGTATCCGGCCGCAAATGCATGACATGTGTCGAAGCACACCGCGACCCGCTTTTCATCCCCTATCAAATCTAGAATCTCCCTTAGTTCCTCGAATCTTGAACCAACGCTATTTTTCTGTCCTGCCATGTTCTCCAAGAGTATCACGACATCGTTCTGTACTTTTTCTAATGCTGTCCTGCACGCATCTGCCACCCTTTGTATACCGATGTTAATACCCTTGCCCATATGGCTTCCAAGATGGACTGCAAGGAATTTTATACCCAACTCGCCACATCTTTCCAGCTCAGCTATCAAGACTTTGAGAGATTTCGTAAAGAGTTGCTTCGAAGGCGAAGCTATGTTGGGTAGGTAAGGCATATGACCGACCGGCACGAAGAATCCTTTAGCCGTAACCTTTTCCCTGAATAGCTTGACCTCTTCTGGGTTTAGCTTTTTGAACTCCCATCCTCTTGGGTTTCTTGTGAATATTTGAAACGTTCCGATGCAACCTATTTCTACAGCCCTGTCAACAGCCTTATCAATTGAGCCCGCTATTGAGACGTGCGCACCAAGGACAGGGCCTGTTGTCATGTTCATACGGTCTAGCAACCCATAGAAAAGTGTTTGCCATAAAGCTCCATCAAATGGTTTGATAGAGCGTTACAATTTGCATGCTTTCTTCATCTTTAGAGAAAGTAGCATCGCCCTAGCATCCTCTTGATTCTCGGACCTGTATAGCACGTACTTGGAACTTACGTAATTTTTCTTACCACAACCATAACATGTAAAAGAAAGCTTAGCGAAAGTAATTTGTAAGTGGCCGCAGTTTGGGCATGATACGATCTTATACTCTCTGCGCAACGCTTCGACCTCCATCTATTTGCAAAAACGATTTAACTTTATATTAAACTTAGCTCGCTAGCGCTACTGTACCATAACGAAAGGTGTTTTGTTTTGCTCCAACCATTCAGAGAGAGCTTCGCATTACTTCCGCAATATATGGAACCCGTTTTTTATTTAGCATTGATTCCGTTCATAATAATATTCATCGTAGGTATGTACAAACACTACAAGCTTTACGGACGCTATGTGCTAAAAGAGGTTACTAAGTATGGCGGACAAAGGTTGAGAGCCTTTCTTAAGTATGGCTTGCTTCAGGCTAGAGTACTTTCCGAGTACTTTAGAGGCGGTTTGCATGCAACACTCTTTATCGGAGCAGTTGTACTCTTTGTGGGCACATGCATAGTTTTTGTTGATCATACCGTTGAAAAGTTTGGAGCAAAATTGTTAGTTGGAGAAATTTATCCATTTATTGAGTCGTTCTTAGACTTCTTTGGACTGCTGTTCGTATTGAGTATAGCAATACTCCTCATCTCAAGAATTCTCAGATGTCCTTCTAGGATCGGCGTCCGTGTTCAATACACGTTAGTGTTGACAGGATTGTTATACGTGGGCGTCTCTGGATTTTTGACAGAAGGTCTTAGACTTTTTCTCAAAGATGTGCCATGGTCCGGCTACTCTTTTGTAGGCGCTACAATCGCGAATGTATTCTCTTACTTTGGCGTTCATCCAGAGTTTGCATATAGCTTGTATGTCGCGCTCTGGTGGAGTCATGGACTCGTAGCTCTCGCATTAATAGCTTTTCTGCCCTACTCCAACCTTATGCACATCTTAACATCATCCCTAAACATTTACCTTTCAATCCCGACGGAACCTATTGGAAAGTTGACGACGCCCTTTAACATTAAAGCATTGGACGAGACTGAAGAGTTCGAGTTACGTATAGGGTTCAGGAGAACGGGAGAGATTGGTTGGAGAGATACGCTCAGCGTTTATGCATGCACGGATTGCGGTAGATGCGAGAAATCATGCCCAGCTTACGAGGCGGGCTCAGCGTTATCGCCAAGAAAGCTTATCCAGTCGTTAAAGTCCTCACTCGACAAGGGGTTCGAAGATTACGATATATTAGCTGATGGGACGGTAAAGGAGGAGGCAGTATGGGCATGCACCACGTGTTACGCATGTTTCTTGAAATGTCCCGTTCTCATAAATCCCACAAAATATGTAATCGAGATTAGGAGGGCAATAGTCTTCGAGGGAAGGATGGACGAAAGGGTCTACCCGTTAGTTTCTAACATAGCCAGGATGTCTAACCCGTTTGGCATGCCTGAGTATGAGAAGGAGAGGTTAGTCGAAGAACTCAGGGACATGGGCGTAAAAATCCTACCGGATGACGGTGATGTCGAATACCTATACTGGCTCGGTTGCGCCGCCTTTTACGACCCAAGGGTTGGAAAAGTAGCTAAGACCGTCATTAGACTTTTGAAGGAGGCAGGATTAAGCATTGGGATATTCAGCGACGAAAAGTGTACCGGCGACCCAGCTAGAAGAATTGGTGAGGAGGGCAGATTCCAAGAACAGGCTTACGCTAATGTCGAGAAGATTATGGGTCTTAAAATAAAGAAGATAGTGACGCATTGTCCGCACTGTTACAACACCCTAAAGAATGAATACAGGGAGTTCGGGTTAGAGGTCGATGTCATCCATCACACTCAGCTACTTAGTGCACTGCTAAAGGATGGGAGACTTCGTATAAAGAAGAGGCTCAATATACCTGCTGTTTTGCATGATTCATGTTATCTCGGTCGTGTAAATGGGATATACGTTGAGCCAAGGCACGTATTGTCTACTGTGTTGTCAAGCAAGCTTTTAGAGTTTCCGCGTTCAAAGGAAAATAGCTTCTGCTGCGGCGCAGGTGGTTGCAACTATTGGTACCATATACCAAGGGTCAAGAGGGAGGCACTGATAAGACTTGAGGAGGCCATTTCGGTAGGCGCAAGGATGCTTGTGGTCGAGTGTCCATATTGTCTGGCAATGTTCGAGGATGCCGCGAGGGTCATGAATCTGGAAAACTTTATCATAATAAGAGACGTGGCTGAAGTCTTAGCAGAATCCATCTTTGAGTAGCAAAAATTAGAAATACCAGCCTCATTGATGAACTTTGTGACAACGTATGGTAAACGTTCTTGTATGCGTGAAGCAAGTCGTGGACGTAAACCAACTCAGAATATCGGATGGAGATGTTCGGGAAGCCATACAACGTGCGCCAAAAAAGATCAGCGAATTTGACTTGAACGCATTGGAAGAGGCCATAAGGCTAAAAGAAAAGCATGGAGGCAAGGTCACGGTTCTCAGCGCCGGCTCAGACATTAAAACGATGCTAATAAGAGAGGCGCTCGCGATGGGTGCCGATGAAGCATACGTCGTATCTGACCCTGCTATGGAGGACGCCGATGGTCTAGTTACAGCCATAGTCTTGGCAGAAATGGCAAGAAGGATAAAAGGGTGGGATATCATCCTGTGTGGAGAGGCATCGTCCGACGAGGCAGGATACCAAACCGGTCCCAGACTGGCTAAGGAGCTCGGCATACCATTCCTTGCACATGTGACGAAGTTAGAATTAAAATCGGGCAAGTTGTTGGCAGAGAGAGCCTTAGAAGATGTCGTAGAAACATATGAGGTACCGTTACCAGCCCTCTTCACGGTAGGTTTGGAGATAAACACACCAAGGATCCCGAGTTTACTTATGATAAAGGCATCATCTAAGAAGCCCATAACGTCTTGGAGTTTGAAGGATCTGGGAATAACGGTTAAACCAGCTTTAAGAACTGTGGAGACGAAGGTCGTGAAGAGCGAAAGAAAGAACATTGTGATAGAAGGTAGTCCTGAAGAGGTAGCTGAAAAGCTCGTCATGAATCTGCTGAAGGAGGGGGTTATAAAGGGATGACGGGAGAAGGGATCCTCGTTTTCTCTGAAGATGACGACCTTGCATTTGAGCTTCTTACATTAGCTAGACAATTGTCAAGTCAGACGGGTTATTGGACAGGAGCTATAATCTTAGGTGATAATGGCAGTAGGGTTGCTGAATTTACAGAGTATGGTGCTGACAAGATTTTTGTGGTCTCGGAAGTAGATCCTCGAAAAGACGGGCCGGATGTGACTGCTGAAGCCGTATCGCAAGTTGTTTCTAACGCATCACCAAAGGTAGTATTAATTGCAGCGACGAAGATGGGAAGGGAGGTTGCTGCTTATGTGGCACAAAGCTTACGCACAGGATGTGCATCCGAGTGTCTAGACATATCTCTCAAGGATTCGCAGGTCGAGGTCAAGAGACTTGTACTGGGTGGTGGGTTTCTGGCAAGACAAATCTTTGAAAGTTATCCTGCCGTAGTCACGATACCACCCCACAGATTTCAGGCAAGCCCGTCAAAGGGCGAGGGGAGCGTAAAGAGCGTAAAGGTTACAGTAGAGAGGAAAATGTCTAAACTCGAATCTCGAACGGTCGAGAAAAGCGGTGTTAAGCTTGAAGATGCTGAGATCGTGGTTGCTGTAGGAAGGGGCCTAAAGAGAAAAGACGACTTGAAGTTAGTGGAGGAGTTCGCGAAGGTGCTAGGGGCTGAGCTTGGATGCACGAGACCGGTATCTGGAGACCTGAAGTGGCTTCCTGAGGATAGGCATATAGGTCTATCTGGAAAGCGTGTGAAGCCTAAGCTCTACGTTGCGGTCGGTGTGTCGGGCCAAATACAACATGTCGTGGGTATGAGGGATTCAAAAATCGTTGTATGCATAAATACTGACCCGAACGCTCCGATGCATAGAGAGGCAGACTACAGCATAGTAGGCGATTTGTACAAATTTTTGCCAGCACTCATCAATGCCATCAAGGGAATAAAGGGAAAAGTCTGAAAAACCTTTATCCGATATATGCCATCGACTTCTTGAAGTCTCTTATTATTTTGTCATATTCGGCCTTCTCGACTTCTGTGACACTCGGCTTTATCTTCTGCAACGCTGCCTCAAAGTGTCTCATAGACACTTTATCTATGTTGATGTTCTCCCTCGCGGCAACCATCGCCGCCTCCCTACACACCGCCTCTATGTCAGCACCCGTGTAACCCTCAGTCACCTCGGCAAGTTTTCTAAGGTCAACACTCTCGTCAAGGGGCATCTCCCTTGTATGTATCTTGAATATCTGATACCTCGCTTCTAGGTCAGGAGGTGGCACATAAAGGAGTCTGTCGAACCTTCCAGGCCTCAAGAGCGCCGGGTCCAGTATATCAGGCCTGTTGGTCGCACCTATTACGACGACACCTTTCAGTGTTTGTAGACCGTCCATTTCTGTCAGAAGCTGATTTACAATTCTGTCAGTTACGCCAGCATCTGGATGGAGACCTCTCCTAGGCGCAATCGAGTCTAGTTCATCAAAGAATATTATGCAGGGAGCAGTCTCGCGTGCTTTCCTAAATATCTCCCTAACGGCCTTCTCCGATTCTCCGACCCACTTGCTCAAAACTTCTGGTCCTTTAACCGATATGAAGTTTGCCTCGCTCTCAGTAGCCACAGCCTTCGCCAAGAGTGTCTTGCCAGTTCCAGGCGGTCCGTACAACAGTATGCCCCTCGGGGGTCTAATACCTAGCCTCTTGAATACATCTGGATGCTTAAGAGGCCACTCAACCGCTTCCTTCAACTCCTGCTTTATACTTTCTAGACCGCCTATGTCATCCCATCTCACATTCGGTACCTCGAGTACGACCTCCCTGAGAGCAGAAGGTTGCACAACCTTCAGGGCATTGGCAAAATCCTCTCTGTTGACCTTTATCTTCTCCAGAACCTCAGCAGGTATGACCTCTTTCTCCAAGTCTATCTGGGGTAAGAAGCGTCTGAGGGCGTTCATAGCAGCCTCCCTACAAAGGGCCGCCAGATCCGCTCCTACAAATCCATGAGTTATATCCGCGAGTTCGTCCAAGTTAACGTCATTATCGAGTGGCATCCTTCTTGTGTGTATCTGGAGTATCTCCTTTCTGCCGTTCCTGTCCGGCACACCAATCCTAATTTCCCTATCAAACCTACCAGGTCTTCTAAGGGCGGGGTCTATTGCCTCTATCCTGTTGGTCGCACCTATAACTATGACTTGACCTCGAGACTTCAGACCATCCATCAATGTCAAGAGCTGGGACACGACCCTCCTTTCAACCTCGCCTGTTACCTCGCTCCTCTTTGGCGCTATTGCATCGAGTTCATCGATGAAGATTATGCTAGGAGCGTTCTGTTCTGCCTCTTGGAAGACTTCTCTGAGTCTAGCTTCAGATTCTCCGTAAAACTTGCTCATTATCTCCGGGCCGTTTATCGTTATGAAGTGCGCGCCCGTCTCATTGGCTATCGCCTTAGCTATCAGAGTCTTTCCTGTCCCTGGAGGGCCGTACAGTAGGACTCCCTTCGGCGGCTCGATGCCAAGATGCTTGAACAGCTCTGGATGCTTCAGCGGCAGTTCTATCATTTCCCTTATGCGCTGTAGTTCTTCGTGTAATCCACCTATGTCTTCGTACGTTACACCCGTTATTTCCTCTACTCTCTTCGTAGGCGTCGGGCTGACTTCCACTACTGTACTTTCAACGACCATCACATACTGGCTGGGACTTGTAGAGGTCACTTTAAGCTCAATACCCATTCCCAAAATCGGGACGACTATCACGTCTCCCTTTGCTAAAGGCATATTCATGAGTTGGCTCCTCACGATTCTACTAAAATCTCCCACAAATGGTAAAGGTTCGAACGGTGCTAGGATTACTTTAGTTGCGGGTTTCACCACCGCCTTACTAACCTTTACATAATCACCCACAGTCACACCGATATTCCTTCTTATCTCACCATCTATCCTAATGATTCCCATACCTTCATCTTCTTTGTAAGGAGGCCAGACTATTGCAACGGTTGAGCGCTTGCTCGTTATCTCTATTGTGTCCCCTGGGCTTAACTCGAGTTCCTTTATCGCAAAATTGTCAATCCTAGCTATTCTCCTACCTATATCCCTCTGTCTAGCCTCAGCTACCCTAAGACTCACTTCTTTCTTCTTTGGCTGGTTGGACATTGCAGTTCTCCAGCTTTAGCTAGAATAAAAATTTATTTAATAAATTTAAACTCTTTATTGGTTTAACCCTTAATTACCCCTATAGGAACTAATCTGGCCACTTTTGTCGCTATCCCTACCGCATGGCTTACTTCAACTACTTCATCAACGTTCTTATAAGCTTCGTCAGCCTCTTCTATTAGAGTCTCCGTGCTGTCGCTCTTAACGATTATGCCCTTACTCTCCATCTCCTTTATAACCGTTAGACCCGTATAACGCCTCTTTGCTCCTGCCCTGCTCATCTCCCTACCAGCACCGTGAGCTGTGCTACCGAAGCTCAGCTCCATAGCTTTCGGATTTCCTAGCAAAAGCCAACTTGCCGTACCCATCGAGCCAGGGATTATCACGGGCTGTCCTATGCTCCTGTAATCACTAGGTACAAGCGGATGTCCAGCAGGGAAACTCCTTGTCGCCCCTTTTCTGTGAACGTAAACATCCTTTGTTTCACCATTTACCTTGTGCTTCTCGAGTTTCACGATATTGTGGGCTACGTCGTACACGAGTTTCATTCCAAGTGATTCTGCCGACTGTTTGAAAACTTCCTCGAAACTCTGTCTAACCCAATGGCTAATCGCTTGCCTGTTTGCGAATGCAAAGTTAACAGCACAGGCGAAAGCCTTAAGGTACTGCTCAGCCTCGGGCGTGTTGGCCGGTGCACAAGCAAGCTCCCTGTCTGGTAGCCTGATCCCATACTTATGGGCTGCCCTTTCCATAACCTTCAAGTAATCGCTACATATTTGGTGGCCGTAACCCCTACTGCCTGTATGAACTAAGACCGTTATTTGATTCTCGTGAGTTATCCCCATTATCTTTGCCGCTTCATGGTCAAATATTTTGTCTACCCTCTGTATTTCGAGGAAATGGTTGCCACTACCGAGAGTGCCTATCTGAGGTTCGCCTCTACTCTTAGCAGTAGGTGAGACTTTAGAGGGGTCTGCTCCTTCTAAAGTTCCCTCTTCTTCTATATGCTTTATGTCCTCAGCCCACCCAAGCCCATACTTTTCTATTACATAGCGCGCACCCTCTATCGCTATCCTATCGAGGTCTGAGGAGCTTACCCTGAAGTCCTTTCGTCTACTTCCAAGACCCGCAGGAACGTTCCTGAAAATCGTATCTACCAACAACCTCAGCTTAGGCATGACGTCTTTTACAGTAAGGTTTGTTACCATGAGCCTAACACCACAGTTGATGTCATAACCTACGCCTCCTGGAGATATAACGCCCTCAGTTGCATCCATGGCGGCCACACCTCCTATAGGAAATCCGTAACCTTCATGTGCGTCGGGAAGTACTATGCTAGCTTTGTATATGCCCGGAAGCATAGCGACGTTCGCACCTTGTTCGAGCGTTCTGTCCTGTGTCATCTTTTGAAGGAGTTTCTGAGATGCGAATATCGTGACCGGTACCCTCATACCCTGTTTGAAGTCCTTATCTATGATCCATACGTTTTCGTCTAACTTCTTTAACGGTATATTGTTCATACCGAGTATTAATTTAACCATCGCATATTTAAACTATTTTCGAAGACGAGTGTTCCGACAATATACGCCACAACTCATCCGTAACTGCTGACTTTATGTTCTCGACAGCGCCCCCAGACCTTATCAGTTTCTTCCCTTCCTTTTTACGTACCACTTCACCTATGATTGCGGCCTTTATGCCTGACCTTTTAAGCGTTGTAATAAGTTTTTCATAATTGCCTCTGATGGATGCTATCAGCGTACCTGAGCTTATCAGCTTCAAAGGGTCGCAACCGAGAGTCTCGCAAATTATCTTAGTCTCCCTCGCAATCGGTATGGCATCCTCATAGACGACAAAACCCGTCCCAGATGCCTCGGCCATTTCATAAAGTCCACCCAACAGACCGCCTTCTGTCGGGTCGTGCATCGCCGTAGCAAGACCGGTTGATGATATTATCATGGCCTCGTCCACAACGCTTATCTTCTTGTAAAATGCAGAAGCTCTCTTGATTAAACGTTTATCTACCTTTGAGCTGAGTATATCTGATAAATCTGTCGCAAGTATAGCCGTTCCTTCTATAGCTACGGTCTTCGTCATGAGTATCTTATCACCGGGTTTCGCACCTCCAGTCCTATAGTACCTATTCCCCTCAAGCATACCTATCATCGTACCAATTACGATCGGTTCTGATACGTAAAGTGCAACCTCCGAGTGGCCCGTAATTACAGAGACGTGAAGCTCTGAGGCTGCCTTGTGAATCTGCTTAACTATAGATTTGAAGAGGTTCTCGTTGCCTTCAGGTAGTAGGATACAAGACGAAAACCAAGCGGGTTTTGCACCACACACCGCTACGTCGTTAGCATTTATATGAACCGACAACCATCCGAGCAACCCCTTTGAGCCGGTAACGGGGTCACATGCTACAACTAGATACCTCTTGGGCGTATTGAGGACAGCTGCATCTTCACCATATGCTGGCCATAGGAGGACGTCCTTTCTCTTCGCTCCTAACCATTTGAAGACAGTTTTTTCTAGCACTTCTTTTGGTAGCTTACCGTAGGTTATTTTCATACCACAATACCACCATACACATTAAACACATAAACTCTATAGCCTGTTGCGAAGTATGTTCTCTACTTTTGGTATATCTGCCGCAGAAGATACTCTGTATAGAATACCAAGCTTGTTGTCAAAAAACCGAAGGGCGTTAGTAGATATGTAAAGCACATTCCTAAGCTTCTTAATAAGCTCGGGCATGTGCATCTCAGGATACTTTTTAAATGCTTCAATTAGAGGGGCGGTTTGATAGGATGCTAAACTGAAGTCAACGTTATTGTCCAGCATCCTAGGCAATACCGCCGTGAACTTTTTGGAGGCCTCCAGCAAAAAGTAAGTAAATTCTAACGTGATGCACGGCATATCACAAGGAAGGATGAGCACATTAGAGTTTGGAACCTTTTCTAAAACCTCTCTTATCTTTTCATATTCGTTAGAATACTGACTTTTCTCCATTCTTATGAGTGAGGCAAAGTACTTTTCGCATATAGGTTCGTAGGCCGTGGCTTGTGTTTCGTTCTCAACATACACGAACAAATCCGTTACTTCGTCGGGCACACTATCGAGGACGTACTCGATCATGGGCCTCCCGGCTATCTTCACCAAACCTTTCTTATCGCCCATATAACCCCTTCCGTTTATAAGGACAGCACAAGCATAACTTCCTGTCCTACATTTAGACATGGACGTCAACTGTTCCTCCTTTTCTGAGGACTTATTTCTATTCATAGCTTGGCTTGAGAGTCAACCACATCTAGTTACATCCCTAATATAAATACTTAGAAGCACCAGCTTGACGCATAGCTGTCATAATAAAAACCTTGACGTGTACTTGTTATGTGTTCGAAACGTTTAAATAACAAACATCGGATGCAACTTACTACAGAGAGGCGGCGAACGTGAGGGATTGCCTTTTCCTCACGACCGGCTATAGCTATTATCGCTATAGCGAGACAGGCGCCTCTCTCTGAAGCCATCTCTCCTTTTGATGTTTTTACCAGCTTTGGAGGGGGGTTGTGTCTATGAAAGATATAATGGTTGTAAAGCTCGGTGGCTCTGTCCTTCAAGACTCTAAGGCTCTCGAAAAGGCGGCATCTTGGGTAAAGGACTTGCTGAAAGGGCATGGACTGGTTGTAGTAGTCTCTGCGCTGAAGGGAATGACTGATGAGCTATTGAAGACGGCTAAGGAGGTGAACCCGGACATCCGACCTGACATGCTTGATGAGATTCTGGCGATGGGTGAAAGGACGAGTGCTAGGCTTTTCACGGCTGCGTTGAACAGGTTCGGCGTCGATGCTGTCTTGGTAGACCCATCCACTGAGTACTGGCCCATAATAACGGACGAGGAACATCTCGATGCGAATCCTATCTACAGTGAGACGGAAAAACGATGTAAAGAGAGACTCTTACCATTAATCGAGGCTGGCAAAGTTCCTGTCGTATGTGGATATATTGGTGTTAGTACTTCAGGTAAGATAACTACGTTGGGTAGGGGTGGTAGTGACACGACCGCCATATTGCTCGGTAGTTGTCTAAATGCTACGGAAGTTGTCTTAATTAAGGATGTTGAGGGAATATATTCAGGAGATCCGGATAAAGTCAGCAAAGCCGAGATAATCGAGACGCTTAACGTGGACGAGGTTAGATTGCTGACCGAGGGCGGTGCGAAGGTCATTCACTCGAAGGCACTAAGATACCTGTCAGAGGGGCTCAAGTTAAGAGTATCTAGCATGGAAGGTCTAGGAAGGTCAGGAACCGTCATAATCGGCACTCTCCCAAAGCTTGAGGTCAGCAGACATCCGGCTAAAGTGACCATGATAACAATACTTTCGAAAAATTCGGACGGGGCATCAATGGTTAAACTTGTTGTTGAGTTCGTTCAGAAGAATAATGGAGAGATCCTAAACATAACTACTGGTGAAAAATCCATCATCGTGTACGCAGACTTGGACACGAAGTTGATGGATGAATTGCATAAAGAAGTTGTTGAGTCGGGCATTGGTAAGGCCATAAGCTTTTTCGAGGGGTTATCCGCTATAAGTATAAGCGGCAGGATGCTTGAAACAAGTCCAGGCGTGATACATAAAGTCGTTGCGCCGCTCGCGATGCATGGTATAAACATATATGGTCTGGTGACTATAAGTTCATCCATCAGGATATTCGTTTCTGCAAAAGATGCAGAAAGAGCTGCCTCTCTTATAAAAGAAAATCTGGAGGTGGAATTGAATGAGACAAATTAAAGTTGCTGTGCTTGGAGCGACTGGAATGGTCGGTCAGCAATACGTAGGCATGCTATCGAGACATCCATGGTTCAAGCTATCGTGTGTCACAGGGAAGGAGTCTGTCGGTAAGAAGTATGGAGAGGCTGTTAGGGGAAACCCCATCAACATTCCCTCTAGCGTAGTCGACATGGAGGTTGTGCCGAATGAGCCAAAGTATGTTGACGCAGACCTCGTTTTCTCTCCGCTACCGACTGAAGCCGCTCGTGAGTCGGAGCCGCTCTTTGCGCAAGAAGGTTTCCCCGTCGTGAGTGATGCCTCCGCTCATAGAATGGAGAAAGATGTCCCCCTCATCGTGCCTGAGATAAATCCAGAACATATCGAGTTGATAGACATCCAGAAAAAGAATAGGAAGTGGGATGGATATATTGTAACAACGCCCAACTGCACAACCGTAGGTCTGGTCATGCCCCTTAAGCCCCTTCATGACGCTTATGTCCTTAAGAAAGTCATAGTGACTACGATGCAGGCGGTCTCGGGTGCAGGCTTCCCAGGCGTACCTTCACTATCCATACTCGGGAACGTCATACCGTATATATCTGGTGAGGAGGGAAAAGTGGAAAAAGAGACGCAGAAGATATTGGGAAAGTTCAAAGATGGAGTTATCGACCCAGCTCGCATAACCATCGAGGCAAGTTGCACCAGAGTTCCGACGATTGATGGACATCTAGAATCCGTCTACGTTGAAACGGAGAAGGCAGTAAGTGTAGACGATGCAAAAAGGATGTTAGCGGAGTTCAAAGGCATACCGCAGGAGTTGGGGCTCCCTACAGCTCCTGAGAAGCCGATAATCGTCATGGAGGAAGAGGACAGGCCGCAACCAAGGCTTGACATATACGCTGGAAGCGTTCCGGGCATGAGCGCGGTCGTTGGAAGGGTGAGACCCGCAAAAGACGAAAGGGCTTTAAAATTCTTTGTTCTCAGTCATAACACGATAAGGGGTGCTGCCGGAATAGCGATACTTACGGCTGAGTTATTGCATGCATCTGGGAGGATAGAGTGATGGTTTTCGGAAAGCAAGTTAGGTTAAACAGAATAACGGAAAAAGGAAAGATGTTATGTATACCGATGGATCACGGCGTTACTATAGGCCCAGTCAAAGGCTTAGACAAAATATTCGATACGATAGAAAAGGTAAGTCTCGGGGGAGCCACAGCTATTTTAGCACATAAAGGCATACTTAGAATGATGCCCAAACCCCTGAACGTAGGCACAATAATGCACGTATCTGCAAGCACGTCATTGGGACTCTCGCCTAACTTCAAGGTAAGGGTTTCAAGCGTGGAAGAGGCGTTAAGGCTTGGAGTGGATGCCGTTTCCGTTCATGTTAACATTGGATGTAGCGATGAGCCGAAGATGTTGAAAAAACTTGGAATGCTTGCTGATGAGTGTGATGAGTGGCAAGTACCATTCATAGCAATGATGTACCCGAGGGGTGAGAATATAAAAAATCCAAGCGATCCAGACATCGCCGCACATGTTGCAAGGATAGGCGCCGAGCTTGGAGCCGACATCATAAAGACGCCATACACAGGCAGTCCGGATACGTTTAGGAAAGTCGTGGATGGATGCCCCGTTCCTGTAGTTATAGCTGGCGGGCCGAAGGCAGAAAGCGACTTGGAAGTTTTGAAGATGGTAAAGGAAGCTATGGAGGCTGGCGCTATTGGTGCGGCGATAGGTAGGAACGTGTTTCAGCATGATAACCCATTCGCGATAACAAAGGCGCTCAGAGCAATAATAGTTGAAGAATATACAGTTAACGAAGCACTGGAGGTGCTCAAAGACGCCCTTGCTAAGTAAAAAAGAAGTTTGCTTAGATCTAAGGGACTGGGATGACGAAATCTTTAAGGAGGCACTGTCAAAAGGAATTACTGCATACTATTGCGACCCCGATAACGTTCCTCAAGAATTCAGACAAAAAGTGACGACATACTCAGATACACCAACTGGGGACGTTCTTGTTGTACCGCTCGGTAAAGAGGCGCCGCAAGCTAAGAGGTTTGCGGTATATGCCGTCGTTCTAAATTATGGCGACGTAGAAAAACTGATATCCGCAGCAAAACTTGGTGCTGAGGTTTTGATAGTAGATACTAAGGATTGGAAGATAATACCATTGGAAAACATAGTTGCATATTTGCAGAAAACGTCAGCGAAGCTCATGGCAAAAGTCAATAGCCCTGAAGAGGTTGAAACTATGTATGGAATCCTAGAAAAGGGCGTCGATGCCGTCTTATTCAAGCCAAGGAGCAAAGCAGATATTGGTAGGATCTTTGATGCTATCAATTACATCGCGAATGTTCAGCTTTCTCCGGTAAAAGTTGTAGAGGTTAAGGACGTGGGAATGGGAGATAGAGCATGTGTTGATACCGTATCTATTTTATCAATGGGCGAGGGGATGCTTGTTGGAAGTAAAGCAAGCTTTCTGTTCCTTGTACACAACGAGTCCATAGGCTCATCGTTCACAGAACCGAGACCCTTCAGGGTGAATGCTGGTGCGATACATAGCTATGTCCTGACACCATCAGGCGGAACTAAATATTTGTCGGAGATAAAGGCAGGCGATAGAGTCTTAGTAATTAACACGCAGGGTTCAGCAAGACCTACCACAGTCGGTAGGGTAAAGATAGAAAGGAGGCCTTTGAGACTCATCAGGGCTGAGGTTGACGGTGAAGAGGGTTCCGTCATCCTGCAAAATGCTGAGACCATAAGGCTCGTAGGGATTGATGGTAAACCTCTCTCGGTAACAGAGATCAAGCCAGGCGATAAAGTATTGGCATACATAAGCAAGGAGAAGGCCAGACATTTCGGGATTGCCGTTGACGAATTCGTAATAGAGAGATAACAGTCAATCAAACATAGAATACCGGTGAATCGATGTTTATGACGACAGAACGGTTCAAAATGTGCGTATCAACGTTTGGAAGAGACGTACAATCTTTGAAAGATTCTGTGCTTAAAGCGATAAGTATCGGTGCGGATGTTGTAGAGGCCAGACTCGATTATTTGGAAGATTTGGATGCCAACGTTTTAAGCTCGGTGCTGAGGCCTTACATGGATAAACTCATTTTAACTCTCAGACCTCATTATGAGAGCGGGTTATTTGAGGGTGATGAAGAAGAGAGAGCCAGGATTCTCAAACGGTTGAGCCGAGAGGCCCCAGCATACGTTGACATAGAGCTCCGTTCTCCCATGTTTCAAGATTTATTAAAAGAACTGATGAAGGCAGGCGTCACCGCAATAGTTTCATGGCACGACTTTGAAAAGACACCGGAAACCGATGAACTCCGAAGAATAGTCAGCTTAGCCATGAGTTGTGGAGGCATCGCTAAAGTTGTAACCATGGCGAAATCTTTCAGCGACAACCTAAGGATTCTCTCGCTATACCGTACGGATGATAAACATAGGCTCATTGCTTTTTGCATGGGAGCGGAGGGCATCTTGTCGAGGTTTCTCTCAGTAATGCTTGGAGCGCCCTTCATGTATGTCTCATTGCCTGGGGCACCTACGGCACCCGGTCAACCCAGCATTACCGAGGCGAGGGAGCTTATACGCATACTTTCGTCAAACTACTATGGGAGGTGAGCGAACGTATCAGCGCAAACATGCTTTAGCAACAAAAGGCTTGTAGGTCTCGTCGGACATCCTGTGAAACACTCGATATCTCCGGACATTCACAATGCCGCATTCAATCACCTAAACCTCAACTATACCTATATCGCATTTGATGTAAAGGAAAATGAGTTCAGAGCGGCGGTCAGGGGCCTTAAGGCTCTAGGAGCCGCAGGCTTTAATGTGACGATACCATATAAGCAGAAGGTCGTGAGGTTTTTGGATAAACTTGCGGATGATGCAAAAACCATAAAGGCCGTGAACACCGTCGTAATTGATAAAGATAGAATGTTTGGATACAACACGGATGTTCTAGGTGTAATAAAAGCTCTCATGCCCTACAAAGATGTGTTGAGCGGTTGTGAGGCTTTGATACTTGGTGCGGGAGGGGGTGCTTCGGCTGCTGCTCTAGCGCTGGCTAGGCTCGGTTGCAATCATGTAACGTTTGTCAGCCGAACACCTTCAAAGGCCCGCAGGCTTGCGAGCTTCTTAAGACGCAGACTTAAAATTTCTGTAAAGGGTTTTGGTCTTTCAACAAGTAACTTATCCGCTATTGCTAAAGATTGCAACGTCATAATTAATGCAACGCCCGTTGGTATGTGGCCGAATAGCAGTCACTCATTACTCAAGAAGGAACAAATACGAAGCGGGTCTGTCGTAATGGACATGGTGTACAACCCTCCCGAGACTATGCTTCTTAAAGAGGCAAAGCTTGCGGGTGCCGTATGTGTCTCTGGGCTGGACATGTTGATCTTTCAAGCCGCGGAGTCCTTTAAGTTGTGGACTTCTTTAGAGCCACCAATAGAGGTCATGAAGAGCGCCGCCATAGAAGCGATAGGTCGTTTTGTATGAAGGCTACCGCTAGAGCACATGGTGCTATAACGATCGTTAACGCCATATCAACCGGTAAAGGAGCGGCCATGGGCATTGACCTTTACACCGAAGCCACAGTAGAAATAGGCGGCAGGGACGTGGAAGTTATTATAAAAGAAAATCCAGATGAAGACACAACGCTAGCAAAGGCGGCGGTGAAGAGGGTATTGAAGTTGGTGCAAATGGACTGCGGGGCGCATGTTGAAATCAGCTCGAACATACCAATTGGTAAGGGTTTGAAGAGTTCCAGCGCAGCCGCTAATGCTATAGTTCTGGCTACGGCAAGGGCTATGAACTTGAACTTGAGCGATGCTGAGATATTAAACATAGCTGTTGATGCTGCGATCGAGGCTGGTGTTACCATAACGGGTGCTTATGACGATGCTTGCGCTAGTTATTATGGCGGGATTGTTGTCACAGATAACCTGAGGAGGCAGATCGTGAAAAGGGATGAGGCCCCAGAAGACCTTTTTGTTGTTTTGCTTGTCCCAGAATTTAAGAGCTATACTAAGTTTTTCGACAAGAATTTGCTTAAACCTATCGCATCTTTCGTTGAGGTCGCGTATAGGATGTCCCTAAATGGGGAATATTGGAGGGCCCTAACGCTCAACGGCATACTTCATGCGGCAGCGTTAAACTATGGAGCGAAGAAAGCTTTAGATGCCATAAGGGCGGGAGCCTTAGCCGCTGGCCTATCCGGCACCGGACCCGCTATCGCTGCTGTGTGTAACAAAGATGTGATGAACGATGTTGCCAGTGCATTGAGTGAAAAAGGATGCGATATTATAATAGCTAAGCCAAACAATAAGAAGGCATATTCATGGGTTGGTGGTTCCGTTGCAGGTTTCGGTTAAACCTTCGGTAATATCAGGCAAGGTGCGAGCTCCACCTAGTAAAAGCTACAGCCATAGGGCGATAATAGCCGCCTCTATGACAGATGGCAAGTGTGTTGTAGAAAATGTTTCAAGATCCGATGATGTTCTTGCTACGATTAATGCATGTAAAAAATTCGGTGCCTCCATCGAGGAGGATGGCGACAAGCTCATCATCCAAGGTTTCTCAACACCTAATGCACCGGATGATGTTATAAATGTTCAGAATTCGGGAACAACGTTAAGGATAATGACCGGTGTAAGCTGCTTGGTTCAGGCCGGCTACGTAGTCCTCACAGGCGATGAGAGCATAAGGAGGAGACCGATGCAACCACTTCTCGATGCCCTCAATATGCTTGGAGGGGAGTGCTGGTCTGCAAGGCTTAACGGCTGCGCACCCATAATAGTTAAAGGCGGGGGATTAAAGGGCGGCAACGCTTGGATGACCGGTAAAATATCCTCACAGTTCGTCTCCTCCATACTTTTCTCATCACCAAAGGCCTCAAGCGATACGTCGCTCATGATACAAGGAGAGCTTGTCTCGAGACCTTACGTTGATGCAACCATAAACGTACTTGAGAGGTTCGGTGTTCATATAGAAAGAGAAGGGTATAGGGTCTTTCGCATTCCTTCGCAACAAAATTTTAAGCCCACGTGTTTCATAGTTCCTGGAGATTTCGGACTCGCTTCCTTCATGATGGCTGCGGCGCTCATGACGGACGGTTCAATTACGGTTGAAGGGCTCAGTCAAGATTTGCCGCAAGCCGATGCCGCCATAGTTGATATACTTACTGAAATGGGAGCTAATGTTAAGCTGGATTACGTTTCTGGAAACGTGAGCGTTAGCGGAGGCGGAAAGCTTAGGGGCGGTAGCTTTAATCTATCCGACTCGCCAGACCTCTTACCTGTCGTAGCAGTCTTAGCAACTAAATGTGAGGGGACAGTAGAGATAACAGGCGTGGAGCATGCGAGAGTTAAGGAAAGCGATAGGGTCAGCGCACTTGCTCATGCCCTTTCTAAGATAGGGATGAACGTAAGAGAAGCAGCAGATGGTTTGAGCATAACGCGGGGCAAGCTTGTTAAGCACGCTATACTCGACCCCAAAGGAGACCACAGGCTTTTCATGGCGTATTGTCTTTTAGGACTTATCTTAGAAGGAGGATGTACAGTACTAGGAGCAGAGTCCGCGAGCGTATCCTACCCGAATTTTCTTAGGGACCTTGCTAGTCTAGGTGCAAAGTTTGAGCTATTAGAATGATTGAATATAACGTAACTTGTGCCGCTACGCTAATGATCACGGTATTCCGGATCAATTTTGCAATCTTCATCGGAAAGTTCTCGATACGCTACTCTAACCTATGACCAGCTTTTCGGGAACTAGTTTCCCTTCCTTGAATCTGGTAGGCAAGAACGGCCTCATGAGTTCGTCAACCTCTCCGTATAGTATGTTTTTAGCTAGCAACTTGCCGATTAGAGGCCCCATCATGAAGCCATGGCCGCTGTCACCATAAGCCACGTAAAGCCCTTCCGGCCAATCCGGGTCTCTTCCCATTATGTGGCTTGAGTCTGCGGACATAGAGTAATATCCACTCCAGCACCTCATGATTTTAGCTCCTCTTAGGACAGGGAACCTCTTGTACACTGCCTTTGCCCATTTTACCAAAAAGTCGAGCGTGTTCTCTAGAGGTAGTAGCCCACTCTTTACTGGAACCTCTATGCTTCCAAGTATCTCACCTTTAAGCGCCTGACCGACATATGCTGAAGTCCCGAAGTCTATGACCAAAGGTTCAATAAAATACTTGTAGGATTCTGTTAAGGCCATCTCCTTTCTTTCGGGTTCCGTCGGTAACTCGATACCTAAGCCTCTTAGGAGCTCATCAGTCCAAGCACCTGCAGTCAATAAAACGACATCGGCCTCCACTTTGCCGTTGGGAAGCATGACACCCACGACCTTGTTGTTCTCTACGAGTACCCTTTCAACAGGAGATCTCTCGAACAACTTAGCACCAAGCTTAGCGGCTGCTTTGTAGTAACCGAATGCTACGTAATTGTGGAAGCAGCTTCCGTTCTGTGGCCCAAAGAAGCCCTCGAGGACGTCGTCCGTGTATATATACGGATACTTTTCTTTGATTTCTGATGGTGAAAGAAACTCTCCAGGTATTCCGAGACGCTCCCACATTTTGTTCTTTTCACGAAACGCTTTAACTTGCTCCTCAGTAAACAGTAACCAAAGATAACCACCTGTTGTTATTATCATGTTCCAGCCAGTAATCGATGATAACTTGACCATAATTTTCTTCGACTCTATGGCAAACTTGGAATTTTCCTCGGTCCAGAAGTGGACCCTGAACCTACTTGCCGATCTTACTGTTGAGCCGTACGACAGGTACTCCTTCTCTAAGATCACTATGTCCTTTACTCCAAGCTTTGCCAAGTTGTATGCTGAAGAAAGGCCCATGATTCCTGAGCCCACTATTACAACCCTCACGTTTTATTCACCTCCATATTAGCCAACACGTTGATTGGTATTGATATTGCAGGCGGCCTTTGTCTAGCTATGCCTACCACATTAGGGCTTAAACTTGCAATATGTGCTATATACAACGCTGAATTGACGAGGCATAATCTGCCCTGACATCTGGCCGTGCCGATTCCAGTAGCACGTTTCACCTTCTCAAGACATGCAAAGCCATAGACGGATACAACGCGATGTAGATCCCATAACCTAATATCTTCGCAGAAGCAAATAAACGCATCCCTTCTCGGTCTTGAGCAGAACAGTGTCGGTGGTTCGGCTATCTTCTCATCTGGTATAACACCTGTTTCAAAAGACTTGAATACCTTCTCTTTGAGATTGCTTATGCCAAACTTTTGGAGCAGCGATCCATATTCTTTCGCGAGTACCTCACGTTCAGCTTCAGCACCTTTTTTATTTAGTATGACGGCAGCAGATAGTCCTGCGATCCTTCCCTCGATCGCATGAAGTATTCCATAAGGCGAACCGGAGGCGCCCCCTGCTACAAAGAGGCCGTTTTTCGACGTTCTCATAAAAGGATCGTGTATCGGTACGAAGCCAAGCCCTTTGATGTAGGCTATTTTGGCACCAGCTTGGGCAGAAATCCTTATGTCGGGGTTTGTGGAAGTTGCACAAACTACACAATCAACGTTTAACCTAAGCTCTTCTCCTTCGCGCTTTACCTCAAGAGCTTCGACTCTATCCTTTCCTATTGCGACAATTTCCTTCACACCATCTATGATGGCATCCTTGCCAGCACCACCTTTTGACTTATCCAGTATTATCGTGTTGACGGCATACTTCTTTAGATGCTCTGCCAGTCTTAAGCCACGCTCCGTGGCTCCCAATATGGCCACATTCTTTCCTGCGACGACACCGTGCATGTTTAACATCTTGAGAGCGGATGAGACGTCTATTATTCCCGGAAGGTCATTGTTAGCGAATATGCACGGTAAATCTACGGCGCCCGTGGCAACAACATAAGCCTTAGCCGATATTAGGTAAGACGTTCCACCACCAGGTGGATAAGGTGAGAATGCGAGTGCAGCATCCTCGAAGAAGCCAACGAATGTGGTTCTTGTAAGGACCTTCACGCCAAGCTCGAGCGCTTTTTTCCTCAGGTTTCTTGCAAATATGCAACCAGGCTCCGATATGCCAGGCGGTTCTAACTCGTCGCACAACATTTCTCCGCCAAGCTCGACACCATCATCTATTTGAAGAACCTCAAGACCGTGCCTTCTAGCTTCTATGGCCGCTGAAAGGCCCGCCACGCCTCCACCAATTACCACCAAATCGGCCTTCTCTACGATTGTTGGAACAGCGCGTGGTGTTTCGTACTCGACCAGTTCAGGATTGTTGATACTATTTGCGATGAATTTTAAAGCAATAGGCCAGAGTAACCTATTCTTCACGATGGGCTTATGGAGCAGGCTTGTGTCTATCATAGACTCGAAAAAACGTACTGAGAGGGGTCTTTTTTGTTGAGTGTAAACGTTAAGACCTTCTGTTAGATAAATTTCAGACGGATTCATGGCAGGCATGCCGTTTACATTGACCGTTACCGTTCTAGCTTGTGGATGTAGACTGAAGAATCCACGGGGTCTGTAGAGCTTTTTACTCCTGTCAAAAGATTTTATACCATTAGCATACAATGCAACACTTATTGACTCTGATGTAAAGCCTTTTATGCTTATGCCGTTAACTTTAATGGTAACGACCGTACCACTGCTACCTATTGTCGGCTCCTTAACACGTAAAGCACTCATGCTTTTAGGCTTGGTGGCTCGATTTAAAAAGCTTTTTTAAGTAACGTTATCTACGCATTAAACTAAGAAATCGTGATCAAGACCTCGGTGAAATTAGATGAAGGGTTCTTGGTCAACTCTGGTTAGTTACTGGCAAGTTACAAAGCCGCGCACATGGTTCCTTCTAACATTCACCGGATTTTGTAGTGCCATAGTTGGTTTCGGAGTTTCTGGAAAAAGCATAGATTGGTACATCGTCATGCTAGCAACTTTAGCTGTTACCTTAGGTTCAGCAGGAGCTAACGCGATCACGTGCTACATAGATAGGGATATTGACGCAGTAATGGATAGAACCAAAATGAGACCATTACCAGCTGGCAAGATAAGACCGGCCGAAAAAGCACTTTACTTTGGTCTCGCTCTTTCAACAATAGCTGTTGGGATCTCGTTAATGCTTAACCTCATATGCTTTGGCTTAATGCTTTTCGGGCTAATAGATAACATCTTGATTTACAGCAAGTGGTTAAAACGTCGAAACCCCATTAACATAATAGCTGGTGGCTTCTCAGGCGGTGCACCAGCTATGATAGGATACTCAGCGGCTACAACCGAAAACCTCGCTCTTGGTTTAGTAATCGCCGCACTCGTCGTTCTGTGGATACCCACACATATTTGGAGCCTCGCACTCAGGTATAAGGAGGATTACGCAAAGGTCAAGGTCCCCATGTTACCCGTAGTCGTGCCCGAAAAAGTAGCCATAAGGTGCATAGTATCTACCAGCATCTTGATGGTAATGTTCAGCCTCGTGCCGGTTCTTATGGGTGTTTTTCGAGCGTTATATATGATGGTGGTACTCATTTTTGGTGTAGCGATTTTGCTCATTAACTTCTTGCTCGCCATAAGGCCGAACGCCAAAAGAGCATGGTTGGTGTTTAAGCTGTCAAGTCCTTACTTAGCTGTCCTATTCATGAGTATGGTCCTTGATGTTTTCTTTCCAATTCATCTATAGCTCATTGTCCTATCTGGTTTAATCGCCGAAAGAATGTATTCAACGAAATGCGACTCTGGTAAGGCACCTTCAAAGGAAAAAGTGTCATTTATTATAGTCTTAGGAACTGCCATAACGTCGTATTTATTCGCGAGCTGTGGGAACTCTATAGCCTCTATCATATCGGCCCTGATGAACTCGTTCTCAATTGCCAGCTGATGCGCAACTCTTACAGCCCTAGGACAGTATGGACAAGTGGGCGTTACGAATACCTGAATATGTACAGGTTCCCTTATACTTTTAATTTTTTCTTTTATCGTAGGCTGAAGTCTTGTCGTCCCTCTCGATGCATCTATTATAGTATCAATTAGGGCCGGGAATTCGTAACCCATTGGCAGACCAAAGAACCTTATGCCATATTCGCGAATACCGAATACTGCTGTTGCCGGTATCTTGTCTATCCCCCACTTTTGTGCTTTATCGTAATCCTTTTCAAAATCAAATACCTCGAGCCTTATCTTATCCGAAAGCGATGCTATGTCTTCCATAAGTTCTCTATTTGTTGCACAATATTCACACTCAAAATCTTGAGTGAAGACAACAAGCCTAACATCTTTTTCCAAATCTCTACTGAGCTTTTCTGAAATGAGCTTTTTCTCCCTTTCTTTCAGGACGGGCATCGAAATGAATATTTATGGACCAAACTTATAAATCTAGCGCCCCTCATCTATGGCTTCATTAGCAAGCTCATCGGCTAGCTTGTTCGATTCTCTAGGTATATGAAAATACTCAATATCAAGCAACCTCTCCAACTCTTTCACCTTGGAGTATAACTTACTAAGCCTTGCCTCCTTAACGGAGAATTCGCCCTTAAGTTGTTTTATTATCAGCTCGCTGTCGGAGAAGACTTTAACCCTCTTTGCATTAATCCCTATTGCTAGCTTTAACCCTTCCAAGAGCGCTAAGTATTCTGCCTCATTATTTGTTTTATTTCCGATAAACTTCTTAAGACAAATAGTCTTGGAGTCAAACTTAAGAACTACACCTATGCCTGCGGGTCCGGGATTGCCCCTAGATGCGCCATCAACATATATCTCGGCTTCAGTAGGCTCTTGAGTGCCTTGGTTTGTTTGCAAACAACATTTACCCTAGAGTTCGGTTTTTGGACTTTGTCAGCTCGTTAAGCTTTTCCAAGATTATCTTCTGCTCTATACTGGCGACAAGTTGCTTCGTTTTGATTACCACGTCTGGATTTACACTTATCGAATCGATGCCGCATCTAACTAGGAATTCTGTGAACTCCGGATAAACGCTAGGTGCCTGTCCGCATATTGAAACCGTGACGTTATTTTCGTGTGCAACCTTTATCAGATGTTCTATAGCTCTTAGGACTGCTGGGTCCCTCTCATCAAAGTATCTGGCGTCTATACTAGGAAGTATCGCAGAGTCTCTATCGGTTGCCAATATAAACTGAGTAAGGTCGTTGGAACCTATGCTAAAACCATCACACAACTTGCTAAACTCGTCTGCCATGAGTATTGTACTCGGGACCTCTGCCATAAGCCATACCTTGAAGTCCCTACCTCTCTCGAGTCCCTCCTCTTTCATTATCTCCAAGACCCTATTTACCTCCCACACAGTTCTCGCCATAGGTATCATGACCCAAACGTTCTTCAGACCCCACTCATCCCTAACTTTCTTAATGGCTTTACATTCAAGTCTAAACGCCTTTTCGTATCCTTTGCTTATGTACCTCGCCGCTCCCCTCCATCCCATCATCGGATTTGCCTCTTCAACTTCGTACTTCTCTCCGCCCTTCAATTCTCTGTACTCATTCGTCTTAAAGTCCGAAAACCTGACCACAACTGGCCTAGGTTGTATTGCCCTAGCAACTTTCGCGATACCCTCCGCTAACTTCTCCACAAACTTTTCAGGCTGTCCTATTTCGATGAGGTAATTTGGATGCTCACCTATGTATGAGGCCAGTATGAATTCTATGCGCATTAAACCTATTCCGTCAAAGGGCAAATCTGCATACTCATCTATCTTTTCTGGAACGCCAAGGTTCATCATTATCTTTGTGGCCGTGACCGGTACACTAACCAAGGATACCGGGGCACCAGAGGGAGCGGCTGTAGGAGTTGGCGGTTTAGCCAACAGTTCCTCTACAGCACCTTCATATACTACGCCTGATTTAGCATCAACAGTATAAATCTGCCCATCCACCATGGTCTCGGTAGCATCACCAGTACCTACTATACAAGGTATGCCTAACTCTCTTGAAACTATGGCTGCATGACACGTCATTCCACCTTCTGAGGTTACTATTGCCGACGCTATCCTCATTGCGGGTACCCAGTCAGGCGACGTCATCCGTGTAACCAGTATGTCACCCTTTCTCATCCGCCCTATCTCCTTAACGTCTAGGATCACCCTAGCTGTTCCGATAGCAATGCCAGGGCTTGCTGGCAAGCCTTTTGTGACAACTTTCTTAGCAACCGCTACAGTTTCCGATGATGTAGGGGATTCTGCAACAGCTTTCTGGGACCACACAGTCTCAGGTCTGGATTGGACTATGAACACATTGTATGGGAACGGGACGTCCATATCTATGCTCCATTCTATGTCCTGTGGTGTGCCGTAATGTTCTTCGATGCGGATGGCAAGCTCTGCAAGCCTGTATATCTCCTCATCAGTTAAGCACGGTACGTTCTGCTTTGAAAGCGGAACCTCACGCTTCTCCGTACCGCCTCTTGGACTGTAAACAACCTCGATAGTTTTCCTCGCAACCTTCTTTTCAATTATCTTTAGCGTCTTTTTGTCAACTACGTATACATCGGGCGTGGCCTCCCCGCTCACTACAGATTCACCAAGCCCCCAATTAGCTTCAATCAATATCCTTGATCTGTCGCCCGTGACTGGGTGCAACGTAAACATTACACCAGAAGCTTTTGCATTAACCATCTTCTGAACGACTACGCATAGGTACACACTCATGTGATCGAATCCTTTCTCATGCCTATAAAAGGTCGCCCTAGACGTGAATAAGCTTGCCCAACATTTCTTAACGCTTTCCAATAACTGCGCTTCGCCCCTAACGTTTAGGTAAGTCTCCTGCTGTCCAGCAAAGCTGGCCAACGATAAATCTTCAGCGGTCGCACTTGACCTCACAGCCACTGGGGGGTCAACCATACCTAATTTCTCGGCCAATCTCCTGTATGCTGCTACTATTTCCACCTCCAATTCTTTGGGGATTTCTTGTTTTAATATGAGCTCCCTTATTTCCTTGGTTTTTTCTTCTATCGACTCGGGGTTTGAAAAATCTATTTCACTCACTATCTCGCGTATTTGCTCGGTAATACCAGCTTTCTCCATAAAATACTTGTATGCGTATGCTGTTACTGTAAAGCCAGGGGGTACAGGTATTCCCAGTCTTAACATTTCACCTAAGTTTGCTCCCTTACCTCCAACAAGGGGCACATCCTCCTTAGTTATCGACTCCAATTCGAGTATGAACGTTCTCTCTTTCATTCTTCTTTTTCCCCGTAACTATAGTAGAAAAATACAACCCCTAGATAACTTTTAAGCGTTTAGTTGAGAAGCTGTTTTTAGTTTTCCCAACTCGTTAATAACTATCCTATAGCTTTTAGGAAGCTTTTTTGAGGCAAGCTCGAGGGCCTCCTTAGCCGCATTAACGCCATTTTCGTATACGAGTACTCTGAAGACGGGTTTTCCGGGTTCCAGCCTTGCAGCCCTTCCTATTGGTTTCCCAAAAGCTCTCCTCATGCCCTCTTGTAATCTATCTGCATGCGCTCCGAAGATCATCTTGTTTTCTCTTAAAACGATGTGTGGATGGGCCTTAAGTTCTAGGAAATAATTCTCACCTAATTTGGCGCTAAGGGTCTTTCCTATAGCCACCCTAGCAGACTCTAGGGCCACATCCCTAACCTGAAGTTCTTCGAGCGCCACAAGTTCGAGTTCGTGTGTATAGTCTTCTCTATAAGTCCCCATCGTGTACTTGCTTATTTTTGGCTCGGGCGCACCGTGAATATATTCCTCCCTCGTGTAGGGCATACCTTCCGTTCTACGGTAGTTTCTAGCTTTCATTTATCTATCCCTTTGCCTATTATTGCGGGAATCAGTCGCTAATTAATCTTTACTAGAAAACGATTCGTTTTATAAATCTTATTTGGTTTGACGTCATTCCTTTCTGAAGAACCTTTCCGAAGTAAAGCTAGATGGTTCCCGAACCAGTAAGAAATAACCACCGCTCCGACCAGTCAACTCATCCATTATTCTTTTTGTAATTGCCTTTACGGGATCCGGAATCCCGCCTCTCTCATGTAGATCCTTAAAGGATTCAAAAGGTTTTTTCTCCCTTTCTTCCAAAATCTTTTGCATAGATTTCTTACCGATGCCGGGTATCAGCTCAAGCGCATGAAGTCTTGGTGATACAGGCGTGCATGTATTAAAGAACTCTACGAATCTTTTCTCATTACTCTGAACTATCTTTTGGATGGCGTTCTCTAATTCTATTTTGGCATTCTCGGTAAGCTCATCATAGCTTATACGACCAAGTATCCTTAAGATGTTTCTCGGAACATCTTTACCTATGTAAAACCTTATGCCTACGCGTGGCCTATAGTTCTCGTTTATAGCCGCCTCTAGAAGGGTGAAGTATTCTTCGCCTAACAATTGGACAAGTAACTCTCCCCTATGTATATTTACACGACGAGCTGAGCTCCTGAGAAGTGTCGCATCAATCACATCCAATACGTAAGCATAATCCTCGTATTTCTTCTGCTTTTGCAGATGCAAATCCCCCTTTAACGTCTTAACCTTATAAATTCAAATTTGTTGCTTACTTGCTTCTAAAGCTTGCTTAACAAGGCTCAGTATGCCGCTCATCTTTTCTTCAGAAAAGAGCAAAAACGATACGAGACGGCGGTAACCGCTCAAGATTGTTCTGAGCTCGTCAATGGTCTCGGGGCATATGTCAGCAACTTGGACCGCCTCTTCTCTTTCGAGTCCATATTCGTTCATGAGCTTATTGATGAGTATCTCAGCCTGCTCGGGAGTTAATTTTGAATACTTTCTTGCGTAGCTTAGTGTTTTCAGTTGAAGGGGGTTTAAGTATTGCTCCCTCTCCTCTAAGATTCTCTTGACTTCAGCGATCGGTATAGGCTTAGAATTCAATATTTTCCTCGGCAACTCAGCCACCTTCCCAAGGCCTGATGTGGTCTGGTAAGATAGTTAACTTCTTCAACTTATCTCCTAACATAAGAGAGACCTCGTATGCATTGCCCTTTCTCGATATTATCGTGCCTACTTTACCGTAAAACCTTTTATGTGGCATCCCTTTCTGAACGGCCGGATCAACAACTATCAACACTTTATCGCCAGGATTGTATTCCCTAAGGTATATGTCTGGCCTTGGACCGCTCCGCGAGCCATATTTCTTCCTGAGTAGCTGCCTAGTTCTAACCCTGTAACCGTGCGAATTGGGCATACCAGCCTTTACCCCTCCACTTCTAGGACTGAAAGGGTAATATTTATCGGTGCGGTTCCTAGGGCGTCAGCTATATTAGGTACAGTCCTCCCACCATCCCCGTTTATCAATTCTTTTATGTAAAGACCTCCCTGTGCCTTTATCTTGAACTCGACGACCCTATCTCCCTTCTTTTCAGCCTCTATGAAATAAAGATACTTTTTCCTGATCTTATCGTTTCTACGGAGAATCCTGCTCGGTGTCCTTTGGTATATCAATATGTTCCTGAATTTCTCACAAACCTCTCTTAGCTTATTCTCATCCACACTAGAGTCAAATTCAACAAGTGCAACATATGTTTTTGATGCGATTGCCGATTTCGCTTTCATATCCCTCACATCTTTTTTTGTTGCATAAGATAGAGACATTACCTCAACCTTGCCCTTTGCATGTTCGTTTATGATATCCTGTAACTGGTTAAGTTGAACGAACCTCTTTCTTGGTGATTTTAACTCAAGAATGAAAGGTCTTCCAGTCCCAAGGACCGTTACGTCCACATCTTCCCTTCCTGCTGCATGGAACTTGTAGTCGAGAGCTTCGAAGAGGCTTAAGGCTGGTTCCCCTATAAGCTCGCTAATAGAATCTGGGTATTCCCTCCCAGTATGGCCACAAGCATCGCATCCCCTGCCCCGACATTTTCTGCATATCCATGGTGCTTGAGGTATGTTAGGTTGCAACTTTCTGTAATAACCCTTGACGAACAGAGGGTTTGATTTAATTGTGAACACTCCTGAAAAAATGTCTACGAGTACGGTGATATCTGGTGTAGCAAACTCAACGGGCTTTTTCATTGTTACTTCAATAATTTTTCCTATTTCCCTCGTTATGTCACTCTTAATCTCCTCACCGAAGGTCAATGCAAACTCAGCCTTTATTTGATCATCCTTTTCCTTTACATGAGCTGGGACGGATGCGCCTATTAGAAAGTTCGAAAACTCGTATCCTTTTAAATCTTCCATTATCTCTTCGGCTATCCGACGAAAGTTATCGTCATTTAATTTACCTTCGCATATATAACATGTTTTGGTTTCGTCAATCTGGTAATTAAACGCCTTAGCAAGCTTTCTAGCATGCCTGTTCATACCATTTTCAGCGATGACTTTTAAAACATCCGCTGCATCTTTATCGTTCATAAGTAACCTAAAGTTCGCCTCCATCGCCAACGCAACTTTAAGAGCTTCACCCCTTACCTTGTTGCCAACACCAGACAATAGCCTTGCAAACTGCCTTCCTAGGCAGTAATCACAAAGCGCATACTTTTGTAGCATCCTATAGGCTAAGTCGAGTATTCCTTCCATTTCTACTCACCAGCTTTGCGAATTCATCCTTCCAGTTCTGCACCGAATATATGTTTTGGTAACTTCCAAGGCGACCTTTTCATGGATTTCATCATTCTCTTTGATAAATTGTATTGTTGAAGAAGGTGCTTAACGTCTCTCTCTGTCACGCCCGACCCCCTAGCTATACGTCTTATCCTTGATGAATCTATGATGTGAGGGTTCTCTCTTTCCTCGGGTGTCATAGAGAGCAGAATTGCCGACCATTTTTCGATTTGGTCCTCAACCTTTTCGAGCTCCTCCTCTGGCAAGTTGGGAATTCCGGGTAAAGGTAACTTTGATATTATTTTCTTCAAAGGACCCAACTTTTTCATTTCTTTAAATTGTTTTACAAAATCTTCTAAGGTAAACGTACCGCTTGTAAAGCTCTTGAGTTTCTCCTTACTAAGCTCTAGCTCGGCGATCTTTATTCTTTCTATAAGACCCTCTATATCGCCTATTCCTAAGAGCCTACCAATAAAGCCCTGTGGGTTAAATACCTCTATATCTTCAAGCTTCTCACCAGTACCGATAAATTTTATCCGCGCTCCAGTGGCTACCACGGCCGATAGTGCACCGCCACCTTTCGCAGAGGTATCCATCTTAGTTATTATTATGGAGCCTATTGGTGTTGCTTTGTGAAATGCCTCGGCGTGTGCACCAGCTTGCTGACCTATCGTTCCGTCCAAGACCAACATTATCTCATTAGGCTTAATACTCTCTTCCAACGCTTTCATCTCTTGCATTAGCGATTGCTGGTCTTTGTGTCTTCCAGCAGTGTCTACCAATATAACATTGCACCTTTGTTGCTTAGATAGATATTCAACACCCTTTGTTGCTATAGTAACTGCATCACGTTCTTCGGGCAAACCGTATACAGGAATATCCTTTCCATCAAGAAGTTGCCTTAATTGCTCATACGCTCCAGTCCTAAACGTGTCAGCACAGACTACACCAACGGAGTAGCCTAATTTCTTGAGATAGTTTGCCAGCTTCGCGACCGTAGTTGTCTTCCCGTGTCCCTGTATACCGACGACCATTATTATGTATTGTTTAGATTTATCTATGGTAATCTTATGGGGCCTCTCGCCTAGCAGTGAGACAAGTTCTTCATACACTATTTTTATAATCTGGTCTTTCTTGGAAATACCGGGCGGGACTTTTTCTGTTAATGCCCTCTCTCTTATCTTTTCAGACAGTTTCATTACAAGCTCGACATTTACATCCGAGACCAAGAGGGCTCTTTGTATGCCCCTTATGAGTTCCTCGACTACATTTTTGTCTACTCCTGGAGACGATATAAACTTGCTTATGGCCTGTTTTAGGAGCTCTCCAAGCGAAGCTATCGGGTTCAAGGCTGAAGTAAGGGTCTGGAGTCTAATAATAAAGGTTGCTCAATAAATATTTATCCTCAATGGATGCGTACTAGAATTGGCCGCGTTTGAACGCTAAAAGACCAATCCTACTAGAGGGCAGCTATGTCGAGGTGGGAGACTATGTGGTATACGCAGTGAAAGGCGTATCGCATCCACCCAAGGGCGTCATAGCTGTGCCAAACTACATAAAATTTGGAGGCTCGGTTATTAAGCTGAAGAGTTTCAATTCATCAATGGATTTTATTAGAAGACATTCCCGTGATTTTTTGATATATGACGAATACTTAGGTCAGGAGGTGCCCTGCATACCTTTGGAGGAGATTACGCGAATTTACGACCCAATCTATGGAAAAAGCCATCTGAAAATAGATGCTGTATCGAGCACCGCACTTAGGATGGTGGACCTAATCGTTGAAAATTCTAAAGTAGAAAGCGACTTTGTTGGCATAACGGGTTCTGTACTTTTAGGTCTCCATAATGAATCCTCCGACATAGATATCGTAGTTTACGGCATAAATAATTGTCTGAAAGCTTACGAGGCCCTGAGGCTCATGCGTGAAAGCAACATGACCGGATACCTTTCTGGAAATGCCTTAGAAAAAATTTTGGAATCAAGGTCTGACACATTCATGGAGCCCACCGTATGGGCGAGGCATGAAAGGAGAAAGCTCACAAACGGGGTATTCATGGGAAGGCCATATACGTTAAAGCTCGTTCCCTTTCCGGAAGAATTTTGGGATAAATATGGAGAGCGCCGTTTTAAAGAAATCGGTAGAACCGTCATACGCTTTCAGGTGAGTGATGCATCAAAGGGCATATTCACGCCTTGTTGTTATGAGGTTAGGGTAGTCAGCGTGATCGAAGGGCCAGATATTTCGACCAAGATATCTTCGATCGTCTCATACAGGAGTAGGTTTGCTGAGCAGCTTCGTGACAGTGAGGTTGGTGTAGCTTCAGGAAGGCTTGAGATGTCGAGCGATGGAGAGTTAAGATTATTCGTCGGAAACAGCCCAAAGGATTTTTTAATGGTTGATTCGTCTTGAGAAAGTTCAGGGACAAAGATTATGTTGAAACGTGTGAAGGATGGTTCTTTTGTGTAGTGGGCGAAAGTCACCCCCACGATAGACTCGTAGCATATTTGAAATACTTGCCTGGTGATGGGGCGTGGTCTAGACAAGGAAAGAGTTTCAAAAGAACGATATGCGCTTATTCAATGCAAGAATTGGTTGACACGATAGATTTTCTCAAGAAGAATAAACCCGAATATGTTTTTTATGATGAAACGGTAGGTGCTGAGATGTCTTGTGTTCCATTAACCAGAATTTCAAAATACTACAGGTGCGACGAGAGACTACGTGAGATAGTAGAAAGTGATAGGTTGGATGAACTCGAGAGTAAAACTAAGGAATTAGTGGAGTCAATAAGCGAGGTTTCTGGTGTAGACATTAAAAACATGGGCATCACCGGTTCCATACTTTTAAAAATACATCACCCAAAGTCGGACATAGATCTTGTCGTGTACGGGAAAAACAATTTTTGGAAAGCTTTACAAAGTTTACACTCAATTAACGATGTTAAACCTCTTGATGAGTTAAGGTTAAATGAGTGGGTTAGTAAGGCAAGCGCGAAGTATCCACTTTCGACGAATACGTTATCAAAGCTGGCAAAGTTGTTAAGGAATAAATACATTTACAAAGGGACGCCTTTCTCGATTCACGGTATCAGATTGGATGAAGAAGTGATAAGAAGTTATGGTGAGGTTAAATATCGTAGTTTAGGTCTCGCCAAAATAAGAGCAGTAATTTCCGATGCATCAGAATCCTGTTTCACACCAGCTATTTACAGAGTATCTAACGTTGAGACTGAACAGAAACATGCTAAGGACGTGGAGGCGTTAGCAAGTTTTGACGGAACATTCACTGCGATGTTTGATGAAGGTACGCGTATAGAGGCTTTTGGAAAAGTCGAGCTCGTTATAGACCTTAGAGGTGGACGTTCATTTAAGTGGTTACTAATCGGTACCTTTGAGGGGATGGGTAGAGAGTATGTTATTCCGACCGAAGGATTGTCTCTATCTCGCTAAGAACCCTTCTCTGTATCCATACTGGCGTCCAAGGTATTAGGAGTGATGCGTACTTGCCTTTAACAACATTTTCTAGAACACTCTTGTCCCCGATGGATAAGTATCCGGATAAAATAGCGCGTGCATACTCCACCGATTTATTTGCATCGAGATAATGCCCTATGTAAAGCACAACTTCTGTCAGGTCCCATGCCTTGTCACCGTTAAACGAAGCCTGTTCTAAGTCCGTTATGTAGACCTTATCCCCAGATATTATGAAGTTTTCAGGTTTGCAGTCTCCCAACGTTATATCGTATTGGTGAATTTTTGCCAATTCTCTCCCGGCCATAAATGCCGCCTTCTCTTGCATATTTTGTTCGTTTTTTGACATCCATATCTGCATGAGGTCTTGTCCCTCAATGAATTTCTGGAACAATAACTTTTTCTTCCAATTTATGTGGTATATGTCGGCTGTGTTAAAGCCAAGTTCCGCGAGTTTGTTAACGAAGTAAACTTCATTGGAAAGTCTGACCTCGGCCACGACTGAAAAGTTCTTCACACCAACAGTCCAAATCCTAGCCGCCACCCACTTTAGGTCCGTCCAGTTCAAGTATTTCTTCACGAAGATCTTCTCTTCTGTATCCTTTGTGTGGATCGTGACTATGTAAGTCGAGTTAAGCATACGGCCTATCTTCCTTATGGATATCTGGCTTCTATCGGCGTCATAAACTCGTTCAACAAAATCCAAGATGTCGAAACGTTCTTTTAATTGTTGTTTCCCTATGGCGGTTTTAATGAAGACGTATTCCTCTGGGTCAGGAAGGTCGTTTTCAGTCTTGTAAAAGAGTGACCGTTTGATCTTTGAGTATAGCTCCTCAGCTATGATGCGCGGATTAAAGCGTCCTGCATAACCGTGCACAAGATACATCTTAAACATTCTTTCGAAGTCGTAAAGTTTCTTAGCGAACGTACTTGTCTGGTTTAGGGTTGAAAGTACGAACTTGTTGGATAAGCGATAATACTCGCCATCCTTGACCAATAAACCCTCAGATTCCAGCTCCGTGAGAGCGGCGTAAAATCCTTTCATGCAAATTTCTGTGTTGACCTTCTTATGGGGACCGGAAAATATCTTCGAATAACTGTAGCGCGCCGGCGGATATATCAGGGCCCTTCTTCTCAACTTCTCGAAAAGAAAGTACTCGGGCTGTATCAAAAGTTCACTCGCCGCCATCCTATGCTCTAGTATCAGATTATCGCATAGCTCCAGCACAACGTTCTTCTTGTAGGTCTTGTCGAATTCTTCCAAGAGCGCAGCACCTACAATAGGATAAAATGGTGTTAGGAGCCTTCCTGCCACGAATTCTCCTAAGGAGCCGTTTGTCACGTCACTCCTCATAGCATTTTCATCAACAGCTAAAACGGATACTGTAGGCTCAAAATTTCTTAGATAATAGTACTTTATATCTTCCTTGAAATCTTTCACGACGCATAACACATCTAAATCGCTACCCTTTGAAGAATAGCCAGAAAGTTGCGAGCCATAGATGCAGAGACACGATATGTCATCCTCCTTAAAGATGCTTCTTGAGGCTTCTAGCGCTGTTTGCGTGAATAGCTTTAGCCTATCCTCTGGAATCGCATACATTCCCCTTATAAATCGGTTACGCTCAAGGTTTAAACTTTTATTCTCGTTCAACATAATGGGGTCAGCATGTTGACCAGCTCAGAGATCCGAGAACTTCCGAGAAAGCTTGTTAGAAAAATTCTAAGGCTGGGCGCATCCGATGTAGCTGTAAGCTTAAACATATCAAATTCAACGATGATAAGGTTTTCGAATAACGATGTTACTATCTCGAACTCTTTCGAGAATGTTGTACTGGAAATATATTTGGCGTTCAAAGAAAGAAGGGTTACGGGCACCATAACTGACTTCTCACAAGCTTCGATTGAACAAACGGTTGAGCGATTGATATCCACTGCTAAGACCGTTCAGCCCTCTGATGTTTATGCCCCACTTCCAAAAGGCCCGTTCAAGTATGATAAACGTCTCCTGAAAATTGGCAAAGTTGCTATGGAACCGGATGTGCTCGTAGATCATGTGAGTGCTGCCGTAAACTCTGCTCTTTCTGCTGGTGCTAAAAGGGTTGCTGGTTCACTTAGGTCTATGAGGGGAAAGAGTATACTTTGCACAAGCGGCAACGTGGAGGCCTCATCCACAAAAGATACTGTTGCACTTTCTGTGAGAGCGTTCGCGGCAGACAATGCCACGGGACAATTTGCGACTGTTGCGGCCGATAGTTCAGAATTTAGGCCAGAAGAGGTTGGTTCAATTGCTGGCGAGATAGCAAGGATGGCTCTGAACCCTATAGAGGGTGAGCCGGGAAGGTACGACGCAGTTTTGGGTCCTATGACGTTTGCTCATATTGTTGATGAGTTCGGCTCGGCAACCTCGGCCTTTAACGTTGACATCGGCGTGTCCTTTTTGGTTGATATGCTAGGAAAACAGGTAGCTTCGCAAAAATTCACGTTGATTGATGATCCTACGTTGTACAACACTTACGGTGCCGAGCCCTTTGATGATGAAGGACTACCAACAAGGAGGAACGTGATCGTAGAAAACGGTATCCTGAAAACCTATCTTCATAATAGCACGACGGCGAAGAGGCACGGTACGACAAGCACAGCGAATGCCGGGATAATAGTTCCTACACCGTTTAACTTGATTGTTGGGGCGGGTGACAAGAGTTTCGAAAAGTTGATTTCTGATGTTGATAAGGGCATATATGTAACGAACGACTGGTACTTAAGATATTCAAACTACAGAGAGGGAGATTTTTCTACTGTACCGAGGGACGGCCTCTTCATGATAAAGAACGGCAGTATAGAAGCACCCCTTAAAGGTCTCAGACTCGTCGGCAACATGCTAAAACTCCTGAATTCTATAGTCGCTCTAAGTACAGAAAGGTACTGGATAGAGTGGTGGGAGGTAGAAACACCGGTCTATGCTCCTTGGGCGTTCGTTACAGACGTTGAATTCACAAAAAGCACTCTTTGAATGTTCTAACTATAATTTGTATCCTATCTTCCTTAGAAATTCCTTCCTCTTCTTTATGTCCTCTTCCCCTTCTATTCCTTTTGATTTGTAACCATCGATTACACCAAGCACGCCCCTGCCCTGCTCCGATTCGACCACAACTATCTGAAGCGGGTTTGCTGTAGCTGCTAGAATTGTGCAGACCTCGGGCACTTCTTTCAACCTATTTAGCACGTTTATGGGATACATGTCTTTTATGAAAACCAAAAACGTATGACCACAACCAATCTTGAGCAAGGTTTCGGCAGCAAGCTTCCTTAGTTCTTCGTCTGTACCTTCATGTCTGATGAGACATGGGCCGCTGGCCTCGGCAAACGCCAGACCGAACTTCGCCCCTGGTACGGAATTCATTATAGCCTCATAAATATCCTCCACACTCTTTATGAAGTGCGTTATACCAAATATAACGTTACAACCTTCAGGTATCTTTACGTCCACTATCTCCATCTTCAACTTACGTCACCAAAATAACCAAAAATTCACAGTTTGATAAAAACATTCATTTTCAGTCACGACTAAATTTATTATTGCCCAAGTTTTTAACTGATATAGATGGTACCTGTCAAGACGGGTGTCGCTGAGCTACCGCTGCATTCTGGCCATGCGCCGAGCTGGCTTATAGAGAGGATGAGAAAGCTTGCAGATGCTATAGTCACTGTTATCGTCGAGAGCTACGATACAGGAGAATTTCTCAGAAGAATTTCTGATCCATTCTGGTTCCAGTCATTTGGCTGTGTCCTTGGTTTTGACTGGCACTCAAGCGGCCTGACGACTGTTGTAACCGGAGTTCTCAGAGAGTGTTTAAACTTCGATAAACATGGCGTCATGGTAGCCGGTGGAAAAGGCTCAAAAAGCAAAAGAACACCTGAGGAGTTGAAGTCGGCGCTCGTTTCGCATGGATTTGATGAAGGAAAGGTAGAGTATTTGCTACGTGCGAGTAGATTATCCGCAAAAGTTGACAATGCGCTCGTCCAAGATGGCTATAATCTTTACCATCATGCTATATTCGTGGATGAAAAAGGAAAGTGGGCTGTAGTCCAACAGGGTATGAATGTATCGGATGGATATGCAAGAAGGTATCACTGGCTTGGCGAATCTGTGAAGAGCTTCGTTGTCGAACCACACTCTTCCATACTTAGCGACGGCGTTTCATCCATTGTTCTTAACATGACATCAAGAAAGTGTGAGGATGCTAGGAAAGTTTCCGTTGACCTTGTATGCGAATCGCCACCGAAACTGATACGTATGTTTAATGCTCTAAATAAACAGGAAAGTTTGACCAAATGGTTGGGTGAAGAAACTGGCACTAGGATTGTGGAAAAAGTCCCAGCGTACCTTCATATGCCTAAGAGGGTGAATTGGGATCTGTTGAAAAAGGTGTACGAGTCCAAACCAAGAAATTACGAAGAACTTATTGAAATAAGAGGTGTTGGACCATCAACTGTAAGGGCACTGGCTCTCATCGCTTCGCTCATATTCGGCGCAGAAGTCGACTGGAGAGATCCTGTGAAGTATAGCTTCGCAGTAGGCGGAAAGGATGGTGTGCCATATCCCGTATCAAGAAGGACTATGGACGAGGCGACGAAGTTCTTAAGAGAAATGCTCGAGGCTGCTGAGCTGGAGAAAGAGGCTAAGTTTGAGGCCCTTAAAAGGCTAGCGCGTGCTGAGCAAATAACGGTGCTAGAATTCGCGCGTGATTAGAAAATCTGTTAGTGCTTTGAGCTTTCTCTTTGCAAGCGTCTCTGGTAAAAGTTCATCCAATGCCTTCCAAGATTCGCTAACTAGCTCCTTGGCAACCTTGCTTGCATATTCTACCGCACCGCTCTTCCTTATCAGAGCAATTGCCTCTTTTATTAGCCCGGGCTCATTCGTATGTAACGAAAGGATTTCCTTAAGCCTTTTCGCCTCATTCTTCGGCAAATGCTTCAACGCGTAAATCACCATCAACGTCCTCTTGCCTTCCTTTATATCGCCTCCTATCTCCTTGCCGTACTTCGCCATATCGCCTACGATGTTTAGTATGTCATCCTGTATCTGGAAAGCTATGCTAAGGGATTCTGCAAAGTTTTTCAGACCCTCTAAAAGCCTGTGATCTGCACCGGCCATTATTCCGGCTATACCGACCGCCATACGCGACAATGAACCAGTTTTGAAGGCACACATTTGCATGTAGTGTTCTTCAGTGATTTCTTCGACAAGTCCTTTATGCCAAGCTATATCCATTGCCTGACCCAGACTCAACCTAAGCATTTCCTCGACATAGCACTGCATGATCGCCAGCGTCTTCTCGGGAGGTATTTTTTTATCGTTCAGTAAGCTTAGGAGTGGAAGGTAGTACATCAAGTTCCCAACGTTGACGGCTATGTCAACACCATAGATTTTATGAATGCATTCCTTGCCACGTCTAAAATCTCCGTTATCTTCTACATCATCAATTATTAGCGTGCCGTTGTGGATGATTTCAGGTATTATAGCTATGTCCACTATGTCCTCGACTTTTCCACCTAGCGCCTCGTACGTCAGCAAAAGCAAGGCTGGTCTCCATCTCTTTCCACCCCTATCTATCAAATCCCAAAACGGCTCAGATATTGCCTTGGTCAAAGATTCAGGTTCGTATGAAAACCTCGGCACCCCGAACAGCCTAATGGCTTCCTCTTCTGTAAACTTTCTCGGCATGTAACGCTCTATTGCCTTCTCGACAAGCTTAGAATATTCTTTCAACATATTCAATACTTGCTGTTCTATTTCCGTCATGTTTTCGAATACGCTTTTCTATATCAATAGTATAAAAAGCTTAGGATCACCTAGTTAGCGTAACTAGATTTTGAAACCTACCTTCCTGAGAAATTTTGATAATTTTTCGCAATTCTTTTCCGTGTCTTTCGTCCGCTCGACTTTCATCGTCAAATAATCTTTGTACTTCATAGGAATACCCTTATATTTAATTAAATGGTCTTCTCGATCGTACATTTCCGAGGATTCTTCGACATAGTTGGCAATCTCATATGGATTTGGCTCCCGGTACTTGTTTTTATGAAAAACTATGTGTAACGGCCACCTAGGCCTCTTTGGTGGTATCTCATCCTTTTCGCCTATGCAAAGGAGAACTATGGGAATCACCCCCTTCGGGAGTTCTAACAAGGCTGCTACACGCTCTGCCTCGGAGAGCACGCAACGAAGTAGAGCGGTACCGAAGCCTAAAACCTCAGCAGCGATTATCATGTTTTGTGTTGCAAGCCCTGTCTCGAATATACTATGTATTGTTTCGATAGGATATTCGTCAGAGGTCAAGATATGGTTGGGTGTGAGGTAACTAAACATCTTACTGACCCTATTAAGGTCACTACATATCACTATTATCGCAGAAGCATTTGATATGTACTTTGCCTCACAAATATCCTCAAGCGCTTTCCTTTTTTCCTTATCACTAACAAGTATGAATGAGTAAGCTTGGTAGTATGAGGGCGCCCTTTGACCCGCCTCCACTATCATATTGAGTATTTCTTCCGGGATGTCAGCAGGCCTAAACTTTCTGATAGTTCTTCTGTTATATATGATATTTAGCAAACTCCTAGCCACGCTCATACTTTGTTCTCGCTAAATTCTTAGCTTTTAGAATAAAAATTTTGTTATCATGGTATGCCTCCATGCTTTTGTTACGCAACTATGCTTATAGTACTCCCACAGCAATGGCCAGAGATTAGCCAATCCATTCATTATTCGTGGCGGTTTTTTGATGTCTATCAAAAGTTTATTTTTATCTAACGTCTTGACGGTTTTGATGAATAAGTTCGAAGAAGACTTAACGAAAATAATTGCACTTATAGGCGATAGGTACGGCAAAGAAGTTGCGAGCAAGCTTGATGGTATGTATAAGAAACTATGCAAACTCTACGAGGCCAACATAGTTAAGATAAATCATTCTGTGATGGAGGTCGTATGTGCTGCCGACTTGGTACTCAAGGGTTATGACGTTGACGTTGAGCATAAACTCAATGATATACTCACGTGTGATGTGTACGGATTAAAAGGTGACGGCAACATCATAATCGAGATAGAGACCGGATTCGTACCTCCTGAACATGCACTCGATCCCAATACCTATCTCTTAGCTAGAATCGTCAGTAAGATAGCAAGGTACAGTAGTTTTGCGAAAAAGTTCGGCATTGGAACACCACCACATAACATCGTCCAGATTCCGTATATATTCCTAAAACCACCAAGAGACAGAACTGAAGAAGAGGTGCTTCGTATTAAGAGAATTTGCGACATATACTACACGAAGCCGCCCATTACTATCGAAGAAATACTCAACGCAAGGCTTTGCATGATTTACGTGATAAATGTTGATGAAGCAACTATTAGCGAGCTATCGCCACAAGAATACTACGAAAATGTCAAGCAATTGGTGAAGGTCATGAATGCATAATTCTTTGTACCCGATACCGTTCAGGCATTTTTATTTCGTAAAATTGCGTCGTCTTTCGGAGACGGCGGGCCTCCCTGCTAGGGCACCCTCCGCGGGTTTAACCCCTAGTGCCCTACGGGCACCTCCCACCCATACCCAGTTTGAGGGAACTGCCGAGGCAGCCCCCGGAGCACTGGGCATGGGTCGACGCTACAACGCCTGAGGCTTCCCCCAGACGTTGCTTAACGTCGGCCTCTCCTTTTCCGGACGACGCAAAATAAAGTGATAACGTACCCTGATTTATACATTTCACTCTAAAATAGTAAAAACATTACTTCATGATTGTAACGACAGAAAAATTTTGGAAATTTGTACAAAGATAACCGTCAAGAAAATCCTAAAGTTTGACACATCTTTTGCTTTTTGAAAAATACACTGGTGGCAATTCTGAATTGCCAATTTATATTAGAAATTGTAGGTTTATGCAGCTACTTTTATCATTTCAACCTTTATTTTTTCGTAGAGACGTTTTCTAAGCCAGAGCGCTACGTTTACCAGCGAAATCATCACAGGAACCTCTATTAAGGGACCGATTACCGTAGCAAAAGCCTCCTTGGATGCCAAACCAAAAACGGACACAGCTACAGCTATCGCGAGTTCAAAGTTGTTGCTTGCTGCCGTAAAAGCCAGAGAGGTCACCCTACTGTAGTCAAGGCCTGATTTATAGCCGATGAAGAAGGATATAAGGAACATTATAACAAAATAAGAAAGCAGAGGCATCGCTATCCTCGCAACGTCCATCGGAAGGGTAACTATGTACTCGCCTTTCAAGGAAAACATCACGACTATCGTGAACAAAAGGGCAAAAAGCGACGTTGGCCCGAGTTTCGGCATAAGGACCCTATCGTACCATTCCCTACCCTTCTTTTTAAGGAAATAGAAGCGCGTTAGCATCCCGCCAAAGAACGGTATGCCAAGGTATATGAGGACTGATGTAGCGACCTCTACGAAGGATATTTCAACTACCGTGCCGGTTCCAGCAATCCAAGAGCTTACGAGGGTAATATAGAAGTAGGCGTAAACAGAGTAGAACGCTATCTGAAAGACCGAGTTCAGGGCAACGAGGATTGCGGCCCACTCCCTATCACCATCGGCAAGGTCGTTCCAGACAATAACCATCGCTATACACCTTGCCAAACCCACTAGGATTATGCCATTTCTGAACCCAGGAAAGTCCGCAAGGAATATCCATGCAAGGATGAACATAAGAAACGGACCTACCAAATAGTTGAGTATAAGCGACTCCGTAAGCATGATCTTCGACCCTCTAGCCGTGATTATCTTCCTAAGTTCCTCGTACCTTACTTTGGCAAGGGGCGGATACATCATCCAAATAAGGCCCAGCGCTATAGGAATAGAGGTCGTTCCTATGCTCAGCTGGCCCAGCACGTCGGCAATTCCTGGAAAGACATAACCTAAGCCTACGCCGATTACCATTGCTAAGAAAATCCAAAGTGTTAAAAATTTGCTTAAATTGGTAGTCCAGCTTTTTGTTCGGCCATACCAGATGCACCGTCTGGATTTTATCGCGTTTTTATCCGAGGGGAAAATATAAACCTAATAATGTCGCATAGATGCCGCACTTCTTTCTATGCTCATCGTTGCCATAAATTAAAAGAGGAGAGCGCAGTGAACCCGTTTGTGGAGTGCCGGGGCTGGGATTCGAACCCAGGATGGCCTACGCCAGTGGGTCTTGAGCCCACCCCCTTGACCAGGCTCGGGTACCCCGGCGACGTATAACAATAAATCAAAGAGGAATTATAAAATTTAGCTTGCGAACATTATGTCTGCCGCGTATAAAGCTCGATAATCTTTACTCTCTCTATGCCTTGAATATTCTCTTGAATTTCTTTAGCGATGAGTCTCTTGACTATCTGTAGATTTGGTAGAAGGTATGCCTCTTCTGGTATGGTAATAGTTACCTCCGGTGGTGCGAGCTCAATAGTGAATTTTTGAATGTCCACATCCGGTAGCCTGTTATGTATTATCTGCTGAACCTTTTCCTTGTCGTCTGTTATGAGTTTCCTTACGGTAACATTACATACGAGTGTCTTGCCCGCAAGATATGGGTTGAAATCCACTTGAACCCTTCCAGAACCTATAGAACGTATTATACCCTCTTTTCCATCTATGTTAATCCTAGCGCCTACGACTAGCGGTGTTTCAATGTCCTTAAACTTCCTGATCGGATAGACCTTAACTTTTGTTGGATCCCTTTGGCCAAAGGCCTTTTCTGGTGAAATCTCAAATGTCTTGGATTCACCGACAGACATCGTAAGTAGTTCATCCTCGATTGCCTTGAGTAGCATGCCCTTACCGAGTATCGCTAACCGGGGTTCGTAAAGCCTCGAGGCATCGTAGATGCCCGCCTCCCTCGCATCCTCCTCAGAGGTCGTATCAACAAGCTCACCGGTCTCCTTAATTTTTATCGTGTAATCTACCAAAAGGAAGCTACCTAAGGGTAGAACAGATTTGGGGACTTCTGATGCCTGCTTCTCGTCGGCGCCCTCTTTTTCCTTGGGAGTTTCCAAACCTTCCGAGGACATTTCTCAACCTTTTGCTTAATGGCTTTTATTAAAGTATTAGTGTGTAAACATTTTTATTTTGGCAGAATTATAAATTTTATGGCTTTTGCATAAAGCCATGGATAAGTTGTTAAGACCGATAGTCGGTGTCAAAGACGATGTTTGGGTATGAGATGAATGGAAGCAGATTCCTAAAGACGGGGACCACAACGGTAGGTCTGGTCATAAAGGATGCCGTGGTGTTTGCCACGGACACTAGGGTTACGTCGGGTTATTTTATAGCCCATAAAAAAGGAAGAAAGCTCTTCCCGCTAGCGGATCATGTAGCTATAACGATCGCGGGCAGGGTTGCCGATGCGCAGAACATTATAGATACGCTCCGCGCCAACATCAATTACTATCAAATACAATGGGCAAGGCGCATGGAGGTCGTATCCGTAGCCAGGCTCGCCTCGAACATCCTGTTCAGCAACAGGTACTTTCCGTTGATAGCACAGCTGATAATAGGTGGTGTGGATAGTCAGGGACCTCATCTTTACAACTTAGACCCGACGGGTTCGATGACAGAAGAGCTTATGATCGCAACAGGCTCGGGCTCTCCTGTCGCGTACGGCATAATCGAGTCGAGCTATAGGCCGGACTTAGGGCTTGAGGAAGGAATTAGGTTGGCCTTTAAGAGCGTCGCATCAGCCATCAGGAGGGACATCGGTTCAGGAGACAGCATTGATGTAGCGTACATCACCGCTACCAAACCTTATACTGAGTTAACGCTAGAAGAGAAAGCACCACTTTATGAGGAATTCCTGAAAATCAACGTTAAATAAAATGGTTTAAGGTGCATCAGATTGAGCGCAGCGGATAGACTCCGGGCAGAGATATTGAGGTACTTTTCTGTGGTTAGTCCTAGGGAGGCGGCTATTACAAGAATTGAGTATGAGGGGACAAGGCTCGCCATATATACTAGGAATCCCGAGCTGTTCGTGGAAAGAGACCAGATCGCAAAAGACCTTGTGAACATACTTAAGAAGCGTGTGGTCATAAGGTCCGATCCCACGATAAGACTGCCCCAAGAGGAGGCGGAGAAGGTTCTCAAATCAATCTTCGGCGATGATGCCACTGTGTTCTTCGATGAAACTCTGGGAGAGGCCATAGTTGAGGTTAAGAACCCTAACGTCAACAAAAACGGGGAAACTATTAAGAACGCCTGTAAAGCGACAGGTTGGCACGTAAAGTTAGTTAGGAAAATGCTAATGCCTTCAAAGACCATTGAAAAAATTAACCAGTACATTTACAAAGATTCGGATAAAAGGCTCAGCATACTACGGACAATAGGTGAAAGGGTATTTGGGTCACAAACTTTTGAAACGAGTGACATAACGCTCACAATACTTGGCTCCGGAAGACAGGTTGGAAGATCAGCCATACTGCTCCAGACCAACGAGAGCAAGATACTGTTAGATTGTGGTGTTGCCGTTGGTTCCACGAATAAGCTCGATATGTTGCCCAGATTTGATGCATATCCTTCAATCTTTGACGAGCTTGATGCAGTGATTGCAACGCATGCTCATCTCGATCACACCGGAGCCATACCTTATCTATTCAAGTATGGTTACAAAGGACCTGTATACTGTAGTGAGCCGACACTGCCCCTTATGACGATGGAACAGTTAGACTTTATTAACGTCGCAGAAAAAGAAGGGTTATTCCCATTATATAATGAGAACGACGTGAAAACGGCGGTCCAGCACACTATAACCCTTAAGTACGGCAGCGTTACAAGCATAACACCCGACGTAAGGATAACGATGTATAACGCGGGCCACATTCTTGGCTCTTCGGTTGTTCATATACATATAGGCGAAGGATTGTACAACATCGTATACACTAGTGACTTCAAGTTTGAGAATACTAGGACGTTGGATGCATGCGCGCATAAATTCTTAAGAGCAGAGACGTTGATGATGGAGAGCACTTACGGTGCGACGCCGATACCTTTTACCAGGGAAGAAAGCGAGGCGTTGTTAGCCGACTATATAAAGCAGACAATAGAGGCGGGCGGTAAGGTGTTAATACCCGTACCAGCTGTCGGTAGAGCTCAAGAGATAATGCTTGTCCTCAACGACCTTCTAAACTCAAAAAGCATACCAGAGGTACCGATTTACTTAGACGGTCTTGTTATAGAGGCGACCGCAATATACACAGCATTCCCTGAATATCTTTCAAAAGAGCTGCAAGACATGATGGAATCTCAAGGGAACGTGTTCATGTCAGACTACTTCACACCGGTAAAGAGCCATTCGCAAAGAGAAGAGGTACTAAATACTGAAGGCCCAGCTATCGTGATTTCCACATCGGGAATGTTAGAAGGCGGACCTGTGTTGAATTACTTAAAGGAATTTGCAAACGATGAAAAGAACATGCTAATATTCGTCAGCTATCAGGTGGAAGGGACTTTAGGCAGAAAGTTGCTTAAAGGCATAAGGGAAGTGTCATTTATAGATGAGAAGGGCAAGGCAGAAGTTTTAAATGTTAAGCTACGCATAGAGAAGGTAGATGGGTTCTCGGGTCATTCCAGCAGACAACAGCTACTGAACTATCTGAAGAAGTTCACACCGAAGCCTAAAAACGTAATCTTATTACATGGCGAAGTTAAAGCTATCGAGAGTCTAGCAGAGTCTGCTTCAAAAATTATTACGGCAAACATCTACACGCCAAAGAACCTCGAAACAATATCACTTTTTAGTTAAATAAACGATAGATTTAATTATTAAAAGAAACAACAGAGGCAAGAGGTTGCGTGAGGTATGTCCGGCGATATATCGTTAAAGATCCTTTCCAAAAGCTTGGGCGAGAAAGTCCTCGTAAAGCTCAGGAACGGTAAGCTGATCAGGGGCCTTCTTCAGGGCTACGATCAGCATCTAAACCTAGTCCTAGAGAATGCCGAGGAGGTCATAGACCAGAACAATAGCAATCAGATCGGAACAATAGTCGTAAGAGGGGATAATATAATAATGATAAGTACCAGCCCAAAAGAGTAGCATGATAAGCTTATTAGAAGGACTTTGAAGGACTTGTTGAGTATAGTATGGTGAAGGGCACACCTTCTTTCGGAAAGCGAAACAAGCCAGTACACATACGCTGCAGAAGGTGCGGACGTAGATCGTTCCATGTTTCCAAGAAGCGGTGCGCCGCCTGCGGCTTCGGTGCTTCAAAGAAGCTAAGGTCATATAGGTGGTTAAAGCCGCTAAAAATGAAAATCTGAAGAAAAGCTTTAAACGTTGCGGACGAATACATCTAAAACCGGGGCCGGTAGATCAGCGGAAGATCGCGCGCCTGGCGATCTCTCGCGACTAGATTGCGCGAGGTCCGGGGTTCGAATCCCCGCCGGTCCACTTAATCTTCTAATCGAGTCTGCAGAAGAGATATTTCAGATAACTGAAAGCTGGAATTTCACGTTATCCCGAGCCACCAACCAAGCTGAACGCCAAGGTATGATAGGAGAGTGAACACCACTAGGCGCGGTATGAAGCTTAGGATGAGGAAGTGACTAAAACGTGCTTTAATCAGCCCGCAGAACAGCGCTAAAAATTCTACAGGAAGCACAGGTATAATCCCAAATATCACATATATGATCCAGCCCCACCGACTCCATAATGCCGATATTTCTTCAAGTCGTTCCATCCCCAACTTTTTTACTACAAAAGGTCTTCCGAGACCGTAAGCCAACACGTAGTTTATCACCATGCCTACTGTGAAACCAACCGTTGCGACAATTGTTAAAAGCATGGGATGGATGCCGAGAGATGCCGCTATTACGACGAGCGCAGGGCTACCGACTGGTATAATTGTGCCGGCTAGTATCGTGGCTACGAATATGCCTGCGAGCCCATATTCTATGACGAGGTTTTTTGTGTCAACGAATATGGGGGAGGCTCCCAGTTCCAAAAACTTAAAGATCAAAATTAGTGTCACACCTATAGCCGCGAGCATCCCACCCAAAATTAGGGAAGACCTTACCCACGGGACGTTTAATATTTCCGAGAGCTTGTTTTGTGTGCATGTTTTGTCCAATCCGCATCAACCTTCTTGTGCCTTAAGCTTAAAGCAGTAATTTTGAAGGAACTTAAAACTGTTGTCACGTTAAGCCCGTTCTAGAGCCTTGGTTGCTTTCAGTGCACCTTTGAATAGCCATATTTATATATGGATGGGCAGAAGGGTTAATAAATCGATAGAAATATTTACTAAAACACGAGCGGTGAAACACTGAAGTGTCCTTTGAAGTCCAAGAACTGTCAGACGTTATAAAAGTGCTTATTTTGTTGAACTTGAAACGAAAGACGGGCATGCATAAGGCTTTCCTCAAAAAACACCTCAAGAAAGTTTGTGCTAATGACGTTTGTGTAGAAGCAAGTGATTTGGATAAGGCCCTAAAGGAGATGGTTTCTGAGGGGTTAATAATAGAAGACGGTGATTATATCCGGCCAACACCTCAAGGTCTAAGGTTGAGCAAAGAGTGGAGAAACCTTTTGCTGAAAAGAGAGCCCATACTCGAAGTCGTAGCTGGTCTTGTAGATGGCTCCATAGCAGGACTTGTCGTGGTCCTTTCCGTTTTCATGTCCGGCTTAATTGCTAAAGTCGTAACATTTACAGCTCTTTTAACACTGGTAGCTGTAGCTATAACGAACTTTTCGAGTTTCCTTTTGGGCGGAATAACTGAGGATTTAGCAGACATAAGATCTCTTCAAATTTTGATGAAGTTCAGCTTGAGTGACATTCCTGACAAAAACGAGCGCAATAAATCCCTCATGCTGGTTAAAAGGCTATTCATGTTGCTTCACAAAGAAGTAAGACTGTCCAATCTTTATGCCGCGTTCATATGCAGTATAACGACCTTTTTAGCGGGAGGCATCCCCGTTCTCATATACATTGTTTTGCCGGAGCCGATAAACCTCATAATGGCATTGATGATAGTCGGTGCGATGAATACTTACCTAATTCGATACCGCTCCAAAAAATCCCGCATAAGTTGGAAGAAAATATTGCTAGAAACCTTGCTCATACTCGTAGCGGCTACTGCTACATCACTACTACTCGGCAACCTAGGCTAGTCTGCATAACATATCTCAATCGTATTCTTCTAATTTTACTTCCCTCGTGATGACATCCTTAGCATTCTTTATAACAACCTCCGGAGGCTTTCTACCCAAAAACTTGGCCACCTCATCCCTCAGGAGTTCGACAGGCTTCGAGGCTAACGAGTCGAACACGTTCTTCACGGAGCCATAGGCCTTGAGGAGGGCCTTGGCTAAGCTAGGCCCGACCCTTGGAAGCCCCTCCACGATGTAGAGCGCCTGTTGTTCCGGCGTCATAGAAACGGAACTTACACGAAGCCTTATATCTCTTGGTTCCGGTTTCTCCAAGAGGCTCTTGTATTTTGCTATCACATAAGCTCCGGTCCCTTTCCAATCTGGTGTATGAACGACAACGACCTCGTAACCTCGCTGAATGCTTTCTATTGCTCTGTAGATGCTAGCCTCATTCCATTCCGTCATCCTTCTTATCGCGCCAAGCCATCCCTCAATTACCAGAATCTTCTCGAAGGAGTTCATCTCCGAGAATCTATCTAACTGAGACCATAACCTCCCACGGCCCGACTCATCGGGTTTCAGAGAATTCAACAGGTCGGTTATGGTCTTCCTCTCGATAACAGCCATTCCTTCAGTACCGTCAAGGAGATAGTCCCCGACCTCTAAGTTCTTTATGCCGACCTGCTGGCCCAACACACTTGTCAGCATGTCAAGTATTCTCTTGCATTTTGATGCTTCTTTACTATCCACGAAGATCATACGGGCTTTACATCCACATCGTTAAAATTAAGCGTTTAATTGTAACAACTTGTTGATGCTCACATTAAATATATTAGGGCGTTTTAAGTATTTTTGATGAGTCAACATGGTTTCTAAGCCTCAGAAAAAAGCTGAGCCTAAGAAGAGCGCAACCTCGAAGAGTCTCATGCCTATGGAAAAAATCGATTATGTAGAGGGGTTCAACATAAGGATAAAGAATGCGAGGGAGCGTATGGGTCTCTCGCAAGAAGAACTCGCCGCACAGCTAAACGAGAAAGCAACACTCATTAAGAAAATCGAGCAGGGAGAGGTCAAGCCTCCCATAGAGCTTGCTAGAAAGCTCGAGAAATTTTTGAAGATACAAATAATAGAGGAGATTACGGAGGATTATCAGTACGGACCGTTCCTCAGCAAAACACAACCCAGCGGGTATACACTAGGCGATGTTATGAGGAAGCTCGAAGAGGATAAGAGGGAAAGTTGATATAACTCGTAAAAGTACTACATATAAGCCTTTGAGGGTAGCAATAGTTCATCGCGTACAACCTGGAGAAAAGCCGAACCTAGACGAGCTTAGGGAGTTGTGTCTAACTGCGGGCTACGAGGTAGTATACGAGCTCGTTCAACGCCGCTACCCGCATCCAAAGTACAACATCGGACCTGGAAAGTTGGCGGAACTAAAGGATGCCGTCAAGAAATTGAACATAGAGAAGATAATTTTCGAGAACGACATAAAGACTGTCCAAGAATACAACTTGGCGAAAGCCCTAGGTATTCCTGTCATGTCGAGAGTTCAACTAATACTGGAGATATTTTCCCTCCATGCCTCTTCGAAGGAGGCTAAGCTACAAATCAAGTTAGCGGAGCTGAAGTATGAGCTCTCAAGGGCTAGGGAAAAAGTTCGGCTCGCGAAGATGGGCGAGCAACCAGGTTTCCACGGTCTCGGCGCTTATGAGGCCGACGTTTACTACAACGAGATCAACAGGAGGATACATACGCTAACCAGGAAGCTTGCCAGTATAAAGAAAAGGCGCGATTTATTCAGGCTTCGAAGGGAGAAGTATGGAATTCCTACAATATCGCTCGTTGGCTATACTAATGCGGGCAAGTCAACACTCTTTAACGCATTAGCATCAGAAAACGTGCCCGTTGATAACAGACTATTCACGACGCTATCCACCACGATAAGGCTAGTTAAGATAAAAGGTAGGAGAGCATTCTTATCCGACACTGTTGGTTTCATAAAAAACCTACCATCAATGCTCATCGATGCATTCCATTCTACGTTAAGTGAGATATTGTTCTCAGACCTGATACTTTTGGTCGCAGATTTTTCAGAGCCTGTGGACATTGTTAAAGAAAAGCTTGTCTATTCGCTAGAGACTTTAGGCTCGATAGGAGCCCACTCCATACCGACTCTTGTCGTTTTAAACAAGATAGACCTTGTAAGCGATGCTGAGAGAAAGGTTGAGAGGCTCGGCCTGACCCTACCATATGTGATGATATCGGCCTTGTACCGTACTAACCTAGACCTCTTAGAGCAAACCATAGCATCTATGATGGGAGATTACGTAGTCGCAACAGCAAAGATAGACGGAAGCGATGAAAGTTCTGCGAAAGTTTTATCTGAGATATGCAAGAGATCGAACGTTTTAGAATTAAAATACGAAGACGGTTTCATAAATCTGAAGGTAGAGACACCTAACTACCTAGCCGAAAAACTGAAGAGACTCAGCTTGGTCAAATCGTTCAGAGTGGAGGGTAGCTGAGTTGTTGGATGTTGTAAGGGCAATTTCGAACTACCAGTTTAGGTTAGACGTGGGCGAGAAGTTATTCCCAGACGGTACCACGATCGAAGTATCAAAACGTACTGGCAAACCTAAGAGGATCTACTTGGATGGAAAGCTTTTAGCGACCGTGAGAAGTAACGATGGTCTGATAGCACTAACATTTGAGGGGGCCATGAAATTGAGAACGCTGCTGCCATCTGGTAGTTTTAGGGTTATTGCATCGGACGACGCTGCTAGATTCATTCTCAAGGGGAAATCCTTATTTTCTAAACATGTATTAGAGGCCGACCCAAGAATACTGCCCGGGGATGAAGTTCTCATAGAAAATAGTAAAGGCGAATTGTTGGCCGTGGGTAAGGCGGTACTTAGCGGTTGTGAGATGGGAAAGTTTAGGAGGGGTTTGGCAGTAAAGATTAGAAAGGTCGGGGGTGGAGCTTTACGAGAAAGCTGAGCTCGCGTGAACTTAGAAGGATGCAATCAAAGCTACTTGGTAGTTTGGGTCTTGATGTGAAGGAGCAGAATGTAGCTAAAGAGGTGCTAATCCGTCTGCCAGATAAGGATGTGGTAATAAAAGAGCCGACCGTCGTGGTTTTACAAGTTGGTGATGAAAAAGTCTATCAAATCATAGGTGGCGAAATTTCTGAACAGAAAGTTATAGAAAGCGAAACTGGAGCCCCAACCTATGAGCCGACAGCAGATGACATAACAATCGTGGCACTCCAAGCAGGCGTATCTGAGGAGGAGGCAAGGAGGGCACTTATAGAGGCGGGCGGAGATTTGGCAAAGGCCATCCTTTTATTAAAGTCTAAATGAATTTTAAGGAATCGCAACCGGACTCTAAGTACTTCTTGGCAAGGTCAACAGATTCTTGAATTTCCTTATCTTTTGGGGGGCTAGATAGCATCACCATATAACCCCCGTTCAAAACTTTTGCTACTTTTGCCTCAAACTGTAATCTATCTTCTTGTGGCATTTTTATATCATAAGGCACTATGGTAGTCGAATATGCAAAATTAGACGTAACGGGATAGAAAGATAATCCCGATATGGTCTTAAAGCCGAACCTGTCTATATCGGACTTGGCCATCCTCTTAGAGGATTGTGGTGGACATACGTTAGCGATCCCTATTTGAAAGTCCTTTTTGGAGCCCTTTAGCGCCAGCTTGACCATCTCCCTCAGCACATTCAACAAAATATCTGGGGAGCTTGATGTCGGATACTCTCCAGTTAAACACTTTATTGCCTCGAATAAACCACACGGTGATACGATGAAATGATGCTTAATACTTACGTTCCCATGAAGCATGTTCGTTAGGTTCATCTTCTTTGTGAAGGCGGTTATAATGAGTTGCATCGTCCTTCTCACAGATTCCATGAATTCTTCCTCGTTTCCCGCAGACTGAAGTGCCAACCTTGGTACATTCATCGCTGCAACACCGCACAGAAAGCTTTCGGCATTTTCTGGATTCTTAATGGAGATCTTGTATCCGTTGCTTGCTAAGACCTCCGATTTTGAACCAGTTGTGAATATTAACTCAAGGCCTTCCTTGGAAATGTAATGTGGGGGCGCTTTCTCGATCAAATCTTTGCCTACCACGATGGATATGTTATTCCTCTGGTGCTCGTTAAATGCATCTATCAAGTCTTCTGCATGTTCTAAGTTATTAGCAGCATTAAGGACAAACTTGTGTTCTTCAAATGTACTTATGGAGGAGATTTTCATGAGTGTTGATGCAAACTGCTTTGATGATTTTTTATCCGAAATAATGTCGCTAAGATTGTACAAAAGAAACTCCTTTTCTACAATAAACATGTCCTCCATGAGATTTGCTACAAGTGCCTCGCATGTACCTAAACCTTCAACTTTATTTAGTAGGTCAGCATCGTACGCCTTACCATAAACCGACACAACCCATGATTCCAGAAAACAGATGTCTATTAGTCCGGAAAGGTATGCGTCGGCTACGTTTCTTGGCAAAACGTTGAGTAACATGTATTCCTTCAAAACAGAGTTTGCCGCTACCTTCATGACAGCATTCGTCCCACCTTGCTTTGAGGCATTCTTGATTGTCTGGGTAACATCGTAGATCGGCATACCAACTCTCGTCAGTTTGTGCCTATACTTCTCTAAACCCTGATCTATTAAAACGGAATTTACAAGCTCCCTAATCAAGGGTGCGGAGAGGTACTCTATTTTAAGATCGAGAAGTTTTTCTTCCACGCTGGATGCAACTTTATGGGCGAGTTTTGCTGGCATGCCTGCCTCCTTAACCAGAGCGTTCACTATCTTGTTCTTATCAAAAGCCTCTATCGAACATTCACTACGTCTGACGATCAGTAAATCGGAGCCTGCTAGCATCTTTTTCGCTTGCTCGATCACTTCCAACATTGTCCTGCCGCTATGTGAAAGCTCGTACAGTTTTGTCTTCTCGTTAATTTTTATGAGCTTCGAGTTGAGTAGCTTCTTTAGGTGATAGGAAAACTTTCCTGCATCTTTCTGGGGATTCATACCCACCGAGCGTATCAATTCTGTGTAGTTCATGTCGTGCTTTGAAAGTTGCTTCAGCATCTCAATCCTTATAGGTGACGCTAACGCATCCAATATCCTATCCAACGTCCGTCCTTCTTCGTCAACGAATATGAGAACCGCCCCCCTTAAGCTGCGTTACATTGTAGGCGATAATTAAGATAAAGGTTATCGGTGCCTCATACGTTAGTACGTTTAAATATTTATTTGTAATACGATTTTGGGCATGGTTAGACATTTCTTGGATTTTGAAGGGTACGCTGCGGAAGAGGTCCTTTACATACTGGATATGGCTATAAATTTTAAGAAAAAAGGGTATCCAGATAGCAAACCATTGTCCGGCAAATCTATAGCTTTGATTTTTGAGAAGCCATCTACAAGAACTAGGGTATCCTTCCAAGTAGCTATAGCAAAGCTTGGTGGTGAGAGCATACCGCTAAGCGTCAGCGAGATGCAGTTGAGTAGAGGAGAGCCTATAAGCGATACCATGCGCGTTCTATCGGATTACGTGAATGCTGTCGTCGCAAGGGTCTATAAACATGAGATGCTCTCCGAGATGGTAAAGTATAGTTCAGTTCCGGTAATCAACGCATTAAGCGACAAATTCCATCCTTGTCAAGCACTTGCTGATATGATGACTATCAAGGAGCTAAAGGGCAACATCTATGGGGTGAAGGTGGCTTACGTCGGCGATGGAAATAACGTTTGTAATTCTCTTATCCAAGCATGCTCGCTGCTCGGTGCCAGAATATCTGTAGCATCCCCTAAGGAGTATCAGCCACCAGAAGATGTTGTAGCACAGGCGAAGGAGTGGGGAAAGAGGTCCGGAGGTACGATAGAACTAACGGAGGATCCTGAGGATGCTGTAAGGGATGCTGATGTTGTCTATACTGACGTATTCGTTTCCATGGGTCAGGAAGATGAAAGGGAAAGAAGGTTGAAGGTTTTTTATCCGAAGTACAAAGTGACAGAAAGGTTAATGTCCTTAGCAAAGCCGGATGCGATCTTCATGCATTGTTTGCCAGCGCATAGAGGTGAAGAGGTAGAAGCATCCGTGATTGATGGAAAAAGGTCTGCGGTTTGGCAACAGGCCGCTAATAGGTTACATACCGAGGCAGCATTGTTATTGTATCTACTTCAAGATGGAAAAAAGTTTAATCCAAGCCTTTCCGTTTAGCTATACGGATCATGTCGTATTCATACATTTCAAGAAAGAGAGTTCCTCCGAAGATACCATTCTATCCATCACCGGTTGACATAGTTAAGTTAATGCTGGATCTTGCAGAGCCAAGAGAGGGGCAGACGCTTGTTGACTTAGGTTGTGGTGATGGAAGGATATTGGTGGAGGCGGCCAGCAACTATGAGTGTTCCGTCATAGGTGTTGATTCTAACCCCGTGCTAGTAAGCTATGCTTGCAACAAGCTACTAGAGAAAGGTATCAAAAATTTCAGAATAATAAGAGGAGATTTGTTCAATTTTGATTTTAGCACGGCAGACATCATAACCTTGTATTTGACGCATGATGCTTTAAAAATCCTAAAACCAAGGCTTGAGCTTTACGCTAAACCTGGGGCAAAAATCATAGCCCATGACTTTCCGGTTCCGGGATGGCGGCCGTTGCTCTTCGTGAGCAAGGTTTCTGCGGAGGATGGGAGGCTGCATAAGGTTTATCTTTATGAGGTGGGAAAATCTTTAGAAAAAAAGGATATATTATACATAAGAGACGAATTCGGTGAAAGGTATGAAGCTTATCGAGTTCTTAAAATCCGTAAAGACGCTCATGAAGGTGGCGAAGAAACCTAGTAGGGAGGAATTTACGGTAACTTTAAAAATAACGTTTCTGGGCATACTTGTGCTGGGAGCAATCGCTTTTATAGTAAGGTTCGTGGCTCTGGCCCTTCAGTCGATTTAAGTCGTAGGCTCTGAGCGGACAAAAATAGATATTTAAGGACGGCTTGGTTAAAGGGGGTAGTTAAAGGTCCGACAGTCAATGGGGCTCGGTGACGCTAAGGTTTGAGCACGGAGAAGTATAAGCTGTTCGCGATAAAGACGACAGTAGGGCAAGAGAGGAACGTGGCCAGGATACTGGAGAGTAGGATAAGGGGCGAGAACGCTGAAGTAGCCTCTATCCTAACGCTCCCGGACGTCAAAGGTTACATCTTCGTTGAGGCGAAGAACAAGGAAGTTATAAACACACTCATACAGGGAATCAGGCACATAAAGAGCAGGCCTGTAATACCGATCGATATAAAAGAGATATCTAACCATTTAGTTGAGAAGCCCATAATAGACATGCTCTCAGAAGGGGATACTGTAGAGGTGACTGCGGGTCCGTTGAAAGGAATAACCGGCAAAGTCATAAGAATAGATAGGGCTAAAAGGGAGGTTACTGTCGAGTTGTCCGAGGCAGCGTTCCCCTTGCCGATATCGGTATCTGCTGATCAGATAAGAATCGTCTCTTCTCAGAAAGGAGGTGCGTAAATTAGGGATGCCCGAGAAACAATTCAAGTTCATCATAGAGGGAGGTAAGGCTACAGCAGGGCCACCTATAGGTTCTTCCTTGGGACCGCTTGGGTTAAACGTACCTATGGTTGTGGAGAAGATAAACGAGGTTACGGCTGAGTTCATGGGCATGCGTGTTCCGGTCGAGATAACCGTTAATACGGATACGAAAGAGTTTTCGGTTAAGGTGGGAACGCCAACGGTTGCGGCCTTAATAGTAAAAGAGGCGGCGGTCGAGAAGGGCTCAGGCAGTCCTGGTAAAGATTACGTCGGTAACATATCGATAGACTCTGCCATTAAGATAGCGAAGATAAAAATGCCCGACCTACGCGCCAAGACTTTAAAAGCCGCCTTGAAGCAAGTCGTTGGTACGTGTGTGAGTATGGGAATAAAGGTTGACGGTAAAGAGCCTAAGCAGGTAATTAAAGATATAGACTCAGGTCTTTATGATAACATGCTGGGTGGTTAGTTTGTTAAGAATCTTATCTTCCAAGCTATTGGATGCTATAGAGACTGCGAAGAAATCATCAAATAGAAATTTCGTTCAATCTATTGATCTCATAGTAAACGTGAAAGACGTGGACCTTTCAAAACCTGAGAACAGGTTTACGGAAACAATCGAGCTCCCACACGGTCTTGGAAAAAAGAGGAGAAAGATCTGCGTGATAGCATCTGGCGATTTGGCTCTTAGGGCAGGAAGGATTCCTCTCGTAGACAGGGTTCTAGGGAAGGAGGACTTAGAGGCTTTGGTAGGTAACAAGAGGATGGCGAAGAAGCTTGCAAGAGAGTACGATTACTTCCTCGTCGATCCGTCTATGATGGGCATAGCGGCGAAGGCACTTGGTGCTGCGCTCGGTGCTAAGGGTAAAGCCCCCGTACCCATACCCCCAGGCACAGAGCTCGAGAAGTTCGTAGAAAAATATTCAAGGAGTGTGACTGTCAGGTTGCGAAAAGGTCCGACGCTCAGCTGCATGATTGGAACAGAAGACATGGATTCTGGGGCTCTGGCCGAAAATGCGGAAGCTGTGATCAGCAGAATCGTGGAAAAATTGGAGAAAAGGTTTAGGAACGTGGCATCCATATACGTCAAAAAAACCATGGGCGAACCCGTAAAGGTTGAAATCGAGGAAAAGTAGGTTGAATGGTGTATTAAACCTGGTGCGGGGTTCGGTGAGCTAACTTGGCAACGGTTCTAAAGAGAAGGGCTGGCAAGGCTTGGAAAGAACGTATATTGGCGGAGCTCGTAGAGTACATAAAAAAGTACCCAACAATTGCCGTGTTCGAGCTTACGGGCACAAGGGCAAACGTACTGCATGAATTGAGGGCGAAGCTCAGGCAAGATAGCGTGCTTAAGGTAACCAAGAAAACGCTCTTCATGAAGGCAGCTGAGAAGGCGGGTATGCCCCAGCTAAAGAGTCTCGTGGAGAACAGGCCCAAGCCTATTGGCCTTCTATTCAGCAACCTGTCGGCATTCAAGCTCGCACTCATACTGCAAAAGAACAGAGTGCTCATGCATGCAAAGGCAGGCGAGAAGGCTGACGTGGATGTTGTGATCCCAGAATGCAACACGGGCATACCTCCAGGCCCTATCCTGAGCGAGCTAGGTAAAATGAGGATACCAACGAGGATAGATGGTGGCAGCATATGGATAGCTAAGGACACCCTCGTGGCGAAAAAGGGCGACGTAATATCACCATCCTTGGCTAGCCTTCTCATGAAGCTAGACATAAAGGCCGTTTTGAAGGGAATAAGAATTGATGCAGCTTATGAGGGAGGCAGGATTTACTCCGGCGATGAGCTAATCATAGACGTGGATAAGATGAAGGAAGAGATAAGGTCCGCGTTAAGTTACGCATTCAACTTTGCCATAAACATCGGCTACATGAGTAAGGAGACGTCGGCGCAGGTTATAGCGCTAGCCTACATGAAGGCGCTTGCCGTTGCCATACAAGCATCTTACGTAACGAAAGAGACGCTTCCTTATCTCCTCAATAAAGCCCATGCAGAGGCCCTTTTGCTACAATCCGTCGCTAAGATCCAGTAGAACGATACGACGTTAGTACTAGGGGTGAGGCGTACTACTTCAATCAGTTTAGCACCGCGGAAAAAATTTTTCCACAGATGCTGAACTAATTCGGAAATCTAAAATCCTACTTTACCCAGCATATTGGCGTGGAGTACAGGGAGCTTGGTAGGACAGGCTGGAAAGTCCCGGTCTTAGGCCAGGGCACTTGGGGGATAGGAGGATTTCACAGTAGAGACGACAGCAGGGATTCTGAAGCCATAGCGGCCCTTAGGCTTGGAATAGAGTTGGGCATGACTTTGATCGATACGGCTGAGGCATACGGGGCAGGACATTCTGAGGAGGTTGTGGGCAAGGCCATAGCAGGTTTGAAGGCCGAGGTCTTCGTGGCGACCAAAGTATCCCCAGAGCACCTATCATACGAGTCCGTGATAAAGTCAGCAAAGGCCAGCTTGAGTAGGCTCAACATTAAGACCATAGACCTATACCAAGTTCACTGGCCAAACCCGAGAATACCCATCAAGGAGACCATGAGGGCTATGGAAAGGCTTGTCAAGGACGGTCTTGTTAGGTTCATAGGTGTCAGCAATTTTTCAGTAAGCGAGATGGAGGAGGCCATGGCATCGCTCGCTAGAGAGGAAATCGTATCGAATCAGGTCGAGTACAGCTTACTGGAAAGGAGCATAGAGCACGACCTGCTACCTTTTTGCGAAAGAGAAAAGATAACCGTGATCGCATACAGCCCGCTCGCACGTGGCAAGCTCTCAGAGCCTAAGAAGTATTTAGAGAAACATAAGGCAGATGCTCTGCAAACTTTAGCGGACAAGTACGGAAAGACGCCGTCGCAAATAGCCCTAAATTGGGTCGTAAGAAGACCGAGCGTGATTGCAATACCAAAGGCTATGAAACTCGAGCATGTTAAAGAAAATGCGGGATCTGTAGGTTGGTCAATGGATTCAGATGACTACGATGTACTAAGTAGGGCATTTTCTCGCAGTTATTGGTGAGATTACTGCTTCGGCTCGGTCGAAGTTTCCTCTAAATGTTTGTAACCTTCTGGCAAGTCGGGGAATGTACTCTTCATGCGCTGGGCTGCTATCTCGGCAGCTTCTTCGAGTATCCTTTGTGCCTCGCTGTCGCTTACCATCACTTGGACGGAAGCACCTGTTACGCTTCCAGCCTCGACGATTATACTCTCGAGCATATCGTCGACTTGCCTTAAGTTGTATGCAACCTCCGGGACTAGACCAGAAATCTCCGACTGAACCTGTCTTATTATGCTCGTTGCTGGACCTAGGACGTTCATGACGTCTCCGAATTCCTTCACAGTCTCGAGCCTTAGGATTACCTTCTCTAAGGAAAGCTGACTCTTCAGTATTGTACGGGAGATCTTCCTAAGCTGGGCTATCTCGTTGGCATATATCGTCGCCCTGCCCTTGTCCCTCTCCTGCTCGGCCCTGACACACATCTCGAACAGTTCTTTGCCCCTTGCCGCAAGCCTTTGGGACGTTCTATTCAGCTTCTCCGCTTGGATCTTAAGTTGCGTGGTAACATCCATGAGCCTATCCCTAGCAAAGCCCATACTGGTTACGCCTACTACCTTTACCTCTTCATCCCTTTTTCTCGTTATTCCTGGAATTTTCATTTACTATCTACCTTCGAGAGTCAACTCCTTCAGCGAAGTATTTAGCTCTTCTCAGAATCTCGATGAAGGATATCACAGCAAGAGTATCCGTTTATCAAATTTCATAATATCTTGTCCGTGCATTCCACTATTTTGCGTAACGTAAATATAACTCTTGTTACTAACAGGTTAGGCGAGAAGACATGAGCACCCTCAAATCCTACTTGGTTAAGATATGGACAAAAATTCTTGGAGTTGTTGTGCTTGCTTTTGGCATACTCTTCCTCTACTGGCTTACGACACCTTCTTTCGTCTTTTCGGTTGCAAGCGGGCTAATCGCATTTATGGTGATATTGCTGATACTTGCAGGTATTATCCTGCTCTTGTTTTAAGTGCTTGAATCTTCTTTATTACATCCGAGCTACTATTAAGGCCTCCAAGGTTGTATTTCTTCAAAACCTTGACCCTAATTTTCCACTTCTTTCTTCGGCATAACTCCTTGAATCTCTTCATGAGCCATTCTTGGTCATAACCAAAGACTACGATGTCCGGTCTATACTTTTTTATCACTTTTTCGAAAGAGAATGGTCTGTATCCTAAGACCGCTTTGTCAACGGGCTTCAGGGCTTGGACCATAGTGAGTCTAGCCTTCTCACCGAAGACCGCGCCCCTTCCCTTATTTTCTTTGACAGTCCTATCCCTAGCAACGATCACTATGAGTCTTGAATTTTTACCGCCTAACCGCTTAGCTTCTTCCAAGAACTTTATGTGGCCTGGATGTAGTATATCAAAGGCGCCAGAAGCTAAGACTGTTCTCTTCTGCGCAACGCCGACCCTCAACGAGATCGCCCGTTATTTTGTAAAGGAGGCATGGCGTTCTTTTTAACATTTTATTTTCTTAAATACTGGTCGGTACCTTTTTTCCAATCTTCTCTCGGAGGGCTGAAGATGTCAATAACGACCGAGTCCTCTAACGCTAAAGCAGCGTGCTCAACTTCAGGTGGAAAATGTATCACCATGCCTTGTGACACCACATGCTCATTTCCATCAGTCAGAACGAACCTAACAGCACCCGAAAGGACGCAGCTAATCTGTTCATTAACGTGCTTGTGCGAGTCGACTTTTGCCCCTTTCTTGAGGGAGAACATAGCGACTGTTATGTTCTCTCCATGTATTACCTTCCTGCTTATGTCTGGTTTTAGTTTATCCTCTGGGATGTCTGCCCATTTATAACATGATATACTCCTTTTACTCATGGACGATGCCATAGATCTTCCATGTATTTATTTCTTGTTCAAGCCTAATGTGCATAAACGTAATAAAGTAAAGGTTTCATGCCTTCATCTCGATAGGGTAGAGGGCGCGTGCACAAGGGCGAGGCCCAAACATACATCGTCGTGGCGGAGAAGCCAAGCGTCGCGAGGAGCATAGCAAAGTTGCTGAAGAGCAAAGGCGTGGATGCTTACGTCACTTCTGTCAGAGGGCATGTGTTGAACGCAGACTTCCCCGAAGGGTATGAGTGGAACAGCATAGATCCGTCCAAGCTCTTTTCGGTTAGAGAATTCAGAAGCATCATCTCCGATGAGAGATCATATAAAGAGCTTGAGGGGGTTTTCAAAAAGGACGGGGCACTCATCATAGCGACGGATAACGACTCGGAAGGCGAGCTGATAGGCTATGAGATACTCTCAATATACAGGGCCATTAAGGGCAACCAAGCGCCATACAAGAGGATGAGGTTCAACTCGACAAATCCGGGCGAGCTTTGGAGGGCATGGAACAACCTTGAAGATTCCTTAAACATGAACTGGGTCATGAAGGCAATGCTCAGGCAACATTTCGACCTCGTGACTGGTGCGGCCTTTACGAGACTACTTACAAAAGAGACGAGAAAACACAAAAACGTCAGGCTCATATCATGGGGCTCCTGTCAATCACCAACTCTGGGCTTCATCGTTAAGCGGGAGAAAGAGATAATGTCATTTAAGCCGGAGCCGTTCTGGTACATCCGGGTAAGGTTCAGGACGGAAGATGGCGAAGAGTTTGAGGCTAAAAGCGAAAACATGAAAGACCTTGAAAGGGCCAAGGCTCTTTGGAAAAGTGTTGAAGGACAAAAGACTGGACGTGTACTATCCTATGATGAGGGGAAAAGGACGATTCGCAGACCCCTGCCCCTCGATACAGACACTCTCCTCAAGGACCTGACAAGGATAACCGGCGTCTCAGCGGCCACATTACTCTCGGTTGCAGAGGAGCTTTATGCCGAAGGTTATTGCTCGTATCCAAGAACCGAGACGAATAGATTCAGGTACGACTTTGACTTCAGAGAGCCAATCGAGGCTCTGGTAAATTCCGATCTATCCAAACTACTTGGAGATCTGAACAAGGTGAGAATTGAGCCGCTCAACGGAAGAAAGGACGACGGTGCCCATCCTCCGATATATCCTATAAAGCCGTACCCTAAAGATGGTTCGCTTAAGCGGAATGTCTGGGAATACATAGCCAGAAGATTCGCCGCGAACGTGCTGTTCTCTGATGCAGAATTGGGTGAGAGCGAGACGGAGATAAGAGTAGGTGATGTTGTCGTAAGGGCGTCAGGTTCTGTCATTACCCAAGAGGGATTCTTCAAGATATTCGAATACTTCATACCCAAGGAAACCCCCATACCCAAGCTATCACCTGGAGACGTACTTGAGGTGGTTAAGTCGGAGCTGAAGGAAGAAAAGACCAGACCCCCACCAAGACTCACGGAGGCGGCTCTGCTGGAACTCATGGAAAAGAACGGTATAGGAACGGATGCCACACGTGCCGAGTATCCCAAGATAGTGGTGGAGAGGGGATATGCCGTAAAAAGGGGCAGGAGCTTCTACCCGACGGAGCTGGGCATGAGGCTCGTCGATGCTTTATCTGGTGTAGACGAGAGGCTAGTTACTCCCGATACGAGGAAATTCGTGGAGGATTTCATGGAGATGGTAAACAGAGGCACTAAGACCTATGATGAATGTCTCGAGCAAGCCCTGAGAGTCTATGAGGAGTTGTACAAAGCATGTGAGGCGAACATAAAGCGCATATCCGAGGCGTTAGCCGGAGCGATTAGTCCGACAAAATATAAGAGATCGGCGAACTACGACTTCCAATCAAACTCGACGTAACCCATCATCCTCAGAGCATCCAGTAGCCCTTCACAGTACGAAATCGCGGATAATGAGTCGAAAAGGTCTCCTGACTTCAAGAAAAATTTTGAGTCGTCTAGGTAGCTTTTAGCAACGTTCAGCACATCGTTAACTTTTGTATCTCCAGCTGAGGTACCCAACTTGGATAAAACCCTCTCGCATGCATCTATGTAGCGCTTGACTCTATCCACTTCGTAGTTTATTGGTTCGTAAGCCTCCACGCATTCTCGGGGAGCGCCAAGAAGCCTCACGAGCGCCTCACGTTCCAAAAAGTGCAGCTTGCCGGGAAATATCAACATATGCGGAGGTTTTGGAAAATCCATCTTAGCGAGGTCCGCAATCCTTCCAGCCTTTATGAGTTCATCATCGTATCCTAGCCTTGCAAGGGCTATGACGAGCCTATCGTCCGAAGCCACACCCTTCCCCAACAAGCCTTCCAATTCCTTCAAACGGTTGAGAGCGACAGGTATAGTTAATCCACCATTCTTGGTATCGAGAAAGACGAGCGTGTGCAAACCTCTGGACATGTTCTCCACGATACATTCGTAGACGGACTTTGCATGCGCGATCTCTTTCTCCATCGGCAACGTAACGGCCCTGCCAAATTTGTAAGCTTGAAGGCCCGATAGGCTTGCCGCTACTGAGTATGAAGATATTCCGCTAACTATCTTATAGGCTATTCCACGCTTGTGTGCCTCAAGAATCACTGATGTATGTGTCGTGGCTATGAGCGGATCACCCTGAGCCGCTATGACCACATTTTTTCTGGCGGCCTCCGCGAAAATTGCCTCGACACCATCCTCCAGTAGGTAGCGGTCAGCTATGACCAAATGCTTGCTGATTGTGCGCAGAAAATCTATCGTTTCATCTGGAAGAATACCGGTGTAAACGTCAAGGAACACAACGTCCGCTGCTCTGATGCTTTCGAGCGCCGCATTTGTAATGTAACGCTTCGGGCCGAGACCGAGACCCACGAAAGTTATTCCCATTCCGGTAAACGTTCAGACTAAAGCTTAATATCCTTTAAAACGACGTAGGTTTGGTAAAGCCGGTTGAAGGCCGTAGTTTTTGCCGCAGGCCTAGGCAAGCGGCTAAGGCCTCTCACGAGCTTTAGACCTAAGCACCTCTTGCCGCTCGTTGACAAGCCAGTGCTACTCAGGGTGCTTGAGGCCCTTCTTAGCAACGGTATAAGGGATGTTGGCATAACCGTCGCTTACATGGATGAATCGATTAGGCATGCGGTCGGACGTGAGCGGCTACAGATGAACATAACGTACATTCCACAAAAAGAGCTGCTGGGTACGGCCCATGCGCTTTATGCGTGCAAGGATTTCCTCGAAGGCGAGGATGTCTTCCTTACCATCTACGGCGACATAACCATAACGGAAGACATCGTGGGAGAACTGATTTCTTCCTTCAGTAAAGGTAGCTGGGATGGTGTCATGTTGGCCGTTAAGGTTAAGGACGCAAGTAGCTTTGGTATGCTGAAAGAAAAGGACGGAGCGTTGGAGCGCATAATAGAAAAACCAGCAGAGGTGCTTCCTGAGGCTTACGTAAACGCCGGCGCATACATACTCCCATCGGAATCCCTCAGGTACTTTTCTAGGATTAAACTGTCATCGAGGGGAGAATATGAGTTGACAGATATACTGAACCTACTCGTCGATGATGGCTACAAAATACACGTAGTAAAAATGAGAGAGGGTCTATGGTTTGATATAGGCAGGGCTTGGGATCTGTTGGACGCTAACGCCGCTTTCCTAGAATACCTATCATCCAAACAAAACTATTTACCAACGAGTGGCAGGCTTCTGCGCTCTGGCACGTATGTCGAAACCGAGAACGGTGCTAGGCTCTTTGGTCCTTGCTTCTTGGGCGATGGTGTAAGGCTGGGCAAGGGTTCCTCAGTCCTACCTTACACCGTCGTGTTGGACGGCACACATGTAGGCGATGGCGCCATATTGGGTAACTCGCTCATCTTGGAAAATGTCGTAATCGGCGAGGGCTCTGCAATATTTCACTCGGTCGTGGGTGAGGGCGCTGTGCTCGGCGCCGGATGCACGACACGGTACAGGAAACTCGGACAAGAGACCGTCAAGGTTATGGTTGCAGGCGGACTAATCGATACAGGTAGGAAGGAGTTCGGCGCGGTCATCTCACCCTATAGCAAGGTTCCTGCCGGAGCGGTCTTAGAGCCCGGCGAGGTCTACTGGCAGGAGGGATAGTTGCTGAAGCTAAGTTTAGACAAGCCCGCCATCCGTGTCCTTGGCATAGCCGAGAGTTTCGACAGGTCACTTAACAAAAACTCGATAATGGCAGGTGTCGTAATGAGGAGCGACTTTGTAGTAGACGGCCTAGCGATGGCTAAATGCACTGTAGGGGGCATGGATGCGACGGATGCTGTCATATCGCTGTACAGGAAGCTCGGTAGGACGGACATAAACGCCATCATTCTGAGCGGTTGTGTGATAAGCTGGTACAACGTAGTGAATCTCAATGCGGTGTACGAGAGCATTGGTTTGCCGCTTGTCTGCATCACATACGAGGAGTCTAAGGGCATAAGGGACTTTTTTATAAAAAATTTCCCCGATGACTGGCAATTCAGGGTTGAAGTTTACGAGAAGAACGGTGCAAGACACGAGGTAAAGCTCCGGACTGGCTACAAGGTGTTCATCAGGTGCTTGGGTATTGAACTGGATGCCGGTAGGAGGTTACTGGATAAGTTCACGCTACATGGCCGCATACCGGAGCCCATAAGACTCTCCAAGCTGATAGCCAGACAGACTATGAGGTTCATGTTTAGTTAAGGCTTTTCGATGAAAACCTTCACGACGTTCGTCCAAGCTTCTGCTGTGTTTTCTGGGTTGTAGCCGCCACCACCCATCGCGAGTATTCTACCATTGCATTTCTTGTTTGCAATGTCGCACAAAACCTCGGCCGCGAACCTATGCGAGGCTGCAGTGTAGTTCAGATCGGTAATCGGATCACCCATTATACCGTCAGCGCCGCACTGAAAGAGCATAAAGTCGAAATCATGTTCCATAAGAAAGTCCTTTACCTCGAGCATAGCGGCTTTGAACTCCTCGTCACCTGAACCGGGTGGCAAAGGTATGTTCAGTTTCAAGCCTTCACCCTCGCCCTTTCCCCTTTCATGCCTAAAACCAGTACCTGGATAGAGCGTCCTACCATCTTGGTGTATGTCTGCGAACACGACCCTTTTATCATCGTAGAACTCGTAACAAACACCATCCCCATGATGGGCATCTATATCTACGTACGCAACAGCATCAAGGCCTGCGACCTTGAGTAGGTACATTATGGCCGTAGCGGGATCGTTAAAGACACAAAAGCCTGAGGCCGATGCTCTCCTCGCATGGTGGAGCCCGCCCATAGGATTGAAACCTCTCTTTATACTCCCTGAAAGAATAATCCTGCATAACTCGAGCGTCGAGCCCACAACATAACAAGCCGCCTCAAATATTCCGGGGAAGGACGGCGTATCGCCAGAGTCCAAGTAACCCCTTCCTTTTGCAGACTTTTTCTTTACAAACTCTATGTAGTTGATGTCGTGAAATAGCGCTATCTCCTCTGTAGTGGCCATTTTGGGTGGGATGATTTTTAACGCGTCCTGCATCTCTTTGGGCAAGGTATCTATCTTTTTATAGAAGCTCTCGATTCTCCGAAAGTTCATCGGATGTGGTTCTGGGAAGCTGTATTTCAGAAGCTCAGGACCCTTAACCAAAGCGACTGTCGTCAACATGGCAATCAATATTTTCGGACGTGGACGATTATTTATAACCATAATCTTAATATTCCCTAAAACGCTCATTCTGGGGTGATTATGAAAGCTGGATTGGATGAAAAAGACCTGATGATCCTTAACATACTTCAAGAGAATGGCAGGGCTTCTTATTCTGAGATAGCTAAAAAGCTGGGCATAAGCGAGGCTGCGGTCTACGGCAGGATAAAGAAACTGATTAAGCAAGGCTATATCAAAAAGTTCCAAGCAGTAATTGATGAAAACAAGATAGGAAAAATGATGACTGCCTTCATTGCGGTAAAGGCCCAACCGCACTTGTATGATAAAGTGTTAGAGGCCTTGGTATCTTTCCCTGAGGTGCAAGAGGTCCACGATGTGACGGGTGATTATTATTGCCTGCTCAAGCTAAAAGTAAAGGACCGAGAGGCTCTTGCGAAGATACTTGATGAGATAGGTAAAATGGATGGTGTAGTGTCAACCGAGACGAGAGTCGTCCTGCGAACTTTGAAGGAAAGTCCAAATGTGTATATATTCAATACATCATCTTCTTGACAGGAGCTTTGGCAACAAAGCTATACTACTTATCACGAAATCTGGTTTTGGGTGTCCGACAGGTTCTGTGTTTGAAATGAGGACGCTAAGCATACCCGCAGATTCCGCTGTCTTTATATCGGTCTCCACCTTATCACCGACGAGTATTACCTCATAGCTCTTGACGTTTAACATTTCGAGCGCTATGTTTGCTATAATTTTGGAAGGTTTTCCTATAACTGTAGGCTCGACACCTGTCGTGACTTTGATCGCTGCCACAATCGCACCGGCACCTGGGTCTGGACCTGTCTCCGTTGGAAGCGTTCTGTCCTCGTTCGTCGCGATAAACTTCGCACCGGACATTATCGCCCTAGCGGCTGCCCTTAACTTTTGATAGTTAAATTTGCGGTCAAGTCCAGCCACGACTATGTCCGCTTCGTGGAAGCGCTCAAAGGGCAACACGACATGACCCATCTGGATAGCTTCCTTAACAAAACCCTCCTCAGTCACGGCAAGTATTTTGGATCGTCCATAAACGTCGTAAATGTACCTTGCGGTCGCCATACCTGAAGTCAGTATCTCTTCCTCTTTGGTTCGTATTCCCATCCTGTTAAGCTTGTTAACGTAGTCTGTCGTCGAAAGTGTCGAGTTATTTGTCAAGAAGAGTATGCGGTAGCCCATCTGCCTTAGCTTTTCGATAGCATCAACCGCACCCTCAATCGGCCTTTCACCTATGTACACGCAACCGTCCAAGTCTAAGATAATCGCCTTTATATTGCTAACCTCTACCAAGTTCGCATCGTAACTAAGCTTTGGCGGTGGTTTGATATTAACATGTTCGACAAAACGTTCTTATCCGAAAAAGCCAATACGTCATACGATTCAGTTATGGCATTCCAGCGCCTCGTTCGAAAGCTGACGAAAGAAAACCTTTGGCTTTACATACTCAGCCTGCTAAAGGAGGGGCCCTTATACGGCTACGAGGTCGAGAAGATGATAGAGAAAAGGTTTGGGTTTAGGCCGGGAAAGGTCACTTGCTACGTCGTGATTTACATGTTGCAAAAGGAGGGGCTTATAGCAGTATCCCAAACCATTCCGAGCGATGCGGGGCCGCCTAGGACGTATTACAAGATAACAAAAAAAGGCGAGGAGCTTCTCGAAAAAGCCAAAGAATTCTTGGATAATCTCCGTGCCCAACTTTTTGCCAAGGAAAAAGATTAATACAGTAGTTTATGACCATAAAATTCTGGTGAAGCGGTGTGGGTAAGATTAGGGTAGGCATAATTGGTGTGGGTAACTGCGCATCCGCGCTTGTACAAGGTGTGGAGTTTTATAAAAACGCGGACGATGACGAGTTCGTGCCCGGCCTTATGCACGTAAGGCTCGGAAATTATCATGTCTCAGATATCGAGTTTGCGGCGGCTTTTGATATAGATAAAAACAAGGTAGGCAAAGACCTCTCCGAGGCGATATTCGCCCCGCCGAACAACACTCTAAAGTTTGCCGACGTACCGAAGCTTGGTGTTGAAGTAATGAGGGGCATGACGCACGACGGTTTGGGAAAATACCTATCCGAGATAATCGAAAAACACCCGTCGCCTACGGTTGATGTTGCTGACGTCCTGAAAAGCAACAAGGTAGATGTTGTAGTAAACTTCCTACCGGTTGGGAGTGAGTTCGCCACAAAGTGGTACGTTGAGCAGGTACTTGCGGCAGGTTGCGGCTTTGTAAATGGCATACCAGTCTTCATAGCCAGAGAGCCCCGTTGGCAGAAGATATTCGAGAAGAGGGGCGTACCTATAATAGGTGACGATGTTAAATCCCAAGTAGGCGCTACGATCGTCAACAGAGTTCTAGTAAAGCTACTCGTTGATAGGGGTGTGAAGGTAGAGAGGATAATGCAACTCAACGTGGGCGGGAACACGGACTTTTTGAACATGCTCGAGAGGGAAAGGCTAACCTCCAAGAAGATCTCGAAAACTCAGGCTGTTACCTCGCTCATACCTTATGACATAGGCGAACAAAACGTCCATATCGGACCCAGCGATTATGTCCCATGGCTTTTGGATAGGAAGTGGGCTTACATCAGGATAGAAGGGAAGGCTTTCGGCAACGCACCTCTCAATATAGAATTGAAGCTTGAGGTGTGGGACTCGCCCAATTCGGCGGGTGTCGTCATAGATGCTATACGCTGCGTAAAGATAGCAATGGACAGGGGCATAGCTGGTGTGTTGATAGGCCCTTCGGCATACTTCATGAAATCACCACCGGTTCAGTACCCGGACGAGGTCGCGAGGGCGATGGTAGAAGAATTCATAAGGGGAGCATAGACCGCTTTAAGCATTAAACTCCTTTTGGGCTAGCCATGCATTTACCTTGTGGAGCACCCGATTTTTCAATTCAGCCGGGAGATTGGATAACTCTATAGCCGAGATAATGTCGAAAACCATCTTTTCTTCTTCTTTGCTTGGGGTATAGGTGGCACATTCGTCCAAAATCACGGCAGGGTCGTTCATGCTCGGCACTATACCGTACAACCACCTACACCCAAAGGCGAGGAACCTTACAGTCTCCGGTCCTATGCCCCTTATCGCCAATAACCCCTCGTAGTTTGATGGCGGGTTTGAGCCGATACTCTTGATCAGCTTCCAGTTTATCCTAAGCGGCAGGTCAATGAAGCTCTCGACCTTTGGTGAGTCAAACCACAGGGAAAGATTTGTTTGTGTCCTTTGCTGAGCGACGCTGTACACATGCTTTAATTTTTTGAAGTCGTACACTATAAGCTCGATTGAAGCACGCCTCGCCTCATCGCTCTCCTTTGCGGTCATATCCAAGACAAACTTCGACTTTTCTTGGCTGACTATGCCCTCATGCGGTTCTTCTACGAAGCTCTTGACCTTGCCAGAGAACCAGTGGTACCTCCTAGCCTTGCAGGTTATTGGGTTGATTCCCTGTTGAACGACTGCCCAAAAACCGTCGTACGATACTGCCATCATGTGATGGTATAAATGGAAACCATCCTGTATGGCAGCTTCATCCACCTTCGCCACCATTCGGCTACAGTACTTTAAGCGTTCAACCTCATCGCTTGTGAGGCCAAGCTCGACTGCAACAGTGTCGAGTTCGTTGGGAACGTCAAACCTAGCAAGACTCTTTCCACCCAATATCACTACACCATCTGTGGGCGTGAGTGCGTCTTTTAGTATGGCACCCATGATCGTGGTAGACCCACTACCTAATTCTTCCAGCCCAGTGGCGACTATTAAAAGATCAAAACATAAAGGGCTGGCCAAAATTCGCGTAAACTTGGATGGGCTGTAATTATCTATAAATGCCCTTGTAATGCCATAAATGACGGACTTTGCAACCTTGTAGTACCAGGATGAGAGCTTTTTGTAGGATGCCTCAAGCTCTCTTATCCCTGCTCGGTACATTTTTCAAGCATCACCTAGATATTCTTCATGTAATGTAACGGAGATGCGATTATCTTCTTATAAGGGTTGATGTCAAAAACATTTGAGTAAAATATTTCAAGATTTTAAAATGAACACAATAAAGAATTAAACGGTTTGTTTTTCGAGCAACTCTTGAAGCGGAATGTCAACGTAAGAGCCGTCAGGTCTTTTTCGTCTAATTATGATCGGTAGAACACCTGCCTCAAGTTCTCGTTTGGCGATGTCTATCACGGTATCGCCAGGCTTCGTCTCCACGAGCGGGAAAGCACCGAGCGAAAGTTGGAGTGCCCTCCCACCGATTATCCTCGCTTTCTCGTACCTCGTCAATCCTTTGTAATCAATCGAAGGACCCTTCTCCTTCTCCAACTTTTCCTTCTTCCTTTCCAGTCTTTGGAGTCTTTTCTTCTAATCTTGAGGCAGCAATTATATCATCTATCTTGAGTATCATCGACGCAGCCTCGACCGCGGACTTTATCGTCTGCTTCTTCACGAGTAACGGCTCAACGACATCACGCTTGAACATATCCGCTATCTTGGCGTTAAACACGTCAACGCCAGCCCACTTGTTGCCCTTCTTGTGTTCGCTCGTTAAGTTAACTATGGTTTCTATTGGATCCATACCTGCATTCTCAGCAAGCTGTGACGGCACTATCTCCAATGCCTCGGCAAACTTGTTCACGGCCAGCTGCTCCTTGCCGGCCAAAGTGTTGGCATAGTCGCGGAGCCTCATAGCCACCTCTATCTCAGGAGCGCCACCGCCCGCCACCACCTTACCCTCGACTATAACGTCCTTGACCACATTTATCGCATCCTTCAGCGAACGCTCGGCCTCATCAACTATCCTCTGCGTACCTCCTCTGATGAGTATCGTTATAGACTTCGGATTCTCACATCCTTCAATGAAAACCATCTTATCTTCGCCTACACGCCTCTCCTCGACGAGGGCTGCCCTTCCTAAGTCTTCAGGAGTCAGGTCGTCGATCCTCGAAATGACCCTTCCGTTTGTGGCCTTAGCAAGCTTGTCCATGTCGGACTTCTTAACCCTACGTACCGCCAAAATGCCCGCCTTTGCGAGGAAGTACTGGGCTAGGTCGTCAATACCCTTCTGACATATTACGACGTTTGCACCGACGGATATGACCTTGTTGACCATCTCCCTTAACATATCCTCCTCCTGTTTCATGAAAGCCTTCATCTGCTCTGGAGTTTCTATGTGGAGCTTAGCATCAAACTCTGTCTTCTCTATTTCAAGGGGTGCGTCAAGTATTGCTATCTTCGCATTCCTAACTATTTTCGGCATATCTGGGTGGACCACTTCCTTATCCAAGACGATTCCTTCGATGAGTTTCGTGTCGCGTAACGACTGGCCACTCTTCTTAACAAGCAAGATGTTATCTAGGTCGACCTCCCATTTCCCATCAACCTTCTCGGCAATCTTTAGCACAGCATCTACCGCCAAGTTCGAGAGGTAATCTGCCTCCTCGGATACAAGTTTGCTTGCTATCGAGGTCTTAGCGACCTTGATTAGCATATCCCTGTCATTCGGGCTTACCGGGTGACTTATCTCGTCGAGTATTTCAAGGGCCTTTACCGCTGCCTTGCGGTACCCGTCAATTATTACAGTCGGATGGACTTCTTTCTCGATCAACTCCTCAGCTTTGGCAAGGAGTTCTCCTGCTAGGACGACGGCCGTAGTTGTACCATCGCCAACCTCCGAGTCCTGCGCCTTGGCAACCTCAACGAGCATTTTGGCCACGGGGTGCTCCACATCCATCTCCTTAAGTATTGTGGCACCATCGTTCGTTATGACGACGTCTCCGAAGCTGTCAACTAACATCTTGTCCATTCCTCTTGGTCCAAGCGATGTCCTCATACTTTCTGCTATAATTTTTGCAACCATGATGTTTGATGACTGTGCATCCCTACCCCTAGACCTCTGCGTTCCTTCTTTCAGAATTATGACTGGTTGTGCTACGCCTACTTCAGCTGCTGACATACAATACTCACACTCCAGAAACAACGGCTAAATCAGCCATCTAATAAATTTTAACATAATATTGGGCTAAAATTCCAAAATTTGCGTATTTTTGCCCCTAATTCGCTCTTTAACAATAAAATTGTACGATGAGTACATGAAAATGTGAAGTTACATTCGCCAAGAAGCTGGAGGTTCGTAAGGAAATTATCTACGACCGCCTAAACTCGGGCCGGTAAAGAATGGCATCGACTTAACGTTTACTATCCTGCCATAGAAGTACTTCATATCACTTATGTAAGGTACGTAAGAAATTTCCTCTCCGGTTTTGAGCGAGATGTATCTTATGAATGGTGCTGGAGGTTTGACATCGCTTTCTATGTAGAAGAAAACCGGTAAGGCGTTGGCATCATAATAGTCAAAGAATGGAGCTATAAGACCTAGCACATGTTTGCCCTTAAACTCAAAGCACCATAAAGGCGGCGAGGAATTCGTATCCGATAGTATGATTAGCATTCTGATTAGAGAGTTTAAGTTTCCTGCCTTTATGAGTACTGGCTTATCTTTCAGCCTATACGGTCTGGAAAGGTTTTCTGTTATGAAAGGAGGCTCGTCCTCGGTTTCAATGACTGCACCATACATGTACCTACTGTCGTCGTTGCTGTCTGTCAGCACGACCTCCTCTTTCTCGACGCTCATGTAAGCTATGTAGCTTTTCAATTCACAATTGAGTTTTGTGTAAGCAAAGATTGGTAAGTTCCCGTACCAGTACGGTATGGACGAAAGATAACCTAGTATCGGTTGATTCTTCCACTTGAAGTGCCAAAATAACGGCTGAACGTCGACCCTACTCATGGCTAATCTGGCTAAGTTTAGGATGTCCGAGACCTCTATCGTGACCGGTGGTTTAACCTTCTTCATACGCGTGCTTTTCTTTCTCATTCTACATCACTTTATTTCAGCGCTAGAATATTAATATATTCAGGCCTTAGAGCAATATTACAGGGAATGGATAGTTCTACTGGTTCGTACGGAGCGGCGGAAGAGGCCCTAATGAACAGGATAGCTGGCGAGATAATACTTTCTAAAACTCCTGGCGATGTGATGAAGAAGTGGAGGCTTCTATTCGAGCTCGGCCAGAGTGAGCTGGCAAGACATATGGGCATAGCACCATCGGTTTTGAGCGACTACGAAAAGAATCGACGAAAATCTCCAGGAACGCTCTTTCTTAGAAAGTTCGTCATGGCATTGATAGAGATCGATTCCAAGAAGGGCGGGGCCCATATAAAGAAGTTTACGGCCATGACAAAAGACCTCAGCAACGTTATCTTAGACATAGCGGAGTTTCCTGAGGCAAGGTCCGTTAAAGATATTGTAGAGGCGGTAGACGGCATAGTATTGGCGGGTAAGGGAGGGCAAAACCTACCAGTGTACGGGTATACAGTCGTGGATAGTCTGAATGCCATAAAGCTCATGGATGCAACAGATTTTCTAAGATTGTTCGGTACGAATTCTATGAGAGCGTTAATCTTCGTCGGCGTTAGCAAAGGTCGATCACCGATAATAGCTGTGAAGATATATCCGATAAAGCCTAGGATGATCGTTATTCATGGACCTACAAAACCTGAAGACGTAGACGAGTTAGCCGTTGCGCTGGCAGAGCAGGAGGCCATACCGTTCGTCCTTTCACTCAAACAGGACGTGCCATCTCTCATAAGTTCATTACGCAACATTTACCGCTAATCATCCATACTTTCAGTTTATCACAGGGCATTAGAGTAACACAAAGGCCAGATATAGAACTAACAAGGGTGTTTTGTCGCCAGACATGATTGAGGATTTATGTAAAACCTAAAAGAGTGCGAGTCCTTCCTACAAACTCTTTTATATACAAACAAGCAAAAAAATATTATGACAAACGAAAAGAAGAAGGAACCTAAAATACTTGAGGACTGCTATAAATCTGCTGAACATGAAAACGTTATTTGGGTTTGTGATGGAGCTGCAAATGTTGGACAGATTGGGCAGGCAGTAGGTGTTTTGCTAACAAACTTAGATAAGGGACGTATGTGTTGCACAGTAGCGGTTGCAGCAGGCTCTAAGCGCCATTTAGATATAGCTGAAAGGGCGAAAAGAAACATAGTTATAAACGGGTGCGGCAATAGGTGCGCCTCAAAAGTTTTAGAGAAAGCTGGTAAAAGGATAGACTATGAAATTGACATATCCAAATACTTGCAGAAGGTGCCTACACTCGACATATATATGGCGGATGTAAAGAAAATAGCGAAAATAATCATAGAAGAAGCGAAACTCTAACGAGGCCCGAGGTTTTTAAGGATGGAAAAGGGAGGTTACCAAATAAAAATTGGGCAGATTTTTGGTTTAGAAAAACCACTTTATATTTGTTAACAGCTGAGGATTGGATATAACACTTATATATGTAACATTGTTGTCTATATGTGATTGAAATGTGTGGGCCAAAAAGCCATGGATGTTGGCACGAATACCCAGAACGGGGATGGATACAGTTCTTAATCATGCATATACTTTATGAACGGCCGATGCATGGTTATCAACTTCTAGAAGAAATCGAAGAACGGAGTTGCGGATGCCACAGACTTGAGCCAGGCTCAATTTATACACTCCTTAGGCGGATGGAAGAACGCGGCCTGCTGGAGTCAAAATGGGAGAAAGCCGAGGGAGGGGTAGACAGACGTGTTTACAGGCTGACGGATAAAGGTGTTGAAGCCTTAAAAACGGGACTAACCTCAATAGTCAAACGCAAAAGACTGTTTGAGGATCTTATAAATTTCTATTATGAAAAATTTGAAAAATCTGTGAAAGAGTGTGAGAAAGATGTGTAGATGTTGTTGTGAAATGGAAAAACATCATCCATATCACGAATGCTGGTCTATGGAATTTCCTTGTCCAATAATGGACGTAGAATGTGGAATAAAAACGCTAAAAGATCATGGAAAACCTACTGGAAGGTCTTTATGAATGAAGTACGCAATAGTTGTTCAAGAATTGACAAAACATTATCAAGATGTAACGGCAGTGGATCGCATAAGCTTCGAAGTTGAAAAAGGCGAAATCTTCGGGTTCTTAGGACCAAACGGTGCTGGAAAAACAACGACCATCAGAATATTGACGGGCCTAATAAAACCTGATAGGGGCAAAGCCTTTGTGGCCGGCTATGATGTTTTGAAAAACCCTATTGAGGCGAAACAGCGCATAGGAGTGGTTCCAGAAGTTTCAAACGCCTACATTGATCTTACAGCGTGGGAAAACTTGGTCTTAATAGGTAAGCTTTACGGCGTACCATCACAAAAACTTAGGGAAAATGCAATAAGCCTTCTAAAAGAGTTTGGATTATATGATGTTAAGGACAGGCTTGTCAGAACTTTCTCTAAAGGAATGAAACAGAAGCTTTTACTATGTATGGCTTTAGTTAACGATCCAGAAGTGCTTTTCCTAGATGAGCCAACATCGGGACTTGATGTTGAAAGCGCGAGACTTCTACGGGAGAAGATAATCCAATACAATAAAGATGGAAAGACGATTTTCCTATCAACACACAACATGGAAGAAGCAAACCAACTGTGCCACAGAATAGCCATAATAAACCATGGTCGGATAGCGGCCATAGATACTCCTGAAAATCTCAGAGTTCAAAACATGGAACTCCAATACATCGAAGTAGCCTTCAACAAAATTGTTAATACGCAAGAATTTTTAGAAAGCCCAAGCGTCACCAAGGTTGTATCTGCAGGCAATAAGATGCGCATCTACACGGCTGATCCATTCACAGTAATTGAGTTTCTAGTAGAGTACGCAAAAAAGAATAACCTGCGCATTTTAAGTTTGAATACTATGATGCCATCTCTAGAGGACGTTTTCCTAAAGCTCATAGGGAGGAGGGGGTCATCTAATGAGTAGCCTTATAGAACAGCTTAAGCATTCCTTCGTGATAACTAGAAAGAACATTAAAATCTACTACTTAAAGGGGCCCGTCATAACCTTTGGGCTCGTTTTTCCGCTTTTCCTAGCTTTAGCCTACGTTATTGGACGAAACATATCACTTGAGGAAGTTTTACCCGGATTGATTGGTATGACGACATTCTTTACAGCCACATCTGTTGGGCCTTCAATCATGCCTTGGGAAAACCGCTCAAAAACCCTTGAGAGGCTTTTGTGCTGTCCAGTAACCATATCAACAATTATAGTTGGAGATATGCTTTCGTCCTTCATTTTCGGCTTTATCATATCGGTTATTCCGCTAGCCTTAACATTAGTCTTGGGTATTCAGCCACTAAACTTCATAACGCTCATTTTCGGCCTTATCATTGCTAACCTGTGCTTCGCAGCCCTAAGCGTGTTGCTCTCAGCTTACCCCCCAACAGACGTACCAGCTACAACAATGATGCTATCGTCCCTCGTCAAGTTTCCACTAGTCTTCATAAGCGGAGTTTTCATACCAGTAGAACAGCTTCCTCAATGGGGGATAGCCATAGCTTCAATTTCTCCATTAACATACTTCACAGACATTGTTAGACAGCTTTTCCTAAACAGAGGTTTTTATTCATTGGCATTAGACTTCTTAGTACTCATAGCATTCACCGCAGCATTTGCGTTTACAGCAATAAAGTTGCATGAAAGAACCATTGTAAAGCGTTTAAGTTAAAAAACATCAAATTTGGTTGCGTTATACATCCAGTATATTTTGCGGCGTTAATTTTAATGTCCTAAAGCAAATATTTGGATTAGGATTCTATACGCTATTCCACCTATTGTTATTGCAAAGAGTATCTCGAAGATTGTTATGATCAGTGCTTTTTTCCAACCGATTTCTTTTATTAAGGCTGCAATTGTTGATATGCAGGGTATGTAGAACATCGTTACTATTGTGAAAACTATCATTTGAATGGGACCGAATCCTGGGACTTCTGCGAAATTTGTCGTTCCAAAAAGTGTTGCAAGCATGATGAGTGTTAGCTCCTTCCTTAAAACTCCAAAGATTAAGGCTATTCCCGTGATTAGCGGCAACCCTAACCATGTAACTGTTACAGGACTTAAAGCTAATGCTATTGGTTCAAGCAAGCCAAAAACCTCTATGAGTTTAATTGTAAAGCTTCCAAGAATTATGAGGGGAAAGGCTATTTTGATGAATTCAAGCAACCTAAACCACGTTTGCTTCAAGACAGTTTTTAGATGGGGCCATCTATAATCATGCATTTCCATGATTAAGGCGGTGGGTTCGCCTGGCAGAACCTTAAATGCCAATCTTCCAAGAGCGAAGATTATTGCTAGGTTAAAGATGTAGAGTGCTAACGCGTATTCAATACCTAAGTATTTGCCAACTAAACCAAGAATTATTACTGTACGGGCTGCGCATGGCACAAGTGTTGTTACAAAAACGGCGAGAAGTCTCTCCCTTTCGGTTTCCATGATTCTGCATCCCAAGCAGGCTGGAACATTGCATCCATAGCCAAGAATTAACGGAATGATGGCCTTCCCATGTAGTCCGATTTTGTGCATGATGTTATCTATTAGAAATGCAATCCTGCTCAAGTAGCCGGAATCTTCAAGGAAATAGAGGACAATATAGAATGGAACGATGTACGGCAGTGCAATTGTGATGCCAGCGATAACTCCTTCCATTACGCTCCACATCAATTTTCCGATGGTCCCTGTTCCAAAAAGTTCGTAGAAAAGCGGTTCTGTGACATAAAACAGCTCATTTAAAAACTCTGAAAGGTACCCTCCTGCAGTAAAGATTGAATAAAATATTGCAAGGAGTGAGAGAATCATTATAACGTATCCGGCAATTTTATGGGTTGTAAGGTTATGGAGGCGTTCTTCAAGCCTAGGTTTTATAGAGGAGGAGAGCTTTTGTACTTCTCTAGCTATACGGCCAGCGATTTCATATCGCTCAGCCATTATTACCGTTGAACAACTGTGTCCATGAAGCTCCTCAAGTTCCTTTGAAATTTTCTTGGCTGTAGCAACCACCTCGGGATTAAGCCTTTCAATTTCCTTTTCTAGTTCCTCGTCCCCCTCTAGCAGCCTGATCGCCACGTACCTCGGTGGATATCGGCAATGAACTCCCTCCAGCATTTTTACAAGTTTGGCTATTCCATCTTCAACTTCTTTTCCAAACTTTACTACCATCTTTGGGGTTTCTCTTTTTTCTGCAATCTCAACAGCTCTTTCTAAAAGTTTGAAAATCCCTATCCCCTTTATCGCGACTGTTGGAACAACAGGTATGCCCAAAAGCTTCTCCAATTTCTCCACATCAATCTCAATGCCTTTCTTTTTGGCCATATCAACCTGGTTTAGCGCCAAAACAAGCGGGACGTTCAACTCCATAAGCTGCAACGTGAAGTAAAGGTTTCTTTCAAGAACAGAGGCGTCCACAACATTTATCACAACATCAGGTTTCTCAACAGTAATGTACTCCCTTGAAATTTGTTCTTCAATGGAATATGTGGAAAGAGAATAAATTCCGGGTAAATCGATGATGTCAATTGTATAACCTTTGAAATGGAGGGTTCCTTCGGCTTTTTCCACGGTTTTTCCAGGCCAGTTGCCAATATGCTGATGTAAACCGGTTAGATAATTAAATATGACCGATTTCCCAACATTTGTATTTCCAGCCAAAGCTATGCGAAGCCTTTTTTCGGCCATTAATCTTCAACCTCAACCAGGATCCTGTCGGCAATGCCTCTGCCGAGCGCAAGTCTCGAGCCCCTGACAAGGATTTCAACAGGCCCATGGAATGGGGCAGACTTTACAACAGTAACTTTCGTACCAGGTGTTAAACCCATATCCATAAGCCTCTTCTCAAATCCCCATCTTTTTCCGCATCCCTTGCAAAAAGCAGCATCTATAGAAACAACCGTCGCTGTCTCTCCAGCTTTCAATGCGGTTAGTGGAATCGTTCTTTTACCCATCCAGATCACTATTTTTAACGTGGTTGCTTAACATACACGACGGACGCGATTCGACGACTCAGCACATGGCGAGCATCCTCTATCATTAACGTGATTGAATCGTCTATGAGGTTCTTCTCCAAAATTTTTATGGAGGTTCCGGGGAAAACACCTAATCTACCCAAGTACTGTAGTACATCTCTATGCTCATCCACTATCTTTGCAACAACGCCCTGGGCACCAACCGCGAGTTCTGTTAAAGGAACCGATTCTTCCTCGAATATCCCTCCACATTTCGTTGGAATGGGATTTCCGTGAGGGCACCTTTTTGGATGATTCAAAACCTTTTCCAAAGGCTTAATAATTTCCTCGGTCAGGCTGTGCTCAAGATCGCAAGCAAGTTCGTGAACTTTTTCCCAATCTATGTGAAGAATGTCTGCAAGCAAACATTCAGAAAGCCTATGTCTCCTTACCACCTGAATGGCTAACCTGCGACCCTTATCCGTAAGCTTAACACCACGGTAAGGCTGATGCATAACAAGTCCTTTTTTCTTCAGGAACCTAACAGTATTTGTTACAGTGCCCGGAGCCACTTTCATCATAATAACAATGTCTTTGGTTTTGGCCACACCGTATTTTTCCTCAAGCCTATAAATGCATTCAAGATATTCCTCAATCACAGGTGTGACCTTTTCATCGAGCAACGACATTCTATACGAGCACCAAAAAATATTTTTACGATGACTCGTATTTTTAGTTTTTGGAGAACGAACTCATAAAACAAAACTCAGAGTGCGTTGGATACGTGATAAAGCGTTATTCGCAAGCTGAGTCCATATATGGACCCATGCTTTCCTTTTGTTGATTGATTTCCTTTCCTTCCTTTAATGCGGAAAGGAATTCGTCTAACCACATGTGAGCGGCGCATACGTAGTTGTCTGCCGCACCGTAGTACAAGATTAGCCTTCCATTTCTTACGATGGCGCCGCATGTGTAAACGACCCCTGGTTTGTAGCCGCTGTTTTCGTACCATTGGTCTGGTTCAATAACAGGCATTTTCGATCTATAGAGCACTTTTTCAGGATTTTCCAGATCCAGTAGCATTGCCCCAATCTTGTATTTCCAAGGTTCTCTCTTGTCTATTGCGTGATAGAATATCAGCCAGCCCTCTTCCGTTTTTATTGGGGGAGGGCCGCATCCCTTCAGTTCTGCCTCCCACCCTTCATCAACCATTGTCGGATGGTAGTGGCTTCTTATCCATTCACCTTCCTTAAATTCGAGGTTCTCAAAATACGCTATTGATATTTTTGGAGAAATGCTGTGCAAGATTGCGATTCTGCCGTATATCCTTTCTGGAAAGATTGCGAAGTTCTTATGGACCTCTTCTGGAGGGGTGATGAGTTTCTCGCCGCTCCACCTCCACCTTTTGTTTAGAAAATCTTCAACGCTGATGGATGTTAAACCAACCCTCAGTTCCTGTGGGCCGAATGCGTTGTAAGTCATGTAGATCCTCCCCTCAAGTTCTACAAGCCTAGGATCTTCACAACCATAGTAACCACCACCTGAAGGTGAGAAATACATGAACGGTCCCACGGCAGAAGCTCTCTCGTAAACAGGCGTTGGAAGTCTCTCATCTATCCTAAACCCGTCTTCTGAGGAGGCATACCCAAACCTTGAAACCCAATCCTCGCCAACCGCCCTGTACAATAGGTGAACCTTGCCGTTTAGTAAGATTGCCCCAGCATTAAATGTTTGGAAGGATTCCCAAGGATGGCTGGGTTTAGGAGAAACGATTGGGTTACCCCAATACTTCTCAAGCAAAGCCATGTAACTCTAACAAAAAAGAAAATATGAAGGCTACATAATAAATGTTTTAGCTGACCTTGTTTTGCTTAGGAGCCATTTATATTTATTTACACCTAAATGATTGTTGAGCGTGTAAAGATTATGGAAAGGTATGGACATAATCCTATCCTGTCACCCACCCGCGAAAGGGCTTGGGAAGCTTACGCCGTTTTCAATCCAAGCGTAATTAAGAGGGGAAAAACCTACTACATGCTTTATAGAGCCATATCCTCCTCGGACCTGCTTAGAAAACAGGGATCAAGCTTCAGTTCTATAGGCATAGCAAAGAGCAAGGATGGTGTGAATTTTTCAGATAGGAGGAGGTTCATATTTCCAGAAGAGGATTGGGAAAGGTTTGGATGCGAGGATCCTAGGGTAACATACATTGACGGGAAATACTACATTTTCTACACGGCAATATCCACCATGCCTCCTCGGGCTGAGGGGATTAGGGTTGGTGTTGCCGTCAGCAGAGATTTGAGAACCATTGAGGGAAAATACTTGGTCACACCATTTAACGCTAAGGCCATGGCGCTCTTTCCAGAGCGCATAGGTGGAAAGCTCACCGCCGTCTTAACTGTTAATACAGATCAGCCTCCGGCCTATATTGGGATAGCGCAGCTTGGAGATGATCCCGCCTTCTGGTATAGCGAAATGGAGGATTGGTACAAAAACCTTAAAGAACATGTTTTGACCCCTGACCCGAGAAGGAGTTCGCTAGACCACATAGAGGTTGGAGCCCCGCCGATAAAGCTGAAAAATGGCTGGCTACTCATATATTCCTACATTCAAAACTACTTCTTGCAGGACGTTGAAAGCCGCGTATTCGGTGTTGAAGCACTTCTGCTTGACCTAAAAGATCCAAGAAAGGTCTTAGCCAAAACGGACTATCCCTTCATGGTGGCTGAGGAGTTCTATGAATGGTATGGGCATGTGCCAAGGGTTGTCTTCCCGACATCAGCGCTACTTGAAGATGGTAAACTGAGAATATACTATGGTGCGGCCGATACCACATGCTGCCTAGCAACAGTTAAAGTGAGGGAGATTATGGATGTTATGAAGGCTAAGGCTATGCCGGCATTCACCAGATATCCTCAAAATCCGATAATTAAGCCCAATCCAGCACATGACTGGGAAAGTCTCGCAACCTTCAACCCCGCAGCCATAGAGCTTGAAGGGAAAATATACATTCTCTATAGGGCTCTGTCTGCTGATAAAACTTCAACTATAGGTTTAGCCGTCACAAAGGACGGTTTCAATGTCGTTGAAAGGTTGGACAAACCGGTATACGTTCCAAGGGAGCACTATGAAATGAAGCTTACACCAGGCCATTCAGGTTGCGAGGACCCGAGGATCGTAAGAGTTGGGGACAGGCTTTACATGTTCTATACAGCTTACGACAACGTAAATCCGCCAAGGGTGGCCCTTACATCCATCAAGGTAGACGACTTCCTAGCCTACAACTGGGACTGGGAAAAACCCAGGATAATTTCGCCCCCAGGTATCGACGACAAGAACGCCTGCATAATTCCAGAACGGATAAATGACAAGTACATATTCATTCACAGGACAGGGGGCATAAACATAGTGTATGATTACATAAACTCCTTGGATTCAATAGATCCTAGCAAGCTTTTGAGTTTCAAACTTATAAGACCAAGAATCGGTATGTGGGATGGCAAAAAAGTCGGATTGGCAACGCCACCCATCAAAACAGAGCATGGTTGGCTTCTGTTTTACCATGGAGTTTCAGCAGACAATGTGTACAGGGTTGGGGCAGCTCTGCTTGACGCAAAAAATCCTGAAAACGTCATCGCTAGAACTACCGGCTACCTGCTCGAACCCCTTACAAGTTATGAAAAGGAAGGTTACGTGAGAAACGTGGTGTTCCCATGCGGTGCGGTGGTTAGAGGCGATACGATACACATTTACTATGGCGCCGCAGATACCTACGTTTGTACGGCAACCGCCTCCCTAAAACACATTTTGACACAACTGATAGTAAAGTAACCAACGTAGCTTGGACATGAGTCAGGTTTTTGATGCTTTCGTTGAAAGGTATGATGCGTGGTTTGACTCGCCTTTTGGAAAATCAGCTTTTGAACTTGAAAAATCCTGTATAGCATCTTTATCTCAAGATTTGAGAGGGCCATCTCTTGAAATAGGCGTGGGCACAGGACGTTTTGCAGAAGCTTTAGGAATAGAGTACGGTGTTGACGTCTCTGGAAGAGTGTTGGAGTTTGCTAAAAGGCGTGGAATAACCGTTGTGAGGGGCTCAGGGGAGGAATTACCATTTCGAGATGAATTGTTCGGCTCCGTATTTATTATAGTAACCCTCTGCTTTGTTGAAAGGCCAGAAAAAGTCCTTCAGGAAGCATCAAGAGTCTTGACAAAGGATGGGAAACTTATACTAGGCTTAATATTAAGGGAAAGTCCATGGGCACGCTTTTACATTAAGAAGGGCAAAACAGGCAATGTTTTTTACAAAAATGCAACATTTTACAGCTTTGATGAGCTAAAGTTAATGATGGAGAAAAGTGGGTTGAATGTCATAGATGTATGTTCAACGATTTTTCAAAAGCCAACCGAAAAGCCACTACGCTTTGAAGTCCCAAGAAGAGGGTATTATAAAAAAGCCGGGTTTGTGGCTGTTAAAGCTGGAAAGAAACTCCCTGTGGCCGACATTTAAAATTGAGACCGTACAGCCAGCAAAGCATTTTTGTATGTTTTAGGGTAAAGATTAAAAATCTTTTTTCTGTACCGTGTAGTGGCAAGAACTTAAGAACAAATGTAGCAATTTATTATCAAAAATTAAGGGGCAACATTTTTATTAGATAATCGAGACGTACCATAAAAGATGTTGGACAAAGAAATTGAAAAGGTCATACTAAATGCTCAAAGGAACGAGATCACAGAACATTTTATCTATGAACGCTTGGCACGATCGGTAAAGGACCCGCAAAATAGAGAAGTTTTAAAACGCATATCAGACGATGAACTAAGACATTATAATTTCTGGAGAGAATATACCCGTAAGGATGTAAAGCCGGATAACCTGAAAGTATGGAAGTATTTTCTGATTTCAAAAATTTTTGGGATAACTTTTGGAATAAAGCTTATGGAAAAGGATGAAGAGAAAGCTCAAGCAATTTATGAAGAAATATCTGAGTTTGTGCCTGACGCCAAAGCTATCGTAGAAGACGAGGATGAGCATGAGAGTCGGCTTACGAATTTAATTGATGAAGAAAAGCTGAGATATGTTGGATCAATGGTTTTAGGCTTGAACGACGCGCTTGTGGAGCTTACTGGTGCCCTAGCAGGTTACACTTTTGCCCTTCAAGACGCACGCATTGTTGCAATGATTGGGCTGATTACAGGGGTTGCAGCGTCGTTGTCGATGGCTACGTCAGAATACTTATCGACCAAATCGGAGGGAGGCAACAAAAATCCTTTTAAGGCTTCATTATACACTGGCGTTGCTTACATTCTTGCGGTTCTATTTTTAATAGCACCTTACCTGATTCTTACAAATGTGTATGCTTGCCTAAGCTTGACAATAGTGAACGCAATCATCGTTATTTTCTTGTTCACCTTCTATGTATCAGTTGCAAAGGGCTTACCCTTCAGAAGAAGGTTTCTAGAAATGACGGTAATCAGCTTGGGAATAGCGGGTTTGACGTTCACCATAGGATTTTTCGTAAGAACATTCTTAAACGTGGAAATAGATTAGGTAAACTGAGATGTTTAAGTGCTGAAAAGCCTAGGAGTCGCGTGGCCCTCTCAACATATAACTAATCAATCTCATAATCGTTTAAATATTCTCTAACGTTTAGCCATTTAATAGGTAATACGTTTGTATTATGGCTAGAAGGCATCTAGAGGCAATAGAAGAATGATTTAATGGACCGGGCGGGACTCGAACCCGCGACCTCCCGCGTGCGAGGCGGGCGCGCTTCCGCTACGCTACCGGCCCATTCACTCTTTTATCTTTTCATGAAACGAGGCCGTAATTATACCTTCACTGTTTTTGAAATAGCTTCTTGGCTAGCATAGTGCCTACATATATAGCGCTCGCGAATATTGCTATGGAGCCGCTACTCGGCATGTTGAATATGATAGAAAGCGCCAGACCTCCATAACCTGCTACCAAGGTGATGATTACGGTAAGTGTCAGCATACCGTTAACACTCCTTGACAGCTCTTTTGCCGTTATGGCCGGCGCTATCACAAGAGCATAAACGATAAGAGTACCTACGGTCTTGGTTGCCACACTACCAGCCAGACCTATCAAGAAGAAGATTATAAAGTCGTAGAATGAGGCGTTCATGCCCATGGCTTCGGCACCTTCAGGGTCGAAGCACACATAAATTATCTCATTATAGAAAATTGCAAAGATGACCATACATGCCATAGTTAGAATCGAGAGCGTAACTATATCCGAGTCTCCTAGGAGAAGTATGTCGCCTACAAGATAGCCGTCCAAAATGACCCTGAGTTGCGCGGGCAAAATATATCTCACAAATGCATAAACAGAAACGCCAAGAGTTAATGCGCCTGCGAGTGCGCTCGCAATCGCCTCCGGACCACCCTTTCTTCCCACATAGCCCGCAAAAAGCGTCGTGATGCTGGCGAAGATTGCCGCAACCAAATATGGGTCTACTGTTAGGTTAGCCACATAACCGAGTAAGATTCCTAAGGCTGCACCGCCTAATGCCGCATGAGCCGCCTCAGCGGGCATGTAGGCAACACCTCTCAGCACAGCCACAGAGCCGATTATAGATGTAGCTGCCATAAGCAGAACGGCGACGTAAGCCTTTATCAAAAAAGGCGATAGTAGGTCAACCATGTGAATCTCTCGGTACGAACATTAGACATGGTTCATATGAACAAATCCTGATTCTATCACCGTACACACTTTTCAAGATGTCTTCTTTCAGAACATCCTCCGGTCTACCCGCTGCTATAACCCTTTTGTACAATATGACAATGTTGTCAATGAGGTTAATGACGTCGCTCACGTCGTGTGTGACCATTACAATTGAAACGCCGCTCTCTTTCAGGCTAGTTATGAGGTTCGTTATCTCATACTGACTTCTCACGTCAACACCGTTGAAAGGTTCATCGAGCAATAATAGCTTGGGTTCAGAGACTATGGCCCTAGCTATAAGGACCTTTTGTTGTTGCCCACCGCTAAGCTCATCAAATCTTCTATCCGCTAAATCTTCAGCCCCTACGATTCTTAGGACTTTTTTTACAACGTTCTCATCGTACTCTGTTGCCCACCTCGGCGGTCTTTTCCACACTAGTCTCGACATCATGACAACATCTTTTGTCTTCATTGGCACGAAGAAGGATGTCCTATCCCTCTGTGGAACGTAACCAACCATCGACCTAACTTTTTTTGGTTCTTTTGTCGGGTCCAAACCCATTACCCTGATGTATCCGCTCTGTGGTTTTAGGAGTCCGAGAATCGTTTTGAGCAGCGTAGTCTTACCGGCACCATTTGGTCCTATGATTGCCGTAAATGTTGGGTGATTCAGAGATAGCGTTACGTTGCTTAGCGCTTCAAAGCCATTCAACCTGACCGTTAACCCCGAAGTTTCGACAGATTTCATGACCTCCTCACCCTTAACCTTAGTATGAGTATTGCCTCGAGTACCACAACTACGGATAATATCGAGACCAGTATGCTCATGAGTGCATTCGTTCCGGAGCTCGTTTTGGGCGCAGCAGACACGCTACTAGTTAAGCCCGCATTGTATGCAAGAAGCGTCTCGTAATCCCAGCCATCTTTTGACATCACAACGAGTTTTAAGAGGTATGTGTTCGTCTCTTCAGCAAGCTTCTTTACAGCATCTGCCCCAGTAGTACCTTCACTGATGTCGGCTAACACGAGTATTTTAGGAGAGCTATCGGCGAGTATCGTTCTTGCCTTCTCAAGAGTTAGGGGCTTTACACCGGCCAACTCTTCTTCTTCCAACACAAGCGTGCAACGTACGCCAAACCCTTCGATTAGGTATTGTTCGATTGGTGTTGAGCAGATTGCAACGTTGCCGGTAAAGCCTTTTTCACTTAACGTTCTCTCGGCTTCGGCTAAAACGCTGTCTATAGATTCTACGGATTTTTCGGCAAGGCTCGTATAAATCTTAGCGTTATAGTTATCTATCTCCGCTAATCTGGCTGCTATCTCTTTTATGACGAGTTTGGCATTGTACGGTGAAAGCCACCACTCGTGTAAATTTATATCACCATTTGGAAGGTTAAGCAGTTTCAGCTTTCCGCCCAACGCTTTATATAGGTCTAGGATTGAACCGCGGTTTACGAAGGAAGTAAGCTCTTCCTCCCATTTGAAGTGCCCTGTAATGATTAGCAGGTTCGCTTTGGATACTTTTTCCAGATCCTCAGGAACAGGTTGGTATTCATGCGGATCTGTCCCAAACGGCACCACACTTGTGACTTCAACGTAATCTCCAGCAGCCGACTTGACTAGCGGCACTAATGTCGGCGTAGATACCACAACAATAATTTTTGTGGTTGCGTTAACGGTAAGCTGCGCAAAGAGGAGTAGGGCCAGCATAACTGGTATTAAAAACGCAGGTTTCAAACTCATTTTCTCCTCACCTCACACCCTATGTGAATTATGGCACGGTTGTGACAACACTTCTCGGGTTTATTGAGGTAGGCACAAAGCCTAGTTATTACCTCCTTATCGAGTACATGATCCACACAGTCCGCTACCTCGCATGCCTCATTTGACTTCATTTTGAGGGCCTCAACAAGAAAAACTTCAAAGACCCTATGGGCGTGTAATAGCTCGACCGCGACCCTATAGCCTGCTTGGGTCAATGTTATGTGCCCGTACTTTTCTTTCTTAATGTACATCTTTTTCTCTAATTTGTTCAAAATATCTATTGCCGAGGGTGTTTTGACGTTAAACATCTTAGCAAGATCGCCACTTGTAATCTGCCTTCCGTCCTCAATGGTTGAGGTGTATATGCGTTTGAGATAACAGGATTCAGCCCTGCTAAGATTTCTAGACACGACCTATGTTAGGCACTGCCTAACTTTTAAACCTTTCTGGCCAAAAAATTTCTATGAGTGGCAACGTTCGTAAAATGGCTAAGAACCTTTTACAAATGTTTATATTAAGCTCTAAAGCATCATTTTTGTGCCGAAGTATATCTTTGTAACAGGCGGCGTAGTCTCGTCGGTTGGTAAGGGCATAGTCGCGGCCTCTGTTGGCAGGATTTTACAGGCCAGGGGTTACAGGGTAACTGCTATCAAGATAGATCCTTATCTAAACGTTGACAGCGGTACGATGAACCCATACGCTCATGGTGAAGTTTTCGTTACCGATGATGGTGGTGAAACCGACCTAGATATAGGATGGTATGAACGGTTTCTAGATATCACACTTTCAAAGCGTAACAACATAACGACTGGGCAGGTTTATTTGGAGGTCATTACTAAAGAAAGACGCGGAGATTACTTAGGCAAGTGTGTCCAGATAGTCCCCCATATAACCGACGAGATTAAGCGTAGAATAAGGCTAGTTGCAGAGGGAAATGGTGTTGATATAGCTATAGTCGAGATAGGCGGCACAACAGGCGACATAGAGGGACAACCATTTTTAGAAGCCGCAAGGCAAATGCGTCTCGAGGAAGGGTTCGAGAACACACTTTTCATCCACGTAGCCTTGGTACCTATACTGAAGGCCACCGAGGAATTTAAGACCAAAGCATTGCAGCATAGTGTAAACGAGTTGCGTAGGATAGGTATACAACCGGATGCCATAGTAGCAAGATGCGAAAAGCCAATAGACAGCGCGACAAGAAGTAAGATAGCTTTGTTCGGAACGCTTCCAGAGAGCGCAGTTTTTTGTTCCTATGATGTGGAATACGTGTATGAAGTGCCACTGATACTGGAAGAACAGGGCATGGGTGTTTTTATAACTGGTAGGCTTAACCTTAGTTGGAGACAACCAAGACTGAAGGAATGGAGCGATATAGTTGCTTCGATGAAGAACGCCAAAGAAGAGGTTAAGATTGCCGTATGTGGTAAGTATACCAAGCTTATAGATTCTTACGTTAGCGTAAAGGAAGCGCTAATACATGCCGCAGCTTATGCAGGCGCAAAGGCAGTCATAGATTGGGTAGATGCAGAAGAATTCGAGGCACATCCTGAAAGGATAAACTTGCTCAGTAGGTATGATGGCATATTAGTACCGGGCGGATTTGGTCAAAGAGGTGTCGAGGGTAAGATAAACGCAATCAAGTATTCTAGAGAGAACGGCATACCGTTTCTTGGAATATGCTTTGGTATGCAGCTTTCAGTTGTCGAATATGCGAGAAATGTTTGCGGTCTTGAGGAAGCCAACAGCACAGAAGTATCGGCAGATACACCGCATCCCGTCATAGACCTTTTACCGGAACAACGCAATCTTGAAAACTTAGGGGGCACTATGAGGCTCGGGGGGTTCGAGATCATCATAAAACCCGGAACGTTGGCGCATAAGCTCTACAATTCCAGCATTATACGTCAAAGACACCGTCACAGGTATGAGGTCAACCCAGCATATTGGGACGTTTTAACGCGTGCGGGCATGATCTTTTCGGGCATGTCTGAAGATGGTCGAAGGGTTGAGATCATCGAGTTACCAAATCATCCGTACTTTATAGCAACTCAATACCATGCAGAGTTTGTCTCAAAACCAGGGAAACCCGAGGCGGCATACTTGGGATTTATAAGGGCCGCCCTCAAAAGAAGAAAGAGCCTTGAAAACCACAGCAAATCAAAATACGTTTCAATATACAATGGTTAGCAAATTTAACTAAAAATTTAAAATGTCCTGCATAATATTCTAACAATTAAGCCGCGGTAGCTCAGCTCGGTAGAGCAGCGGACCTCGTAAAGGGGGCTGAAGCTGTTAACCCGTTGGTCGTCGGTTCGAATCCGACCCGCGGCGCCAACCTGATTTTATTTTTTAATAATCAAACGAACAGCGATTTAGAGGCGCACTATGTTAAAACCTCCAGTCCATACGGTTATTCTAATCTTCTTAATATCATAAACCGTCCAGGATATTCCTGCGACAATTTGTTTATGATTTCTTCACGGTGCTTACCAACTAATGTTTCTTTGAAGGAAGGCCTTATGCAAATTATGAAATCTACGTTAAAAACAGAAATCTCTCGCCTGATCGCTTCCTCGAAGTCTCCCAAAAAGACATCATAGGTTACGTTATAACCTTCCCTTCTGAACTCAATTGCCAACTTTTCAAGGTCGCTCAGCACTGATGTTTGTAATTCCTTTAGGTTTGACTCTTTTTCCGCAATGTGATTTATAACGCTTAGAAGTCTTAGTTTGTACCTTTTGTCATATGAGTGCAATATTGTCTTTTTGATTGTTTCATAGTCCTCCATCGGGTCTACTAAAACTGTTACCTCCATAACATAAGACGAGGGCACTACCCACGAACCTTCCTCATTGCTTATCAACGGAAGTTTATACAATTTGCGATAGAACGCGTACAACGCCAGCCCTATTGCAACCCAAATAAAACCAAACAACCTTCCGTTTGGATGTAAGATTACTACGAGTAACCATAGAATAAATGTGGCAGGCAACCCTATCAGTCCTATTAATGGCAACTCAACAACCTTGTCCTTAAGCTTGAGTTTGATGTTTAAAGGCACTTTCCATGGACGGTAGACGTCGCGGTCAACAATCCGAAGCCTGATAAAGCTGGCCATCAAAATCATATAACTCAACAGCCCACCAAAGTTGTATAGGCTGACCACGAAGGGGATGTCACCTACCAAGGCTATTAGTGCGCCTATGGATCCGAAAATGAGTAACGTCCTTGTGGGTGTTCTAAATACCGGATGTATATGATAGAACCATCTGGGCATGAGTCTAAATTTGCCCATGCTGGCCATGAGTCTAGAGATTCCTATGACACCCGTATTTGCAGAGGCATAGCAAAGAATGAAGGCAGTTATGGCGACTATTAGTGAAAAGAACGGACCTATAACTGGAAGTTTTGAAGTTAAAACAGCAACGGAGTTTTCATAGGATGTTGCCATTGTTTCCCAACTTACGCTACCGGATGCCAAAAATGCGAATAAAAGAACGGACAGCAGAACTACCAGTACGGTAAGCTTGGCGGCTCTCGGTATCCATTTGTAAGGTTTTCTTGTTTCCTCTGCCGCCTGTGATATGGATTCTATTCCTATAAAGCTAGCGATCGCTACTGTGATGCCGTAAATAAAATTGTTGAATTGCACTGAGCCGGAGAAGAAATACTCAACCTCTGACAAGGCTTTAGGATTTCCGAAAATGTTCAATTGATATAACATTGTTTCCATATTAAATAATAGCGCATAACCTAGGAGCAGAATGGTCGCCTCAACCACCAGACCAAATACGACCAACACCGTTGTGAAGCTTGTAGAATATTTTATACCAATATAGTTTATGAATAAGAGAGATAAAACAAGCACTACCGCTATCAAACCTAACGGGGATATACCCAGATTCAAAGTATAAAGCTCAGGTAAAAGGAACTTAAGATATCCGGCGGCAGCGAGAGAGAACAACGATATATTTATCACATAGTCCAGCATGAGTGCCCAACCTGCTAGAAATCCAAACAGGCTGTTAAGCCCCTTGAGGGCAAAGACTTGGCTCCCTCCAGCATAGGGATAGACAGAGCTTAACTCCGCGTATGTCAGTCCGATAAGCACGTAGACAATAGCGGCGATCATGAAAGCAAAGGGCGCTGCTCCTGCTGCATAGAGGAATACAACACCTAGGGCTAAGAATATGTCTGCACCTACATCACCGTAACCGATGGCGAAAGATCCGAGCCAACCGATGTCCCTCTTTAATGTAACGGCTTTTTTTCTTTCTCGTAACAAGTCCGAATAGTCTAGGGGCTGTAAAAATACAATAGATATTTAAGCGTATTTGAGGAAAATTAATAAGCACATTGTTTTTGCTGTGATTCTGATCGAAAATGACAATTCTCGTAGTCCTTCATATATACGTGGAATCCAACAAGCTTGACCATGTTTGTAAAGTATTAAACAACATGTCCGAGGTGACCGATGTGTTTGAGGTTAGTGGAGATTATGACATCATAGCCATAATGGAAACGGAATCCATCTCAAAGTTTAGAGAAATTTTAAAAACAAACATATTAAAGATAGAGGGCATAAAGGCAATCACGTCATCTATTGTTCTCCACACACATAAAAGAAGTGGTGAAGTTTTGGAGGTTTAAAAAAGTTTTAGGTTTTAAATCAACAATTCTCCGTTCTTCATAACAACCTTTCCATCCAACGTTAGTGTCGGACGCGGTATTATGAAGTCTTCATGTATATCGGACTCAACCTTCCCGCCCATGTGTGAGTTATCGCCGATCGCGATGTGGACAGTACCCCTTATCTTTTCAGCTTCCAGAACATTGTCCGGACGTCTTGCGTATGGGTTTGTTCCTACACCAAGCTCAGCCAGATTTCTTCTTGAAATATAGGGCTGTTCATTCTTTTCTAAGGCCAGAAGACTCCTGAATCTATCGCCCACGTCACCGCCGCCAGAAATCTCAACCACGTAACCGTCCTTAAAAGTTAAAACCATTTTCTCTTTTAAGTCTGGGTACCACCCTACTTCTACGACAACCCTGCCATTAGCGGTCCCCTCTAGGGGGGCTATGTAAGCTTCTCCTGAGGGTAAGTTACCCCATGAGCCCCTTTCTCTAAATATGCCAGCGTCTACCTTTCCCTCTCTTCCTTCTAAGCTAAACGTTATGTCTGTACCGGTTTCCGTTTTGATGTTTGCTTTATTCGCCTCGCTAAGCAGCTTAGCAATCTTCTTTGTTTCCTCAGCAATCTTCTGGTAGTCTGCTGCCATTGGTCCGCCGGGATAGAACATCTCGGGTAGGAACATCGGCATACTTGCAACCCTCGCACCAGCCTTACATGCATTTACTCGTGCATCTGTATGCGTCAGCGAGTATGTTGTTATTGCGACGACGACGTCAGCGGCCTTCATCCTTTCCTCGACATCCCTTCCTGGATAAGTCCCGTGCTTACCGACCGATGGGTACGCGAAAAACTCAACGGTACATTCAGGGAAATTCTTCATCGCAATCTCGCTCACCATCTTAGCTAAGAGTGACCTCTTGAGTGCATCCAAAAGCTTCTCACTTGATTTTGCTCTCCACTCTTCCGCTGTTGGAAAATCTGTAACGACCAGTATCTTCTCGCCCGGCTTAACTCCCATGTTGACCCTAAACATGTTAATAACGCCTAGCTCAATTTTCTCAAATTCTATCAAACATATCACCTCTCAAATAAAAAAATTAAAGATATAGTTTTATGCTTTGCCTAATTTCTTGGCTAAATCTATGAGCTCCGGATGAACCACTTTGCCCTTGTCAAGCAACTGGACATTATCAAGCCACACTGAAGAGTTGAGGCATATCCCATCAGTATGGGACTTTGCTGGTCTACCTTTAGGCGGCGCCAGCATAGGTCCTACGTTGCCAATTCCCCACTCGGTACATCCCCAGACCCTTTCGTCCTCCAAGATTGCGCCCGTTAGCTTTGCGTTCGGATGGAAACCGTAGCATACGTGAGCCATGTAGAACATATTCGGGTCATTGAAGCTATTTAGCCATGCTTCAAACTCCACCGCCTCTTTGCCTCCTTCAATCTTTACAATCTTGCCCTCTTTCACGTGGAGCTTGACTGGTTCTTTTAGTAAACCTATTGGTGGCGAGAGCGACCCGTCAAACACTATTATCCCGTTGATCGTTTCAAATATTGGAGACCAGCCTATTTGACCGGATAGGAAGTGAGGCCCTGGTGTATCTGCGTAACCAACTTCTAAAATTATTGGTCTATTTGGATCGTTCTCAAAGGAAACATCGGTTCCAGCCGGCGTGGTTATCCTCATCCTTTTGGCTTTCTTAGTTAGCTCCACAACCTTTGTCTGGAATTCCTTCAAAGTAGGATAGTCAACTCTGCCTATACATCTTATCATCATATCTACATCCATGCCGACGAGGCAAAGATACCTTAGCTTCTTGTTCTCCTCCATGGCAATGTCCCATGGCGTAGAGTAAAGCAACCACTGGTTGTTGAATTCGACCCACGCATCAGCCTCCTTCAATGCGGCCGTCAGGGGTTTAAGCGGTAACATCGGGTCAGCAGCTTTTCCAACCCCTAGCGGCGAAGCCAACCATATGACCATTGGCTTAGCACCAGCGGAGAAGGCGGCCCTAGCTGTTGCATCTACAACTCTCGGGTCGGATTCCGTGTCCGCCGTTATAATGAAAGTCTCGTCGGGCTTTAGCTTGAAAAGCTCTCGAACGAGAATATCAGCTGCTTTCCCTAACTCGTATTCATACCTTCCAACCATATATCCTCGGTCAGTTTTTACCTTACATTCTATTTAAAAATTTTTGCTCTTTTCTTAAAAGAAGACCCTTCGCTTAGGAGCTTACAAAAAATTTATAAACAAAAAAGCGATATAAAGCTACAAACCTTTTAGGTGAAAATTATGGTAAAAACTTCGGTCGTTGCAGCCATAATCGCGATCGTAGTTATCATAGCTATAGTTGGCGTAGCGGCATGGTACCTTACCGCACCACCTGCTCCTACACCAACCCCAACGCCAACACCCACCCCAACCCCAACTCCTACACCTACGCCAACGCCAACACCAACACCTACCCCAACACCTACGTTAAAACGAACCTTAACGATATCGTTTGCAAACGTTCCGACGCTTGACCCGGCCGTAGGCTCGGACGAGGCTAGCTCAAGCGCCTTCGTGAACTTGTACGACACTCTTGTCTACCCAACAAAGACTGGTGAAGTAATGCCCCATCTGGCTGAAAGATGGGAGGTCTCACCAGACGGACTTACTTGGACATTCTACTTAAGAAAAGGCGTAAAATTCCATGACGGGACGGAGCTTAAAGCCGAAGATGTTGTTTTCTCAGCCAAGAGGTTCGTAACGATTGGCGAAGGGTATTCCTACTTGCTTTCGCCCTACTTAGAGGACGTTAAGGCGATAGATGATTATACTGTTGAGTTTAAACTAAAAACACAATTCGGTCCGTTCCTCTCAACGCTCGTAAGGCTATACATACTGAACAAGGACCTAGTTATGAAGAACATTAAGACGCCAGGTCCCTATGGAGAGTTTGGAGATTACGGAAAGGCTTGGTTATTGACTAACGATGCAGGTTCCGGGCCGTATAAATTAAAGGAAGTAAAGCTTGAAGAGTACGTGATCTTTGAGCGCTTCAAAGATTATTGGGGATACTTTAAGCCAAACGCACCTGATGAAGTCAAGTTCATTGGTACAACGGAGCCCGTTACAATAAGAACACTGTTTGCAAGAGGCGAGCTTGATATAACAGACCAGTGGCAGCCGTATGAAAACCTTCTTGAGATGGCGAAACTTAAGGGTGCAGAGCTCGTTTACATACCAAACGGTGGCATGTTTTACTTAATGATACATACGAAGAAGGCACCTACTGACGACATTCACTTCAGAAAAGCCATGGCTTATGCCTTTGACTATAACACAGTAGTGGAAAAAATATTCGTGGGTTCACCACTTGCTAGGGGTCCAGTAGCGGCAGTAGTTCCAGGACATGACCCAACTGTACCCCAGTACACGAGGGATTTAAACAAAGCCAGAGAGGAACTCATGAAGTCGAAGTACTATCCTGAGCTTGACAAATATGAAGTTGAATACTGGTGGATAGCTGAGGTCCCAGATGAGGAGAAGGTTGCTCTACTCTTTGCCCAAAACATGGCAGAAATAGGAATCAAAGTCAAAGTCGTGAAGGTACCATGGCTAACGGTGATAGATGGTATGGCAAAGCCGGAGACAAGCCCGAACATAGTGTCTATATTTGTCGCTCCGCACTACTTAGAGGCGGGCTCGATATTAGAATCTAGATACCACTCGAAGTCCGCAGCCACATGGGAACAGAATGAATGGTTACTCGATCCTAAATTGGATGCTATGATAGAGGATGCTATAGCGACCATCAATATTACTGAAAGGTTTGCAAAGTATGCTGAGATACAGCATTACATCGTAGATCTCTGCCCATCATTGTTCCTATTCGACGCAGTTGAAAGGAGGGTGTATTACTCTTACTACATTGACTGGTACGCTGCCAAAGGCGAAGGTGTTCCAGTTTTAGGCTACTTCTTTGACCTAAGACTCATCGAGGTCTTCCCCGAAAAGAAGGCAGAGCTTTTCAGATGAATTGAAAAATAAATATTACCTTCTAATTTTTTATTTCTTTAGGCGGGACTGAGGTTGCGACTTACTACATATATTGCGAAAAGGGTAGGCTACACAGCATTCGTGCTGCTAGGGCTCTCGATACTGATATTTACGCTGGCCAGGGTCTTGCCAGGAGACCCCGCTAGGATGGCTCTGAGCCCTAGGGCTCCAGAATGGGCTGTAGAAAAGCTCAGAGAACAGCTTAGACTTAACGAGCCGTTACCCATCCAGTACATTTATTGGTTAAGGGATGTGTTTAGCGGAAGCCTAGGTGAATCACTAGTAACAAGGCGCGACGTTCTGACGGACATAACAGAGTTCTTACCTGCCACGCTAGAGCTACTACTCTTTGCGCTCATATTTGATGTGATTATTGCCATACCCATAGGCATGCTTGCGGGTAGAAAGGCTAACACTTGGATTGATAACCTTGTAAGGGGGTTCGCGTATATAGGCGTAACAATTCCTGCGTTTGTCTTCGCAATAATATTCCTATTGATCTTTGGATATATATTGCAAATTGCACCTACCGTCGGAAGGCTTAGCCCAGGAGTGATGCCGCCGCCAAGAATAACAGGACTAATTACGATAGATTCGCTTATTACAGGAAACTTCTCGACGTTCGTGGACGCCTTATCTCATCTTATTCTACCATCTTTCGCCTTGGCGCTTGGGCCGATTGCCCAAGAGGCTAGGATAACCCGTGCTAGTGTTGTTGAGAATCTGAATAAGGATTACATACTCGCAAGCATTTCGCACGGCATACCCGAAAGGTTGATAGTTTTAAAATATTTGATGAGACCTTCGCTGATACCGACAGTATCCATATTGGGCTTAGACATTGCATCGCTTATGGGTTGGGCATTCCTTGTAGAGTCGATATTTAATTGGCCCGGAATGTCGAGATACGGCATAATAGCGATGCTTAGGAAAGATCTGAATGCTATAGTAGGCGTGGTCATGGTTACAGGACTAGTATTTGCTATAGCAAATATAGTAGTGGACATAATAGTGTCCCTACTAGACCCAAGGATAAGAATGGTAGAGAGGGCGAAGTAGCCAATGTGTATCATGTTTTTGCTGGAAAAATTGAAAGACTTAGGCGTATTATCACCAAGGAAAGCGGAGGACTACAAAAAGGCATGGTATAAATTTTCTAGAAACCCGTTATCTGTTGCCGGTCTCGTGATCGTCATCGTGGTGGTTGCGCTTGCCATTTTAGCGCCATACGTAACACCATACCCTCACCATGCTGAGTATTATGTGGATTTTGCAAATGCAAACCAACCTCCCAGCCTAGCTCATCCATTTGGTACAGACCAGTTTGGAAGGGACGTGCTCACAAGGATAATTTTCGGTTTTAGATATTCCCTCATGATGGCGGCCACAGTTCTAGCCATAGTCACACCGCCTGGTGTGATACTTGGTCTGATAGCCGGCTATTATAGAGATCGGTGGATAGACACGGTTATAATGAGAATAGCAGACATATTTGTCGCAGTCCCTCCGCTTGTCTTAGCCCTATCCATATGTGCAGTTTTAGAGCCCAACATCTTTAATGCTATGATGGCGGTATCGCTCATGTGGTGGCCATGGTACACTAGGCTTGTGTACAGCATGGCGTCTTCATTACGTATGGAACCGTTTGTTCAGGCTGCCGAGATAATCGGTGCGAGTAAGATTCATATAATGTTTAAAGAGATTCTGCCTAATTGTCTTGGAGCCATATTGACCAAGGTTACGCTTGATGCCGCTTGGGTAATCATACTTGGTTCAGCCCTAAGCTTCGTAGGACTTGGAGCACAACCCCCGACGCCTGATCTTGGAACGATGCTATCAGATGGTGCCAAGTATATGCCGACCATATGGTGGATTACCGTATTCCCTGCAATCGCGATAGCGGTGATAGTGCTTGGATTTAACCTGCTGGGGGATGGAATTAGGGACATATACGCAGCTGAGGCTCGTTAAATAAATGCGGAGGTTAAAAACATGAGTAGCACTCTACTGAACGTTGAAGAACTTCAAGTACATTTCAAGGTTTATGGCGGCATATTGAAAGTTTTAAACGATGTCGCTCTAACGGTGAATGAGAAAGAAAAGGTAGGACTGATAGGAGAGTCGGGTTGTGGCAAGACCACGACGATGAAAGCAATAATGAGAATTCTCCCTTGGAACGCTATAGTACCGAAAGCCAAGATATACTTTAAAGGAAAAGACATCATGAAAATGAGCGACAGCGAACTAAAAAGACTCAGGAGAAGGAGCATATCTATGATATTTCAAGATCCCACTGCGGCATTGAATCCTGTATTCAAAATAAGGGACCAACTTTTCGATATAGTCAAGTACGCCAACCTTGAGATGGGAAAAAACTTGTCAAAAAAGGAGATAGAAGAGGAGGCGATTAGGCTTTTGAGAGAGGCTGCACTCCCAGAGCCCGAAAGAATACTCGACAGCTATCCATTCCAGCTCAGCGGGGGCATGAGACAGAGAGTATGTATAGCCATGGCGCTTGCATCGGCACATGAATTACTAATAGCGGACGAGCCTGGCACGTCACTCGACGTAACGATAGAAGATCAAATCCTAAGGCTATTAAAACAGATAGTTGAGGAGAAGCGTACTTCAATAATACTCATCAGCCATGCGCTTGGTGCCGTCAAAGGTTTCGTGGACAGAGTTTATGTTATGTATGCCGGATGTATCGTTGAATCTGCAAGAACGCCCGACTTATTCCGTGAACCACTACATCCATACACGAAGGGTCTTCTCGCTGCCGTACCTAAGCTGACAGGCGGGGGAATTCCTTCAGGAATTAAGGGCAGGGTTCCAGATTACATGAATCCACCCTTGGGTTGTAGGTTCGTTACACGGTGCGAATACGCGATGCCGATATGCGAAAAGAAGCAACCAAGAATGATAAAAGCAGGAAACGATCACGAAGTGGCATGTTTCCTCTATGGTGAATGAAAGTGTCAAGCGAAAACATACTGGAAGTTATAAATCTCAAGAAGTATTTCAAGGTCAGCAAGGGCATCATTAAAGCCGTTGACGACATCAGTTTCAATGTCAAGTATGGGGAGACGTTCGGTCTCGTAGGCGAGTCAGGTTCAGGAAAGAGCACGACGGGACACATTATAGTTGGACTTTACGCACCAACTTCCGGTAAAATTCTATTTGAGGGGAGAGACATCTCGATGGGGGTCGAAAGGAGACCTCTTGCCCTAAAAAAGAAAATTCAGATGGTATTCCAAGACCCTGCCACCTCGCTCAATCCTAAGAGAACCGTTAGGCAAATCATAGAGCTACCCTTAAAAGTCCACGGCATATGCCATGGGGACACCACCCAGAAAGTAGCTGAACTATTGCAAATGGTTGAGCTCCCGGTTGAGTACATGGAAAGGTATCCTACGGAGCTGGGTGGTGGCGAGAAGCAAATGGTGGCAATCGCCAGGGCTTTAGCCGTGAACCCCTCATTCATAGTCCTAGACGAGCCGACGTCAGCCCTCGATGTATCAATCCAAGCAAAAATAATAAACATGCTTATGAGAGTTCAGAAGGAGTTCAATCTATCTTACTTGTTCATAACGCACAATCTAAGCCTGATGAGGAACGTCGCATCACGTGTAGCCATAATGTACTTGGGTAAAATCGTGGAACTTGCATCAACCGAGGAATTCTTCTACAATCCACTCCACCCATACACGAAGATGCTTCTCTCATCCATACCTGTAATAACGGATGAGGAGGAAGCTATGAAACCAAAGAAGATAATCTCAACCGGCGAGATTCCTGGAGCTCTTAACGTACCTCCGGGTTGTAGCTTCCATCCAAGATGCCCTGAAAGGTTAGAGGTTTGCGATAAAATAGAGCCATGCATGTTGGAAATCGCTCCCGGCCATTTTGTTAAGTGTCACCTATACAATTCTGCAAGGGCATAAACAACTAACAATTTTTGGTGGACCGGCGGGGATTTGAACCCCGGACCTCTCGGGTGCAAACCGAGTGCTCTTCCAGACTGAGCTACCGGCCCCGTGTAAATCTCCAAGTACATCTTATTTATATGCCTGTTCCTCTCTTTTCCATATTCGACTGCCTTTTAGCCCTCCTTAAGGTTTACTACAATCCTCAAAGCAATAATAAGTCTGGTGATATATCACGATTGACTTACCTATGTACAAAAAGATAATGACAATAAAAGTTGGCAACCTTGCAATCAAGCTTTATGAGGATAAAAGAGTTTACCGGCCGCTATCTGTCTCAAAGTTAATGGCGAATTGCATTACATTAAGAGGTGGTGAACACGTTTTAGACTTAGGCACTGGTAGCGGCTTTTTGGCGATAGTGGCATCCAAGCTTGGCGCTGGAAGTTGTGTGGCTACGGACATATCACCAGACGCCGTAGCGATTGCAAGAGCTAACGCAGAATTGAATGCCGTGTACAATATTGATGTTAGACAGGGGAACCTTTACGAGCCAGTAGAAAACGAGCGATTCGACTTAATAATCTCAAACCCACCCATGACACCATCGCCAAGGCACTTAAAACCAGAAACCTACGGAGGGCCAGACGGCAGGATTGTTTTGGATGCCGTTTTAAAAGGTGCGAAGGATCACCTAAAACCGGGCGGCAGACTCTTAATCCCGACGATATCGATAATCGGCATAGACGTGACGGCTAGGATGTTAATCCAGCTGGGCATGAGCTATAGGTGCGTGGGATGTGCCGTCGTCCCCTTCAGCAGACTTTTGAAAAATTTAGAGGGCTACATAAAAAAGTTGCCGAATGCCAGCATAATATATGATAGACAAATCAGGCCTTGCTGGACGGCCGTAGTATTCGAGGCCAGGCTACTACCTTAGCATATCGCTAAACGCTCTTCCCAGTCTAGATATACCTTCAACCAGATTCTCTATAGAGTTAGCGAAGCTAATCCTGATGAAGCCCTCACCGTATGCACCCATGGACGAACCATGAAGAACGGCTACACCATAGTTCTCGATTAGTCTAGTGACCAGCTGTTCAGAATTCATACCAATACGTGATAAAATCTTTTGGACGTTAACGAATGCATAGAATGCTCCCTGTGGCCTCAAGTATGTAATGCCCTCTACCTCTTTGAGTTTTTCCATCACCACATCCCTTCGTTCCTCGTATGCTTTCACCATCTTCTTCACAGAATCTTGCGGTCCCCTAAGTGCCTCTATGCCGGCATACTGGACAAACTGGTTTGGACACGACGTCATGTTATTCAACAGCTTGGTCATAGGTTCGACAAGGTCCGGGGGGACAACTGCATACCCAAGTCTCCAACCAGTCATAGCATACCTCTTTGAAAAACCATCCACCAATATCACGTTGTCCTTTTTTGTAAACGATAGCGGCGAGTAGTGCTTCAGTCCGTCAAACAATATAGGATAGTATATTTCGTCAGATATCACGAATGCGTTTCTATCTTCCGCAATCTCCACTATACCCTTTACATCCTCCTTTCTCAAGACGGAGCCGCATGGGTTATGGGGTGAATTAATGATTATTGCCTTCGTTCTGCTGGTAGTTAGTTCGTTAACTTCTTCAGGCGTCATTCTAAAACCGTTATTCTCACTCAACCTTAACGGCACAGGCTTTCCGCCCACATACGCTGTGATGGATTCGTATGCAGGATATCCTGGGTTTGGATATATCACTTCATCACCATCATCCACGATGGATGCAATAGACGCAAATATTGCTTCTTTGCATCCAAGCGTCACAAGTACATTCTTCCAATCAACGCTAACACCTAATTCAGCGGAGACCTTCTCTGCGATGGCCTTTCTGAGTTCCGGTATTCCAGGTGTCGGCGTGTAGTGCGTTGCACCCCTCGCCAAGGCCTCTATCGCCGCCCTCTTTATGTTTTCTGGCGTATCAAAATCTGGCTCACCAATCTCCATATGTATCACGTTCTTTCCCTTTGCTTCAACTTCTCTTGCCTTAGAAAGAACTGCAAAGGCACCCTCTTGGGTTATCTTATGAACCTTGCTAGACGTTCTCTTCATATACGTTTCAGAAATTTCTGATGTTTTGTTCTTATAAAAACTTTTGGAATGCATAAGTTAATAAAAATGTCGTGTAAACAAAAGCGTGAGTTGGACAAAATGGACATGCTGGAGTTGCAAGGATACTCAGGCAGGGTTAGGGAGCTTCTAGAACGGGAAAACATAAACATTGGAGATGAGATCGAGATAATCTCAAACGGTAGGAGATATAGGGGCATCCTGATGGCTAGATACGAGCTTGCAGACCCGAACTATATCACACTAAAACTGCCTAACGGTTACAACATAGGCATAAGGGTGACGGAGAATACAACTGTATCTAAAATCTCCGTTGGAGTGAGGCCGACGTTCGTGCGACCTCCCAAACCCCAAACCCTCAGTGATCTCCCAAATGTTGTCATAATCAGTACAGGAGGGACAATAGCTAGCAGAGTAGAGTATAGGACTGGAGCGGTTAGGCCTGCTTTAGATGCAGAAGACCTTTTGGCAATAGTTCCCGAACTTGCAGAGATCGCAAAGATAGACACTGAGGTATTATACAACGTGTGGAGCGAGAATATCCAAGTTCAACATTGGATAGGAATGGCTGAGGCTATAGACAGGTCTATTCGTAAAGGCGCGGATGGCGTGGTTTTAACTCATGGCACAGACACTATGGGATATACGGCCGCAGCACTCAGCTTCGCTCTTCAGAAACCGCCAATTCCGATAGTTCTAGTTGGCGCACAAAGATCTTCAGATAGACCTTCAAGCGATGCCGCAACTAACCTAATTGCCGCCGTCGCAACCGCCGCTAAAGCGCCTTTCGGCGAAGTTGTCGTCGCCATGCATAAATGGCATTCTGATGATGTCATAGCTCTGCATAAGGGAACTAGGGTTGTCAAGTTGCATACAAGCAGCAGAGATGCATTTCGCTCAGTGAATTCAAGACCAATCGCTTACTATCAGCATGGCGAGCTCAAGGTGGTGGTAAATAATTTGAACCCAAGAGGTTCTAACGAATACGTTTTTAAACCAAAGTTTGATACAAGAGCATTTCTCATAAAGTTCTTCCCATCCATGAAGCCAGATATACTGAACATTCTAGCCGATGCCGGCATAAAGGGTTTCATAATAGAAGGGACGGGGCTAGGGCATGTTTCCTCAGATTGGGTGCCAGTTATAAGGGGATTAACAAAAAGGGGCATATTCGTTGGTATGACGTCCCAGTGTAAGTTCGGAAAAGTTAACATGAATGTTTACGATAGCGGCAGGGATTTACTAAAGGCAGGAGTCATTCCACTAGATGACATGCTCTCTGAGGTCGCACTCGTTAAGCTTATGTGGACTTTAGGCAACCTTGGCGAGGGGGCCGAGCTGGAAGAGATTAAAAATCTTATGCTAAAGAATATTGCTGGGGAGATTTACTCAAGAAGTTTGCCTAACGTGGGCTTGTGATAGTTATGGAGAATTATTCCAGCATAAAATTGAAAGTCGGTCTGGAGATACATAGGCAACTGGACACAAAGAGGAAATTGTTCTGTGATTGTCCGACGGAAGAGGCCGAAGATGGTGAAACCATAACTTTTGTCAGAAAATTAAGAGAAGTTCAGAGTGAGCTTGGTACAGTAGACGCGGCGGCAATGTTCGAATCAAAAAAGCGAAAAATGATAGTCTACCATGCAAACCTCAAGAATGTTTGCCTAGTCGAGATGGATGAGGAGCCTCCGCATAACTTGAATCCTGAGGCTCTTGAAATCGCTCTTACTGTTGCTCTTTTACTCGACTCCAAACCAGTTGATGAAGTTCACGTAATGCGCAAGATAGTCATAGACGGTTCTAACACGACAGGATTCCAGCGCACGTGTATAATCGGGATAGGAGGGCAAATAAAGATAAAGAATAAAACCATACCCATACAGACAATAACCCTCGAGGAAGATGCTGCTAGGATAATAGAGGTTGGAAAAGACGAGGTTCATTACGACCTATCAAGGCTTGGCATACCATTAATAGAAATTTCGACGGAACCAGTCATCGAATCGCCTGAAGAAGCAATGGAAGTAGCTTACGCCATAGGAAGAATATTAAGGGCAACGGGCAAGGTTAAGCGGGGCATAGGGACTATCAGACAAGACTTGAATATATCAATCAAGGATGGAGCACCTGTCGAGATAAAAGGTGTCCAAGAGCTCGAGCTTATCCAAAAGGTTGTGGAAAACGAGGTTAAGCGGCAACTGCATCTTTTGTGGATAAAAGAGGAATTGCTAAAACGCGGTGTTAGGAAGGAAGATATTTGGAACGCAAAACCCGTTGATGTTACCCACATATTCTCCAAAACTTCCAGCAAGATAATCAGAAGACAGCTTGAAGCGGGCGGGGTCGTGTACGCAATAACATTGAAGGGATTTGCCGGATTGCTGAGTTTACAACCATCGCCCGGCATAAGGCTTGGTGCAGAGATTGCAGGAAGGGTAAGGGCATGGAGCGACGTGGAAGGAATATTCCATACGGATGAGCTCCCCAATTACGGAATAACGATTGAAGAGGTTAAAGCTCTGAAAGATGCAATGGGTGCTGGAGAATACGACGCCGTGGTCATTGTGGCAGCGGAAAGGGACAAGGCATTGGATGCGATAGAGGTTATTAAGGAAAGAGCGGCGGAGGCCTTAGATGGGGTACCCGAAGAAACTAGAGCGGCAAGGCCTGACGGAACAACCGTCTACATGAGACCGAGACCGGGCTCGGCAAGGATGTATCCAGAGACGGACATCCCACCAATCATAATTTTACAAGAATATATTGAATACCTGAGAGCGAGGCTTCCAAAGACTTTGGACGTTGTGAGTCAACAACTCGTTGAGAAGTATGGACTCAGCAAGCAACTTGCAAATGATCTTATAGACAGTGAGGTGGTTGAAGATTTTGAAGAGATTGTTTCGAAAACTGGAGTATCTCCTACCGTCGTAGCATCCACGTTGACGGAAGTTCTCAGAAGTTTAAGGAGGGAGGGGGTTAACGTTGAAAAGATAACCAAAGCGCACATAATGAGGTTCTTTGAGCTCGTGTCATGCAACAAGGTGGCGAAGGAGGCCGTTAGGGATGTCTTAGCGGCCGTAGCACAGAAAGGACGGAGCGTAGATCAAGTCATAGACGAACTTGGTCTTTGGTCTCCTCCAGCTTCAGAGGTGGAGGGCAGAATTAAGGCGCTTGTTGAAGAGCACAAGCAAGAGATCTTTGCTGATGAAAGGAAAGCCGTAGCTAAGTTGATGGGTGAGCTAATGAAATATTACAGGGGCAGGGTTGATGGGGCGCTCATAAACAGCATGCTAATAAAGGCGATTCGAACGCTCAAATCTGGGGAGCAATAAGGGTCCTAATGGAGGACGTGGCGATAAATTTTAATGTATGCAATTCTTGACATTTATGTTGGTTAAAGACTTTGCAAGATGTGAAGAGTCTTAAGATAAGGATACAGCATGACGACGTCTCCGTCGAGTTTGATGGAAATTATGAAGAGGTATGGATGAGTGTTAACAAATACCTTTCGGAGCTTTACCCATCTCTCTCAATAGTAAAGAAGTTTCTTGGCACTGTCGATGTCTCTCACATTATGTCCCTACTTTCGGGAAAAGCCCAGATAGTAAACGGCAGGATAATTGTTTCAGCTCAGGTGGATGCTAAGAAAAAGATAATCATATGCCTCGCGGCTGCATACGTAGGTAAGGTACTTGGGCTTTTGGAGAATGATGCGCTCTCTCCCAAAGAGGTTTCGTTAATCACAGGTTTAGAAGAAAGCGTTACCAGAGCTAGGCTAAGCGAGATGAGAAAGGCGGGTCTCGTCATAAAGGTTGACGGCGGAAGGTATGTTTTTAATACATCTGCCATCAACGTGCTGGCAGAGGAGGTCTGATTATGGGCGAGGAGATTATGAAAGTTTCAATACAGTATAAAGATGTCCGGGCAGATTTTGAAGGTAGGCCTGATGACGTTTACAGAAGCATCGTATCATTTATGGAGAAAGTGATACCTTCGTACTCACTTGCGAGCAAGATAAGCTATTCTGTGGACCTTCAAAGCTTGATTGAAAAATTGAGGGATTACCTAGCATATAACCAAGCTGAGGGGGTCTTTTTGCTTAAACCTCTAAATGCGCTATCAGTTTCCGAGGCAATAATGCTTTTGTGTATAAAGAGGTACCTTGAGCATGGATTGGGTCTAGCAGAGTCCCCCTCCATAAATGCTTCGGAACTCGCGAAAAACATAGCCAAGTCCGAGAAGACGATATCGGGAAAACTAAGCCTGCTTTTGCGGAAGGGCTATATAAGACGTCTGGATAGGGGAGATTACGTTATAACGATGTTAGGCATTAAAGAATTTGTGGAAGGCAAGGTCGAGAAAAAATAGCTACTCGTTATTGGATTCGCTCTCTTCGGTTTCCACCTTCGCCGTTGATGCAGGTTGTGCTGAGTACAAGTATCTTCTGGGTCGGCCTATCCTAACTAAGACACCCTCTCTTACCATATCCAGTAAAACGTGGGCCACGGCGGTCGGATCATAATGATGACCCCTTCTGGCCAATTCTGCCACAACTTCAGACAATGGCCTTGGTGTGGAAAACCACCCTTCCTTAAGCATGTTCTCCACCAAACCCCTACACGTAGACGTCTCAGCGGACCTCGTACGTTTTTGGGGTTCTGATTCGGGTTCTAATGTCTCTGAAACGCCGAGCGCTGCCATAACGTCCTTTATAGACTTCTCTAGCAGATCAGGAGGTGCCTCTATCTCCACGTTCGCCTTTCCTACCGTTATCTTGACCCTTATTCTTTCTTGAGACATGAGCAAATTACCCAAATTGCGCAATATTTATAAGCACATATGTCCCTAAAGTTATTAGTGATGAAGCGGATGGGCGCACTCATAAGCACCGAGACCCCTTTTATTGAGAACTTCTTAGGGGTATTTAAAGCATTTTCTAAGATGGGGCTGGGCTCGATGGAAAACCTAAGGAAAGCCTTGCCCGTCGTCAGTATTAATGGACTTGGACATCATATTGGCCATGATGTCATGCTGGAGTTGGACAAGATGACCTCCGTCAGAGCCTACAAATTGAGGCCTTCAGGCAAGGCGTGCGATGTGATTGCATGCGATACCTCAGTCATAAAGCTGGCTGAGGGGCCTTTTGGCTACCTCGCCGCTTTGAGGGGGTCTGTGGTAAGGAGAAAAAAGTCTGGCGGTATCGAATCATGGATAATTGGCCCTCTCATCTTTTTCGTATCTTTCGACGATAACCTACCTTTACTCTCCTTTATGTCTGAGCTCGTGGATGGTCAGCCGCTTAGCGAAGACTTTGAGACGATACATAGAAGCATCAGCAGCTTACTCGAAAAATGGCTTCAACGTTCGTTAGCATCAACTTTTTCTGACTCGATACTACTGTTCGATGGTTCACTGACGGCAGGGCCAGCGGACAATTCCTTACAGCTGATTCGTGAGACGCTCAATGAGGCTGAACGAAACGGCAACGTTGTGCTTGCCTTTTCGAAATCAACACACTTATCCTATCTGGGAACTAGGATAACATCATTGGTACCAGACATGGACCCCCCGTGCGTAATTGATGTGAGCGATGCTGTATGCTCGTCCCCCAAAATACACAAGCTCGGCAGGATACTCGTATCTCATCTATCCAGAACTTTCTTTCCATACAGGCTTGATGTGAGCGGGAAGGAAATAGGAGACGTCTTGCAAATAATTGGTAACCTCTTAAGCAGCGATGCCTTGATATACGGCTACCCAGAAACCCTGCTATTAGCCCACAATTATTGCACCTTCAACAAGTTAGACGTGTTGGCGTTGCAGAAGTTGCTGAAGCAAGAATTTAACATAGATGCTTTCAACATAGGAGATGTGAGGAGTAGCCTTTTCAATCCTTTGGATGGTCATTAGACATGAAGATCTTTTCTAAGCAAAAGGATACGCTGGATATATTGGCATTTCCCTCAGAGGTTGTGGTCGAGAAAGGGCAATATCTCGTAGTAAGTGAGGGGGACAAGTTCATGCTTGCTCAGGTGGTAGACGTAAGCTATGCTGACATTCCCGGTATACTAGAAGACATGTTACGAGAAGTTTCTTTAGAAGTCGTGAATCATGAAAACATCTTCGACCCATTTGATATGGGATCACTAACCGTGATGATAAAGGAGGCAAGAATTGTAAGATGTAAGATAAGGTGTATCGTGGAAGGGGATAGAATTGTGCATAATAGCTCATGGCTTCCTTCGAGGTTTAGGTCAAACATATCCGCTGCGGGAGCGGACTTGTTGAGGAACGTGATGAAGCTAGCAGGTAAGCGAAAAATACACATCGGAACAGTAGGAGGAGAAGATTTCTGGGTTGATGCAGAATCTTTCGATGGCAGACTGACTATAATAACTGGGAAGAAAGAGACTGGAAAGTCTCACATAATGAAGTTGATATCGACTGCGTTGGTTGAGTATGGAGCCTTGGTTATAGTGTTTGACATTAATGGAGAATATGTAAACCTAAATAGAAGAGTTGACGGAGGCCAGAGCAGCATAGCACTTCGGCACGAAGTACTTGAGCCCGGTAAGAACTTCAAAGTTAGAACAGAAGACGTCGGTCTCAGAACTTTTATGGATATATTGATACATGTTTACGACACGCCGTCAAGCAGCAGCCGAGAATTTTTTAGAATATGGAATGCTGTAAAGAGGAATAGAGGCAAAGTTACCCTCAAGGATTTGATAGAGATTATTCAAAAGACGCAGTTACACGAGTCCGTTAAGGAAGCGTTAATGAGTAGGCTTATGGCAATAGAAGCTACTGGCATAATTACAGATGATGATGAATGCGTAACATCCTTCGAGGACGTTGTCAAATGTATTGGTGGTAAAATGCTCGTAATCAACCTTAGAGATCTGTTGCCCTCTACAAGGAGGATGGTTGTCGAATATTTGCTCAGCAAACTCACCGAGTTACTGCAAGCAAGGAGGTTACCACCGATATTCCTCGTGGCTGAGGAGGCACACCTCTACCTAAGGGATACCTATTGGGATGATATTGTGACAAGAATGAGACACTTAGGCTTATCGCCAATCTTCGTGACGAACCAACCCGATTCCATACCCGAGACGATATACAGACAGGCAGACAACGTAATTCTTTTTAACTTCACCAACGAAGCTGATTTGGAGGCAATAGCAAAAACTTCGCGCATAGATTCTGAAAGCGTGAAGACCATAGCGGCTTCTTTACCCCCGCGTTATTGCCTACTCATAGGCTACTTGGTCAAGGACATACCCGTCGTGGTCAAAGTTAGAGAGATCGATGTGGAGACTATGGGAAAAACTAGGTTATTTTTTGAACTTTCCGATAGGCAACTACATATACCGAAAGTGGTGAGAGAACAAGTAGCATGAATGATACCGTCAGCAAGTATCTGAAGATTTACGAAGAGAGACGCGAAGAGATAGAAGCTAGGCTTAGGGAATTTAAGGAAGTCCTACGAAAAAGCGATGAGGAGGTATTCGCGGAGCTTTGCTTTTGCATATGCACTCCTCAAACTAGAGCAAGGGCTGCGGACGCGGCAATATCGATTATGAAGGAAGAATCAACGTTACTCAACGGTGACGAGAAGTATATAGCAGATATTTTAAGGAAAAACGGCGTTCGCTTCCCCGAGTCAAAGGCTAGATACATAGTCGCTGCGAGGGCGTATTTGAGGGCGTTAAAGAGCTTACCGTCGGATGCTTACAGGGCAAGAGAATGGCTTGTTAAAAACATAAAGGGCCTAGGTTACAAAGAGGCAAGCCATTTTCTGAGAAACATCGGTTATGAAGGGTTAGCGATTTTGGACAGGCATATACTGAGGGGTATGAAGGAGGTTGGGGTTATAAAAGAGGTGCCAAAAAATTTAACAAAAAGAACGTACCTAGAACTTGAAAAGAAGTTTATACAACTTGCTAATGATTTAGGTATGAGACCTGAAGCCCTTGACCTCGTCATGTGGGCTGATAAGACGGGGGAAGTGTTCAAGTAGGCTTAAGAGTCAGGTGATGAATGTTGAACAGCATTAAGATGAGTGAGGACCTCAAAAATCTTCTGTATAGCCTACCAGAAATTGACGTTGAAAGTTTGCTAGGAAGCTATCAAAAACCTATGCGAGAATCCATCAGAATCAACACCCTAAAGGCTCGAGAAGAGGATGTATTATACATGTTAAAGGAGAAGGGTGTAGAACTTGAGAAGATACCTTGGGCGAGGTACGGTTATTGGGTCTTGAACGATGTCAATATCTCAAATACAATCGAACACATGCTCGGCCTTGTATACATTCAGGGTGCAGTCTCTATGGCACCAGTTGAAGTGTTATCACCTAAACCTGGCGAGCTCGTTCTGGACCTTTGTGCCGCTCCAGGTAGTAAAACTACACAAATAGCACAATTTATGCAAGGAGAAGGTGTAATAGTCGCCAACGATGTGAATCTCAAAAGGATAAGGGCTCTCTCTTCTAATGTTCAGAGGTGCGGTATTATAAACTGCATTATCACGCAGGCCGATGGGAGGAGGTTCCCATTGTGGGCTAAGGGATTTTTTGACAAAGTTCTCGTAGACGCACCATGCACATCGCTCGGCATAGTAAGTAAAGATTGGGGTGCTGCGAAAAAATGGAGCTTTCGGGCTTCCGAGCGGTTATCTAGGCTTCAGCTCAGCCTAGCCATATCTGGCTTCGAATGTCTGAAGGTTGGCGGCACGATGGTCTATGCCACATGCACACTCAGTCCACAAGAAAACGAATGGGTCATAGACCGCCTCATTGCAAGCAAACCAAACGCACGTCTGGAGAGCATAAATTTGGAGGGGTTAAAGATGAAAAAGGGACTTCTGGAATGGCAGCATGAGAAGTTTAATCCTGAGATTGAACGGTGCGTGAGAGTTTATCCGTATGAACATGAGGCTGAAGGGTTCTTTATGGCGAAGATAGTGAAGGAAAGTGATGGCCCGTGAAAAAAATAGTTTTGTTAAATTCCTCAAAAAAGTCAGCGTTCCAGACGCTGCTTGAGAGACAGTATGGTGCTGAAGATTTTTCCGATAAAGTTTTGATACAGGCTGGTGAAGGTAAAATTAGACTGACTACAAGCGATACAATAAAGGTTGCAGAAAAAATGCGAGGCGTACAATCTTTGGGCTTATACATAGCAAAGATTGAAGGACAGGAGGTTGTACTTTCTATCGAAGGGTCTCAAATCCTCTGTAACAGAATTACGAGAAACCGTATAGAATTAACCGAAGAACAGGCTAAGCTCTGGATGGAAGGGGCACCAATACAACTTGATAAGTTTACTGCAGTAAAGTATGTCGTTGCATTCTATAAACACCTATGCCTAGGATGTGGACGGGTTTCAGCAGACGGAAAAGTCTACCCCCAAGTGCCTAAATGGAGGCGGTTACAACAAGAGTAACTTCGGATGGGTTTCACTTAACTAGGAGCGTTATTTTATACGGCAGATATTTGTTTGTGTGGTATATCACATATCCACCCATTGCATCGAATTGTGAGAGCGTATCTATATCCTCTTGAAGAACTATCGCCGGAGTCATCCAGCCCTCTGCAATGTCCATAGCATCAATGCTAAAGAGTGTCTTACGCTTTATATCATATGGTAGGGAGCGCAACAATTCAGGCAGATAGTTTCTATAATCATTGAATGTAGCATTGTTGAGGTTGTTTTGATAAAACGTGCTTAACCATGAGGATGTTTTAATCACTAAATAGTCAACATTCTTAGCAAGAATTTCCACATGTTGCGGTTCTGTCCTGACGTCCAGATCTCCTAACATTATCTGTTTTGAACATGCCTTAATGGTAGGCGTAAGCTTGTCCAGAAGATATGAAACGCTTTCTATGTGCGCTTCATCATTGTATCTAAATTTGTCCAATAAAAATACGCCGTCAAAGTTAAAGTCTTTAATGATCTTCAATATTTTCGACGAGAAGTACTCCGCATATGGTTGCTCGAATAAAACATACACACCATCCGGCTTTAATTTTCTCTGGAATTCTATGATTCCAAACTCGTTTAGTACTTCTTTATGAAGCTCCTTTAACCAAATGGACCTATAACCCTGTATACCATAACGTATGCTAAACTTTTCTGGTTCAAGATATACGCCTAACATAACGGAGACACCTCTTCTCTTCAACTCTTCCACTACACGTTTTAAGTCTTGAGCGGGCCAGCTGAAAGAGGACACTCTGAACTTGGAGTACTCTGATAGATGCGCATGCTCCTCGTATCCTTTATAAGTGTTAACGAAGTCTATACTAAAGGGTATAACAATATGTGTTATATTGTATTTACTCAAGAACTCATCTATACCATAACCTTCTTTCAAAACAAAAGCTGATTCCAGACTTTCGATTACACCAACCCTTACCGGCAGGTTTGGAACACTGATACCAGCAGGTGTCGGGAACGTCGTTATGGTCACTAAGAAAAGTATGACGATGGCTATGACCGTCCATTTTGAGGCTATGCTTAGATTAATCTTTTGAAGTTTTGAGAGATCAAAAAGGAGGGCAACTATCCTGCTAGAACCGAATATTCCCGCTGCCAGCGCGATAGCACCATACACGTTGATTTCTTTGAAGTCTAAATTTGTAAGATTTCCAATGTAGGCTAAGTCGTACCCGTTACATAGTCCTATACTCCCGATAAGAAAGGCATAAGCACTGATATTCAACATAAGTAAGTTTAACCTGTAGTCTTTCGCATCAGAATACAATGCGTAAATTAGCAAAAATGGCAGGACCCATATTACGTATTGAACGTTTACTTTTGTCGATGTGGCGAGAAACGCCAACAGAGTCAACGTTGAACCTTTGATTAGTATCTCTTTTGGACATGCTTCACGCGTCAAAATTTTAGCGAAGATCAGAGCCAGAACTAGAACAAAAATCATTGTACTTATGTACCCTAAACTTGTGTAACCTATAAATCCAGAAAGCGCGACCCAGTATGTAAACTGGCCTACGTTACTGAAGTGGAAGAGAAGTTTATTAAAATAAGAAAATGGATCATAAAGGAAAGGAATTGAGGATGCGATAGGAATTATAGATGTATACATGATGTATTCTAATGCTTTTCTCTTGAAACCAATATCTTGAGTCCTCTTAATATAGAGCAATATTGGTAATATGAGCAAACCTGGGAAAATTTTTACGCTTATGCCAATACCTAGCAGTAGCGCGCTCAACCTGTACCTTCCCTTGAACATGTGATATACTGACGCGAAACCGAGAAGGGCCGCAATCGAATCGAACATTCCCCATATTGAAGAAATAAAAATCGGAAGCGGGTTTAGAAACCATAAAGCTGAAATTTTTGTGGCTAAACTCTTGTCATTCTTAAGCAGTATGACAAATTTGTAAAGGATGAGTCCGATGATTATGTCGGAGAGTATTATGGGCAACTTCACAAAAAACGCAAAAACGTTCAGATTCTGCGCAAGCCCATATAACAGCGAGGATAGTGAAGTCCAGTACAACCAGATTGGAGGGTAGGCATAAAAGCCCCAAGGATAGTTCGGTATCTCTTCAACTTGATAGACGTTTATACCATAGTATGCTGTCATCTCTCCCGCTTTCAGCCAAGTAAACATGTCTATAGGGTGGCCGAAAAAGGGCGCAACAGCCAACCGTACTATCAAGCTAACTGCGACTATTGCTAGAAGTCTTTTGTCCATCTCGTCACCCTTTGTTGGACGGTTTATCCTTATGCGTAAAAAAGTTTCGTTAGGTTGCATAATAAAGTATCTCGAATATAGCTCTCGCTGCTAAAAATTCCGTCACTTCGTTATCCGGAATCTTGCGGAGGCAAACCACGTCGCAACCGACTATTCTTCCCTTTATGCTTTTGATTAGTTTTGTAAACTCCCTAAAGCTTATGCCAAGGGGCTCCGGATGATCAACAGCTGGTGCGATTGATGGGTCGAATACGTCAATATCCAAAGACAGATACACTTTCCTGCCCTTTGTCAAATTTGAAAGAATCTTCGCGGCAGCATTCAATCCATTTCGCGATAACAATTTCTCAGATGTGATGAGGAGTATACCATTCTTCTTTGCATAAACTAATTGTTCCTCATCGCCCGACCTTACGCCTATAACCGCGGCCTTTTTAAACATCTTTTCCTCTGATGCCCATCTAAGCCATGTCGCATCGTTCAACTTTTTATCGATCATTGTGCTCTCGTTAATGTAGTCAAGCTCGACGATCTTCTCGTCCATGTAACTTTCTCGTAAGTCACAGTGTGCATCGAAAACCAGTAAGATCACATCCTTCGGCATAGCCTTAAGTGCATGATATGTTGCAAGGTGACCGCCGCCAAGCATCAAAGGAAGTTTGCCTTCCGACAATATTGAAGACGTCGTTTTCGTGACGTTCTCTAAGTCATCGTAGGATGTTAACTTTATGTCACCGATGTCATAAACCCTTGCCCTTTCGAGGAGGTTCCTCTTAGATGCTATATCAAACACTTCAATAAACCAGCTGGCCTCCCTTATCGCATTAACAGATTCTGCTGCCTTTCTTCCTAAAATTACACCAAAAGCGATAACGTTCGATTCCTCCCTACTATATATGTTGGTTATGAGTGGTCTACCCATAGACACTTTTCACCCTATCACATTAACCGATTTGTCGGACAAGGGCATTATAAACCATGCGTAATTTAGAGACAAACTCTCAGATGCTAACTTCCCATTCCTTAGTAGTTAAATTTAAATTCGCCATAGGAAAGCATGGTCATAGATGTGTAGCATTAAGAGGTTGATGGGAACAGATACTGTTAGGATAAAGATAAGAAGGGAGCATGGTGAGTATGTTTGGCCAGATATAACTCAGCCGATTGTTAACCTTTTCCCGAAGCTCATACAAACGTTCAAGGAGGCTGATTATTTCTTTCAAGAAAAAACTTCGATGTATCCATTAGAGTATTATGAGTTATTCGTTCGTCCTGCCGTAGCAATTCTTTCATCGGAAGAGGCTGAGAAGTTGGTAACGATCTTGGAGGAAAAGACTTCGGCTAAGGTTGACGAAGCACCGTTTAGGGCATCATTCGACGGGAAACCGTATACAATATCTATAGAGTATCCGTGTGGATAGAGTTAACTTACTTTTCTGAGTAATGCCACAAAGAAACCGTTGCACATATCGCGATGTGGATAAAACCTTCTGCACTTATCTAAACCTAAAAGTCCCGGCGATCCTGATTTTATAGGAATTTCCTCAAGCTGAAAATTAGGATTGGATGTTAAGAATTCCTTGATTAAATTCTCGTTTTCTTCGAGTGTGACGCTACAAGTACAGTATAAGAGCAGACCGTGGTTCTTTACGTATTTTGCGGCGTTCTTTAACATTTTCTTCTGTATAGTTGAAAATTTCTTTATTGTGGTAGGTCTTACAACCCATCTATAAGAGGGTTCGCGCCAAAACAGGCCAGTGGAACTACATGGAGGGTCAAGCATTACAACATCAGCGCTTATATGTGTCGGTAAATCCTGGGTAGCGTCGCAAAGAACGACGTCAGCATTCTCAACCCCTAAACGTCGCGTATACGAAATGTAGGTTTTTATCCTATGCGATGATATATCGATGGAAAGGATCCTAGCTTTGTTTTGTGTGTAGATCGCAAACAAAGATGTTTTTATGCCAGGAGCGGCACAGATGTCTAAGATCTTCATGCCGCTTTTTGGTTGAGCAGAAATGACGGAGAATACGCTCGAAAAGTCCTGAATCGCTATAAGTCCACGTTTGTATGCCGCTAAATCCTTTACCGATTTGGACGAAATTATTTTATAAAGTAAGGGCGCCCTCTTGTCTCTCTCAAATTCCACCCCGTCCTTTTCTAGAACCCTCAGTATTTCGTCTTCGGTTGCCTTCAACCTGTTGAGAATGAAATAAGTCGGCGGCTTTTCGTTGCTTATACGCATTAGCTCGATAGCTTCGGCTTTGCCCAATATGTTAAAAAGATATTCAACAAACCACTTGGGATGCCCATACATAAGGCTTACGTATTCTAGATCATTCCCGCATTCTATTACCCTATCTTCAAACTTCAACGCATATAACCTACCGAGTAACGGTTCTAATGGTGCCATCCAGTCTTTTCCGAAGGCAATTCTCGCCGCTTGGGCGAATTTTGCAGCCTCAAGTCTATTGCAACCTTTTATGATTACTTGATTGGTAAAAAGTTCAAGAAGAATCCTCCGATCGGGCAAAAATGCCTCATCTTTTAACACTTTACTGAGTATTTTGGATAAAAGGTTCCTCCTCGTCCCATGCTCCCAGATCAGTCTTCTTGCTATTTCCACAGATTTTGCAGGATACTTTTTTTCTCGCACAACCTCGTAAAGGCATGATTTAAGGGAGTGCCTTGTTTCCCTATGTCTAGCGTAAGCCTGCACCACCGCTTTTAGAGCTGCACCTAAAATCTCCGGAGGCGTCACAACCAACCATTGGCTTGAGTTTTCGGCGCTCATGCTTAACGTCACTAACATAGGTTCCTAGATAGGACCGGTATACTACCATCGTGTAGGAGTGACCCAAAATATTAATATGTTAATATTTTTGAGTAAAATTTGAGAATCGTTGTCGGCTGTGCCGACGGGCAGGGGGTAAAGGTTGAGTCAAAGTTTTAGTAGAGAGCCAACTCCAGTGTGCAACCCTCTTTGTAGGTTTTTTAGATGTGTCAAAAAAGCGCTGAACTATAAACAAAACCCTCCATTATGCGATTGGGTAGGCGGAGTGTGCACGGGCCATCGTTGTCCATACGCAAGCTGCATACAAGTAAAGCTGCTCCCAGACGGAAGATGTGGTCTGTTCGTCAAAAGGAAGACCGTTGAAACAGGCGAGCCGGAGATAAAGCTCGGGGCTGACGTTGCAATCAGGGCCAAGAAAAGGCTAGATAAGTTCGGCGCATAATGCATCACTCAATTTATATCCTACCGACCAAACACTTAGATGATGTTGAGCGGTAGCATAGAAATCATAGGTATAAGGGGCTTACCGATCATCAGACCCGGTGACGACCTAGCTAGCATGATAGTTGAAGGTGCAAAAAAGATGGGCGTTGGTATAAAGGATGGCGACATTATAGTTGTCACACATGTTGCCGTGGCTAGAGCCGAGGGGAAAATAATACGACTTGAGGATGTCAAACCTTCCGAGTTGGCGGAACGCATCGCTGAAGAGGTTGGAAAGGACCCTAGGCATGTTGAGGTCATACTAAGGGAGTCAAAGAGCATACTAAGAATGCATAACGGGATAATAATATCTAGGACAAAGCACGGAATTATCTGTGCTAACGCTGGTGTGGACGCTTCCAACGCATCTGAGGATGGCGGTGTCGTCACGCTACCAGACGACCCAGACTTATCGGCTAAGAGGATAAGGGAAGGGATAGAAAGACTCACAGGCTCGCGGGTTGCCGTTATTATATCAGATACACAAGGCAGACCTTTCCGTAGAGGTTTGATTAACGTGGCCATAGGTTGTAGCGGCATACAACCGCTTTGGGATAGAAGGGGCGAGGTGGACCTTTTTGGGAGAACTTTACGTTCAAAGATTACATGTGTGGCAGACGAGTTATGTAGCGCAGCCGAGCTCGTGATAGGACAGGCTGCTGAAGGCATACCTGTAGCCATAATCAGAGGGTACAAATATGTGAGAGACGAGGTGCCTGCTTCCGTCATACTAAGGGAGAGGCATGAGGAACTCTTTATTTGACCTTAACATTAAACCCGAAATAGTTACCAAGGTAGCTGAGAATCTACTTAAGCTCACTTTACAAGGCAACAGAACCACGATAGATACCTTAGCAGCATACAGCACGGTTTCAAGAGGTGTCGCGTATGAGGTTGTCGCAAGGTTGCTTGACAAAGATTTTGATGCAAACAATGTCGAGGTTGCAGACGATGTTAAGCTGACCGTAGTCCTAAAGTGTATTAGAAACGGTGCTCCTGCTGAAATTCTTGCCAGATATTTGTCTTGGAAGAATTTTGAGGCACTCTCAGCAAAAGTTCTGAGGGAATATGGTTTTGATGTGTTAACGAACTTGAGGTTACAGTTTTTAAGAAAAAGATGTGAGATAGATGTTTTGGCTGCAAGAGATACCAACGTCTTACTTCTTGACTGCAAAAGATGGAATGCCATTCTAAGTGGAAAGAGATTATCGCTTGTATCAGAGAGCCAAATGAGAAGGGCACGGATGTTTTCGGAGTACCTCTCGAGTACGCTCGGGGAGGGAGAAATAGTTATTGAAATAATTCCAGCAATCCTGACACTTTATGGTTCGAGCAAATGGGTCGAGAGCGGTGTGGCAGTCGTTCCTATTGAGTTTCTGGGAAGTTTTGTCGAAAAGTTACCAGAGGTAAAATATAACCTTAAGCGTATAAAAGTAAGGGTTAGTTCTACGTTGGATATTTGGTTTAGACAGCAAAGGGAAGGTAACGCCCCTCAGCGACCCTATGGTTCTTCATAAGCTCCGTGTGAGCTTTGGGCTCTTCATTGGGGCAAAATTTAGATATAAAGTCCTACCGTATAAACATTCGGATATAAATGGGTACATTTTTGTGCCAAATTAATACCCACATTCTTTTTCGATCATCTCAACGCATTTTGGTACAGCAACCTTTACCTCCTCACTCAGTCCCTCTTGGTAGCAACGCGGTTCTTGGATTGTTATCCCAAAAATAACCACTTCATCCGGAAAAGACTCTCTATCGATAGCTTTAATGAGTTCAACGGAGGTTACGAAGTCTATATCGTGAAAACCGATAAATCGCTTGGGTGTTGTTTTGATGTCCTCAAGTGTTAACCTCAGTATTTTTCCGGGTTCGGTACCTTCCTCAACCAAGGCATCTACGATTATTGCCTTCTCGTAACCGAGCATCGCCTCCGCCACGGCTAAACCTCCGGCGCATAGCTCGATGACATCAACGAGTCCAGCCAAGCGCCTCTTTAACTCGGATGCTACAACTAGACCTACCATATCGTCGCCAAGTATCGGATTACCAAGCCCTATCACGACCGTCCCGCGCTTTCTATTCAAGGGGTCTTATCCCGGCCACGAGTTTTTCGTTAGCATCATATATACGTATTATAAACAACGTCTTGGTAGCATAATTATGGCCTGAGTGCTTTTTTAATGCTAAATAAATACTTTAATTATCGGCATTGATTTCGGCAAAGTACAATATATGTTATGGTTTGTGGAGATTTTGTATAGTTGATGGAAAAAGTTAGGGCCGAGATCAGGGTTTCGGGCATAGTCCAAGGAGTGGGTTTCAGGCCGTTCATCTACAGAATCGCCGTTAATATGGGACTTAAAGGGATGGTTCAGAATCTAAAAGATGCGACCGTTAGGATAGTCGTAGAAGGGCCCGAATCCAGCATAAAGTCCTTTTTGGATGCCATGATTAAGGAGAAGCCGCCTTTAGCCCGTATAACCAAAGTTGATGTGAGTTACTCAGAACCGAAGAACGATTTTAATGATTTCAAGATAATGATGAGTTCGGAGCAAGGCTCGGTTGCGGGTTCTGTGATACCGGCGGATGTTGCAATATGCGATGACTGTATCAGAGAACTCTTGGACCCTAATGACAGAAGGTTCGGCTACTTTTTTATAACATGCACGAATTGTGGGCCGAGGTTCACCGCTATATTGGATACGCCATACGATAGACACAATACATCAATGAGAGATTTCCCGATGTGTAAATCATGTAGTTCCGAATATGAGGACCCTCTGAATAGGCGATTTCATGCTCAAACTATCGCATGTCCCGAGTGCGGTCCGATTGTTTATCTAACAACTAATGATGGAGAATTGGTTGAATGTAAAGACCCCATAAAGGAAGCCGCCAGGCTTATCGATGAGGGATACATAGTGGCGGTAAAAGGCAACGGAGGCTTTCATGTAGCAACGGCAACGACGATCTCGGAGCCCATAATAAGGCTTAGGAAGGTTAAGCATAGACGACAAAAACCTTTTGCAATAATGGCTAAAGATTTGGAGAGCATAAAAACTTTCGCTGTAGTTAGCGACCAAGAAGAAGAGCTGCTCAAATCCCCAGCGCACCCCATCGTTTTATTACGTAAAAGCGAGGATTACTACCTATCTGAGGAAATCGCGCCGGGCCTTCACAACATAGGCGTAATGCTACCTTATACTGGCCTTCATTTTCTCCTACTGCTTAACAGTAAGGAGCCAGCCTATGTGATGACGAGTGCAAACCCTTCAGGTGAGCCGATAGTTATACAAAATCAAGAGGCCTACATAAGGATCGGAAAGGATGTTGACTACATGCTCCTCCACAACCGAGAAATCGTTAATAGATGTGACGATTCTGTGGTAAGAATAGTTGACGGCTCTACTAGCTTTATACGTCGTTCGAGGGGCTATGCACCGGAGCCGATTGTTTTACCGCATGAATATGGTAAAAACGTCTTTGCTTTAGGTGGTGAGCTTAACGTTGCCGCCTGCATCCTCATGGGCGATAGGGCTTTCTTAACGCAACATATTGGAGACATAGAATGCGTGGAAACCTATGAATTTTTGAAATCGGCAATCCATCACCTAGCTAGGCTTATTAGGGCACAACCAGAGTTGATAGTCCACGATCTACACCCAGGGTTCCAGACAACTAGGCTTGCGAAGGAGCTGGCTGAAAAGATTGGCGTGCCGACGTTGGCCGTCCAGCACCATCATGCGCATGTTGTCTCGGTAATGGCAGAATATGGTTTAGAGGAGGCCATAGGAATAGCATGTGACGGGTTCGGTTATGGTAGCGATGGCTTGGCGTGGGGTGGTGAGATTCTTTTATGTGATGGTAACGGTTACCATCGTTTGGGACATCTGGAGAACCATCCAATGCCGGGTGGCGACCTAGCTGCAAAATATCCAGCAAGGATGGCCGCAGGAATACTGTTTGGGTCGAATATATGCGAGGAGTGGTTATTTTCGAATACCGATAAGCTTCCGAGGGGAAGGGAAGAGGCAGAGATATTATTGAAACAACTTAAGAGCGGAAGGAACATAAAGACTTCGAGTGCTGGTAGAGTTTTGGACAGCGTCGCGACCATATTAGGTGTATGCCATGAAAGGACTTACGAGGGCGAGCCTGCTATGAAGCTCGAATCCAAGGCGATAGGTGGTTCAGACATCCTAGGTCTGAAGCCAGAAATAAAAGGTAGGGTCTTGAATACGAAGCACATGGTAGAATCAATTGCTGAGATCGCAATGAAAGGGCTGGATCCAAAGAAGGTGAGAGACCTTGCCTTCTCGGCCCAAAATTATTTGGCGTTAGGCTTAGCTGAGTTTGCCTCGGAAATTGCAATCAGTGAAGGGGTGAGAGATGTTGTTTTCACTGGCGGCGTGGCTTACAACGAGCAAATAACGGCGACTATAAGACGAATTGTTGAGAACAATAGATTAAGATTCTACACGAACACGAAAGTCCCACCCGGCGATGGTGGACTCTCGCTTGGTCAAGCAGTAATCGCTGCTAAACTAAGCGGCTAGTACTATAAAAAACTTGAAAACCATCAAATAACTGAGAAGCAAATATAAGGTGGCAATCCTTTAAATTTATGATCATATGGGCTGGTCTGAAAAGACAAATGGTAACCTAACAATTAGCGAGAGAGTTAAAAAGGCGATGCAAAATCTGGGTCTTACAGATTATGAGGTTAGGGCATACCTTCCGCTTATCCAAATGGGACCGCTGACCGCTAGTGAGTTGAGTAACATAGCCGAGATACCCTACTCGAAGATTTACGAAGTGCTGGGAAGCTTGGAAGAAAAGGGATGGGTCAAGGTTGGAGGCGGAAGGCCTGCGAAATATTATGCAAAATCTCCCGTTACGGCTGTTGAAACCATGAAATTGAAGCTTGAAGAAAAACTCCAACAAAATGGTGAGATAATAATCTCTGAGCTCATGCCAATCTTCGAGAATAGGTGGGCTAAGGAAAAGCCCGATATCTGGATATTGAGGGGGGAACAGAATATCTTAGCTAAGCTGAAGGAGCTCATCGCTAATTGCGAGCGGGAGCTTCTATTAGCGACCCCATCCCTTCCTAAGGAAGTTTTACATGCACTGTTACCGTTTTTCATAACGATCAAGGGTAAGAACGGCAGGATACAAATAATGCTCACACCGGACACTGACCAACAAACCTTGAAAAAGTTAGCTGAGGTCGCAGAAGTCAGAATTAGGGAACATATGTTTGGCTGCGGTGCAATCCGTGATTCGAAGGAGGTTATGATAATATTTTCGGCCGAGAATGGAAAGAGGCCGGCCATAGCCATATGGTCGGAGCACATAAGTTTGGCAAAGTTTGCTAGGGATTACTTTGATTATCTTTGGAATAGCGCATACGTCGTAAAAAAGTTTAAAGTCAACAATGAATAGGCTCGAGCAGCATGCGGGTTTCAAATCACCCAAACAGTAGTTCGTCATCAAGAAAATGGGCAATTAGGATAGTAGCGGTAATAATAATCTTATTGATATTTTTTGCAACAGGTAGTCAGACAGTTAACCTAATCCTAAACTTCGTGGAGTTCGGCGAACTTTTCATAAGGCCCTTTTACTATGCTTTGGTTGGCGGCCTAGTGCTTTCAGCGATAGCCTTCTTTAGGGTTGACTTTAAGAACAGAAGGTCGCTTCTTTTTTGGTTCTTCAAGTTACTCGTAAACATTGTCAGAAGCCCCGGCATAATCCATCTTGATTTGATAGATTTCTCAAACTTCAAGATGAGCGTGCGTAACTTTGTAATCTGGCAGATAACTAAAACAATAGTGGGCACACTATTCTTCACGAATACGCTCTTCGGTATGTCAGTGCTGGCAATGCTGAACGGATGGGACTCGAAGCTAGGCGAGGTTTGGAGGATATTTCCTTTACCGTTCATCACACCATCTCCGAATGAAGCGTTCGCCCAAAGCACAGTAATACCAGCGCTTCCAGCACTATTGCTTATTATACCTCCACTACTCAGCGCATTGGGGGTCAGACTTATCGTTCTGGTAGGCATAACACAACTTGTCAAAAGCATTAGTATATCGATCGTAAAGTATTTTGAGGAAGGTAGAGTCATAATACCGATTGCCACGATAGAAGCGCTAATATCGGTCGGGCTCTTCTGGACTGCTCTTAATTCGTTCTTCACAACATACATTGATTACAATACGAAGGTGACTTTGATAGCAACAATAACTATTGCGACATTATTTGCAATTTATGCATTTATTGATCACCGTAAGTTGGGCAGGTTGGGAAACATTTACGTAAGAATTGGAACCATAGTGCTCGTTGCCCTGTTAGCAGGTTCTGTCATTGCTATACAGAACAGCATAGCGGATGCGAGAAAAGTGGAGTGGTTAGGTCCTTATGTCGTTCAAGAGATATCAGTAAACCGCTATCTGGCAGAGCTTGATAAGATCAAGGAATTAACTTACAATTTTTCCATAAAGGAGATACGTCAAGATATGATTTCTCTATACGTTGAAAGGAACAAGAACATATTATCGAAAATTAGGCTGTGGGATTGGGATGCCGCATTCACGAAGCTTAAACCAGAAATAGGCCTTATACCGTATGTTGACTTCGAAGATTCTGACATAATAAGGTTCAACGATACACTTTACTGGAGCGCATCCATGAAACCGATACTACCAGCATTCGTGAGACCTGAAGACCGTTGGTTCAACGAGCACATGGTTTATACGCATGTGCCAAATGGCTTCCTTATGCTGAATGCGCATAATGGGACGATTGAAGATTCTAGCAAATTCTTCAAACAACGTAGAATCTACTACGGAGAGGGGGGTTTGCTTTCAACAACATGGTCGGCTTACATAGTTGGCGAGGGGACGAGTAAGGAGGTTACCGGGCATTTTTACTCAGGAAAAGGTGGCGTGGATGCTCAGCCGCCATTGAGTTGGCTGTTTGACGTAACTTTCATGCTATCATATCCCGACAAAACCGTTCACATAATGAGGTATAAGGATGTGTACGATAGGATGAAACTTCTATTCCCTTATTTCTCGTATGAATGGGGAAACTCACCGATCGATATGTTTCCTGTGACGGATGGTGAAAGGACCTACTGGTTGATGCCGCTTATCTTCAAGGTACCTGCTGAGAATGTGCCATGGAGTAGGGGAGAGCTCTTCGCGCGCTTCGTCGGATACTCGCTGATAGACATCTACGATGGTACGATACAACTTATAATAATAGGCGACGATTTCTTCAGCGAACTATTCAAAAATCTTTATGCCGAGTATGTTATCACTGAAATTCCTGCCTGGTTGTATAAACAAACAAGATATCCTGTCGAATTGTTTGAGTGGAGGATTAATATGTACAATAAGTATCATGTCAGAGATCCCGCTACATTTATAGGTGCAAGGGAGTTCTACGAAATTCCTGAAGGGCTTGAAACATACTTCATATACGCACAACCGCCTGGTTTTGATGGTGTCGAGTTCGTCGGCATACTTTCTTTACAACTTAAAGGCGCTTTAGGAAAGAATCTTGCGGGTTATGCCGTGGTAAGAAACGATTACCCCCACCTTGGCGAAGTGCTCGTCTATAAAGTTCCCCTAGAGTCTACAGTTAAGCTTTTAGGCCCGACGGCGGCAATTGAGGCCCTAAAAAGGGACCCGGTCTTTAAACAAATGGAAACGTTGCTCAGAAACCCAAGGATAGGCGACAATATACTATACCAAATTGGTGATTACCCAGTTTACTTTATACCAGTGTACACCGCACCAGCGGAGGGCGTCATAACAACGATCGGTACTGTAGCCGCCGTGGGAGCTGCATTTACTGGAGAATACTATGTGGGTCTTGGTTCTACGCCCGAAGAGGCATTTAGAGCATTCTTGTCAAAGTTGGCAGGGCTGGAAACACCTCCTCCCGGAATTATGGAGGAAGGACAAAAGATTTCCGACGTTAAGGAGTTTGTTAGGACATTATTAGAGCGTGCAAACGTCACAATAGCGAGACCTGAAAAGATAAACGCCCACTTAGTTTTCTCTGAAGGTAAAGTAAGCGTGAAGTCAACTGAGGACTACAAGAAGGTGGAAGGCCTGGTTCAGGCGTTTATAAAAGAATGGGCAGGGAATAGGGTTCTAGAGTGGGTAGAGGGTAATGTTATTAACTACGGCGTCATTATAGTAGAAAATGGGATAGTAGAGTTGCATTACATATCCATCATTTTGGAATAGCCGGTGCGAATAATGCAGACCAGCAAAGACCGTAGGGTTCAGGAGCTCAGGCCCTTGGCAATGGCACTTTTAGCGGCACTCATCATAGTCATCATTGTCTTTACCCTCAGGGTACAGAGAAGTTTTGTAGGAATCTTGCTGGCATTGCTCACGGCATTCGTTCTATTCTACTGGATAAAAGAGGTACGTAAGATGCTCAAAAAGCCAGGGCTAAGGGACTTCATATATGAAGTGCTGGATGAAGGAAATTATGTGAGCATAATCGCGCAAGTTCCAGGCCCTGAAGAATACGTAAAAGTTTTGACGTCAGGCAAACGCATAATTATAAAAGGCGGCGGCGGTTTTAGAAAGACCGTGGTTTTGCCATGTAAAGTGGAGTTAGTACAGCAATCGTATAAAAATGGGGTTTTAACAATAAAAATGCAAAAATTGTAGATTTTTAGGGTGATTAAATTTTACTCAGATTCGCTCTTCTTTTCCTCTTCACTCTTCTTTTCTGTGAACTTCTTTCTCGAAGCTGCGACGACGTCGTCGATACGCAATATCATCGCGGCCGCCTCTAGAGACGACTTCAGCGCATTCTCTTTGACCCTCAGCGGCTCTAGGACGCCCAGCTTTAGCATATCATCGACCTTGCCAGTGAATAGGTTAATGCCATAGCTTCTGCCGTCATTCTCGTGTGCATGTCTTAATGCAGCCATTATTTCAACGGGCTCGAGGCCTGCATTCTCTGCGAGCGTCCTCGGTATAACTTCTACGGCGTCTGCAAAAGCGAGGAATGCCAGCTGTTCCTTACCCGTTAGCTTGCCCATTTCTTTTCGTATAGCTTTGGCTATCTCTACTTCCGTAGCACCGCCACCCGGTACTATCTTGTTATTCTCCACGAGGTTGATGACGTTCATTATGGCATCGTTTAAAGCCCTCTCAGCTTCATCCATCTGCCTCTCCAGACCAGCACGAATCAGTATGGAAACCGCACCCGGGTTCTCGCATTGCTCAACGAAAACTAGCCTATCCTCACCTATCTTCCTCTCCTCTACCAGCCCGGCTTTCCCTAGGTCTTTCTCAGTGAGGCTTTCGATGTTTGTGACTATTCTTCCTCCTGTAGCCTTTGCCAGCTTTTCCATGTCAGACCTCTTAACACGTCTTACGGCAAGTATGCCGGCCTTCGCTAGGAAGAATTGAGCGGCATCATCTATACCCTTCTGACACACCACGACGTTCGCGCCAACAGAAACTATCTTGTCAACCATCTCTTTGAGAATGTTAGTCTCTTCGTCTAAGAATGCCTTTATCTTGGATGGGTCTCTAATTCTGATCTCAGCGCTGAATTCTGTCTTTTCTATCTCTAACGGCGTATCAAGCAAGGCTATCTTGGCATTCTCTACCCTCTTCGGCATTGCAGGATGGACGACCTCTTTGTCAATCACGATACCCCTTATAAGCTCTGACTCCATAAGACTCTTGCCGACCTTCTTTACGATCTGTATGTCGTCCTTGTCAGCCACTAGCTTGCCATCTCTTTCCTTTATGACCGAAAGGACTGCCTCTATTGCTAGGTCTGCTATGTGGTCGAGTGCATACCCTAGTGATTTGCTACTGAGCGCCGTCTTTACGACCTTCTTGAGAGTTTCTTTGTCCTTCAGGTCTACGGTTAGCGTTATATCTTGAAGGGCTCTATAAGCGACGTCCAATGCTTTCCTGTAACCGCTGATTATCGTACTCGGGTGGATTTTCTGCTCCATGAGTTCCTCAGCCTTTTTCAGGAGCTCACCCGCAAGGATGACCGCAGTGGTCGTGCCGTCGCCAACTGTTTCGTCCTGCGCCTTCGCAACCTCCACTATCATCTTAGCGGCAGGATGCTCAACGTCTACCTTCTTGAGTATGGTTGCACCGTCATTCGTGACAACGACGTCACCTAGGCTATCTACCAGCATCTTATCCATTCCCTTCGGTCCAAGAGTACTCTTGACCATTTCAGCGATTATCTTAGCAGCTAGAATGTTATTGTGCTGAGCTGGCCTACCCCTCGTCCTCTGAGTTCCTTCCTTTAATATCAATATAGGTTGCCTTGTCATAGACATGAAGATCACCTCTCAACAGTTTCTGAGAGATTTACCGAAGCAAGTAAAATATTAAGGTTTAGTCGTGATTGCGTCCTATTCTGGCGATTTCACGGTTTTTAACGGTTTAATGACGAAATGCTTAATTTGTAGGCGCCTATAAACTATTCTGCTGCTCCGGTAGTATAGTCCGGTCAAGTATACGGGCCTCTCGAGCCCGGGACCCGGGTTCAAATCCCGGCCGGAGCACTATGCAACATGATTTTGTCAAAGCATACTCTCACTTGAGATTATAAAATTTTTGGAAAACGGTAAGAGAATTTGTTGAGGTCCATTTCTTCACATTAAGATAAATTCGCATGGAACGCTCGTATTTTTATTTAAACATCCCATTGAAGTAAAATAGCAGCAACTGGGATGCAAATACAGGGAGCTGACATCCTTTGGACAGAATAACTATTGCCCATGGCGCGGGAGGCGTCGTGATGCAATCTCTAATCAAGGACTTTATACTTAAGAACCTTAGCTGGGGAAACGCCGAAGTCCCTCTGGAGGCGCTGGACGATGCTGCTGTAGTGGATGGCATCGTGATAAAGTCGGATTCCTATACAGTTAAACCACTGTTCTTTCCGGGCGGTGATATAGGAAGGTTAGCGGTTTCAGGAACCGTGAATGACATATCCATGCTGGGAGCTGAGCCTGTTGCGCTCGCGATGGGATTTGTTTTGGAAGAAGGGTTTCCGTTGTCGGATTTTGAGAGGATAATTTTGAGCATAAGACAAACGTGCATAGAGGCTGACGTGTTCGTAGCAACAGGTGACACAAAGGTTGTGGAAAGGGGTGCTTTGGATAAGTTCATCATAAACTCGTCTGGTATCGGTAGAAGGCATGCTGCGTTAGATTACAACCTTAGCGTCGTTAGACGCTACAGGAATCTCGAGACAAGGTGGCTTCTTGACTCCAACATCAGGCCGGGCGATAAGATAATAGTTTCTGGAACTATCGGCGACCATGGTATAGCCATACTTTCCTCAAGAGAAGGCTATGGGTTCGATACTGTCATAAAGTCTGACGTTGCACCTCTTAACAAAATGGTAAAGAAAGCTTTGGAAGTTGGCGGAGTCGTTGCCATGAAGGATCCAACAAGGGGTGGTCTATCAAATGCCCTCAACGAATGGTCCCAAAAGTCGGGGGTCGGACTTTACATAAAGGAGGAGAAAATACCGATAAGAGAGGGAGTTAGGGCTGCCTGTGAAATGTTGGGTATAGACCCGCTCGAGGTGGGAAACGAAGGAAAGGCGATAATCGCCGTAGTGCCTCATATGGCTGAGGCAGTGCTGGAGGCTATACGTGAGACACCAGAAGGTAGGGATGCAGAGATAATAGGCGAGGCCACCGATAAGTATGAGCACGTTGTGCTCGAGACAATAGTGGGTGGCAGGAGGCTTCTACCTCCGCCAATAGGCGATCCTGTTCCAAGGATTTGTTGAACTGTGCTCCAAATATGTTGATGTGGGTCTCTCATAATTTGAGTTTAATCTTTATAAGTGCACCATGTGAGTTGCCCAGATTCTGCATGTGCCCTCGATGGATACCATGCATGGCCCGACGGGTTTATTTGGTTTGCATACCTTCATGTATAGCGGGCACTGTGTTGGCTTGATCCTCCCAAGCATAATCTCGGCGCACCTACATCCCGGATGCATCTCGCTGACGTAATCTACATTCTTCAAACCGTACTTGTATCTCGCGTCGTAATCCTTAAACTCTTCCTTCAATGCGAAGCCTGTACGTTCTATCATACCTATGCCCCTCCAATGAGCGTCGGTTAGATCGAATACTTGATTAATTGTTTGCATCGCCCTAACATTACCTTCCCATGTAACGGACCTCGAATACTGGTTCAGCACTTCCGCCCTGCCCTCCGATATCTGTTTAATCAACATGAAAATAGACATCAAAACATCCACGGGCTCGAAACCGGAGGCGACGACTGGTATTCCATATTCCTTGGCCAAGGGCTCGTAAGCCTTCAAGCCGCTTATCGTCGTGGCATGACCTGGTGCTATTACGCCATCCATTTCCAGCTTGCCCCGTGAGTAAAGGTTGATGACCGCGGGTGGTACATACCTATGTGAGTTGAGTATAGAGAAGTTTTTAGGTGGCGTCCGGAGTATGTGTAGTGCGGTAATTGGTGCTGTAGTCTCGAACCCTACTGCGAAGAAAACGACTTCCTTGCTTTGATCTGATTCCGCTAGCTTAAGCGCGTCGAGTATGCTATAAACGATTTTCACACTACCGCCTTCCGATCGCACACCCTCTAGGGAATATTTGGTACCGATAGACCTTGATACGTCTCCAAAGACCGCAACAGTCTTGCCTTCGAGTGCGAGCTCTGCCGCTTGGTCAATATCCAAAGCGGGGGTTATGCATACAGGACAGCCAGGTCCTGCGATAAGCTCTATGTTATCTGGGAGGAGCGAGCGCAAACCATAATGAACGATTGTCCATTCATGCGTACCGCATACATGGCATATCCTGACCGGTTTCTTAATGGGAATATCCTTGATTTTGCGCACAAGCGCCTCTGCTAACTCTTTATTCCTGAATTCCTTCAAAAAGCTCAAGCAAATTCACCAATGGCCGTCTACCCTTTGCTGAGCATCTCGGACAACAGCTCTATTGTCTTGAGAGCTTCATCTTCGTTAAGTACCTGTATAGCGTAGCCGGCATGGACGAGTACGTACTGTCCTACGGAAACGTCTACGAGCGAAACGTCTACATCCCTGAGCGTATTATCGCCAAAATCTACTTTAGCTATATTGCCGACTTTTTCGACAACCTTCGCAGGTATGGCTAAGCACATCTTTTAGAAAATTGCGAGAGCCCAACTAATAAACTCTCACAATATTTAAAGCTCGAGCCTTACCCTTTTTATGATGCAACCCTTTCCCTCCAAAACTTCTACAGGACTTCCACAGATGGGACACAAGAATAGGAGGGCCGAGATATGATAAGAGGCATCATCAGCGTAGTCCGGCTTACCGTCAAATCCGCAGACTTTACACCTAACGTGAGCCTCTATCGTATTGATGGTAAGACGAGAATTTTCTAGAATTGTGCCCTTAGAAAGCACCTCATACGCAAAGCGCATCTGCTCTGGATTGAGAAATGAGAGCTGGCCAACGTCTAACTCGACCTCTATAACTCTTTTCGCATCTCTTTTTCTGGCTTCCTCCACCACTCTCTCTACGAGTTGCGATACTACGGAGAACTCGTGCATTTCTACAACAGACCCAGTACCTTGGCTACCTTTTCTACACCTTCGCCAGTCTTGCAACTCGCCCTAACGACCACGACATCCGGAGAAACTTTTTTTATCTTGGCTTCCAACTCATCAACATCTACGCCCATGGCTTCTGCTAAGTCTATCTTGTTGATAACGGCTACATCTGCTTCCATGAATATGTAAGGATGCTTCAAAGGTGTGTAGGGACCCTCGGTCACGCTTATTACAACAACTCTAGTGTCAGTTCCTAGAGGAAACTCGGCTGGACATATCAGATTTCCAACATTCTCGATGAAAAGCAAATCGATATCATTCAAGTCTATTTTACTTAGGGCCTTTCTCACGAGGTTGGCGTCGAGGTGACATTCTTTGCCGGTGTTTATCTGCAGCGTCTTAGCACCGGATCTCCTCAACCTTTCGGCATCTATCGTCGTCGTAACATCACCACCAAATACAGCAATCCTGTACTTGTCCTTTAACAGCCCTATTAGCTTCTCGATCAGCGTTGTCTTTCCAGAGCCCACTGAGCCCATTACGTCAATAGCCCTTATGCGATGCTTTTCCAAGAGTTGTTTGTTTTCCTCGGCTATCCTCCTATTCGCCTCGAGCAAGTCTTCTTCGAGTTCTATGTCGAAAACTTCACCCTTATCAGGCATTATTATCTCTATTTCATCTGGCAAAGTTAGACGCTCCTTCAACTATAGTGATTTGTTCTAAAATTTAAAGATGAGGTGAGCGGTCCTATAAAAGGGTCTTTGCTCAACTATTAGCAGGAGATTAACACCACTCATCCATGTATTTGGTTAGAAATCTTTAAAAATCACAAAAGGCTTTTTTGTAACAAATTCGGTGTCATCCCTTGACCCAGACTGCTAAATCTTTAAAGGAAGATGCGAAGATCATTGCTACTACCCAGAGCATCTGTCCTACATGTAATGCGATAATACCGGCACAGCTTGTCGAAGTTGATGGAAAGGTTCTGATGATGAAGTCCTGTCCAGAGCACGGTTACGTTGAGGAACTTTATTTTGGCGATGCGAACATGTACAGAAGGTTTAGCAAGTGGGCACATGACGGTAAGGGGATAGAAAATCCGAACGTTCAAGTTAAGGAGCCAACCTGTCCGATGGACTGCGGTTTATGCAACATGCATTTGAGCCATACTGCTCTTGCAAACATTGTTGTGACAAACAGGTGCGATCTCAGATGCTGGTACTGCTTCTTCTACAGTGAAAAAGTAGGATACGTTTACGAGCCTACGTTGGAACAAATAGAAGAGATGGTAAAAATCCTCAGAGCGGAGAGGCCGGTTCCAGGAAACTCCGTCCAGTTGACCGGCGGGGAGCCGTGCCTGAGAGATGACCTTCCGGAGATAGTCCGCATAATAAAAAAGTACGGTGTTGACCATGTTCAGCTTAACACGAATGGTATAAGACTTGCCAACGATTTTGAGTTCTTTAGAAAGGTTAAGGAGGCTGGTTTGAGCACACTTTACCTAAGCTTTGATGGTGTAACACCGGAGACAAATATAAAGAACCATTGGGAAATACCAGCGATTTTGGATAACGCAAGGAAACTTAACGTCGGCGTCGTTCTTGTGCCAACCATAATAAAATCCGTTAATGATCACGAGTTGGGAGATATCATCAGATTCGGTTTTAAGAACGTTGACATCGTTAGATCTGTGAACTTTCAGCCAGTATCCTTGACAGGGTTGATGCCAAAGAAGGACAGGGATAGGTACAGGATAACGATACCCGATTGCATTCACCTCATAGAGGAACAAACCGATGGGCAGATACCAGCGGATGCTTGGTTCACAGTACCAACATGCACGCCGGTGACGCACTTCGTAGAGGCCCTAACACTTAAGCCACAATATGAGTTAACAACACACTTCGTCTGCGGTGCGGGAACTTATGTTTTTAAAGATGGTGATAGACTCGTGCCGATAACGGAGTTCGTAGATATTGAGGGGCTGCTTAATTACATCTCCGAGAAGGCGGAGGAGATAAGGCAAGGGAAGAGCAAGTATATAGTCGGGCTCAAGCTACTTATGAAGATAAAGAGTTTCATAAACGAAAGTAAAAAGCCGGCTGGGATGAACATATCCAGGATACTCTTCCAAATACTTGTAAATCATGACTACAGTAGCCTCGGTGAATGGCATAAAAGAAGCCTTTTCCTTGGTATGATGCATTTCCAAGACAAGTACAACTACGACATAGAGAGAGTTAAAAGGTGCAGCATCCACTATCTCGTGCCAGATGGCCGCATCATTCCATTCTGTGCGTTTAACGTGTTACCGGAGATTTACAGGGACGTCATACAAGCGAAGTACGGCATACCTATTCCTGAGTGGGAGAGGCGCACAGGCAGAAAGCTGAGCCAAGATTTCTACATTAGAAAGCAAGCAACTGTTGTTGGGGGTCCACCATAGGCTTAATTTTTCGTTTTAACCTCTTGGCGCCTACTTTTATACCATTCACAGTAAGCTGTTATGGGACACATTTCGCATCTCGGTCTCGGTTTTCTGCAGATTTCCCTTCCAAACTTAACCAGTATGCTGTTTACGACTCTTCTCATATGCAACGGTGTGATCTTCTCTATGCTCTTTCTCGTATCCTCATACTTCGCATTCCACTTGGCTATCCCAAGCCTTTTGGAGACGGTGTCAACATGCGTATCTACTGCCACAACCGGCTCGCCATAGGCGACCGACAGCACGATGTCAGCTGTCTTGTAACCTACGCCCGGTAGCTCTATGAGGGCCTCCCTACTTCTTGGAACTTGGCCATTGTAACGCTCGAGTATTAACTTTGCCACCTCCTTTATCCTCTTAGCCTTCTGCCTGTAAAACCCTACGGGCTTTATCAAACGTATTATGTCGTTTAGCGGCGCCCTTGCAATTTCCTCAGCGTTTTTATACTTTGAAAAGAGCCTGCTGAATGCTAAATCTGTCATCTCATCACGAGTTCTATGCGAAAGTATAGTGCCCACGAGTACCCTGAATGGGTCTGGATTATCTAAATGTATAGGAGCTTGCACACCGTAGCGCTCAGCTAGTAAGTTTATTATCCTTACGAAAGTTTCCTCGTCCAACCCTACATCCTTAAACTTTACCTGTAAGCTATGTACTCTTTGCCAAGCAATTCCCTTGCCACTATTATCTTCATTATCTCTGTGGCACCCTCGGCCCACATGTACGACCTTACACCTCTTAATGCTATCTGGAGCGGGCAATCGGCCATGTAACCATATGCTCCGTACCATTGCATGGCGTCGTTTATCGCATCAAATGCAACCCATGGCGCTAGCATCTTAGCCTCTGCCGCTACCTTCGTCACCTCAAACCTTGTGAACTTGCCCTCTCTCTGCTCTTTATCAAACATCCATAGTGCTTTGTATCCCAGAAGCCTAACAGCATCCAGCTTTGCGTAGTTTTCCGCCAGCTTAAACTGTACACCCTCATATTTGGCCAACGGGTTACCGAAGACCTTTCTTTGCTTTATGTAATCCATCACCATCTCGAGAGCCGACATTGCCGCACCACAGCAGACAACCGATATTATTGACCTAGCAAAATCGAAGCCCTCCATGCAAATGTAGAACCCTCTGTTCTCTGGTCCGACCATATTCTCCTCAGGAACCTCCACATCCTTTAACGAAAAGCCTCCGGTCGATATGCCTCTTCTTCCAAATTCTTTGAGGTACGTAATGCTAACTTCTCCAGAAACTTCTTTTATCGGTACGTAGAACAGCGACATGCCCCTTGTTCCCTTTGATGGGTCGGTTTTTGCCAAGGTGAGAAAACCGCCACCTTCAGGGAGAAGTTCCATCACCTCCCTCACACCAGATGTGTAGAGTTTCTCACCGTTAAGGATGTATGAACTACCCTTCTTTACGGCAGTCATGCCTATGTTTGCAAGGTCTGAGCCGGCTGCTGGTTCAGTAGTCGCTATTCCAAGGAATGCTCTACCCTTTGCGACTTTTGAAAGAACCTTCTTTGAAAGTTCAGGGTCCCCATACTTGTCGAATATGTAGCCCCATGCTGCGGGGACGAGGTAGAAGACTGCTGTAGCACATGATATGTCCGCCCTACCTATCTCCTCACCCGCTATGCCCGCAGTCACGGCATCCGCGCCAGCCCCACCCTTTTCTGGCGATGCTGTCACAGCAAGGACTCCTATGTTCGCCAAACCCTCAATCACATCGTGAGGTATCCTACCGCCTTCCTCTATCTCAAAGAGTCTCGGGGCCAAGTTCTTTTGACAGTATTCTCTAAGGGATTTTCTAAAAAGCTCCTGCTCCTCGGTAAAATCGAAATCCATACTTATGCACCTCTTCGAATCAGGACGTAAGTAGAGTGCTAAGCGTTATAAGTCTTTTTTGCGTCTAAAAACTTATTCTCAGATATCGGTTGGTGATATGTTCATCATAGCTACCTCTACACTTCCCGTCTTTCCCCTTTGTACGAACATTTTGTCCGGAAATCTGATTGCTAAGTTGTTGAACACATCATGAACCATGCTTGGTGTTGAGAATAGTTTTCTTTCTAGCAAAAGGAAAACGCAAAGCCTTTCCAGCATGTTAAGGTTTACCGCGTTCCCTTTACTCGTAAACCTACCATATGCTTCGATTAGCATGCTCGCTACATCGAGCCTACTAGCTTTCGTCAGACCCGGAATCATGAGCGGTGCTAGATCTTTTATGACTTCTTCCTCGATTCTTTTCAAGGAAACCTTAAGGTAACCTTCGAATAGCTCTTTACACTTAACAAAGCTCTCCTCTGCGGAATACTTACCCCTACCAGATCTTTTGAGAATGCCCAAATCTACGAGCCACTCTAATCTAGGCGGAGCTATATGCCTGTATTTGGCATACTGGCTGCTCTTTATCCATTCGCTTTTATTCTCTAAACTGAGTCTTTTCATCTTGAATTTTTCTGCCTCGGCTATCTCCTTCTCCACCATGCTCCTCTTCTTCGCATCAACCTTTGTTACAATGCTCTTCAAAGCAGATGGGTAAAGCTCCTCCATCATGTAATTCATCGCTTCCATCCTAGTAAACTCCTCACGTTCTAAAGCCCAAATTATAGTATTCAGCAAAAATGGAAAGTCCGCGGAGATTAAAGTGGTGAAGAACAGCATTTTTTCAACGGGATTTAGCGTCAATAACTCTTCGTGTGTAATTTGTTTGCTTTCGTGGAGGAATTTTGTTGCGGAGTTGAGTCTTACGTAAATCCTGCCGATGTCTCCCAAAGTCTGCGTCTTTCTATCGAGTATGTTCATCTCTGCCGCAACGGAGACGTAATTTCTTGCGTTTACCGGTCTAGTGATTATCCCTATGGGTTTTATCGGAAGCTGCGGCGGCCCGATGTTGCGTATGAAGTCGTAAAGATTGGATGCCAAGAAGTCGAAGCTTTTCGGTGTGTCCTCCTCTGCGAGACAAGCTATAAGTCTCATGTAACCCAGTCTGCAAACATCTCCATGTGTTTCCAGAATCATGCAAAAACCTCCATCGGCACCTTAGCCCAAGCGACAGGCTCGTCGTTGGGTATGGGATTACCTTTGTGGAGTTCTAGTATCCTCTCTCGGCTCACACCTTCCTCTTCTTTTATATACATAAGGTGCTTGTTGGACTTTGGTATAGAGTCCGAAATCAATCTAGCGACGGTAAAGCCTACGGTTTCAGCTATCGGTGCTATCATCTCCGCCATGTTGATGTAGTAGCCGTTCAGCCTCACGTCACCAACAACCACAAAACAGGCTGAGTCGTCCTTTAAGACCCTAAACATCTCTTTCAGGGATTCGTACATGAAAATTTTAAATTTCTGCTTCGATTCTGATTGAAATAGCTTACTCTTCACCTCTAGGTAATCATATCCTAAAAACCATAATCTTAGCCAGTTGTCCCAAGCATAGGTCTGCATGTTGAAATAGGGCGGAGACGTAACTATCAAGTTAACGCTTTCATCCTCTAGTGGTAGATTCCTAGCGTCTTCCATCGTCGCTATGCCTCTAATCTTCGGCAGACCGTCTTCTAAAACCCTTTCGGCCTTCATGAGTAGGCACTTCAATACGTCCCTCTTGGGTTTCCTTAAGCCGTTCTTCTTGATAAAACGCCGTATGTACTTTGGAGACATCGAGAAGGCGTGAGAACACGGTACGCTCAAGTGCATTTTGGTAGGGCCGTGGAGTATTCCGCACATGAGTGCTTTTATGAAATTTGCAAGATCTGAATCGTCGTCCATCAATATATCCCTTATCGCCAATATCTGCTTAAGCGTAGATTTGCTAAAGAACACGCGGACGTCGTCGCTTATTTCGTCAACGTCATAGCTTTCTGGGTCCCACTTTGCCCTTGTCTTGCATATCCATTCTTTTACGCAATCTAAAGTAACTGGGTTCACTTTAGCTCTCGTTATAACATATGCCTCTGGTGCCAAATCGTTGCCTATTCCGATTCTTCCATTCAGACAGGCCTCAAGGGGCAAGGTTCCCTTTCCAGAGAAAGGGTCAAGAACAACATCACCACGCCTAGAGTACCTTTTTACGAAGTAATGAGCAAGAGCGGGAGGGAACGAGCCAGTTCTGGAACATATCCTATGAAGGCTCGAGCCCCAGCCATCGCCTGCATACTTCCAAGAATCATGTATCTCTGTGCTTAAAACCGTGAGGTAGTTTTTCATCGAAGGGCGCACAGCTTTGGCCCAAAGCTATAACTGTTGGGTTTACGTGGATGTTCGAATAATTCTTACATTAAGTCGACGTACTAATAGGAGAATCTGCCTACCCATTTCGTACGCAATCATAGAAATCATGTGCGGCAGGGCTTCCTTGAAAAACTTATACATCCATATATCATCCAAAAACAGTTGGTGGACGGGTTGGCGTATGTATTGAAATATGAAGGTCAAGAATACTATGAACTGGAGATAAAAGGTTTCAAGAGAAAACTGCCTCTCATTCAAGTATCTCCAGACACTTGGATTGCATACTTTGACAGCTTAGGCGATAGGGAATTCATAAGCCATTGCGCAAAAGAGCTCTACAAGCATTTACTTACATGCGATGTTCTCATGACGACCGAGAGCAAAGGCATACCGCTCGTTCATGAGCTTGCGAGCATGCTAAATCATAGATATTACGTGGTATGTAGGAAAGAAATTAAACCGTTCATGCGCGATCCGATATGCGCGTTCTACAAGCCTATAACCTCCAACAAGGAGCTAACGCTTTGTATAGACGGAAGGTATAAGGAGAAGATCGCCGGGAAGAGGGTAGGGATAATAGACGACATAGTTAGCACTGGTGAGACTTTAAACGCCATGGAGGAAATCGTCACAAAGGCCGGCGGAATAGTCGAAAAGAAGATAGCGATACTCTTGGAAGGTAATAAGCGGGACGATGTCATTTACCTGGGCATATTGCCGATATTCAAGAAGGCGGTTTAGCGGAAAGCTGAAATAGGACGATAAAAAATCCTTTAGTTGATAGCCCGGTCGTCTAGCGGCCAAACATTCGGTCAGATGGACCAAGGATCGCGGGCTCTGGATCTTATGATGGAGGAGAACCCCGCGGACGCCGGTTCGAATCCGGCCCGGGCTATCAATTCTTTGCTATCAAGCGTTGGACGGCTTTTGGGTATCCGTATTTCGATAAGATGGCCCTAGCGGCAGGGCTCTTCGTTAAAGATTCATAACCAACTTTAGCCGTCTTATCGTTCTCCTTGATTATTCTTGCTAGTGGGTCGCCTGGTTCGACATCTTTCGTGAGCAATGCTAAACCTGTAAATACAAGCCCACTTGGTTTTATGCCATCAACATGTAACACGTCCATCGCTACCCACTCCACGCTTGCACCGCTTATCTCACCCGATTCTATCATTCGATTCACGTTCAGGTCCGATATCCAGACGAGTGCTTCGACCGCGCCGTTCTCGTAATCAGCAACGATTACCAAATTTTCCGGAAACGGTAGCACCTTCGAATGATTTATACTCACCGGTCTCATGGCGAGACTCCTAGCCGCCAGCCTTAATTCTTCTTCAGTAAAAAGGGTGTTATTCAGAGTCTTTCCGACGTGTAAAGCTTTGACCTTCCAAACCTTGGCACCCTTTGACTCAGCCAAATTCTTGTAGAGCTGGAATGTATCTGAGGCCCATTTGAAAGACTCAGTACCAGAGGCATGCTTCTCAAACCACTCTTTGGCTTTCTCGAGCGTCCAACCCTTAGCCTTTGAGAAGAGGTAGCTCTGAATCTCCATTCCTTGCTTTCCCTTCGGCTTGGCGACTATGGCCTTTATCCCTTTCTCTGGATCTATATCTATGGTTCTGAACGTGCCTTCCTCAAAATCGTTAGGATCTCTATGACCGCTTCTTATATACTCCTCAGTTTCTTCCCACGGCATGGTTTACTCTTTCACCTCTGTCCCCTCGGTTAGCATGAAACCAAGCCTCTTCAGCATCTCCCGTAGTTCATCAAGTCTTACGACCGGCACCCCTCGTGCCAGCAGTTCGGCGAACTTTATAAGATGATCTACCTCTATCCTTGGTTCTTCTTTCAGACCCCAATTCCATCTTACGTTTGCCTGCCTAGGGTCTATACCGTGCGTCCTGAGAAATTCGTCGAATATTTCGCGCTCCGTCACACGCTTGATGAACCTTCTAATTGCCATGAGCTTCCTCTCCATCGCCGCATCCGCTACCCTCGCGGACGCCTCAGTGAACCCAGGAGTCGTGAAGAGCCTTACATGGTGTGTCTGCGTCCCTATCACAAATTGGTCGAATATGTGCTTCCAGAAGAACTCTAAGACTGCCCTAGAGGAAATACCTACCTCCCTTACGTCGAACTCTTTACTGTTTGTCAGAAAGTCCTGCTCTGGTTCAAGCTTTTCTAATTGTGATTGTGCCTCTTTCAGAACATCAAGGGGCATTGTGGGAAATACGTAAACGTGTCTTGGTATCGCCTTTATAGCAAGCCTCATTGACGCATCGTCTAGTTTCTCCTTCAACCTGACGAACGGCTCACGCTTTCTGAGTTTGCCCCTTATCATAAACCCCACACCTTCCGTCAGCATCGATGTAAGCCAACCCGTTCCAAAGGCACGTTCATCAACGACGTTCCATCTGTAGTGAATGACGAGCTTGGATGATAGCTTGGTCTGTTGGCCCTTATAAAGGCGGTTATACCATAAAACCGTTCCATCTGGTGCTCGCACGGCCGATACTATAGAGCTAAGCGGCAAAGGCTTTATGTCTACCAACGTCGCACCCTTTGCTGGAACTATGATTTCCACTTTCGCTGATGTCCAAGGATCTTTGAGCACATCGATATCGTAAGCGTCGTAAATCCTCTCCAAGAAGAAGTTGCCACATAACGTCGTCCACTTCGCTATTTTTAAATGAAGCTCGTCAAGGTTTATTTTTGCATTGAACTCATCGATGCTGTCCTTCGCAACGTCAACGTCGGCTGTCGTGTAACCTCCCATACCTGCGATTGCCTGCTCTATATAATCGGCCGCGCTCATGATAAGCGGGTCGCTCAGATAATAATCCACGTATTGCTGGAACGGAATGATTGGATATTCGATAGTCCCGGATGTCACGTAAGTGGTTGGATGCTGCACGGATTCGGCTATTGCTCTGATGGACACTTTTTCCATCAATCTTCTCAGGAACATTTCAACGTAATGTTAAAACAACGTAAATAAAAATAACATAACACAAAATGTGGTGAAACTGAAGCGAAAATACATGTAAAAAATTTATGACCAAGTTTTTGTGAAAATTATTTGGGATGAGAGAGCTGGAGCAGTTCGTAAAGATATTAGAATTGGCGAATGCCGGTGGTGTTACGCCCTACAGGATTGGGCGCGTGCTGGGGATCAACTATCAAAAACTTAAGCGTATTTTGGAGTATGCAGTAAACGAGGGGATAATGACGTATAAACAGGCAAGGGCTGGCTCGAAAGTTTATGAACTTACCGAGAAGGGAGAGAGGTTGCTGAATGTTTGGGTTAGCTTTAACTATGAAGATGCAACGAATATATGACGTCCCGTAATTTATGAAATCTGCGTCATAGTTTTTAGGAAAGTATTTGTACAAAATTTTTTGAGTGGAAATGGATGCATGGCCTGATTCAAACGTTGGGGATTTAGTTTCCCCGAGAGATGAGAGCGTCGTATTAAGTTTCAAAGCCGGTGCAACGATATCAAAAGGAGACCCCGTGTATCTAATGGATCGAGATACCATAGCACCAGCAACTGCACCGACGAATTGTATAGGAATAGCCTTGGAGAATGCCTCAGAAGGCGAGTATGTGCCAGTATGCGTGTTGGGTGTCGTGAAGGTCGTGGCGGGCGCGGCAATAACCATGGGTCAGGCTGTGTATGGTGCGGATTCATCAAAACGCATACTTCCGCTGACCGACCAAGATGTAAATGAAAGTGGGGTCAATACGTATACAATATACTATGCTAGGAGGCTCGGCATCGCTCTCGATAACTTCACGGCCCCTGGCGATACTGGTAGAATCCTCGTGGTGAAGTGATATGAGTTGGCAGGACATAATGCCCAAAAAGTTTGAGACACTATACAGCGATCCAAAGATTAGAGATGAGATCAACGAGCTGTTGCCAAAATTCTCGGCAAATCCCATATTTACCCGCATCTCAGAGCTGTTTCCATCCGGCTACGAGTCCATAACAAGCAGCATGCTTGGTGCAATAGCCAGAATGCATGACGTGGTAGTCGAGGCAGCCCAGCCCAACTTGATAGCAAGGCAACTGGTTCAGGTCATAAGGACTTCAGACCCTATTGTGAGATTCCCCAAAGCGAAGAGGGCGAAGGCATATAGGAGTGCAGAGTTGGCTCAAGTGTGGATTACGGGCGAGAAATACGAGGTGCAGGATGTAAAAGCCGACTTAGAGATAAGGGCGGCTGCTGAATGGACGAGGAAGTTCCTCGAGGATGCCCCATGGAGCGTGTTAGAAAGACAGGCTGCGGAGCTGGGTAGGGCCGTCGGCCTACTTGAGACGGAGGAGGTTATAGGAATGTTCATGCGGATACCCGAAGACGAGCTCGCTGGAGGTTCTGAGGTCATCACCGTCAACGATGGAAAGCTTAGTTACGAGGATGTTGTAAATGCTAGGAGGGCCGTTCTGAAGGAGATGTTCCATCCAGACTGCCTGCTTGTCAGTGTATCTAGAGAGGCCGACCTTTGGAAGGATGATAAGTTCATACATAGCTTTTACTTCGGCGAGACTGTCGATAAACAGAGGGGTGTGCTGGGCAACTTTCTAGGCCTAGAGCTAATAGTTGACAACAGCGGCTCGGTCCCGGATAATAAAGCATTTGTTATCGATAGAAAGGCGGCCGGTGTGCTACTTGTCAGACGGGACTTAACGATAAGTAGCTATGAGACGATGAAGGACGAGGTCTACGGCATAATGGCAAGCGAACGAATAGGCATGGAAATATTGCGTTCAAAAGCCGTAGCAAGGATAAGCATCTGAAGGATATGCCTCCGGCTAAGGTTAAGATGACAATAACGGTTGACATGCAGGTTGCCGAGTACCTCGAAGGATTGCACCGAAAGCTCGTCCAAAAGATGCTCGAAGAGCGTAGAAGACCTCCAAGCTTCAGCCAATTCATGAACGAGTGGTTGTCGAGGCACATTTCAGAAGAGGTCGAAAGGACGGGCTAAACCACCTACCTCCCCAATTTTTTACTTTCGAAAATCGGTGTAGGAGAATGTTTATTACGCTCGCTTGGAATGAGAAAACTTCGCGAGAATGTCGGAGCAAGAACTTAGAAGAAAGATAGTGGCTGTAGGAAAAAAGGCTTTCGATTACAAACTTCTATCAGGGACTTGGGGCAACATAAGCGCAAGGTTTGGTAAAGGTAGAATGCTCATAACGCCAAGTGGTTTCGAGAAGGCGGCGCTAAAGCCGAGCGATATCATCCTAATGGACTTAGAAGGGAACATTCTGAAGGGAAAGTGGAAACCTTCCTCGGAGATGCCAATGCATAGCTTGATTTACAAAACCAGAGAAGATGTAAATGCAATAATACATACGCATTCATACTACGCAATCGCCTTGGCCGTTGCTGGACAAGAAATACCAGTTTTGACGTCCGAGTTCGCGTCCGCTGTAGGCCACAACGTTCCTGTTACACGCTATGTTACGTCCGGTACGCGAGAGTTTGCAGAAGAAGTTGTTAGGACATTAGGTGAGGGGAAGGCAGTCTTGTTACGGAATCACGGCGTCGTTGCGGTCGGCGACTCTTTGGAAGACGCATTCCAGACAGCTTTGTTGGTAGAGGACGAGGCGAGGACTTTCATTCTTGCAAGCTCCTTAGGCTATGCAAAGCCCCTCGATCTAAACGAGGTGAAGAAGCTTAGAGAGGCGTATCTAAAAAGTTATGGTCAGGAAAAAAGAAGGCTGAATCTGAGGCTCTAAAGTAGTTTTTGGTAAAAGTTTATAGGGCGTTATCTTCAAACGCGCCTCATGCGGAAAAGGCTGCTACTCCTTTACGTGTTCGCGATAATCATCGGCGCCATAGGCTTCCCGAGCTTACTCGCGCTCTTACAACAACTTCAGTGGTATGAGATAGTTATCCTTTCTGTAGTATATTCTTCGCTCATCGTAGCCGGTGGCTTAGGTCTAGCTCTTGCTCTACGCAAAGAACGACGTGAGAAAAAGGAGCTAAAAGTTTAGGTGAAGTTAAAAGGGCTTTACACTTCTTTTAGAACGACGTATACAAGGTAGACGTGGTGATTGCTGGGTTTACGGGAAAGGTCAAAAGCTGAGTAAGGAAACATGGCGATTCCCGTCCTCGTAGCATGGCGTAACTTTTTTAAGTTTAAACCTCAGAATAAGTTTGGGGTTGGTATACCGTGCCAATAGAGTTTGGGGGAATTAAGATAAGCTGGCTTGGTCATGATGCATTCAGGTTGAAGAACGATAAAACGATATACATAGATCCTTACAAGATAAAAGGGAAAGAGGTTGCTGACATAATATTGATAACGCACGAACATTTTGACCATCTTAGCGTTGATGATATCAACAAGATATCCTCTGAGAATTCTGTGATAGTGGCCGCAAGACCATGTGCAAACCAATTGGGAAGGGTAAAGGCTAAGGAAATAAAGTACGTGAAACCCGGCGACGAACTCGAGATTGACGGTGTGAAAATAAGGGCCGTGCCTGCGTACAATATCACAAAATTCAGGGAGCCGGGAAGACCTTTCCATCCGAAAGATGCGGGCGGTGTCGGCTACATAGTAAACATGAAGGGCATAAGTATATACCATGTGGGCGATTCGGACTTCATCCCAGAGATGAAAGAGCTGAAGGTGGATGTCCTCCTGGTTCCGGTCAGCGGAACATACGTCATGACGGCAGAAGAGGCGGCTTCTGTCGCAAACGCCATAATGCCAAAGCTCGCTATACCCATGCACTATGGCGCGATAGTCGGCTCAGAGAGGGACGCTGAACTGTTCAAAAAGCTGGCCAAATGCGAGGTAAAAATATTAAGCAAAGAGGATTAAAGTTGACGCCTTTGATATAACATAGCATGCCGGCTTGTAAACGGGAACTTTTAATAGTAGGAGGTTATGTTTAATTAATGCTAAAATATATCTAATTTTTGGAGATAGGGGGATAGATATAAGATGACCGCGTTAGGTATAGCAGGGGCTTACGACAGGGCGATTACTGTCTTCTCGCCGCAGGGGAGACTGTATCAAGTAGAGTATGCCCTGGAGACCGTAAGGTCCGGATCTACAGTCGTCGCCATAGCATCAAAAGAGGGCGTTGTCTTAGCAGTCGAGGAGAGGATGCATACAAAGCTCCAGAATCCAGAATATTCGTGGAAGCTTTTCCAGATTGATGAACACATAGGAGCGGCGGCCGCAGGCCTAAACTCCGATGCGAGGGTCTTGGTGGATAATGCAAGAATATACGCCCAGATAGTAAGACTTTCATACGACGATGCGGCAACAGTGGAGGCCATCGGGAAGAGAATTGGGGACATAATGCAGATGTATACACAGCATGCAGGCGTGAGGCCATTCGGTGCCGCCCTGTTAATCGGCGGCGTTGATAAGACAGGCCCACACGTATTTTACACAGAACCGAGTGGCCTAGTTTTGGAATACTTTTCATGGTCCATAGGAAGGGGGGCTGATAAAGTAAAGGAATTCTTGGAGGCGAATTACAGAAACGACATAAGTCTGGAGGAGGCGATAAGGTTAGCCGTCGCTTCCTTGATAATCCAGGCAGAGAAGATAGACGAGGGATGGACTATTAGGCTCGTCACGATACCCACGTCCACGAAGAAGTACACGCCCATGCCGTTATCAGAGCTTGAGAAGTACATCAAAGAGATGATGGAAAAGTATAAGCCCCATGGCTTGAAGTAGTCGGGTTTTTAGAATGACGAAACAAAAAGAGTCTTATACAATCGCAAGGTTAGTGCGTGGTGATACATTCGAGATACTCGTAGATCCGGATAACGCGCTCAAATACAAAATGGGTGAAAAGATACCCATTTCGAAGGTCCTTATATATGAAGAGATATACACCGATGCGAAGAAGGGCATAAGGGCATCGGAAGAGCAATTGCTGAAGGCTTTTAAGACGAAGGACAAATTGGCTATAGCTACCAAGATACTTACTGAGGGAACCCTACAGATAACTTCCGAGCAGAGGCATAGGTTGATAGAGGAAAAGAAGAGGCAAATAATAGAGTTCATATCCAAGAGTGCAGTCGACCCGAGGACAAAACTACCCCATCCGCCGCAAAGAGTTGAGTTAGCTATGGAGCAGGCAGGCATATCGATAGACCCGTTCATCGATGCGAAAGAGCAAGCGATGAAGGTTATAGAAAAGCTAAGCCCCATACTACCGATGAAGGTAGGCATGACGAGGATGTATGTTAGGGTGCCCGGCGAATATGTCGGCAAAGCGTACGGCCTTTTGAAGAACATCGGAAAGATCTTAAAGGAAGAGTATAAAGGCGACGGTAGCTGGGTTGGTGAGGTTGAGATACTGGTTGGCCTTCAGGCCGACCTGATAGAGAAACTCAACAAGCTCTGCTCGGGAAGGGTAGAGGCAAGACCCATGGAGTAGGTGGTCTGCATGCCTATTTACTTTAACGATAGGGAAATCGTTCTTCCGGGACAGCTTCTGTCCGATGACAGCAGGAGGGCAGGGGAGGGAACGTACGTCATGGATGGGAAAGTTTACGCGGCCACAGTCGGTGCGGCAACGATAAGGGATGGAAAAGTAGAGGTCATAACATTTAGGGGACCGTATAAGCCGGCGGCTGGTGATATGATCATCGGCGTGGTATCGGACATAAAACCGATAGGTGTGGAAGTAGACCTTGGAGGCCATGTAACGGCTTTGCTTAAAGTTAAGAACGTAAAGGAGCTCGCGTCGCTTGACCTAAAAGTCGGGGACGTAGTTTATGCTAGGGTGAGCAGTAGCGGGCTTAAAGGAGTTTTATTGGAGTTGAACGAGCAATTTAAGAAGATAAACGAGGGAGTGCTGTTGAGGATGACCCCGACGAAGATACCGAGATTGATAGGGAAGAGGGGATCCATGATAAACATGCTCAAGAAGATTACTGGATGTAATATAATGGTCGGTACGAATGGTTTTGTGATCGTGAATGGGCCATCGCCCGCAAAGGAGTTTGCCGCAATATCTGCAATAAGGCTCATAGAAAGGGAGGCCCATTCTCAGGGACTTACCGATAAGGTTATGGCATATTTAAGTAAATTGGTTGGTGGTGAGGTTTCGCATGACACAGGTGATAAAGCCTAAGCTTATCGATGAGAATGGTATAAGGTTGGATGGAAGGGGTCCAACGGATTTAAGACCCCTGAGGATAGAGGTTAGTGTTCTCGAGAAGAGCGACGGTTCTGCATACGTGGAGCTGGGCAAGACAAAAGTGTACGCAGCAGTGTATGGACCGAAAGAGGCACATCCGAAGCACCTCGCAATACCGGACAGGGCAATACTCAACTGCAGATACCATATGACGTCCTTTAGCACGGATGAACGGAAAACTCTCGGTATGACAAGGAGAGAGATAGAGCTCTCTAAGGTTATAAGGGAGGCTCTCGAATCTGTCGTGTTCCTTGAGGAATTTCCAAGGTCAGCAATAGACGTGTTCGTAGAAGTGGTACAGGCTGATGGTGGCACAAGGACTGCTGGGCTTACGGCGGCTTCACTCGCCTTGGCAGATGCGGGCATACCGATGAGGGAGTTGATAGCCGCGGTGGCTGTCGGCAAGGTGGATGGTACGATTATCTTAGACCCCTCGGATATAGAGGATAAGTATGGAGAGGCTGACATGCCAATCGGTGTTGCACCTGAGTCGAACACAATCGTATTGCTGCAACTAAACGGAAAGATGACAAAGGATGAGTTTAGGCGTGGACTTGAGTTAGCCCGTATGGGCATTCAAAAGATTTACCAAGCACAGCGCGAGGCTCTTAGAAGAAAGTATGGAGCCAGCACGACGGAGGTTTAGATTATGTCATTCCTTCCACTCAAGGAGAGGTCTTTTACCATAAAGATAATGAGCGAAAAGATATACAAACTGCTCCAGCAAGGAAAGAGGATAGACGAAAGGTCACCATACGAGTTTAGGAAGATAACGATGCAGACAAATGTTGTGGAGAAGGCAAACGGCTCAGCCTTGGTTTCTGTGGGGAGCACGAGGATACTCACGGGGATAAAGGTGGAGTTGGGTACACCTTACAGCGATAGACCCAATGAGGGCGTATTCTCTGTTAATGCCGAGCTACTACCGCTTGCGTCAAAAAGCTTCGAGCCGGGCCCACCTGATGAGAGGGGCATAGAGCTGGCGAGGGTAGTAGATAGATGCATACGTGAAGGGAAAGCGATAGATCTCGAAAAGCTCTGTATAATTCCGGGAAAGATTGTTTATGTTCTCTACATAGACATCTACGTGCTGGATTATGATGGTAACTACTTTGATCCGTCTGTTATGTCAGCGATGGCCGCTTTAGCAACCTGTACAATACCAAAGTATTCGGCCACGGGCGAAAGAGTTGAAGGCGAAAACATAAAGGTACCTATCAGGGACGTGCCCCTTTCGGCAACTTTAGGCATAATCAGGGACAGGCTTCTAGTAGACCCTTGTCTGGTCGAGGAGGAATCATTGGATACCTCAATAGTTGTGTGCCTAGATAGTGCGTCTAACGTCGTTGCGATACAGAAGAACTCTCCGGGGCATATACCGTTCTCTTTGATGGAAAGTATAATAAATGTCGCAGAAGAGCAGATAAGCAAGATTAGGGCGCAATTCAAGGAGGTTGTGGGGATTGGGTAAGAAGGTCGGGAATACCGTCAAGCGGTTCGGCGCAAGATATGGTGCGACTTTGAGGAAGAGGTTGCTGGAGATAGAGCAGCAGCAAAAAGCGACCTACGAGTGCCCGAAGTGTGGCTTGGTGGCTGTTAAGCGGAAGTTCATTGGTGTGTGGAGCTGCAGTAAGTGCGGTTACACTTTCGCAGGCGGTGCTTATACTCCATACGTTTCGAAGAAGTAGTGGAACATGGAAAAGCATGTAAAGGTCAGCATCTCTATACCAATGAAAGGAAGGGCATCGGAAGTTATCGCACGAGCGCTAAAAATCGAGGCAGAGAGCGTTTCTTCGAAGAGAGTAAAGGTGGATATAAAAGCTTCCGATGGTTTCCTCAATTTGGAAGTGAGAGCGAGCGACCTAACGGCCATGAGGGCCGGGATCAACTCCTTTTTACGTTGGATAGATGCCGCTTTGCAGGTTTATGAGCTAGCATCCGGCAAAACCTAACAGAACACGTTTATAGGGAAGCTTTAAAAAAGAAACTCCAGAATCATTAGAAGTTATTAGGGGTGGTAAGTTGTCAAAAGAGATACCGCCAAGTGTTCAGCAGCAATTGCTTAGGTTGCAGCAGCTTCAGCAGACGCTGAGCGCCTTATTGGCAGAAAAGCAGAGGCTCGAGGCCGAGCTGGCTGAAATAAACAACGCACTAGAGGAGCTTGAGAAGGTCGATGAGAATGCTGTCATATACAAGGCCGTAGGTCCTATACTCGTCAGGGTGAACAAAGATAGGCTCACGGTTGAACTGAAGGACAAAAAGGAACTGACGGAGACGAGGCTTAAAGTTTTAGAGAAGCAGGACGCTAAGATGAGAACGCAGATAGAATCCGTCCAGAAAGATATACAGAGAATAATGTCCGGCCAACAGACTTCGTCATGAAGGATGAAAAACTCGCCGAGGAGGTTGCTAACCTCCTTAAATCTATGAGTGGCAAGACAGTAGCCATAGTAACGCATGTTGGTGGAGACGCTGATGCCGTCGGTGCCGCCTACGTTCTTAAGAGAGTCCTCGAGGAGAATTTAGGCTGCACCATGGCGCATGTACACATACCGGATGAAATGTCAGCGCAAGTAAGAGCCATGGTAAATTATCTCAAGCTCGACGTTAAGAGCGGGGCCATAGGCGATGTTGATGCCGTTATATTAGTAGACATTGGTTCGCTCGAGCAGGTTGCTGAGCACCTTGAAGACGTTATGAAGATGCAAGGCAAGGTATACATCATAGACCACCACGCACCTCCTCATGGCGGGTATCCACAAGGTTTTTTTGTATTCTTTTCTGAAAGTTATCGCGCACTCTGCGAGCTCATTATGGATGTTGTAAAACTTATGGGCATAAAGCTGGATACATTGGAGGCGGAGGCCCTATTTCTCGGGATATATTACGATACCGCAAGATTGTCGCTTGCTGATTCGGAGACCATGGCTAACATTTGTGAGCTCGTAAAGCTAGGTATCAACCCTTCAAAGAGCATACAATCGGTAGAGGTTCCAATCGACATTTCGGAAAGGATAGCGCGTCTGAAGGGAGCCATGAGAATGAACCTATACAGGGCTGGCGAGTGGCTGATCGCAACATCCCAGGTAAGCTCCTTCCAGACGTCCGTCGCTAGGGCCATCTTATCGCTCGGTTGTCATGTATCAATAGTAGCTGGCGAGTATAAGAATGGTGTTGCTGTATCGATGAGGTCGCAACAAGATTTTTTTGCTAAAACCAACATAAACCTAGGAAAGGATGTTGCGCAGACCGTTGGTGCAAGGCTGGGAGGTTATGGTGGAGGGCATGCCACGGCGGCGAGGGCATATTGCAACTCAACGCCGGATGAAGTTATCAAGTTGTGCTTGAACTTATTAGAAGGCTTGCTTGGTGAGAGATTGAACCGAGTGTAACCGAAGATGGAAATAGTAAGGGTCGAGGGGCTGACATTTACCTACAGTGGCTTTGATACGCCTGCTATCAGTGACATAAATCTCAGTATCGAAGAGGGGGAATTTGTCCTTCTCCTTGGACCCAGCGGTTGCGGGAAGTCAACACTCTGCAGATGTCTGAATGGTCTCATACCGCACTTCTATGCTGGCAAGATGGAGGGGAGGGTATTGGTTGCTGGCATGGATGTTTCCAAAACGCCAACCTACGTACTCTCCCAATACGTGGGCATGGTATTTCAGAATCCAGAGAATCAGCTATTCTCGTTGACCGTTGAGAACGACGTCGCCTTCGCGCTCGAGAATTTGGGCATGCCAAGGGATGAAATCAGACGTAGGGTGGATTTTGCTCTCAAAGCGGTCGGTATAGAGGATTTGAGAAAGAGGTCGCCTTTTGAACTGTCAGGGGGCCAGCAACAGAAGGTTGCTATAGCATCGATTCTCGCGTTGATGCCTAAAATCATGGTATTCGATGAGCCGACATCCTCCCTAGATCCGGTATCCGCAAAGTCGATAATTGAGACGATATTTAAGGTAAAGAAGGAGCTCGGAACGAGTGTCGTGGTGGCTGAGCACAGGGTCGAGTTGCTGGCCGATAAGGTGGACAGAGTGATCGTGATGCAAAAGGGAAGGATCGTGAAAGATGGAAGGCCAAGGGAAGTTTTCGTCTCAGAGGAAATGATACCTTACGGTGTGCCCGTTCCTAAAGTTGTCAGCATGGCTAAGGGTGTGAACAGGCACTTTAAAGTGTTTAATGAAATACCACTCAGTTCTGAAGAATTCGAGCAAGGCATAAGGAGGTTCATCCATGATAAAGTTCGATAACGTAACTTATGTTTATCCGACGGGTGTGAAGGCGTTAAACAGTGTCAGCGTTGAGATCGGAAGGGGCGAGCTAGTGGCACTGATGGGTGAGAATGGTGCAGGAAAGACCACTTTCATAAAGCACCTGAACGGTCTTCTAAAACCCACGAGCGGAAACGTCTATGTGGACGGAAAGGATACCAAGACACTCAGCGTGGCACAGCTGTCTAGGATTGTTGGCGTAGTGTTTCAAAATGCTGACGATATGTTTTTTCTCCCGACAGTTGAAGAGGAAGTTGCTTTCTCCTTAAGGAACTTGGGCTTCAGTGAGGATGTTGTGCAGAGAAGGGTAGATTGGGCCCTTAAATTTATGGAGCTTGAGGAATACAGGAATAGGTCTCCTTTTCTGCTGAGCGGTGGTGAAAAGAAGAGGCTTGCCCTTGCGATAATCCTAGCTTGGAACCCCCAAGTCATAGCGATGGACGAGCCTACAGTCGGCCAAGATAGTATGCAGAAGGAGAAACTAAAGGAAATGATAAAGCAGCTGAACTTACAGGGAAGGACTGTCATAATTTCGACGCACGATGTCGAATTCGTCGCGGAACTTAAGCCGAGAGTTATTTTGATGTCAAAGGGAAGAATAATCGCTGACGGCAAGGCTGAGGTTATCCTGACGGATGGCGAGTTACTAAGTAGCTGCTCGATACTCATGCCGCAGGTGGCCGCAACGATGTCTAGATTAGCAGACTTAGGCTTTAATGCCAAAGTTATCTCAGTCGAAGAGGCTGTAAGGAATATAGTGGAGGGGCTGAGAAGGCTTGAGCATACTAGAAGGGCTTAAGTTCTATGCTGGCGATACGGCAATACACAAGCTTGACCCAAGGGTGAAATTTCTCGTTTCCATGCTAATGCTCATCATAGTTGTGATGTATGCAGAGGTATGGATGCTGACGGTTCTCATAGCGGTGCAGGCTGCGATTGTTTATGTCGCCAAAGTCATGCGGCGCTGGCTCAAGACGATAAAGGGTTCGATGCCCCTAGCCGCCCTTGTCTTCGGCCTTAATGCTATATTCTTCATCTCAACTGGCACCTATACGACTTTGCAAGAGGTGTTTTACCACTCACTCGCGCTGGCGTACAGACTCGTGCTATTCCTTTCGTCGTTCTCCATATTCTTCTTGACAACGACGCCGGAGGAGATAGGGCTGACACTCACGAGCTGGCACGTTCCATACCAATACACGTTCGCCTTCATATCAGCGATAAGGTTCACGCCAATAATAGCCCAAGAACTTAGGGACATCATGGATGCGCAAAGAGCGCGCGGTGTCGAGCTGGATAGGGGTGGACCCTTGCAGAGAGCTAGGAAATTCATACCGATACTTGTGCCGCTCCTCGCGAACGCTCTCAGGAGGGCATACGAGTTGGCAGAGGCTATGGAGGTGAAATGTTTCGGTGCCGCAAAAAAGAGGACATCATTGATGGAGCTCAAAGCTAGACCTAAGGATTATGCAGTTTTGTTGACAGCGCTAGTCTTTTTTGGTCTGGCCGTGTACTACAGGCTCTTCCCGTTCTGAGCCCACGACTATATTTGGGCTAGCTTCCTGATTATCTCGCCCACCTTCTCTATCGGATGGTTCCTTATCTCCTCCATCTTCTTTTCGAGTATTAGCCTACTCCTCGGGTCCTCGCTCCAGAGCCTTGCGAAGGAGCCGTCTTGAATCCTCCTGAGGGCCTCCCTCATGTTCTCCTTCACGTGCTCGTCAACTATCTGCGGACCTACAAGCAGACCGCCGAACTTCGCGGTATCGGATACAGCATTCAGCATGCCAACCAAGCCACCCCTATATATCAGGTCGACTATCAGCTTCATCTCGTTGCATGCCTCGAAATAGGCGAGCTCCGGCTGATATCCTGCCTCGACTAGCACCTCATACCCTTTCTTTATGAGCTCCATGACACCACCGACTAGGACCGCCTGCTCTCCCAACAGGTCGGTCTCCGTCTCCTCCTTGAATGTCGTTTCGAGGACACCAGCCCTAGCACAACCCAATGCCTTGGCCATAGCTAGGGCGATAGCCCTCGCATTCCCAGAGTAGTCCTGCCCTACAGCGAAGAGTGCAGGGACGCCTTTTCCTTCAAGGTAGAGCTCGCGCATCCTCGGACCCGGCGCCTTAGGTGCGACGAGTATGACGTCTACATAGCTAGGTGGCACTATCTGCCTGAAGTGTATGTTATATCCGTGAGAGAATCCCAAGACCTTTCCTGGCTTCATATTAGGCTCTATGAGCTTTTTGTAAACCTCAGGTTGCACCACGTCCGGTATTAGCATGTGGATTATGTCACCTTCCTTCGCGGCCTCTTCTATAGGAAGAGGCTCTAGGCCGTCTTCTTTTACCATTCTCCAAGATTTTCCTCCTTCCCTAACGCCAACGACGACGTCTACGCCGGAGTCCTTCATGTTGAGCGCTTGGGCCCTTCCTTGACTCCCATAACCTATTACGGCTACCTTCTTGCTGAGCAAGGGCTCGAGGCTTATATCACTATCGTAGTATATTTTTGCCATACATCCCACCTCCTACACATTTGAAACTTTATTCAGACCCGCACCCAATGTTGTACAATCTACCTCCAGCACCACGGGCAAGCTAAATAGCTTTCTCTTTAGCCACTCGGCCTTTTCAGGTTTTAACGATACGGACATAGTTAGGAGCTTAACGTTATCCATTCCTGATTCGCATACCTCGGCGCTTATTAGCTTTGCCTGAGCCTGCCTCGTGGTCAGAAGCACCTTGATGACGGCTTCTAACGAGTCCTCAATTAGTACGGCGAACCTATGTCTAAGCATGTATATCGAACCCCTGGGGAACCATCATCTGGCTGAGCCATTTGCCAGGAGGTACCATAGGTAATACCCTTTCCTCCTTGTCTATAGGTAGGTCTATGACGAATGCTTGTCCCGACCTAACTGCCCTCCTCACAAGCATCCTTAGATCGTCCAAAGATTCTGCCACCGCGCCCTCAACGCCCATGGATTCCGCGAGCTTCACGTAGTCAACGCTTCCCTTAACGTACCTTTTCAGGTATATCTCGAGACATTCGTCTTTGTACCTCTTTTGGTAGAAGAGGTCCTGCCACTGTCTTATCATGCCGAGGACCCTGTTATCGAAGATTATGCATATGACAGGGATGTCATACTGGGCCATCGGTATTAGGCTTTGGCACGTCATCGTGAAGCTACCGTCACCGTCGATGCATGCCACAGTCCTGTCGGGCGCAGCAACCTTCGCACCGACTGCAGCAGGAAGCCCGAAGCCCATCGTACCAAGACCGCAACTTGTTATCAATGTTCTTGGTTCGAAGATCTTGAAGCAAAGTTGTACCCACATCTGGTGCTGCCCGACACCAGTAGTAACTATTGCATTCCTCGGCAATTCCTCCCTTATCACCTTCAAAGCACGCCAAGGAGTTATCTTGCTCGGCTCGCCGTAGTTGTTCATAAACTCCTCGAACCTTTCGCCTATTGCTTTAAGCCTCTGGACGAATGGTCTTGCTTCCTTTCTCGCGGTTCTAGATATGATGCAGGCGTAAAGTTCGGCCAGAATTCTTTTTGCGTCACCAGCTATACTTACTGTCGGTGTAACGTTCTTGCCGAGTTCGCTCGCATCTATGTCTACATGGATTATCTTTCTACCTCTTTGAAAGTCGTCGAACCTTCCGACAGACCTGTCGGAGAACCTTACACCAACTGCCAGTATTACATCAGATTCCACCAATGCCATGTTAGCCTCAATTCTACCATGCATTCCGATAACACCCAGCATGAGCGGATGGTCGGAAGGCATTGAGCCCAGACCCGGGGTCGTGACTACGACAGGGGCCATCAAATACTCGGCCAGCTTTGTTAGCTCTTCCGTTGCATTGCTTAATATTACACCTCCACCAGCTATTATTACCGGCTTATCGGCATTCATCAAAATGTCGGCCGCTTTGGATATGAGTTCTGGGTTCGGCTCCTGAGTCTGCTTCATGACAAGGCCCGATGCATACTTTATCAGACTCGGTTCATCCTTCCAGTAAGGCTCTACGTCCGCTTGGAACACGTCCCTAGGAACATCAATAAGAACGGGACCTGGCCTGCCATTTGCAGCGATGTAGTACGAGTCTATGAAGGTCTGGGCTAGTTTTGATGGTTCTTTAACGGTTACGGCATACTTTGTGACTGGTAGGAGTATGCCGGTTATGTCCGTTTCTTGGAAGGCATCAGTTCCGAGAGTGTCGCGTGGGACCTGTCCTGTTATCGCGATGACTGGCTGGCTGTCCATCATGGCATTAACTATGCCTGTCACTAGGTTCGTCGCACCGGGACCTGAGGTTGTCGTGACGAGTCCAGGCCTACCTTTGACCCTAGCGTATCCTTCTGCCGCATGCGTAGCCTGCTGTTCATGTCTCATCAGTATGGTCCTTATGTTGCTGTCGTAAAGCGCATCGTAGAACGGTAGAGTGGCGCCGCCGGGTATGCCGAAGATGACGTCCACACCCTTGGATTCCATAGCCTTGACTAAAGCATCAGCTGCCCTTACCATATGACTTCACCGCTCTAAAGAGGTTTTCAGAGAAGGGGGAACAACGCGGTACTAGAGAGTATATACTAGGCGAGGGGTTACCCGCCATTTCTAGAGAATTTGGCGCACCATTTCGCCCTCACACTTCGAGGTGGATAAGTATATAGCAATATTATAAAAAGGTTTCGTAAACGCGTCACGAATGCGTGTTCAGGTTTCCTTTAAAACGGCATTCAATCCTACGTAATTTGCTTCAAGCACCGTCGGCAAGTTGGATAGCTTTCTCTTTAGCCACTCGGCCTTTTCAGGTTTTAACGATACGGACATAGTTAGGAGCTTAACATTATCCATTCCTGATTCGCATACCTCGGCGCTTATTAGCTTTGCCTGAGCTTGCCTCGTGGTCAGAAGCACCTTGATGACGGCTTCTAACGAGTCCTCAACCAGTACGCTAAACACGTATGCGCGCATGTACATCAAACCCCGTAGGCGTCATCATTTGGTTAAACCACTTGCCAGGAGGTACCATAGGTAATACCCTTTCCTCCTTGTCTATAGGTAGGTCTATGAGGAATGCTTGTCCCGACCTAACTGCCCTCCTCACAAGCATCCTTAGATCGTCCAAAGATTCTGCCACTGCGCCCTCAACGCCCATGGATTCCGCGAGCTTCACATAATCGATGCCCTTCTCAACGTGCTTCACTGACAGACCGAGGTGCTCGTCTTTGTACCTCTTTTGGTAGAAGAAGTCCTGTAACTGTCTTATCATGCCGAGGGATCTATTGTCAAATATTATGCATATGACGGGAATGTCGTACTGGACTATCGGCACCAAGCTTTGACAAGTCATTAAGAAACTACCATCACCGTCGATGCATGCCACCGTCCTATCTGGAGCCGCCGCCTTCGCACCGACTGCAGCAGGAAGCCCGAAGCCCATCGTACCAAGACCGCAACTTGTTATCAATGTTCTTGGTTCGAAGATCTTGAAGCAAAGTTGTACCCACATCTGGTGCTGACCAACCCCTGTTGTCACTATTGCATTCCTCGGCAATTCCTCCCTTATCACCTTCAAAGCACGCCAAGAGGTCATCCTATTGGGTTCACCGTAGTTGTTCATAAACTCCTCGAACCTTTCGCCTATTGCTTTAAGCCTCTGGACGAATGGTCTTGCTTCCTTTCTCGCGGTTCTAGATATGATGCAGGCGTAAAGCTCCGACAGCACCTTCTTTGCGTCACCAGCTATACTTACTGTCGGTGTAACGTTCTTGCCGAGTTCGCTCGCATCTATGTCTACGTGAATCACCTTCCTGCCTTTCTGAAATTCATCGAATCTTCCGACAGATCTATCGGCGAATCTCATACCGACTGCAAGTATTGTGTCCGACTCCATCACGGCAAGATTAGCCTCAATTCTACCATGCATTCCGATAACACCCAGCATGAGCGGATGGTCGGAAGGCATTGAGCCCAGACCCGGGGTCGTAACGACCACTGGGGCCATGAGGTACTCCGCTAACTTGACCAGCTCTTCCGTTGCATTGCTTAATATTACACCTCCACCAGCTATTATTACCGGCTTATCGGCATTCATCAAAATGTCGGCCGCTCTGGATATGAGTTCCGGGTCCGGCTCTTGCGGATGTCCTGCTAAATAGTTTGATGCATACTTTATCAGACTCGGTTCATCCTTCCAGTAAGGCTCTACGTCCGCTTGGAACACGTCCCTAGGAACATCAATAAGAACGGGACCTGGCCTACCAGCGGTCGCGATATGGTATGCGTCCACGAAGGTCTGGGCTAGTTTTGATGGTTCTTTAACGGTTACGGCATACTTTGTGACTGGTAGGAGTATGCCGGTTATGTCCGTTTCTTGGAAGGCATCAGTTCCGAGAGCCTCCCGCGGTACTTGACCGGTTATCGCGATGACTGGCTGGCTGTCCATCATGGCATTAACTATGCCTGTCACTAGGTTCGTCGCACCGGGACCTGATGTCGCTACAGCCACTCCAGGCCTACCCCTAACCCTTGCATAACCCTCTGCGGCGTGCGCTACCTGCTGTTCATGTCTCATCAGTATGGTCCTTATGTTGCTGTCGTAAAGCGCATCGTAGAACGGCAGGATAGAACCGCCGGGTATGCCGAAGATGACGTCCACACCCTTGGATTCCATAGCCTTGACTAAAGCATCAGCTGCCCTTACCATATGACTTCACCATACCATGGAGAATCTAGGAATTGGGGGAAAGTACTGGTACCGAAGATTACATACTGGACGGGGGCGTGCCCGCCTTTGCTTAGAGGACTTGGCGCCTCATTATCACCCTCACGCCTCGAGGCGGAAAAATATGCAACTATGTTATAAAAACGTTTCGTGAGAGTTTTCATACCATCCCCTCCCCAGCCGCGTGTAGCATGGCCTTTTCGATTCCCGATATTATGGCGTTCACTACAACAAAAGCAGGATCATGCCCAACTGCCTCGCCAACCAACTCTTGCGAGTCGTTGACCGTTAGCACAACCTCTGCCTCACACGTCAAATCAGGTGAGTAAGATGTTGCATCAATTTTAAAGTCGATTAACTTGACGTTCATCTTGCTGGATAAGGCATTCAGAAGGGCTGAAAGGGAAGCAGCGACCGGACTTTTGTCAAAAGACTCAGCCATGACGATGTCATCACCTATCTTCAGGGATATGCGTGCCATCGCACCATTCATATTGGACGTGATGTCGAGTCCCTTCAGGGATATTAGCCGATCATCCCCCGGCTTCCCTGCAATTTCTTCAGCTATAGCCTTGAGTTTGGTGTCTGAAACCCTCATGCCCATATCGCCAAGAGTTTTGACCCTTTCCAGAACTTCCTTAGCCTTCGCCCTGTCCATATCAAGACCGTACTCTTTCAGCATAAAGTCTATACCATGTATGCCCGAGTGCTTCCCAGCCACTATCTTCCTTTTCCTTCCGACCGTTTCTGGCATTATTGGTTCGTATGTTTCAGGAGAACCGAGTACACCATGTACGTGTATGCCACTCTCATGCGCAAATGCATTCTCGCCGACGATTGCTTTGTTCTTAGGAATCCAGACTCCAGTAAGCTTTGCGACAAGTTTTGATGTCTTGTATATCTCTTGAAGGTTTATGTTGGTCTTCACACCGTAGAGTGTATGCAACGCCACGACTATCTCCTCTAGGCTTGCGTTACCGGCCCTCTCACCTATACCGTTAACCGTTGCATGTATTATCTCTGCGCCCGCCTCAACGGCTGAGAGCGAGTTTGCTACTGCAAGTCCCATATCATCATGACAATGGACTGCTATCGGCTTGCCCGTGACGGCCTTTGCGGACGACACAATCTTGCGGATCGCCATGGGTATCGCAAAACCAACAGTGTCGGGTATGTCTATGCTATCAGCTCCAGCATCGGCTGCCACCTTCAACGCTTTCATTAAGAAGTCGTGCTCCGTCCTTGTCGCATCTTCGGCTGAATAGTGAACTACTACCCCTCTCGACTTAGCGTACTCCACGGCTTCGGCTATCTTCGTTAGAGCCTGCTCCCTTGTCATCCTAAGCTTATACTTCAAGTGTATGTCGGAGGTCGCTAAGAATACGTGAACCCAATCAACACCAGTATCGATCGCGACGTCTATGTCGTTCTTCTCGCATCTCGCAAGCGCGCATATCTTTGCCGAAAGGCCGAGCTTGCATATATCCGATACAGCTTTCTGTTCACCCTTCGATGTTATCGGGAAGCCTGCTTCTATGATGTCAACACCAAGCTTGTCAAGCTGTATAGCTATCTCGACTTTTTCTTCTGGTGTCAGAGCGACGCCGGGTGTCTGCTCACCATCCCTCAGCGTTGTGTCGAATATGCTGACCCTTTCGGGAAGATTATATTCTCCTGAGAGGAGGTTCCTCCAAGCCATAGCCTAACACCTCAGAGAAGAAGCAGAGAAAGATCGGGAGAGCAGAAGTTTCGGGATGCTTTGCTAGACGTCAGCTCGAGATTTTTTATTAAGACTAATCGAGTTGGCTCACTTTGCTCACCGACCGAGCTTGCATTTTTTTCTTAGCAAATCGTATATAAGCATTTCCACGAATTAGTTCAGCACGGTGGAAAAATTTTTCCGCGGTGCTGAACTAAATTCACGGCCATTATCGAAAACTAAGACCTTGGTTCCATGGTACCAGCGTCCACCCGCTGAGAGAGGCTGCATTAGCCGAAAACTTTTAAATACGCAGGGAAAAAACGGGGCAGAATATGGCGAACGTCATAAGCGTAATACCAGGCGACGGCATAGGTCCGGTCATCGTCAAGTCCGCGATAAAGGTATTGGAGGCTACCTCAGAGATTTATGGATTCAAGCTGAGTTTCGTAGAAGCACCAGCCGGCGATGCTGCTAAGAGGGATTTTGGCGAGCCTCTACCAAAGAGCTCGTTTGATAAGATAAGGTCCTCCGATGCATGTTTAAAGGGACCTGTCGGTGAAACGGCAAAGGACGTCATAGTCTTCCTAAGACAGAAGCTAGACCTTTATGCAAACATAAGGCCGTTTAAGACGTTGCCCGGTGTTAGCTCAAAGTGGAAGGATGTGGACCTCGTAATAGTCAGGGAGAACACTGAGGATTTGTACAAATGCGTCGAGGATGTAGGCGAAGAGCACGCAGTTGCTCTTATGGTACTGACCAAGAAGGCATGTTTGAGAATATCGAACGTTGCGTTCCAAATGGCGGAGAGTAGAAGGAAGAAGGTGACGCTTATCCATAAGATAAATGTGTTGAGGAGCTTTGAACTCTTCAGAAAGGCGGCGCTCGAGGTTGCTAGGTCTTATCCATCCGTAATCATAGAGGAAATGCTCGTCGATAATGCGGCGTATCAGCTCGTGACAAACCCGCAGAGGTTTGATGTGATGCTCACCACGAACATGTTCGGCGACATACTGAGCGATGAGGCGGCGGGCGTAGTCGGTAGCTTAGGCTTAGCGTACTCGGCCAATGTGGGGGACGAGTTCGGCCTGTTCGAGCCGGTCCACGGAACAGCACCAGACATTGACCCGCTGTATGCTAACCCCATAGCCCAGATCATGGCTTCAAAGATGATGCTTGAGTGGCTCGGTAGGAAAAAGGGTAACGCGGCCATGATAGAAGCGGCAAACGGCTTAGAGAATGCTGTGTTCTACTTGCTACAAGACTCGAAGAGCCTGACACCTGATTTAGGCGGCAGGGCAACTGTAGAGGACGTGACAAAAAGGCTCATTGATGTTTTGCTGAAAGAAAGATGCAAGCTATGATGTTGTGTTGTATATTATCAAATTTTTCTCTTCCAGTATTTCCCTCAGCTTTTGCACGGCTTCATAGACCTCTCGTTCATACTTAGCACCGGTGCAAACAAGCTTGCCGCTGGCGAACATTAGTATGACCACCTTGGGTTGCTCCATCCTGTATATTAGACCTGGGAACTGTTCTGGCTCATACATGACGTTCTCCAGCTCCGCAGCAGCTCTCTCCAAGTCTATCCTACCATGAAGGTCGACGCTTGCCACTATGTTCTGTATCTCTATTTGTGGCTCTTCCTTAATCAGGAAGCCCTCCTTCTTCAGAAGCTTAACCACGGTCTTAACGGCTTTGATTGACTCCTCCTCGCTCTCCGCTCCGGTACATACCATCTTACCACTGCTGAAGATCAGCGTGGCTGTCTTAGGTTTCTGAAGTCTGAAGACAAGACCGGGGAATTGCGCCGGCTTGTATTCAACATCTGGGAAGCTCCTCTGTATTTGGGATAGGTCAAGCCTCTGGAAAAGCGTCACACTGGCTACAACATTCTCTATCTTTATTGTTGGCTCAGGCCCCTTTGGCATTACAATACTCTCCGTGGTTATTTAAATAGTATTTAAAAGCTCGGCTTATAAACATTGCTAAGTCCTTTATAAGTTGACGGACTCCGCAATAGCTTTCCAGCGGTCTTGCGGAAACTGGCTTAATTTTAGGCCGAATTCCGTTTCAAATTCCTTTATAAGGGCCTCCTTTACGTCTTCCATTCCGGGAGAGGTACCTAAAAGCTCCTTGATGGAGGTCATCACTTCAGGCTGCATGCCGCACGGCCTTATGCATCTAAAATAACTCATGTCTGGGTTTATGTTCAGAGCAAATCCGTGGAAAGCGACCCAATTTCTGATTGCTATACCTATCGACGCTACCTTCTTTTCGCCGACCCATACGCCCGGATAGCCCTCCTTGGTGCCAGCCTCTACGTTGAACCTGCGCAAGGTCTTGACCAAAACTTCCTCCAGCTTGTGGACATACTGCTTGACGTCCAATCCCATGAGGTCTAAGTTTATTATCGGATAGCCTACAAGTTGTCCCGGACCATGATATGTAACGCCACCACCTCTTTCAACCCTGAAAACCGGCACCTTTGCCTCCATTATGTCGTCCGCCGAAGCCCTTCTGCCAAACGTGAACACATGGTCATGCTCCACGAGCAACAATACATCTGGAATCTCGAGAGAAGATCTTAGCTCTACAAGCTTGAGCTGAAGTCTCCAGACGGGCTCGTACTTGCAAAAACCTAGGTCAACAAGGAAACCTTTCCTCAACGTAGGATGCACCGTCCCATAAACATCAAACGTATGACTCCTCAAATGTTCAGCGCATGTATAGCTTTCTTCTTCACGGCATCCGCGGCCTCTCCTATTGCCTCTAAGAATGTCGGATGGGGATGAATTACGTTGCTCAACTCATCGACCGTTATGCCCATTGATATTGCGAGGGCGGCCTCGCCTATGACGTCGGTGGCTCCATGTCCGACTATCTGAACACCAATCACCTTCTCGTTGGATCTATCCACCACAACTTTTGCGAAACCTTCTGTATCGCCCGATATCTTCGCCCTTCCCAAGGCCGTAAACGGAAACTTGCCGACAACAACATCGATGCCCAATGCCTTTGCTTCTTCCTCTGACATTCCCACGACCGCAACTTCTGGGTCCGTGAAAAGTGCAAGCGGCACAGGTGGAAGTTCGAGGTTCGTTTTATGGCCGGCCATCGTCTCAGCGGCTATCAAACCCTGTCTCGATGCCTTATGCGCAAGGAATGGAGGACCTGTGGCATCGCCGGCTGCGAATATACTATCAACGGAAGTCCTCATGGTAGAGTTCACGATTACAAAACCCTTCTTGTCCAACTCCACACCGAGATCTTTCAACTCATAGTTCTGGGACGGTGATTTCTTGCCGACTGTTACGAGTACATACTCCACGTTGATGGGCAATGTCTCACCATTTTTAATGACGTCCACAGATACCTGTCCATCGGCGTACCTGTATGCTGACACGCGAGAGTTGGTATGCACCTCAACACCGAGCTTCTTCAAGTTTCTTTGAACAACGGCTACGACGTCCTTGCTGATTCCTGGGAGTAACTGGTCCATTATCTCGACAATTATGACCTTCGTGCCCATCTTTGCGAAGGCCGTTCCAAGCTCAAGGCCTATTGCACCTCCACCTACTATCAGCATACTTTTTGGCACGATTTCTAGGTCGAGCAGATCCTTTGAACTTAATATGCGCCTACCATCATACGGGATATTTGGAAGGCCTGCATCTTCAGCGCCCACGGCCCAGAGTATGCTATCGGTTTTGATCGTAGTCTCAGAAACTTCAGTCCTGATCTCAACTTCATTGGGCGATCTCAACTTCGCTGTGCCCTTGATTGTTTGAACACCATTCTCCTTAAGCAGGTAAGATATTCCATCCCTCAAACTCGCAACCACTTTCTTCTTCCAATTCTGCAACTGCTTGAATTCCATGGATAGTCCTTGGACCTTTATACCGAATCTATCGAGCCTCCCAATCTTCCAGAACATGTCCGCCACGCTTACAAGAATTTTCGATGGGATGCAACCATAGTTGAGACATACACCGCCCAAGTTGTCCTTTTCCACAAGAATTGTCTTTTTATGTAGCTGGCCTAACCTTATCGCCGCAACGTATCCGGCTGGACCTCCACCAATAACTACCGCATCAGCCTCCAAAGGAATCAACCCTTGAGACGCTATGGAATAACTCTGCGGCCATATATGAGCTTCTCATTAAAGGTGCCGAGGCCACACCCTTAAAGCCTAAAGAGAGAGCTATGTCCCTCAACCTTTCGAATTTTTCAGGAGGGACGTACTCAACGACTGGCATATGCCGCTTGGTAGGTCTAAGATACTGCCCCAAAGTCAAGATGTCAACCCCAACAGATCTTAAGTCCAACATGGCTTCCACGACCTCCTGCTCGGTCTCGCCAAGGCCGAGCATCAAAGACGATTTCGTGTATATGTTATTGTCTAACTCTTTGACGGTCTTTAGGACATTAATGGACAGGTCGTAGCTCGCCCTCCTATCCCTGACGATTGGTGTCAACCTCTTAACAGTTTCCAAGTTATGGCCGATAACGTCCGGCTTCGAGTTCACCACAACCCCAATTGCGTCTTTATCGCCCCTAAAATCAGGTATGAGTACTTCAACCTTTACATTCGGGCTTGTCCTCTTGATGGCTCTGACGGTCTCAGCGAATATCCAAGCACCTCCATCACGTAGGTCGTCCCTGCAGACAGAGGTTAGGACGACGTAATTCAGGTTTAGTTCACTCACGGCCATGGCTACCCTCTCCGGCTCAGATGCATCGACGCACCCCATTGGGTTTCCTGCTTTGACTGCGCAGAACCTGCATGAGCGGGTGCACGTATCGCCCAACAACATTATCGTCGCTGTACCACGGCCCCAGCACTCTGCAACGTTTGGACATAACGCTTCCTTGCATACTGTAAAGAGGCCTTTGCTTCTCAAAACATAATTTACACGATTGTATATGGTGCCTGAGGGAATTTTTGTCTTTATCCATTTGGGCTTTCTTTCTACATACATTCTTCTTAACGTGGAGGCTCGAGAATTATTAATGTTTAATCCGTTCCCAGTTAAACTTAATACGTATTTTTGTGAACAATTTTAACAAAAGATTGCTGAGGGAATGTTGGGGGGCATGCGTTCATGCTTCATGAGAGGTCGGCTGGCGCTGTCGTATTTTACTGCGAGGATAAATGCATCGAATATCTACTCTTGCTTTACGGCGCCGGACACTGGGATTTTCCTAAGGGAAATATAGAAGAGGGAGAGGAGGAAGTCGAGACCGTGAGGAGAGAAATTTTTGAGGAGACCGGTATAAAGAACATAGCCTTTGTGCCCGGGTTCAGGCATGAAATAAGGTACTTCTACAGAAAAATGGGCGACGTTGTCAATAAGAAGGTCGTATTCTATCTTGTTAGGTCTTATGAGAAAGAGGTCAGGCTATCCAGTGAACATAAGGATTACGTGTGGTTAGACTATGAGAATTCCCTAAAGAGACTCACGTATAATACCGCAAAGGAGACGTTGATTAGGGCTCACGACTTCCTAAAATCCATAGGCGGGTGTCCGTAAAATATTATTAACCGCCATATTTCTAAAGGCATAAGGTTGATTCCGCAATGGATGCGGTTTTAAAAAAGCTGGCTTTGTTCGTTGTCATAACAGTGCTCGTCGCTTACTTAATGCCGACGATTTACGCGCAACAGGACCTCTATGTCCATGTAGTTGATGCTGACGGTAAGCCAAGGGGAAATGTCGAGGTCAGAGTCGTCAGAGAAGGGTTCAGCCGTATCTTCATAACGAACAGCACAGGCCATGCAGTATTCAAAGATCTAGCAAGCGGCACGTATACCGTCGAGGCAGTGATCAGAGACGTTGTTGTGGCACAAAAGGTCGTGGAGTTTCCGAGAGAACAGTACGTGGAGCTCGTCCTCGGAGTATCGCCCCTTGAGGTAATCGTTCTGGATACAAAGGAAAAGCCCGTTCAGGGCATAACTGTGAAGATAAAGGATTCTGGTGCCCATGTTAGCCTAAGCGGGAAAACTGATGAATTTGGTAGCATATATTTCTCCGATATACCGTACTCCTCGCTCAGTGGTATAGGAAACTATACAGCTGAGGCTTTCGTGGACAGCATAGCCGTTGCTAAATCGGAGTTCTCCGTACCGGAGAAAACCTTAGTCAAATTATCAGCAAAGCTCGTGAACCTGAACGTCACAGTTACGAATATGGAGGGTAAAAAGGTCTCGCAGGTAAACGTGACGATAAGGTCCGGAAACTTTAGCAGAAGCCTCACTGGGCCTGAGGGGTTCGTATCGTTCCAGAACATCCCATCGTCAGAGCTTGTGCCGACACGCTCTTACACGATAGAGGTCACGAGAACTGTCCTCACGAAACCAATAACAATCTATAGGGAAAACAGGAGCGTTATACACGACGTAGCTTTGGATGTGGTCGCTAGCTTAGGCACGCTGAAGCTTAGGGTCGTGGACGATGAGGGGAAACCGGTTAGGGGCGTAAACGTTAAGATAAGTCACGGACTTCTCGCGAACTTTACCGTTTTGGAAACCGATGCCGACGGCACCATCACACTCTACAATGCGCCCTTCTCAACGCCGCCTAGCAATGTAGGCGATTATACTCTGATGATATTCAGGGGCAATTCATACATGGGTAAGCTTGTTACGAAAGTAACATCTGCCCTCGTCGAAGAGACGTTTGTGATGAAACTTTCTAGAACAGTACTAACAGTAACGGATTATGAGGGTGTACCGCTTGCTGGCGTGGTACTGAAGGCCAGGGATATCACCTCAGGCATTGAGTATGAGAAGACTACGGAAAACGACGGACGTGTAGAGCTGAAAATACTCCCGGGTCCGTATGAGGTTACATTCAACTACATGGGAAAGTCCGTTTATTCTAGCGTTATGAATCTGGGCGAAGGTGCCATTAACATAAGGTTGAATTCGGTCAACTATCCGGTGACGGTTACCGTGGTAGATTCGCTCGGCACTCCAATAGGCGGTCTGACACTCCAAGCTAACTTCGACGGAAAACGCGTATATGACGGGGTCATTGATAAAAAAGGCATAAGGCTGAGCGCGCCATATCCGGGTGAACTTGCCATCTCAGTGTTTATGGATGGAAAACTCTTGCAAAAGCGCATAATTCAGTTAACAGGCCCTGAAGAACTCAGGATAAGAATAGGCGATAAGCTCAGCATAGGCGGGTCGTTGGTGGATGTGGCGTTAATCGTTCAGGTCATAACACTCGTGTCATTCGTTGCATCCCTATCAGGCCTAGCATACGTACTTTTGAGCTGGTGGAGGGGTAAAGCTTATAGAAAAACCTAGTTTTACGGCAATACGCTGGCATTTTTAACCGACAAACATTATTAAGCCTGTAATGTAGACTATCTATACCGTGGCTCAATATTCTTACAGAGCACAACAGACGTCTTTGGAAGACTGGGCGAATGGTGGAGAGAAGACGTTATATCTGTTATCGTCAGCCTACGACGGCCATACAGGTAAAGCATACCTTAAGATGCTCGACCCTGAAAAGAACGAGGTACTTATTCTTTATGATGAAAGCGGGCATAAGCCGTATTGCTATTCGAAACTGAGTATTGAGGAGCTTTCCAACAACCAAGAGCTGAAGGCTAGAGGGGCCGTAGGGTTCGCTGAAGAAAAGAAGTACGACCTTTTGCATGACAAGGAAGTCACCCTAACAAAGATTATCGCTAACGACCCCCTTGCAATCGGGGGAAGGTCTAATTCGATAAGGGAGTTCATCATGGCTTGGGAGGCGGACATACCTTACCATCTCTGCTACCTGTACGACAAGGGCTTGATACCAGGCATGCCCTATACGATTACCGATGGAAGGCTTGACATGGTAACAGCCAACGATTGGACCGTTAACCAAATAATGAGTATGGCCAAACATCTTGCCGAGGCGAAGGGTGAAGATGCCGAAGAAGTTCGAAGATGGCTCTCGATTCTGGAGGCACAATACCCGAAGATAAAGCATGTTTCCATCGATATAGAAGTCCTAGCGCCAGTAACTACCAGAGTTCCCTCACCGAGCAAGGCCGAAGACCCTGTCGTGGCAATATCGTTCGTCGGATCCGATGGTTTCAAGGCCGTATTTCTGCTAAAAAGAGAAAAAACCACTACCAACACTACTACCGATGAGGGGTTCGAATTAAAGCTCTTCGACGATGAAAAGAACATGTTGCGTGAGGCGTTCAACGTAATAAGCTCGTACCCTATGGTTGCCACGTTCAACGGTGACGACTTTGACTTGCCATACTTGAAGAACAGGGGCGATAAGCTTGGCATACCTAAGGAAGAGAATCCAATAATCATTAGCAGAGAGGGGGCAACATTACGCAAAGGAATACATGTAGATCTTTACAGGCTATTCCTGAACAAGTCCGTACAGGTATACGCTTTCGACAACAAATATCGGGAGAACACGCTGGAGGCGATCTCAAGAGCGCTTGTAGGAAAAGGCAAGGTGGAGCTAAACAAGCCGATGAGCGAATTGAGTCTAGAGGAATTAGCTAGGTACAGCTTCTGGGACGCCGCGTTGGTCCATGAGCTACTGACCTTTAATGACTCGCTTCTGATAAAACTACTCATAATCTTGGCGAGAATAAGTAGAATGCCCATCGAGGACGTATGCAGGCATGGGGTCTCGGGATGGATAAAGAGCCTGCTCTACTATGAACACAGAAGGAGAGGCTACCTGATACCGAGACAGGATGAATTACTCCAAGAAAAGGGAGCCACCACGACCAAGGCGGTTATTGAGGGCAAGAAGTACAGGGGTGCTTTGGTTGCAGAACCAATGCCTGGTGTACACTTCGGAGTCACGGTCCTAGACTTTGCAAGCCTGTATCCCTCAGCCCTCAAAGAGTGGAACCTAAGCTACGAAACTGTGAGATGCGTCCATGAAGAGTGCAAAGACAACATCATCCCAGAAACTGGCCATTGGGTTTGTAAGAAAAGGCGCGGCCTCCAAAGCCTCGTGATAGGCGCGCTGAGGGATATAAGGATTGGCTGGTATAAACCAAAGAGCGGTGACAAGACGCTACAGCCCGAAGTGAGAAGCTGGTACGAGGTCGTCCAGCGCGCTCTGAAGGTTTTGCTTAATGCCAGCTACGGCGTATTCGGATTCTCCAACTTCCAGCTTTATTGTCCGCCCGTAGCTGAGAGTACTGCGGCGATAGGAAGGTATGCATTCAAGATGACTTTGAAGAAGGCCAAAGAGTTGGGAATACAGGTAGTTTACGGTGACACGGATTCTCTCTTCCTGAAGACGAACAATCCGAAGCTCATAGAGGAACTCATCTCTTGGGCGAAGAATACGCTAAGGCTGGATCTCGAGGTTGACAAGGTTTACAGGTACGTGGTCTTCTCAACAAGAAAGAAGAACTACCTTGGCGTGACGACAAAAGATGTTGTGGATGTCAAGGGTCTGACTGGGAAGAAGAGACATATACCAACATTCATAAAGGAGGCCTTCGATAAAATGCTGGAGGAATTCAAGAAAGTACAGACAGAAGAGGACTTCGAGCGGGCAAAGCAGAACTTGCAAAACCTCTTGAGAACTTGGTACTATAAGCTGAAGAATGGGCAGTTTGAATTGGATGACCTAGCGTTCAGGGTCATGCTCTCTAAGATGCCCGAGAAGTACACGAAAACGACACCCCAGCATGTCAAGGCGGCAAGGAAACTGGAGGCGATCGGCATACAGTTGTCGGCCGGAGACATAATAAGCTTTGTGAAAACCAAGGATAAGGACGGCGTTAGACCGCTCCAGCTTGCAAGACCAGAGCATATTGACGTTGAAAAGTATATCGACTACATGAGGTCGACATTCGAGCAAGTTCTGGATGCACTCGGCATAGACTTCGATAAGATGGTAGGCGTTAGTAGCTTAGAAAGTTTCATGTAACCTAACACGGCTTAAAGCGCTAGCCTTTAATCCAAGATTGCTATTAGTGATTGAATCGGGGTAAGCGATCTTTGGAGCGAGGGGCTGAGGGCATAATTGAGGAGATAAGGAAAGATGTGGAAAGGGGATCAGCAGAACTTGCGGTTAGGGCTATAGATGCCTTTATCGCTCTAGCAGACTATGTACGCGTAGATTCTGCAGAAGGGCTCAGACAATCGGTCGTCATGCTGGCACGCCAGATAGCGGACTCCAGACCTTCGATGTTCTCTTTAAGGAATGTCGCGTTTGAGATAGCTTTCAAGTTTGTTGAGGCTTCACGGTATGTGGATAACCCTCAAATTCTCAAAGAGTTGCTGAAACAGATAGCCGCAACTGTGTTTGAGGAGTATAGGGTCGCGGTCGAAAGACTCAGGAGGTTTGGGCGTGACCTACTTTCCGGATTTAGCAGCGTTGCAACATTAAGCTATAGCTCAACGGTCTTAGCAGTCCTTAAGGAGGTCGGGAAGAAGGTTAAGGTTTACGTGGCAGAATCTAGGCCCCTCTTCGAAGGCAGAAAGATGGCTGCAGCCCTAGCGGAATCCGGAATCGAAACCGTGCTAACGACGGATGCCGCAATCGGCTACATGTTAAAAGAGGCAGATGCAGCACTTGTTGGAGCGGATTCTATCCTCATGAATGGTTCTTTCGCTAATAAGGTCGGTACGTTTCAGCTAGCATGCACCTCCAAGTTTCTGGGAAAACCGTTCTACGTTATCTCCACCACGTGGAAGACCCTTCCCACATTAGAGTATTCGGAGGAGGAGCACGCCGCTGAAGAGGTACTGCCGGCAGAATCACCCCCTAACCAAAAGATAAAGGTAAGGAACCCCTACTTCGAGGTTGTGCCTGCAGAGCTCGTGACCGCATACATAACAGAGGAAGGTGTGCTAAAGCCGAGCCAGATTGTTGAACTCATAGAAGCCAGGCTCAAAAAGTATAGAGAGATGGAAAAGATTGTTTACGGTTAGTATGCGGGATGTGATGGTTGTTGTTACGTGTTGAAAAAGTTATTGTGGGACCACTGTCGAGCAATTCTTACCTCGTGTACGATTCTGACGTGAGGGAGGGAATTATAATCGATGCTGGTGGCGATGGTGACAAGATAGTAGCGCTTGTGGATAATGCTGGCGTTAGGGTCGGCCATCTATGCGCCACACATGCGCATTTTGACCACATACTAGCGGTCGATTATGTTAGGGATGTTCTTGGTTGCAAGTTCTTGATGCATAAGGATGATGTATGGTTGTTGGAGGTAGCTGCTAAAAGTGCAAGAAAATACATAGGTGATGACGTACCTAACATATCCGAGCCGGACGGTTACCTGTACGATGGATATATGTTGGAGATTGGCCAGCACTTACTTAGAGTTTTGCATACCCCCGGACACACTCCCGGAAGTGTGTCAATCGTAGGCGATGGGTTCGTGTTCACAGGCGATACACTATTCGCTGGTACAGTTGGCAGGACGGATTTTCCCGGCGGCAACGCTGAACAGTTGGCGGACTCTCTATCCAAAAAGTTGATGTCGCTGCCAGATGATTACGTGGTGTATCCTGGACACGGAAGACCAACCACGATAGGCGCTGAAAGGAGAGGCAATCCATTCATAAATCTGACCAAGCGTTGAGTGCCGGAGAACATCTTATGCTGAACAGCTTAGAAGAGCTGGCAAAGACGATAATCTCGTGTAAGAAGTGCTCCAGACTCGTACATCATAGGTTATATGTGGCTGAGAACAGGCCAAAGAGGTATTTGAACGAGGAGTATTGGGCAAAGCCTATACCGGGTTTCGGTGACCCTAACGCAAGGCTCTTAGTCGTCGGCCTTGCACCGGCCGCTCATGGGGGAAACAGGACCGGGAGGATGTTCACGGGTGATTATTCCGCTGAGACCCTGATGAAAGCCCTGCATTCTGTAGGCTATGCATCTCAGCCCTACAGCATCAATAAGAATGATGGACTTAGGCTCAAGGACGTTTACCTCACCGCTATCGTTAGATGCGTACCACCAAAAAACATGCCTTCGAGAGAAGAGATCGAGAATTGTTCAGTATACCTAAAGAATGAGTTCTTCCTTCTCAAGAATGTAAGGGTAATGGTCGCGCTCGGCATGATAGCGTTCAATACTTGTGTAAAAATTTTGTCAAAACTTGGTGTTTCAATACCGAGGCCTGCTCCGAAGTTTTTACACGGAGCCGTTTATAGGTTTGAAGGAGAGTTGTTCGGTAGGACCGCACCGTTGCTCATCGCATCCTACCATCCCAGCAGACAAAACACGCAGACAGGTAGGTTGACGCAGAGTATGCTGAATGACATATTCAAAAAGGCGAGACGGATGACTCTTGTCTGAGTGCTTAGAATTTTTGCACAATAATCAGGGTGAAAAATATTTTAATTGTGGTACACACTCAGGGCAACACGAAATTGAGTGAACCCATATCCAAGGAATCTGCGGAATTCTTGCGGTTGCTCAGCGTTTCCACCTTCGTCATAGGCCTTGGCATATCTTCAGGCATATACTTCGTCCCGATACAGGCTGAGATTCTTGGCGCATCTTACATGGAGATAGGTATGCTCGGCTTCGTGAGGGCTTTGCCGTATACTTTCCTACCAGCCCTTGTCGGACATTTTTTAGCAGGTGCCAATAAAGTCAGGCTATACTTGATTTGTCCCATAATGGCTGTAATTTTTTATACCGTTGTCTCGCTGATTAAGAGCGTACCCGCGATTATTGCGGCTCAAATTCTGATAGGTCTGGCATTTGTTTTCTACTGGCCTGTAGGGGAAACGATGGTTGCTGCGAGCTCGACTGTTCAGAATAGGGTCAAGGCATTTGCAATCTATAGCATATCGTGGAACGCTGGTTATCTGCTCGGACCCAGTATCGGAGGCTACGTAGCTGAGAATTTCGGCATATATGCCGCATTCTGGTTATCCTTGGCAATATTGGTGGCCGCGATACCGATGGTCCTTTTGCTGAGACAGCCGATTGTCTTAGAGCAAAAAGAACCGGGTGAAAAAGGGGATGGAAAAATTTCCCTCCTCAAACTCGCTCCATTCTACAGCATGCTTGTTATACAGTCTATGGTCTACGCGACGCTCTTAGTAATATTTCCCAATTATGCTTGGGATTTGGGAGTAAGTGAGTTTTACGTCGGAACGATATTCACAGTCTTCAGTATCGCTAGGCTAACATCATTTTTGGTGGTGGGAAAGGTGTTTAGGTCACAACCAAGGTTTGCCTTCACGATGTCTTCCGTATTTTTTGCTATTCCAATGCTCTTGATAGCATGTTTCCCGTCTTTGGTCGTTTTTTACGTCGCCGTTGCGATGTATGCTGCAACGTTGAGTTACTTTACGTCCTTACTCTTTAACACGCTAACTTGTAATGTGCCCGCCGAGAAGTATGGCTTTGTTGTAGGCCTTTACGAGGGGATTTTCGGCTTCGGTTTCGCATTCGGTCCGTTGCTGGCCGGATACGTGTCCGAGGTCATAGGTTTACGGGAAAGCTTCCTCTTACAAGCAGTCATGGCCGCAGCGATGTCATGCATCGCAATCGCCTCAGGGGCCGAAAGGAGGCAAAAAGGATAGAAAATCTTATTAAACCAATTGATTGGTTACTTTTTTGAGGGGGCTATGGTAAAGTTTGGTTTACACCTGACTGTCCTACCCGTGGCGGATCTGGTACATGCCGGCGTGCTTGCCGAAAAATACGGCTTTACGTCCGCATGGGTTCCAGATCACTACACGGATATGCCACCTTCAGGTGATAAAGTCGACCCTTGGGTAACCCTAACCGCCATAGGTGTGCAGACAAAGAACATGAAGCTTGCAACTGATGTGACGGACGTTATCAGGGCACATCCGACAAAAGTTGCGCATATTGCGGCTACGCTCGACGAATTGACCGGCGGCAGGGTAATACTCGGGCTTGGAGCCGGTGAAGCGATGAACATAGTGGCTTACGGTTTACCATGGGAAGATCCAGAAACGAGGGTTTCGAGGTTAAAGGAGGCAATCGAGGTAATCAGACTCTGCTGGAAGTCCAGCAGGGCAAGCCCTGTCAACTTTGAAGGGAAGTTCTACAAGCTTAAGAACGCTTGGATAGATCAAGTTCCTGTACAGAAGCCTGCCCCGCCAATATACGTGGGCGCATTGGGATCTCCAAGATCTCTCAGTTTGGTAGGGGAGGTTGCTGATGGTTGGAAGCCTTGGCTTGCCACACCTGAGCTCTACCAGAAAAGGCTAGAGATAATAAAGGATGCTGCAAAGAGGGCAGGAAGGGATTTCGAGAGCATAGACAAGATTGCCTTCATCTACACTGCCGTAACAGACGACCCGAAAATGAGGAAAGCCGCGGTTGATGCCATAAAGCCAGAGATCATAATGTTAACACATAGAAAGACTTTGAAGGAGCTTGGATTTGAGGTGCCGATACCCGAGACCGTAGATTACTCCTACCAGAGGGCACCACCCATCGAGCAGGTTGTCGAGTATCCAAGAAAGGCTGCCGAGGCCATGCCTGACAAAATAGCTGAGAAGTTCTTGGCTGTAGGAACACCAGATGAGGTGATTGCGGGCATAGAGAAGTTCCTAAAGGCTGGAGCGAAGAACGTTGTCATAAAGGACTTGGTCGGCCTCTACGTAACTGGCGACGTTAGGAAGCTGGAGGAGCAGATAAAGCTCATAGGCGAGAAGGTCATACCATACTTCAAAGGAAAGTAGCAACGGTTCGCCTTTTTTTATTTTTTATTTACGCATACTATTCGGAAGAGAGCAGCATGCCTCGATTGTCGGTCCTGGAATTGATGTGTAAGGCACAGTGATCCTGTCAACCAGACCTCTGCGTATCAGCTCGTTTTCAAGGGTTTGCGTATAACTGCCCCTGACCCTCATGCAACCTAGAGCAAGTTCCGTGTTCTCCAACTTTTTCCTAGCAGTAGCAAAAAGGTTCACTAAATCGCTGATTGATGGTGGCTTGACATGAGCCATGGGCGTACCTTCTATCGGAACCAGTACCAAAAATATTAAAACGTAAGGGTCGTAATCCCTCAGCACATCAATGGCCTCGTATTCCCAAGAAATTTTACCATAATCCGAGCCTACAGTTATATGTGGCGAGACGTAACGCGGACCGTACGTGTAAATCGTATCAAGTGCTTTCAATACGTCATCCTTGCTTAACTTTGTATGCATGACTTTCCTTAGAACGCTATCGCTGAGAACGACGTAGAATTCTGTTATATCTATTCCGGAGTCCTTTAGCTGGGTCGCACCGTCTTTATCTAAAACACCAGGATGTATGCTGAGCGTCAGACCCAAATCTCTCTTCGCATACTTTATGGCCTCGATGTAAGATTCAAACGGCAACCTACCTTCCTTATTAAAACCGCCGCTGATTAGGCATCCTATACCACCTCTTTCCTTCAACCTTTTACAAAAGGACAGAAACCTGTCAGGATTCTCTATCTGTACCATCGTCCTCAAGACAAGACCGCGGCAATAGTCGCATTTCAGATCACATTTACTGCCAGTTATGGACACCGTAGGGTATTTCGGGTGGGGTACGTATACCTTAGGCACGGCACATAAACCCATCTTCCATCTAAAAACCTTTTTCTAGCTTGTTGAATTTTAACCGTCTATTCCTGAAGAAGGCTTTCCATCTGAACTCGGAGTATCGCTTCAGGTCTATGTCTGCAACCAATATTTCTTCTTCCTTACCTGCCTTCGCCTTTATCAGCCTCTCTTCCGTGAACATGTTTTCGCCACTATAAGGTCTCACGATAAACTCATCCATGTTCGCAACGTCTTCGGGCACGACAATTATGCTGTGTCCTCCGTATCTCGGTTCCAACTCAAAATCTGCGTAAACTAATCGTGATTTAACCCATTCGGCAGTGTTAACACCCACTATGGGCATCCAATTCTCCCAAGAGCGAACTAAAATTATGCGATGCCAAAGATGGATTACGTTCGCGTTCCAATTTGAGACAACGAATATTATATCGGCCCCCATCATACTCAGCATCGACATGGGTTCTGGGTAGATTATCTCGGAGCATCTCAATATTCCTACTTTACCATGAAAGGTATCGTGTAACGGTAAAGAATCTACTGGTTCAAAAAGCCCTTCCTCGAAAACCCAAAGGAGTGTGGTCTTGCCCTGCCTACCTATCACTTCACCCTCAGGGCTTATGAGTATGCATGCGCTCCCATACTTGCCGGCCTGTGTTTTTTGGAGCATCGTGGCTATAACGTAAGAGTTTATTTCTCGAGCCTTCTTGCAGAGCTCCTTCTCGCCTGTTGATGGATATCCCTCTGGAAAAGCAGCTATATCGACCTCCAACTTCGCCACACTATCGAGCAGCTCAAGCGCTCGAGGCAAGTTCTTTTCGGTGAATAGCGCTCCGGCGGGTTTAGCCTGTATTGCAGCCACCCTGACCAAACACTATCAGCCGGTTCCTTTTTGAATGAATCTTTTATAAAAATTTGAGTAAACTTATTATGAAGTGTTTACCCCCTATACCTAACAGGAGTGTGTATATTATGGGCGTTCTACCAGGTCAGAAATTCGTATGGCTCAAAGCAAAAAGCGACCCGAACGTACCGTCTGACTCCGTCGTAATAAACAATAAGTACATGGCGTTGCTCAAAGTACCCGAGAACGAAGCTGTGGAGGTAGTGTATGAGGGCGAGCTTCTATTCAAAGCCAACGTTAAATACGATGCTAACGTGCAAAGAGGTTACGCGTTCATAAACAAAAATAAAATGGTTGAATTCAAGATACCGGAAGAAGAGGCCGTCATCATCGCAGAGCCGAGGGAAAAAGCTGAGTCTGAGTGACGTCATAATTCTGCTGAAGTTTGATACGTCTCTTGTATCACAACATCATTTTCTTTAATTTCTTTTAAGAAGATCTCCGGTTCTATGCATCCCTCTGGTGCGAAGACACCTTTTGCTTTCACTTGTCCGCGTCCTAACATTATGGCACCTATCACAGCGGATATGGCGGTAGCAAACTCATGTCCGACGTCGGAGAATTTGTACACGTATTTCGTTGGATTTTTGCCCTTCTTTCCGCTAACCGCTATCCTCATCTCGAAGAGGGGTTCCGCGGCATCGAACTTGAAGAGTTCCATAGCGATGTCCATCGGCAATGATGCAAAGCGCGCCATGATGAAGTCTCTTGGTGATACCTTAACACCTTTAACGTTTATGGGCTCGAGCTGCACGAGCTGCAGTTTGTTCAGCATCCTGTAAATCTCGACAACCTCACCGGGCACCATTCCGGCTTTGCACGTTACTTTCTTTGCCTTTATGTATCTTGGGATAGTTACGGGCTCCGGGTGGCCTACATGGTAGACCTCCACGTTACCGAGCTCGAGAAAGTCCTGAACCTCCCTTCCGTCAACCATTGGTACGACTTCCTTCCAGTCTCCGTTTTCATAAGTTAACACCTTTCCGCTAGTGACGTTGAACATGTGAGCAGTAACCGCCTCAGAGGCAACTCCGGCTGCTGTCGTGAAGATCCAAGAGACGTCTATACTTTCAACTTCGTCAAGCTTCGATGCACCGTATTTTGCCAGAACGTTCGAAAGACCGGGTGTCGAGCCCAGACCTATAACGACGCTAATGTTCTTCCTCTTTGCTTCATCGAAAAGTGCTTTGTCCTCAAGAACTTCCTTAGAGGGTAGCGGGTCGTCCATTATATCCACAAAGTTAACACCAGCCTCAACCGCAGCCTTCACTATCGGCACACCGAATTTATAGTAAGGACCTACACAACCCACAACCACATCTGCCTTCTGCATCTGGGCAATCAGCGATGGGCGGTCTGTTACGTCCACCTTCAGGGCTTTGGCCTTCTTTATTTTGCTGGCCAGCTTCTCAGCCTTGTCTACGAGTATGTCTCCCAGGACCACTTCGTCCACGTCTGGATATTTTGCTAGGTGCTCGGCTACTTCAGAACCTATTGTCCCCGCTCCGCCTAGTACAAGTACACGCATATCTCATCACTCAACAAAAAATAAAAAAGTGTTTTTTATATCATTTTGTCGACTTCTTCGATGGCTTTGTCCAGTATGTCGATTGCCCTGTCTACCTCGTCTTCAGTCACGACAAGCGGCGGCATCAGCGTTATGTTGTTGGCAGCGAATGTGGATACTAACAACCTCCTCTCAATACATTTAACGGCCACGATCTTGCTCGGTATCTTAGCACCCTCCTCATGCCAGAAGTAGAACCTGTCCTGTGGGAATATCGGCTCTTTCGTCTCCTTGTTCTTTACCAGCTCTATACCCCATATGAGTCCCATTCCGCTTACATTTCCTACAGATTTGTGTCTGTCTTGGATACCTTTGAGCCCCTCTTCGAGTCTCTTGGCAATCTTCCTTGCGTGATCAGGTATGAGCTTCTCCTCCTTGTATACGTTTAGTGTTGCGTAGGCTGCGGCCATACCGAGCGGATGGGATGCAAACGTACTCGCGTGCCACCACTTTTTCTCATCAAACCACTTTGCTATTTCAGGGCTAACAGCAACACCTCCAACAGGGATGTGAGAGCTTGTTATACCTTTAGCGAATGTAACTATGTCCGGCTTGATATCCCAGTTCTGGTATCCAAACCAAGGCACAGTCCTTCCGAAACCGCAGATAACCTCGTCATCTATCCAGAGGACTCCAAGTTCCTTCGTTATTTGTCTCAACTGTGGGTTGTACTCAGGCGGCGGGGCGAAAACACCACAGCTTCCCTGCACAACCTCTGTTATGACTGCGGCCACATATGGTTGATAAGCAAGTATCAACTCCTTGAGTACATTGATGCAAGCCAGCATTCCTTTTCTATCCTTGCAGTCAGGGTACGTGTGTCCTAGTGGGCATCGGTAGCAGTGGGGCGGCGGGGCTATCGCAGTGTACGGAAGTATACCACCAACCGGCGTATGAATCTCTGGTGCTTCACCCGGCTTCGTTGGCTTTATTGCCAAGTCTCTCAGGTACGGTATTATGGTGTTAGCAACCGCACCGGCGGTCCAGCCGTGATAGTCATACCACCTAGTAATCACGTAAGGTTTGCCTGTGTAAACCCTAGCTATCATCAGCGCATACTCGACGGCTTCGCTTCCGCTGTTCACGAAGCCGACCCTAGCCATATCTCCCTTGAAAGCTTCCTCTATGAGGAATTTGCAGACCTTCGGCCTCATCTGCTCTAAGAAACCACCTTCATACAGATAGCCGAAGTGGTCGGCGTATTCCTTTATTGCTTGGGCTATCTTAGGATGGTAGGCGCCTGCGTTCGCACAGTGCAGAACCGACATAAAGTCTAGAATCTTAACGTTCTCAGAAGTCACCAGATAAGCGCCCTCTGCTCTTGCTATCGGTAAGGGGGAATATTCCTTCGCCGTTGATATTGGTCTCAGGAAGTACTTCTTGTCCATCTCTATTAGTTCTTCCCAATTTACTTCATCAGGTGGTGTTACAAATTTTGGCATATTACTCCCTCGGAAGTAGGATAGCCCCGAGGCGTATAAAAATCTTACGGGATTCTGTAAAACAACTTATAAAAATTCTCGTGCTTAAAAATGATGAAAACGTGTTATTTGCACACAGCGCCTTCTGATGCTGAGGATGCGTACTTTGCGTATCTTGCTAGCACACCCTTTCCGTACTTAGGCACAGGCCTCTTCCAAGATGCGAGTCTCTTCCTTATTTCGTCCTCGTCAAGCTCAACGTCCAATATCTTCCGCTCCGCGTCAATCTTTACCCAGTCGCCATTCCTAATAACCGCTATCGGTCCTCCCTCGAAAGCCTCGGGAGACACGTGCCCAACCATTAAGCCCCTAGTGGCACCCGAGAATCTACCATCAGTCACTAACGCCACAGATTCTCCCATACCCCTACCCACTATCGCAGACGTGACGCTTAACATCTCCCTCATGCCGGGGCCCCCTTTTGGACCCTCATACCTTATCACGACGACATCTCCCTCTTTGATGTCTCCTTGCTTAACTGCAGCATAAGCATCTTCCTCACAATCAAAGACCTTTGCGGGTCCTTCGTGCTTGAGTTTCTTTACGCCAGAAATTTTCACGACTGCACCATCCGGTGCCAGACTTCCCTTAAGGATTACTATACTTCCCGTTGGGCGTACCGGATCCTCGACTGGCCTTATGACTTTCACGTTCGTAGGTTGGGTAAATTCTTTCAAATTCTCTGCTAAAGTTTTGCCCGTTATCGTTGTAACAGACCCATCGATTAAGCCAGCATCGAGTAACTTCTTCATTATGGCTGGAACACCACCAGCCATATCCAAATCCTGCATTGCATAAGTTCCCCCTGGAATCAGCTCCACGAGTTGTGGCGTCCTGCTACTGATTTCGTCGAAATCATCGAGCGTCAGCTTTATGTCAAGTTCTTTAGCTATTGCCATCAAATGCAGCACAGCATTCGTCGATCCGCCTATTGCTGCATCAACCGCTATGGCATTTCTAAAAGCTTCGTATGTCATGATGTCGCTGGGTTTCAAATCGGTCTCTAAAGCCTTCATGACAGTCTCGCCGGTCTTTTCTGCTATGTATAACCTCCTTACGTCAATCGCAGGTATCGTAGAGCTACCCGGTAGACTCATTCCTAAGGCCTCTATCAGAACCGCCATCGTGTTAGCGGTGTAAAGACCAGCACAAGAGCCAGGGCCCGGGCATGCAACCTTTTCAATTTCATAAAGTTCTTCAAGCGTAATTTGACCCTTGTAATAAGCACCTAAAGCCTCAAACACGCTACCCGTAGCAAAACGCTTACCTTTGCTTTCGCCTACCAGCATGGGGCCGCCGTTTATGAAGATCGATGGAAGGTTCAACCTTGCTAGGGCCATCATCATGCCTGGCTCTATCTTGTCGCAACTGGCAATTGCCACGATGGCGTCGTACTGATGCGCCATGACCATCAGCTCTACGGAGTCCGCTATCACATCACGGCTTGGAAGGGATGCTCTCATGCCCTCATGCGCCATTGCTATGCCATCACATATCGCTATCGTGTTAAATTCAAAGGGCCTACCGCCTGCGCGTCTCACCCCCACCTTCACCCTCTCAGCCAACTCTCTTAGATGTATATGCCCGGGCACTATCTCGTTCCAGCTGTTCGCGATGGCTATGAATGGTCTCGAAATTTCTTCATCTGTCAGCCCTAAGGCCTTAAGCAGCGCCCTATGCGGTGCCCTATCCACACCCTCCGATATTTGTCGACTTCTGTGCTTTAACATAACACTGTCCAACCTAAATTCCCTTCAAAATCAAGCTTTCTCAATCGATATAATGTTTGAGGTGGTTCTCGTAAGTCTGTTGAAAGCTACTTCAGCTATTACCTCGCAGTTACGCACTATACACATAAAGCCCCAGATGACAGTTTTAAGTGATGATGCGAGTCTCTCTCCATTTACCGTCAGTAGCACGTCATCGGTCAGCCTGTCCTGTTGCTCCAGCACATATGAAATGTTATTTAGGATGTCGTTCAGCAGGTCTGCGTCTAGGTTGAGGAGCGCTTTCATCGTCTTGCTAAATAGCGTCTGGATCGTCATGCCAAGCTCTTCCAACTTCTTAGCAATCTCAGGACTTATTTTGAGGGGAGGCTTATATATTGAATTCAACCCCTTTGCTATACTTTCAATTATATCGCCCATATCTTCAAGCGCTTTTGCTACAAGTCGCACACCAGCTGCGTAAATTGGACTATCTATTCCAAGAGCCATACTGAGGTGCCATTTACGTAAAGCTAGGAATATTTGCCTAATCGTTAAAAAGTACAGCTCGTCCACCTTGCTCTCCTGTCTGGTTATCTCGCTGATGTTCACGGGGGTGCCTTCGGATATCGAAGAAACGACCTGATTTAGCATGGAGGCCACTAATATCTGCAACCTTTTCAACATAACCTCGATGGGGAACTTTGATGGGTCTATGAAACTTTGGATGGTCACCATCCTGTATGTCTGCTCTGTGATTTCGAGGCCGGGCAGTCTATCGACGGTCGCTTGAATCTCATTAACCGTATCCGTCGTCAGGGCGTTGTTCGAGATTATCTTTATAATGTCCGCTCCTTGCAGGTACGCACCTATTATAAGTCGTGATAACATACGGTTAGAGTTGCAGAGGTCGTAATTGATCGTGAATATTGTATTTTCTGCTTTTTTGGCCTCGCCTACATCCAAGCGCAAAGAGCCGTCCTCATTCTCTATTAGCGTAACAATGTCCCCGGGCTTTAGGCCCTTTTTCAGCACCCACCTCTTAGGTAAGGATACCGTTAAGGTGGCCGCACCCACTTTTTGCAATTTCCTTATCTCAATCAACCCATCTGTATATATAGCAATTACTATATATAGATAACGTTTAATAATCGTAATTTTTACGAATATTTGATAAAAAATGAGCGCGACAAGAAAAGTCAGGAGAAGTTACGCAAATGGGTACAAGTACTGTTCGAGGTGTAGGACATACCATCTCACTGACAAGGTTAGGTGTCCCTATTGCGGGACATTGCTAAGGAACTCGCCGAGGAAGAAGAAGCAGAGTAGCAACGAAAAGTACGTTGAGGTACCTGCTGAGATACTTCTGACGGTCTAACCTTAAAGGGTTAACAAGTCAGTCAACCTTATTTAAGGTTATATCGATGATGTTTCATTGAATGTCTATGGATGTACATATAGATAGGGAATTCTTGCTGAGCTTGGCCTCTGCGCTCGTGCGGATAAATACGGAGAACCCACCCGGTAGGGAGCTGGAGGCCGCTAGTTTTTTAGCGGAACGGTTAGCGGATCTTGGCATAAAGTCCACAATAGATAGGCTAGACGGTGTTAGAGCGAATGCTGTTTGTATTCTGGAAGGGGGAAGCGCGGGGCCTACCCTACTTTTCAACTCCCACCTAGATACTGTACCCGTAGGTGAGCGGGATAAGTGGCAGGTGGAACCTCTTGGTGGCCTTATTAGGGATGGCAGGCTCTATGGTAGGGGCTCAGCCGATGCGAAAGGTTCGATAGCGGCGATGGCGGCAAGCCTGAAGGCTCTTCTTAACGTTCAGGACAGGATATGCGGTAAAGTTGTGCTCGCTGCGGTCGCCGATGAGGAGGTCAGCGGTATCGGCACTAAGGCGCTTCTATCAAAGTACGGCAAATTCGACTTTGCGGTCGTGGGCGAGCCGACAGGGTTGAGGGTCTGTACCGCCCATAAGGGCAGGCTGGAGGTAAAGGTTAGGGTAAAGGGCAAGCCCGCACATGCCAGCATGCCCCAAGAGGGGATTAACGCCATAATTGCAGCCGTCTCTTACTGTAACGAAATAGAGCAGATGGCTGAGTCGCTATCAAGGGGCAACGGGCACCCTTTGCTAGGTAAGCCAACAGTAGCCGTTACCATGATAAGCGGCGGTATAAAACCCAATGTCATCCCCGATGAATGTGTGCTGATTATCGACCGGAGGCTGATACCGGGCGAGGACCCCGAAGTAGTTAAGGCATCCTTTGAGGGGATCGCATCCAAGCTTATGGTAGAGAGACGCGGCACAGAGTTTATAATATCTATCACACAGTACCATAGGGCTACCGAGGTTAGCGCTTCTGAGCCGATAGCCCAAGCGGCCTTGGAGGCCGTTTCGAGGACGCTTAAGGTTAAGGCTGAGCCGTCCGGCCTTCCGGCCTATACGGACCTCGGATGGATAGTTGCTGCCGGAACGCCAGGCGTCGTGTTGGGGCCAGGAGATCTTTCCCAAGCGCATACATACAACGAGAGCGTTCCGATCGATGAACTTGAGGCAGCCGCAAAAATTTACTACGATATAGCCCTGAGGCTTTTAGGTAAGCGAGAATAGGCGTATTTCCAGAGTCATATACTAGCAACATGTACTTTAACAAACTAAAGCACGGTTATGGTCACGCTTATCTTTTGCCGCGGAATATATTACAGCAGTATGCCTGAAGCCGGCGCATAGGTCGGAGTTGATGCAGGGCATGCCTGCCGCTTCTAACACGGTCCACCGAGGCTCTAATGCGGATTATAGAAGATACTTTGACGAACTTAAAAGGGCCAGCGACCTTTTTAGATCATCGACCAGCAGGGCTCTTGTAATACATCATGACGATGCTGATGGCATATGCTCAGCGGCGATTGCGTTATCAGCCTTTGAGTCTTTAGGCATCAAGACGGACAGGGTTTGTATCGAAAAGGTGCATCCAACAATACTATTTAAGATTCACAGCATCGATTACGACGCATATGTTTATACAGACATAGGCTCGGGAAAGGCCGAGCTGATAGAGAAATTGGCTGGTGATAAACTCGTTATAATACTAGACCATCATGACCCGGTTATGGTTAGCAAGCCTAATGTCCTGAATCTTAATCCCGAGCTTTATGGCTTCAGTGGTGAGAAAGATGTAAGCGGCGCTACAGCCACGTACCTTTTTGCGGAGAAGCTTACGGATGTAAAACATGTCGCATGGGCATCCGTAGTAGGTTCGGCGGAGCTTGGAGGGAGTTTGACATCACTGAACAGAATACCACTTGAACATGCGATTGAGGTTGGCGATGTTGAGATTAGAGAGTCGGCAGGAAGGGAAAGGTATTATGTGATACCTTTCGGGGAATCTTGGGATAAGTTATCAACAATGCTGACAATACTCGGAAGCGTAGGCTATTATGCCGATGGTCCGAGAAAGGCGGTAGAGTCATGTATCAAAAAGAGTCTGGATAAAAATGAGGTAGAGGTTTTGGAGGAGCGCAGGAAGCAGATTTTCAGCAGGGTCATGGCTAATTTAAGAAGGTATGGCATCAATCGTGGTGATAAGGTTCAGTGGTTCTCTGTCGGCGATAGTTTTGCAGGTATGGGAACTAAGGTCTTAGGAACGTTTACATCCATTCTGGTGTATCGGGGATTCATCGACCAAAAGAAGTATCTTGTTGGCTTCATGAACTTTCCACGAATGATACCTGAGTTGGGTGAGGTGGAAGGCGAATGGATTAAGGTTTCCGCAAGGGCGCCTAAATTGCTGACGGAGCTCATAAACAGAGGGGTGATGCCCCCTGTATCAAAGTTGGTCGTAGAAGCTGCCGACTACGTCGGAGGTTACGGCGACGGGCATTCAACTGCCGCATCAGGTTTGATACCAAAAGGTGCTGAAGATTATTTTTTGAAAAAGATGGAAGAACTCATCTAAAAATAAAAAAATTGATTTTGTGATACATGGGATTACTTTTTCTTCTTACATCGTGAGCTCTTTTTCTTTGAACGTTTTTTAGCCTTAGCCAATTCTACTCAAACTCTTATTGAAAAGTTTAGGGTATATAACTTTAACTCATCGGCGACTGCCACTTTCTTCTATCGCCCTCTAGCAATCCCTTACCTATGTGGGCCATATCGATGTGTTTTGAGAGAGATTCTTCCGTATCGAAGGATTGCTCGCAATAAGGGCATCTGTACTTTTTCTGTTCCATTCTCATACACCTTCCGTTTCGTATCTAAACATGAATATGCCGCCGGCCTTGATTATCTTCATCACCAACTCTGGTATTGGTCGTATATTGTAGAACTCATTCTTAGTCAAGTTTCTGATGATTCCTTTCGATACATCAACTTCGATCTCGTCACCGTCAGATAACTTCTCGTAAACGCTGTCGTCTATTTCGATTGGTATAAGGTGACCTCCGTCGATGGCGTTCCTGTAGAATATTCTAGCGAAGGATTTTGCTAAGACCGCCTTGATGCCGGCATATCTAAGGGCGATAGGTGCATGCTCTCTGCTAGAGCCGCAACCGAAGTTCCTACCAGCAACAACGAAGTCTCCTGGCTTTACTTTCTTAACAAAGTTCGGGTCAATGCCCTCCATGGCATGTTCGGCGAGTTTCTTTGGGTCCATCTCCTTTAGGAATCTTCCTGGTATTATGCTATCTGTGTCAACATTGTCGCCGTATTTGTGGATGCGCCCCCTTAATATTTCTTCCAAACCACTCACCCACCCAAGTCTCTGGGGTCTGTTATCTTACCGGTTACCGCCGTCGCCGCAGCCGTTAAGGGCGATGCTAGGTATGTCTTAGATTCTCTGTCACCCATTCTGCCTGGGAAGTTCCTATTAGTCGTCGAGATGCAAACCTCATCCTTCCTAAGCACACCCATGTGACCCCCAAAGCAAAGGCCGCATGTTGGCGCACCAACCAATGCACCAGATTGCAGGAATATCTCTATCAATCCTTCTCTTAGAGCTTGCATGTATGTTTTTTGGGTTGCTGGAACTATTTCAGTCCTAACCTTCACCTTCCTCCCCTTCAGGATGCTTGCGGCCATTCTCAAATCCGTTATCTTGCCTCCTGTGCATGAGCCTATGTAAACCCTGTTAACCTCTACATCGCTAAGCTCCCTTGCAGACGATACGTTTCCAGGAGAGTATGGTTTTGCGACGAGGGGTTCTATAGTCCTCGCATCTATGTCATAGACTTCAAAGAATTCGGCATCCTCATCACCGTAAACAGGCTTTAGTTGGGAGCTTGTTCTACTTCTCAAGTATTGAAGCAGGCGCTCATCCGGCTCGATTATGGCGTTCTTGGCTCCTGCTTCCGTTGACATATTGGTTAAGGTAGCCCTTTCATCCACATCCATCGCCTTAATGGCGGAGCCGGAAAACTGCATCGCCTTATAGTTAGCACCATCCGTTCCGATTTCGCGTATTATGGCAAGCGACAGGTCTTTAGCCGTAGAGTAAGGCTGAAGCTCGCCTTCAACCCTGAATAGCAGAGTTTCTGGAACCCTGAACCAAGTTTTTCCATGGACTAGCACGTATGCTATGTCGGTGTGGCCCAAGCCCGCTGCGAATGCGCCGACCACCCCTGCCGTATTCGTATGAGAGTCTGTGCCTACGTACACCTCACCGGGCAACACCAGCGCCTCCTCATAAGAGAGCGTGTGACAGACGCCGTACTGACCCAAGCCGTATTTGAAATACTTGCGTATTCCATACTTCTTGGCAAAGTCTTCGAGTATCTTTATGTTTTCAGCGGATTGCTTATCTATCGGAGGAACGAAATGGTCCTCGGTCAGCCACACCTTATCTGGGTCCCATATCTTTTCAACCTCGCCTATGATCGGTTTTAGGTCCTGAAATACTGCCCAAACGCCTGGACCACCGACGTCATGCATCATGACTTTATCAACGTTCGCAAAAACCACGTCGCCTGGGCTCACATTACGCTTGCCGCTTGCCCTAGCCAATATCTTCTCGGTTATTGTCATGCCCACTTTTGTAAAACCTCCTTTAAAGTAATGAACTATGCATGGCTTGGTTAAATTTTTTACTTATATTCAAAAAAATTGGAGGTGGCAACCCACCAGCTCATCGGGACAGGACGTTCAGAATTGGAGCTGAGATATTGCTGATTTAATAGTCTCGATGCTCTTGAGGAATGCTGTCCTCTCCTCATCGTTTAATGGAAGCTCTAAGATTTTCTCAACACCGTTCTTACCGATTATGGTCGGAACGACTGCGCAGACGTCTGAAACACCATACTCTCCCTGCAAGTAAGTCGAAACTGGTATGACGGACTTTGTATCCTTGATGATTGCCTCTGCCATCATGGCAACACCAGCGCCAACCGCATGCGATGCTGACCACTTTTTCAGCTTTATGATTTCGGCACCCATTTTCTTTGTGCGCTCTATTATTTGCTGGATTTTCTCTTTTGGCATCAAGGATTCTAACGGAACACCACCGACCGTCGTGAAACGCGGCAAAAGAACCATAGTGTCTCCATGCTCTCCGATTATCGTTGTGTAAACAGATGAAGCTGCAACGCCCAACTCTTTGGCTATCAGGCTCCTATACCTCGATGTATCGAGTAGGCCGCTAAATCCGAACACCCTATTCCTCTCGAAACCCGTGACCTTATAGGCAAGATAGGTCATAACGTCAAGCGGATTTGTTACTATGATGACTTTTGAGTTTGGTGCGTACTCCTTAATGCCCTTTGAGACCGTCTTTATAACCTCTGAGTTTTTATTGAGTAAGTCAAGCCTGCTCATATCTGCTGTCCTTATGAAGCCTGCGGGAACTATCACGAGCTCAGATCCGCTCATGTCCCTATAATCATTCGACCCGGAGATGTCTATATCGATGCCAAGCGTGGTACACATGTGGGTAAGGTCTAAAGCCTCACCTTGTGGCAAACCTTCAATGATGTCTATCAACATAAGATCATCCAGTCCCTTGATGGCTAGGTGGGTTGCTACTGCAACGCCAACCCTTCCAGTACCCACTATCGTTATCATAAGGGTCAAAATCTTTGCATGACGATCTCTGTTAAAAAGTTTGTGTGCCCAGCATAGTTAAATAATCGCGGGAGACTTTTGTAGATGAAAGAGCTTGATAGAACGGGTTCAAGAAGGTGTTTACCTCATAGATACGATGGCACTGGGTGTCAGGAAATTTGTCGCTGCGTATCTTCTGGTTGACGAAAAGGCAGCTCTTATCGATACTGGTTATGCCTCATCCCTAGGTGTTCTCTTATCCAGTATTAGGAGTGTGGGTTTGGAGCCATCAATGCTTGATTACATCATAGTTACGCACGTTCATTTGGACCATGCAGGCGCCGCCGGCTCGTTGATAAAAACTGCTGAAAATGCAAAGGTCATCGCTCACCCAAGGGGTATAAAGCACCTCATAGACCCAACGAGGCTAGTTTCCAGCGTAGAAGAAATCTACGGTCAGGCGGCAGTTCACTTTGGAAAGGTCGAGCCCATACCTCCCGAGCGGATATCTGGTGTTGAGGATTGTGCTCATATATCTTTGGGGAAGTTACGGCTTAGGTTTGTGTACACACAAGGTCACGCGCCTCATCACCTTTGCGTTTACGAGGAGACGAACTCTTTACTATTCACGGGTGATTCCGTATCTGGGACGTATCAGGGATTCCCGGTATTTGTACCACCCTCCGTCCCTCCGAGCTTTGACCATCTTGTTTTAATAGAGGACCTCAAGCGCTTGATGATGCTGGAACCGAAGCTTTTGATGACACCACACTTTGGCGTCAGGCAAGGCTCTAAAAAACTCTTTGAGGATGAAATCTCCTTGCTGAACTGGTGGAAAGATTTTATCTCTTCTGAAAAGGAAAAGGGTGGTGACATTAAGTCGATTACTGATGCGGCTCTTGAGGCTCTAGTTAAAAAGTTCGGCGTGAAAGTAAAGGAAGTACCGGATTATGTGAAGGTGAGCATAAGGCTGGCGGTCGAGGGCATGTTAGGATACTTGGAAAGGTCAGCTACCCAAGGCTGAGTATCTTGATTTCGCTTTCCTTCAGAAGTGCGGCAGCAGGTTTTATCCCATAGTATCTGCAGGAGAATAGGGAAAGCAGCTTATTCCCGAACATGAACCTGAACCCTTCAGGCTGTGGCTCATGCGCCCTTACGAGCATCTTAAGCCCATTCCTATTCAGGAAATTTTCAAGAACCGATGCGCCGAAGAGTCTGATGCCCGGACCCCTGTAACTTGGAGCGAAATCCATAACGTTCTCGTCCGGGTCGTTCCATAACACCTGAACGTATATCGGGTCCACAGGGTCATCATCACCCTTTGGAAGTCTCCTTAATTGTTCTATGCTTTCCAGACCCTCGGCTATGCCTCCGTGGAGACATATTATCTTTCCGTCGAGTATCGCGCAAACTGGCATCTTGGAAAAAACGTCAACAAAGAGCTCGTAGAGGGCTTGTGAGTACCTATTCAACACGACGTTATAGAACCCATAGTAAAGGTTCATGCTCCTCGATTCATGGTTTCCCCTAAGCAGGACGAGTCTCGATGGATTCTCTATTTTTGCTTTCAGTAATGCAGATATGCTTTCTAGTTGGTACGGTCCTCTGTCAACATAGTCTCCTAAAAAGACTAGGACTCTATTTTGCTCGAGCAGATTCAGCGCCTTAATGACCGAGTCCTTATCGCCGTGTATATCGCCGATGGCTACACATTCACCCTCTACATCCAACACTTGGGGTTCGCTCTCGAATATTTCCGAGGATTTTACGAGGAGTTTTATGAGTTCCCTTTCGTCCAATGGTTCATCCATTCTGCAGCCCTAACCTTTCAAAACATCCTTCAGCAGCTTAGCGACCTCTACCGGTGTTGACGCAACCTTTACGCCACTCGCCTCGAGTGCCCTTATCTTGCTCTCAGCATCGCCAGTACCCATGGAAATTATGGCGCCCGCGTGTCCCATTCTCTTCCCGGGCGGCGCGGTCCTGCCCGCGACGAATGCTACAACTGGCTTCTCGTAGTTGATTCTCCTTATGTATTCTGCAGCTCTTTCCTCCATGTCCCCACCTATCTCACCTATCAGAACGATTGCCTCGGTTTCGTCATCTTCTCTGAACCGCTCTAACATATCGATCATGTTCATGCCGGTGATTGGATCACCGCCGATACCCACTGCGGTAGATTGTCCCAGCCCTGCTTTTGTTATGGCATAGGCTATCTCGTAAGTTAGGGTGCCGCTCCTCGACACTATACCGACCTTCCCCTTGGAGAATACGTGACCGGGCATTATGCCTACCTTAGACTCTCCCGGCGATATTATTCCTGGGCAGTTGGGGCCGATTATAGAAACACCCCTCAGCTTTGCATATCTTATGAACCTCATGGAATCATGAACCGGTATGTGCTCCGTTATGAGCACAATGACGTCTATTCCTGCCTCTATGGCTTCATAAACGGCATCTGGGGCGTACGGTGATGGCACGAATATAATCGACGTGTTAATCTCGGGGTGCTTGCTCACGGCCTCGTAAACAGAGTCGTAGACTGGGACGCCGTAGACGCTCTGGCCACCTTTACCAGGTGTGACGCCCGCTACAACTTTAGTACCGTAATCCAGCATCGCCTTGGTGTGGAAGCTACCTTCCCTTCCGGTTATGCCTTGAACGACGACGTGCGTATTTTTGTCCACCAGCACAGTCATTCTTACATCACCTTAACAAGTGCGACCGCATTTTTGGCCGCATCTTCCATGGAGTCGAACGCTGATATGCCGGCATCACTTAATATCCTCTTTCCTTCTTCTTCGTTGGTCCCCATGAGCCTAACGACTAGTTTTTTGTCCTTACCGTAGGTCTTTAGGGCGTTTACGAGGCCTTTTGCAACTTCATCGCACCTCGTTATTCCACCTAAGACGTTGACGAGCAGGACCTTTACCTTTGGATGCTTCAATAGTAAGGACGCGGCTTTCTCCACGACTTCCGCTCTAGCACCACCACCTATGTCCAAAAAGTTGGCCGGCTTTCCGCCGTACAGTTTGACGAGGTCCATCGTCGCCATGGTCAGACCAGCACCGTTTCCGATTATCCCGATGTTACCATCAAGCTCAACGTAACTAAAGCCATGCTTCTTTGCTTCTAACTCAAAATCACTTAACTCTGCAGACACGCGCTCAGCAAACTCCTTCCTTCGGAACAAGGCGTTATCGTCTATTATGACCTTAGCATCTACCGGGACGAGTTTGCCTTCTTTGTCCACAGCCAAAGGATTTATCTCCGCAAGCTCGCAGTCAAAGTCCACGAACAATCTGTAGAGGTTCAGTATGATGTCTTGGAGTACTTTCTTCTGCTCATCAGAAAGATTGATCGTCTCAGTTATCCTTCTAACGTGGTAGGGCTTTAAGCCTACCAACGGATCCACGTAGACCCTTATAATCTTCTCTGGGGACTTGGCCGCGAGCTCCTCGATGTCTATGCCTCCCTCAAAAGATGCCAGTATCGATGCTGCACCAACAGACCTGTCTATCACAATGCTGAGATAAAGCTCCCTATCTATACCCACGATTTTACTTACGAGTAAAGAGTTAACCTTCTCGCCCTTTATCTCCGTGCCCAATAGCTCCTTGGCAAGCTCGTACGCTTCCTGCGGACTTTCGGCGAATTTTATGCCACCTGCCTTCCCCCTTCCCGCCACCAATACCTGAGCCTTTAGGACGGATTTGCCGCCCAGCCTCTCGGTGATATCTCTCGCCTCTTCTGGCGTTCTCGCTAACCCATACTCCGGCACCGGGATGCTATATAGGGAGAACAGCTGCTTTGCCTCATACTCGTACAGCTTCAACTTTTTCTCATAATGCCGTCCATGTTGTGAGGTATAAACGTTAATTTTTTTATGTAAGACGCGCCAACGTCGGATAGTCAAAGTTTAAAAACCTTGCGATAAATCATCTTGGTGGAATCCGATGAGCGAATGGGGAAGGTTCTGGGTTAAGCTGCACCATTCAAGGACTGGGGAGGTAGTTGCGGCGATCTGCGACGAGGAGCTTCTCGGCAAGAGAATAACTACAGAGAAGGGTTTCGAGATAAAGGTTGACAACTCGTTTTATGGGGGCGTCTTGGTTGAGGGTGAGGGGGTTATCCGCTACATAGAGCAAGCCACAATAATAAACCTCCTTGGAAATAGGATAGTCGGCATGCTGATAAGCAAGGGTCTCATCCGTGAGAGCGCCACAATAAGGGTCGGCGGCATAATGCATGTGCAGATGTTCTACTAATTCAGTTGTTTCTTTACGATGTTCTCTACCTCTCTTATGGATAGCCCAGTTTCCCGTGCTATCGTTCTGAGGTCTTCAAACTCCGGCTTCAAGGTTAAGGGCTCTCCCCCGGGAAGGAAGGACCTCTTGACCCTCACCTTAAAAATTCTGCCAGCCACACATACATCAACCAAGGATTCTTCCCTCGCGGCTACAAACCTTCCAACTGTTAAGAACCTAACACCTAACGTACCGAGCTCCCGCATTATCATACGCGCAAAGTTCGCCTCGTAACCCTTTTTGCTCAATACCCTAAGTATGCTGGTAGGTCTTCCCTTCTTGCCGATTGCCTGTATAACGCTCACGTCCAAGGCGCCCTCAGACAACAACTTCTCTGCAACGTAAGCGAGTGATTCGCCGGGAACGTCGTCGACGTTCGTCTCGAGCATCATTATCTCCTCAACATTTCCACGAACCTCCTGCTCCTGACCGAGTAACAAGCGTAGCACAGATGGTCTTCCAGCATGCAACATCGAGCCTGCTCCGTAGCCTATTTTCTCCACGACCATCGGCGGATAATCTTGGATTATTCTGCTTGATATGGATGCCAAAAGTGCCACACCAGTGGGCGTAGCCAGCTCACCCTCAACAGGACCGCCGCTGAAAGGGATTCCAGAAAGCCTAAGGAGCTCCAAAGTGACCGGGGCTGGTGCCGGAAAAGTTCCATGGGACATTCTTAAAATCCCACTACCTACTGCCACCCTCGTCGTCGCTATCATTTCTCTGCTCAAACCAAGAGAGTCTAAAGCAACTGCCACGCCGATTATGTCCGCAACGGTGTCTGCCATTCCGAGCTCATGAAGGTGTACGGATTCGATGGGTTCGCCATGGACGTTGGCCTCGGCCCTTGCGAGAAGCTCTATGGCATCGATGGCGATGGTGGCTGTACGCTTTGACAGGTTTAGGTCAGATACGCAGCCCTTAACAGCATCGAGTAGCGCGGTTGCTGGTCTTGAATCCACAACATCCTCGATAATTATCTTGACCCTTTTCGCCCTTAATTCGTCAACGTAAACATCCTCCGACCTGAACGTCACATTCTTGCAACCGTCCAAGAATTTAGGAATGCGTTCGATAGCTCGCTTGACAGCTTCTTCATCCGCGCCGATATCTAGCAAAGCTGCTAGAAGCATATCGCCAGATATGCCGGAAAATGAGCAATCAACGATCATGAGTTTCAAGGTCTTTCAATCTTCGAGTTTTATCGTCTTCCTCGTTAATAATATTTGTCACATAACTTCAAGGTTTTAGAAGCAGCCTACCGACAGATTCTTTCCGGCGCATCTTTTCCATAGCATCATAGATTTTCTCGAGTGGATAGACAGTTACCACAGGCCTTACTTTTCCATCTGCAGTGAGCTTGAGCGCATCCTCCAAATCCTTCTTTGTGGCGGCTATCGTGCCTGCTATGGAATTCGCCTTTAAGATTATCAGCCCAAGCGGAACCTCAACGGATGACGCAGTTACATTGCCCACTACGACCATCCTGCCACCCCATGCCAAACACCTCAGGCTCTTTTCAAAGGTAGGCTGACCAACCGCCTCCAGTACAACATCTACACCATCATCGCCAGTAAGCCTTTTGACCTTCTCGACCATCTTGTCGTCAGAGAGTAGAACCTCGTCAGCTCCCGCTTCCATTATATACTTGAACTTTTCTTCCGAGCTCGTTGCTGCTATTACCTTACAGCCAAGGGCCTTTGCGACTTGAACCGCATGGATTCCTACACCGCCACCAGCACCCGTTATTAGCACAGATTCGTCCTGCTTGACCTTTGCTACATGTCTGAACGCGCGCAGCACCATGCCCGTCACGCATGATGCTATCGCCGCTCCCTCTGGAGTGACGTTATCTGGCACTTTCACTAGGCTCCTCTCATGGACCTTCACCATCTGGGCAAACGAGCCATTTATCTCCTCGCCGAATGTGAGCCTTTGCTTGCATATGTTCTCATTTCCAGATTTGCAATACTTGCACTTGCCACACGGAATGTACGTCAGCGATGCAACCCTGTCGCCAGGCTTGAAGTCCACGACGTCTTCACCGACCGCTAACACCTTTCCGGCTATCTCGTGGCCCAAGATTATTGGAAGCTTCGTTCTTGGGAAATATCCATCAATCGTTAGCAAGTCCCTGTAACAAAGACCAGACATCTCAACTTCTAGCAGAACCTCATTAGAACCTAAAGACGGGTCGAGCTCAAGGTCCGTTAATTCAGGCAACTCCTTAAACTTCTTGAGAAGGACTGCCCTCAATATTCATCAGACGGTTTTCTTAACATGGCCATATATATGTTGACCGGTTCTAACGTTCCTTTCCCAAAAGCTCGTAAGCAGCTGCCAACGCACCATACAATGCCTTAATCCTATCGTTCGAGCCTGCTATGAGTACGACATCACCATCGGATGGTTTAAAGGAAGACATTATCATCGATGCAAAGTTCGGTTGCTCCTCGCTCAGATTGCTGACGCCTGGCATTAGCAGACTCCCTTCTTGCATAGCTATTACCATGGCGGCATCCGCGCCTGCCCTTATCGCGGCATCCCTCTCTTCCAAACCCGTCCTCAATAGTTTGGCCATGCCCTTCACTTTTACACCAATGCTGTACCGATAGTTCCAAGGCATATTCCCATTAAGCTCAACGAATTCGCCTATCTTTTTCCTCAATGCTTCATAAAGCTCCCTACCTTTCTCGGTTAGGCTACAACCCGAGCGATCTACCTTGACGAGAGAATGTTTCTTAAGCCTATTGATAACTGTCCTGATAGCACCCTCGCCTATACCGAGCTCTTCTGTGAACCTTTTCCTACCGAGGCTCCCCTTATCTCCCAAAACAAGGAGCGCCATGATAATGTGCGGAGCTGTGAAGGATGGTGATGGGCCTGGTGCTTTTCCTCTAGCGAGCTGACCTATCTGCTCGTGAATGCTCAGCACGTCAGAGATTATTTTGACCCGAAATATAGAGATTTAATGCCGCGGTAGAGGAATTTGTAGCATTTTAGGAGGCGCGGCCGAGCACCATGTTAATCAGCCTTTTTTTATTCAAGGGTTCGAGATCGCCTAGCCCTTGCCCGGTTCCTACAAACAGTATCGGCTTCCCCGTCATGTAGCTGACGGATATCGCAGAACCTCCCTTCGTGTCAGCATCCAACTTCGCCAGAATTATATAATCTATACCGACGTACTCATTAAACCTCCTAACCTGCTCGACGACGACGTTGCCTGCGAGAGCGTCACCTACGTATATTACCACATCCGGATTTGATACCTTCTTGATTTTCCTCATCTCTTCGAGAAGGTTCTTGTCGACCTCCGTCCTGCCCGCAGTATCTATCAGAACTGTGCTGACTTTCGCCGCCTTTGCGGCTTCTATAGCATCCAAAGCTACGGCCGCCGGGTCTCCGCCATATTTATGGCTTACAACCCTTACTCCAACCCTTTCGGCAAGACCCTTTAGCTGTTCGACTGCTCCAGCCCTGTATGTATCGCTGCATGCTATTATCGAATTCAGACCCTTAGACTTCAGGTAGTTCGATACCTTTACAACGCTCGTCGTCTTTCCGCCACCGTTCGGGCCGACGAAGAGTACGACTGTAGGCTTGCCCGAGCGGTAATTGGACATGACCAAGTTTACGAAGGAGCTGTCCGGATCAACCTCCAATATCACTGAGCTGATGCTCTCTTCTAAAACTTGCATGACTGCTTCCTTGTGTTCCGAGAATCTAGGAACCTTCAACGTTCTCAGACGTTCTACGACTTCCATCGCCAACTTCTCGGCAACCTCAACAGCCACATCGCTAGCAATCAGTTGTAGCTTGAAGTCCTCGACATACTTTTTTATATCGCCTTCTGAAAGTGTGGTCGTCTTTATCCTATCCGCAAGGCTTGCGAACGCTCTCTTAACGCCCTCCAGCATTACTCGGTCCTCACACTCTCCAAAAACCTTCTAAGCTCTGCAGCTCTATTGAGATGTTCCTGAAGCCTTTGCAAATATGCTTCCTTCATGCGCATCAGGTTGTCCTTTCTCTTCAGCATTATTTGATAACCCTCGTCCAAGGACTTTGTAATAATGACGTCGGCGCCCACGCTCACCTCCATCTTATCAGTAGACGTTATGATACCATGTACGAAGTTTCCGCCACCTATCGGTATCAAGACCTCCATACTGCCCTCAGCCTTCTTCATTTCTTCTATGAATGATATAGCGTTCTCATGCTCCCTCAGCGCCGCATCAAGTGTTGCTAATCTTAGCTGAAATTCGTTGACTATCTGCTCTATTATCTGAAGTTCTGCAATCGCCCTAGCAACTTGCTCCTTAGACGCCACAACCTAAACCTCCAACAGCGATACATAACCCGATTTATTTCTTATTTTTAAATGTGTTTGATAACTTTTTAGCCATCTCATGCTATATAATAGAGCTTCTGTCTCGCATCCCGAAGAAGCGGCTTCCTTTTTACCATTCCCTTGCCTATCAACAGCGCCAAGGCCTGCCTCATCGTCCTGTCGGGCAACATTGTCTTCCTTACCAGCTCCCTATGCGTAAGGGGTCCTTCGTACTCGAGTGTCTTAAGGATCAGTTTAGCACTTGGAGGTATTTTTAATAACTCCTCAGCGAGCTGCACCTTCTTCGCCATCTTCTCCAAAACGTAGGAGCTGCCCGGTAACCTCACCAGCCGTGCCGGGACGTCATGCTTTTTGATGCACACTTTGTTATTGACTTTGAGTCTAATCGTGCCGTCTATGACCACCTCGCACCTCGCTCTTGCATGTATGCCATTTATGAAGATTTTAGAGTCATCCGGTACGATCAACGGTCTTCTTGTGACGTCTAAGGAGTTAACGGGCACTATCACGAGCACCTTTGACCTGTGAGCAACCATAGGCCCACCGGCGGATAATGCGTAAGCGCTCGAGCCTAAAGGTGTCGATATTATCACACCATCGCTATAATCCCTCCACACGATTTCATCATCGACCGTCAATGTGTACTCCATTATTGTAGCACTCTTCGAGGGGAAGATTGCAGCTTCATTCACCGCAGGCAGAACGTTTTTGTCATCCACAGAGACCGAGAGACGTGTGTTCTCCTCAACGACGAATCTCTTTTTTTGTAAATTCTCGAGCGCACGCGGTAGGTCCTTTACTGATATCTCTGTTAAGAACCCCCTAGTCTCCGTTTCGCATACGCCAAGCACGGGCACGTGCCTTGAGCCGAGCTCATGGAAAGCCTTTAGGACGTCGCTATCCGTTCCGACAACGATTGCTATATCATCCTCCGTGTACTCGGCGTCTGCTAGACTTTTCAAGGCCCTGTAGTCCATGTTGAATGTCTCTATGGTTGCGCATACCTCCGCGGCCAGCTTTTCAGATCTGTTCGGTATCCTAATGTAGAGCAAAGACACGCACCGGCTTCCAACCAAGAATGGAGTTTTAACCAATCGTTATAAAAGCCTTATACCACTAAAGCTTCAGTCATACTGACAGACCCTTTACCGGCACCCACCACGTATATATTTCGAGTCCTTGAGAGGTCTTACTTTAAACGGCCGACATTCAACGTCTGACCTTTAATAAAAACAATTCTCCTGACGAGTTCATAGGAGTTCACGGCCTTGATGGCATACTCAATTATATCCAGCGTAATCCTCCTTCCTTCCACATTAGCATGGGAAAGTAATGCCTGCTTGTTCTTAATAACAGATTGACTTTGCCACTGCACCTTTAAAGACGTTTAGAAATTTCGTGATAGATGCTCTTACTTAATCTTTGCTGGTAAGGACAGGTTTCTGTCGGATACGACCGATGGATGGTGGGGATCGACCATTATAACTTCGTACCATTTGTAAAGGCCGTCGCTCGCTACCCAGTAGGCTCCGAGCGGGTAGAGGTTCGGATACTTCTTCCTAGCTCTGTTTATGGCCTCTTCTTTCATGGATACGTTGACTTTGTGCTTCACGACACCGAGTGCCTTCGGCCTTCTGCCGGACCTCGGCCTCGGTCTTGCGAAGCCTCCCTTTCTTACCCTAACCCTTAAGACCACATAGCCTTGCTTGTCCCTATAGCCGAGACTCCTCGCCCTGTCAAGTCTCAAAGGTTTATCGATTCTCATGACCGCGGGCTGCCTGCGCCACTCTATCAGCCTCTTTCTCATGAGCTGCTTTAGCTCTTCTGGTTTCTCCCTCCAAAGTTTTGAAAGGTGCGCGTACAAGCCCGTCATGCCGGTACCCAACCGTTTGTAGGTCTGGTAGTGTTCCATTTAATAAGCTTATCAGTAGCTTCTACCATCACATAATCCGGTTATGAGAGTTTTAGGCGTAACCGCTAGGGTCTTATGCCACGCCACAGAAGACGAGAAAAAGGTACTAAGAGCTCTCGAGAACGTTTTGGGTAGCATAGAAGGAGGGAGACTTAAGAGGGAGCAGCTGGTCGGCCATTATGGAGACCCCATAATCCTGCTAACTTTAGAGTTAAGCGATGAGGAGAGGGCCAAAACCGTGCTGGAGAAATTGAAGAAAGGCTTGAGCGTCGTCGAGAAGTTAACGCTGGTCTCCGAGGCGTTCGAAGAAAAAGGTCAGGAGGGCATACTCTACGTAAGGCTTGATAAGCAGAGCGCATACCTTGGAAACTTGAAGCTCTCGGAGAGAGATTCCATAAAGCTCGAGTTTAGAATTGCTGGGAGTTTAAACGATTTGAAGTATGAGATGGGTGTGTAGCGGTGGGTAGTAGGACCTTCGTCGACTTTTGGATAAGGCCCCCCGATGTTACCATTGCAAAGGAGATGTGTAAAAGGGCATCCGAATTGGGATATTCAGCGCTTGTCGTCGAGGCACCCAAATCCATGCTCGATGAGCTAAAGGGGATCGCCAAGGAATACGGTTTAGAGCTTTACAGCAAAGCCGTCATATCCGCTAAGACTAGGAGCGATGTGCTTAAGATGGTAACAAAACTTAGGCACTCTTACGACACGATTGCTGTGCATTGTTTGACAAGGGATGCTGCTTTGGTGGCCTTAAGGGATGGAAGGGTTGATACTGTTGTGTTCAGGGCAAACGGTTTCATGACAATCGATAAGCACATGTTATCCGTAACGCGGAACTCCATAGAGCTCACACTCATAGATGCCATTTCTGATAGAGTGGCGCTCCAAAAGATGAGGGGCATTGTACGGTTGATCGATGCAAAAGGTCTAAGCGTCATTTTCTCCTCCTGCGCCTCCAATCCTGTGGAACAGAGGGGGCCGTTCGAGACCTCCTGCATAATCAACGCATTTGGTCTCAACTTCGAGCGAGCGCTCGATGCAATCTCGACCGTACCGCTGAACATACTGCTTAGAAACAGAGCCAAGCTATCCGGCGAGATTGTGCAGGAGGGCGTGTGGCTTGTTAAGGGCTAGGTACCGCTACGTTTTCGTAAAACCCTTTCCGGGAGATGTTAGACTTGATAAACTTGAAATATGGAAGGCCGTACAATCGAGTCTTCAGTATCTTGTCGGCGCTTTGGGCTATGCGGATGTCAATCCGTATCTGGTCAGGGTTCAGAAGGATTTGGACGGCCTTGTGATGAGATGCAATTCAAAGCACATTAGAACGTTTGTAGCGGCCATCGCCCTCGTCAATAATGTCGGAGGGGAGCGCGTAGCTTTGGATATTAAAAAGGTATCGGGCACGTTAAAAGCGTTGCTTAGAAAATTAAAATGCTAAATACGGCTCGCCTAATTTTATACATAGGATGAGGATAGCAGTAGGAAGCGATGAGAGGACTAAGCTGACAGACTTCGTTATCGAGGAGCTGAAAAGGAGGGGACATACCGTCAAGCTTTACGGCGCCCTTGTTAGGGACGTAGCTCCATGGCCAGACGTGGCACTCGAAGTTGCCGAGAGCATCTTAAAGAAAGAGGCGGACGAGGGGATATTATTCTGTTGGACCGGTACCGGTGTAACGATAGCGGCCAACAAGGTTCCAGGCATAAGGGCAGCCCTTTGTAGCAGTGGAGAAATAGCCAAGGGTGCGAGGAAGTGGAATAAGCCCAACATTCTAGTGATGAGCCTTTCTGAGACGACCGAGGAGAAGGCAAAGGAGATACTGGATGCGTGGTTCTCAACAGACTTCGACCCCTCCGAAGAGGAGAACATAAAGAGGTTGGAGGAGATAGAGAGGAGGTTTCTAAGAAAAGAATGAAGCTATCTCAGCCCGCTTAGCATAGAATTGACGCAGTATCTTGGAAACTCCATCAGCATAGATTTGTAGCGGGAGTCCGGTATCGCTGGATTGGAGATTAGTTCTTTTGCCCTAGTTATGTAATCATTTATTTCCTTTACGAATATGTCGCTTCTTCTTATGTCGAATAGGGATTTTGGTATGATTGCGCGAAGGTTACCAGTCTTGGTCGCTATATAAAACTGCTTTATCATATCCTCGAATTGCCTGAGTACGAAGATTGGAAAGTTCAAGCGTCTTCTGTCACTCAATATATCAACATAGTCGTCAGCAAGCTGGTATGCCATACCAACCATCTCGCCATACTCCCTCATCAGTTCTCTTACCTTCCCATCAGCGTGCGCAAGCACAGCAGCGCTCTCGGTTGCCGCCGCGAAGAGCGAGGCAGTCTTCTCTTTGACTATCCTTGTATAGAGCTTCTTTGAGAATTCTTCTCCCGAAAATATCTCTTCCAAAATCCCTGTTGAGGCATCGTTCCATGCCTTTAAAAATATTCTAGCAAGCTCGACTCCCTTGTCGAGCACTGTCTGGAACGCGAGGTTAATAATCCTGTGCCCTTGTATGATAGCATTCGCCACACCTATCTGCCTCCAAAGCGCTGGCCTACCCCTTCTCTCCATATCGCCGTCGATTATATCATCATGAATCAAGCTCGCATTATGCGCAAGCTCTAAGGCACAGGCAACCTCAAGCGCCGCATCCCTATCTTTACCCCCAAGGGCATCGTAGGCGAGTAGAAGCAGTATAGACCTTAATCTCTTACCACCGGATAATGCGTTTTTTATGACCGCCCTATCGCTCCTGCTCTTAATCTTCTCTGAGAGCTTTTCATCTATCTCTGCCCTCGCTAACTTCACGTACTCAATTAGATCAGCCCATGCCAAGGAGGTCAAATTTTTGCGACCAGCCTTCTTTCTATCCCGGCTGTTATAAGGCACAAGCTTCTTATTAAAGCGTATTTTGCGAATTGTCGTCTTTCTGACAGATATTGTTTTAAAGGTAACTGTTCAGCCTCGCTTCTATCTGCCTTTTCGGCATCGCGCCGATTATCCTATCAACCGGCTGCCCATTCTTAAAAACTATCAAGGTCGGTATGCCCATTATCCCGAACTTTGCCGTGGTCATTGGATTCTCATCCACGTTGAGCTTCCCAAAAACTATCTTCCCGGCATATTCCTTCGCAAGTTCTTCAATGACCGGTGCGAGCATCCTGCAAGGCATACACCATTCTGCCCAAAAGTCTACGACCACCAGCTTGTTGCTCGAGACGAAGTCGTCAAAGTTTTCGTCGGTAAGTGTAACAGGCTCAGAAGGAGCGTGCGTTACAGAACCGCCCCCTACTCCTGACGTCTTCTTCATAAGCTCGGCAAGTTTACGCTGCTTTATTTTTTCCAATTCATCGTCTTGCATGACGCGTTGATGTAAAACATCCCCATTAATAAACCGTTTATTCGTACTGCTCCGACGTTTTATACGCACCTATTTCGGATGGATATGTCTTGAAAATCGCTTCCGCTTCATATCCGAGTTCTTTTAAACGGTCTAAAACGTACCCCAAGGCCTCGTCTATTACCTGAGAATGCCGTGATATGCTGTACCACAAGATCCTTGACGGGCCGGCACCACTTATCGTCTCTGCGATGCCGTACTTTTTGAATAGGTATAGCTTCTCCTCCTCCAAAAACTTCCAGTCTATACCGCTTCCGTACACTTGAGAGTCTGCTCTAGACCTCTCAACAACGGTATCCCATGCTATATTTCTCAGGATACAATCTACGTCACCCGTGACGAAGCCTACAGATACCGCAGCAACCCTAGAAACGTTCCCGACCACATCGCTCTTGTGGACGAAGTCGGGGACAGCCTTCCTTGCATCCCTCGTGGATTTCTTCTCGACGTTCGGAACTATGACGACGGTACCTAGGTCGGATGGTGGTCTGAAACTATAAACGTGTGGCATACCGGTGATGTAATCCCTTACCACGATGTTAAACCCTCCGCATACCGAGGCAGAAACATTGTCCATATGCCCTTCTGGCTCACCATATGATGCATAATGAACAATATCATCTTTTGAGAGACCCAAAGATAACAACTCGTTCGCCGCTACAACAGCACCAGCAGCCTCCGCGCCGGATAGTCCGAGGCCTTTCTTCGGAGGTATGTCAACATACACTACCATCTCAAGCCCTTCATTGATGTCGTACTTGGCCATAAGTGCCCTGAGGGCCCTGCAACCGGAGTGGGTTTCTGGATCGGCATTGACAGATCCTCCATACTTGCCCTTGAGTAAAACCCTTATCCCATCGCCGTCGCTGAGCGACAGGCTCACCCTTAGGGACGGTTCCCTGAGCGCTATGGAAAGCACGTCGAAACCCGGCCCGAGGTTGGCAGAGCTAGAAGGGACCCATACAGTTACGGCGTTCCACCTTCTCATACGCATGCATAACAGCTTATGGGCAGTATCTAAGCATAACCGTGAGGCCGTCTCCGAATATGACAAAAATGTGCATTCAGGAGAGGGTGTTTGAATTATTCCGGGTTAGAAAGTTGCTTTTTGAGACGTATCCTCGGTTTTACGTTGAGCATTTTTGTGCACCAATTATTAAATACAATCGATTTTTGTAAAAACCCCAAGGTTGTGGGGCATGTGCCTTTGGCAGTAACCAAGAATATGAATGCCCGAAGTTTAAGGACGTATACACAGAATTATCACCGATTGAAGTCTTCATAAACCTGAGCGAGCATTACGAGTACGCATATCTCATAGAGTTTGCAAATTCAAAAAGCAGAGTTGCTCGGCATTGCTTAGTAGGCTTTGACCCTCTGAAGACCATCGTATTCAAGGATAGCGAATGCATTGTTAAGTCGCCTGATGGGGTATTACGTAAAAGAACGTTTGAACCCTTGCAAAGCCTGAGAGAGTTTGCGAGCCCGATACGCCGCGACAGAATGCGGTTAGGTTTTGCTGGCGGTGCTGTTGGTTACGTGTCCTATGATTTGGTTAGATACTTAGAAAGGTTGCCTCGGAGAACCATTGACGATCATGGATTTCCAGATATGGAATTTGGAGTATATTACGATGGGCTGTTGTTCGATGGAAAGAACGGAAAGGTATGCTACTACTATCTTGGAAAGGATAGACTTGACGATGTTATGCATTTACTCGTAAAAAGACCCGACCGACAATTCTTTTCGCATACAGAGCTTAGGCCCAATGTCAGAAAGGAAGAATTCATGTCCATGGTAGAGGTTACTAAAGAATACATAGCCGCTGGCGATGTGTTCCAAGTTGTCTTATCAAAAAAATACAGTTTTAATGTTGAAGGAAACGTTGTAGCGTTTTATTCAGCACTGCGCAATCTCAATCCCTCTCCGTACATGTACATCCTAAAGATGGGGAAGAGGTACATCGTCGGCTCCAGTCCAGAGGCGCTCTTCAGGTTACATGACGGTTTTGTCGAAACGATGCCCATCGCTGGTACGAGACCGCGTGGAAATGATAGGAAGTTGAGAAAAGATTTGCTTAGTGATCCGAAAGAACTTTCAGAACACATGATGCTCGTCGACCTTGCAAGGAACGATCTGGGCAAGATTTCAAAGTTTGGTAGCGTACGGGTCTTGGAGTTGAAGAAGGTCTACAAGTACAGTCATGTGCTCCATATGGTTTCAAGGGTCGTTGGTGAGCTTAGGGAGGGTTACGATTGTTACGATGCGCTCAGAGCCGTGTTTCCAGCAGGCACAGTAACAGGGGCACCAAAGGTGAGGGCCATGGAAATCATAGAAGAGTTAGAACCTACGAGAAGAGGACCTTATGCTGGCGCAGTCGGTTACGTATCCTTTAACGGCGATTCCAACTTTGCAATAACAATCAGGACGATGTTCGTTAACGATGGTAGGGCCTACATTCAAGCAGGCGCAGGCATAGTTGCGGACTCGAATCCAGAAAAAGAATGGATGGAGATTGAGCATAAACTTGCCCCACTTGTGGAGGCGTTAAAAATATCCAGCGGTGAGAAGTTATGAAGGTCCTTATCATAGACAACTACGACTCTTTCGTTTACAACTTAGTCCAGTACGTCGGCGAATTGGGTGGAAACCCCATCGTGTACAGAAACGATGAAATAACTTTAGAGCACGTTAGGATTCTGGAACCTGATAGGATAATCATATCACCAGGCCCTGGATGCCCCCAAGACCCAAAGTACATCGGCTCATGTATCGATATAATCAGAGAACTAGGTCCCAAGATACCTATACTAGGCGTTTGCTTAGGACATCAGAGCATAATCTACGCTTTCGGCGGTAAGATTGTAAAGGCAAAAAGGCTCATGCATGGAAAGACCAGCCTTATCAAGCACGATGGTACGGGTCTTTTCAGAAACGTTAAGAATCCTTTAAGGGTCGCTCGATATCACTCTCTCTGCGGAGATAGAGAATCTCTACCCTCATGCCTCGTAATTACGGCTGAATCGATCGAGGACCATGAAATCATGGGCGTTCGTCATGTAGAGTATCCCATAGAGGGCGTACAGTTCCATCCAGAATCCGTGATGAGCGAGGAAGGGAAAAAGATTCTGAAGAATTTCTTGGAGGGTTTTTGATATGTTTACGGAAATTCTTAGAAAGCTTGTTGAAGGTTACGACTTACGCTATGATGAAGCCGAGGGTGCTATGAGGAGCATAATGGATGGAAATGTTACTAATGCTCAGCTCGCAAGTTTCTTGACAGCTATCAGAATGAAAGGAGAGACCGTCACGGAGCTCACAGCATTCATAAAAGTTATGAAAGAATACTGTCGCAAGGTTAGACCTAAGATAAACGAGAGACTTGTAGACGTATGCGGAACCGGCGGTGACAGGATTAAAACATTCAACATAAGCACCGTCGCGGCTTTCGTTATCGCTGGGGCGGGCGTCAAGGTAGCAAAGCATGGAAATAGAGCGGTTTCCGGGAAATGCGGCAGCGCCGATTTACTTGAAATGTTTGGCTTAAACCTTGAGCAAGATCCTAAATCGGTCGAAAGGGCTATCGAAGAGATCGGTATAGGTTTCATGTACGCCCCGCATTTCCATCCAGCTATGAGTAACGCTCAACAAGTAAGAAAGGAGATAGGTATAAGGACCGTATTCAACCTTATCGGGCCGCTTGCGAACCCGGCTGATGTGAAAGCACAGTTATTGGGTGTATGCGATGAGAGAGTCATGGATACGCTAATACGTGTCATGATGAACCTAGGATGCGAGGAGGCCTTTGTCGTACACGGTCTTAATGGTTTGGACGAGGTTTCGATAATTGGTAAAACGAAGGTCACTTGGTTAAGGAACAAAGATGTAAGGACGCTAGAGTTGATGCCAAAGGATTTTGGCGTCGAGTCCTGCAAACAGGAAGAGCTAGAAATCAGAACACGAGAAGAGGCAGCACAGGTAGCTTTCATGGTTCTGAATGGTGAGAATGGCCCTAAAAAAGATGCGGTCTTAGTCAATGCGGCTTTAGGCATAATATTGGGGGGACGGGCTGACGACTTTCTTGAAGGCATGGAGTTGGCGAGAGAATCCTTGGACAGCGGTAGGGCATACAAAAAGCTGAAGGATTTGATAAAACTCAACGGCGATCCGTCAAAACTTGAGAGGATGGAGGAGATTTATGGGTAATTTCCTTAAAGTTTTGGTCGAAAAGGCCATCGAGCGTGTAAAGAATGGTTATTATGATATACTCCCATCAATAACTTTTTCAAGAGCTCCGAGTTTAAAAGGCGCGATACTCTCTTGCAAAGCCATACCCATCATAGCTGAGCTGAAACAAGCATCACCGACTATGGGATGGCGTGTGTATGGGGATGTTAAAGCCATAGTTAAGGCCATGGAGCATGGTGGAGCCGTAGGCATATCGGTTTTGACTGAGAAAGAGTTTTTTGATGGCTCGTTGGAGAAGTTAAGGGTCGTCAGAGAAACCGTCAGCATACCCATACTTATGAAGGATATAATCGTTAACGAGATACAATTGAGGGCAGCATCAAGGCTGGGAGCGAGTGCCGTCCTTCTAATCAAAAAGGTTTACGACCAAAGGATGTGTGGCGAAGATTTGGACGAGATGATAAAAATTGCTCACTCATTAGGTCTTGAGGTGCTTTTGGAGACGCATACTGAAGAAGAATTTCTTTCGGGTATGGATACGGAGGCGGACATGCTGGGAATAAACAATCGCGATTTGGAGACGCTAAGGGTCGACGTCGGTGTTTCCGAGCGCATACTTAGTAACGTGAAGGCCAAACGTAAACCGGTCGTATGCGAGAGCGGTATAAGCAGTCCTGACCAAGTTATTCTTCTAAAAAATCTTGGAGCGGATGCGTTCTTGATTGGGACGTCCATAATGACATCAGTCGATATCGAGAGCAAGGTAAGGGAATTTGTGAGGGCCTATGACTTACGTCAAGGTTAAAATCTGTGGTATAACGCGTGAACAAGACTTGGCGGCCGCTGTGGATGCTGGTGCCGATGCTGTAGGGTTCGTTGTAGCCTCGCCATTATCACCAAGAAATTTGACATATGAAATGGCCAAGGATTTGATAAAGAGCGTGCCACTATTTGTGGATAGCGTGGTAGTGACTGTTACGTCAAACATCGATGAGCTGCTTAGAATTTGTAATGTGCTTAGACCCTCTGCGCTACAGGTACACAGCAATAATCTTCCGGATGCAGAAAAATTGCGGAGTATGTTACCTGGTATCAGGTTGATAAAAGCGGTTAACGTCCGTGAAATCTTCGATATCGAATATCTGAAGCATTCGGTCAGCGAATTCGACGCCATATTGCTCGATTCTCTCGCCGGAGGATATGGTGGCCAAGGTAAGGTTCACGACTGGGAGCTAAGTAGGAAGATCGTTGAATATCTTTATCCTAAACCTGTGATGCTAGCCGGTGGCCTAACGCCTGAAAACGTGGCGGATGCCGTACGGATTGTGAGACCTTATGCCGTTGACGTATCGTCTGGCGTAGAAACAGATCCCGGAATAAAGGACAAAAGGAAGATTTTTGAATTCGTAAAGAATGCGAGGCGGTGTTGAGGTACGTTAGGCACACAAGAAATTACGAAAAAGAAGAAATTTCTGGTCGCATACATGACTTTGGGTTATCCGACGCCCGACGCATTCATGGAATATTCTGACATACTCAAAAGCTCCGGTGCCGATATATTGGAGCTCGGCATACCACCAAAAATTGCCATTTACGACGGTACGAGCATAAGGTTGTCGTACTGGAGAGTAAGGGAGCAAGGCATAGAGAAGGATACAGCATTAGAAATAGCTAGAAACGTAAGCGCAAGAAAGATCCTCTTGTCTTACCTAAACACCGCTGGACAGTTAACGGAATTCATGTACTCTGTGGCAAAGAGCGGGGCTTTAGGTGCTCTCATACCGGATCTGGGCATGATGGGGGTTGTGGCCTTAGAGGAATATGCGAAAGCATGCGATGCTGCATCTCTTGAAAAATTCTTCTTCGCAAACTACAACTATCCAGACAACATAATTAGGAGCATGACGAGCTACAACCCTGCGTTCGTCTATATTGGGATATCATCCATTACGGGCGAGGTAGCTTACATAGAGCCAGCCAAGTCCATCAGTAGGGCTAGGGAATTAATCGGCAACATACCTCTGGCGGTCGGTTTCGGTATAAGGGACCCGTCCTATGCGAAAAAGTTAGCGAGTATTGTCGATGGGATAGTCGTAGGCAGCGAAATCGTCAACATAATAGAAGAGAATGCTGCTGCAGTTGCAAAAAAGAAAGTATCAGACTTTGTAGCTTCGCTTAAGTCCGTTTTGGAAGACGTATCCTAAAGCTTGATTCTCAAAAGCGCTTTTAGGACTGCCTTTCCTGCCTTCTCGACGTAGGGCTTGAGGTACTCAGCATTTACCATGGGCGTCATCTCTGCCAAGTTATCGCTTATGATAAGCATAGCACCTGTCTTGACACCGCGCAGCATCCCGAGGCCGAAAATCGTCGCGCACTCCATCTCGACTGATATGTAGCCTTTACTCGCCCACCTTTTGACGAACTCCGGGTCCTCGGCGTAAAATGCGTCGCTGGAGAACACAGGGCCGATATGGTACGTCAAACCCTCTTCCTTTGCGGCATTCACCAATTCGTTCATCACGTCAAAGCTGGGAACGGGGGTTATGTGAGCGTCGGGTATATACTGCGCGAGCGTCCCTCCCAAATACGCCGCTCCAGTTGGGATGACCACCTCGCCGATCTTCATGTGCTTTAGGAATGCCCCGGTCGTGCCAAGCCTAATGATGGCCTTAGCACCCAGCATCACAAGCTCCTCGAAAACTATCGCGGAGGATGGACCGCCAACACCGTGGCAAGAAACGGTTATTGGCGTGCCATTAAAGTAACCCGTGTAGGTCAAAAAACCGCGGTTTTCGTTAACGAGTTTCGGCCTTTCTAACATTCTAGAAAGTTGAACAACCCTTGCCGGGTCTCCCGCAACCACAACCCTCTCTGCGATGTCGCCTTTTGCGGATTTTATATGCTGTGGCTGGCCTATCATGTCCCGCTTGACCAAAGGATTGGCGGAGCAGATTTATAAAAGCTTTGCAATTATGTCGCAAGTTTATGCAACATTAGGAAAACCCTTTAATAGACATGTTTTTGGAACTATATTGAGGGATGGGTTCAGCTCGTATGAGCGCTGCGCTCGCAGACATCGAGGAAGAGCTGAAGTTTTGCCAGATGTCCGTGGAGAGCGAGAGTAGGCTCGAGTTTGTGGTGGGGGTCCTTCAGGAGGTAAGCTCAAAGCTGGAGGATCTCATGCTCGGGCAAAAGCTCTCGGAGAGCGAGATGGAGCTAGCTAAGAGCCTCTATCAAAAGGCAAGGTTGCTTCTACATAGAGCCCAAGCCATACTTAGCATAAGGGATAAAGAGCAGGAGAAGTTCCTTCCGAAGAGGGTTTAAAAGATAATTAAAAATTTTGGGTGTTAAGTCATGGTAATGGAGGATGTTCTAAATTATGCGGTCAATTATGCGATGAAGTTGGGTGCTACCTATGCGGAGGCAAGGTATCAGTCGGATACTTTTGAGGAGTTCACTCTAAGGAACGGAGTGCCTGAGGCGCCTGCGTTCGGCACGAGTAGGGGCCTGTCCGTAAGGGTCATAGTTTCTGGCTCCATGGGTTTTGCTTCAACAAATCTGACAAGAAAGACGGATGTAAGAGATGCCGTCAATAGGGCTATAACACTCGCGAAAGCTTCCTCGAAAGCCGTCAAAAACCCCATCAGGATGGCTGATGTAAAGACAGTAAGAGCGGAGTGCGTGATTAAGCCGAGAATAAAACCCGAGTACGTCGATCCCGACTCTAAGGTCGAGCTGCTTAAGGATGTTGATGAGAGAAGCGTTGCGATAACTTCTCGGGACGATGTAAAGCTTCCTTCAAGGGTTTTAAGCGTAGGTTACCTAATGACAGAGAAGCAAATAATCACGTCCGAGGGGTCGAGCGTTTATAGCCGCATACCAAGGGTTATGTTCTCTTACATGCTAACAGCGGCAAAGGCCGGGAAGGGAACGGCACAAAGGTTCGAGAACATGGGAGAGTCTGGAGGTTGGGAAAGGGTTGAGAGGTGGCTCCTCGAGGATAAGGTTTCGGAAGAGGCGAGCAAGCTCGCTAATATTTTGACAGAGGCAATGGAGCCGCCTACGGACACGCTCGACGTCGTGCTGGGACCTGAGCTCGTTGGGATAATCTGTCACGAGTCTGCCGGACATCCATTAGAAGCCGATAGGGTCTTGGGAAGGGAGGCGGCACAAGGCGGCGAGACGTACGTGAGTCGTGAGCTCATCGGCGAGCGCATAGGCTCGGAGCACGTTACGATCGTGGATGACCCAAGATTGCCGAATTCCTTCGGTTACTATCTTTACGATGATGAGTGTGTCGAAGCTAGAGAAAGAGTGCTCATCGAGAATGGAAGGATAAATGAATTGTTGCACAACAGGGAAACGGCTACCGAGTTTGGCACGGTCAGCAACGGTTCCTCGAGGGCGAGCCTTTATGGTGTCGAGCCGATAGTGCGCATGGCAAACACTTACATGAAGCCAGGAGATTATTCGCTCGAAGAACTGATAGAGGGTATAAGGTATGGTGTATACATAAGCTCGTACATGGAGTGGAACATCGATGACAGAAGATGGAATCAGAGATACGTTGGGCTGGAGGCATATCTGATAAAGAATGGCAAGCTTGATGCCATGCTAAGGAATCCGACGATCGAGCTGACCACGAAAGGTCTTTACTCGTCAGTAGATGCCGTGGGCAAAGAGGTTAAGTTTTATGCAGGCTACTGTGGTAAAAGCGAGCCCATGCAGAGCATGCCTGTCTGGTTCGGCGGTCCGGCCATAAGGCTCAGAAACGTAAGACTCGGCAGGTCACCAGTTTCTTAAACTATGACGGTACAAAAGGTTCACAATAGATAATATAAGGGTCCTGTATCCATATGAGCGAAGAGATGGTGTGCTGATGTCGTTCTTAGGGAAGTATGCTGAGCTTAGGAGGCGAAAGGGTAGCATAATGTGCATCTCGCTGGACGTGAAAAGGAAAGGGGAGAGTAGGAAGGAGTATTTGGAAAGATTGAGACAGCTCGTTGAGCGGACGGCACCTTATGTTGTAGCATTCAAGATAAACGAGAATTACACCAGGCACTTGAGTGTGGAGGATCATCAAGAGATCACGCAGCTTTGTAAATCGCTCGGTACGCTAACCATATACGACTGCAAAATCTCGGACATAACGAGTACGGCTACGGCCGGTATCAATATAGTCAAGGACATGGGCTACGATAGTCTCACGGTAAACCCAATATTCGGGAACCTAAGCCAAATCGCCGAAGTGGCTCATGGACTAGGGATGGCCCTGTTCTCAGTTACCTTGCCATCAAACCCTGAGTCCGCGAGGCTTTTCAAGCTGGACATAGGAAGTAAAAAGCTATTTGAAGTATTTGCAGAAGATGCAAAGATTTCGAGGGTGGATGGTCTCGTCGTCAGCGCTACGGAGACGGCCTCTGCAGACGACATAAACACTATAAGGAAAATTGTCGGTGAGGAGCCAATAATTCTCTTCCCCGGCATAGGAGCGCAAAGCGGCGATATAGAGAAGGCAATAATTTATGGTGGCTGGAACGTGCTATTGAACGTTGGCAGGTCCATAGTCGAATCCCCTGAGCCAGAAAAAGCGGCGGCCGAGTACAGGAACGTTTTAACAGATTCTTGGATACGCGTGAACGCTGCCTTGGAAATTATTAGAACTCCTGGTGTCTACCACTACTCGCCAGAAAAACCGTTCATATTATCGAGCGGAAAGGAGAGCGACTACTACGTTGATATTAGAGCCCTTTACTCGCACCCGGAGCCGAGGGGCAAGATAGCTGAGCTCATGCTTGTGAAGATAAGCATGGAAGGGAACGTGAATGTCGATAAAGTGGCCACGACGGAGACCGCCGGCATACCCATAGCTTCGATAGTTGCCGATAGGTTATGCAAAGGTCTGGTGTACGTCAGGCATAAGGAGAAGGGCTACGGGACTGGAAGAAAGGTCGAGGGGATTGTGCAACGCGGTGATAGGGTGATTTGTGTCGACGACCTGACGACGACTGGTGAGACCGCGGAAGCTTGTGTCAAGGCAGTGTCGGAGCTTGGCGGGAAAGTGCTGGCATATTATGTGGTATTCGACAGGGAAGAGGGCGCGGCGGATAGACTTAGCCGTATCGGTGTGAGGCTAAGCTACCTTACCAACACTTCCACGCTTAAAGGTCTAATGAAAAAGGCCGCTTAGAGCGTATAAACCGGAAAAGCCTATATGTAGATTATGGCACCTCTGCATCGGCTATGTCCGGAAATGACTTGGAACTCAAGAGGATACAGATGAGGAAGTTACGCCAACTGATGCAAAGTGCTCAGAAGATTGAGCACCCCAAGGCCGAAGCGACGCCTATGGAAAAGCTCAGACCGTTCCTCGGTGATAGGGCAGAAGAAGTGCTTAACGCCGCCCTTGAGCAATACCCCGAGCAGGCAAGGGTCGTGATAAATAAACTGGCAGAGCTAGCAGACAAAGGCGCTCTGCAAGATAAGATCGATGGGGGAACGCTCCTCCAGCTATTCAGAAGGCTGGGCATGCGGGTAAAGCTTGAGACTGAGATCCTGTTTTATAAAGAAGGCGAGTATAAAAGGCTCAGCGAGATGCTAAAATAAGGTATTAGGAAATTTTAAATACAAGATTCTATTGCGGGCGCTTTAGGTGGCACCGTGCGTGTCTGAAAGTTTTGAGGTACCGGAAGACTTGATATATAGTAAGGACCACCTATGGATTAAGATCGTCAAGAAAAAGGTAGCGATGCTCGGCATAACGGACTACGCGCAAAAGAAGCTACGTGACATAATGTATCTCGAATTGCCGAACGTTAACCAGAAGATCAGGCAGGGAGATACTCTCTGCACAATAGAATCAGTAAAGGCAGTAACGGAAGTATATTCCCCAATTACAGGAAAGGTTGTTGAGGTAAACAGCAACTTAATCGATAAGCCGGAGTTGATAAACGATTCACCGTACGAAGATGGTTGGATAGTGAAGGTAGAGATTTCTGACCCTAGCGAGTTAGAGAAGTTGATGGACGCCGACGAATACAGGCGGTATATTGAGGGCTTGGAAGAGGAAGCGAGAGGAGAGGAAGAATAAGATTCCTAGGAAGTTTTTATAGCCGTACGGCATCCAGACTTCCGTGAAAGGTTTAGAATATCTCATAAGGCCCCGCACCGTAGCTGTCGTTGGAGCCTCGAGGGAGCCGACAAAGATCGGCCACGTAATACTCAAAAACATAATCGAGAACGGTTTCCCGAGTGAACGTGTCTTTCCGATCAACCCGAATGTTGATGAGGTGCTTGGTCTCAAGTGCTACCCGAGTCTGAAAGACGTACCATTTGAGGTTGACCTAGCAGTAATTGTTGTGCCTGCCAGCATCGTTCCAAGGATTGTTGAGGATTGTGTCGAAAAAGGTGTGAAATTTGCGGCCATAATATCCTCTGGGTTTAAAGAGGTCGGGAACGTTGAGGCTGAGAAGAAGCTGGTAGAGATTGCCAGAAAGGGTGGCGTTAGGATACTAGGGCCCAACATAGTGGGCCTGATAGACACCGTAGTCAACCTGAACGCGAGCTTCTTGCCATACCTTCCAGACAAGGGAGAGATCGTCATGATATCCCAGAGCGGTGCCTTGGCTTCAGGACTGCTCACTTGGACGAAGGTCAGGGGCATAGGCCTTTTGGACATCGTAAGCTTAGGAAACAGGGCTGATATTGATGAATGCGAGCTTCTCGAGTTCTTCTCCAGAGACCCCTATACCAAGGCCATAACACTTTACCTAGAAAGTGTCGAGGATGGAAAAAAGTTCATGGAAGTTGCTAAGAAAGTTGGCAAGGAAAAACCCATAATCATCCTGAAGGCTGGGAAGGGCAAGAAGGCGGCTGAGGCTGTAAAATCGCATACCGGCTCGCTGGCAGGTTCTGATGTTGCCTACGATGCGGCGTTCAAACAGTGTGGAGTCATAAGGGCGAGCGATATACGAACGCTTTTCGACTATGCACTGTCTTTGGCCATGCTACCAGACCCAAAAGGGGAGAATGTCGTGATAGTGACGAATGGCGGCGGTGTAGGAATCATGTGCGCGGATGCCTGCGAGGAGCTAAACCTCCATTTGATGGGCATACCTGAGGATTTAGCTTCGGCTCTAAGGGAGTGGATGCCGAGTTTCGGCTCGGTTCTCAACCCAATAGACCTAACAGGCATGGCCACCGAAAAAGAATACTACGGAGCCCTATCGGTCTTGTTGAATGATGAAAGGGTCCATGCCGTCATAGCACTTTTTTCGCATCCGGCCATGCTCAATCCCATGAACGTCGCTGAGGCCATAGCGAGTTGTGTGAATAATGCGGGTAAAAACAAACCAGTAGTTGCGGTATTCATAGGTGGAAAAGAGTGCGAGGATGCTACAAGGTTTCTCATAAAAAACGGCATACCTACCTTTGACACACCGGAAAGGGGGGCAGTTGCTCTCGCGACGAAGTACAGATACGCCTATTACAAAAGCAGGCCGGTGGGCAAGTATCTCGAAGTTAAGGGGGAAAAGGAGAAGGCATATGAGATCATAGCAAGAGCCTTAAGGGAAGGTAGGAATCTCACACAATCCGAGTCGTGCGAAGTTGCAAGACTCTATGGAATACCCACACCGAAGAAATTCGTTGCGAAAAGTTTGGAGGAGGCCACAATGTTGGCAGAGCGAGTGGGATATCCTGTTGTCCTGGAGGTTGAGTCCCCGGACATAGTGCACAAGACTGACGTGGGAGCGATAAAGCTCAACATAAAAGACAGAAAAGAGTTGGAGTACGCTTATCATGAGATCATCGATTCTGTTAGGGAGAAAGTTCCGAGTGCTAGGATAGAGGGCATCGTGGTCAGGTCGTTCATTAAAGAGGGCGTACAGGTTGCCGTGGGAATGCATAGGGACGACGTTTTTGGACCAATCATTATGTTCGGCTCTGGGGGTGTTCTAGTAGAACTATACAAAGACGTGTCCTTCAGGGTCGCTCCACTCACGGATGTTGATGTTGAAGAGATTATGAATGAGACGAAGGTCTATCAGATATTGAAGGGCTTTAGAGGCCCTCCGAAGGACGTGCAATCCGTGAAGAATGTCTTGGCGGCGGTGGGCCAACTTGCACTGGACTTTGATGTTATAAGCGATGTCGATATAAACCCGCTATTCGTCTACGAAAGCGGTTGTATGGCCTTTGACGTAAAGATACTGTTGAGGCACGCTGTCGCATAGCTGTTGGATTTTTATTCTTTCTCGACAAGCTAATATACTTCTGAGTTCCTCCTATTGTCAAATGGTTCTGGTGAAGGTTTACAGGATTTCCAGCACTAGCGACCCCGAGACAGGCAGGCCTGGAAGAATCATAGAGTTGGTCGAGGTCAGACGACAGAATGAAAGATCCATCGGACTTACCGAGGAAAGTTTGATGCTACAAAGGTTGATGCAAGGCGTATTTCTTCAGATGCAATCTATGGGCTTGTTGCCCCATGCAAGAGAGATCATTATACCAAAGATGACGCTGTTTCTTACGGAGGAAGAGTACGAGATGCTCAACGTGAAGCTCGAAGTGAACTACATTTACGAACTGCAATTTAAGGACGGAAAAATAACGTTCATTCCTGTCTAACTCAGCGATTCCCTTTCAATTTAGACCTAACGTGTAAGACTCTTTGGACGATCACTAAGACGTTTATTGCTACCAGTGCGATGGATACAAGCATTATACTGCAGGGAAAGAAGTATTCGGCTATCGATGCGGCGAATATTACAAGAATCCTCTCGGCCCTCTCGAACAACCCTATGCCCTTCATTTCTACGCCAAGTCCTTCCGCCCTCGCCCTTGAATAGCTAACTAAGTACGAAGACAGCAACAGGAGCATACCTAGCAAGACATTTAGGAAGTTTGCGAGGGTCATCGCAACGATTATTGCTGCATCCTCTATCCTGTCGAGCATTGAGTCCGTGAATGCACCAAAGGCAGTAACTTTGCCTGCTGCTCTCGCTACTGCACCATCTATTGCGTCGAAGAAACCGGATACTAGCAGAGCGATGGCCGCTAAGATTATCAGCTCGCGTACGCTGGCGGCTAAAACGTAAAGAGAGGCCGAAACGATGGCAAAGGCGAGGCCAGACAGGCTTAGCGCTGTGGGGCTTACGCCGCATCTGGCCATATAGCTGACAAGCCTACCTACAACTGCTTCAAAGAGTTCCCTTCCCTTTCTTCCTAGCAGCGATGTGTTTCCCAAGCGCACCATGCTGACTTCTGAGAAAATCCTTTAATAACTTATTCTCCTGATGGGCAATATGGATTTTGCAGATTCGGCGTCTGTAATCTTGAAAAGAACTAAGTATCCGTATTTAACTTTAACTCACTAATGCTTCGATGCTTCTGAAAAAAGGTTTTTTATTGAGAGAAAACACGTCACTTCGAAAAAATGAGCGCACTAACCGAAGTTTTAACACAACTTCTCAGGCCAAACAGCATTGCAGTCATAGGAGCCGCGAGGGAGCCGACAAAAATCGGTCACGTCGTGCTAAAAAACATCCTGGAGTGCTCTTTTCCAAAGGAAAAGGTTTTCCCCGTAAATCCAAATGCTGAGGAGATTCTGGGCTTAAAGTGTTACAAGTCCATCAAGGATGTCCCGAATAACGTTGAGTTAGCTGTCATAACTGTTCCAGCGAAAATAGTGCCCCAAGTACTTAGGGAAAGTGTGGAGAAGGGTGTTAAAGCAATCGCCATAATCTCTGCAGGGTTTAAAGAGGTAGGCAACGTAAAAGAAGAGCTGGAGCTCGTTGAGATTGCGAGGAAAAGGAACGCAAGGATTTTGGGGCCAAACATAATTGGGGTAGCAGACACCGTAAAAAAGGTAAACGCGAGCTTCATGCAGCAATTACCTAAGGAGGGAAGGATCGCGTTTGTTAGTCAAAGTGGGGCTCTTGCAATAGGTTTGGCTGGCTGGACTTCATTAAAGCAGATCGGGCTGTCCGACCTAGTAAGCATAGGTAACAAAGCAGATCTAAACGAGACAGACTTCATAGAGTACTTCGGGGACGACAAGTATACGAAGGTCATAACTCTTTACTTGGAAGGTGTGGACGATGGAAGGAGGTTCTTGGAGGTTTCCAAGAAAGTAAGCAAAAAGAAGCCGATAATAGCGCTAAAGCCAGGGAAGTCCGAAAGAACCACGCAAGCAATAAAGTCCCACACAGGCTCCTTGGCCGGTTCAGACATAGCCTACGAGGTGGCCTTTAAGCAAGCCGGGATAATAAGGGCGCCTACGATTATCGAGCTCTTTGACTGGGCTGTGGCTTTCGATCTGCTTCCATTACCTCGCGGTGAAAACTCCGTAATCTTAACAAACGGAGGGGGAGCCGGAGTCATGGCAACAGATGCTGCAGAAGAGTTTAAAGTAAAGCTCATGGATATTCCGAAAGATCTGGCGGAGAAGCTCAGGAATTTCATGCCTCCCTTTGGTAGCGTATACAACCCGGTTGATCTAACTGGGATGGCCTCTCCGAGCGATTATGAGGGGGCATTAAAAACGCTACTAGAAGATGATAACGTCCACAACGTAATAGTGCTGTACTGTCACACGGCGCAAACAAACCCAATAGACTTGGCAAACGCCCTCATAAGGGCAAAAAGATCTGTTAACAAAGAAAAGCCGATAACCGCATGCCTCATCGGAGGAAAGGAATGCGAGGAGGCCATAAGGCTACTCATCTCAAACGGTATCCCAGCATACGATACGCCTGAGAAGGCAGTTGCCGCTCTCGGTCAACTGCTAAAGTATCGCAGGTTCTTGGAGAGGCAAAAGAAGGAAGAAGGTTTGCAAGATATCAAAGTGGACAAAGATAAAGCAGAGAAGGTAATAAGGGCTGTTATAGAGGAAAAAAGGAACATACTTCTGCCCTCCGAGGCTGCTGAGGTTGCAAAATCTTACGGAATACCAGTTGTTGAGAAGATTAGAGTCACCAGTGCGGAGGAGGCCGTAAGGGCAGCTAATAGCGTTGGTTACCCGGTAGTCTTAGAGGTAGAGTCTCCGAACATACTCCACAAGGTCGACGTAGGCGGGATAATACTCAACATCAAGAGTCAAGACGAGGTAAGGCAGGCTTATGAAAAGATCATGAAGAGCGTGAGGGAGAAGGCTCCAAACGCCGAGATAAGGGGGATAATCGTCAGGAAGATGGCGCCACAGGGAAGAGAGGTGGCCGTAGGCATGCATAGAGACCCCATCTTCGGCCCACTGATAATGTTTGGAAGCGGCGGTACTCTGATTGAACTATACAAAGACGTGTCCTTCAGAGTCGCACCGTTGACAAAAGAGGATGCGGAAGAGATGATAAACGAGACAAAGGCGTCGAAACTTATTGAGGGCATAAGGGGCGAGAAGCCATCTGATAAGGAAAAGGTTAAGGAGATCATCATTAGGCTCGCAAAGCTTGCAGAAGATTTTCCAGAGATAGAGGATATTGACATAAACCCGCTATTCGTTTACGGCGTTGGCGATTATGAAACCCCGGCTCTTGCCGCTGACGTAAAGATAGTTTTGCGACGCTAAACGCCCTTAACATAACTGAATCGCGTTTGCTCTTTTAGTTAGGAAATTTCGCATATTTTTAACAACAGTTTTTAAACCCACGACGTATTCGTGAGACTTATCGTTTAAATACACGGGCTAGCCGTTATTCATGAGACAAAATGTCTTGTGTAAAAGATAACGAGCTCGATAGGATGAGGAGCGAAGTTTTGGAGATTATCAAGGAAATCCTTAGGCTCGTCGCGAAACGACAGTCCCTTTGTGCTGAGATAGGAAAGCTGAAGCAAGCAAAGGGTCTGAGCATCGAGGACCCGAGCGCCGAGAGGATTTTGAGGGAGGCTATCACCAAGGAAGCTCTGGCTCTCGGTATAGAGAAGGATTTTGCACAAAGGTTAACGACGCAACTTATTGAGGAGTGTATCAAAGTCCAGCCAAAGCCGCCAGAGAAGAAGGTCCTTACGCACAGGGATATAGCTAGGATGGCGGAGGCTCTCGAGAGGCAAGGCGTAAGGGTCATCAGGATGGACGTAGGCGAGCCCGACTTCAGGGCACCAAGCGTCGTCGTGGAAAGGGCATACCAAGAGATGAAGGCGGGAAGGTCAAGGTACACGGAGCCGAAGGGAAAGCAGGAGTTGAGACAGGCAATCGCCGATTATGTAAAGATGAGGTTCGATGCGGATGTCAAGGCAGACCAGGTGATAGCAACTATGGGCGGCGCATTCGGCGTGTACTTAGCCCTCGCATCAACGGTATCTCCTGGCGACGAGGTCATAGTTATCGACCCATCGTGGCCGATTTACAAGTCTTGCGTCAGATATGTAGGTGGGAGGCCAATCGTGTTGGAGACGCGGTTGGAGGATGGTTGGGAGCCGAACCTTGATGAGCTTAATGAAAAGATAAGCGCGGCCACGAAGGCCATAATTATGAACTACCCAAGCAACCCAACTGGCAAGGCCTTAGGCAAGAAGACGTTCAAGGGAATTGTGGAGATAGCGCAGGACAGAAAGCTGACGCTGATAAGTGACGAGGTCTATGCGGACTACAACTTCACGGGCTCTGAGCACAATACGGTCCTTAACTATCCTGAAGTGAGTTATGTTCTGATATCTTCCTTCTCCAAGAGCTGGGGTATGACAGGCTTTAGGGTCGGGTTCGTCATCTCCGACCTTGATAGAGCGAACAAGATGGCCGCAATACAATCCATGCTCATAACCTGCATCCCGGAGTTCATACAATATGCAGCTATTGAGGCTCTGAAGTGCTTGGACGAAGCGAAGAAGAACTCGGAGGTGATGAGGGAGAGGGCCGAGGCTGTGTGTAAGGCCCTTGAACCATTACCCGTATCCTTCTACAAGCCAGACGGGGCTATGTACGTTTTTCCAAGAATTGACGTGAAGGGTATCGACGGGTCAGAATTTGCCGTGAAACTCCTAGAGAATAAGAACGTTAGCGTGGCGCCCGGTGGTGCATTTGGCAACTACTTCAACTACTTCAGGATGTCACTCGGGCAACCGAAGGAGGTCCTAGTCGAGGGTGTGAAAAGGATAGGCGAGTTCCTTAGCACTCTGTCCTAAAAAACGGCCGTAAAATTACAGCAAGCCTTACCTAGGGAAAGTTATTTTAGCCTAATCTTTCTTTAGACGTCGGAATCGTATGAAGGCGGCTATTATCGGAGCAGGAAGGATGGGCAGCTGGTTCGCCAAATATTTTTACAAAAAGGGATACGAGGTAAAAGTTTTCGATAAAAGACAGAGCGCCGCATCCAAATTGGCAAAAGAAATCGGGGCGAGTACGAACAGAAGCATTGAGGGGGCGGTACATGACGCTGATGTCACACTAGTCGCTGTTCCGCTAGATGTCACGACGTCTGTCGTTAAAGAGGTTTTAAAGTATGCAAAGCAAGGTAGCGTTATCGTCGAGGTCTCGTCATTAAAGGCGCATGTAGTTACATCGTTAAAGAGACTGAGACGTACACGTGCTGAGATACTTTCTGTTCATCCGCTATTCGGTCCGGGTGCAAGTGACATGAAGGGAAAGGTTATGGTATTGGTACCGATAAAGAGCAGAGGTTCTGAGCTACGCATAGCGAGGAGCATATTTGGCGATGCGAATATTATTGTAGTCAACTGGAGGGAGCATGACAGGGCCATGGCGTACGTCCTTTCATTATCGCATGTATTGGCAACGTCGCTGATTTTCGCTATGGATGACGTAACACTCAAGAAGGCAAGGAGACTCTCGGGTACGACCTTTAAGCTTCAGATGCTTTCTGCTGCAACATCGTTATCGGAAAATCCGGAGCTTGTTATCTCGACCTTTAAGATGAACCCGTACGCATTTCGAGCGTTTTCATCCTACATGAAAAGACTTAATGAGCTTGTCAAGGTTATCAGGAATGGGGATGTCGATAAACTCAAGGAAATCTTCAAGGCGTGCAGGGCTAAAGTAGGTTCAGAATTGTATGAAGAGGCGTATGCGCTTCTTGAGCGACGCTCTTCTTTCTAAATGGCCGAGTCTATCGCTTCCCTGATTTCGCGGGTTGCCTTTGCTGGCTCAGGTGCGCCGGATATAGCACCACCTATTACGACTATCTTCGCTCCGGCCTTAACGGCTATCGGAGCTGTTAGCACGGATAGACCACCCGCAACTGCTATAGGAACCTTGACGTAATCAACAATTTCTCTCAGCCATGTAAGCGGTGTCAAACCATCTTTTTGCAAGTCCTTCCCAATGTGCAATAATATGTAGTCTGCGCCCAAGGTCACAACCTCTTCGGCCCTTTTTCGTAGATCTCTGACTAGCATCAAGTCGACCATGAGCTTAGCGGAATGTTCATATGCCGCATCCGCTGCCTCCTTAATCGTCCTGTCGGATGCTAGGCCCAACACCGTAACTACGCGTGCTCCGTGGCTTGCCGCCATTAGGGCCTCGAGATAACCTGTATCGATTGTCTTCATATCTGCCACGACCGTAACGTTCGGGAAACGCTCTACTACTAGCTTCACAGCGCTGATGCCTACTGACTTTATCAGCGGCGTACCGACCTCAAGCCAATCAGCACCTCCGCTCACGGCGGCCTCCGCAACCCGAAAAGCTTGCTCAAGCGAAGTAAAATCCAGAGCTACCTGAAGTATCGGCCTCATGTTTCCAGTACGACCACTTTTGTATCCCTTTCAACGGCTATTTCCAGCTCACCGAAGACGTTCTGCCTGACCCCGACCCAGCGCAGTTGAACATGCTTGCCTATCGGTATTGAGTCTATCTCCCTAGCCTTAGACCTCCATGCAGAGCATAGCATAGTAGTCTCGCCGTCCCTCAACCAGAAGCTTATCTTTTCAACCCTGCCGAACTTCGTCTCGACAGTTCCCAACGGGGTCTTCGTGTGGAGTATTCCCTCGACTATTATATCGGATTCCTCGCTACTTAACTCGGCCAATCTCTTCTTTCTATCGACCATCGGAACGCTTCTCGCATCCTCATCTGTTGCCATCATCACTCCGTATTCCGGTGTTACTATTGTTTTTCTACCGTTCCTCTCCGATACGAAGCCTTTGATTACCCTAACTGCATCACCCTCCTTAACTTTGACACCAACCAGAGAACTGCTTGAAAGCCTGTAAACCCATACGCCGTCTGAGAGTATGAACGTTACGAGTCCTGGTCGCTCAATCACGTCAAGCACCCTGAATATCTTGTTACTCACAAGCCTCTTTGATTCCGTCATCAGCTTCGACAGATCCAGCTTACTCTTGGTAGCCTTTGCGATGCATGTCCTAATGGTTGTCTGGAGCTGGCCTCCCTTAAACCTTACATCGGTCAGCATAAGTTCTGTTCCCGGCGCAACATTCGTTATCAACTCCACCTTGTCCCTCCAAGCTACCAAAACGGCTTCACCATACTCGTCAGCCAAAAGTGCCTCGACCGCGTTCACCGTACCTGACTTCGTCTGGATTGACCTCAGCTCGCCAATCATGATAAGCGTACCCCTTACGTCGAACGTCTCAGTTGTCAAAGCCCTGCTTGCCGGAATGAAGAAACTCTCTACATGTGGTAGGATTCCAGAATCCTCGACAAGCTTTACCGAGCTGTTCCTCCCAACATGTATCTCAGGTTTGCCATCAGGACCGCTCCTTGTGTAAACATGCATCATCACGATTGTCATGCCGGGGGAGAGCCCTATCGCCGCCAGCTCCTCCGCTTTCTGTTCCCACGCAACGGTTGAGGCCTTACCTGTTTCGTCACCAACTTTCATCCTTAGGACGGGCCTACCGTTTACCATGACAAGCGGTGAGACGGCTATAACCCTGACGTAGAGCGATACATCGTTTAGTCCCGAGACCAGCGAGGAAATTTTTGTAAACTCGCTCGCATCGAACGCTGGTGCAGAACATCCAGATGTCTCAAAGACGCCTAACTCATCCGCTAATAGAAGTAGCGCTCCGAGCCTACTAAGCATGGGCGAGTCCCTCAGCTTCTCCTCGACCTTCTTCTCTAACTCCTCCTCAGAAAGCTCCGGTCTCCTTTTCAGTATCCTTTTAACTAGCTCTTCGTACTCGGCCATTAATCCTTGCCTTTCATTATGGCGTGCGTGCGGCTAAATAAATGCTTCTAAGAACTTCTTGAACCTCAGGGCATCATCGGCCATCGAAACGTTATTAAAAAGTACGTAGCACGCGTCCCTGCCCTCCGATTCCTCCAAAACCATCTGCCTCAGCTTGGCCAAATCTTCGTCCGTGTACTTGTACGAATAATTCACCTCACCGCCTCCTATACCGTGCAACCTTGTGTAGAATAGTCTGTGTCTGTGGACAGGCCTCCAGCGGAATACGTCAGTCACGTGTATCAGGCCGTGCTTCTTACAAAGCGCCTTTACGGCGTCCGGATTTTCGCGCCAACTGCCCCTCGGCTCCCAGCCTATCTCAAAGCCCTCACGCGGCGCCTCGCTGAAGAACCTGTCAGCATTCTCGAAGTTCTTCTCGCTGTAGCCGAACGAGGAAGGGGTCTGAACCACGACGACCGCTGCCTCGATAGCCCTCGCCACCTCGACCGTCCTGCTCCAGGCCTCGAAGTTCTCCTTCGTCGGCTTCAGGTCTCCATATTTTTCCTTCGCACCCTCTGGAACCCTGATGCCGGCCCTCCTCCATGTAGGGCTGCTCGGTGGGTGCGTTACCGCCTGCCAAGCCTTCATGTTGAAGACGAAGTCCTTCGGTGCCAACTCTTTCCATTTCCTTGCGGTATCCAGCTTGGGCAGCTTGTAAAAAGTCTCCTGAAGTTCTATCGTTTTGAGCGCGTTATAGTATGCTTGCTTGCCGCCCTTTATAGCCCAGCCGCAACAGCCCACAAAGACTCGGCATTTCATACAAAGCCGAGATGCATATCCCGCATTAAAAGCGTATGCTACGCCTTCTAAGGTATTGTTATGGGCCCGGTGGGACTCGAACCCACGACCTACAGGTTATGAGCCTCGGCTGATTACTGCCGCTCTAACCATGCTGAGCTACGGGCCCGCATACAGCCCTAATGGTAACCTCGGGATCCGTCTATTAAAATGTTTTACGGCATCAAGGTTTATTAAAAAATTAATCTGTAATGCTGCAAGAACATGCGTAAAATTGCCGTCGTCGGACTTGGTGTGGCAGGCTCCTACCTTGTCTCTAGGCTATCACATGAATACGAGGTCGTCGGGTTCGAGAGGTGTGACCGCTCAAATTGCTACCCGCCTTGTGCATGGGGCACATCCATTAGCGAGATGCAAAGGCTCCTCTCGCCCATAGGCCTGAATTTCGAAGACTACGTGCTATACAAGGGCAAAGAGATGTGTGTGGACCTCGGAGGCTCGCGCTTCTGGATAAAGCTCAAGGGTCTATGCACGTTCGACAAGCTGTCCCTCGAGAGGGACCTAGTGGATGGGTACGACGTTAGGTTCGGCGTTCATATCAAGAATGCTGAGCAACTTGGGGACGAGTACGACCTCATAATAGACTCGACGGGGTTCCCGAGGACGCTGCTGCCAAAAATCAGCAAGGATTACGTAATCCAAACTCTGGAGTACAAGGTGAAGTACAGCAAAATGCCGATAGATGACTTCTACATAAAGCCGATGAGGGCTGGCTATATCTGGTTCTTTCCACTCGGCGATTCCTACGCCCATGTTGGCTGTGGAGACTACTTCGGAAGGCAGAGATATTTCTTGGATTCCTTCATGCGAGAACATGGGGGCGAGATTGTCAAGGTTGTTGGCAGACCCCTTAGGATAACACCTCCGCCGATGTGCCAGCCCTACTATGTCGGAAAGGTCGTAGGTGTCGGCGAAAGCATAGGAACTGTTTTCTCCGTGCTGGGCGAGGGCATAATATCCAGCCTTCGGTGTGCCGAGATTTTCTCAAGGAACGTCGAAGACCCGGAGGCATACACAGCAGAAGTTCTAAGAAAGTTTTCCCCGTATAAGGAAGTGTTCGATGTCGTGGCGGACAAGATACGTGGCAGGTTTAGCTTCATCAGAGACTTCCCGAAGCTGCTCAGAATCTTTCGTTACATGAAGCGCGAGGAGGAGCATTGTGGTGTCGAGATTAAGATGACCGATATCATCAAGATATTCTTCTCTAAAGCGACGAGTAGCAAAAGGTAAGCGGTTTCGCATCTTGGATTAAATTTATTAACAAGTAGGCACTCTAACAATTTTGAGGTGGTTTTATTTGGTAGATGAATGGGATGAATTTTTCAGAAGGTTCAGACGCTTCCCATTCAGCTTCTTCGAGAAATACTGGGAAGATCTCTTCAGGGAATTTGAAGAAGAGTTCAAGAGAATCGAGGAGATGGTCCCGAAGGAGCTCGTGAAGGAGAGGAAGACTGAGAGGGGCGTGGAAAGGATAATCGGCCCGTTCGTTTACGGTTACTCGATCACGATAGGGCCTGACGGGAGACCCATCATAAGGGAGTTTGGCAACATAAAGCCTAGGTTCGGCATGAGACCGTTGGAGCTCAAGGGCGAGAGGGAACCTTTAGTCGACATCATACCTGAGGAGAACGTGATAAGAGTAGTGGCCGAGTTGCCAGGTGTCGATAAGAATGACATACAGCTGAACGTTGCTGATAAGGTTTTGACAATAAAGGTGGACACGCCCGAGAGGAAGTACTACAAGGAGGTTGAGCTCCCTGAGGAGGTAGAGTCCGAGGGCGCGAAGGCTACGTATAAGAACGGTGTCTTGGAGGTCGTACTCAACAAGAAAAAGGCTAAGCCGAAGGGCGTCAGCATCAAGATCGAGTGAGTTTCTGCTGAGATACAATCCTCAATTTTTTTGCAATAAGTCGCTTATTAAAACATTTATAATGAGCTCTTGGTAGCGGATTTGCTGAACGGGTTATGAAGGTCAAACTCCCGCCGGAGTGGGGAGTCGAGCCCGTACCGAAGGACGAAAAAGTTCTTGGATTCTTGGACTACTTTGTCCTTTGGTCGTGTCTGGGCGTCGGGCTACTCGTCCTCTTGGCCGGCTCGCTGCTAGAAGGACTCTCATTCTTTGAGGTGCTTTTTGTATCGTTACTTGGCTCCATAATAGGTAGCATCATGTTAGCGCTTCCAGGAATTGTGGGTAGCAAATACGGCGTACCTACGATGGTTAGTCTCAGGCCCGTGCTCGGCATTAAGGCATCTTACTTTCCGACGGCCCTTAACATAGTGCAGTTGATAGGCTGGACAGCCTTCGAACTGATGATAATGGCGCAGGCGGCTACGCTATTAACCTCAAGCGTACTCGGCCATGTATCATACACCTTCTGGGTCATCTTCTTCGGAGCTTGGTGCATGCTCCTCGCACTCGGCGGACCTTTGGTTGTCGTGAGAAAGTGGTTGGAGAGGATTGCGATATGGTTGGTCTATGGCTCGACGGCCTGGATAACCTATCATGCGTTCACTTCTGGCGACTTCTGGAGCTGGATGTTCCACCATGGTGAAGGTTCCATGCCGTTGCTACTCGCTTTAGACCTCGTCATAGCAATGCCGATATCTTGGTGGCCGCTGATATCTGACTACAACAGGTTTGCCAAGAATGCTAAATCGGCGTTCCTCGGGACTGTTACCGGCTATACCCTGTCTAACACTTGGTTCTACATCTTAGGGGCCGCGTTGGTCGTGCTCTTGGGAATAAAAGACATTCTGGCATCCATAGCTGCCCTATTCTTCGGAGGGGTTGCACTACTGCTCATACTGGTTGACGAGACCGACAACTGTTTTGCCGACATCTACTCGTCCGCCGTCTCATTCCAGAACATCTTCCCGAAGACCAGACAGTGGAAATTCATAGTCCTTGTGACGGGCATCGGTATCGCACTCGCCATGACTGTCCCTCTTGCAGAATACGAAGGGTTTCTGCTTATGATAGGTGCCCTATTCGTCCCACTCCTTGGCGTTGCATCAGCCGAGTTCTTCGTGAACAGAGGCCGTTCCTCGATCGCGCTGGAGGAGTTTTATGAGAAAGCTAAGGCCGTGAAGTTAGGTAACGTGCTGGCTTGGATCCTTGGCATAGTTGTCTATGCTACTGTCGTGACCTTCGTGCCAGAACTGGGTGCAAGCATTCCCTCGTTCGCGGCATCCTTCGCCTTTTCGATTGCGATAAACCGCCTAAAAATAGGTTGATGCTAAATTACAATTTCTGTACTTTCCCTTCTTGGAATTCGTACTTCATCAGAATCAGAAAAATCTTTTTGCAGTCTCCTTCCATCTTATTAGGGAGAGTTGTCTTGTCGTGATCAATATGACCGAGTACGGTGATTATCGACACCTTAAGTCTCGCCGTGACCCTCACCATTTAAGCCTAAAACCGTATCCCGAAGTCTAAGGAAGGTATAGGACTGGGGAGCCTCCATAATGCGGGTCCGAGCCAAGCTCCCTTAGTGCCTGATCGAACGCCTCCCGAATCGAAAGCTTCTCGAAGTACAGCTTTCTAAGAAACGTTATCGTGAAGGCGTCAGCGTAGCTCGGTGAGATTTCACCCCTGAACCCAATATATGTTCCTGCGCCACGTTCGAAGAAAGCAGAGGCCATGACATTATCATCCCCCGTGAAGCAGGACATCGCAATAATCATTGTTCTCCTGAATTCTCCACGAAGCTTCTCCGAGATATAGTGTGGCGGGGCGACGCAATATATCTCATTTGAAAGGAATGGTCTTCCGAGCAGGAGGTAACCCGATTCGATCTCATACCTATAAGAGTCTGGGTTGCATTTCTCAATGAAAAGGCCACTTCCGATGAATAACCCTATCGGCTGCCTTATCCTCCCACCATGAGTTCTGAAGATTATGAGGTCGTAATATTTTGATGGGAGCTCTTTTAAGAGGTTTAGCGATATGTTCTCGGGGCTGTAGACATCGACTTCGAAGCCCGCCCCTCTCAAAACTTCCATAGCTGACTTTATGAAGGTTTGGTTCGGGTAGTCGGTGGCCAATCCATCTAAGATCGCGGCCCTCATCGAAGGATGTTCTTCAGGTCCTAGGCCAAAGATCGCGACGGCTATGATCGCAACAATTACTGCTATTATCAGGAAGGCCCAAGACCACTCCCGCCTAGAAAAATAGAACTTCTTCCTTCCACGACGACGCGCTTTCATGTAAGACGGATTATGGGTCTTTTTTGAGGGCAATTTTCCTGTATATACGCATAAGGCGCAGGATAAAAAAATATAACCCAGCTTATTGGAGGTAATATCGAAAGAAAATGTGGGCGAGAATAAGCTGTATCTCGCCTAAGAAAATGCTGATCACGCTCTTATCTCTGGCTCTGATTATGAGCGCCTTCAGCGTTGTACCTGTGATAGCAGCTCCTCAGCCAAGTTATATTGAAGTCCAGATGACTATCACCACTACTGGCGGGGTTAACGGATTTTTCTCTGCTCAAATTGGTGATACGCTTGTTCAGGTCGCTAACCCAATCTACACTGTTTCATCATCAACTGTAGCGATGTTTACTACCAGAGAAAGCTTCACTGGCACTGTTTCCGGAGACCTATCAGGGTCAATAACTAGCGGGGCATTTAACACGATATGGGTCGACATCACAGGAACCTCGATGCAGGGCTTAACGACAGGACATGCAGAGTATTCAGATACAACTGGCAGCTTCTCACTGATAATGGTGCTAGACGTGTCTGCGCAACTTAGCGGAGGAAATATAAGAAATATAATAGGAGCATCATTAAAGGGATATGCCTTCAGTAAAAGCTCAGGCGGCGGCTACGCGGACAAGTTGCTAATCGTTAAGCTCGAGGGGTCATTAAGTGGCCCGAACACGTGGCAGTTTAACGGGAAAGGATGGATATTCGATGAGGATGAGTGCCCGTTAGTAGGATTCAGTGTTCTTGCATCGAGAGCAAATTATCCGGGTGAAATAAGATCGGTAAATCTTAAGTCTGGGGACGTAGTAATGCAGTTCACTATAAGCGATATAACGCTCGGTGCTGATGCTATTGCGCAATTTACTACCAAACAGAAAATGAGCGGTACCTCTACCGGAGCATTAGCCGGCGACTTAAAGTTAGACTCAAATGCTTTCATAATCGCCTCGGGAACGTATGCAGGTAGAGGATATAGCATTGCAAGATTCGAGTTCGCCGGCTCGGATGGTACTGTGTATGGTTTCCTTATACTAGACAATAGCAACTATGGCGTTCATGATGGGTATGTTGTAGGGGTCTCCGGAACAGGAGCATACGTAAACAAGATCTTCCTAGGCACGTTTAGTGGCACATTTACTGGTCCACCAAACTACTATGATTACAGCGGTTCAGGCTCCGTCAGAGTATGCTCATTACCACCCCCAGTAGGCGGTATAATACTAGACAATAATGTCAAGGTTGCTTCCACCGGCATAGTAGCACCACTAGGGCTTATGGTTTCGCTAATCGCAATCTTCATGGCTGTAACAGTGATTATCCTAAAGAGGCTGAAGTAGTCCCCAATTTTTCCTCCATCTTATTTTCTCTTCTTGGAATTTTTATAACGCTTCACAACTTCTCATGGAATTCATACTATTATATGAGCGGCGTAATGCTTACACCATGGATGCATCTACTTGCATAGATTGCCAAAGCTAGGCTCCAGAAGCAATCGTCATGCGTGTTATCCGGATGGTAGAACTTTAAGCTTCCGTCTTTTGTCAATGTGTATTTCTCAACGTTTAGCTCCGCGATTAACCTCCTAGTTAGTTCGCTATCCTCTGGATACGGTATATGTAACCGAGAGGTGCCGGTCCACTTTCCTCTACTATCCTGTTTGCAACCCTCTTGCATCTTCTGCTTGAGGTAGCAAGCTATCTCGGCCTTCTTAGGTCCCGTTAGGATTATACCCTCTAAGTTCGGTATTTGGACGTTCAGCATATCCTCCGCAACGTACTCGCCAACTCCGGTCTGATCAACCAGAATCTTGTGAGGTGAGCGCCATCTTTCTGAAAGCACCTTTACGTAGCCTATGACGGCGGAGTAGGGCGTTTCGAGTGGCCATATTTTCACGTGCCTGACGTACAGCTCATCGCCAAGTTTCTCGACGACCGAGAGCACAGAGTAATCAACCTTCTTGCCCAAATCCAGACCCATGTAAAATTCACCCGCGTGGTATTCCTCAAAATCCCAGAACTTCTCCTCCGCATCCAAACAACAATTTATCAAGTCCTGCGTCAGCCAGCTACCTTCGTCCGAGACGAATTCGGCCTCGTACTCTCTCTTGAAAAAGTTCATGTCCTTGGACTGCATCTCACTATCAATGAAGCTCATGGGTATGATTCCCTCTTCCACAGCCTCGCGCCAGGTCCAGACCTGATGGCTCCACTCTGGTGCTACATGCGGGTCTTTGAAGATTCTGTAAAAGTAGTTGTTCATGCCCCAAGGCGTGGAACAGGCTATCAACTGAGCGCCCTTCTCCCAACGCGTTGCCATCATAGGTTTCAGTACACCCTCGAATAGCTCCTCGTCATCAGGGATGAATGCAGCTTCGTCAACTATTATGAAGTCGCATGTCTCGCCCCTCAGGCGGTCGAGGGCATACGGGAAAGCTTCTATCTCGCTTCCGTTCGTGAGTCTGACTTTTGTCTTAAGCTCCTCTAGAACCCAAGCCTTTCGCGCAACTGGGTCCATCATGGTTAGAAGTTCCTTGACCTTGCGGAAGGATACCTTCGATTGTCTGAAGCTTGGGGCACAGTAAATAGCCTTTGAGTCCGGATGCGTTATGCAGAATAAGATTGTCTTAGCGGCGAGTGCGTACGATTTTCCAGACTGACGACAGCCCATAACGGCTATTCTTTTTGACTGGTCCGCGATGAGCTTAAGCTGATACGATGTCGGCTTGAACTTCATGAACGTTTTGCAAAAAACATCTGGAGTTTTAAGCTCGTCAATTGGGTGGTCCTTGATTCGCTGGTAGAGCATGTTGAGTGCCCTGAGTTCGGTCTGGTCTCTCGGAGTTATCCTTTGGAATATGCGGACAGCCCTTTGGGGCACACCTGCTATAGCTGCTAGCGTTTCAGCAACGTACTCGATGGTCGCTTTGCATCTCTCCATGACGTCACGCTGCTTCAGCTCGGCTAATACCTGCCACCACTTCCTCCAGCTTCTTGGCTGCGCCTGCCACATGATTCACGCCACATGGCCTAGCATTTTCGGGAGGTAAACTGGACAGCGATTGTTGTAAAGAGTTGTGAGGTGTTCCTCGTTGTTGGAATGGCCGTACTTCAAGCAGCAAGCCGTGTTGTGACCGCGGTCAGGGCTCTCGTACATCCTCTTCGGTAGAGGGCTTACGGTCTTCATGCGCCTCATTCCCTTCGGGGAGCAGAAAGGATGTCGCACCATCCTTTGTAGCTATCTTTGCGAGTGCTTTCTGTGCCTCCTCTGCTACTCTCTCGAACTTTGCCTTCTGGCTTAGCTTGAAAAACTTTACCACAAGCTCGAGAAACTTCTGACCGTCCTTGACGTCACCATCCTCGAAGCAACGCCTTGCCATCTCGTAGCACTCCTCAGCAAGCTCTCTAGCCACAGCGTCATGGTCGAGCCAGCTTTCAACATGCGCAAACTTTCGCCGCCCGGTCTCTACCTCCTTCTGAGATTTCAGAGCACGCTTCAGCAAAATCTGCTTTATCTCCTGCTGCAACCGCTCGTCCCGCTCTGGGCCGAGCTTCCTTAGGCGCCTGTAGAGCTCCTTAAAGCGTTCGTACTCGCGCCGAATTAGTTCAGCATCTGTGGAAAAATTTTTCCCCGGATGCTTAACTAAATACTCTTCATACTTCTTTGCTACCGTATATACTCTGCCAAGAGTTTTTCGTGTGGCTTCACCGTAGACCTCTTTGGCAACTTCGGCATAACCCAGACCCTTTGATAGCAACTCGACAATCCTCTTCTCTATACCCCTACTCATGACCATCCTCCTCGGGCTCAAGCTCTACGATTGTCAAGACCCACAACCTGCCGCAAACGTTACACCTCATCAGGTAGCATCCGTTGTCTATGCCTTTGACGTCCAAAGCTTGGCCGCATGCATCGCATCTAAACTCGATGGTCCTCATGACCTTTTGCGCTCCAGCAAAGCCTCCATCAGGCTACCGAAGCCCCATCCGGACAAGAATATCCCGAGTTGCCACAAGCCCTCAGTCCTCCCAGCCAGCAGCAAGTATATTGCGGTTGCCGCAAAGGCAGAGGATATGAGGGCATAATAGTCCTGACGATCAACGTAAAGCCTCACCTTACCGACCTTCACAGTTATCCTAGCACTTTTTTTGGGTAGTTCCCTTCTTCTCATACCAATATCCCTCGGGCCTTGCTTTTAGAAGAATCGTGCTAACACCCTCAAAGCCTCCGTTTTTTGTACAAACCTTAAGAGACTTGAGCGCCTCTTTTTCAACGAGCCTAACCACCTTCTTGAGCAGAACGAGCGGTATGGATGTCCACGTTTCCGTGTCACCACTCCTTTCCGTAACGACTATGAAGTGCGGAGCATGAAACTTCTCGTCCTTCAGTATTCCGATGAATTGACCTACAGTTTCTGTCACGGTTGCTATCGGGATCTCGTTTATGTTCACGTCTATGGGTACTTTCGATATCGTTGCCGCATCGAGCCAGATGACCTTAACCCAATCGCCCTTTTTGAGCTTCTTCAACTGCTTGTTGAAATCCATCATTCTTTTGCACCCGCCAAGCCGAAGTACCTGAACCTTGAGCGGTAAGTTTCCACCAGTTTCTCACACCTTATCATAAGCTCCCTTGCCTTCTCGACGTTGTTTCTATCAAAAAGGAATAGCGCCGCCGCACAGTCCGCTGCAGCTTCCATTAATATTCTCGGTGGGTCGTTCAACGGTATATCAACGTATCCTTGTAGCATCGCATCGATGAACGCATCAGCTGCCTGCAGCTTGTTATCTATATCTGCGCCGTAAACCTTCTCAAAATCTGACCTCTCGTTCGGGTTCGGTACTAGACGCTCTATAACCATATTTCTTGAGGCGTATGTCACATTCTTGAGCGCTAAACTGGTAAGAGATAAAGAGAGCCGACCGAGCGGCCTCCCCGAACGTCTGCCGGCTAATCTAATTTATAACCCGTGAATGCAACATGACGGATGTCAACGATAGAAAAGTTTAACATCGTCGAGGGCAGACTCGTCGAGATAGCCAAGAGCGTTCAAGGCGTCCAGAACGTATCCGTTGCCGAGCACCAAGGCGTCAACGTATTCCCACGCGTTTATGTATGGGTCAGAAGGGGAAGGAGTCAAGACCTAAGGGTCAGCGGCACAAAGAGACAGCACAGGTGGACTTTTGAGTACGTGATAGAAACGCTGAGTGGAGATCCAAGAAGGAGCTATGAGGAGGCAAAGCGCATCCACTGGTCAATTTACGACGCGATAATGGCGGATAGGACCCTCGGGATTAAAGAATTCACGGTCTTCGCATATCCGAGTGCTGAGTTCGAGAGAATTGAAGGAAGGACTGGGCCCGGTGATTACGGCCACGTATGGGTTCAGAGGGTTGAGGTGGAGCTCGAAGTATGAAGGCGAGACCCGTTTTACTATTGTTAGCATCAACACTATCATTTGCCGCCGGCTCACTTATCACGGTTTTCTACATTCAGCCAAAGATCTTCGCAGAGTCTATCGTGAGGCTGATCACATGGCCCACAAATGTCCTGCCTGAATATCTCAAAGGCATGACGACATCATTCGTTGAATGGCACTACAGTATCGTTTCCAATCCCGCAGTCGCTTGGGCCTTTGGAATCCTCACGGCCTTCTCCGCCTGTGTCATGGCATACGCAGCTTGGAGGTTGGCCTTGATCTCGAGGGGGTTCAGGAAAGCTGCCCTTGCAGCCGGTGGTGGATATGTTGCAACCGCTTTGGCACTCACAGGCCTAAGCGGAGAGTTCAGGAGAGCCAAGATTATCTTCATTCCTCTCGCAGCCATGCTCTTCATCTTTGTTCTCATAGGCTTGATTCTGATGCGTCTGAATGAAAGGGTTGCGCAGCCCCGGAGGACGGGGGCGCAGAAGCCCGAAAGGGCGAGGAGGGTGAATAGAGAATGAATTGGGAAGACTACGTGATTTTGTTAACTGGTCTGGCAAGTTTCTTCGCTGCCATATCACAATTGGAGCCTAGGCTTGCAATCGTACCGATAGTCCTAGGAGCCATCATCAAAGCGTTGAAGGATATCAAGACTGAGCTTGAAAGGAGGGGTTAATATGCCTAGGTACCTTGGAGTTGGAAAGGAAAGCACGTATGGAACAGCAACAGCAGCGACAGTCTGGTACGACATAATCCGCGAGAACATGGCCGCAAAAAGGACGACGATACTTGACAGGGACACAGTGGCCGACAGGCAACTCAGTAAGGTGGCGAGGGGCGAGGAATATGTCGAAGGAGAAATCGAAATGTACCTGAATTCTCAGCAAATAGGTCACCTACTGCTCTCATGTCTCGGTAATGTTGTAACAACTGGTACGGGACCATACACGCATATATTTTCCGTTGCCGATTCCTTGCCATCGCTAACCCTTCGCTCTGGCCTAGACAATGTAAAAGAGAAGATTGTTATGGGTGCTGTCGTGGACACTTTGGAGGTAGTGGCTGAGGTTGGTAAAGCGAGGGCCAGAGCAGGAATCATAGGAAGACAGCTTATGTTTGGCGACGTGGGTAGCCCAAGCTTCACGGAAAAAGAAGACTTTACGCATGGTGACGTGACTATAACGATTGGTGACACAACGAAGAGGCCAAGACGTATGATGCTCAGGATTGGTAACAACCTCGAACGGGTTCACGTATTAGGTGACTACTACCTGTCGAAGTTGAAACCAAAGAAGTTCGAGGTTACGGGCTCGTTTGAGCTAGACTTGGAAAGCGAGGCGGAGTACCAAGACTTTCTTTCATTAACGCCAAGGAGTTTAAACATCAAATTCGAAAAGGATGACCATAAAATAGAGTTTGACATAGAGCGCTTCGTGTATACAGATGCTAAGGTTGAAGTTCGCGGCCGAGAGCTTCTCGTGGCCAGCTTTGAGTTCGTCGCGCTAAAATCAGACCTACAAGACGCTGTCAAGATCATACTCGTGAATGACGATGAGGGGTACTGAGCTTGAAGGTCAAGTTAGATGATAAAGAATACGAAATAAGGCTGACAGTGAAAGCATGGCCACTTCTCGTGTTCATAGATGACAGAAGACTTAACGCACCGAAAAGTGCTGAAGAGGCTATCAAGAGGGGGGAAGAACTGGACCAAGCGTTGGAAAAGCTCATGGAGATGTGCGTCGCACCAAAACCACCAAAGGAGTTATGGGGTAAACTACTCGGCATAATCAACATCGAAGAAAATAGGCAACTCAAGGAAGCAATAGAACTCTACGAAAAATTTCGTGGAGAGCACCGAGGGTGAAATGTTGATTCTGAATGTAGCGTCGCTTGCTTTTGAACTTGGAATAAGGCCAAGCGACTTGCTCTCTAGTAGCCTATCAGATTTTGTATTGGACATGAAGATTGCTGAATTGTACAAGCGGAAGGTTGAGAACATTATGAGGGAAAGGACATGATTCAGATTGAGGATCGCGGCTTCAAGAAAGTTTTTGAATTGTTAAGCGAGGATAAGATGTCTGAGGTACTGAGCGAGTTAATCAGAACCTCTACTCAGAATGTCAAGGATTTTGTGAAAGACGTCATACCAGTTAAGACAGGAAGGTTGAGGGACTCTGTAAGGAGCGAGGTATTATCGACACATGATTGTCAGGTGATTGTGGGGAATGCCAACGCACATTATGCATTCTTCGTTTTTCATGGAACAAGACCGCATGTCATAGAGCCAAACAACGCGAAGGCGCTAAGGTTCGAGGTAAATGGCCATATAATCTTCGCAAGAAAAGTATTCCATCCAGGAACTGAGCCCATACCGCTATGGATGTATTTGGTAGAATCGATGCACGTTACCCTACCTAAGTTTGCACAAGAGGTACTTGACAGAACGTTGAGTGTATCACAAAAAGGTGAGTAAAACGTGCTTAACTTAAGTGTCAGAGCACATCCAGGTTTAGGAAAACTTAATTGGAACCTGTATCAATCCAATAAAAAGCATGAACGTACGCATAGCCTATGTTCTAGGACTATTAATCGTTGGGCTCATTTTCTTGCTTTGTGCCATAATTTACGAGCTTTTCTTGGTGGGCGTTATAGGTTTCATCTTCATATTTTCAGCCATCTTAATCTGGAGTTTAACGAAAAGGCACTATGCTGTGTGAATATTGAGAGCCTAACTTTCGATTTCTACATTATGGCTTTCAGGGCGGGTGCTGTATTAGGTTGAGTATGGAGTATGAAATTTCCATCAGACTAAAGGGCATAGACGATGCCACACCTACATTCAAAGATGTGACCTCCGCGATAATCGAGATGCGGAAGGGTAATGATGTTGCTAGACAGTCATTTAATGAGCTCTACAAAGAAGTCCGTGAGCAGCAAAAGATCATCCGTGTTCTGAAAGAGGAGGCAAGCGGTGCTGGTCTGACCTTTGAAGCTTTCAAAGATACGCTCAACAAATTCGGCAATGTCATGAGTGGGGTTAATAGCATCATGACGCGATGGAATCTCTTGCAAACACGACTGAACACTGCCCAAATAGCTCTCAATCAAGCACAAAGGGATTACAACGAAGCTGTTGAAAGGTTTGGACCAAATAGCGAGCAGGCAAGAAAAGCACTCGAAAGGTTGCATGAGGCACAAAAAAAGATGAACCAAACACAAATCGAGACCATCTTTCAAATGACCGCACTCGGCATAAATGCTATAACCCTAGTGCCAAAATTCATGGAACTGTATAAATCGCTTAGTGCCCTCATAGCCGTCAAGAAAATCGCAGCGGCAACATCGGCACAACTTGCTGCTGCTCAGGCTGCATCAGCGGCAGCAGGTGCTGCTTCAGTACCCGGCCATCTTGCAGCTGCCGGAGGGATAACTGCAGTAGGTACAGCCGCAGCCGCGGCGTCGAAGCCTCTTGCAATTTTCAAAGCTCTTCTTGGTCCTCCGGGCTGGGCTTTGTTAGCAGGTGCGGCCGTGGCTGTGACGACATTCTTCGCTACAGTAGGTTCTCAATCAGTTGCCGCGGAAAGAAGTTTAACATCATTCCAAAGCACAACAACTGGGACTTTCACAGCAGTTGCATCAGAGGCTGAGATTATGGCCAGCTCGGTCTCCACATCTTTCGAGAAGATGGGGCAGACACTAAAAATTTCGGGTCAGGAGTTTGCAAGCTATGCCGACTACATTTCTGATATTACCTACAAAGCCCTGAAGAGAATCGAAGAAATCAACGCACAAATGCAATACGAGTACGAGAGGAGCATTCCTTGGTATGCGGGCAGATACGGCGCGGAGGCGCAACTCATGCGTGAAGGACGTTGGAATGAGTTGGCGAGTATGCAAAGGGCGGGTAGCACTGGCGGATGGGGTTTCAACGTTGAGGAGCTCAGGCGTTACGGCACACCCATACCGATTGAGTGGTATTCGTCGCTCGCATCGCTCAGGCAATACTTCTACGGAAAGACGGAGATCACCTATGAGGAGATGCTCAAATCAAGCCCCGGCGCGCTCCAAGCGCAAATCGATTACATCAAATACTTTATCAGGACTCAAGAGAAGACTTTAGCCGCGAAGTATATTCCAGCATATCGCGAAGAGCTGGAAAAGCTAGAGCGGGCGTTGAGCGAGGTCACCAGAAGGCTTGAGGAGGAGCAGAGGAGGCGCGAGGCGGAGAGACAATACAAGCGCCAGCTTGAGGAGTGGGTTGAGAGGAAAGAGTGGATGCGCGTGTTGGGCATACTGCCTGCCGTAGCATTACCAACAACACCAAAGGATTGGATTGAGCTTGCCAAAAAATACTCGGGCATCCAGCCTCCCAGCACGACTATAGTGATAAACAACCTCGAGGTGAAGGCCGATGACCCAAAGAAATTCCTCGATAAGCTGACGGAAATCGCGTCTTTGCGGGGTGAGGCTCCTGCATGAGCTTCCCCTCGCTCTTGCTGAGGATTAAAAAAGCGGATGGATCGTGGCAAGATGTTTCTTTTGGTATCGCAAATACCGAGCTTCAGTTGAAATGGGGGAGGGAGGCGGAAGAGCTGAGTTTCTCACTGAGTGCCGAGGGTAATGAAGCAATCATACCGCTTTTTCAGACGGGCAGGGATGTGGAGCTTTACATCAATAACGTTCTGAAATTCGCTGGTTTTATAATCGAATACAGGCCGAGCGTCGAGCTAAATGCTCGGAAGATAGCCTGCAAGGCCGTAAGCTATCTCATGCTGCTGGACAGGGTCGAGGTGAACGAACAGTATGCGCCGACCGAAGTATCCCAAATTATCAAGGGTATTGCCGAGAGCGCGGGGCTTTTAACCTCGGGCATCGAGCCGACGGGCCTTATCCTTTCGCCGAATTTCAGACACCAGAGTGGCCTAAAAGCGTGCTTGGAATTGGCGGAGAAGGCTGGATGCATCATCAGAACAACACCTGAAAAGGTTTTGTTGTTCAAGCCCCGGGGATTCGGCAATAATATTATAACAAATCCGTCATTCGAAGTCGATGCCGGCTGGACGTTAAAGCAGTATGTCGGCTCTCCCTCGGTCGCTTATGATACTTACGATGCTCGTTCAGGTAACAGGTGCATAAAGATTGATTGTATTAATGCGGGAGACGTTGGTGGAGTTGAGCAAGTAATAAACGTCGAAGCGGGAAAGCGCTACAGGTTCTCGGTATGGATGAAAGGGACGAATACGGGCAGGCTTTCGGTCACATGGCTTGCCTCAGACGGCTCCGAGATTTCTACGGATTTGCAAGATTTGGCGCTAACGTCAGAATACAGGGAAATAGTTGTTAATGCCGTCGCACCACCGAGTGCGGCTCAGGCAAGGGTTTCCGCCAGATGTTTAGGCCAAGGCGTCGGGCGGATCGATGACATGTATGCCGTGAAGGTTCATGAGTTGCTCGACACAAAAAACATAATCAAAGCATCAAAGAGCGAGAAGGATTACCTCAGACGTAATAAAATCATAGTTGTTGGCGGGTGGGACGAGAACGGCCAAAGGATTGAGGCGGTGGCGCAGGAGGGCGCGGGCGACAGACCCCTGACAATCTACGATTTGACGATAACGAGCGCCCAGGATGCCGAGAGAATCGCGAGGCAGAAGCTTGAGCAGCTAAAGGTCACGCCCGTTATGCTTGATATCTTGGCCGATGGTGATGCGGGATTCGAGGCTGGCGATTACGCGTATGTGAAAATCGGATGGCTCGGCATCGACGGTTATTACCTTATTGAAAGCGTTGAGCATGACTTTTCGGGTAGGATTTTTCTGAGCAGACTCTCGCTCGTGAACCCTGAGTATGTTCACAAGGATTACCTCGAGAGTCTGGCCGATACGCTGAGCAAAACCAAGCGAATCGAGCTGCCCACACCATCAGCCGAAAAGGAAAAAACGCCCGCATCAACGACGGTTTACAGACTCATAAATTACCCGCCCCTTGAGTTGGAGAATGCGCAAAACATTATGCTGGACTCGAACGGCTATGCAACGCTATCCTCTGGTGCCACATTCGGCAGTTTCGAGATATTGTGCACGCCTGTCGCCATACTGTTCAGGCGATGGCTCAGGGTAGGAGCCGATTTTGATGAGCGAGAGGGCGATGTGATCGTGAAGCTAAAACGCATTTCGGATGGTTATACCGAGACCATCATGATAGATCCTCCGGGCACTTATGAAATACCGTATCTGCCCGATGCTCGTGGATTGTGGACGGAGGACAGCTCGGAATGGGATGCTGAGGGTGCCAATTTGAGTGATTTTGATACTAGACTTTTCGGCAATAAGAGTGTCAAAGCCGTCGCGTCATCCTCGCCTTTCCGTGTGATATACCCAAAAACAAGGGATGCGGGCTGGAATCTAAGCGGTTTCAAGGAAATGGTGCTGTGGATATTAGCGAATGCTACATGTATAGCGAGCGTAAGATTGCATACCGATAGCGCCAATTATTTTATGAAAACATTTACGCTCGAGACCGCGAATGCTTGGATACCATACACGTTCAAGCTGTCGGAGTTCACACAATCGGGCTCTCCCTCGCTCTCGAATATAAACTACTTCTCGCTCGAGTTCCAGAGTCCCGTGACATGGGTCGCTATAAATGCTGAATTCGTGTTTGTCAAGTATGGTTATGAGAAAATAGCGCTCGTTTTCGAACTTTCGCGTCCCTCGGCGGACAAACAGAGCCCTGTAGTAAAAGAGGCGAGGTTTGTATGGGTGGGTGGTGAATAAATGCCTCAGGAAATAAAGTATTCGAAATTGGAAGGTGAAATGGCGACCTACGTCCTCGGCAATACTATTCCCGCCGAGGATGAGCAAAAAGTCAGCACATTAAGGCAATCATTTTCGCAATCAATAAGTGAGGGGACGGTTATTCAGCAGGCCTCGACGGGTTCGACCTTCGACGTTTACGGGAGCAGATGGGTCGCACAACCAATAATTAATGCCACCTCGAACGTTCTCAAGATAACAAAGGTTGCGTGGTATGGGGTAAAGGGTGGGACACCACCAGGAGATTTAAGAGCCGAGATCCGCAAAATAAACCCATCGTTAAACGAAATCGCAATCTATACGCTAGGCACGGACACGCGGCTGGCGCAGTATGAGCCTATTGGCGGAGATTATATGGTGGCGCAGGCGTTCTATGTCCCCGTAAGCACGCGCCTAACAAAGGTTACATTCACAATCTGGAAACCGACGCAGAATGCGAAGTTGGCGCTCAAAAAGAGGAAGTTGCTCTGGAGATTTGATAACCTGTTTGATTTAACGTGGACTGTACCGTCGGCCAGCGATAACATACCGGCCACCTCTGGAACTTATTGGCCGAGAGAGACGCTGAATATTTCCGATGCCGTTTTTGAGGTAGAGTTGAGCGCAATATACAACTATTCGGGAACGTATATAATATTTGGTACGAGGGCGAGCGATACAAATAATGCATACGGTTTTTATGCAGGATATTCCTCTACGGCAAAGTTTTATAAAAAAATCGGTGGTGCGGAAACGGTATTAATAAGCTACCCCACTCTCTCAGGTAACGCGGTTTATCTTACACGAATCAGGCAGGTCGGTAGCCTTCATCAAGTATATTTTGCGCACACAAATGACGTTAGGGAGGTTACAGATTCAGCGCGCTCATCTGGCTCGGTATTTGTAACAATAGGTGTTAATGCCGCATACCCTACGGCGGATAACATTCGAATATATGAGTCCGATGCAAACTACATTATCATTTACGGGCTATCGCCCGACAACTATGTGGAGCTCCTCGATAATACCAACGCGGTCATAGCGACAGCTACGGCCGATAGTCAGGGCATCGCAAAGATATACGTATTCAACTTACCGAAAAACACACCATTCCGCGGCATGAAAGTATATACCGATTCCTCAAAGACGACGACGCTATACTCAACAGGCTCATCCGAAGTAATATACGACAACATCTTTTCAGGGGACGAATTCGAATACCAAAGCTCGCCGAGCTACACTATTCAAGACTTGGAGGTTTTGCTTGTCGAATGTAATGATGATAGAAGTCCGAATTTAAATAAAGTTATAACTACGCGAACAGTATCGGCATCGAGTATAGGAACATCGCCGGCAACCGTAACTATCAGTTTCTCTCCAGATTATCCGGCCTTAACAGGCGGTAAGTATTATGCAATCGTCCTGAGGCAGAAAGGTGGCGGCACGACCTTTACGCCCTATGCCGTTAGACTCAGGGAAACACACCGTCAAAGAGAGCCGACGTATTACCCGTTTTTCCGCTCTGTTGATGGAGGGTCGACGTGGAAGCGACAGGGCGGCATATTTTGTATTGAAGGGAGCATATACATGATGGCATTAGCGCCGAGCCTTTACCCCGATGCTGTCCTTGCTTCGGCATCATGGACGGCTTCAGAAATTGGCACATCCGCCGCTTGGTATGAAAAAGCCCTTGATACGCCCGTGTATCTCGCGCCGGGGGATGCTGTAGTACTATTAATTTATCAGTCTGGAGGCCTAGGCAGTAGCAGCAACTATTACAGGGTTAATTATGCCACATGGACGGATGATAACACGAGCGCAAACGACCTATACGGTCCGCTTAACAAAGACTATTGGAAATGCTATCTTTTCGCATTCCTGTCGAGCACGGATGGAGGCGTTACATGGAGCGCAACAACCAACGGAGACCTGAGCTTCCAGATAAAGGGCTATACGGCCGTGCCTCTATTCTCAACAAATCTCGTCCTTGACGAAAAAATCAAGCGCGTTAGAACGACGGTAACTGCTAGGGTTCTCAGCGGCAACACGATATATTTCCTCACGAAGGTTGGCGGTTCTCAGGTAAAGGAATCATCAACAACTGCCATGTTTTTAACGGACGTCATTGTATTCCCAGAAAGCGAGGCAATACCCGATACGGGTACTGTTACGCTAACGATTTATGTCATGGGGACGGGAGAGGTATGGGAAATCAGGACGCAACGTTTTGTCTGCAATGAGAAAAAGACAATAACGCCAAAAGACTTGGGCTTTGCGGAGCTATATCTTCTCAAGGCGGAGATCCCGACGGGCGGAAGCATCAGAATCAACGAAAAAACCGAGCTGGGAGGGGGGACGCATTCGTTCTCGGAGTTCAATTATCCCGTTAAGAAGGTGGAAATAATCAACACAAATACGGCAACCCTGCACTTTTTAGGGGTGAAGTGAATGAGGAAAAGGATCACGATTTTAGAGTTTAGTGAAGAACAATTAATTGATGCCGGCTTTGATATCGAGGCGTTATACCGCAACCTCGGCTTATCACGCAGCAGCTCAATAACCCTGCATGCTGACGGTAGGTTAATCTTGAGTATAAGTGAAGATGACCTCTCAAAGGTTGATGCGGTAAAGGGCATACTGGGCCAGCCAAAAAGCGAGAAGACCGTCGTGATTCGAAAACCAGAACCCCCGCCTCCGCAACCGTCGACCGAAATAACGGTAACATCCTCGGAAATTGAGTGTCCGTTTTGCCTTGCAAAGCTCAGGCTGAAAATGGAGAAGGCGGTACAAGATGGTATTACTGAGAGTTCGCTCACCTGAGATTAAGCCACTAATAAGTTTAAAAATCGATAAGAGCTTCAAGACCGTCTCTAAGGTAACGAAAAGGACGGTTCAGGTGGGCGAGGCATTCGGTATAGGTGTGGATGAAGAGAAGGTATTCCCTGTTTTCAAGGACTTCATGGTCGAGATTAACCCGGGCGATATCGTTTACGTAACAGGCGAGAGCGGCGGAGGGAAGAGCGTCCTCCTGAATGAGCTCGCCAAGCTGCTCTCGAAGTATAGCGAGTTCAGGCCAATAGTGACGGATAAAACCATGCAGATAGACCCGAACGAGATATTGATACATGGTGTGGGGAAGGATACGGCTGAAGCTATAGAGATTTTAAGCTTCGTAGGTCTCGGTGAGGCTTTTCTGTTCCTCAGGCGTTACAAAGAACTGAGCGACGGGCAAAAATATCGATACCGGTTGGCGAAGGCATTTTGGACGGGTGCGAGAACGCTCATTTTTGACGAATTTTGTGCGACATTGGACAGAACGACGGCGAAAGTTGTTGCATATCTCGCCCAGAAATTCTGCAGGAAGAGGGGAATTACGCTAATAGTCGCAACAACACATATAGACCTGCTCGAGGATTTGAACCCGAATGTTTACATCAATAAGAAATTCGGGACGGATGTCGATGTCAAATACTTCAAACCGGAGCCTAGGCCGTGTAGCGTCCTTAGGGATTTGAAGATATCAAGGGGGACATACGAAGATTACAAGAAGCTCGCGCTGTTTCATTATAAGGGCTCTCATCCTGTAGGAATTACGGACATTTTCAAGGCGGAAATTGGGAATGAGGTCGTGGGCATCATAGTGTATGTTCTCACGTATCTCAATTTGAGGCCAAGGCACGTGGCGCTACCGCACCTCCTTGAAATATGTCGGAAAGAGGGGTACAAGACATTGGCAGAATACATTAACAAAAACTTCAGGAGGATTGCGAGGGTGGTCGTCGCCCCGAAATACAGGGGCATAGGTTTGGGCGTCAGACTCGTGAGGGAGACCATGCCTCTGGTCGGCGTGCCTTATGTTGAGACGCTGGCCGTCATGGCCAAGTATAACCCGTTTTTCGAGCACGCAGGCATGAAAGAGGTGGAATACGAGCGGAAATATGATGAACGGCAGCAAAAGGTCTTGGAAATCTTGGAAAGCATGGGACTTGATGTTGAACTTTCAAAGAGCAAAAAGAGAAATCTGGAATGGCTCAGGACATTGAATAAAAAGCAGGTCAAAAAGGTTGCAAATATTCTCAAGCAGCTCTTGGCTGGGAAATTCACGAGTCCGAGTATAGAGAAAAAACTGAAAGAGGAGAAATATACGCTAGAGGATTTGGCGGAGGCGATTACGTTGTTCAGGGCAAAGCCAAAATATTATATATGGAAAAATCCGAGCTTTGCCGAGTTTCCTGAACCCCTTGCACAAGAGGTGCTGAACGCATGAAGCTTGCAAAGTTGATATCAATTCTTGTTATATTAGTTTGTTCAATATACCTCCTGGTGCTCGCTATTTCCAGCATACCGAAATGGGAATCCACGGAGCAAACGACACTCACGCCCCAGACCGGGGCATGTTCTGGGAAGGCTCTTTGTATTGTAGGAAAGGTTACGGCGGTAATAGACGGTGATACGCTAGAGATCAACGGCATAAGGATAAGGCTCGCACTGGTGAATACACCTGAAAAGAATGAACCAGGTTATGAGGAGGCAAAAGAATTCACAAAGAGAGTGTGCGCCGTCGGGATCTCCGCTGTAGCGGACCAAGACGATGGCCAACCGTATGATAAATACGGCAGAGTCGTCGCAAAAGTAATTTGTGATGGAGTGAATCTGAATGCAGCATTATTGGAAAACGGACTTGCCAAGATTCTTACTACTTACTGCTCAAAAAGCGAGTTCAAGACGGAGTGGTGGGCGAGGGCGTACGGTTGTGATTAAGCCATCTGGGATTAACCTTTCATAGCTTCGTCTATGTCGTACTCCTTGTCCTTGTTCAACTCTTTCCTTATCCTCTCAGCCTCTCTTTCGCTTCCCGATGCTCTATTAAGTGTCTTGTCTATCTCCTTTTCGATTATATTCGTTGGGTTAGCAAACTTTTTCGGCCACCTCGCCTTCAACCACTCTTCATAGCCAGCCCATTTGAACGGACCGTACAAACCTTGCGCTATATCCAGCCTATCCCTCTGGGCACCTCCAAGCCACATCTGCACAATCTTAAAGTCCCTGTAGTATTTCTCGAGGTCCATCTCAAATACGTAACCATATGAGCCCATGAGCTCCATGGCCTTGTTTGCGCAGAACATGGCAGCCTCGCCAGCAAAAGAGCGCGCAGTCGAAAACTTTGCGGTCATGTGGGGTTCCCAAAGTTCGCCATATATCTCGGGGTGCATGAGTTGCCAAGTAACTGACAGATAATATTGCCTAGCTAAGTCAACCATCCTGTACATGTCGGCTAGAATGGATGCGAAATAAGATCTCTCCCTTACAGGCTTTCCTGCAATCTGTCTGTTTTTTGTCCACTCAAGAGCGATCTCCAAACATGCTGTCGCAATTCCCGTGAGCCTTGCCGCGGCGGCTAATCTACCGGCTCCGATAACGTATCCATGAATTATCTTAGCACCGTTACCTGGCTTAACATCAACTCTATACTTGGCTGGAACCTTAACATTTTCGTACCATATCTCGACGTTCTCGTCGGTCCAACAAAAACCACATTTTTTGTAAGGTAGACCAAACTTGACACCTTCGGCGTTGTACGGATGATATACCATACCTGCAGCATCCTCGCCTCTACTCGGATCCTCTGTCACGACAACCCAGTATCCAAGATGGCCTGCAAATTTGTCTGGCCATTTTTCGTGCCACTTATCCCAATATGATGGATCGCCAGCTGGACCTGGCCAAATCTTGTGCCCATTTAACACCCAGAAGTCCCCTTCCTTTTTAACGATCACCGTGTTCAGGGTCCTCAATTCTAGGGCCGGGTCTTCTATGTTTGCACCACCTTCTGGCTCGCTGATATTTACACACGATATGTATGGAACGTTGCCGGTCAATTTTGGTGCAAACTCCTCGAGTAAATCCTCCCTTACTTGTACCCTGTTGTACATGAACGATACTATCCAGTGTGTTTTGCCCACCAAAGTCGCTAGCCCGACGTCGCCGCGAGATAGTTCTTCATTGATCATGTATCTGACTATTGGTGACAGTGCCAGACCACCGTACTCGCTTGGTAAGTTTGAGATAGTTAACCCCAGTTGATGACACTTGTAATACAGCTCGAATAACGTCTTATGTGCCAACTCTTCATCGCGGTGCCACCCACCCTCTAAATTCTGCCTATTGGGCAAGACTTCCTTGTCAACAAACTCGCGTATCCTTTTAGCCATTATGATTTCTTCTTCGGTGCAAAAACATCTGGGATACTTATGCTCCGGTGATAAAAGGAGATAATTTGCTTCGGCCGACATAACACTCAAACCTGAGTTTTGTATAAAAGGTCTATAAAGTTTACGTTAGTATTCATGTTAGAAGTTTTCTGAAATAATTCGTGCAAAGAGGCAGGTTCAAAAAACTGCTTTTCGCATCACGTCATTTTTATCGATGCGCTAAAGCTTTACCATCCTTCTCCCTAAAGCAAAAGGCGGGCGATATCAAAGCTATGGCAAAGGAGCTGAAAATCAGCATGACGGCCGGTATATAGATGCTCCAAACAAAGTTGCCTGTAAGGTCCCTTAGGAGACCCGTGAGCCATGGAGATATCAGAGAGCCCGTGAAATGTATACCATTCATGAGACCGAATGCCGTTCCGTGTAGCCTACTGGGAATTATCTCTTGGAGTAGCGCGTAAAGTGGAGCGACGAAGCCCCAGTACAGTAGGCTAATTACGGTGTAAAAAGCTATCAGCGATACCAAGCTCAAGTTCGTTGAGAGGGCGTAGCCGAACAGGAACAAGAATACTGACATGAGGGTAATATCTAAGACCACTATCAACTTCCTGCCAATACCCTTCAATTTCAAGGTGTCACTCAGGTAGCCCATCGAGATTAAGCTTGGAACTGCTGCTATGCCTATGATGGATGCAAGCAACGAAGATACCATAACGTCCCCTATGCCCATCTCTATGAATATCGTTGGAGCCCACGTGGCCAGCACCCAAAACGCATATATGCAGGGTATACCAGCGAGGCACACCAGTAAGAAGTTCTTGTTCTTAAGAAGTTCCAAGAATGATTTCAGGTCGCTGTTTCCGTTCGAGGGCGTGTTCTTGAGTAATATGAACATTATTATCGAGACGATGAAGGAAGGTATCGCAAAGAGTATGAATACCCATCTCCATCCCATCAACGACGTTATCAGGCCGCCTAGGTAAATACCGAGGACCGTTCCAAGACCTATACCTATGAAGGATATACCTTGGCTTATTCCCGCACTGCCCTTCGGCGCATACGCCGCAACGATTGGGCGATCATTACCGAAGTATAAGCCCTGAACAACACCTGTTGCCATTCTCGCTACCAAGAGCTGATGGAAATTGTTTGCGAAAGCCGTGAAGATTGACAGCATGCCCCATAGCATGCTGGACAGGCTTAGCACGAGTTTTCGGCCGAGTTTATCGCCTATCCATCCGGAAGGGAATTGCGCGGGAAGGTAAGTGTAGAAGTACGCGGTAACAAAAAGACCGGCCTCTGCATATGAAAGATTAAACTCTTGCTTTATACTTACCAAAGCAGACGAGAGCGCCATCCTTATCATGTATATTGAGGTCCACCCGAATATCATCACCAACCATACGGTATGGTGACGCTTCCATCCTCGCATCTTAGAGTATCCCGACTAACGTCGAGTATATAGGTTTGACAACGCTGAACGTATGCAGGATTACAGCATGCAATACTTTTTGGCTCATATGAGCCAAAAACTCTGTGAAATTATATTAAGGAGTTAGAATAGTAAACGCTTCATGTGCGGTAACAAAAAAGGCGAATACATTTTAGAAATGAATCATGTTGAAGAGCTGGAATTAAAGATACTCAAGTTACCAAGACCTATAAAAAGTGTGGAGGAGTACATCAACGACGTTGATTTAAAAGAGCAGACAGAATGCGTAATGAGTGTTAAGATGCCACCATACTTAAGAAATTGGGAAGAGGTTGAAATGATGGTATACGAGATGGGTTTTGAGGTTGTCGAATGGCATACGGGGGATACGAAAGATTTGGTGTTGGTGAATAAGATACCATTCTAATATGGAGGTTTTTCGGGAAGCTTCCAGATTTCGAGAAGAACCAACCATGTGGCAAAATAGTAAAAACTTATTACAGTTCTGATTATGCCTAATTCTTGAATTATGAAGAAAATTTTATTCGAAAAATTTTTATTGTTTAAATATATTATAAGCCTCCGAGAAGATGTGGAAAAATATCATGGAGGAGTTAAAATCCATTCTCCCTAAGGCTTTTGAATCTCTCTTAGGACCTAATGGTGCCAAGGTTCTCAGGTTTCATGTCGAGCGAAAGCTTGGTCAAGACATGTATGACGTCTTCTACAAAGATCCGGGCAGGTTCTATAGGGCCTTAAGCGACCTATTCGGCATTGGAGCTGAATCGCTAATGCGGCTAGTTGCCCGATGGTTGAATGAGAACGGCTATTTGAAGGGTCTAGACGTGAATGAGTTCGTGAAGCTCCTGAAAAAGGGTGGTGAGGAGGTGCAGGTATTAAGCAAGTCTTTCAAGCTTCCTTACCAAGTCGGTGTCACGGGTGAGGGCGAGTTCTTTGTTAGGACGTGCGTGCCCGGTCTCGATGATGTTATTCCGGGCTTTCCGAGGGGTGGCGTTATCTTAGTCTCCGGAAAGCCTGGATCCGGCAAGACTATAATGGCCATGACATTCCTATATCGTGGCGCCTTGGAGGCCGGTGAGCGGGGCGCATACGTCTCAGTATACGAGGGCAAGGATAGATTCCTCCAGCTCGCCAAAGGTCTTGGAATGGATTTCGAGAAACTTGAGGAAGAGGGGTTATTCAATCACATCTGGATACCGATTACGATGGAAGCTGGAGCCGCGACAGCTGTAAACACGATCCTCGAGCAAGTCGAGTCTATTGGTGCGAGGAGGCTCGTAATAGACTCCTTCACAGCATTAAAGCAACAGTTCAAGGACCGGGCTGAGGCACGAACATTCCTACAAACCCTCTTCTCGAGGGTGGTTGAGGGGCTCAAATGCACCACGATCCTAATCAAGGAGGGTGACCCATTGACAGGACCGCTGGACTTCGAGGAATACGTCGCAGATGCAGTACTATACCTCAAGAAAGATTATTTCGATGGGAGGCCGCTACGTCGCCTAGAGGTCCTGAAGCTCAGGGGGGCAGAGATAATATTCCCATGGCTACTCTGCACGATCCATGAAGGGTTCAGGGTAATATCTTGTCGGGAGATTCCCAAACTTAGGGAGCCCGCCCAATATGTGACTCCTGAGGAGTGGCCGCCGTCAGACCCGCCCAGAGCCTACACAAGCGGGATACCGGACCTAGATCACGAGATAGGTGGATATCCGCAAGGATCAACAATACTTTTTGAAATCGATCCAAAGCTTACTTTTCGGGAATACGTTATGATAACTGCTCCAGCGGCAGCAAGCTTCCTCCTCAAGGGCAGGCATTGCTTAGTAATCCCAAGCGGAGGCGTTAGCCCAGATAACATTAAGGGAGTGGGTGGTTATTATGGGGTAAGTGAGCAAATATTCCTGGAACGCTTCCACATATTCTATGAGAAGGGTGCACCGATTAGGGGGGGAGCAGAACATAATAGAAGTTGATGTTAGGAATTTTGAGGAGGAAGGTAAGCAACTTATAGAATTTGGTGTAAAGCTTGTCGAGGATACTGGCAACCCAGTACTCGTGATTGTAGGAGTTGACAGGGTTTCTCGGATAGCTGGTGAAGGGATGTTGGGGCCAATATCCTCAGCCCAAGATGCTGTGAAACAAAGACGGAGCTTAATGTTCTGGATTGCTAAACCCATCATGCCTTGGATTATCGAGAGGCTCACGCCAATAGCTGACATGTACTTCAAGATAACACGAGAACATGGATGCTTGCTCTTCTACGGGATAAAACCCAGAACGCCGCTCTACGCAATCCAGCTAAAACCCGACAAAACACCGCCAATACCAAACCTAATACGAATGGTATGAAATTCATCGGACTCAGGAACCCTATACAATTTTAGTGATGAATCAACGGCTTCCAAATCTTTCGGAACTTTTCGTCAAACCGGGACATTTATAAATTAAAATATTCAACTTGATTACGTACCAGTTGGGTATCGGGATGGGCCCGTGGCGTAGAATGGATAGCGCACCGGCCTTCTAAGTCGGGGGTCGCGGGTTCGAATCCCGCCGGGCCCGTTTTTATCAATAACAAAAAACAAGATGTTGTGTATAAATGGGCCCTTAAGCTTTCCACCATTCAAACGCTAAATATGTGACTTGTTTATTCATTAGATTCGGGATCGCTATGACGAAGCGCTTCCTGACGGTCGTCGCCAACCTGCCTGCCCTTATCAGCTCTGCGGCCGAAAGCTCATCATCCTCAAGCTTGACTTGTACTATAAAGGGCGCATGGTCTATCCCCGGACCGTGCTTGTAGACTGCAAAATCGCTCCCGAATTTTATGCCCGGTGTGACAACAAAACCCCTATCCCTTAAGTCCTTGTACACCAAATACTTTTCTTCGAACTTCTCATAATTCCTTTTTCCGTACTCTTTTAGTTCATCCAGCTTCATCAACACGTTGTTTTTCTTAACACTGATGATTCCTTTCTCCACCAAATAAACTGCCTCTATTACATCGAGAATGAGCGGCGCTTCGAAGTCAAAGGTCTTGGGCTTGGGTATGCCAAGCGGCTTTCCATAGTATCCTAACTTGTAAAGCTCCCTCCCTTTCCTTACATCCCAAACTATTATGTTATCTTGAACTAGGTCTGCGATTATTTTCTCTTGGTCGCTTAAAGCATGCGTCAATTAGAACACCGTAAGTGAGAGCGTCCTTAATGTTTCAACGGATTCTTCAGCTTTGTCCGCTATGTCCTCAAGCATAGACACTATTTCCCTTATGAGAAACATGTGACCCACCTTCATATCGCTCTGAAGGATTACTAGGCTTAGGTTTCTGTATATGTCGTCAATTTCCCTTTCTGCATTATCTATTTCTGTGACCTTTTTCATGAAAGTCTCTGAATCGAGTGCGACGCTTAACAACGCCTCCCTTAATTTACCGAGGATTGAATGAACCGCCTCGCCCAGCTGGAGTATCCCCTTGAAGATGTCTTTGTTTATCTTGAACTTTATTTTTACTAAGCTCACGAGTCTGTATGCGATTCCTTCTAAGGTGTCGGCGATTTTTTCAAGAGTGTTCATCAACCTTATGAAGTCCTCCTTGCTCGTTAATAGCGCCCCCACATTTGCAATGTCCTTTTCTATCATTCTCCTAATGTTCCGTTCCTCCTCGTCAAGCTTCAGGATCGCATCATATTTGGCCTCTATGTCTTTAAGGGGGACCTCATTCATAACATCCTCTATCATTAAGAGGACCGACCTAGAGATTTCCATAACCTTTCGGATTTGGTCTTGCAGTAGTGAGAGCAACCTAGCACAGTACTCTTCTTCCCTATCCCTTGGTAGAGTCATGCTGTTCACTTTTAAGAACGAATAATATTATTTTAAACCTTTTCCTATTCCTACTCTATGGGTTCAATATCTTAACTTTTCCATGAGGTACCTTTTGAGGTCCTTGATAGCTATCCTTTCTTGGTTCATCGTATCTCTATCCCTGATAGTAACGGTTTCGTCTTCCATCGTTTGATAGTCTATAGTTACGCAAAATGGCGTGCCTATTTCGTCTTGTCTCCTATAACGTCTACCTATAGAGCCACTATCGTCATAAACCGTATCAAAGTCCAGCTTTAATGATTCGTAGACTTCTTTCGCCTTTTTGTCCAAACCATCCTTGGTAACGAGCGGGAAGACCGCTACTTGAACCGGTGCCAACATGGGCGGAAGTTTTAAGACCGTCCTTTCGCTTTCCTTCACGTAACTATGCTCCAATATGCAGAGGAGGCTTCTGTCAACACCCATGGAAAGCTCGAATACATGTGGTATGATTTTTTCCCCATCATCGTAAACACTCAAATCCTGACCACTAACTCTAGAGTGACCGGAGAGGTCGTAGTCTGTCCTGTTGTTGCAAGCAACCAGCTCTATCCATCCGATGCTCGTCAAGACCTCTACATCCCATGCTTCCTTCGCATAAAATGCTCTTTCCTCATCACTCAACTGTCTTAGCCTGAATCTTTCCATGTCAATGCCTACGATTTGGTAGAAACGCTGTATGAGGGCAAGGTAATAGGCTACAAGCATGCTAGATATAAGACCTGTTTCAACACTCTCCTTGCAAGATACTTTGAGGATTTTATCCTCGTTCAAAGGCTTCAATCTTAGAATGAAGTCCTCGTATTCGCGCGCCTTTGGGAAATCGTTCGCCTTCTTCGGGTTGAAAAAGACTTCGATTTCTGCTTGATAAAATTCTCTAAGCCTAATCAAAGATTGTCTGGGCGATATTTCATTCCTAAAGCTCTTACCGTATTGCGCAATCGCAAACGGGAGTTTCTTTCTCATTGTTTTGTAAATCCTAAGGAAGTCAACAAATATGCTTTGGCAAGTTTCCGGTCTAAGGTAACACTCATCCCCCGATACACCAACGTTTACTCTGAACATCATGTTAAACTTTGAAACTTTGTCAAGCTTACCTTTGCAATTTGGGCAGACCACATTATGTTCTAAGATAAGCTTATCCATATCTTCCGTGGCTAACCTCTCAGGTACTGGAAACCCTAGAACTTCCTCAAGCAACTTATCAGCCCTGAAGATGGCATTGCACGATTTGCACCTAGTTATCGGATCGGTGAAGCTCTCAAGGTGTCCGGACGCTACGAATACCCTTTTTGGCATTATTTGAGAGCCGTCTATCTCCACCATTTCATCCCTTCTAATCAGCTCTCTTCGCCAAACCTCTATGTACTTGTTCTTCATTGAGACTGCCAGCGGCCCGTATTCGTAGAAGCCTGCAGGCGCATCGCTATATATCTCAGAAGATGGGAAGAAGAAGTTTCGCTCAAGTGCCAGCCTGACTATCTCGTTGTATAACGAGGTTGTTGATTCCATATCGCTTAGGGATTGATATAACACTTAGTTAAAAGGTTTATCTGATTACGGGCTTCTTACAGCTTGGACATATACCGTTTAACTTTACCCAAATGTCGATGCAACCTTTATGGAATAACGTTTGACAGTTGCTGCACATAACAGTAGTTTCTGGGTCCAGCTCTTGATAACATATACCGCAAATTGCACCGGGAGGCACATCTGTTGCATGCAGTAATTCAACAGCCTCTTCAACAGCCGGGACTGGAGTTTCAAGAGAAGGAGGTACTGTATGAGGTAGCACTTCAATCCTGATAGGGGTGGTTATTATAGTGACGGCAGGAACGAACATTGCTATTGCCGAAAGATAGGACATGAACATTCCTATTTCTAAATGTCCCTTTACCTGCAACGCAGGTATTACTACAAAATGTGCATAAGCTGGCGATGCAATAGCGAGAAGGGCTCCGACAAGCGCAGTGGCTCCGACAAGCCACTTTGCTGTCATTATATTTGATGAGGCGGAGGACAGCAAAAGCGCGATTCCACAAACTATACCGCCAGCAATTGACATGAAAAGAGACTCAGTGATGATGTATCCTTGTATGGGAGTTGTGGACATGGTGTCTGATATTACGGTGTACCATGACATGAGTAGCGTGAGGATATGAACTGCACCAATTCCGGCCACGATTAGTGCTAGTTTAAAAAACCGCCCCAACACCGCTTGGGATGAAACCTCCAAACCCACCACTCACTTTATTGTTAGAATTTTTTATTTATTAAATATTTTTAGTAATGATTAATTGGGACTTGTTTTAAAATTTGATACTTCGCTTGCGCCCTGTATACTTTTTATACGAGCTTTATGTAAGACTTTGTGAGCTAAAATGGGTTTTCTTGGAGGAAAGTCCAAAGAAGAGATCCTTAACGAGTTTAGAAGAGAGTTAGATGAGCTCAGGCTTCAGCTTGAGGAGAGGATAGATAATAGGATTAGTTCGCTTGAAAGAGCACTCATTGAAGTTTCAGAAAACGTTAGAACACTTGCAAAAGAAAAAACATTTCCAGAAGAGTTCCTAGCGAGAGTAAGCGAGGCAGCAATGAGTGCAGAAAGTGTCGTTAAGGAGCTGAAAGTCATAAGAGAATACAAGGAATGGTTCGATTCCATCAAAGAAGGGCTTAACGATGTTTTAGAGTTGCTTTCACGAGAGAGGTCGATGCTCAGGGAAGATGTGGAAAGGTTGATTAAAGAAAAAAGCGAACTTGAGGTTCTCAAAAACGAACTAAGAAAGTGGAAGGCAGATCTTGACGAGAAAGAGCACAAGCTATCAAACTTTAACGCATATGTTAAGGAGCTTGAGGATAAGAAAAACAGAATAGAGGCGGAGCTTAAGGATCTATCCCAACGTTACTTGACGTCCTTAGAAGAAATGCTACATAAGATTGATGAGGAAGTAAATAAGATAGATCGCATGTTTAAGCTAAAGGAGATAAGGCTTGAGAGGATTGCGAGAAAGGAGAGAGAATTATCGGACGCTCTTATGAGGATAAAGGAACGTGAAGAGATGATGCGCGAGCTAGAAAATAAAGTGCGAGAGATGAATGAAGAGATCTCCAAGCTAGAGGCAAAGAAAACAGAATTGTTAAATGATATAAACGAGCTTACAGAGCGCAAAGCAAATTTAGAAAAGTTGGTGGGAGAATTTAGAAAAGCTATACTTACTCCTTAATCTTTTCTAAGAGTTTTCTCCAAAGTTTCAATCAAACTATTGAAGGCCTCTATAAGCGAATCTATATGCGCAAGTATCTGATCTTGGCCTTTCTCTAGAGCCGCTAATCTGCTTTCCAATCTGTTTAATAAATCGGTGCTAGGCATTTTATTTTCAAGCGATTGAACCTTACTTGAGATTTCTTCAGCTTCCTCATGGACCATGGAAATTGCTTCAGCTAATTTCTTGACAGTATTGAGCGATGCCACTTTTCCAGCAGGCGTATCGACGTACTCAAGATCTATTACAAACTCTTCTTCCTCGCTCATACTACCATCTCCAGCACTGGCCTCTTACATATCGGACAGGCATTCCTTATACTTAACCAGCTATCAAAACACGCCTTATGACCTACCGTTCCGCAATGAGGACATGTTGTTGTAGCAACACCCTCACTAATTTCGGAGGCACAAATCGGGCACATCCTGCTCACCGTCTTAGTTTTTGTCCAAATCCACTTGCCTACACAAGTCTCATTTCTTACCACTATTCTCAATAAAGCTCACCTTTATGGGTATTGGCATGTACCGCCTACTCGTGTGGATATACAATATGTCGTCGCTTTTAATGTTTATCTCTGACAGCTTTTGATCGTCTTTTAATATCCATTTTTTATACTGGATTTCGGGGTCCGGGATGCTAAATAAAGCACTTACCTTCTCCTTCAGATTCCATACACAGTCATCGGAATTGGCTGTTATCTCGATTGGTTCTCCTCCTTGCATAACATCGCCGCAGACAAAGCAATCCTCCCTTCTTTTTAAAGGAACTTTGGTTAACCTTTGCGATGCGCCATCGTATACTATAAGATGCTTTGTTACCTTTCCGATGCTCCCACCATGTATTATTTTTAGCACTTCTAAAGATGCCACACCCGATATAACTGATGCCCCTCCTTGAATCGCCGGCAACTTAGGCTTTAACAGATCCCTTAGTCTGATTATCTCTTCAGAAATTTTGCTATGCTCTTTTTGGAGCCTTTCTATCGGCGTGTATTTAAGGTCATAAATTGTTTTTATACCCATAGAAAATAGTTCTTTAACAAGCTCGAAAGGTACCTCAATTTTGTTTTTCCTTAGGTCCTCGGCGAGGTCCTCTGGTTTACGTCTTCTGAGCGTACATTCGGCCAACTGCGTGTCCTTAGGGATTAGGGCGTCACCATGACATTCAAGACATGCCGTTTCTCCTGGTATTACAACCTGCACATTTCCATATAGACCTTCGATTGCTGTGTCAACAAGCGGTTTCTTAAGTTCGACGGCAAGCGAGTTAAGCCACCTTCTCGTTGCCCAGTTGTCTAAGCAGGAGCAAAAAACATCCACATCTTTCAGCAAAGATTCATCAAACTTTCTTAAGTCCTCATAATAAGCATCAACCTTAACGTAGGGGTTTATCTTCTGAAGCTTCTCTTTGGCAACAATGGCTTTTGGCAAGCCTATATCAGAATCCTCAAAAAGCATTTGACGGTTAAGGTTCGAGAGTTCTACCACGTCGTTATCAACCAAGATTAGCTTGCCGATTCCTGCGAGGCAGAGGTTCTTTGCCAACTCGCAACCCGTCGCGCCCACGCCCGCTATTAAGACCGTTGAGCTCGAGACCTTCCACTGATTCCAGCCGCTGATTCTTATCTGCCTGTCATATCTTTCTAGCAGGTATGGCTCCATTTACAGCCTGAAAGTTTATTCGAATAATATAATAACATTTAGGCTGAAACTTAAAAGGGACATGTAAAACCATGAAAGCATGAAATTTTGACTACATTCGCCACTTTAGCTTTTTCTCAAATACCTTTTCTGGGGTTGCATAAAGCTGTATGTAGTACCTAACCCTATTGAAAAAAACGTCGGGCCTATATTTCATTTCATAAGCCGCTATCGAGTTAAGCGGGTCGTCTGGGTTTGGATTGGCTAATAGATTCTGGAGTGCCTCAACGATGTTCACGAGGTACAACCCAGGTCTCCAGTCATCTTTAAAAATGGATTCGCATATCCTAGCAGGAACCTCGTCTGTAAAATTAGGATGCCATACCCTTGTATGCCAGATAACATTTGGCGGCACGTATGGGTATGCCCTTGGTATTTTTATCTCTACCTTAAAGTACCCACCCTCATAATACCCAGAGCCCACTATCACACCTGTATAGTGTGTCAGGTCACCATCAACTATGTCGAATAATGGAGGGTCGCGCTCCTGCATCAATCTATACTCTACGGCCAACCTCTTATTCCATAGAGGTTCGGGTAATTCTGAGTAAGTCTCCAGAGGTGCCACCCCCCACCGTTCTCGTTATGATGACCAGTTTGTCGCCTTCTGATATACCTAAGTCAGTAAGTGTTTCCGTTTCTTTTAAAGCTCTACCCTTGTAAGTTAAGTATGTAGTGTCTGGCGGAAGTTTCTTAATCGCACAGACCTTAGCCTTAATTGCCCCTATTGTTGCATTTGGAGAAACTTCTAACTCTAGAGGGCTACCACCACCGACTGCAGGTATAACCTTGATTTTCATAAGTCTTTAACCCCCATTGGCATTCTATTTGTAACATATTTAAGTATTAACTTTTTAAAGCAGTTAGGGGTTACGTATAGACAACGCCGGGAATTCCTATATATTTTGGGCGCATTACGTTATAGGGCATCTAACGACTCCATTAACCATTTCAAACGTTAATTAATATGGTTAAACACTAATACGCAGGTTCCATGAGGGCACGCATTTATCCTCTAGCTCTTGGTAAGATACTTCATCATGCTATTAGTAACATTAATCAAGAAGTTGCAGGGTTAATGGTGGGAAAAGTAGTATCGGACGTTGTTGAGGTCTGGGATACTGTTACTGGTCCTCAACAGAGTACGCCTGCATACGTTAAGCTCGAAGAGAATGTTATGGCCTTGGTTGCTGAAGTTTTGATAGAAAACCTTCCAGACCTATACATAGTTGGCTGGTATCATTCACATCCGGGTTTAGACGTCTTTATGTCACCTATAGATGTCGAGACGCAAAAAGCCTACCAAACCATGTTTCCTAAGGCCATAGCGTTAGTTGTTGATCCCCTACAATTTAGCGTCAGCTGGAAAGTCTCGGACCTAAAGATCGGCGTGTTTAGAATAGATAAAAATGGAAAGGTCGTGCCAGTAAGGTTCACGCTTGGTTTACAACGGCGTAAAGTCCTTGAAAGCACGCTGGTAGGTCTCCAAATGCTTGATTTGATTCCTAGGAAAGCCGACGTGGCTGATGAGGAGGGTGTAAAGACTAGTACCGCCAAAATGCTTGACCTTGATCATATAGTAAAGTTTTTTAGCAAAACCAAGAAACTTTTACCAAGTAGGAAGGGATGAAATTAGATGCGGATTCCTCAAAGACTAAGGATTAGCTGGGAGGGGCCATAATGCCAAAAAAGATAGTTATAAAGTTTAAGGAAGAAAAAATGGCGAAGGACGTAGTGGAAGAGACCTCTCAGGTAGAACCTGAGGTGAGTACTGCAGAAATTGAGACGAAAATTCAAGCAAAACCGCCTGAAAGTATCGCTGCACCTAAAGATCTTGAGGCATCTATTGTGAAAGAAGCTTTCGAAGGATACGACGCACTTATGGCAAAGTTACAAGAAATAAAGATACGGGAACAAATATTCCAAAAGATGCTTCTGGAGCAGGACATCAGTATAGCAACTATCAAAGAGATATTGTCAAGATGGAATGCGATGAGGGAGCAAGTAATTGGTGAGTCGGCATCCTTGATTGAAAAAATTAATGCTGCTAAGAGTAAACTGGAAACCGAGTTTTCCAATATTGAGACAGATTTATACATCTCGGTCGTCGAATTGGATACGCTGAAATATAAGGAAAGTTCGAACATCCCTGTACCTCAGGAGCTTAAAGCAGGCTTAGAAACAAAAATCACAATCCTCAGACAAGAACTTTCCGAAAAGAAAAAGAAAATTAAAGAGTTGGAAGAAATGGTTAAGACGGTTACCGAGTTACCGAAAAAAATTCACTCCTTGACGACGTACACTGAGCTTGCTGACAAACTTTACGAAGAGCTGAAGGAAAAGCATGGGGCGAAGTTTGGCCCAAGGGTTGACGAGTCTTTACAAAAAAATATAGAAAACATCATGCAGTCTTTGGGCATACCTAGGGAATATGCAATAATACTTATCTGGAAGGAGGCGCAAGCCCCCGCCAGCTAACTCCCTTCATTTTAATTCAACTTTTAACGAATAAACACCATAAGAGTAAGAACCAAAAGCAACCATTAACATTATTTTATGGTGAGATGATGGACGAAAAAGATTGGAAAATATTAAATGAACTTATTGAAGATGCTAGCCAAAGCGTCTCGGAACTTGCGATAAAGCTTAACATGCCGAGGACGACTGTTCAAGAAAGGATAAAGAAACTAAGGAGTAGGGGAATAATTAAAAAGTTTACTGTAATACCAGATTACTCAAAGCTCGGCAAGCCAGCTACGGCGTTTGTATTAATATCCTTTCTTCCAGGGGCAAACATTTCCCAGAAAAAACTTGGCGAGTACATAGCAACATTGCCCGATGTTCATGAGGTTCACCTAATATCTGGCGAATGGGACATACTTTTGAAAGTAAGAGGGGAGTCGATACAATCAATAGGCGAACTCGTTATAGACAAGCTTAGGGCTATTGAGGGGGTTGGTAAGAGCATGACGTGCGCATCGTTTCTTACGATTAAAGAGGAGTTCTGATGGTGTGTGAAAACTCTAATATGTCCCGTCTGTAAAAGCGATAAAGTTAACTTATACTTGGGTGGATATGCAGGAATACTGTATCGATGCGCCTCATGTGGCTACGTCGGACCGGTAGTGATTGAGGTTGATGATCTAGACGCATTAAGGGAGCTTGAGGAATTATCCAAAAAGACGGGGACGTATCCAGCTGAAAAGGAGCATGTGGAGGACGACAGTAAAGCCCCAATCAAGAAAAGTAGGCGAGGGGGTGTTAAATAGCTTAAAAGTTAAAAAACAACTTAGTGCGTACTGTATGGAGTGATAAGTTTGCGAACATATACCCGTACCGGTATAGAAGGTATTGATACTATGTTAGAGGGGCGCGGTATACCGAAGGGGCACGTGGTACTAGTTCTCGGTCCGCCGGGTTGTGGTAAAACAACGCTTGGTATCCAGTTTCTTTACAACGGCGCCGTTAAATTTGGTGAAAACGGTATCCTAGTGCTCCTTGAGGAAGAGCCTGAGATGGTTAAGCTCAACATGTTAAGGTTTGGATGGGATTTAGAAAGATTGGAGAATGAGAATAAAATTGCCATAATCGATGCTTCACCAATACGCTTCATAACAAAGAGCGTTAGCTTAGGTGAAGTAACCATCGGGAGTAAGGAATTTCAGCTCATATCTTTGATAGAAAGGATAAAAAAGGAGTGCGAAAGGATAAATGCTAAAAGGCTCGTTATAGATACACTCTCGACGTTCATATTACAGTACCCGGATGAAGTAGAAAGGAGGGAGGCCATTATTGACTTAGTTCGGGGCATAGCTCCATTAAATTGTACAACGTTATTGATTTCAGAGCTTACGCACTCATCAGCTGAGAGAAAGTATCAAATTGAAGAGTACGTCGCCCATGGTGTGATACTTTTGCAAAGATTTTTTAGGGCTGGCAGCCTCATCCATGCTTTCATAATTGAGAAGATGAGGGGCGTGAATCATGACACCCAGCCGAGACCGTATAAGATAACACAAGATGGGATCGTTGTATTTCCTACGGAAGTCGTTTTCTGAGGCGCTAAGGGAAAATTAATTTGTTGTTTATATAATACCAGAAATTTTGAAAACATAGCGGGATGTATCCTGAGAACTTGGAGCCAAAACACGGGACCCTTACGGTAACCATACCGAAAGACCGCATAGGCGTATTGATAGGGGTCAACGGTTCCGTGAAGAAAGCAATAGAGGAAAAGCTAGGCGTGAGACTCACGATCGATAGTAAAGATGGCGTAGTGTCGATAGAGCTTGCAAAATCTCCAAACGAAGGAGGAGACCCGGCGGCTATGTTTAAAGCCCGTGACGTTGTAGTTGCGATAGGAAGAGGTTTCTCTCCGGAAAAAGCATTCAAACTTTTTGAGGAGGACATTGTGTTGGACATTGTACATTTAGAGGATTTTGTCGGCAAGAACGTGAATGACTTAGTTAGGGTCAGAGCCAGACTTATAGGAACTGGAGGAAAAACGAGGAAAATAATTGAGGAAAATGCTCATGTGCTAGTGTCAATATATGGGGATACCGTGGCAATAATAGGCGATCCTCAGGATGTTGAGGCTGCTAAAGAGGCTGTGATAAGGCTGATAACCGGCTCGCCACACAGCGCAGTGTATAAAATGCTTGATGAATATGCTAGGAAGCGAAAAGCGGGAAAGCTTATGCCCGGATTTAAACTATAGGATTTTTTCTGAGGGAAAGATAAAATAGGCGCTGTGCCCAAATTGCGTAGTAAGCCTATAACGGGACTCGTGGCGCAAAATTAAAGAACGGTGATAAAAATTGGCAGAGGTAAAGTTCGAGAAGATATCACCTGCCGACTTCTTCTACCGCAATAGAGATATTGCTGGATTTACAAACCCCAGCCGTTCCCTTTACACATCCATCAGAGAACTCGTGGAGAACTCTCTTGATGCGTGTGAAATGGGCAGGATTTTACCTGAAATAATTGTCGAGTTACAAGAGGTGGGTGAAGGTAGCTCCGAAGACGTTAAAATCTTCAGGTTAAGAGTCAAAGATAATGGAATAGGTGTTGATGCGGAACACATACCACATGCCTTTGCGACCGTGTTTTATGGAAGTAAATACGGATATCGTCAATCGCGCGGAACTTTTGGGCTTGGCGGTACAATGGCACTACTATATGGCCAGATTACAACAAACAGACCAGTGACTGTTATATCCTGTACAAATGGTGACATACATGAGTTCGTTTTAAGGATCGATATCGTTAAGAATGAGCCCATAGTGCTCGATCACAAAGTTCATACAAATAACGATAATTGGAGGGGCACATTAATAGATTATTATCTTGAGGCTGATTACACTAATAGCAAGGCAAAGATAGTCGAGTACTTCAGAAACACTGCCATTGCAAACCCGAATGCTTCGTTGACCTTTATCGATCCCAAAGGCAGGCTATACTACTTCCCAAGGGTTGCCGAAAAAATACCAGAACCTCCAAAAGAGGCACTACCACATCCAGTAGGAGTTGATGTGGAAACTATGAAGAGGCTGATATCCGTAACAAAGTCTGAAACCCTTTTATCCTTCCTGACAACCAGCTTCCAACGCGTCGGTCCTAAAACCGCGAGAGAAGTTCTAGAGTTGGCTGGGCTTCCGCATACATTAAACCCAAAAGAACTAAATCATGATCAACTTACTGTGCTTGTAGAGGCTATTAAAAGGTATAAAAAATTTAGAGCACCAGACCCGACACCTCTGAGTCCAATAGGCAAGGATTTGCTTGAAGCAGGCATTAAGGCAATACTGATGCCAGAGTTTCTTTACGTGGTCCAAAGACCACCACAATCTTACTCCGGCTTTCCGTTTATAGTTGAGGCTGCGATAGCCTATGGTGGTAAGATACCGCCAAGCGAGAACATACAAATATACAGGTTTGCAAATAAGATACCGCTCCTTTACGATGAGAGGGCCGATGTTGTTTGGAAGGTGGTATCTGAAAAAATTGATTGGAATAACTATAACGTTCCGAAAGTTGCGCCGCTTGCTGTTGTCACGCATATATGCTCTCTGAAAGTACCTTACAAGACAGTAGGCAAGGAAGCAGTAGCTGACAGACCGGAAATCGAACGTGAACTTACCATCGCAATAAGGGAATGTGCTAGAGAGCTCAAACACTATCTGATAAAAGTTGAAAAACGCACCATTGCGATAAAAAGATTGAGCATATACGCCAAATATCTCCCGAAGATAGCAAAATTTTCAGCAGAAATTATAGACAGAAAAGAGCCCCCTGATGTCACGAAACTTCTGAAAAAGATGGGCGTAACTCCTGATATTATGGAGAAAGTAAGATTAGAGGAACAGGAGAGCGTTACGTAGAGGTTTTAAGATTTTATCCATTCGATGACCTCTTCTGGAGGTCTAACTTTAATGCCCTTTTTCTCGAAAAATTTTGTGATGTTCCTTACGTCTCTTTCTAAAAACACTTCGGCCAGAGGATGCGAGGTGTGGACCGCCTGAGATAAGTCTATGAAATAGATCGATAAAGTATCCGTAACGAATACATTGTATTGGCTCATATCTGCATGTATCAAGTCCGCTTTCTGATAAAGCCGCTTTATATTCTCAAGGATCAATGGATAGATCTTCTCATAATCGCTAGGCTCTAATTCAGCTTCTTCCAACGTTGGATATCTCGTCCCATCCTTTCCTAGGAATTGCATACCCAGAACGTTATTTTCCACAAAGTATGGTTTCGGTACTGGGACCCCAGCCTCGTATGCTTTTTTCAAGTTTCCAAATTCGCGCTTTGCCCAGAGGTAGATGAAGTCCCTGAAGTCGCTCGGAATTCTTTTAAACCTTGGATCATGCACTACATAAGTCATCCTAGTTTTCTTAAACTCCGCACTGGTTATCAAGTATATCTTTACAGCCATGAAACCTTCCGGACCTTTTGCGAGATAGATTCTCGATTCCTTTCCAGCACTAATTACACCATAAAACTCTAATAACGCGCCGGCATTCATCAAATCATAAATCGTCATGAGTGTAAGCCTATCAAAAACCTCCTCCAAAACCTCGTCAAGCTCTGACCTTTTGTGTAAGTATCTTTGTTCCTTGTCTGCCTTGAATTCCTTTCTCCTAAGCTTCTTCTCAATTTTATCAGAGCTCAGAAAAACTTCACCACATGTAAATCCTTAACCGGCCTCTAACTTGGCTTTGAGAAAATCCGGCAAGGCGCCTTGCTTGGCCAATTCTATCGCTTGATTCTTCGTAAACCTCCAAAAAATATCTCCCCTATCCTGTTGAAATTCCCAAGGACTGACCAGTACTAAATCTCCTTCCTTAATCCAGATTCTTCTTTTTAACTGTCCCTTTATCCTACATAATCTTTGCTTTCCATCAGAGCATTCTACTAGAGCCCTATCGTACCCATACATCTTCACAACAACACCATAAACATCTCCAGGCCCCGGTGTAACCGTTTCTCCTAAGACGTCAGACTCGGACACTATCTTCCTTTTTCCCATATCATCATTTTTCTAGGTTAAGGGTCTAATAAACGTTAGCTGACACTTCTTAGGCAAACTCTATTAGGAGCGCATATCCTTCCTAATGAAGGGCGTACGACAGGCTTGGAAGTAAATATATTGAAGAGGGGCGTTACTGTAAAATCGCTAGTCGCGGCACTTCCTGGAATGGGCAACGTAGGAGGCATCGCTGCAGCGTACCTCATAGAGGAGTTGAAGATGGAGCCAATAGCGGAGATACTAGACTATATGCCACCATATGTCATTCATAAAAACTCTCTCATAGAATTTGAAAGGTTTTCTTTCAAATTGTATTGGGGCGGAAAGGATTTTGCTGTCTTTACCGGATTTTATCAACCTCAAGATCCACATATGTTGTATGAATTGTGCGATGATTTGTTAGATTTGGCGGTCAACTTAGGTGTTAAAAGAATATACACGTTGGGAGCGGCGCATACTGGCGTATCAGTGTCAGAGCCAAGGGTTTTTTACGCAGTAACAGATGCTAGACTTAACAAGGAGATAGAATCCTATGGAGCCCAGCAAATGAGGGGTGAGGGGTACATAACAGGCTTTAACGGTCTATTGCTGGGCTTGGCAGCACAACGCAACATTGAAGGCGTATGCTTTCTCGGAGAGATAGAAAGACCAGATGTGGCGCAACCTAAGGCTTCGATAGAAGTGCTGAAAAGGCTCTCCGCCGCTTTAGGCATCGAGTATCTAGACTATACAAAGCTCGAGGAACAAGCAAGGAAGGTTGAGTTCTACATTAGCTCGCTTAAGCGAGCTGAAGAGTTCAAGCAGCAAAAAACCAGAACGGACATACCACCAGGTGTTATGTGAAGTGTTTTTGTGAATGTTAAAGAAAGCTGTGAGACCATCGCTATCTTATTGATCTTGACCGAGTATTAAAGATGTGCAACAGTTTATATAATATGAGGAGAAAACAATATACGTGAACGGATGTGAGTGAGCCATTAGTTTATATCGATGGAAAGTTTTACCCGAAGTCTGAGGCAAAAATTTCCGTTTTTGACCACGGTTTACTTTATGGTGATGGAGTCTTCGAGGGTATAAGAGTTTACGACGGAGTAATATTTCTGCTGAAGGAGCATATAGATAGGCTATACAACTCAGCAAAGTTCATCAAACTTAACATACCCATTTCTAAGGAAGAAATGATAGCCGCTGTCGTCGAGACTGTCAAAAGAAATCGTGCCAAAAATTCCTACATTAGACTCGTTGTAACAAGGGGTATGGGCGACTTGGGTCTAGACCCCAGAAAGTGCTCTAAACCAAGCATAATAATCATAGTTGAGCAGATACAGTTGGTGGGCGGGGCGGCTAAAGAGAAAGGTGTATCCGCAATCATAGCATCAACGAGAAGAGATTCCGTCTCAGCGACTACGCATGAAGTCAAGTCGCTAAACTACCTCAACAGCATACTCGCAAAGCTAGAAGCCATTGAGGCTGGTGCCGACATGGCCATAATGCTCGATAGTAGAGGATTCGTTTCAGAGGCGGAGGCGGCAAACCTCTTCATTGTTAGAGACGGTATTATAGCCACACCACCGACAACTGCAGGCATCTTGGACGGTGTGACAAGAAGGAGGATTATAAGACTAATACGTGAGCTTGGAATGGAGATTGTAGAAAGAGACATAACGCCGTTTGAGCTAATTACCGCAACAGAAGTTTTCCTGACGGGGACGGGGGCCGAGATACTTCCGGTTGTTAAAATAAACGGCATACAAATTGGAGACGGTGTACCTGGACCGATAACTAAAAAGATAATGCAAGAGTTTGAGAAAATCGTAAGGAGCGGGAAAGAAGGCGTAAAGGTTCAGTTTGAGTAATACTCTTATTTTTTGTGAAACACTTTTAATCAACGACTAACATAGCAATATTGATGAAATACTCTGCAGAATTTGAGGATGTTGTAAGAGCCGCGGAAGAGTTTGTAAATACTAGAACATTAGAGCCTGTAAAAAGCCAAATTCAGCATGCTAGGCTTTACGTGAGCGCTTTTAGGAGCTTAGATGCGTATAGACCCGTAATGGGTTTAATCCAGAATATTATGGGAGCTGGTGAGCTGAAGGGTTGCGAGCAAGATATTAAAGTAATTCTTAGGGGACTTACCTTACTATATTCTGCAAGATACCATCAAGTGTATCAAGACCATAGAATTTTTCCGTTACTTCATCAATATGTTCAAGCCCTAAAACTCGTTGAGGATGGGCTAGCCTCTGCAAAGGATTATTGTACGGTCTTAAAAAACATCCATGAAAATTTTGTAAGCGCAGTCGAGCAAATCACGCTAGGGAATGGCGTATATGTAGTTAATTGGAAGAACGTCCCAGAATCTCATTTCACACTTTACCAAAAAGTCGGATTGAAGATTGCCAGGTTGATTGCTAGCGAGCTCATAGGTCTTTACGTCGTTAAGGTTAGGGGTGAGGCGCCGCTACATTATCATCATTTCCTCGATGAACATCATTTTTTGCCAGAATATATTGAAGGGCTACATTATCTTGACGGTAAAGTATGCAAGACCACACAAACCGATATTCTCTACATAAAGAGAGGCCAAGTACACGGTTTTAAGAATAAAGGGGCAAACGAAGCGTCATTCGTGTTCATATGTGGTTCTAAGGAAACCGGCCCATGGGATTTTGTCCAAGATATAGAACTAGTTGATAAAGAATTTCCCGATGTTGGTTCTGATAATATTAATGATATCGGGGGGAGAGACCTATATAATGTTTTAGAAAAAGTTAGGAACTTTGAGCAAACTTTCCACGAAAGGCTCTCACCGAGCTACATGCGTCTATTCCAAGACGTGGTTAAGGTTTGCGTGGAATACGTGCCGCCCACTCAAGACAAAGAGTTGATATGCTTTGTTGTGGAGGGTCACGGCATGGTTGAGATTGGTGGCAAGAGCCATGACATAGGACCAGGAGATGCCTTCTTGCTTCTTTCCCACACTAAAGCAAAAATCTCAAGCCCATCCATGATACTCTATCAGTTTGGATATGAATGAAAGTGCTTTTTATTCATCCAAAGGATAGCTTTTAAATATGGTCAATTTTTATTGTTAACATATGAGTGCATCTGAAGATGCATTGGAAGAGTTTAAGCGGGCTTGGATAGATTTCGAGTTGGAAGAGGCCAACCGGGGTTTCTTGTCACACTTGGTTGCATATGTAATAATCAACGTTTTTCTAGCATTCATAAACCTTTACATATCTCCTCAAATAGTGTGGTTCATATGGCCCTTGTTCGGCTGGGGCATAGGGCTTGCATTTCATTTTGTCTTCTCACGAAAAAAGTTTGTTGTAGCCGGGTGTGAAAAGAAGATCGCTGGCATAGAGATGAAAATGCGGGCTAAAAAAGCCTCCGAGAAGCGATGAAACGGCCAAATGTACGTTTATTAAGTAGCTAATGGAAAAATTTGATAACAGGGGGCAGATGGTCTTTTGTGTCAATTAACCGATCCGGTTCGTGGTTCCAAACTAATTCTGACGTAAAAAATCTCAGAGTTTATGATAAAATTCTAAAACTCATCGGTAATACGCCCCTTTGTAAGCTTGAAAAAGTGCCCGCGAAACATTGCATAAAGGACAGCGTTAAGATTTACGCTAAACTTGAGTTTTTTAATCCAGGGGGCTCCATCAAGGATAGGGCTGCCCTTAGCATCATCTTGAGCGCCATAAAGAGTGGAGCGCTAACGCCTGACAAAACAATACTTGATGCCACTTCCGGTAATATGGGAGTATCTTATTCGATGATTGCTGCGGTCCTCGGTTACAGATGCAAGATGCTGGTTCCGGCGAATACCAATGCTAAGAAGGTTGCTCTCATGAAAGCCTATGGAGCTGAAGTTTTGTATACGAATCCCGTGGATGGATTAGATGGAGCAATTAAAAAAGCCCGCGAGCTATATGAGCAAGATCCTAATGCATACTTTTACGCGAACCAATACGACAACGAAGCAAACTGGATAGCACACTACATGACGACGGGGCCTGAGGTGATCAAACAAACTAAGGGAAGATTGACGCATTTTATCGCCGGCGTCGGTACGTCTGGAACACTCATGGGAGCCGGTACGAAGTTAAAGGAGTTCAACCCAAATATAAAACTCGTAGAGGTCCAACCAGATTCACGTTTTCACAAGATCGAGGGGTTAAAACACATGGATACAAGCATTAGGCCGAAGATATACAATGAGAGCCTTAGCGATATGCGTATAAACGTATCCACAAACGAGGCTTATGAGATGGTTAAAGAGCTTGCAAGGACTGAAGGGTTACTCGTCGGTATATCGTCCGGTGCCGTGCTTGCCGCTACCTTAAAAGTAGCTAGAGAGTTAAAGGAGGGTTTGTTGGTAGTTATCTTTCCAGATGGAGGAGAGAGGTACGTTGAAGAATGTTTCTGGGGATAGAAGTTCCAAACCTGACACATATCTTAGCGCATGTTCACACGACTTAGGCTTAAGATGGTTATATACTACTTTGGTCTCTTCGTTAAAGAATTGACGCTCATAATAAGCAAAACCAGTCTGGATGAAGTTATCAAACATGCTTTAGAGACCTATCCCGAAGAATGTTGTGGGCTTCTAGTAGGGAAAAAGGAAGGTGAGAAGAAGGTTGTTATTAAGGTTGTAAGGAGTAAAAACGTTTACGTGGGGGATAGAAGTAAGAGATACATGATTGATGCATTGGATATATATAATGTGGAAAAGGATGCAGAAAAACATGGGTTAATGCTTATCGGTGTGTACCACTCACATCCCAATTACCTTGCAAAACCGTCGGCCTACGATGCAGAAGCCGCTTGGTCCTCCATAAGCTATCTAATAGTTTCCATACGTGATAAGAGGTTTGATGAAGTAACCGCATGGGTTTTTGATAAGAAAAATGAAGAATTTCTTAAGGAAGACATAATAGTTGTTTGAGTCTTTTCCATAACCCTTCTCTATTAGATTTTTCACCGTTGAAAACTATGGAAAACTTATTTTTATCTCCAAATCTTATAATAGCCTGATGAGTGGCATACCGATTTCGCTTGGCTTCAACGCCATGCGCATTATTCTTTCGGGTTCGCAGCCAAAGGCATTACTGAAGAAAAGTTTGGAGAAATGCAGTAAATGCGGTAAGAGACCAATAGACATGTTTTTTGATGAATGCCTTGGGATTAAGCAAAAGAAGTGCGTCACGTGTACATCAATCGTTTCTGCGCTTAAGTTCTTTACATTTATCACCTTGAAGGCACTGAATACTAACCAAGAGGCATTGGTCAAAGCTTTGAGCGTACCATACTGGAGGAAGGGATTGACTTCAACAATAAAGGGTCTGGCCTGGTTTGGTGTAACGAAACCTTTTGTCACGGGTGCGCCGCTCTTCGTTGTCTGGAACTTTACGAATAGATGCAACCTCAGATGCAAGCATTGTTATCAAAACGCCAGTTCAAGCTTACCGGCAGAACTTACAACAAACGAGGCACTTCGTGTTGTTAAGGAACTCTCGGATGCAGACGTTACTTCTATTGCATTTTCAGGAGGGGAGCCGCTCGTCAGGCAGGATTTCTTCGAAGTCGCAGGGAGTGCGAGAGATAATGGCATGTATGTAACCGTTGCCTCAAACGGCACACTCATAACAAGGGATGTTGCCAAAAAGCTTGCAAAAACCGTTCATTATGCGGAAATAAGCCTAGACGGCATAAACCCAAGGACGCATGACGAGTTTAGGGGAATTCCTGGTAGCTGGGATAGGGCGGTTTCTGCAATTAAATATTTAGTGGAAGAGGGCGTTGCTGTGGGTGTTGCCACAACTGTAACCAAACATAACATATCAGAGATACAAAAAATGGTTGACTTTGTCGAGGGGCTCGGGGCAGACTATTTCATATGCTTCAATTTTATACCGACAGGCAGGGCTACAAAAATCCTAGAAGACGACCCTACACCACAGGAAAGGGAAGAGGTCTTGAAGTACTTGTATAAGAGGCTGGTTTTCAATATGCTTCAGAATAAAAAGTTGAAAATCTTCACGACGGCGCCCCAGTTTGCTAGGGTCGGACTCGAGATGAAGGAAAAAATCATGGAGGAAATTTGTACAACCAACTTAACAGCTCCATGTGTTGAGCCCGTAGTTCCTACGACTCATTATGCAAACATTCCAGGCATAACACCGGAAGTCGCCGAATTCATTGGTGGTTGCGGCGCGGGCAGAGTTTATGCGGCGATAAGCCCTGAAGGCGACGTTCAACCATGTGTCTTTATGCCCATAAAACTTGGCAATCTAAGACATGAAAAATTCGAGGAAATATGGCTCAATTCGAGCGTTCTTAACGAGCTTAGAGATAGGAAAAAACTGAAAGGCGGATGTGGAACCTGCGCATATAAGTTCATTTGTGGAGGCTGTAGGGCCAGGGCCTACGGATATTTCGGAGATTACTTGATGCCGGATCCGGGTTGTATTAGGAGAGTTTATGAAAAACCGATCCATACACTACAGCTCCAAATGAGGCTTTAAAAGATAATGAAGAATGGCTTGCCAGCACGTGGCCCTCGCCTGGGCTCTCGCACCAGACTACCTCCACGCGATGGGGGCTTAGCTTCCGGGTTCGGAATGGGTCCGGGCGTCTCCCCCCATCTATGGCCGGCAAGCCGAGTTTATCTTGCTAAACCCTTTCTAAAAAATCTTATGCGGCATTTTCCAGAAAAGAAAGACCTTTGTCCGTTATTCTATATTTAAAGGGCTTGCCCGTCCTTGTGACGAGCCCTTTTATATAAAGGTTCTTTAAAATTCTGGAGACATGTTCACGACTTCTGTTGAGCTTAATGCTAAGCTCTGAAGATGAGGAAGGGCCCTCGGTTTTTAAAAGCTCTAATACCCTATAACATGTTTGGTTAAAATCCTCTTCAGCTACTTTTTCAAGGGTATTATGGGTGCCGTTTGACACATTCAGCCTGTCCTCTATCCGGCTGAGTGTCTCTTTTATCTTTGCCAGCTCGTTCGTGATTGCGTCATAAGAACCAGGATTTGACGTCACTCCTTTATGTATATTAGCTTTGCGTAGCAGAACGTAAAATATCATCGTCTGTGTAACAAACAACGTAACAAAGATAAGGACCAGCGTATCCATCTTACTTCTTAACCTCCGTAAGCTTGATTAGCAATCTAGATATCGCTTCAGGATCTCTGCCGTTTAGGGTCTCAGAAGCTTGCAAGAACCAAGAGTACGTCGGCAACTCAAACAATCCAAGGTAGCCTAGTAGCAACACTGTATAAAGTGACTTGGTTATGTTGTCCATTGCCTGTTTCTTTGTCCTTAAAAACGAGCCTTTCGAGACTCCGCGGAGCTTTGCTTTTTCGTCCACCGTAAGCTTTGCTCCCTTGCTTTCTAGCAAGAGGTCTATGAGTAGCGTCTCAAGTTGTTTCTTGGTAAGGGAACACCTTTCACTGAGTAGCTTGAATATGACGTCATTTTCCCAATACTGTTTTATCTCATCAAGGAGCGTAACATCCAATTGCATCACCTAGTTTACGCTTTTGTAAACTGGAACTGCATACATGCGATTAATAATTTTTCCTGTGAAGGTTGGCCCGACAATCTTTTTGTATTACCTACTCTTGATGCTACATGATGTCATCTTGTTTCTTGTACACCTCTAGTTTTCAATTAGATAGTAGGGTGTAAAACTTCCAAGTCCATGATATATGGGTGATGCGATGTGACGTCACAACTATGTCCTAGAGCATTTAACTAAAATTTCTCAACATTGGTGTTTTTACCTATTTTTGAAAAATTGGGACTGTATTGGCTCGGCTCTCATTTTATGGTCGAGTTTTGTCACGCATGTAGTTTCGAAGTTGTAGCGTTGTTCATGCCTACCTGATCAAGTAGGGTTAAAATACCAGGAGAACATGTGGAACATACCCATATATTATTGAGCCGCCCAGAAAGCCTCTTAGAAGGAATGGTGCCGTGATTGACAATTTTGTAAACCAAGGCTTTCATCTTAAATTTGGGGACGTTAGATGTTTAAACGTACCCGTTTGGGGCGTAGGGACGTGATCGATAGAAAGATTCGAATAAATCAACCCGTAATCGACGAGACTGAGATAGAGGAAGTTTCTGAGGTCCTAAGAACGGGCATGCTTACCACATGGCACGGTAGCGGTAATAAGGTCAGTGAATTTGAAAAAATGTTCGCATCATATATAGGTGTTGAGTACGCAATTGCTGTGAATTCTGGAACAGCAGCCCTCCACACTGCTCTCGCGGCATGCGGTATAGGACATGGTGATGAGGTCATAGTACCTGCAATGACTTTTGTGGCCACGGCAAACGTTGTGCTCATCCAAGGTGCTAAGCCTGTATTCGTGGACGTAGACCCTGTAACGCTCTGTATGGATCCTGAAAAGTTCCAAAATGCTATAACAGATAACACGAAGGCGGTAATACCCGTGCACGTTTACGGATGCCCTGCCGAGATGGATGCCATAATGGATATCGCTGAAGATAAGGGGATAGTCGTTATCGAGGATGCCGCTCAGGCGCATGGAGCACTCTATAAAGGTAGAAAAGCTGGTAGCATTGGCCATATGGGCTGCTTTAGCTTCTTCGCCAGCAAGAACATAACGACTGGTGAGGGGGGAATCATAACCACCAATGATGCTGAATACGCTAGGAAGTGCAGGCTCTTTAGAACGCATGGCCAAGAAGAAGCACATATGGCTGTGATGCCGGGACTAAATTATAGGATGACAGAGTTCGCGGCTGCTATCGGTCTTGTACAACTTTCGAAACTTGATAGGTTAAATGCCATTAGAGCAAGGAATGCGGAAATCTTAGGAAGTTATCTCAAAGGCATACCCAACGTCGTCACTCCGACCTTTCCTTCTTACGTTAAACCCTCATACTACGTTTACACAATAAGGGTTAAGGGCGGACCTAAAAAGTCAAGAGATGCACTACAGAAGTATCTCATGGAAAACGGTATTGAGGCGACAGTTTATTGGCCAAATCCGGTCCACTTACATCCGCTCTACATGGGACTTTATGGTTATCAGAGGGGCTTACTGCCCGTATCCGAGGAAGCTTCGGATGAAGTGCTTTCCTTACCGGTACATCCTAAAGTTAGCACCGATGAGTTACATTACATCGCTGAAAAAATCGGAGAATTCTTCGTAAGCGACTTTTAGCGTCGCTCCACGATTATTTTATCACCCTCTATCTTTATCCAATCGCCACTCTTAAATTTGCTAGTATCAACGCAATCGACGGTAGGTATGTCACTTATTATTGCACCGACAGCAACTATAGGTTCGCATCTCTGATTTATTATCGCATTTGGCGCCACGCCCTTTTTCTTCAACCTGTAGATTATGTAGGAGCCGACGGTCGAGCCCTTTCCATGCGGAAAGACCAGTACCTTTCCAGCTATGCTCTTTCCTTCCAGCTCATGTCCCTTTTCCTTGATTATTCCCGTATCAGGGTCAACGCCCCCATAGAAGGATATCGGTTGCGATGAAACTAACGCTTCACCTTCGGCCCTTCCCCCTTTTATGACCCTACCCCTCAGTTCTAAAATAACACTCATTTGGTCGCTTCCCTGAGGCACTCTTCTGTCGAAAGTAATCTCACGCACAAATTGTTTAAGTTTCTTGAATACCATGCCCCTTTGGCCGAGTTCGTAGCGACGGCCGTTACCCCTAAATCCTTTACAGGCGCGACTATCGGGCAGGTATCGCATACAACCGTACCTCCAGCAGCTTCTATAACCTGCGTTATGCCCAGCTTATCCGCCTCCAGCTTGACACTCTTCGAGCAGCATAACCAAAGCTTTTTTCTAACATTTTTCCCGGCTAAGAATGATGCGATCCTTTTAAGTTCTATGAGTGAAAGATGGGGACAGCCAAGGAATATTAAGTCCGGATCCACTTCACTGGCATACTCTTCCTTGACACTCTTTATATCAGATTCCGTAACAGTAAGTCTCTCCATGAATCTATCTACATACTCTCCAGCTTCCGGTGTTATACCGTCCACGTGAAACATGGGCACACCACCGACGCTGGCCAACGCCGCGCCCAATGCCTTTAATTCGTCTGGCTCAGCATGAAGTATACCCCTGAAAAGAGGTATACCGTCGCCGACTAATCTTCCTACGATCGTGCCAAGGCAAGCAAACTCAAACTCCCCATTTGGTTGTGGTACCCTAACCTCCACGGTTGGTTGACGGTTCTCTTTGAGATGTAGACCATAGAAGGGCGTCCTACCAGTTATCGCAGCCGCTAAAGCGCTTATTCCGCTCTCTCTATTTGTCTTAGCACCTATGACCGAATTTGCATAAACCACCGCCGAGCTCTCACTCCACGCGATGTGGTCGCCCATTCTAGGCTCGTTGCCAACAAGATATGGTGTACATGTACAAGTTATCTTGACGCCCATCCTTCTGTACACATCTATCACCCTTAGCTGATTCTCTGCGAACTCCCTATCAATGCCCATTAAGCTCCATTTGTCCAAATCCATGCCCGCAGGATTAAGTGTCGTCTGCACGAGAACTCTGCCATCGGATGCAAGTTCTTCCAAAAACTCTAGTCCATCCTCACCCACGTTAGCATAGGATACACCGGATATGTGAGCGCTCGTAATAGGGACTAACTTCTCAGCGTCGTAAATTTTTCCAAGCGCCACAAGTATTTCCATAGCTTTTTGCGCGGCATATCCGAGCTCGCCGACAAGCATGCGCTCCTCCTCTTTTGAAAGGTACATTTTGATCGCACCAACGGATTATGCGACTTTTAGTTACTTTATGTAGTCCTCAATCTTTATACTTTCTTCTCCTGGTATCTTGGCTTTTTTAAAGAGCTTCAGGTCGGCGTCTAAAGGCAATGTTGCATCTATTCCGGCTTTGCATGTCTTTCGGGTGTACTGGTCGGCAGATGGATCCAGAGAGGAGCCATACTCGTTAGGTTTGAGTACTAGGCATTTGTCCATCTGCACCCTTGTCGCCAAGGCCCATTCCAGCTCAGCTGGGTCATCGATGTTTATATCCTCGTCAACTACGAGGACGTGTTTTAGACTACCGTGTCCCTTAAATGCCGCCTCTATGGCCTTTTTTCCGTCATCCGCATGCCTTTTCCTTATTTTTACGACGGCGTTAAACCACTTACAACCACCAGGCGTCAATCTAACATCCAAACATTCGCAAACTTTTCCAACCTCCTTGTATATCGCTACCTCTCTCGGTGTGCCCATTAGGATTTTATGCTCGCTACCTGCCAGCAATACTGCTTGGAATATTGGGTCACGTCTCATAGTTACACACTCTATCTCGATTACCCTCTGCTTTCTCACAACATCGTATGTGCCCGTTATGTCAATTATTGGACCCTCGTCTGCCCATTCATCCGTTACGACACCTTCCATCACAACCTCACAGTCTGCGGGCACGAGTAGGTCATTCGTCACACATTTCGTATATCTCATCTTCCTTAACGAATTTGCTATATCTAACTCGCTAACGCCTATCTTCCAAGTAACGGCCGCAGCTATCATGAAGGCAGGATGGTTCCCGAAAGTTATCGCAACGTTTCTATTGCCCCTACGTATAAATTCATCGAGATGTCTCGGGAGTATTCTTGCAACGACCCTATTCTTATCTATGAGCATTAATCTGTGGAAGCTAGCATTAAAACCATACTCCTTGTCATGAGCGATAATTATGCTGGCGGTAGTATAAGGCCCACCATCATACTGGCCGAAAAGAAGGAATGGAAACTTTCTCAAGTCAGGGTTTCGATCGATTACTTGCTGACACGGTGCATCTTCAACGATTTCACCCTTGCTTGGGTTTTCTATGGCATCATTCAGCTTTCTGAGTATATCGTCCTCGCTCACACCTAATGCCTTTGCTAAAATCCTCCTATTACCGCAAATGTTCGCCGCTAGCTTGAACCCCTCACATTCTTTGATCTTGTGAAAAAGCACGGGCCTTCCGTCGAGCTTCTTCATTATTGCAGCTGCCTCAAATTTCGTCGAGACCGGTTTTACGATGTTGATGAGCTCTCCTTCCTTCTCAAGCTCGCTCAAGAAATCCCTCATTCTCCCCACCTTTTGTATAAATTGTGCTCAATTCCGAGGATTTCCAAAATCCTTCCGACTATAAAGTCTATAAGGTCTTGAATGGTCTTTGGTGAGTGGTAGAAAGTTAAAACCGGCGGTAACACGACAGCTCCTGCCCTAGTTGCCTTGAGCATATTGATGATGTATGGTTCGGCCAAAGGTGTTTCGCGGGGTACTAGAATAAGTTTCCTTCTCTGCTTAAGAGAGACGAGTGCCGCTCTTACTATCAAGTTTTCTTCCATACCGTTGGCAATTGCGGCAAGTGTCTTCATGGAGCACGGCACGACTACCATGCCATCAACGGGAAAAGAGCCGCTTGAAAGCGGAGCCTCGAATTCGTCCTCCCGGAAAATTCTGTCTGCATATAACTTTATCTTTTCTAGGTTTGCTTCGGCCCGGACGAGGGCCTCGCCGTTCTTGGAAAGAATCAAGTAAACTTGATGTTTACCTGCTTTCAAGACTTCCAACAATCTCTCAGCTATTGGTGCACCTGAGGCTCCCGTTATCGCTACAACAACCCTCATGCGATTATTCCCGACGGACGCCAGTTAATAAATTTGAAAAAGCTCATGTCGTGAAATCTGACGACAGAATTGTCTCTCCTTTTTTCGTCAAAACGTAAACTTTCTTTTTTCTTTCTGATGGGCTTCCTTCGTTTACAACTGTTATCAAGCCAGCGGCCAAAAGTTCCTGCAGATGCTGATACATTGACGGTAACGTGATTGCCAGACCGAATTTTTGCGTAAGAGTTTTCCATAAAAGATACCCATGACTTGGATGTTTTTGTAAAATTTTTAGTATTAAGCGCTTTGTCCTTCCTAGTCGACTATCTAACGAGGAGGCGAGCATGAATGCTATAGGAGTCTCCGCGGCCGAGTGCTTTATTAAACTCTTGACTGCTGCTGGATCCTTTAAACCTGCACCCGTTATTATGCACACAACTTTGTCGGACCTTTCTATTATTCCGTCTTCTAAGGCAACCCTAAGAGCCGCTATTGTTGAGGCTGCGGCTGGCTCAGCAAATATGCCCTCACATTTGGCTAAAAGTCTTGTGGCTTCGAGTATTTTATTCTCGGATATTGCTAGAGCATAACCATTCGATTCCCTTAAAGCTTTCAAGCAAAGTTCCCCTAACATAGGTTGCCTGACTGCTATGTCATGGAACGTCATCCCAAAATCTTTAGGTTTGGCAGGTTTGTCAAGATTCTTTCTGAATGCTTCAACTATAGGCGAGCAACTTTTGGCCTGAACACCTAGAAGTCTTGAATGTACACCGTCAATAAGCCCAACATAGCTTAATTCCCTCAGAGCTTTCCATATCATCGATAAATGTCCACCCTCGCCGACGGGCACGACAAAGAACTCGGGAGGGGACCAATGAAGTTGCTCGCAGACCTCATATCCAGTAGTTTTTATTCCTTCAAGAAAAAATGGGTTTGTCACAGATACTGTGTACTCTTCTTCGCATGGATTCTCCAAAAACTTAAGGGCGTCGTCATATGTCTTAACAAAGTTTATTTCAGCACCACAAACGACGGCCTGATAAAGCTTACCTAATTCGACGCCTAGTGTTGTATAAATCCTGCAGCTTAAACCGGCCTTTGCTGCATATGCAGCAACCGAGGCACCCAAGTTTCCCCTGCTCACGCACTTAAGTGCGCGATAACCCATACTCTTTGCCTCGGTTGCCTCGATAGCAACTCCTCTGTCCAAGAAAGATCCAGTAGGATTTACCGTTTCGTTTTTCAAATACAAGTTCTTGATCCCAAGCTCCTCTCCCAGCCTTTCAGCTTTCTGGAGGAAAGTACCACCCTCACCCAAAGATATAATAAAGTCATCTTTCATGAGGGGCATGAGAAACGAGTACTTCCACATACTCGAAGGGGTTTTAGCAAGTTCCTCCCTGCTTACGGTAGATGAAAGTTGATCATAATCGTACTCGATAAGTGCTTGGCCGCCACAACTTGGACACCGAATTGGATTTTTTCCGTTATCAAAGTGTTTGCCGCATCTTATGCATGAAAGCCTGAAGCCCATACGGCCTATATATAGGTTGAAGGTTATATATTTTGTTTTTGAAGGAACTTTGGCATGCAGCGCCGTAGCGTACTCATAGCAAAGTTGGCGGTCTTTACGTCGTTAGTCGCCGTTGCCACGATGGTCCTATCTATTTACGTACCAGCCACCAGGGGTTACTTCAATTTGGGTGAAACTATGATATACTTCACGGCGCTCACGATGGGGCCCGGAATAGCAGCATTTGCAGGCGGCGTAGGTTCCATGATAGCCGACTTAGCACTAGGTTACTACTATTATGCCCCTGCAACATTACTCATAAAGGCAGCCGAAGGAGCACTTGTCGGATACCTTATCAAGAAAGCTCCGAAGAAGGGTGGATGGCAGCTTGCAGTGGCGTCTTACGCGCTCGTTGCTGGATATTTTGTGCTCATACTTCTAATAGGCATTATGCTGTTTGTTGGTGAGGTTGAAGTTTCTATATTCCCGATTGGTGAAGGCGCGCAATCGTTCATCTTCACGATCGCACCCTATTCGTGGATCGGTTTGGCGGCCGCAGCTGTAGCCACGCCAGTCTACTTTGTTGTTAAAGAAAAAGGCTACGAAGGTTGGTTAATACTTTCTCTGCTCCTTGGCGGACTTATCATGGTCTCAGGATACTTTGTATATGAGCAGTTCTTTTTGAACGTCGCTGCTTTGGCCGAGATACCGGTGAACCTTGGACAGTCGATAATAGGAACAGCAGTCGCGATACCACTCTACAAGGCGTTCAAAAAGCTGTATCGAGTTGGCTAAGCGTTACGAGTTGCGTTTCTACTTTCTTTTATGAGCAGTTTAGCATGATATTCTTGTAATGATTTAACGGTAAAGACGCCTTCCTTCTTTATCTTCTCGATCGCCTTAACGGCAGCTTGAGCCGCCGCTACTGTTGTTATGTATGGTACTTTGCGTTCCACCGCTGCTCTTCTTATTTGGAACTCATCGTCTTTGGAACCCTTACCTTTTGGGACGTTTATTATCAGGTCTATTTTGTCAGACTTTATGTAATCAAGTATATCTGGGCGGTCTTCACCGATTTTTGGTACGATTTTAACATCTATACCGGCAGCTGCCAGAACCTCTGCAGTCCCTTTCGTTGCCAAGATGTTTAGACCCAATTCCTTCAACTTCTTAGCCACTGGGATTATGCGCATCTTTTCATCATCCCTCACACTTATGAAGACGTTTCCTTCGGTTGGCAGGCGCATATCCGCTGCCAGTTCAGCCTTATAGTACGCTATTCCAAAGTCTTTGTCAATCCCCATTACTTCGCCCGTAGATTTCATCTCAGGGCCTAGCACAACGTCCACCCCAGGCAACTTTGCGAAGGGAAAAACTGCCTCTTTTACCGCCACATGATCTAACTCTGCTACTTCTCCTAGACCAAACTCGCTGAGGCGATGGCCTACCATAAGCTTCGCTGCGATCTTTGCCAGCGGTACACCGGTAGCCTTGCTGACAAAAGGTACAGTCCTAGAGGCACGGGGGTTGGCCTCGAACACATAAACTTTGCCGTCCTTTATCGCGAACTGAACATTTATCAAACCTACAACATGAAGCTCCCTTGCTATTTTGCGTGTATAATCTATCATGGTCTCGATCGTTTCTTTGCTAAGGCTGTAGGGCGGTATAACGCATGCAGCATCTCCTGAATGCACTCCTGCCTCCTCTATGTGCTCCATGACACCGCCTATGTACACATTTTCTCCGTCAGAGATCGCATCGATTTCGGCTTCTATGGCATCCTCTAAGAATTTATCTATTAAGACTGGATGTTCTGGTGAGACTTTTATCGCCTCTTTCACATACTTGACTAGGGATTCTTCGTCGTATACTATCTCCATAGCCCTTCCCCCGAGAACGTAGGAGGGCCTCACCAGCACGGGATATCCAAGCTTTCTGGCGACCTCCTTTGCCTCTTCTATACTCATGGCCGTTCCGTAGGGTGGTTGAGGTATCTTGAGTTTTTCCAAAACCTCAGTAAACCTCTTCCTATCCTCCGCTCTGTCTATGTCATCTGGGGTTGTTCCGAGAATCTTTACGCCTTGCTTCTCCAGAGGTATAGCCAAGTTTAGGGGAGTTTGACCTCCAAGCTGAACAATGACACCTTCGGGTTTTTCTCTCTCAATTATGTTCATCACGTCTTCAAACGTCAGGGGCTCGAAGTATAGCTTGTCTGAAATATCGAAGTCCGTGCTTACAGTTTCAGGGTTACAATTCACCATTATAACTTCGTAGCCCTCCTCCTTCAATGCCTTGACGGCATGTACACAACAATAGTCGAATTCAATCCCCTGCCCGATTCTGTTAGGTCCTGAGCCGAGTATGATTACCTTCTTCTTTTCGCTCTGCCGTACTTCATCTTCATCGTCGTAACAGGAATAGTAGTATGGTGTTTCTGCTTCGAATTCGGCCGCGCACGTATCTACCATTTTATACACAGGCACTATACCCATTCTCTTTCTGAGCTTCCTGACCATGAGTTCGTCGGTCCCTAACAGAAATGCTATTTGCCTGTCTGAGAAGCCAAGCTTCTTGGCTTTACGAAGCACCTCCTTCGGAATAGTTTCAATCGTGTACTTTGATAATTCATTCTCCATATCAACTATGTTCTTGATCTTCTGAATAAACCACCTATCAATTTTTGTAAGCTCGTAAATCTCATCAACACTCATACCAATCTTTATTGCATGTCTAATGTAAAACACCCGTTTATGTGTAGGAATTCTGAGATAATCTCGAATAGTCTTTACATCAGGCATCTCCTCGTCCTTTCCATCAGCTCCTAGACCATATCTTCCAATCTCCAATGATCTTATTGCCTTCTGTAGAGCCTCTTCAAAAGTACGACCTATTGCCATAACCTCACCAACGGATTTCATCTGCGTTGTTAGCGTTTTATCAGCCTCAGGGAACTTGTCGAAGGGCCATCTAGGAACTTTGACTACCACGTAGTCTATCGTCGGCTCAAAAGACGCTGGCGTCTTTTTAGTTATGTCGTTTGGAATCTCATCAAGCAACAGGCCGACGGCAAGTTTCGCCGCTACCTTTGCTATAGGATATCCTGTTGCCTTTGATGCTAAAGCCGAACTCCTGGAGACTCTAGGATTTATTTCTATGACCATGAAACGACCGTTTTCTGGATGTACTGCGAATTGTATGTTTGAACCGCCTGTCTCGACACCTACCTCACGTATGACTTTTATTGCTGCGTCCCTTAAAACTTGATATTCCTTGTCCGTTAACGTTTGGGCCGGCGCAACAGTTATGCTATCACCCGTATGTATGCCCATCGGGTCCATATTTTCTATCGAACAGATAATCACGACATTATCCGCTAAATCCCTCATGACCTCGAGCTCATACTCCTTCCATCCGATGAGGGATTCATCAATTATAACTTGCCCTATACGACTATAAGTCAAGCCCCTAGCAACTATCCGCTCCAGTTCCTCCCTGTTGTACGCCACCCCACCCCCAGTTCCACCCAAGGTGTATGCAGGTCTGATAACGACTGGGTACCCTAAATTATCGGCTATCTCTACTGCTTCCTCGACGGAATATGCCGGAAAGCTTCTCGGGACAGGCAGACCTATTCTTTCCATAGCTTCTTTGAAAAGAATTCTGTCCTCTCCCTTTTTTATGGCCTCCAGCTTTGCTCCAATAAGTTCCACACCATATTCATCCAAAATGCCTCTTTCTGCAAGCTCAGCCGCTATATTCAGAGCCGTCTGGCCTCCAAGTGTTGGGAGTAGGGCGTCGGGTAGTTCTTTTTTAATTATTTCTGCGACCACCTCAGGAGTCAACGGTTCTATGTATATCTTGTCAGCCATCTCGGGGTCTGTCATAATAGTTGCTGGGTTCGAGTTCACTAACACGACTTCGTAGCCTTCTTCTTTAAGCGCCTTGCAAGCTTGGCTTCCTGAGTAGTCAAATTCGCATGCCTGCCCAATCACAATAGGGCCGGAGCCGATTATCATGATTTTACGTATATCTTCACGTTTTGGCATACTCATCCATACTCCTTCATCGTTTTTACAAAATCATCAAAGAAGAAATACGTGTCATGCGGACCGGGACCTCCTTCGGGATGATACTGAACCGACTTTATTGGTAATTCTTTATGTTTCACACCTTCGACTGTATAATCATTTAGGTTAATCTGTGTAAGAATCAGTCCAGCATCTTTGAGAGATTCTTTACTAACCGCGAAACCATGGTTTTGGGTTGATATAAAGACCCTTCCACTCTCGAAATCTTTTACCGGTTGGTTTGCGCCTCTATGACCGAACTTTAGCTTGAATGTCTTCGCACCAAGGGCCAATGATATTATCTGATGCCCGAGGCAGATGCCGAAAAGAACTACCTTACCTGCCAGTTCTTTCGCAGTGTTTATTGTCTCTTTTACCCTGATTGGGTCCCCAGGACCGTTCGATATCAAAACCCCATCAGGGTCGTATTCAAGTATCTTTTTGGCTGGAGTGTTATAAGGCACGAGAATTATGTTTGCATTTTTCTTAAGGAGTCTTATTATACTCCACTTAACTCCGCAATCGATTAAAACAACGTTCAAATCATTGTCGCCCTCTATGAATGTCGGTTTAGAAACTGAAACTTTGTTTACGAGGTCCAACTCGGTTATTGCTGGTTGTGCCTTCGTCTTCTCGATCACTTCATCAATGTTAGGCTCGTCGTTCCCTTCATAGACTATAAGCGTGCTTTTCATCGTTCCATAAATCCTAATTTTTCTCGTAAGCATCCGCGTATCAACACCCTGAATTCCCGGAACACCATATTCCTCTAAAAATTCCGATAGGGATTTTTTTGAGCGCCAATTACTAGGTGTCTCGCATAACTCCCTAACTACAAACCCCTCCACTTTTATCCCGTCTGATTCGTAGTCCTCATCACAAACACCATAATTCCCGATAAGCGGGTAAGTCATCATTAAGATCTGTCCAGCGTAGGATGGGTCTGTTAATGCCTCCACGTAACCTGTCATACTAGTATTGAAAACCAGTTCGCCCATAGCTTCGCCTAAAGCTCCAAACCCCTCGCCGCGCAGGACAGTTCCATCCTCAAGCACAAGCAGAGCCTTTTTCCTATTGGGTGACGTCACTCCTCACCTCAGGCAACAAGTCTGAAGGGGCATTTTGCCAGCTTGTTATGATCGCACCCTTCTATCCTGAAAATAAGGCAAGTAATATATATTATGACCGAATTTGGTAAAATTGGGACAAAAATGTACCAAAATAGGTCAATAGCTCAAGTCATTAGACACCTAATCGATATTGACGTACCGCTCCAAGATAGCCTCCAAAGGGGCTACGCAAACTTATCGGCCATGGCTAGAATTCTGAGACCCACCGTTGAGAGGCTGGTCGGAGATAAAGTTAGCTTAGATACCATAGTTACGACGTTAAAAAGGTTAAGGGGAACTTATAACACGATAACGTTCAATGTTGCATACGTTATAGCAAAAAGCACGGTCAATGTTAAGACGGATGTTGCAAGACTCTCGTTAAAGAAGAATGCAAAACTCCTTAAAGCCTCAAGAAATATCGTGTCTAGATATCAAAAAGGTTTCGTTCAGGTTCTCGAAGGGTTATCCACGATTACGCTGGTGTACGATAGTAGTCTTCACGAAAAGATAGTTTCAAAATTCCCTTCTAAAGACATAATCTACGAGAATGCGAACATGGCGGCAATAATAGTAAAGAGCCCAAAGGAGATATCCAGCACACCTGGATGCATAGCAACAATCTTGCAACAGATATCAAGGAGAGGCATAAATATAGATGAGGTAATCAGTTGCTATACAGATACTATAATCGTGATAAAGCCCGGTGATGTAGGAAGGGCATTTGAGTCATTGACAGGATTAATAACATTCTGCAGGGAGATTCTCTCTAAAGTCTCGCAATAACATTATGGTGATTCTTCGGTCTCAATATCACCTATCTCTGAACGCAAGGGTCTGAGTAACCTGTATTTGACTTGACTTCCCCCTCCGACCCTTTCAAGTAAACCTCTGTTAGCTAGGCGCGAAAGATAAGTCGAAGCCGTGCTTAGGCTTATAGGTTCTCTGTATTCGGCTTCGTAGAGTTTCTGGATTTCCTTTGAAGAGAAGTAGCTGAATGGGAAGTACCGCTCAATGAGTTTGATGACCTTAACAAGCTTGCTCCCTTCAACAACTTGCGGTTGAACAGCCTCAGCACCACCATAAAGCTCAATGAAGTCGGCGAGTTGAATTATCTTGTCCCTTGTCAGCCTACCCTCAAATATCAAAGTAACCTTATCCCCGTTCTCGTCGAACAGTTCCAGCCTAACCCTACGCCTGTTGAAGCTCATAAGGCGACTTATTCAATTGTGTGGATAGTAATAACCATTCATCATAAACACCTTAACATTAAAGTTATGCATTATACCGCTGAATTATCGGGCTATTCATTCCAAAAATATCTAAAAATTACCGAGATGTGCCTTATAACGTTTGGCCATTCTTCAGCTATTTCTCAAACCTTATATCCTTAAGCACGTCATCTTCCCAAATAAACCTACATCTTGGCTTCGCATCCAACTGCTTACCGATCTTCTGAATGGTAGCACCCACTATAAGCGGAAGAGCTATTGTTGCATCGCAGTAAACTTCTGCCTTACGTGCCTCGATTGAATATTTACCCCAAGATATTGCTTCTGAGAAAGTGCTACCGCTGAGTCCACCCCATTTTGGATCATCGGTAGTTATGAGTATACCGTACTCGTGCCCAAGTTTCATGTTGAGCTTAGCCGGCTTTTTTAGCAAAACCTCTGCTATGACCGGTATCTGCTGTCCATAATTTCGCGGGACTCCACCGCCAACTATTATTATACCCGTCTTCTTTGCCTTTACGAATATTTGAAATATCTCATAGTTGTCCCTGATTGGGTCTATCCTAAATCTATCTTTGCCGCGTCTTTGTTCGTAGTATTTTGTGAGCGCTATACCTATATCGCTGTCGTTTAATGCTGGGCAGAATATAGGTATGCCAAGTTCTGCCGCTAAACCTACGAATGATTCACAATTTCTGAGCTCCTTTCCGAGTTCATAAATGAATTCCCGACTGGAACAAACCCTGTCTCCAAGCTTATCCGCAACCTTAAGGACGGCTTCTTCTTCTTTCCAGAAACCATCCTCTTGAAGGAACGTGTCATAAATCCTACATATCCCAGCCTTTCTTAGTTCTTCATCGTCAACGTACGGCGATCCTTTATAGTGTGGAAAGCCAAGACTCTCAACCACATCATGTGTTACGTTTGCACCGGTAGATATTATCACATCCACCATCTTCCTCTTCATCATTTCGTTCAATACGCCCTTCATACCGGCTGGAATCATCGCGCCTGCAAGTGTCAAAAAGACTATCGGCCTCTCCGGATCCGTCTGCATAAGCTCCATCACATGGAAAGCATTGTATAGGTTCCTACTTTGATAGGACGTATATCTAAATTGCTCGATCAAGCCTACAAGATTGGTACTTTCGTCAAGCTTAATAGCTCTAATGGGTTCGCGAAGGTAATGCTGCTCACTCATCTGCTTCACAGGTTTTACGAGAAAGTTTTTGATTTAAATCTTTTGTAACAACCACTTTTTGGGCTAACTTTTTTGTACAAAGCCGTACCCTCACCTTCTCGTTGGTATTATGCTTATGATGCCTAGCTTCGAGTTACAGGAAATCCTTATACATTACGATACATCAAATAAATTTGATGTCGTTTAGAATGCGTTTACCCAATGCTGAGTACTTCGCAGATCTGGTTAAGGCAATATCCGCGGTTGTAGAAGAAGGTACATTTGTGGTAGACGAGAAATCCATAAAGATGGTCTCAATGGACCCTGCACATATATCACTGGTCGACTTCGAGTTGGATAAGAGTGCGGCCGAAGAGTACGTGTGCTCAGAGCCCATGAATATAACCGTTAGCATAACTGAACTTTTGAAATTCTTGAAGAGGGCTAAGAAGAGCGAGAGCATAACACTATTGTACGAAAGCGATAAGAAAAAACTGACGGTTGTATTGAGCGATGTTGCTAGCTCAAAAGAGAGGAGTTTTACCATGAATACCTTGGAACCGGTAGCCTCTAGAACGGCCATTCCAAACCTGACCTTTGAGGCGGCTGCAAGGGTTAACACCGATGCATTGGCCGATGCGGTGGAGGACGCCAGTTTAGTAAGTGATTACGTTAAATTCACCATAAGCCCTGATGCCGTCATACTTTCGGCCAAAGGTGAAGTAGGAGCTGTCCAAATAAAGCTGAGTAAAGCTGGTGCCGCCGTATACGAGATAAAGGCTGACAGGGAGGTGTGGGCTAACTTTAGCATAAATTACGTCGAGAAAATAATCAAAGCCGCTAAAACCCTATCTGAAGAGCTTACCATCGAGCTCTCGACGAATAAGCCTATTAGGTTCGGGTTTCCTATACAATCAGGAAAGCTAGGATACCTAGTGGCTCCTAGGATAGAGACCGCCTAGCTTCATTTAATGCTCATAGCTCAATACCCTGCCGGATCTTCATCCTTAAGATACTTTTCTGCGTAGTCTTTACACATAAAGTTTCATGTTTGATTATTATTGTAGATAAGCAGCGAAGATTAAATAATACTTCAGAACTACAAGTTATCATGAAAGCATTCATTCTAGGGTCTGTAAGCACAAGAAGCGCGCTCGTAGACAGCTTAAAGACGGTAAGGGATTCGGGTCTCGTGAGGGAGGCTTATTTAATATGGGGACCGTACGATATGCTTTGTAAGGTAGAGGTCTCCTCATTGGGGCAACTGAACACCGTGCTGGATTTACTTCATGATAGCGAGGTTGTTGACACTAACACATTAATAGTTAATGAAGAGGGTGGGCTAACTTTTGAGGTGAAAGACGTAGATAAGATAAGGAAATGTGCTTATATATTTTTGAAGCTGAGAAGGCCTGCGGCACCAAGACTCTGGGATACCTTTTTGAAAAGCATAGAAGATGTGACGGAGGCACATCAACTCTTTGGTATGTATGATGTTGTGATTTCGGTTAGGGAGGAGGCAAGGGAGGATTACTTTGAAAGGGTCTTCAAAAGACTTTGGTTACTTACCGAGGTCAACCTTACGTCAACGTACACGTGTTTTACACTTAAGGTCTAAATTTGGCAGAAAACTTAACTTTTGGTTAGCTAATCGGATTAGCGAGGGGGCCGTAGTCTAGCATGGTATGATTCGCGGCTCGGGCCCGCGAGGTCCTGGGTTCGAATCCCAGCGGCCCCACTAACTCTGTAGTAAGCTTATAACGAGCGGTATAGACGAAATTTGTGAAAGCACATGTTCCCGGATGGTCTGGATGAATGGCTTAAGCATGAGCTTAAAATTGTTAACACAGCGTTACCCGCCCATACCGTCCCTCTCAGCGTCCTTTTGGACTTAGAGGAGCCTTGTGTGAGGACCGTAGGCGGGACGATGCATTACTTTGACAAACGAGAATTGGAGGAGTTTAAGAAGGTCCTTCCTAAAGGATTTGATGTTTCCCTTCCGCTAATTTTCATCAAACGAAGGGAATTAGGGGAGGGCGTTTACATAATTAAGGGCGATAAGAATGAGGCGGAGGCGTTCAGATTGGCGCTGGGCCTGTCCAGTATAAATAAATCGACCGAAGGTTATTACACGTATAGACCATTTGTTATTGAGTTTCTTAGGAGATACCAAACGCTCGGTGTCGTGGGTATTTATTAAATTATAAACAACGAACGGTTCATATCATTAAAAACTTGGAGGGAGGGGTCTGCTCAATCCTTTTGTAGGTTTCGTGGTTAAAAAGGATGCCGACGCTGTAGACATAACCTTAAGGATGTTAAAGGCGACTAGTTATCGATGGTCAGAACTTAACCTATGGGTTGACGGGGATCTTTTCCATGTAAAAGGAATTGAAGAGCTAGACCGTCTAGCATTAAAGGGAAAGACATGCCTATGTTCAACCACTCTATCAATTTTTCAAGATTCTGCCATTGTGCTTGATGGGGAAATCTATAATCTTGAAGACTGGCGTAAAAACGAAGAGCTGCTCTCCTTGATAAAGGCCCGAGAACCGAGCAAGATAAAGAACTTGGATGGGAACTATGCGTTTGCCATAATGCATGATAATAGCGCCATACTTGTGAGAGACCCTGTAGGGATCAGGCCGCTTTATATAGCATCAGATGACAGAGGCCATGCTTTTGCAACAGAACAGAAGGCACTCTTAGCAGCCAGTTTTCGGGAGATTAAATCACTCAAACCAGGCTACCTTGCTATTATAGATCACAGTGGTTTGCTAGAATGCGAGGTCTACAATCTCTCGGAGGAACTTCGAACACTCCAGCCCTTCACTGAACCATCTCAAGAAGTAGCATCGATTCTGTTAAAAACTCTGAGGTGCGCCGTCGTGAAAATGACAAAAGGAAAGGACGTGGCCGTGCTGTTTTCAGGCGGACTCGACAGCTCCATACTAGCAAAGATACTAGATGATTTAGGTACAAAGCCAGAACTTTTGTGTGCCGGTCTTCCAATGTCCAAGGATGTTTTAAGGGCAAAAAGGGTTGCTGAGTTGCTTGGGCTGTACGTCAACGTACGCGAGTTAAGTGAGAGAGAAATTGAAGAGACATTGCCGCGCGTCATCCAAATCATAGAGAGACGTTCCCCGCTTGATGTTTCTATTAGCACACCGTTGTATTTTGCTCTAGAAGCGGCTAGAGAAAGAAAGCTGAGTCGCATTTTAGTAGGCCAAGGTGCCGATGAAATATTCGCAGGTTACAAACGGTATGAAAGGATCTTGGAGAAAGATGGTTATAAACTCCTCAGGGACGAATTATTAAAAGATTTTTCACAATTACATGAGAAGAACCTAGAAAGGGATTATAACGTGTATCTTGCAAACTCCGTAGAGCCTGCCTATCCATATCTTGATACCGCAGTTATTAAATGTGCCTTTAGAATACCTGTTGAAGAAAAACTCAAGAAAGAAATTACGGGTTATTCGCGGAAGCATATTTTAAGACTCGTGGCCAAGCTACTCGGTATGCCAGACGAGGTTGTCAACGTACCAAAGTTAGCGATTCAGTATGGTTCCGGTGTTTGGAAGATTGTGAGACGGATACTAAATAGGATGCGCCACTGAAGTATCTATGAATTCTTCGCGTATATTCATGCATAAGATGTGTGGTGATGTTATACACAAACCGTTAAATCTAGCGTTAAGATGTGAGTGCTTGTGAACTTGATGAATTTGTTCAGACGTAAAAAGCCACAACCCCCACCAAAACCCCTGAGGGATAGGCTAAATGAAGTTGCCACGAAGCTTACGCTAATAAGTGAAAGAATTAAGCAGAGACAAAATCAATACTCGGCCAGGAGTAAAGAACTGTTTGATGCTTGCGTTAAGGCTTTGATGAGTAGCGAAAAAGACAAGGCGATAGTCTATGCAAACGAACTATCGAACATGAGAAAGACTATGAGCACTGTTATGAAGAGCCAATTTTCCATTGAGGGGTTGATTAACAGACTTCAGACGATTAATGATGTAGCTGAGCTTCGTGAAGCTATATCGCCAATTAAAGGCGTGCTTGAGGATCTTAAGGGTCAGCTCTCAGGAATACTACCAAATGCTTCGAGGAGCATACGTGAGGTAGAGGAGGCGGTAGAAGATGCCATATACGGCATAGGAACGGTTAGCGATACGATAGTTGAACCGAGCATAAACGACGAAGAGGTGAGAAAGATATTGATGGAAGCCAGCGAAGTTGCAGCCCAAAGGTTAAAGAATGAAAAATTCATTGAGGATTTGAACGAAGCAGTATCCTACCGTTGATTCTTTTATAACAAAACAAATTACCATATAGTATAAATATGGGTTTGTCGCGGAGAACATACCGAGAAAATTGCTGGTAGACGCTCACTCCCATCTTTATGGTTTTGAAAACCCAGAAAAATTTAGAACGATATCTATAATCGTGGTAGCGGAGGATTATCGTACGAGTTTAGAGGCATTGAGGCTAGGTGAGAAACTTGATAACGTATTCCCCTCTGTAGGGGTTCATCCTTGGAAGATTTCAGAAGTTAGTGATGAAGAAATTAAAAATGTTTGTGAATTGATTAGTAGACAGGATGTCAAATGTATCGGCGAAGTTGGTCTTGATAGACGTCACGCCAGAGCGTCATTTGAAAGGCAATTGGAAGTTTTTGATACTTTTGCTAAATTAGCTTCTGAGTATTCGCTACCAATGAATCTGCATTGTCTTGATGCTTGGCAAAAAGCTTTGGATATACTTCTCAAAAATGACGTACCTAGAGCGCTCTTCCATTGGTATACTGGCCCGTTAAATTTGCTAGAAAAGATTTCGTCGGTCGGTTACTTTGTGTCAATAAACCCAATGGGAGTCGTTCAAAAGAAACATAGAGAGGTTGCCCGATTGATGAATATACGCTCGATATTAACGGAAAGCGATGGGCCGTATGTATATAGAGGTGTGCTACTCGAGCCCCCGATGGTAGAGAATTCATTGAACATAATAGCTGAAGTAAAGGGCATGGATAGGAATGTTGTTGGGAGCATAGTAGCTGAAAACTTCAGAAAGTTTTTAGGAATATAAACTGCTCTAATTTGTTAAGCGCCTTGATTGCTTTTATGGACAACATCCTTATTTCATCATTTGCCGTATAATATAAGTTGTCATTCAATCAATGGAAACGTTTAAGATTAGACAGCCATTTGATTTTAGGATGCGGTGTTAGCTTCATGAAAATCGCAAGCTATAAAATAGGTGACGAGGTGGATTATGGTATAGTCTTAGATGGTAAGCTCGTTAGAAGGAATGCGCTAGGTATTAAACTCCCGGACAACATCATAGACTTCATAGCTGAAAGAGCATTTATAGAGACGCTTAGGAAAGATTTGCAAAAATTTCAAAAATATGCCGAGCCTCTGGATAAGTTTCATCTCCTACCACCGATTCAAAACCCAGGCAAGATTATCTGTCTAGGTTTAAACTACATTGACCATGCCGAAGAGCAAGGCGTGAAACCGCCTGCTGAGCCAATAATATTCTTTAAACCAAGAACGAGCCTTACGGGACCATATGACGACATCGTTTACCCGAAGATAGTCAAGCAACTCGACTATGAGGGCGAGTTGGTCGTCATAATAGGCAAACGTGGTAAGAATATCCGTGAGGAGGATGCGATGGAATACGTCTTCGGCTATACAGTCATGAATGATGTTTCGGCAAGAGACATACAGTTTGGTGATAAACAATGGACCCGTGGAAAAAGTTTCGACACTTTTGCTCCATGTGGTCCTTGGATTGTAACTAAGGATGAAATTCCTGAGCCGCATCGACTTAAAATACTCACAAAGGTGAACAACGAGTTAAGACAAAACTCATCAACAGCCAACATGGTGTTCAAGATACCGCGAATAATATCCTCCATGAGCATGGTTATGACACTTGAACCAGGAGATATGATATCAACGGGAACACCGGCTGGTGTTGGATACTTCATGAAGCCTGAGCCCAAGTTGTTGAAGGTCGGAGATGTCGTAGAGATATCGATAGAGAATATAGGAACCATTAAGAACAGGGTCGTTGCAGAACTTTAGGGTGAAATGGGACCGATCGTTATCCTAGGTTTTGCGACAGATAGGTTAACAGTTACTTCAGAAATGTCTGCACTATACTCCGATATTCTTTTTACGTTGCCAAGTGCTGACCTCACTAAGATTGCGAACGACATATTATGCTTTGGGTATAATAACTGTACTTCGGCGTCCTCTATTTTCCTTACTAAATCATAAGCCCTAAATATAACATCGTTCGCAAGTTTGATGTCACCTTTCAATAAGGCTGAGAGAGCATCCTCGAATAATGCATTGGAAAGTTTACCGACTTTCTCGATAACCTCCATAATGTTAGAATTGTTAGGTTTTGAGGTATTCACCGATTCGGCTATAGCTAATGCATGATCCGCTGCCCTCTCTATACTCTTAGCGACGAGCATGTAACCAAGACAGTCCTGCCTGCTGGAAAGTCCCAAAGAAAGAAGTATAAGCGGATTAGAAATTGCTAGATTCAATTGCCTTACTATAAAGTGGTATAATCTGTCAACTTCATCGTCCCTTGCAACTATCTCTTGGGCCAGAGATTTGTCACCTTCCACGAATGCCATGAGTGACTCTTTTTGCATGGCAGAGGCTATTTTGCCCATCCTTTCGATCGCATTCTTTAACGGAAGGTTTGCATGAATCGGAAGGCATATCGTGAGCATATCGATCGAAGATTCTTCAACTATCTCTACACCCACAAGCCACCGTCTGATGCTGTCCTTAACCTTTTGAGCAAGCTCAGGCAAGGGTCTCTCGAACTTTATCCTAATGGTGTCATAACCTGCTAGATAGTAAGAGATGTAGGCCCTGACAATCTCATCGGCCGTGGTTTGGGAAGAGAACTCTATACATGCCTCGTTAGTGACGCCTTTTTTGTACGGCATAATAAGAAGTGTACCCTCGGGTTGCGGGACCATGAGTAATTCGTCAAGCTTTTTTAAACCGACCGACTTTACCCATTTCTTTGGTAGCGAAACTATCAGCGTTGAACCGCCAGACATCTGGATTTTTCTGAGGTATGCTTGCTCCATACAATAAGAGATTTTTATATTTCACTATATATATCTTTATTTCAATATATTTTTGGTTCACAATCTATATATACAGCAAAGTACCTGCGAGCTGGCGAGGGAGAACGTATGCGCAAACACGGTATCTCGAAAACTGTGGCCTTGGGTTCCGTAATCGCGATCATTATAATCGTCGTTGCGGTGGCGCTAATAACGCTAAACATATCAAGACAAGAGCAGCCAACGCCCACCCCAACACCCACACCGACTGTTCGATGGCCAGAAAAGCTCTTGGGTGGTGGAGCCACTTTCGTCAATCCGTTAATGCAAAAATGGGCCTATGAGTTCCAAAGGGAAAAGGGTCTTTTCGGCATTGATTATCAAAGTATAGGTAGTGGACAGGGAATAGCAAAGCTTAAGGAGCAAGCAGTGGACTTTGCAGCCAGCGATGCTCCATTAAAGAAGAGCGATTGGGAAGCATTGAAAAGTGTCAGGGGGGGTGTTATACAAACACCCATAACCATAGGCTCAGTCGTTGTAATATTTAACATACCAGGTGTGGATGAACTCAAGCTCACGCAAGAGGTTCTCCTAAAAATCTTTGACGGAAGCATAAAGAAGTGGAACGATCCCCAAATAGTAGAGCTTAACCCACAACTTAGTAACTTAGACAAGGACGTAATCGTCGTCTACAGAGCGGATAGGAGCGGGACAACCTTCATCTGGACGAGCTTTTTAGAAAAAGTTAGTAAAGGGAAGTTCCCGAGTGACCTATCATTCAAACTTCCAGATGAAGAGGCTGATAAGACACGCTTTATAGGCGCTAAGGGCAACGAGGGCGTTACTGAGGCTGTGAAGAATACGCAATATAGCATAGGATATGTGGAATTGTCTTACGCTATATTGAGCGGGCTACCCCATGCTGCGGTACAGAATAAAGCGGGCAACTTCGTAAAGGCATCCACGGAAAGCGTAATGGAGGCGGTCAAATCCGTCGTTGCGCAAACGAAGCTACCAGACCCTCTTGACGACTGGAGTGGTGTCTCACTAGTTAAACTCGAACCGGCAAGTCCAAATGCATACCCTATCGTGAGCTTTAGCTACATAATGTTATATGTTAAGAATTCGCCCGAAAAGGCGGTAGCCTTACGCGAATTCTTAACATGGGTATACGAAAAGGGACAGAGATACGTCGCTGATGTGCCTGGCTACATCCCCTTGCCGGATAACGTAGTGCAGATTGGTTTGAAGGGGATTTCCTACATAAAGACGGAATGAGGGGGTGCGACGAGTCAGAATGGTCGCGATAAGAAAGTCTATTTTTATATTTTTAGGAAGTTTCGCCTTATTTTTGGCACTCATTCTACCGTTCTACTTTTTCGGAGAACTTTATGGTGCTTCTGAATTCTTTTCAAAGTTCTCCTTCTTAGATTTCATTTCAGGTCGAGAATGGAGCTTGCCTGAACAAAAGTATGGTGCACTTCAAGCTATTTACGGCACCATAATAACGGCAGGTTTGGCTCTGTTAATTACCACACCTATAAGCATAGCAGCAGCAGTGGCTATGTCTGAGCTGCTGCCCGAACATCTGTCAGAAAGACTAGGAATGATTATTGACATGATAGCTGCAATTCCGAGCGTCGTCGTAGGGCTTTGGGGAATCTTGAGCTTAGGACCATTCCTTTCCAGCACCCTTTACAAGTTCTTAATAGAAAATCTGGGTTTCTTACCAATATTTCAAGCCAAGACTCTGTTGGCCTATAATAAGCTGACCGCGGCACTCGTGCTCGGGTATATGATAACACCTTTCGCTGTATCTGTCATAAAAGAGAACCTACGTTTAGTGCCCATAGAGATAAAGGAGGCAGCATATGCACTCGGGCTCACAAAATGGGAAGTCATACGCATTATGTTAAGTTACATCAAGCCAGGAATATTTGCAGCGCTTATGTTGGCGCTTGGAAGGGCAATGGCGGAGGCTGTGGCCGTTTCCATGGTAATAGGCAACACTTGTAGCTTTTCAGTCTCCCTGTTGGAACCGGCATGCACCTTAACCACGCTTATAATTAACAACTTTGCCGAGGCGACGGGGACCGAGGCTGCAGCTCTCATAGGACTTGGTTTAGTTCTTTTCGTGATTTCAATATCAACTATCCTAGTGTCCAGACTAGTGTATAACAAGCTCCTTGGAGGGTACATGAGGTGAACCTAAAAAAGCTTAGGGACATGATTTATACATGTTTGGCGTATCTATCTCTTTTATTGTTAATCATCCCATTATTTTGGATACTTTTTGAGTGTATCATAAAAGGGGGGCACTACATCATCAATAGACCCATCGAGTTCTTCACGGACATAGGTAGACCACCGGGTATTGAAGGTGGAGGTATAGGACATGCAATACAAGGCTCCCTTTACATGCTGGGTCTGGCACTCTTAATAGGCATTCCGGTGGGCATATTCGCTGGCATATACTTGGCCGAGCGCAAGGACAGCCCCCTAGCCAAAGCGGCCCGTTTTGTAAGCGATATCTTAGTCGAGTTTCCCACAATACTTGTCGGGGTCGTCACGTACATATTCTTAGTATCAAAAGTTACCGGCATACTGGCAACAGGCCCAGCGGCTTTCGCTGCATCATTCGCGTTAGCCCTAATTATGATACCCATAGTCGCTAGGAGTGTCGAGACGGCTTTCCTGACAATACCTAACGATATAAGGGAGGGGGCGTATGCTCTTGGTCTTTCGAGTAGACAAGTCATCTTCCGGATACTCTTGCCTGCGGTTAAGGCCGGCGTTGTTACCGCTGTGCTAATAGGACTTGCGAAGATAGCCGGGGAGTCCGCACCTATAATAGTCACTAACGGTATCAGCAACTTCTGGTTCAGCAAGTGGACAGAGCCAGCACCATCTATACCAGTCCTTATATACGTCTACGGGCTCTCACCATTTAAGGAATGGCAAATCCAAGCATGGGCGGCAGCCCTGTTCCTTTTGCTACTGATAATGGCGATTGGATTTTTAGCCAGGCGAATTACCAAGAAATTGTGGACAGGTGTGTAGAGTTTGATGGAGAACGTAGCTGTCAGTGTTAAAGATCTGCACGTCAGCATAGATAAGAAAGAGATACTCAAGGGCATTAGTATAGACTTTCCGAAGTGCGCCGTTACCGCCATAATAGGGCCTTCAGGTAGTGGGAAAACTATGTTGTTAAGAAGTATCAACAGACTTATTGAATTGATACCGAGGGTGGAAGTTTCAGGGAAAGTTTGGGTTAATATAGGTGGCAAGTTTCATGATGCTTACACACTTGATCCATCATACCTTAGGCGAAAGGTAGGTTACGTATTTCAGAAACCAAACCCGTTTCCTCACCTCTCAATCTTAAAAAACATGACGATAGGACCTATGCTGAATGGTATAGCCAAGAACAAAAAAGACTTGGAGAAGTTGGCAGAAGAAAAACTAAAAGAGGCTGGACTGTGGGATGAGGTGAAAGACAGGCTGAATGAGGCGGCATGGAGGTTAAGCGGTGGCCAGCAACAAAGACTTTGTATCGCAAGGGCACTTGCGCTCGAGCCAGAGATAATATTGTTTGATGAGCCGACAACAGGTCTTGATTTATATAACACAAAAAGAATAGAAGAGCTCATGGTTCGGTTGAAGGAAAAATATACAGTTATAGCTGTTACGCATAGCGTTGACCAAGCGGGCAGGATAGCAGACTTCATAGCTTTCATTTACAATGGTAAGTTGATAGAGTTCGGTCCTGCTGCAACCGTATTAAAGTCCCCGATTAACGAGTTGACGGAGTTATTCATAACAGGCAAGGTTCTGGACGGTGTGAAAGTTTGAAGAGACTTTTGGATGAGGGATTGGAAAAACTCACCAATATGATATTGGACATGGCAACTATTAGTAGCAAGGTCGTTGAGATGGCCATCGAGGGTTATGTGAGTGGACGTGACGTTTCCAAAGACGTGTTTCGGACATCCAACCAATTGCGTGTCTTGGAGGGCGAGGTGGCAGAGCTGAGTATGGAGCTGATTGCCAGATACCAGCCCGTCGCGGGTGATCTTCGCTATATTCGTTCCTGCATGGAGATTGCATATGGTTTCTTTAGATATGGTAGATACGCCTACGATATATCTCAGGTTCTCAACATGTTTGGTGATTTGAGTGAGTGCAACAAAGAGATAGTCCAGAAAATAGGTAAAAAGGTATGCGAGATGATACACATAAGCATAACCGCTTTTAAGAACAAAGACGTTGAATTAGCTAAAAAATTAGAGTTAATGGACGACGAAGTTGATAAGGCCTACATAGGATTTGTTAAAAAAGCAATCGAAAACCCATTGTCTGAAAAGAAGTGCGATATGGCTACAGCATTGATTTTGCGGTACTTAGAAAGAATAGCCGATCATGCAACCTATATAGGTGAAGCCGTAAAATATATCGTAACTGGTGAGTAATTGTTGATATATTTGTTATACATAGCCCAAATCTCGTAAAATCCTTAAAACTTTGTCTCTGCTCATTAGTAAATAATCCCTATCTGGTGAGTGGACCTCTAAAGTGATGCTCTTGTCATAACCTAAACTTTTGAGCTCGGATAGAACTTCTTGCCAGCATATCCTACCCACACCTATTGGTAGATGTAGGTCTCCAGAGCCGAAGTTGTCACTTAGGTGAACATGGCCTATCCTGTTACCGAGTGTTTTTATGAAAACCATTAACGCTTTATCGTCACCATGATAATTTGAGAATGCATGACCTACATCGAGCGTTGCCTTAATGTTCTTTGAGTCGATTAACCAGATCAGCTCGCTAAGCGTTGCAGCCCTATCATCAGTGTTTTCCAACATAATCAACATACCATACTCGTTCGCTTTCTCTCTTATCTTATCCAAGCTTAATGAGAAGTTTCGGAACATCTCGTTCCGGTTTTCCCCAAAATATTTTGATGGAAGCCCTTCAGCAAATTCTGTGTGGATGACTATCTTGTTTGCATCCAAAGACCTTGCCACCTCTATGACGTTTAACGTTTCTGAGACATAACACAGCCTCAAGCTTGGATAGGGATGGGCCATGTGAAAATACCAAGGCACGTGACATATGACGCCCAACCCGCCTTTTTTGAGCAAACTCCTTACTTCTTTGCAAAGGGGCAACAACCTTTCTGGCATAGCCTCAGGATATTCGACCGTTATTTCTATAAAGTCGAATTTGTTCTCTATAGCAAACCTAACTTCATCTAACACCGGTAGCCAAGGATTATTCATGAAACCTATAAGCATGCTTCCATTAAACATTAAGGCAACCTAAATTGTTTTTAACTGAAAAGCTTTATCTTCGTAGACATATCGGCCAAGTTTACAAGCACAGCAGTACCGACTGTCGGTTTAAGACCAGAGCTTTGTTGGAATGATGTTTGCTCCTGCCAGCAACCTGAGTTTATGAGAAGCACGCCCTTATAGGATTTAACGCCGGCCACATGTACATGGCCTGTACAAAGCACGTCGGGCACATCCTCGATAACCAAAGGATCATTGTCAAGCGGTAAGATGGGCGTATTCTGGCCGTAACATGGCGCTAAATGTCTAACCTGTAGCATAACTTCGAGAACTTTGCCTATGCTTTCGTTTAGTGTGCTATATGAAACGTTTGGCAACGCTTGAATTAGGTCATCAAGACTTTGGCCGTGATATAGATACATGAGTCTATTTCCAATCAAAATTTTTGCCGGGTTACCAATGAATGTTAGTTCGCGTCCACTCTCTAATATTTTCTTGTAAACTCCTGGCAGCGGGGGTTGGGGTAATGCTTTTCTAACCGGTTCATGATTTCCGGGCAAATATATCAATTTAATCCGTTCAGGAATTTCTGATAAAAATTTGGCAGCCATACTGAATTGCTCATTTATTGATACAACTTCGAGCTCTTTTTCTTGTCCAGGATATACGCCTACGCCGTCGACCAAATCTCCACATAAAATCACATATCCCACCCTCTTAACCTCGCCATCTCTACTCCTGTTTATCCAATCAAGAAAAGATTCAAACAAATCTTTTCGGAAGTTTTTGCTTCCGATGTGAGTGTCAGATATTAGGCAAACATATATGTCTGGTCCTGATTTTGGGTGTTTTTGGTTTATCGGAACGTCTGGCTGTATGATGTCCTGAACAATAATCGTATCATTGACCTTTCTCAGCCTCATACCAACCACACAGTCGGCAAGCACCATCTCAGCCTTTGCGAAAACGTCTCCGGATTTCTTTGGAATGAGTACCTTTGTGCTTGTTGAAGGGTCTTCGCATTCAAATATTATGGCTTTCCCCGTGTCTTTTTTATCCAACACCATAACAGCGGCGGCTGCATCTTGGTCTTTCTTCATTTTTATAATTTCAGATAAAGGTATAAACTTGATACCCCTTTCTTCGAGTATTTTTCTGAGTTTCGTGTAACGGCTGTGGAAGTACCTGTAGAATTCCTCGAGTTGTCCTTCAATCGCGACATCCTCAGAGTAATACTGGATGATTTGAGCTTCAGGGCATATAAAGGACTCTTCTTCATGCAGGGGCGCGGATTCCTGCGAGTTTGTCATTTGTTGAACGAACGTTTCCATGAGCGCAGCATCAAGTACTATGCGGTAGGGGTCCGTCTTTTTTACGTGCTCTATCACCGCAGTTAATATTCTAATAGGGTCTTCTGACCTTCTCAAAATTTCTAGAGCTTCCTCAGTTAAGTGATAGCCATTCTTCAAAGCCGCCAAGATTATTTTTCTATCGTTGTTCGGAGACGACAACTAAGCTTCTGCCCTTACCAACTAAAAAGGGCGTTTTATGTATTGCGTTTTTTAAGGGAAGTAGGCACGTAACCTAACATGTTCGAAAGCACGTCATCTTTCTCGAAGACCCCAACGACCTCATCTATAGGTAGCGTAAGGAACACCTTTCTAGTTCTGCCGTATCTTCCGAGGCTCACGAGTTCACAATCCAATACCCCTAACATGTTCAGCTCTGATAATAGACTGCTGGTTCTTCTGTCTGTCAAGGGTTCTATACCAATTAGTTCGCACAACTCTTTGTAGATCGTATATAAGGTCCCTGAAGTTATTTCACTTCCGTTTTTTATTGCCAGCACCACAGAAAGTAAAACTAACTTACTATGTAGGGGAAGGGACGATAGCGCCTCAAAGACCCTACCCCTTTCAATTATTCCCTGAGCCACCCTCACGTGCTTCTCTTCAACTTTCTGGGCCCCTGCTCTTTCTGCCACCTCGCCGGCCACCCTTAGCAGGTCTAAAGCCCTTCTGGCATCACCATGTTCTGCGGCAGCAAGCGCTGCGCATAGCGCTATTATATCCTGAGAAATTGTACCTTCGTTAAATGCAAGAACAGCCCTCTCACTCAATATATCCATGAGTTCAGAGGCCGTATACGGGTGGAAGACTATCTCTTCCTCGCTTAGGCTACTCAATACTCTAGGGTCTAACATATTTTTGAACATTAAGTCGTTTGAAACCCCAATGAGAACCACCTGTCCGTTGTTAAGGGATTCATTAACCCTTGTGAGTTCATAAAGTAGGTCGTCGCCAAAATTTTTAACGAGAATGTCAACTTCATCCAAACAAACCATTACCATTAGATTAGATGAGGAAAGACCTGCTACGAACCTGTTGAATACTTCAGCTTTCGATAAACCTGTGAAGGGCACCTTTTGCCCTATTGCCGAACAAAGCTCTGTTAATACCCTATACTCCGTACCAGCCATTCGGCAGTTGATGTATATGAACTTCAACGGTAGATTGTTACGAAGTGTTTCTTCGTTAAAACGTTTGAAAGTGTACTTAACCACAGCTGTTTTACCCGTACCTGTTTTTCCATATATAAAGACGTTTGACGGCCTAGCATTGTTGAGTGCTGGTGCGAGTATCTCACCCAACTGCCTAATATGTTCCCATCTATGCGGCAGGTTATCAGGTAGATAGTCTGACCTCAGGACGTTTCTGTTTTTAAATATTGTTTTTTTGGAAGAGGTGGATAGGAGGTCGGATAGCGGATCTAGCCGGGCACCCCATATCTTCCACTGGAAATCCGACTCTCTGTTCATTATTTCTCACTCTTTCTTTTTCTTTGAACAGAACGTTACTCTCTGTACGGTCTTTATAAATTACATGAAAAAATTTCTCGGTTTATTTTTTTCAACAAATTTTTCTACTCTTGTTAAGAATAGAGCACATCAAAAAAGAAAAGGATGAAAACTCATTTCCATAAGAAATGCAGGGGTGTATCCCTTCCTACCAAAATCCAATAAAAAATGAAAACTTCACAAATTGAGAACGTATAAAGGTTTGAATGGTCAATAAGCCGATATTTTTGACATTCTTTACAAAATCTTCAATGATATCCGTCATTCACAGTCAAAGACTAAAAATTTAAACACCCCTCCATTTCCTATGGAAAGTGAACGGAAATAATGTAAGGTACGTCCATGAAAGTTTGTGAATAGAATTGTGAAGCATGACCCATCACAGTAGCGACATCCCCGTACAGTCTAATAACACGTGTTTTTCCATAAAAATGGGTAAGATCAATCGCCTAATGATCTAAAATAATCAAAAATTGATTAAATGGCTTTCTATCATAACGGCGGCTCCTTACAAGAGTGGTTTCACATATTTTTAGCGTATGTTGCAAAATAATCAGGCTTTAAACATAAGGCGATCATCCTCGTAATACAAAAGTGAATCCATGGAAGTCCGATAACTTCACACTTGTTTTCGCAATTTCTCTTTTAAGCTTTCACTTTGTGAAAGGACCCTTAAAAGGACAGAAAGCGTATCAACCACATTCTTTATCTCCGAGGGGTCTGTAAGCCTTGAGAGGGTAGCAGAAAGTTGTTCCAGCTTCTCAACGACAACCGCATTTAAATTATTTAAGGTATAGGGCAGTACGGCGCTTGCGATCTCCGACTCTTCCTTTATCTTAACAACTCTTTTGTTACATTTTAAGCACCAAAGCTCTCCTTTTATCTCAAAAATTGGACTTGAACATACAGGGCATACTTCAGATGTCAGTTTTGCCCCAGACTTCAGAGCCTGGGACATACGCTGAACATCCTCGTCTTTTACACTCATGCTTTACTCTAACAAATATAGTTGGAGGACTATATTTAACTATTTAAAATCACCAAAATCTAAGCAATCTGAAAGGTATGGAAATGTAGCTTTTTAATCTCTCGGGTTTGAACGAATTTGACACCTCATCTATTTTCTTTATTTCTTCCTCAGTTAATTTCCATCCAACGGCACCAACATTTACCTTTACATGCATTGGCTTTTTCGCACCAGGTATCGCAAGGACGGTAGGCTCCTTTATTAACCAATTGAGGGCAACCTGTGACACATTTTTACCCCGTCGCTCAGCGATTTCATGCAAAACCTCAAGGATTTTATTCGCTCTTTTCAGGTTCTCAGATGAAAATAAAATATCAGCCCTTCTCAGAAGATCTTTAGGAACATTTCCAGGAGCATATTTCCCGGTCAGTATGCCCTTAGCCAAAGGGCTATATGCTATAATTGTAATCTTTTCCCGTCTAGCATAGGGTAACAAGTCCCTTTCGATTTTTCTGTTTAGTAAATTGTACTCGACTTGATTCGAGGCGATCTCTTCCGAAGAAAGTGCTTCCTGCGCCCTTTTCAACCCGTTAACCGAAAAATTACTAACGCCTATACATCTTACCTTTCCCTCTTTGACCAGCCTCTCCATGGCCTTCATCGTTTGCTCTATAGGGACGAAGGGGTTGGGCCAGTGTACTTGGTAAAGGTCTATTACATCAACGTTTAGTCTTCTAAGACTTCTCTCGGCAGCTTTGATAACTTTGTCGTATGAAAGATTGGTGAGCCAGACTTTAGTGGCTAAAAAGACCTCGTCCCTTCTTCCAGATATGGCCTTGCCGATGACCTCTTCGGACTTTCCTCCACCGTAGATTTCTGCGGTATCTATAAAATTGACTCCTAAATCTATGGCTTGGTGTACTGTAGCGATAGCGTCAGACTCGTTATAATCTGTACCCCATCCCCAGAGTTTTGTCCCTATTTGCCAAGTGCCGAGTCCTATCACGGAGACTTTAAAACCAGTTTTTCCCAGCTCCACGTACTCCATACTTATCTCTGAAAAACACGTAGCGCTAATTAATACCTTGTTTTTGATATAATGGCCGCTTATGAGTGATATGTAAGTTGCTAGAGTGACCTATTTAGAGCGAGTTATTGTTTTGAATTCTCGACTCTGATGTATGAACTCATAAAGAAGTAGCTCACTTAAATTTAATTCCTCCCTTAATATTTCCTCATAATATGTCCAACCTAAAAGCGCTCGGAATAATTGGTTTGTTGAGCCTTGTTATTGCGTATTCTTCCATAGCGCTAAGCATTTCTGTATCCCCTTGGTTTAGCTGGATAGAAAATGCTCTAAGCGATTTGGGCGCGAGACACCCATCGAGCCCTATATTCAATTTAGGGTTGATGCTGTCCTCGGTTTTAGCACTCATTTTCGCAATAGGTCTGAAAAGACTTCATGGGGGTGTTTTGGGTACGATTAGTGTTACGCTCTACGTACTAAGCACGATCTCATTATTCATGATAGGGTTCTTTCCGGAGACCGCAGGAATAATTCACTACTACGTTTCGGTCGCGTTCTTTGTCTTCGTAGCGCTAACACTAATAGCCTTTGGGATATGTAGCTTAATCTCCCGTCCCCGTTCGATAGCGATAGGTATTGCGATGTTATTGTTGGCCGTCCTAGCGATAGTGGTTTGGCTCTTTCCGTGGAAAGGGGTGGCCATTCCGGAACTAATATCATCCTTAGCGATTTCAACATGGGTTGTTATTTCATCGATTAGAATGTTAAGTGCAAGAGGGCAGCAGCGCTAAATGAACGTTAAGGCGATTAAAGAAAGTATTGTTACGAGGGCTGCGGGTAGCATATATTTGTAAGCACTTGTGATGTTGGTTTTTAGATACTCTGCTGTGAAAACAAGACAAAGGTGGAACGGTGAAACTGTGTAACCTATAAATGCGGAGCCATAAATTAAAGCAACCTCGTACACAGTTAATGTCATCCCCGCCGCGAATGTTACGAATGAAAGGGCAACGGCTCCGGATATTGAAGCTAACATGTAGCCTAAAAAGAAAGGAAGCAGTACCTCAATAGTGAGTCGTGGGAGCATAAGACTGAGCATGTTAATCGATGCCGGTACGCTGGTGCTTGCGATGAACCCCCTTAACAACATGGCAGAGTAAAGCACGAGTGCTATGGTTATCATTCTCTTATCCATGAATGACCTCAGGATGCTCGTGCCCTTTGGCCTGCTTATCAACAATGTGCTAATTATGCCTACCATGGTTCCTAAGACTATTCCGTAGAATCCCATGTTAAGGACTATTGATAGAATTGTAGCAACGATTACTGCTAGCATAAATGGGACAAGCGCCACGCCACTAGAGCGTCGCTCAACAAGTTCTGTAGTTACGTACTCCTTCCTTTTTATAAGCAATGGAAATCCACATGTAAACATTATGAGCATTGAGGGAAGCAAAACCGGTATTAGGTCTGAGAGTTTAATAGAAGCTAAGGCGACAGTAAGTACAAGAGCGTCGTTTATTGGACAAGCAAAAAGTAACGTGTGTCTGTACCATACATTTATGAAAACTTTCTCACCCTTACTTAGCCCAAGATCATTACCAATCTTATCAACAAAGGGCGCGGAGAGAAGAGCACCGCCTGCTATGGGTAGAAGACCCAAGAATGAAGGAATCATCACCGCAATAAGTTTGGGTTTTCGAACCTTTCTTATGATGTAGGACTGAGCCTCGTCAATCATTTTTGTGGCAGAGTAGATATTCACAAAGAAAACGATTTCTATCGAGATTATCAGTAGTAAAACAGTCGTTTCGTTGGTGAGTGTCAAAAACAATGTGTTCAGCATATTGGGAAGCGGCTGCGTTATGAAGCCGAAGAATAGAGTACCCAAAAACAGAGAGATGCCTATGTTTATCTTAAAGACGACGATTGCGATAAGTATTGCTACAAGCGTCACGATTAGGAAGATCAGTTGTTCCATACATTGGCTCCTTCTGCTCTTTTCCTGAACTTTAGGCTAAAATTTTTTCCAATTTTGAGTCAAGGGATAGTAGCGCCGATTTTGACCATATCACAAGCCTTGCGGGCTTTGCTCCGGGTGCTAGATGTAGTATGCTCAGCTCGCCCAACTTAGTAAATTCAACACCAGGAAGGCTTGAAGCTGCCTTTTTAATGCCCCTGTCATTCATACAAACTATTAATGGGCCAACTCTACGTTTATACCTCCTACCTCTCCTCTTCCCCTTTCCAGCCCTAATTTTCTTTTCTTCGCATCTTTCTAGCTCCTCCTTAAGGCCTAACAGCTCTAAGAATTTCTTCAAATCTTTCGCTTTGCTAATGCTCTCGATTTCGTCCGTAACGACTATCGGGAGCTTCAAATTATCGGGAAGTTTGTGACCCCTTGATTTTACCGCATCCGGTATGGCGGTGAACGCAATCGCTGAGAGTAATGAGGCGAGCTTCTCTTTCTTGTTTAACTTCTTGTAGATTTTCTTTTCGGGTTTTGGCGGATGCGTAGGTCTGCCACCAACAGCGGAAGGCACAAAACCGCCTGACATTGCTTTTCCCGTACCGCCGCCCTTAACCCTCGATATCCTCGCCATACCGTAGCCTGCTCCCCACGATTCTACAGAATATTTGTGAGCAGAAGCCTTTGAAGCACCCTTTGGCTGAAGGGTGTGTGTCAACAAATGAATGTATGCCCTTTTGACCAAATCTTCACGCAACGGCGTATCAAAGACCATCGGCAACTCCACAAACTCGACCTCTTTACACTCAAGGTTCAATACCGGAACCTTGGGTCTTTGTCCTTTCTGGGATGTTAGCAAAGAAGATGTGACACTCATGCGCCTACACCTGTATTAATGTGATACGCGGGGGCTCTTGATGAGTAGGTGGCCTTGCAGCGACCCTTAACACAACGGGCCTTTTTGGCGTACCAGGAACGCTCCCTTCTAACACTATTGCGCTACTACGTAATATCCCAAACTTATGAAAACCGCTTTTCGGTGTGAGCTTCATCCCATCGCTTTCTAACTTGAGTATCCTTTTATTGAATTCCGTCCTACGATGAAAGCCCATCTGCCCAGATCTGGGAACGGTGTACATAACATATGACGGCTTCCAAGGTCCGATGGCACCGACGCCCCTTTTCGTCTTCCTAGACTTCCTGGGCAGTATCTTAACACCATACCGCTTAACTACGCCTTGAAATCCATGCCCAGTTGTGACAGCTATAACGTCCACAAACTCACCTTCCCGGAATACCTCAATAGGTGACAACTCTTTGCCAAGTTTTGAAAGGGCATAATCCAAGCATTTTTGCACGTCGTCACCGCCAACCTTTATCTCTAATATGTCGGGTTTTTTCTTAGGAAGTCTGACAAGTCTAGGCTGGGATACTATTATCAGCCTGACCTCGGATACCTCTTTCTTGAATTCTTCTATACGACCCAGCATTTCATCTTCGTTTGGCCTGAGCGTGGGTATCTTTCTTTTGATATCAGGAGGGAGGTTCTTGCTCCATATCTTTGCTAACTCGACCAACTTCCCTCCCTCATTCTTGTAGAGGGTTATGCCTGCGACGATCACGGGCGGTGCCGAGAGTATTGTCGCAGGCTTCTGTACTTCAACCCCCTGAGTCGGAGAGTTGGGTGTTGTATCTATATAGTAAACTGAAGTTACGCCGGCCTTGTATGCCAAAAAGCCCAAAGGCCTAGGCTCACCCTTATACTCAGGCCAATACTTCACCCTAGGAACTAGGCGGCTAGCCCTGCCCCTAGGTAAGAATGCCAGCGACCCCCTCCTTGGCGCAGAGTACTTCCTATGGCCCATCTCTAGCACCGGCCATCCGTTAAGGAAAGTTTATCGATAACACACCAAAAGGGGCAAGATAAATACTTTCTATCAGCCCTCAGCCCTCAAGGGGTACCTAGGGTCTTCTTTTACTATACTCAACACTAAATGCGTTAAGGTTCTTTCAACATAAGGCATCGAGAGGAGCCACTTCACAAACTTATTAAGCTCCTCCCTATTCTTAAACCTCGCAACGATTATAGAATCGCTCTCGCCAGTTACATCGTATACGTTGCTCACGTTAGGTTTCTCAGCCACTTGGCGTTGAACCTCTATTAGTTTTCCTTTAGAGATCGTCAGTTCTATTATGGCCGTTATTTCGTAACCTAGCTTTTCATAATCAACAAGGGCCGTGTAACCTTTGATTATGCCGCTTTTCTCCAAAGTCACCACTCTTGAAGCTACAGTCGCAACAGATATTCCGAGTTTTTTTGCTAGGCTCCTATAGGATGCTCTTCCGTCTTTAACCAGTTCACGTATTATCGCCAAGTCCAACTCGTCCAGCATATATATGCCTAAAATTCTAGCTCTTGTTTGTTATAAAAGTCTTAGTGGAACCAAGATTAGGGGCAGGTGATAAATGATGAGCTTATCGGGGGCTGAGCCGGAACATTTGCTGGAATTCCTCGAATATGTTTACACTTTAAAGGAGATAAGAAGGCGGGGTTGGATGAAGAAGGGGATACAAAGAGTTGAATCGGTCGCAGACCACTCTTTTAACCTTGCCTTGCTGTCTATGGTGATGGCTGACCTAAGGGGTCTTAACGTCGAAAGATCTGTCGGAATGGCGCTGCTACACGACCTTTGTGAGTCAATAGTCGGTGATTTAACACCAAAAGACAGGGCCAAACTTGGCATCGAAAAATCTGTAGAGGAAGAACATAAGGCAACAGAGTGTATCTTATCGTTCTTACCACCTGCGCTTACCAAAAAATATTTTGAGTTGTGGGAGGAATACAAAACCGAGTCTACGGCCGAGGCGAAACTTGTAAAAGAGCTGGACCGCTTCGAAAGGGCCATGCAGGCCGTCAGATACGCAAAGAAGAATGACCGCCTTAGGAGGACCTTAAAGCACTTTTGGGAGGAGTTTTTAAAGAACTCACAAGACCAACTCCTTCGTGATGTTTTGCAGTATGCTATAAAGGCCCAAGGATTTAAGGGAACTTAAATATGCCCTTCAAGTTAGAATAAGGTAATGAGCATCCTGCTAAGCCTTGAGATGATGGCGAAGTATCCCTTCACGAAGGCTGCCAAGGATTATGTTTCATCTCTTCATATAGACATAGAAAGTCTAGGAAATCCTGAATTCGCCCGCGTTTATGAAAGGGCGAAATTTAGAGTCGAAGAAGCGTTAGAAAGAGGTGGTAGGTCATATGAGGTCGGTGACGCAAGGGCTCTTATGGATAGAGATTTAGAAGTTGAGCTTTTGTCGTTCCCGTTGGCCCTGTTCATGATTGCAGCTCTTGATGATGATTTCGCATCAAGAAGGTTTGGACTTGCTGAGGCCATCAGGGCCGAAACGCTCATCGCGAAGGAACGATTAGAGGTAGTCGAGGCTTTAGCTACAGAAGAACTGGGCTTTGACCTAAAGAGGGTAAGAAAGAAGCTTGACAGAGATTACGAGCTTGTGATACATTTTATGGATTACCTTAGAGAAGCATCTAGGTTTAACGCGAATGAGTGGAAACTCGTCAATAGGTATTTGGAAAATGGTTATGTCTACATAACCCAGAGAGAGCTGGCAAGGCTGATGAGAAGCTCGATCGAGCGATACATAATAACAAGGGTAAAAACGATCGGTAGCGTTAGACCGCCAGATTACATGCGAGACTTCATCAAGGAGCAGAAGGATAAACTACTTGCGAGAAAATATAAGATAGAGGCACTCGCCTCCGGTCTATCACCAGATAGTTGGCCGCCATGCATGAAAGCACTTCACCAAAACCTCACTAAAGGAGAGAGCTTATCCCATTTTGCAAACTTTGCACTCGCATCATTTCTACTTAATATTGGTATGAATGTGGATGACATCGTAAGCATCTATGCTAACAGGAGCGACTTTGACGAAAAGATTACGAGATACCAGATTGAACATATAGCAGGCATGAGGGGTAGTAGGACGAAGTACACGTCACCCTCATGTAGCACAATGCAAACGCACGGTTTATGTATAGAACAGGGCAGATTTTGCGGTGGAATAAAAAACCCGCTCTCCTACATCAAAAGATTCGGGCGACTCAAACCTAAAGTTACCAACAGCTAAGTCATGCTTGATGTTGGCTCCCGTAAATGTTTGATCATCATCAAATTTAAAATATTTGTTAAGAATCGAATTTTTTGTTGAAATTTAAAGTTACTCCAGGATTGTATAGTCCTGAAAAGGTCAAGAAGATTTCAAGAGATTTTTCTGGCGGCTACTTGCTGTTGATTGGGCTATCCAAGGCAGTCAGGGTAGTGTTCGGCTCTGTGGGTGCAAGACTCTTGGAGCCAGGCTACTATGTTTACGCCGGCTCAGCCATAGGAAAAACTGGATGGAGACTCCTTCGGCACATAGGCCCCTTCAGAAGAAGACCCCATTGGCACATAGACAGGCTTTTGAACAAACAGGCTGCAAAAGTCGTAGTTATAGGTATTCTACCGTCCAATAGGAGGATAGAGTGTTCCCTTTCACATATAGTATCCTCGATGGCAACCTATAGCTTGGCTGGCATAGGTTCGACCGACTGCAACTGCCCATCTCATCTACACTACTTCAAAAAGAGGTCAGACGCCGTGAAAGCCATCAAAAAAGCAATTGAGAGAGTAGGGAGAGACCATTAAGTTATATGTTCCGAAAACTTTTTGTCCTAACCTCCACCGTAAGTATTTTGGTGATGGTATGGCATGCGAAACTGAGCCGCGCATAGAGCTTGTGAAAGGTGATATAACGGATTTGGATACTGATGCCATAGTTAATGCTGCCAACAGTAGCCTGAAGATGGGAGGGGGAGTGGCTGGTGCCATACTCAGAAAAGGAGGTTATGAGATTCAAAGAGAGTGTGACGCGATAGGTTATTGTCCGGTAGGTGGTGCGGTCATTACAGGAGCTGGCAAGTTGAAGGCTAAATACGTGATACATGCCGTTGGTCCGAGATACGGCGAGGGCGATGAGGATAGGAAACTAAAAGATGCAACGCTTAATAGCCTTAGACTGGCGGATCGATATGGTCTAAAGAGCATAGCATTTCCAGCAATATCAACTGGAATCTTCGGCTTTCCGAAGGAGAGGTGCGCCAGAATAATGGTGCCAACGGTCGCTGAATTCTTGGAAAAGGAGGCGAAGAACCTCAAGAAGGTTGTCTTTTGCCTTTACGATGACGAGACCTACAAGATCTTCGAGAAAGTGTTAGAAGAAGTTAGGGCGAAAAAGTAGGATAACACGGGCGGACCTGCTTACGTATGTTACAAAACTTTAGACAACCCTCTGTTGAGCTTAGCCAGCGGTTAATGTGCCCTCGAGACTGACTCGACTATTCTGCGTATCTCCTCATTTAACGCAGCTGGTAAGCCAAACATGCTTACGTCCATGAAACCTCTGACGAGGAGAGCCTCCGCCTCTTCCTCAGACAATCCCCTAGCCATTAGGTATTCTATCTGTTCCTTCGCGATTTTTCCGATAGCCGCCTCATGGGTCAGCTCGACGCCCCTTATCTCTGCGTCCAACCTTGGGATGGCATGTATCGAAGCCTTATTTGAAAGCAATAAGCCCCTGCACTCGATATGTCCTTTACTATCTTCGCTTCTTCCAACGATCAATCCCCTTAAGTAAGCTTGAGCACTATCCGTAGCTATCACTCTAGATACTATCTCTCCCCGCGAGCCTTTGCCGTCGAGCACAATCTTCGCACCCACATCAACATAACTCCCATCTTTAACGTAGAGAATGGAGTTAAACCTGGCCCTAGCACCCTCTCCTACACAATGTGCCGCTGGAAACATCTGCAGGCTTCTGACGGGGCTTAGGCAGATATAGTTGCTGACAAATGTAGCCCCCTCTTCGACTAAAATAGCAGTTCTAGGTCTGGTGTCAAACTCAGGGGCCCAATTGTGTATCATAGTAAACGTTAACCTTGCACCCCGTTTAACATAGATCTCCGTGACGCCAATATGAAGACCACGACTGACGCTTGGGTGAATGGTACAGCCGGTGATTATCTGCGCATCGGAGCCCGGCTCTGCGACTATGACGTTGTGGACATTTTGGTTGAATCTGTCTGTCGCGACAAACAAACATGCTTGGAGCGGGAGTGTTAGTTTTTGCCCCTCAAGAATTCTAACAAAGTATCCATCGTCCCAATCTCTGCCGGCAAGTTCTGTAAACTCATCCGCACTCTTGTCGATGAGCTGCCAAAAGTAGTCCTTAAGCCACTCGTGCCTTTGAAGTGCCTGCCTCATACTCCCCATCTCGACCTTTCCTTCAAAACCTTTCTTGATTCCATGAAATACGGGCACATCGTCCATTTGGAAGTATGTTCCGGATCTATCACCCTCATCAGGTCTTATGCCGACCTGAAGGGAGCGCTTGGCAACATCGTCAGGAAGCTTCGTGAGGGGGCAGGGCGTCCATTTTTTAACACCTCTGATAAATTCCTTTAAGTTCAGCGTTGGTACATTTTCTCCTTGTGAGGTATTCAATGAAACTCCCCCTTACCTATTAAGAGACACTTTTCACACCAACCATAACCTTCATGGAGTATCTGTGTAAGAATTTTTAGCGGGTTACCTGAACATGCTATCGTTCCGTTTATCATAACGTGGCCTTTTGTCGCGTTAAGGTAGCGAAGAATGTGACCTGTGTGAGTTATAATTATACCTGTACCCCCGGTTAAGTACTCACTCAGGGCTTTCCCGATCCTCTCGAGGTTTTCGACATCAACGCCCGAATCCGGCTCATCGATTAGTGCAAAATCCGGTCTTTGGACAAGTAACTGGAGAATCTCCGAACGCTTCACCTCACCTCCTGAAAAGTCGACGTTTAGGTCTCGTTCGAGAAATTCATGATTTAAGTTCAGCACCTTAGTGAATTTTCCTAAGTCATCTTTCGCTTGGCCGAGAACGCTGTTCAAGAGATCCTTTAGCTTGACGCCCCTGAGCGCTGGCGGATTTTGAAATACGACGCCTATACCAAGCTTTATCCTTTCATTTATAGGCATATCTGTGATATCCCTGTCCTTGAAGTATATCTTGCCCTTAACGACTTTATAGTTAGAGAAGCCAAGAATGGTCTTGATTAATGTAGACTTCCCCGAACCATTAGGGCCGAAGAGAACATGCACCTCTCCTTTGGGGACTTCTAGAGTGAGGTTTCTTATAACAGTCTTATCGGCAACCTCGACTGTTAGATTCTCGATCCGCAACATATAGTTAACACCTGACTTGACGCAGACTTCGCTATTGAGTAATATGACACACCTAATATACCCTTTTATCCTAACCCTTAATTGGCGGCTTAACCATACAGATAATTCCGCAGTTTGTATGGGGCAAAAAGAGCCGATATATTAAGACATCCTTACCACTAATTCGTTTATTTCTTGACCTCTATACCCATATTCTCCCTTATCTTTGAATGGTCTCTTAATGCTGTATTTAAAGCCCTTTCTTGGTGGATGCAGTCTGAAGAAAGGCTTCAGCCCCTTTTCTTTCAGTTGCGATAACGTAACCTCTCCGGAGAATATCTTCTCGGCTAGCTCATCGAGTGAGTTAAAGCCTAGGGTTTTAACGTGTTCTTCATCGAGCTTTTTCCCGCCGCTCAACTCTCCCTTTTTCATTAAGAGCCTTTTTATGGTCTTCAGTGTAGGCTCACCCCAAGTCACGTAATGCTGAACCTTCCTCAACATGCCAAGATAACTTGGCGTGTTCTTAACGATCGTGGCATAGTTAGCCCTTGGTAGATTCAATAGCTTTAGCGTTGCACGTTCTTCCTCACTCGCACCGACTGAACCTTTTATTCTAACCACTAAAAACGTACTCGTACTCACCTCCAAAGCATACACCTCTAAACAGTCTTCCAGAGGGATGGTAAAACTATTTTATTCGTATTTTTGAGTGCCATATACGTTGCACCGACTACGGAAAGTGTGGTCCTCGTTTCTCCAAAACTCCTAGTCCAACAGTCCTTTATCCCTGCCATCTCTAGGACGGCTTTCTGCATATCACCCGCCACTATGCCTAATCCCTTTGGGGCGGGAATCAACACAATCCTCACACTCCCGTATTTTCCTTCAACCTTCGTTACGAGGCTGTGTAACTCGTTACATGCACACTCCCAGCTTCCACACCCTCTTCTTACCGGGATTATGTTGATCTTTGCTTGGTTTATTGCCTTCTCTATGGCTGGTACGATGTGGACTGACTTTCCCGTCCCTATCCCAACGTATCCGTCTCTGTTCCCGACTACGACTATTGCTTTGTACCTTCTTTTCTCACCTGCATCCGTCTGTTTCTGGACGAGTTTTATGTCCAAGACTTCCTGTTCGAGATTTGGTAGAAGTATATCGACTATTTGTGGCTCAGTTATCTTATAATGATTTGAAAAGATTTCATCTATGGATGTTATTTTTCCATCTCGCACAAGTCTGCCAAGCTCCGTTTTAGGTACCCATTCTGTCTCGCTCACTTTGATCCCTCCGAGAGAATTTTCTGCTTAACTTCTTCTACATGCTCTTCAAGCCTTGAATAAGCTTCCTTGTCAACTTTTGTAAAAATTTTAGCGAAAGGCTCTTGGGAGACTTTCTCAAAATACTCTCTTATGTGTGTGCCTTTGAGGCGCTCCTCTGAGGGGAGCACATCTTCACTGACCGGTACTTCAATACCGGCATCCATTATGCCCTTGATAACGGCATATAACCTAGATGCCTTTGAAAATAGGCCTAGGTCGGCCACAAGTTTCTTTATACCTAATGCCTTTATCTTCATGCCTGCAAGAAGCCCTGTAAGATAAGCCGCGGGCGTGTTCTTCAGTCCTCCGTTCCAACCTAGTTTTCTGAGCTCTTTGGATACCACCGTCGTCAAGGTTCTATCACCGCCGGCCAGACTCTGGATCGCTTGAACTATTATGTACCTATTCGTCCTTCTAATGACTAACCTCGGCAGGCCTGACTTTACTAGCTTTAACCTCTTCCTGTAGTTCGTTATACCCATACGCCTTCTTTTTGGAGGTGTACGTTTAAACAGAGCTACGCAACCGCACATTACGCGAAAACCCTCCTTAACAGCTTGTTCTGCTTTAAGTATTCCATCATAGCGCTCACAGACTTGAAGGCTCCACTCTTTACCATCTTGTAAACCTTCCTATAAGCTCCTTCCACGAGCATCTTTGAATCCCTAAGCTTTTTCAGGGCTTTCCTCTGTGCTCTGACTTTCAGCATCCACTGCGTCTTTCTTGGAATTATGGAGTATTTTCCGCCTTTCCTGCTGCCTGGCCCTTTCCGCCTTTTTCGCTCCCGCAACCTTCCCTTACTTATTCCCTTTTTCTGAATTTTGTATATTGCACCATCTTCTATTAGCCGTTTTATTTCCTCGCGAGATATGGCTGCCTCTATCTCATCAAGCCTTTCTTCATCGAACCTAACCCTGCTCTCACCACACTTTAAGAGCTCCGCTGCCAGCCTCTTCTGAAGTGTAAGGCTCATGTTTTTTCCTCCCTAAATTGCGGCGGTGGGTTTAGAATTTTTATACCTTTTTCACGTGCTACTTCTGCTATACGAATCCTTTTTAACCTTCCAACACCAGCTGCAATTCTTATTGCCTGTCTACTTGGATCTATTCTCTCCAAGTCCTCCGGTCTACTAACTAGGACTTCCTCGAAACCGGATGGATGCAGTCCCCTGAAGTCCTTATCGCCCCTGTACCCTATCTTAACAAGAGGAGGTGCACCACTTTTTTGCAATCTCATCCTGCTATCTTTACCCCTAGGTCTGCGCCACGCCTCGTCCAGTCGCTTATATCTCCAACTCTCTTGTCTAACAAATTCTGGCCTTTCTCTTCTTTGCTCTATTACACGTAGTGGTAACTTTATGGTCGCCTTCTTTGTAACTGGTGTGCCCTCTGTCGATGTTGTGGCCGCTCCCTCTTGGGATTTAGGCACTTCTTCGCTCAAGCCTCAAGCCCCTCCATCTTTTTATACACATATATGCCGTCAAGGAACTTCCTTGGGTCCTTTTTCTTGATGCGCGTGGCGTTCTCTATGTTAGCGGCGGTTTGTCCAACAGCATATTTGTCTACGCCCGATACTATCACCTCCTCACCTTTTACGACAACCTTAGTATTACCAACAATCTTCGCACGTCTCTTGTATCTTTCACCTAAGAAGTTCTCGATTATCACCTCGTTCCCTGAAACCTTCACACTTATTGGAAAGTGTGAAGCAACGACCTTCATTTTGTACGTGAAACCTTTCGTGACGCCTGTTAGCATGTTTTCAATGATAGATACCGCGGTACCCAGCATCGCTCTTGACCTTCTTTTATTACCTGGTATCCTTACCACGATTTCTTTACCGTCTAAGGATAACCCTATGCCCATGTGCGAGAAGTCATACTCATTTGAACCCAGTTTTCCCGTAATTTTGAGCCTGAAACCCTCTAGGCTCACCTTCACGTCGTCAGGTATCTGTATCCTTTCTTCGAGACTCTCTAGCTTAGTAGACATAGCCAAGTAATCTCCCCCCTATTCCAAGAGACCTTGCCTCTGTATGCGACATGACCCCTTTCGGCGTAGTTACTATAAGGATGCCTATATCCTTACCTGGTAGATACTGCTCCTCCCACTTTTCAAACTCATCTTTTCGAACGCTGAAATGAGGCTTTATAGGGGCCGACCTGTTAATCCTGCCGAGGAGCTGTATCCTAAACTTTCCACCTCTGCCGTCTTCTATGTATTCAAACGCGCCTATGTAACCATGTTTTTGAAGCACCTTTAACACGTTCGCGATAAGTTTTGAGGCTGGGTAGATACATTCTCTCTTCCTTGCCATCTCGTTGTTCTGTAACGTTGTGAAAAGACCTGAAATTAAGTCGTGCCTTGTCAAAATCGTTCACCTCACTCGTAAACCTTGAAGCCCATCTCAGGAGCCACTTCGTTTATGCAACGCCGGCATAGGTAGAGCTTATACTTCCTTATCACACCATCTGTCGTTCCGCAACGCCTGCACTTCACGACGCCCTTACCGAACTTTCTTTCTTTCGGTGGTTTATGCTTCATGCCCCTCACCCACTATCTTAACGTTAAAGTTCTGCTTAATGTACTCCATTGCCTCCTTTGGTGTTACTCTGTGGTTCTTGCCAACTTTGGACCTCGCCCTCCTCCTCAGCGAAACCCTGAGGCCGGGCCTCGAAATATGCACGCATATATCCATACCGATTGTTCCGAGTGCAGGATCATACTTTGTACCAGGGATGTCTAAGTGCTCCCTAATTCCGAAAGAAAAATTGCCGTTGGAATCAAAGTTAGATGCTTTGAGCGTATTGTTGACTGCTTTCAGCGCCCTCGTTAAAAACTCGACGGCCTTTTGCTTTCTTAGCGTAACCCTGAGAGCTATCGGCTCGCCTTTATGTATTCCGAATCCCTTAACGGTCTTTTTTGCCTTTCTAATCTGAGGTTTCTGTCCAGTTAGGCTTTCGAGAATCTTGGCCGCTTTCTCCAGTTTGGCCCCACTCTCACCTACTGAACAATTGACAGTGACCTTCTCTATTCTCAATCGCCTCATCACGTTGCTAACTTCTAACAAGCTCATGCTAAGCTCACCATAGGAGCATCCTCACCAACCACCATAATGTACGAGAGAAGCGTCGTTACCTTTCCATCTTTGACGTCAAGGGTAACCATTGGTTTAGCAGGATAGGTGACGTCCTTCTTAATTTCGATTATTCTGCCGTGCTTCCCCTCTTCTGGTCCTTTAATTACGAGGGCGTAATTGCCCTCGGAGAGCTTTAGATGTTTGACGATTTTTCTTTCAGGTAAAGATATGACCAAAGAGTCTCCAGTTTTGTACGATAGTACATCAGCTCCAACTTCCTTAAACCTGAAGTTATTCCCATCATGAAGCGTTAATTGAAGATGACCCCCATTCACATGCATCTTTCTAATGATTTTACCTATTTTGAGAGTAGCCTCATCCTCTTGTATTTTGATTAAACCGAGACCTTTTCTATATGTTGGTATTATGCGGAAGTGCTCGCCCGCTTCAGGTATTGAAACAACATCCATAAGACCGACCGGGAATTTGTGATCCGTTATAACCCTCCAGTCCACGAGTACCTTCCTTTCCTTGATTATTTTTCTAGCCTCGACCATAGTTTCTGCATACTTGAGATGATCTCTTAGCAGTATGCCAAGGGGTATGCACTCCTTTGCCGGATGAGGACCTGGAGAGGGCTTGACGGCAAACTTTGCGGCTTTTACAGGTATCCTAAAATGTCGTGGGGCCGCATACCTTTTCAAGTGACCCATAACACTCTACCCCTCCTTGGGCAGTCTAGCCTCCAGGATTTGCTTTCTATACTTATCTTCGAGGTTCAGCGAGGTTATCATTACGTTTGATACATGTATGGGTCTCGGTTTAACACGCCCGTCTGCCTTCTTTATCGTGACGTTCTCGACAAATACTCTCTGCCTTCTCCTATCAACACCCGTTACCTTCCCTTCAACGCCCTTAAACTCTCCTACAAGTATCTTAACAGTATCGCCCTTCCTTACAGGGAATGACCTTCTGCCATACTTTTCCCTCAGTTCAGGAGAAAGATGGGCCGACATGAGTTTAGAGAGTCTATGGAGCGGGGCATTATACAAAAACTTTCTTTGCTTTCTCGGTTTCTTTGATAAAACCTTCATATTATATCACCTACACTATGATGCTGGCGGCATTTGCTATTCTCGGCCACCTCTCGGCCGCCTCCTTCGCCACAGGGCCTTTTATTTCAGTACCTTTTAACCCACCGTCCGGCGTCATCAAAACAGCAGCAGTGTCCTCGAAGAATATCCAAGTACCATCAGGCCTCCTGTAAGGCTTCTTCTGCCTTATTATAACCGCCTGCATGACCTTCTTTCTGAGGTCTATAGGTCCTTTTGCAACAGTGACCGAGACTAGGTCGCCTACACACGCAGCAGGCTGGCGTCTCAGTCTACCTTTATAACCATGCACTTGAATTATTTTTAAAATACGTGCCCCTGTGTTATCTGCACACACGACATGAGCTCCAACATTTATTGTCCTAGGTATGTTCGGCCTCCTTTCAAGGACACCTACCGCCGCGACTGCCCTAGACTTCTTAGCCAACCTTACCACCTCCGAGCTTTTCTATGACTACAAAGCTGACGGTCTTGCTGATGGGTCTGCACTCAGCTATCTTCACTTGGTCACCCACTTGAACTTCTATGCATGGTGGACAATGGGCTGGTATGTTGCTCCTCCTTCTCTCGTAACGCTTGTACTTTTTCACGTAATGTAAATAATCCCTCCTAACAATTATCGTATTCTTCATCCTTTTCTTGTAAACTGTACCTGTAAGAATTATTCCTCTAACCTTAAGGTGGCCGTGAAATGGACATAACTGATCGTTACAGGTCCCCTCAGGAGGCTTCACTTGAATGCCTATATTTCTCACGTTTACCACTTTCTCACCACCCTTTTCAACCTATCCTCAGGCCTTCCTACCAAAACGGCCCCGTCTACCTTCACACATGAGCCATCCGGAAGCTTAAATGAGAATATGCATGTTTCTTTCGGGAAATTTTTCTTCCCCTTAGTTAGTTGTACGCTGAGCATGTTCCTACTTTCACCGACAACTATTCCAGAGAATTTCTGTTGCCTTCCGTTTTTCCACTCCACATCAACATTTAGACCTAGTAATTCATGCCTTATAATGTTCTTTGCTGTAAGTTCAGCGTGTAATTGCATGCCCCTTCACCTTCCTTTCCCTAAGTATGGTAAGTATTCTAGCAATCCTCCTTCTGATATTGCGCGCTCTCGTTGGTTTTTCAACGGCTCCACCCGTCGCTATCTTAGTCATAAGGTCTCTATATTCTGCTCTCAGGTTGTTGAGTTCTTTTAACAATTCCTCGTCACTCATGCTTCTTAATTCTTTAAGCTCCTTGATCACTCCCCCCACCCGCCTTCTCCACCTGTGCAGGTTGAGCAATCTTAACCTCTTCCGGCAATGGAGCATCCGGAGGATATATCGAGACCTTTATACCATAAAGTCCCGTTTTAAGCAAAACACTAGCTGTACCTCTTTTAACATATTTTTCTGCAGGGTCACCAGACTTAGGTATGATTCCTTCGCTATACTTTTCGCTCCTTGCCCTAGCCGATGTAAGCTTCCCGCTAATTTCTATTTCGGCACCTTTTGCGCCAGCATCCATAATTCTTCTTAACGCCCAAAAAGCTACGCGTCTGTACCTTGCGCCCCTTTCAATAGCAGACGCTATACGTTGGGCCATGACGTAAGGATTAAGTTCCGGGACCTCCACCTCGGCGACTGTTACCTGTGGATTCTCTACACCAAACCTACTCTCGAGCACGCTAGATATTTCTTTTATGACACGCCCCTTAGAACCTATAACACGTCCGGGCCTCATAGCGTATATCGTAACCCTTGTGCCGATTGGGGTGAAGGCTATATCAACGCCACCGAATATAGCATCTTTAAGCTCGTTCTTCAAATATTCTTCTATTTCCTGTTTTTGAATGCTTGTTCTAAGTAACTTCTTGATTGCAGACATGTCTACACCGCCTCACCTACTACCTCTATATGCACGAGTGTTTTGAAATATGGCGAAGACCTACCGAATGCCCTTTCAATGTACTTTTTTATGGTCCTGCCCTTGTGGGCAGCCGCGTGAATTATTTTGATATTCTCGGGCGATAGACCCTTAAACTCAGCATTCGCTTCCAAACTCTCCAACAGCTTTAACATCTTACGTGCAATCTTAATTGGGTACCCACCGGGCCCCTTTGTGGCCCGTTTGTGGGCCCTTTTTTTCTTATAACGTCTGTAAGGAATCATGCGCTTTCCATTAATGACGTCTTCCATAAGTTGCTTTGCCTCACTAAGCTTTAGTCCTACGATGGCTCTACAAACCTCCCTCGAAAATTTTGGAGATAGATCTACCTCTCTGAGGCTAGCCTTGACAGTCTTGTCCGGATCCAATCCTTGGATTGAATATCCCCATTCTGGCATGACGTGCTAGTTGCCCTAGCGGAAAGTGGTAGTAATAAACCTTTTTAGCACAAAAACTTTAGAAAGCGACCCTTTGCCCGAAATAGGCTTTAGAGCCGAAAAACGTTTTTAGTAGGCTGTCACATATAAACTGGGAAATAATGCCCTCCCACAAAAGGGTCTTACAGCTCACTGGCGGTGGATCATACGCAATAACGCTCCCAAAGAGCTGGGTTAAGAGGCTGGATATTACAGAGGGTACTATGCTTAACGTCGAAGTACTAGAAGATGGCTCTCTACTCATAACACCGGAGGACAGGAAGTTAACAAAGGACATGAGTGAGATAGTAATAGAAGATAGCCCGGCGATCGTGAGGGACATAGTAGGTAGCTATCTGATGGGCTTTAACATCATTAGGTTAAAATCATCAAAGCCATTTAAGATCGAGACAGTTAACGAAATAAGGAAATGTGTGAGAAGGCTGGCTGGGGCCGAGATAATTGAAGAGCTACCCAATAGCATGGAAATACAGATACTCCTTGACCCCGAAGCCGTAACTCCAGACAAGGTCCTAAGGCGTATGGGTTCACTTGTTAATAGCATGGTGTCAGATTCTTTCACCTCAGTTATGAATGGTGACTTAAATCTAGCCGAGAAAAGTTTGCAACGCGATGAAGAAGTCGACAGACATTACTTCACACTTGTTAGGATAGTGCGATTTGCGATAAGAGACCCAGAAATTGCTAAGAAAATAGGTCTCTCCCAACTCAGGTTAATGGACTTTAGACTCGTTGCAAAATTCCTCGAGGATAGTGGTGATCATGCCGCCTCGATATCTATGGAGGTGCTGAAAAATAAGGGGCCACAAATACCTGAAAATATAATGAACACTTTCAGTCAGTTAAACGATATACTCACGAAGAATGGCACAGAATCGATAGAAGCTTTCATTTCAGAAGACATTTCTTTAGCACTTAAGGTTTTGGAGAGAAGGGGCGAATATAGCAAGCTCTATGAAGCGATAATTTCTTCCTTAAACTACGCGCCTGATGACCTTCGAAACTATATGACAAAGATAATTTTGAACATTGAGAGGATAAATGAGAACAATGTCGACATAGCTGAGCTGACCGCCCCGATAACTGTTAAAGCTTTGCCATAACTCAGCGATAGGAAATCTTAAATCTTATAAAATATAATGTATATAGCATGGTAACGATAAAATGGCTTGGTCATGCGGCTTTTGAGATTAATATGGCTGATAAGATAGTTTTGATAGATCCATTCTTGAAGGATAATCCTAAGGCAGCGGTAAAGCCTGATGAAATCCCAAAAGTTGACGTGATAGTTGTAACACATAATCACTTTGACCACTTTGCAGATGCCGTCGAGATTGCCAAGAAGCATGGTGCTAGTTTCGTTGCAGTTTACGAAACCGCTAACGCGGCAGCAGAACAGGGTGTTGAGAGGGTTGTTGGGCTTAACGTCGGTGGAACGGTGAAGATTGATGGTTTGTCTATTACATTAACGCCCGCTTTCCATTCATGCACATCGAACCCATCCGGTGTCGTTCTATCTGACGGTAAAGTATCGATCTACCATGCTGGTGACACTTCGCTCTTTGGTGATATGAAGCTAATCGGCCAACTATACAAGCCTCGTGTGGCATTACTGCCAATCGGGGGTTTCTACACAATGGGCCCGTTAGAGGCGGCCGTTGCTACGGCACTTATAAAACCTAAGGTCGTGATACCGCACCACTATGGGACATTTGACCCCATAAACCAGGATCCGAACGAATTCGCAAAACTTGTACGAAGGAAGGCAAAAGGTGTAAAAGTTATAATATTGAAACCGGGAGAGTCTTACGAATTATAAAAATGGATTGCGAGTTTTATCTCCCCACATTTTTTGCTCTCTTAAAAAATATACATAGAATGCAAAATTGTGGAGCTGACATAACGCTTAATTTTTTCCTAAAATTTCTTTGAAGTTTCAGGTTGGAGAACCATGTCCCTCCGCGACGTGGATGAGGAAGTATACGACATAACGATAGTCGGTGGCGGACCAGTTGGCTTATTCGCAACATTCTATTCGGGCATTAGGAACATGAAAACGAAACTGATTGAAGCACTCCCTCATCTCGGCGGTCAACTTTCGACACTTTATCCTGATAAATACATTCGCGACGTGCCCGGCTACACGAAGATACTTGCACGGGATTTTGTCAAAAAGTTAGAGGAACAGGCCATGCAATTCAACCCAACCATCAGGTTGAACGAAAAGGTCATCGCTTTAAGACGTTTGGATGAAAAACTCATAGAGCTGGAAACCACGAGAGGTCTTCATTACAGTAAAACAGTTTTGCTTGCGACCGGCATGGGTGCGATATCCATGAAGAAACTTGGGATACCGAGTGTTGATAGGTTTGAGGGAAGGGGTGTTTTCTACGCGGTCACGGATAAGTGGGCATTTAAGGGTAAAAAAGTCATGATAGTCGGTGGTGGTGATTCTGCGGTTGATTGGGCTTTAAATTTGAAAGACGTGGCCTCCGAAGTGATGCTTGTCCATCGTAGGGCAGGTTTTAGAGCGCAAGAAGCAAAAATATCAGAACTCTTCCATTCAAATATTCGTGTATTTATTCCTTACGTCGTAAAGGATGCACATGGTACAGAAAGGCTGGAAGTTGTTACGTTAACCAATATAGAGACAGGTGAAGAAATTACCTTAGAGATAGACTCTCTCATACCGCAGATTGGTTACGAAATGAACAACTCGTTCTATAAAAGTTGGGGGCTTGATGTGGATGAGCGTGGTATAAAGGTGAACGAAAAAATGGAGACTAGTGTGCCTGGCATTTTCGCGGCAGGAGATGTAGCAAGCCCAATAAACTCTATCAAACTAAATTTAATAACTATAGGCCTCGCGCAGGCCATAATAGCTGTCAATTGTGCTAAGAACTACATAGAGCCTAGCGCCCCCATGTTCCCAGGATACACTGCTAACTTAAGATTATAGTGAAATACATAAAACTTATTTAAAACGAGTGAGGCTCTAATCGGACAGTTAGGGCTGATGTATGAAGGTATCAGGACATCTTGTAGGTCCGCAACCGCGCTCGGAAGAACTCATGAAAGCTTACAGAGAGTATGCAAAAGGTAAGCTCGCTAAGCAAGCTTTAGATGAACTGATAAGAAAAGAGACTGAAGAGAACGTCAAGATCCAAATGGAAAATGATTTTACTGTAATCATAGATGGTATGTTGAGTTGGCACGATCTTTTAAGACCGTTTGCGGAAAGGCTAAGCGGAGTAGAGGTTGGCGGTCTTGCTAGATGGTTTGATAACAACGTATTCTACAAACAACCTGTGATCGTAGGAAAGGTCGAAAGGACGAGGCCGTTACTTGAAAATATGATTTTTTATGACCTAGTGCCGCCAAGAAAGCTTAAGGTAATCGTTCCTGACCCATACACATTTTCAAAGCTTTCAGTTAATAAAAGCTATAGAAGATTTGAAGACCTAGTTTACGATGTTGCTGAAGCTATGGCAGAAGAGATTCGCGTACTTCCTGCCGTACATGTTCAGTTAACAGCGCCCAGCTTAGTCTATGAAAAACTTCCTAAGGATGAGATAGAGTTGGCGATGAATGCTGTTGAGATTGTAAGAAGAAAATATGTAGGCACACTGTCTATCCATACTTGTTTTGGAAGTGTTGTTAACGCTATGCCCGAGCTTTTAGATTTTCCGGTTGACATCGTTGGTGTAGATATGACAGTTACGTCATTCAAGGACTTGAAGGATTACGACTTCACAAAAATTTTGGGAATAGGTTGCGTTGACGCTCGAAACACGGTAATTGAGACGCCGGACGAGATTGTCTCAACAGTCATGAGGGTCTTCTCAGAAACTTCGGTCAAACAAGTGTACGTAAGCCCGAGCGCTGGATTAGAGTTTTTACCAAACAACGTAGCAAACATAAAAATAAGGAATATAGGTTTTGCTCTAAAGCTCCTGAGGGAGGTGTGACCTATAACTATCCATAGGTTATTCCCAACACAAGAAGTCGGGAGCCTCTCTAAAGCACCTTTCCTACGAAGGAGATTATCTGAAGAGCATATAAGAATCTCAAGAGATTGGGCTATTCGCATAGGTGTAGAAAACTTTGAAGAGTTAATCGCACAACTTAAGCCCGGCATACAAAGCGATGAGAAGTTAAAAAGCTTGGAAGATTGGGCATCGCTATACGGTATAAGGTTTCATGAATCGGCAGGGCTTGACATCGTCTACGATGGTGAGCAAAGAAGGGTCGAGATGTATGAATATCCCTTGATGCATGTAAGGGGATTCAGGTTCGTAGGTTATGTCAAAGTCTGGGATTTCGAAATTTTCAAAAAGGCCGCGGTTTTCGATAGACCATCGTTAATAAAACCTTACCATATAGAGGAATTCGAGTTTGCCAAAAAGAAGGCAAGGCGCGAGCTCAAGATTCCAATAACAGGACCATACACATTAGCGGACTGGTCTTTCGATGAGTATTATGTAAAAAGAAAGCTAGATGTCGATGATCCAATAGAAAGGAGAAGGATGAGTAAGCGCGACATGGTGCTCGACCTTGTAAAAGAGGTCATAAGGCCAAACTTGGAAGCACTCATAAGGGTCGGGGCCAAAAGGATTCAGATAGACGAACCTGCTGCCACGACGAAACCAAATGAGGTTGACATATTCGTGGAAGGATTTAACGAAGCCGTGAAAGGACTTGACTGCATTTTTTCTGTTCATATATGTTACAGCGACTACAGACTCCTCTTTCCATACATACTGGACCTAAAGGCTGAGCATATATCGATTGAATGCGCTAATAGAGATACGAAGATGCTTGGCAGGGATGAAAGTTCCAGACCGGGATACTCCGTGCTAAAATTGTTCAGGGAGTATGGAACAAAGATGAAGGTGGCGCCCGGCGTTATAGATGTGCATACGGACTTCATAGAATCGCCGGAACTCGTGAGGGATAGGCTACTGTATGCGGCCAAGTTATTAGATGACCCATCCAAGATAATAGCATCAAATGACTGCGGCCTCAGGACAAGGACGTGGGAGGTTGCTTACGAAAAAGAGAAAGCTTTAGTGGCAGGTGCAGAATTGGCTAGGAAAGAGTTTGAGTAGAGCTGCGATTTATTTTACTTACTTTTTGCTTTCCTTTTCAGCGGCTTTGGCTGCTTTCCTCGATACTCCGACCGGGCCGCCTTTTCTGCCAGTTGTTCTGGTTCTCTGTCCCCTTACCTTAAGGCCTAACGAATGCCTAACGCCCCTCCAAGATTTTATCCTTATCTCCCTTTCTATATCTTCTTTGATCGCAAGCTCTAAGTCAGCGCCAAGAAGATGTTTCTTCTCTACCGGAGCCGGACTGTTTCTGTTTATCATCCAGTCTGGTATGCCATACTCTAAGGGATTTTTTGCAACAGCCTCTATGCGTTGTAGTTGTTGTTCTGTCAGATAACCAATCCTTGTCTCGGTATCGAGTCCTAGAACTCTTGCTATGGCATATCCTAGGTTTATCCCTATGCCCTTTACCTTCGCAAGGGCATACGGTATTTTAAGTGTCCCATCCACGTCCGTGCCTAATATTCTAACGATGTACTTGAATTCTCCTGACATTTCTCAAGCATCAAAGCCTTTTACTTATATAAAAACATAAATGGAAATGCGTAATCCTTTTTAGCAAGTTTTTGAAGATTCAACACGGAGTAACCATGGCAATAGTTGGCGTAGAATGGATAGTAATCATAATTATTATAGTGATATTTCTCATATGGGGTCCAAGTAAGATACCCGAACTGGCAAGGTCATTGGGTAAGGCCAAGAAAGAGTTTGAGAAAGCCATGAAGGAAGCCGAGGAGATTAAGCAACAGGCCGCCTCAAGCATAGACATTCAAGCGTTGAAGAATGACGTAGATATGCTTATTGATATGGCGAAGAAACTAGGCATACCGACAGAAGGAAGGACAAGAGCGGAAATATACAACGACGTAATGGCAAAACTCGGAAAGAGCACTTAACAACCTTGCCTGTTGCCTCTATTAACGCCCCTTAACTAAACTATAAGCAATGTTTTAGATCAGGTGTTAAAATAAGGCCCCGTGGTTATGCAAAGCTTTTAAAAAGCTTTATAGAGTCTGAACATGGCTTTCTGGGCAGGAGCCTCCTCGGTGGCAACTATATATGGCAGTATTTTAAACGAGACTTCAGGTGTTGAAGGAAAATGCCCAGAGTGAAGAAGATCAGTGAAGTCGTTGACATTCTGAAAAATAAAGATAGTATAAGGAACGTCGGCATCATAGCCCATACCTAAGGATGCTTTAATCCTTAGGGGGTAAGTAGATCACGGAAAGACAACCACGACGGATAGCCTTCTAGCGGCAGCGGGATTGCTTTCGCCATCTTTGGCCGGAAAAGCGTTAGCTCTGGATTATCTCGAAGAAGAACAGCAGCGCCAGATGACGATCAAGGCAGCTAACATTAGCCTCTACTACGAAATGGACTCGAAACCTTACATAATAAACCTCATAGACACTCCTGGACACGTCGACTTTTCTGGAAGGGTCACGAGGGCTTTAAGAGCAATAGACGGCGCAGTCGTTGTGGTGGACGCAGTCGAAGGTGTCATGACTCAGACTGAGACGGTGATAAGGCAGGCGGTGCAAGAAAGGGTCAAGCCGGTCCTATACATAAACAAAATCGATAGGCTGGTTAAGGAACTGAAGCTGACCCCTGAGAGGATTCAAGAGACGTTGGGTAGGATAATCATGGACGTCAACAGACTGATAGAGATGTACGCTGAACCAGAGTTTAGGGATAAGTGGAAGGTTAGTATGGCCGCCGGCAGCGTGGCGATAGGTAGTGCAAAAGACAGGTGGGGATTCACTTTACAACAAGCCCAGAAGAAGGGCATAAAGTTCAGCGATGTTATCAACGCGTTTGCGAAAGGCGATATAGATTGGCTCAGGGAAAACGCGCCGTTACATGAAGCGATTCTCGAGATGGTAATAAACCACCATCCGCCTCCGCACGTAGCTCAAAAGTACAGAATACCGAAAATATGGAAGGGCCCGCTAGATAGCGATGTTGGTAAGGCCATGATGGAATGCGATGAAAACGGTCCTACGGTGATGGCCGTAACGGATGTAAAGGTTGACCCGCAAGCTGGTGTAGTGGTGACGGGTAGGTTATTCAGCGGTACCGTAAGCGATGGTAATGTATTGTTGCTGGTCGGAAGGAACATCACAGAAAGGGTCCAACAAGTTGCGGTATACATGGGCCCCTCGAGGGAAATAGTCGGTAGCCTGCCAGCCGGCAACATACCTGCGCTTTTAGGTATAGAAAATGCAAGGGCAGGTGACACACTCGCAACCGTAGATATGGTTCCATTCGAAACGTTGAAGTATGTGTCAGAACCTGTGGTTACGATATCGATAGAGCCGAAACATAGCAAGGATTTGCCGAAGCTTGTCGATTTCTTAAACAAGCTGAGCATAGAAGACCCAACACTGGTCACAACAGTAAGACCTGAGACCGGCGAGTATCTGATAAGCGGTATGGGTACTTTACATCTAGAGATAGCTTTAACATGGATAGCTAAGGCGGGTCTGGAAGTAGTTCCGAGCAAACCGATAATACTATACAGAGAATCTGTCCAGAAAGTAGGGAAGGTCTTTGAAGGCAAATCGCCGAACAAACACAACAGGATATACATTAGGGCAGAACCGCTGGAACCTGAAGTGATCGAGTTGATAAGATCGGGTGAACTCTATGACGAAATGGATAGGAAGCAGGTGGCGAAGATATTGCGAGACCATGGATGGGATGCTGAAGAAGCTAGGAACGTTTGGTGTATCGACCCTAGGGGCAACATACTCGTTGACATGACGAAGGGAGCCCAGTATCTTCACGAATCTAAGATGATGATAATAGGCGGCTTCCAAAGGGTAGTCTCAGAAGGACCGCTTGCCGGAGAAGCCATGAGGGGGGTAAAGGCGGTTCTGGTTAACGTAGAACTACATGAAGACCCTGTACACAGAGGTTATGCCCAAATAGCGCCGGCGACGTGGAGGAGCCTCTATGCCAGCATACTGAGCGCAGACCCTGTGTTGTTAGAACCCATACTAAAGTTGGAGGCAAAGGTATCGCCTGAATTCATGGGCGCTGTGACTAGTGTCATAAGCTCGAAAAGGGGAAAGGTTCTAGATATAAGACAAGCTGAGTACATAACGATAATACAGGGTGAAATTCCGGCCGCTGAGACCTTTGACCTGAGCGAGGTCATGAGGAGCGTTACGATGGGCAAGGCTTTCTGGGCGACCGAATTCTCTTCTTGGAAACCCGTTCCAGCGTCGATAAGGGATAAGGTCATAGCGGAGATAAGAAAGAGAAAGGGACTTCCGCCAGAAATACCGAAGATATCCGACTTTGTGGAAGAGGAATAGACGCATAATTTATCCTTTTCGCCCCAATTCTTCATTTGCTATCTTGTGGGCGGCGAGAATCGGCGACGGTATTTGGCCATTCTTTGTCAACCCCTTAACGATTTCTATGGCGGTGTTTAAGGATATTTTATGTCCAACGCTAACGTACACGTTCTTGAATACTTCTTCACCAACAACGTCGCCATTCAACATCACGACCCTTCTGCCACCCACTCTTTTAACTTGACCACAAAGGAGTTTTTTCGCCACACCTATCGTTGGCTTATCCAGCACGATGCCGATGTAACATGCGATGCCAAACTTTCTGGGATGGAGTCTTCCGTTACCGTCGACGAGAAGCACATCAAAATCGCTCTTTAAACCTTTGATGGCATTAAGCATGGGTGGCGCCTCACGAAGGAAGAGAAGGCCTGGAACGTAAACATGTCGAACAATGCATTTATGCTTGCTAACTTCAACTATGCGGCCGTCTTTGTCCTGTATGATGGCAACTGCGACGGCATTTTGGTTGGAATAAGCCACGTCAACTCCGCAGAAGAGCTCGTAACTCTCCAAGACGTCATGCTCGGAGACCATGCTTGCCATCTCCAACTGAAGCTTGATCGCCTCATCGTACGTGAGCGACTCAAGATTCAAAAGGTGCGCCATTTCCCTCATTCGACCCTACAACCATAACTCACTCGGGACATCGTTAAATCTCTATGCTGCAGTTACACAAAGAATCCGCGGAAAAATTTTTTGAGGGTGCTGAACTAATTTCGTCCTAACGGCTAGGTTTGGGGCTTTATAATCCTTAGGCACTTGCAATTTTGTTTAAAATTTTTTACAAGATGCTTAAGTTTCACATTAAAATTTTTTGACAAACTTTTTAAGCATATAAATTTATATTAAGGCAAATGGCCCTCTTTTCCGAAGAATTTGAGGTAGTGATGCCAGAAATTGCCGCCCGTTAAAACATCCGATTCTGATGTAGAGGTGCTCTATGATGTTCCGAGGATAGAAGAAAAGCTGATAATCAGGGCTTTAACAAATTTGGGAATAAAGCCTAAACTGACGCCCGTCAAGGATACGCCCTTGGTTTTTAATGAGAGTGCGCCGAAAATCTGCATTGTCAGGCCAATGTCCATGTATAGGGCGGCGTACTCAGCCGCCGTTAGGGAGGCCTCCGGAAGTTTCACGATAAACAGCTCTGATACTATAATAACCTGCGGCGATAAAATATTGACACTTTCCAAACTGGCATCGGCCGGTTTAAGAATACCAAAAAGCATAGTGGCTTTAACGATACAGTCTGCAGAAGAGGCAGGCAAATTGATAGGTTTGCCGTTGGTCGATAAACCTCCGATTGGTGGATGGGGTAGGTTAGTCTCCCTTATCTCAGATGAGACTACCTACAGGAGTCTTTTGGAACACCGCGAAATGATGACGAGCCAGCAGCTTAAGACGCATATAATCCAAGAATACATAAAGACGCCCGGAAGGGACGTAAGGGTAATAGTTTTAGATAATGAGGTCTTGGGCGCTATGTATAGGTACAAGCAGGAAAACGAGTGGAGATCAAACGTCGCACTCGGAGCAAAGGCTGTGGGTTTCAAGCCAGATGATGAACTCAGGGAGATCTGCATAAAAGCCGCAAACGCCGTCAAAGGCGTGTTTGTATCCATAGACGTACTCGAATCAAATGGATACTTCTTAAACGAGGTGAACGGTGTGCCGGAGTTTAAGGCTTTCATAGAAGCAACTAAAAGGAATGTGGCGGCAGATTTGGCCAATTACATAGTTAAGGTGCTTAAGCGATGACGGTTAAGGTATCAGTAATAGGTGCCTCGGGTTACACCGGGGGCGAGCTTCTCAGATTGCTTGCAAACCATGATAAAGTAGAGCTGCTCTATGCAACATCTAGAGAATATGCAGGAAAGCCCCTAACATTGGTCCACCCAAACTTAAGAGGTTTCTTCTCAGGCATGAAGTTCTCGGACGTAAACATAGACAAGATCTCTTCAGACTCTGACCTAGTGTTTGTGAACACTCCTGCTGGTGTATCGGTAAATTATACTCCAAAATTGCTGGAGGTCGGTCTAAGGGTTATAGACTTAAGTCCCGACTTCAGGTTAAAGAAAACAGAGGATTACGAACTCTGGTACGAAATGAAGCATCCGAAGCCAGAATTGCTCAAAGAGGCAGTATTCGGTCTACCGGAACTCCACCGGAGAGAGATAGCATCCGCAAAGCTCGTAGCATGTCCCGGTTGCAACTCCACAGCTGCCCTTCTCTCTCTTATACCTGCAGTTAAAGCTCACATCATAGACTTAGACCATATAGCTGTTGATGTCAAAGTTGGAAGTAGCGAAGCAGGAAGAATACCGACGGCTGGAACGCACCATCCAGAGAGGGCTAACGTGATGAGACCGTACGAAGCATCGGGACATAGACATGTGGCAGAAGTTGAACAAGAACTTTCACAAATAGCAGGTAGAGAATTAAGGATAGCATTCGTTCCACATGCTGTGGGAAGCGTAAGGGGTGCATTGGCAACTTCGCATGTTTGGCTCGTCGATCCTAACATGGATGAGCAAGATGTTTGGAAAGTTTACGCTGCTGAGTATGGAAAGGAACCCTTCGTTAGAATAGTCAGAGGTAAACCATACCAATATCCTGATCCAAAACACATCATAGGTAGCAATTTTGCGGATGTAGGTTTTGCTGTCGAAAAAAGAGTTGGTAGGGCTGCCCTTATGGCCGCAATCGACAACTTAGTAAAGGGTGCAGCAGGTCAAGCTATACAATGCATGAACATAATGTTAGGTTTCGATGAGAAAACTGGCTTGAACTTTCCAGCCATCAGACCTGTTTGAAGAAGCCTCGCAACAAAAAATAATAACCAGTGTAGCATATGTACGACGAAGTACGATGAAGGTATTCCGGACTGTAAATGGGAAAGGTAAGATTAACACGTATGTTCAGAAAGATGATGAAATTTTTAGAGGAGCATACGATCCGTTAAACATTCTAGTAACCTTCAGGAAAGAAGGTAAGATAGTCCTTATTGAGAAGGTAAGTCTAACGTTAGAGGAACTGCTCAAGAATGAGAAGTTAATCACGCCTTACGATCCACCAGAAATATGGGGTGCAGGCATAGTTTATGAAAGGGCTAGAGTCAGATACACGGAAGAGGACGTCGCGATGATCAAAGGTGAGAGCATTTATGAGATAGCTTATGTATCCGAGAGACCTGAGCTATTCTTCAAAGATGCCGGTGGAAAGCGCTCCGTAGGACATGAAGATTTCATCAACATCCGAAGCGATTCTGCTTGGACGTTGCCCGAACCTGAACTCGGCATCGTGTTAGACTCAGATGGGTCGATCCTTGGCTATACTGTATGTAACGACGTGACGGCACGCGACATCGAAGCTCAGAACCCTCTGTACTTACCACAAGCAAAAATCTATAAAGGCTGTTTTTCTTTCGGTCCGTTCGTAATAACCTCCGACGAAATTCCGGATCCGCATAACCTCACCATAAAAATGAGGATTTTAAGGGATGGTGAAGTAGTGTTCTATGGCGAAACGAACACCTCAAAGATGAAGAAGAGGTTGGAAACTATAGTTGCATACTTGCTGAGAGATAATGTAATACCCTCTGGGACGCTAGTATCAACGGGTACGGGCATAATTCCGGGAAAAGATGTTCAGCTCAAAGATGGTGACAGGGTAGAAATCTACATCGAAAAGATAGGGACGTTGGTGAACTACGTAAGGAAACTTAAGTAACGCCTTACCTTATCAACATTGGAACGGTAGGTCTTTGCCAAATCGAATATATCGTAACCTATCGATACGAACTTAAAGCCCCTCTTGATGGCCTCCACAGCATCCTCAACGGAAAGCGCAGCCATCCCAGGCGCAACACCTTTTCTTTTACACGAATTCAAAACTTTCTCGATAGCTGACTTAAACTTTGGGTGTTCAACGTCCCCAAACACTCCCAAATTTGCGGATAAATCGTACGGTCCTATGAATGCTACATCGATGCCCTTGACCGAAAGTATTTCGTCGATATTATTGATCGCGTCCTCTGTCTCAATTTGAACGATCACAAGCATCTCATCACCGATTCTATTAAAATACTCGGTGTTAGACTCTAGCCCATAATATACGGCCCTTCTAGGACCAAAACCTCTAATACCTTTTGGCGGATACATCACGGCTTTGATAACCGCCTCGGCCTCTTCACGCGTGTTAACCCATGGAACCATGACACCGTATGCGCCCACGTCCAAAACTCTTTTGATGGTCACGAAATCGTTCCACGGAACCCTAACAAGTGGGATGGTGTCTGTGCCATTAGTTGCAGGCAAAAGTCTTTGAACGTCATTTACCTCCAAAGAACCGTGCTCCATATCGAATAAAAGCCAATCAAGACCAACCTTGGATAAAGCTTCAACAACGTCTATGCTATTAATCGAAACCCAAGCACCTATGGCCACCTTACCATCATATAATAACTGCTTGACTTTGTTTTTTAACACGCGACTCACCGCTGTTATACTGTAGTATGTATGCGTTATCGCTAGAAATTTATAAGTCTTGGTGTAATGAGCGATAATATTGACGAATTTCCGAATGTGTGGGTTAGGGAAATGTATAATTGACAGCAGCATTTTCATGAGCTTGCGAGAAACATGATAGTGGTTAAGGCTGGCGGAAGAGCTCTGATGCAGAATAGGGACAAGATCTTAGATAGCATAGCTCTGAGGGCGAACAGGGGCATAATTTTTGTGCATGGCGGCGGCGATATAGTCTCAGAATACTCCAAGAGGATGGGCATAGAACCTAAATTCGTTACATCGCCACAGGGCATAAGAAGCAGATACACCGACGAGAATGAAATGGATGTCTACAATATGGTGATGTCGGGCAAGCTTAACAAGGAGATAGTTTCGTATCTTGAAAAGCGAGGGGTCAGAACGGTTGGAATAAGTGGCGTTGATGCCGGCGTATTAAAGGCTGAGAGGAAGAAGAAAATAGTAGTGGTTGATGAGCGCGGAAGAAAGAGGATTATAGACGGTGGTTATACCGGGACAATAATTTCCGTGAATGAAGAGCTACCTCGGTTGCTCGTAGAACAGGGGTATGTTGTTGTCATATCGCCAGTTGCGTTGGGCACCGAGGGGGAGCTCTTAAACGTTGACGGTGACCAAGCCGCCGCGGCGATAGCAAGGGCTTTGAGGGCTGAAGTCCTAGTGATACTGACGGACGTGGAGGGTCTGATTTTAGACGGACAGCTTATACGCGAGATAACACCCCGGGAAGCGCGTGAACTTCTGCCCAAAATAGGTGCTGGCATGAACAGAAAGGTGATGTTGGCGGCCGAAGCCGTCGAGGCGGGCGTTGAGCGCTGTATAATATGCTCGGGTCTCGTCGAAGAACCCCTCTCCGTACTCGAGCACGAGCACGGTACGGTAGTAAGTATGCGCGACTTTCAGCAATTGTAGAATCCAATTACGCTTTATGTCGAAAATATATCCGAATATCGTATTTTTAGTCCGAAATACTGGCCTCATTACATAAAAATTAAAACATTTATACAACTTTTGCTACGAAAAATGTAGCAACACTGCGGGGTTAGAAGTATGGTAAAGGTTACGTGTCCGATATGTGGCGGTAAGTTGGACATACCCGAAGACTCCTTACCGGGCGAGCTCTTCGAGCATGAAGAGTGCGGTGCCCACCTAGAGCTTGTTATAAACGAAGGAAAGTTCGAGTTAAAGCTGGCCGAGGAGATAGCAGAAGACTGGGGACAGTGAAACTCTATTGAGGGTTGGACTGGCATACGACATCATGAGATGGGAAGAGAAAGCCCTCGCGTATGCCGTCAAGGATTTAGGTTACACACTTGAACTCATCCATGTCCCAGAATCTGTTTTCCACCTTACCGAACCTAACAACAAAGGACTCGATGTAGTCTTCGAAAGATGTGTAAGCTTCTACAGGGCTCTGGCCTCTTCGCTTACGTTACGGAATCAAGGAGTCACAGTTGTGAATGACTTCGAGATAATAAGGAACTGTGGCGATAAGATGTTTACAACGATGGTACTCGCAAATAAAGGTGTGCCCGTGCCAAGGACGATGATAGCTTTCGACAAGGTAAGGGCGCTTGAGGCTGCAAAGATGATAGGGTATCCTGTCGTGGTAAAGCCGATATATGGGAGCTGGGGTCGGATGATAGCTAAGGCCGATGACGAGTCCTCGTTACTAGATATACTGGATTTTAGGGAAAACATGCCCTCGCCACACTTTCAGATACACTACATCCAAGAGTTCATCAGAAAGCCTGGAAGGGACATAAGAGCTTACTATGTGTGGGGAGAAGTTCCCGTTGCCATCTACAGAGTAAGTCAGAATTGGAAGACGAACACGGCGCTTGGCGCGAGGGCAGAGCCAGCCAACTTGGACGAGAGTACTAAGGAATTAGTCATAAAGGCAGGCGAAGCGATGGGCGGTGGTGTTTTGGGTGTTGACTTGATGGAGGACGAAGACGGCAGGATATTGGTATCCGAAGTGAACGCTGTGGTTGAGTTCAAGAACACGGTTAGGGTTACCGGCTACGATCTACCTCGCAAAATAGTATCCTCGACGGTAGAAGTGTTAAAAAGATGAGTTTGAAGATAATTCCGTTTGCCAAGCCACGGCTCCTTAGGCTATCAAGGGCTTATGGACAGTATGTATGGGATGAAGTAGGGAGGAGGTACTTGGATTGTCACACGGGGCACGGTGTTGCTTTTCTTGGCCATAGGAATCCAAAGGTGGTGGAGAGTATAAAGCGTCAGATGGAACTCATCATGACGGCTACACCAGCTTTCCAGACAGACATCGCCGACGAGGCTTTGTCAAAGCTTTCGAAGATACTTCCGAACGATATGGACTATGTGTTCTTTCTGAACAGCGGGAGTGAGGCTGTTGAGCTTGCCATGAAGATCGCACGTAAGGTGACTGGAAGGAAGCGCTTCATAGCATTCAGGAACTCTTTTCATGGGAGAACGATGGGTGCCCTATCGGTCACTTGGAACCCGAAGTACAGAGAAGGTTACGATCCATTCCCATGGGAGACGAGATTCGTCCCTTACAACGACGTTGATGCAATAACATCAGAGGTTGACGAAAGCGTTGCCGCTGTGTTGTTCGAACCTGTCCAAGGCGAGGGTGGCTTAACCCCTGCTACGCAAGAATTTGCAAAGGCTTTGATGGAGACCTGCGAGAAGGCTGGAGCATTTCTCATAGTTGATGAGGTTCAGGCTGGTTTTGGTAGGACTGGTAAGATCTGGGCACATGAGCATTTGAATATAAGGCCCGATATAATGGTCGCGGGTAAGTCAATAGGTGGGGGCTTCCCAGTAAGCGTAGTGGCGGTTAAAACATCGATAGGTGAGAGATTACGTGAAGGTGAGCACGGCTCTACGCATGGTGGAAATCCATTAGCGTTGGCCGCAATCTCAGGGGGCATAGATGCTTTGATTGGCGACTCCGTCCCATTAAAGGCCTCGCTCTCGGGAGAAAAGTTGTCTACAGAGCTGAAAAAGGTAGTGGAGTGTTGCGCCCATGTAGCACGTGGCGTCAAGGGGAAGGGGCTTATGCTAGGGATAGAGTTAAGATTTCCTCCGGATGAGGTCATACGCGAATTGCAGATGAAGGGTTTGTTGTGCCTAAAGGCTGGAACTTCGGTTTTAAGACTGCTACCTCCCTACTTGATAACCGATGAGGATATAAAATTCTGCTCAGAAACCATCAAAGAGGTTTTGTCAGCCTGGAAACACGAAAGGGAGGTTCCGAAGCATGATGTCTGTTAACGAAGTAAGGGATATGTTCCTTCGGATTTTAGATATTTACACACCTTCTGGCGAAGAGTGGAAGTTACATGAACCGCTCCAAGATATATGCTCACGTCTGGGTTACGAAAATTACGGCGTGGACAAGGTAGGCAATTTTATCGCAGAATACGGCTCCGGAAAAACTATCCTGCTTGCCGGCCACATGGATACGGTCCCAGGTAGGCTTGAGGTAAAAGTTTCAAACGATGAGGTCTGGGGCAGAGGTGCCGTCGATGCTAAGGGACCTCTTATGGCAATGCTCCTAGGCGCTGCCAAGGCTAAAGACAGCGTTAAGGGTGTTAGAGTCGTTGTAGCATGCCTTGTCGATGAGGAAAGGGAAGGCAAGGGTGCAAATTATTTAGTAAATTCTGGCTTCAAGGCCGACCACATAATAATTGGCGAACCTACTGGGACTACCGGTGTTGCAATAGGTTATAGAGGGAGCCTAACGGTTAGAGTTAACGTATCAGCAAGCGGCGGTCACAGTAGCGCACCATATATGGGGGAATCAGCACTCGATAAGTTCTTCGCCCTTTGGGAAGAAATTAAGCGCAACTTCTCGGGCAGAGGTTATGACGAGACTTCGGCATGCATAACTGTTTTAGAGGCCGGAGATTGGCCGACGAAACTTCCAGAGTTCGTGAAGGCCGTTATCAACATAAGGATTCCGTGTAATATGTTTTCGAAGCAAATATTGAGCAAACTTGAAGAGCTATGTTTGGAACATGGTTGCGAACTTTCAGTCCTAGAAAGGACAGAGCCTGTCAAGGTTAGCCTGTCCAGCCCAGTCCCTAGGTCTTTGATTAGGAGCATGTTGAAAATGGGTATGAAGCCGAAGGCCGTAATGAAGACCGGGACGAGCGATATGAACGTAATCTACAAAATATCACCGGATATAGCGGCCTATGGGCCTGGAGACTCCCTTCTAGCACACACTACGTTGGAGAGAATCTCCATAAAGGATATTTTAACCGCAGCAGAAGTTTACAAGAATTGCATACTCGAACTCGCATCTATTGACCAAACCTGATGAGTAAGTGTCCATCACACAAGCCTTTTTTAGAAGTACTCACGACCTTGCTATGAAACTGCCAGTATTCAATGAGGGTGGCCTGCATTGCATAGAAAAGGTAGAATCGAACGTGAGTTTGACATAGATGCAGCCAAGTACATTTCATCACTTCACTTTGATAAGGAGATACTGGAAAGTGTTATCTTGGTAAACATAACGCATGTGAAGCTTCTGGAGAAAATAGGTGTAATACCCTCGGACCTTGCTGAGAAAGCTGAAAGATATCTCCAAGAGATGTTAACAAAACCGCCAAGTCTGGACGATCCAAGATATGAGGATGTGCATATGGTGATTGAAGCCGAATTAACAAAATACGTACCTCAAATCGGTGCATCGCTTGCTCTCGGTAAGAGCAGAAACGACGCAGTCGTCACGGCAATAAAGCTCAGACTTAAGGAGAGGCTTTTGAACTTTCATGAATGTTGTATAACGTTCTGCGAAGCTCTGTTGAGAAAAGCATTGGAAGAATCCGGGACGATATTTCCCGTCTATACGCATTTGCAGAGGGCCGCACCAGCAACATTTGGATTCGTCATGCACTCTTATGCGATCAGGCTTCTTAAGGCACTCCAACATGTAAAAATGGTTTACGAATTGGTCGATGAATCACCACTTGGCTCGGCAGCAGTCGCGGGAACCAGCGTGCCTTTGGATAGAGAGTATGCGTCCTCGCTTCTGGGTTTCAGTAAGGTAAGTCAAAATGCACTCGAGTCCACGACATCAAGAGACTTTATAATAGAGGCACTCTCGTGCTTAAGTATTATCGCTCTCATATTGTCATCCTTATCCGAAGAGTTGGTGGTCTTTAGCTCGGAAGAGTTTGGTCTTATAGAGTTCCCCGAAGAGTTCTCGGCTACAAGTAGCATCATGCCCCAGAAGCGTAACCCTGTGGTCGCGGAAATAGCAAGGACAAAAGCCTCAGAGTTATTGGGGTTATTAACATCTGTCGTCATGATGGGTACAAGGCAGGTTAGTGGTTACAACCTTGATCTCCAGCAGATAACTCCAAAATTATGGCAGGCATTTGAAATTATGGAAGAAACTTTACATGTAATGACAAAACTCATACCAAACCTAAAAGTCAATGAGGATAGATGTATGGCCGCATGTAGCCCGCCGACGGGCATCGTGGAGGTTGCAAATCATCTCTCCTTAAAATACGGTGTGCCTTTCCGCAATGCCCATGCATTCGCAGGTAGGATCAGCAAGCTTATGTATGAGGGGGGCCTCAATGAAGCCTCGCTCCAAAAAACTAAAGCAGAATTTAACATAGAAGCTCCCCTAACCCTCGAGGATGTTATGAAACTAATGGAACCAATAAGGGTTGTGCACTCCTACACAACGATCGGCTCAGCCAACCCAGAGTTGGTAAAGCGCGCCGTGGAAGATAGCATGATGGACCTCGAGGAAGAAAAAAGATGGGCGCGAAATAAAAGGGCGCGCCTCGAATTTGCCTTAAATAAGCTAAAAGGACGGAATTAGACGCAAAAAACTCTAATAGCTGTTGGGACATGCTATTGAAGATTTATTAATAACCTAAGCTAGTTTCCAAACTTAGATTTGATAATTGATTTGTCCATCTCTGGAGGAGCATCATAGATGACCGATAAGACTAAACCCTCAGAACAAGAAAAAACCCAAACATTTTCACCTACTAAACACGTTTTAGTTCCAAAACATGAAATAATGACAAAGGAAGAGGTGGAGGAACTGTTAAAGAAATACCGCATAACCCCTCAACAGCTTCCCTACATTCTGGCCTCGGACCCAATCGTTAGGGAAATAGGCGCAAAGCCGGGTGATGTAATAAGGATTATAAGACAGACAGAAACTGCTGGAAGGTCTGTCTATTATAGACTGGTTGTGAGGGAGTGAGAGATGCAGAAAGAGAAAGACCACAAGCTTACCGTAGAAGATCTTTGGTACGTCGCTAGGAGTTTCATAGAAGAAGAAGGATTGGTTCAGCACCAAATCAGATCATACAACTATTTTGTTAGAAAGGGTCTCCAAGACCTTGTCAACTCTTTAGAAGTTCAGGAAATTAAGACGAAGCACGGAACGCTGACCTTCAAGTTTGGGACGATAGAAATAGGCAAACCACGCATTATCGAAATAGACGGAACAATTAACGACAACATAACGCCTGCCGAATGTAGGCTTAGGAAGCTTACGTACGCGGCACCGTTATACGCTAAGATGAATTTGTATTTAGACGGTAGGCTTCTGTCGTCGGAAAATGTAGAGGTTGGAATAATACCGGTGATGGTAAAGAGCGACATATGCCCATTATCAAAGATGACCCACGAGGAGCTATTGGCTATAGGCGAAGACCCGATGGACCCAGGGGGTTATTTCATAATCAACGGCTCGGAGCGTGTAATAGTTGCTATAGAGGATCTAGCACCTAACAAGATACTCGTAACGGAAAAGGACGTTGGCGGTAAGCCACAATACTCCGCTGTCGTGCTATCTTCTGCGTTTGGCAGACAGGCTAAAGTCGAGGTTACATACAGAGAGGGTGGCCCGATAAGGGTTTTCTTCTCAAGAATCTACAAAGGCATACCCATCATAATCCTTCTCAGAGCATTGGGTATGACAAACGACAGAGAGATCGTAAACTTCGTATCACCGGTGAAGGAAGTCCAAGAACTGCTGGAGCTCCCCTTCAAGGAAGCAGAAGGAATAGAGACCGTCGAGGATGCCCTGAAGTACATAGGCAACAAGATAGCATTTGGATATGCTGAAGAGTATAGGGTGCAAAGGGCTGAGCAGCTGATAGACAACGTTCTGCTACCGCATATCGGGACGGATAAAGCATCGAGATATCTTAAAGCAATATTCTTATGCGACATGATGGGCAGGGTACTCGAGACCAGTTTGGGTCTTAGGAAGCCCAGTGATAAGGACCATTATGCCAACAAACGCGTGAAGCTCGCAACGCCCCTGTTAATGGAGCTGTATAGGATGGCATTCCTGAAGCTCATAAGGGATATAAGGTATCAGCTGGAAAAGTTGCTAACCATAAGACAGCCGACATCGATATCAACGTTTGTCAGGCCAGGAATAGTTGCCGACTTCGTTAAGCATGCCTTTGCAACCGGAAACTGGCCCGGTGGTAGGGTTGGTGTGACACAGTTGTTGAACAGGACCAACTACTTGGCGACATTGAGTCATCTGAGAAGGGTGCAGTCACCTTTGAGTAGAAGCCAGCCGCATTTTGAGGCAAGAGACCTCCACGGAACACATTGGGGTAGGATATGTCCTGCCGAGACGCCTGAAGGTAGTAACTGTGGTCTTGTCAAGAACCTAGCTCTATCGGCAGAGTTCTCATTCCCCATGAATAAGCGCGAAGTTTTGGACAAACTCTATGCGCTTGGTGTTATGCCCTTAAGCGAAGCCATAAACAGGAAAAAATTCCTGCCTGCGAAGGTATTCGTTGATGGTTTGTTGGTGGGCTTCCATCCCAATGGGCAGGAACTCGTCACAGAGCTCAGAAACCTGAGAAGGAATGGTGAGATAAACAATAACGTGAATGTTGCGCTTTATAATTACAAACACGTGCAAGAGGTCTGGATAAATACCGATGAGGGTAGGGTTAGAAGACCGTTAATAATTGTCGAAAAAGGTGTGCCGAGACTAAACCGCAATCATGTAGAGGCTATAAAGAATAGAATATCTAGGTTCAGAGACCTCGTGTCAATGGGCATCATCGAATTCTTGGATGCGGAGGAAGAGGAGAATGCGTTTGTCGCATTAACGCCGGACGCTGTAACGCCTGAGCATACTCATATGGAGATATCTCCTTACTTGATGTTAGGCATCGTTGCATCAATAATTCCGTACGCTCAACACAACCAGTCTCCAAGGAACGTTTATGAGTGTGCTATGGGAAAGCAGGCCTTAGGCTTCTTTGCCTCGAATTACGAGATAAGAACGGACTCTAGGATGCACCTGTTGGTCTATCCCCAGAAGCCCCTCGTTACGACAAGATCCGTAGATTTGATAGGCCTTAACAATAGACCGATAGGCCAGAATATGGTGGTCGCGATACTGTCAGCTCAGGGCTACAACATGGAAGATGCCGTCGTACTCAATAAATCGTCCGTAGAGAGAGGGTTAGGTCTTTCCTTAAGTTACAGAACGTATGAGGTAGAATCGAGACAATACCTTGGTGGTCAGAAGGATAAATTTGGTATACCCGAACCCAGCGTAAGAGGCTATAAGGGTGAGCAATACTACAGAATATTGGATGCGGACGGTCTAGCCCATATAGAGGCCGACGTGAGCGGGAATATGGTAATAGTTGGTGTCATAAGCCCGCCGAGGTTCATGGAGGAATACACGCGTGCACCGGCAAGGGAAATGGTTTGGAGGGATGCATCCGAAGTTGTTAGGCAATCTGAGAGCGGCGTCGTCGACCAAATATTCATAACTAGGACGGATGAGGGTAACAAGCTTGTAAAGGCAAGGGTAAGGACCACGTGCTTTGTTGAGATAGGTGACAAGTTTTCATCGAGGCACGGACAGAAGGGCGTCGTTGGTATGCTCTTCCCGCAAGAGGATATGCCATACACTGAGGATGGTATAGTGCCCGATCTGATAATAAACCCGCATGCATTCCCCTCGAGAATGACAATCGGTCAACTTATCGAGAGTATAGCAGGAAAGGTCGCCGCTATAAAGGCTGAACCAGTTGATGGAACGCCCTTCCTTGGAAAGAAGCTTGAGGAATTAAGGGCAGAACTTGAGGCTTTAGGTTTCAAGAGCTCAGGGACATCTGTGATGTATGATGGCTTGACTGGTAAGAAGTTTGAAGCTGAAATCTTTATCGGTGTGGTTTACTATCAGAGATTACACCACCTCGTCAGGGATAAAATACACGCGAGAGCACGTGGACAGGTGCAGCTATTGACTCGGCAGCCGACTGAGGGAAGGGCTAGGGGTGGTGGTTTGAAGTTTGGAGAGATGGAGCGTGACTGCCTAGTCGCACATGGAGCTGCCTACTTGCTTTTGGATAGATTACTCGAGCAATCCGACAAATACACCGCATACTTCTGTGAAAAATGTGGCTTACCTGCCTATTACGACCTCAAACAAGAGCGTTTTGTATGCAAAGTGTGCGGAAAGGAGGCAAGCATAAAGCCCGTCGTTATGTCGTATGCGTTCTACCTTCTACTGAACGAGTTGTTAAGCATGTGTATTTATCCAAAAGTGAAATTGGAGGAGTTGGTGTAGTATGTCCTACAGGGGTTCTGTGGCCGCTATAAAGTTTGGCATACTTTCGCCCGATCTCATCAGGAGAATGTCCGTAGCTGAAATACAAAACCCCGATACATACGGCGATGACGGTCTTCCGATACCCACGGGTGTAATGGATCCAAGGTTGGGGACCCTAGAGCCCGGCCAACGTTGTAAGACGTGCGGTAACACTTACCTTGGATGTCCAGGGCACTTCGGACACATAGAATTACCGGTTCCCGTCATACACGTTGGCTTTGTCAAAACTATACATACGCTCCTAAAAGCAACCTGCAGGTCATGTGGTAGGATACTTTTAAACGATGAAGAGATAAAGAGCTTTAAAGAAGAGTTAGAAAAGGAGAAACAGTCCGGGAGACCATACAGGCATATTTACTTCAAAGTAATACAGAAGGCCACATCGACACAGACTTGCCCGCACTGCGGCGAGAAGCAGCTAAAGATCGAATTGGAGAAGCCGACGACGTTTATAGAAGCGGCGGAATCGGAGCTTGTAAGACTTCCAGCAAATGTTGTCAGAGCTAGGCTAGAGAGAATACCTGACGACGACCTAGTGTTGCTGGACATAGATCCTAAGAGCGCAAGACCAGAGTGGATGGTACTAACGGTCTTACCCGTACCGCCTGTTTATGTAAGGCCATCCATCACGCTTGAATCAGGTTTCAGGTCAGAAGATGACCTGACCCACAAGTTGGTAGATATACTCAGGGTTGCTCAAAGGCTTAGGGAAAACATAGCCGCCGGGTCTCCATCACCAGTCATAATGGAATTATCAGACCTTCTCCAGTATCATGTAACAACTTACATTAATAATGAGGCTGTCGGAATATCGCCGTCTGTTCATAGGTCCGGCCGCGTACTAAAGACATTGGCGCAGAGATTGAAAGGCAAGGAAGGCAGGTTCAGGTTAAACCTTTCCGGCAAGAGGGTCGACTTCTCCGCCAGAACTGTCATATCCCCAGATCCCAACATTGGAATAAACGAGGTCGGAGTTCCCATAGAAATAGCGATGCAACTTACCGTACCAGAAAAAGTTACTGTATGGAACATTGAAAGATTAAGGGAATATGTAAGGAACGGTCCGGATAAGTATCCGGGCGCCAAGTACATAATCAGGCCGGATGGTAAGACCATAAGGCTAAAACTTGCGCACGATTTAAACGAGCTGGCAAATGCTCTAGAGCCTGGCTACATAGTCGAGCGGCACCTCATCGACGGAGATATTGTGCTGTTCAACAGGCAGCCTTCGCTTCATAGAATGTCAATAATGGCCCATATAGTAAAGGTCCTTCCTTACAAGACATTCCGTCTCAATCTTGCGGTTTGCACACCATATAACGCGGACTTCGACGGTGACGAGATGAACCTACACGTTCCACAGAGCGAAGAAGCCCAAACCGAAGCTCGAATACTACTTTTAGTACAGAATAATATAATATCTCCGCGCCACGGTACGCCCATAATCGGAGCCATTAGAGACTTCCTCACAGCTACCTACTTGTTGACAAAGGATGATACTTTGCTCAGCTTAAAGGAGCTGTCCTATTTGCTCTCAGCGATAGGGTATGACGGTGAGCTACCAGAGCCAGTGGTAACTACGCCGCAACCGTTATGGAGTGGCAAGCAGGTATTCAGCCTATTACTTCCAAAGGACTTTAGTCACAAATTCAGATCTACCTTTATGCCCGAGGAACCAGTCATAATACAGGATGGTAAGCTCATAAAAGGTGTGATAGATAAAGGTGGCATAGGCGTAGAGAAAGCAAACAACATAATACATAGGTTAGTAAGAGACTACGGGCCTGATGTAGCTAGGGAATTCTTAGACAGAGTAGTGAGGCTTGCTAACACCTATCTGCGTATAAGGGGCTTCACTTTCACCATAGATGACCTAACGGTGCCAGCTGAAATTTACCGAGAAATATCCAAACTTTTTGTAAAGATGGATGAAGAATTCAATAAACTTAAAGCGGACTATGAAAAGGGTAAAGCTCCTGTTTATCCAGGCGAGACGCCTGAACAATCATTCGAATCTGCAATCTTATCGTTACTTTCAAAGACTAGGGATACTGCAGGCAAGATTGTGAGGCAAAGCATACCTCCATCGAATAATGCTCTGATAATGATAAAGACTGGAGCGAGGGGCACATCACTTAACATCGACCAAATGATAGCTGTCGTCGGTCAACAGGCGGTTAGGAGGGAAAGGATCAAGAGAGGATACATGGACAGGGTTCTAACATTCTTTAAGCCAAAAGATCTGTCACCTAGGGCTAGAGGCTTTGTTTATAACTCGTTCATGAGCGGCTTAGACCCGCTAGAATTCTTCTTCCACATGGTGGGTGGAAGGGACGGTCTTGTTGACACGGCGGTGAGAACCCAGCAAAGCGGTTATATGCAGCGTAGATTGATAAACGCTCTAGAATCGCTGTACGTTGAGTACGACGGCACGGTAAGGACAACGGATGAAAAGAGAATAATACAATTCCAGTACGGTGAGGACGGTGTTGACCCTGCTAAGAGTGAACATGGACAGCCAGTTAACCCGACTCTGATCATAGAAAAGTTCATGAAGAGCTTGCCAGCAGACAAGCCCGCCTCCAACGAGTATATAATGTCAAAGTCTGAATGGTACAAGAAACTCATGCCTGAAAAGATTGTTGAAGAGTTAGCGAACGAACTCATAAAAGCGAAAGCTTCAGAACGTGTAGTTGATAACTCCTTTGAAGAAGCATATAGGGTTTATTTGAATTCTAGAGTAGAACCCGGTGATGCCGTAGGGGTCGTGACAGCTCAGTCAATAGGTGAACCGGGAACCCAGCTTACACTTAGGACGTTCCACTTTGCGGGTGTTAGGGAACAAAGCATACTGCTTGGTTTGCCAAGGTTAATTGAGATAGTTGACGCCCGTAAGGTCCCCTCCACACCTATAATGAGAATATATCTCCAGAAGGAATTCGCAAAAGATAAGGCCAAAGCGCAAAAAATCGCAAACCAAATACAACACACGGCTCTCAAAGAAATAGTTTCCGAAGTGGTTATAAACTATAAGCGCGGTATTCTAACCGTTACGTTAGACACGGATGCGATGCATGAAAGGGGTGTCACTCTAAGTGACGTGAAAAATGCCCTGAAAGCTTACAAGCCAGAAGTGAAGGACACGAATATCGTCATCTTAAAGCCATCCGAGGACAGCGTACAAGCGCTCGAGAAGATTAGAGACAAAATACTGATGGACGACAAAATGACGGTCAAGGGAATTAAGAGAATAACGAAAGCTCTGGTTGTACAGGAAAATGATGAGTACGTAATACTAACGGAGGGCTCAAACCTAAGAGAGGTTGTAAAGGTGCCTGGTGTTGATGCCACTAGGGTTATTACGAACGACATACATGAGATTGCAGAAGTCTTAGGAATAGAGGCTGCAAGGAACGCGATAATAAACGAGGCGAAGAACGTGCTACGCGAGCAAGGATTAGACGTCGACATTAGGCATCTTATACTCTTGGCAGATATGATGACAGTCAGTGGTAGCGTAAGGCAGGTAGGTAGGCATGGTGTGATTAAGCTAAAAGAGAGCGTACTTGCTAGGGCGGCCTTTGAAATAAGCGTTCAAGTACTGCTTGATGCAGCGACCAGAGGTGAGGTGGATTACTTGAAAGGTAACGTTGAAAGGATACTTATGGGAAAGGAGATACCGGTGGGTACGGGCATGGTATCGTTGCTGATGGTGCATCAAGCTAACCAGTCGAATAACGAGGTCGGTGATAAGAATGAACATAAGGAAAGAACTTGAGATAATAAACAGGACAGGGAAAGTCATCCTAGGTTTCAGACAATCTTATCTATCGCTACTAAACGGTAAATCAAAACTTGTTTTACTGGCAAAGAACTGTCCGCCGAATATTGAGAAGAGAATTTACATGGCCTCTAAGATGGTAGGTGTGCCTGTGATAAAGACGGAGCTGAGCTCAAACGAAATTGGCTATGTTCTCGGAAAACCATTCAGGGTATCAACGCTTTCCGTCTTGGATCCTGGCAGTTCAAACATACTCGAGGAGGTTGTACCAGAAGTTGAGTGAAGGATTCAAACTTACAGAAAAAGAGATGAAATACATATCTTTGTTTGAGGCAGCAACCGGCGTAGCGGCTGTAGATTGTGTCGAGAGCGGTGACTTGGTGGTATTCGTTGTAAGGGAAGGTGACCTGAAGAAGGTCTTGAGTAAGGGTGGTAGCAAAATACAAGAATTCTCTAAGATAATCAAGAAGCGCGTCAAAGTAATTGAGCTTTCAGAGGACCCCAGTAATTTTGTCAAGAATGCCCTCATGCCGGCTAAACTTTCTGGGCCGGTCAGAATAGCTTCGAGACCCGACGGTAGGAAGATAGCAATAGCCTCAGTAGATCCAAAGGACAAGGGGCTTGCCATCGGCAAGAACGGCAAGACTATAGAGCTGGTCAGGCTTTTAGCCAAGAGACACTATAGTATAGACCACGTTACTATTCAGTAAATCTTACGCTATCGCGGCTCTACTTTAATAATCTTGGATCAAAACTCAATTTAATATTCAAATAGCCCGAGAAAAGAGAAGGGTTTTTAAGTTGCTTACCAGAACCCCATTTTTAGCCGAGGATGGGCCATGGGTAATGGGCTATTTGCAGCGAGGAAACTCGTCCAAAACAGGAAGAAGTTTAGGTGGAGTCAGCGAAAGTACCGAATCAGAATGCTCCAGCTTAAGCTGAAGACTGACCCGCTCGAGGGTGCACCCATGGCCCGTGGTATAGTTCTGCAGAAGATTGGGATAGAATCTAGGCAGCCGAACTCAGCCGTTAGAAAGGCTGTCAGGGTTCAATTGATTAAGAATGGTAAGGTCGTTACAGCATTCTTACCAGGTGACGGTGCCCTAAACGTCGTTGATGAGCACGATGAGGTGATAATCAGCGGTATAGGTGGCTCCATGGGCAAAAGCTATGGCGACCTCCCGGGCGTTAGATACAAGGTAGAGTTGGTGAACGGCGTTCCGCTTAACCTGTTAGTTACCGGCAAGGTCAAAAAGCCTAAGAGGTGACGTTTTTGGTAAGTTTCAAGATATTCGATAAATGGAGTACGGATGGTATCGAGATAAAGGACCCCGGTCTACAGCGCTATATTTGCCTTAAACCGATGGTACACTCTGGTGGAAGACACGAACATAGGAGGTTTGGAAAAGCTAACGTCAGCATAATCGAACGTCTTGCAAACATGCTTATGAGGCCTGGGAGGAACGGTGGAAAGAAATCTAAAGCCCTTAAAATCGTGCGTAATGCTCTTGAAATAATACATTTGAGAACCGGAGCAAATCCTGTAGAGGTTTTGGTGAGGGCACTCGAGAATGCCGCACCAAGAGAAGACGTAACGAGACTCAGCTACGGAGGGATAGTGTACTTCAAGGCGGTTGATATATCCCCCCAGAGAAGGTTGGACTTAGCGCTCAGGTATATAACAACGGCCGCCCGCGAAGCCAGTTTCAGGAGCAGGAAAACCGTGGACGAGTGTTTAGCCGACGAAATAATACTAGCCTCACAGAACGATAGTAAGAGTTATGCCATAAAGAAGAAGCTTGAATTAGAGAGAATAGCCTTGGCGTCAAGGTAAGAAACCGCGATATCAAACATAAAAAGTTTTAGAAAAAGGCCCCTACAAGCTTATATATACCCAATCCAAAAACGTTGAACGTAAATAGTAAGCGGTGGAAGTAGGATGTCTACCAAACCACACCTAAACTTGGTAGTCATAGGGCATGTGGACCATGGAAAGTCAACAACGATGGGTCATCTACTGTATAAACTGGGCGCCGTTGACGAGAGAACAATTCAGATGTACGAGGAAGAGGCGAAAAAACTTGGAAAGGAGACGTTTAAGTATGCATGGATACTCGACAGGGTTAAAGAAGAGCGAGAAAGGGGGCTAACAATAGACCTTGCGTTCCAGAAATTCGAGACCAAAAAATACTATTTCACACTGATTGACGCTCCCGGCCACAGGGACTTCGTGAAAAACATGATAACCGGAGCAAGCCAAGCGGATGCTGCAATTTTGGTAGTTTCTGCAAAGAAGGGCGAATATGAGGTAGGAATAGCGCCCGGTGGACAGACAAGGGAACATGCCTTCCTAGCATTCATGCTGGGCATAAGACAACTGGTTGTCGCAATCAACAAGATGGACGATAGCACGGTTAACTGGTCCCAAGAAAGATACAATGAAGTAAAACAAGGTGTGCAGGACCTGTTAAAGCGTGTCGGCTACGACGTCTCAAAGATACACTTCGTACCTATCTCTGGATGGTTGGGCGATAACCTCGTAGAAAGAAGCAAAAACCTTCCGTGGTACAACGGGCCAACCTTAATAGAGGCCTTGGACATGTTCCAAGAGCCACCGAAACCAATCGACAAGCCTTTGAGGATACCGATACAGGCAGTTTACTCCATTAAGGGTGTAGGAACAGTACCTGTAGGAAGGGTTGAAACTGGTGTTCTGAAACCTGGTGATACCGTTGTTATCATGCCGCCTAACATAAAGGCTGAAGTCAAGAGTATAGAGATGCACCACCAGCCTTTGCAACAGGCAATACCTGGTGACAACATAGGCTTTAACCTGAAGGGTGTAGAAAGATCCCAGCTTGCAAGGGGGATGGTTGTCAGCCATCCGGACAATCCGTGTAGCGTAGCGAAGGAATTCATTGGCCAGATAGTGGTGATATACCACCCGACGGCTATAGCAGTTGGCTATACGCCAGTCATGCACATACATACTGCACAAGTAGCTGTAAAGTTCGTTGAACTGATAGCAAAGATAGACCCAAGGACCGGACAGGTTGTAGAGAAGAACCCGCAATTCCTCAAGACGGGAGATATAGCGCTCGTGAGGCTTGCACCGTTACAACCGACGGCGCTCGAACCGTACTCCCAGTTCCCCGAGTTAGGCAGGTTTGCAATCAGAGATAGTGGTATGACAATAGCTGCTGGCATAGTCAAGGAGATAACGCAGAAGGCTTAGCAATCCAGCATGAGTAGGGGCAGTATCTTCGATGCCTCAGATGATACGCGTTAAGCTTACCAGCACGGACTTGGAAAAGCTAGAGAGGGTTTGTAGGGAAATAAAAGACATAGCGGACAAGACGGGTACGAAGATTTCTGGCCCAATACCCCTACCTAGGAAAAGGCTCGTCCTTCCGGTCAGGAAATCTCCATGTGGCGAAGGGACAAAGACTTGGCGTAAGCATGAATTAAGGATTTACAGAAGATTGATAGACATGAGCATAAGTGATCAGAGAGTTCTTCGCCAAATAATGAGGATACAAATACCGGACGAAGTAAGCGTTGAAATGACTGTTAAGTAAAAATCACACGAATCCCATAACTTTATTTACGAAGAACGAAAAGTAAAGTAGCGAAAAGCTAACCATCGCGGCGCTTTGCCACTTTATGTTTTTAGCGTAAGATATACCAGCGGTCATCAAAATTATGGTTATACCCTGTGAGATTAGCAGTAGCACATCTCTGACTACAAAATAGTTACCAGTACCTGGAGGTGGCATTAAGTTAAACTTGAAAAGCCTATCTATTGTTATGATCCCGGGCACTATCGCGAGTGGTAGGAGTGATAGTAACAGACACAATAAAAACTTGATATGCTCCGCATAGTTGCTCTTGAACCAATCCTTTATACGAGACAAAGAACCTTTCCCACTCGTTACTCTAAAAGTTTTCACACCACCTGCTACAAACCAGCTCATGATCGTTGTGTAGATGTAGACTATAATAACGCTGACGAGAAAATTTACACCGAAATCCAGAACGGTAAAGCGTGGTCTCTCCAACACATGAAGTATGAACGGAACGAATTTTGCATAGATCATCAGAGCGCTAATAACGGAGATCGAGAGTAAAGGAAGGAAGATCCTCATGGCCATGTTTTCATATAGAGGGGTAAAAAGGCTGATCGGGAAGAATATATTCGAAAGCACAGAAACTACTTTGCTGGGGGGCTCTTTACTAAGCAACTCTTCAGGTTCCATCCGCTCCATCAAAGCTTTGTAAACTCTCTGCCCCTCTGGGGTCAGCGTATAGTTTCTCTTGTTATCTTGTTGGACTAGCCCTCCTAGTTGGCGCAAGTTGTAATAAAGCGAACCGGTGCTTATTCCCAACTTATCACGAAGGGCTGTGGCGCCTATCTTGCCCGCTTCGCCTATGGCCAAGATTATCCTGCGCCTGTTTTTGTGTCTGAGGAGCCATATTATGTCCTCTTCTTCCAATGTTTAGTGCCCCCGCATACTAAGGTTAAAGTTAGGCACATTAATATAAATAGTTGGGGTGGTTTTCGTAAAGTTTCGGGGGCTAAAGCCACAAATTCCAAGAAAAACAAATTGTACTGAAATATTACAGAGATACATTTAAAGCATTACATGCGTACTAAAAATTGGGGGAAATGTCGCAAAATCAAAAGAAGGATGCGCCCGAATGGGTGGAGGATAGTGTGGTTTTTAGGGGCGTGATAAGACGAAGCGGAAATAGTTTAGCGATAACGATTCCCGCAGAGTTGCTTCAAAGGTTTCTTTTAAAGGAAGGACAGGAATTCGTGATGTTGGGAATGAGCAGGTCTAGGCCAGATTTCGAGGGAGCTATCCAAGTTTATTTGGGCTATTTCATCGTTTATGAAAAAGCGTTTGGGATTTCCCTTACACTCTTTGTTGATGAGAAGCTTAACGAAGTTTTAAAAACCCTTGAGCATCTAATCACAAAGTACGGTGCGACTAAATACACAAAACGCATTCTTGAGGAGAGTAGGTTGGAAATTAAAGCGACATTTGGTATGATAGCTGATGGGAGCTTTAAGAGGATGAGGTCAAAAGAGGAGGTAGAATCCATAATGACAGATATGCTGGCTGAGTTGCTTAGCATGGGTGTAAAAGTCGAATCATCCAACGTCTTCGAAGAGATACTTGAATGGAGAAACGTAGACCCGTCCATGATATCCAAGCTTCCGCACAAGACGATGGAAATGATACGATGGAAATGGGAAATATGATTGATGAAGCTTACAGGTTGGAGAAGGGCAGCGCTTGAGAATATATGCTGATTTACACATTCACAGCTATTATTCTGGTGCAACCTCAAGGAACATGAATCTGGAAGAGATTGCCCGATATGCCATAATAAAGGGTCTAGGGTTGCTGGGAACAGGCGATGCTCTTCATCCGGGATGGTTTAAGGAATTGAGCGAACGCTTAGAGGAGATTGACAACACCGGAATCTATAGATTGAGGTTCTCCGAAAGCCCTGTACACTTCATATTCCAAACTGAGGTTGCTACTGTGCACCAATATAAAGAAAAGGCAAGAAGAATTCATCACGTCATCTTAATACCATCGAAGGATGTGTCCATGCAGCTTGCAGATAGGCTCTCAACATATGGTGACTTGGCATCTGACGGTAGGCCGGTCCTTACGATGGCGCCCGCCGAGCTTGTTGATGTAGTCTTGGAAACTGAAAAGAGATGCCTGATATTCCCAGCGCATGCTTGGACACCATGGTGGTCGGTATTCGGGAGCTTCAGCGGTGTTGATTCTTTAGAGGAAGCCTATGAAGACCGGGCTAAAGATATTTGCGCTTTAGAAACTGGACTTAGCAGCGACCCTCCCATGAACTGGAGGGTCAGCAGCTTGGACAGGCTCACATTAGTAAGTGCTAGTGATGCGCATAGTCCTTATCCATTCAGGCTTGGAAGGGAAGCTGTCGTGTTTGAATTGGACAAGCTCACTTACGATGAGGTTACCGATGCCATTAGAAAGAAGGACAGAAAGAGGATAGTTATGACGGTAGAGGTTCCGCCAGCATACGGCAAATATCACTGGTCAGGGCACAGAAACTGTAACGTCGGCCCTCTATCGCCAGAGGATGCTAAGAATGTGGGATACAAGTGTGCTGTTTGTGGCAAAAAATTGACAAAAGGTGTTGATGATAGGGTTAACGAGCTTGCGGACAGACCTCCAGGCTACATACCGGAGGGCTCTATAGGCTTTAAATACGCTATACCCCTCCAAGAACTTATAGCAGTCTCAGAAGGCATAGACCTAGAATCCGAACACAGACTCACGTCTGGCAGGGTTTGGAAGGAGTACGCTAGGATAATATCCATCTTAGGTGACGAGTTTAGGGTAATGTTCGAAGCATCGGAAGAGGAGCTTAAAAGCGTGATGGAGCCTCAGCTAGTAAATCTCATAATGGCCGTGAGGCAGAACAGAATCAGGATAATTCCAGGGTTTGATGGGGTATATGGTCGAATAATATTCGGCGCAGAAGAAAAGGTAGAAGAGCGAAAACACGTCAGTAAAAGGTTAGAAGATTTTTTCTGAAATTTACAATTTCAATCCTAAGAACCTTGCCGCGTTTTTCCATAATATCCCTTCAATTTCTTCGTCGGTTAGCGTTGGCCATCCAGCTCTCTCTGCGATTTGGTTTACTTTGCTTTTGATGAGCTCTACTAAGTTCTTCCGAGGACCGAACAGTGGATAATCGCTACCGAACATCAACTTATGCATAACGCCGTATTCCTTCGCCTTAACGAGGTTCCATGTAAGGATCGTTGGTCTAACTACAGCACTCACATCCATATACATGTTCGGTGACTTTCGCACTAACAACAGCGCCTCTTCTGTCCACGGGAATGCCATATGCGATATGCATATTTTTAATTTTGGAAAATCCATCACAACATCTTCCAAATACATAGGGTGGCCGTATTTCATACGCGCCGCAGTACTCCCGACCGCTGCTGAATGGAACATTACAGGAACGTTCAGCTCCAAGGCTTTCTCATAAAAAGGATATGCCCTTCTGTCGTTGGGGAAGAAAAAGTTGTAGACTGGTAAAAATTTCAGGCCCCTAAACCCGTATTCGGTAACGGCTTTTTCAAAGTCTAAGAGGCCCTTGGCATTAAATTCGTTCCTACTATCCACGGGTTGGATACAAGAAAAACCTATGAACCTATCTGGATTGTTTTTAATAAAATTGTAAACATATTCGTCGGGCACAAAGGTTGATGTTGAATAGTGAACGAATCCCATGACCACTGATATCTTAACACCCGCCTCATCCATATCTCTCAAAATTTTTCCTTTGTCAAGAGGGAATTGTTGTAAAACCGACTTCAGGGGGTCGCCTACAAGGTGTGCATAGGAATCAAACCATTCTTGAGTCCACTGCCTAGGATATTCGCCTACATGAGAATGTACATCTATTATCATGAATTTCACGCGAATGTCTAGATAATGTAGTAAATTTTAAGTTTTAAAGCACCCTTGAAGTTTGCAAAGTAGATGAGAATGAAATATGGCAAACCTCTCCAAATATGAAATCGGGGGCTCCTTAAATCGGTAAAAAATTCTAAGATAAGAACCTCCCAAGGGATAAAAACCAGAGCTAGCTCCTCATTTCTTGAATATTTTTAATTCAAGAACAATTATCCCGATTATGAGTATTGTCTGCCATATCGCGATATCTATGAGCAGCATTGTTGGTTCGACCATCCAGCGGTCCGATGGGCCTGTAAACGTTATCAGCGTATGAGTTGCCCACTTAACTGGGAAGCCATAATCCACGTGCACAAAATCAGGCCAATCATACTTTATACCCCATCCCGCTCCCATAATTGTCAAAATTGAACAAACAATTACCCAGGCCGATCTTATAAACAAACCCTTCATACGATAACAAAGAAGACGCTATTTTATTAACACTTAGCATTCCGGTTTGCTCTGCAGGTTAAGACATCCGTTAGCATAAAATACTGACCTTTCTATCAGGTTTAGATTTTGAGTGGAAGGTTGTATTCTAGGAAACTCAAATATTGCTCTATCATACTTATGAACGACCTAGAAGTATTTCTTAAGGTGTTCTGGATTGTGCGCTTGGGAGGGCCCGTCGCCTAGCAAGGATAGGGCGCTGGCCTCCGGAGCCAGTATTGCCTGGGTTCGAGTCCCAGCGGGCCCGCCAACTTTGGTTGTGCTGAAGGTTGACGATTTACGGGGTGCTCTAAATGCGCTTAAGGCGATGGTTGTAAGGAGAATACGCGAGTTCTTAGGTATTTTGTCACAGCTTTGATTGTGCGCTTTATGATGTAAAACTGTTTTTGCCTGAACAATCTCCAAAGCATTTTAGGCCTCACGTAGAAGGTTAGATAGGCCTTCTCAAGTAGGGATTTTAGCTGCGTTGGGGTTATATTCTTCAATTTCATTACAGGCTCTATGGCAGTGAATTTAGACCAGTCCCTCGTCAGCAGCATGTTGTTCTGTTTTGCATATTCATAAAGTGGCGTTCCTGGATATGGTGTTAAAATCGAGAATTGTGCATAATCTAAGTCAAGTTTTTTTGCTAAAGTTATCGTCTGTTCAGCTGTTTCAATGGTTTCTTCAGGAAAGCCTAAGATGAACGAACCTAAAACCTGGATACCTGCCTCTTTCAATATCCTAACAGCCTTCGCAATTTGGTTCATAGTTATTCTCTTGCCTGTTGCGTCCAGTATTTCTTGAGACGCAGACTCTATGCCCAAGTACACTACCCAACATCCGGCTCTTCTCATTTTCTCGGCCAGTTCCCTGTTAACGGAGTCAACCCTCGAAGAGGCGCCCCATGAAATATCGAGACGTTCCCTTAAAATTTCGTCACAAATTTCTTCAACCCTTCTTTCATTTAACGTGAAGGTATCATCCACAAACTCAATGTTTTTTACTCCGAATTTGTCGTGTATGAGCTTAATCTCCTCGACAACATTTCTGGGACTTCTGCCGCGCCAGTAACCTCCAAAAATGCGTGATGAAGCGCAAAAATAACATCTAAACGGACATCCCCTGCTACTGATTACTGACATGTATCTAACCCCTTGGAGTTCATACTTATCCATTGGTAGCATGTCGAAACTTGGGAAAGGAATTTTGTCCAGATCTTTGATAAGGGGTCTCGGCTTCGTGACAAATGTTTTCTCGTTTTTCCTAAAGGCTATGCCCTTCACATCCTCTAGCGGACCCCCACGGTCTATCACATTGATGAGTTCTCGGAAAGTTTCTTCACCTTCACCTAAAACAACAATGTCGATGCTTTTACATTCCATGAGGACTTCATCTGGAAGAAAGGTTGCATGGGGGCCGCCCATAATAACAATGCAGTCTTCCCTCACACTTTTAGCGAGATCAGCAACCTTGTAGGCCTCATAAATTGACGGTGTCACGGAAGTTATGCCAACGACGTCTGGATCAAAATTTTTCATTTCCCTTCTAACATCATCAAAACTATAGTTAAGAACATTTGAGTCAATTATCTTAACCTCGTGTTCATCCCTAATCATAGAAGCCAAGTAAGCAAGCCCTAACGGTGGAGAGCTAACACCGACAACATACTTGACGGCCGACATGTATGGTGGAGAGACGAGGCAGACCCTCAACGCAACCACCTATAGGGGCCTTCTAACAAACACTTGTTTTGAAGTTATCTGAGAAACTCCGCTCTATTATCGCATCGATTTTGGATACGCAAAAAGGCACCATTTTGAGCATTGAGAAGATCTTAAGCCACGTCGTCAGTGCTTTTGCGCACATCGCACCCATATTATGAAAATCCCGTTTTTTATAAAATATAAACGTTAAAGTTTGTCAGGCATCAGTTCCTTACTTGTAAAAGCACGATAATTGCAATTTACTCGACGTATATTCTGTCCGAAGACAGCGACAACCCCCTTCTTCAACCATACCTTAAGCTCGTCTCAATCCTTTTATTGGTCATGTGCTATCAATAATCTACCTACACAAATAAATCGGGTCTAGGGTGAGGGAATAATTGCGCATAGCTATATTCGAAGATGAGGCGTATCGGAACTTCTTTCCCTTAACGTTAACGAGGCCTGTATACGAGCTGATCGTCGGTACCTCAACTATTAGAGAAAAGATAATCAAGAACGTCGCAAGTTTAGGAGAAGTGATCTTTTTTTGCAGAAGCTATCTTTGTGACGTTCTGAAGGAGAGGTTACCGAGTAGTTATGTAAACGATTTCTCAACAACAGATGATGACGTCCTTTTAATTAATGGCTTGCTTGTAGCAAATGAGTTCTTGAATAATGTGCTACAAAAGCTTTCGAAAGTGGGCACGGTTGTCCTACAAAAAGGAAGGATTATAGCGGCACGTATTGGGCGTGAGTTTTTGGAACTTCCAGAAATCCAAACGGCAATGACCTCGGCCGAGAACGTGACGGAGACAATCTTGAAGGTTGCGACAGAAAAATTACATGCTGAGAAATTACATTTGTTGGAATATCCATGGGAGCTGATAGAGCTTAACCCCAAATTAATCACAGCCGAGCTTAGGGGAATCAAAGATAAGGAATTGAGGGGCAGGATAGAACCTTCTGTAACGGTATACGGAAGTGAGGAGAGCGTATTTATAGCTGAGAATGCTTTTCTTGAGGCCGGTACGGTTCTCGATACAAGGAATGGGCCCATATACATTGGCGAGAACACATATGTGCAATCACCGACACGAATATCCGGTCCGGCCTACATAGGAAGGAACTGCATAATATATGGAGGACAAATCAGAGAGGGCTGTAGCATAGGTGATGTTTGCAGGATAGGCGGCGAGATCGAAGGATCGATCTTTCATGGATACTCTAACAAGAGGCATTATGGTTTCATCGGTCATTCCTACATAGGTGAGTGGGTAAATCTTGGTGCCGGGACAACCAACTCAGACTTAAAGAACACCTATGGAACGATAAAAATGGACATTGGGGGACGATTGCGCGATACTGGTAGCATGTTCGTTGGCATATTCGTTGGCGACCATGCAAAGGCAGCCATTGGTACGCATATATTCAGCGGGAAGAAGATAGGCGTCTCTAGCCACTTATATGGAATAGTGCCGGAGGACGTTCCGTCCTTCACGGCTTACGCGAGGATGCTGGGTGCCAAACTGACTGAAATCTACCTTGAATCAGCGATAGAGACTGCCCGTAGGATGATGCGTCGCAGGAACGTCCAACTATCTAACGCATATGAAGATATGCTCAAGAGAGTTTTTGAGTTAACTGAGCAGGAACGGAGCAGGGCGAACGTCATAAAAGGTAAGTTTTCAATCTGATTGTGAAAAATATGCGGCCGGAATAATGAAAATGCATCCGACCGGTCTGGTAAAAGGAAAGAGGAATGGCTATATCCTAAAAGGCTAAGAATATTACGCACATCTTGATGAGCGAAACATCGTTGGCAGTGGTTGCTAAGAAGTACAAGGCTGAGATTGTTAGGCGTAGGCTTGCAACTCTTGGGATTCTAAGAACGTCCATGAAAGTATTTTCAGACGATGAATACGTTTACTTTCCGGTTGAGCGGCCACCAAATCCAGACGAGTTGCCAGAGCTGATAACTGGTGATGCAAAAATTCAGGAAGCTACTTTCAACAAACTTGTACTCAAGCCAAAGACACTGAAGGAAGCCATGATGGGTACTTTGGACGAAGAACTCATAAAACTTGTTCCTAGATCCTTCGACATTATAGGCAATGTGGCGATCCTTGAACTGGATGAGAGGTTAAGACCTTTCGCTAAAGACATTGCCTCTGCGCTGAAACTCGTCCATAAGCATGTGGATACAGTACTCCTAAAGGCAGGCCCTTCGACTGGAGAGTACAGAACAAGACCATACGAGGTTATAGCTGGCTCCGGAAACACGCTGACGGAGCATATAGAGCACGGGTGTAGATACAGACTCGACGTAAGGGAGGTATTCTTCACACCGAGACTTTCTGGCGAAAGGTTGAGAGTTGCATCCCAGGTTAGACCTAATGAGTGCGTTGCAGATATGTTTGCCGGTGTCGGTCCCTTTTCTATAACGATTGCTAAAATGCAGCCCAGTTGCAAAGTTTATGCATTCGAGATAAACCCTATGGCCTACAAATTCCTTGAAGAAAATATTAGGCTAAATAAGGTTGAGGATAGGGTTACGGCAATTTTCGGTGATGTTAGGCATAATTATGGGATTTTAGAAAAAAGGGCCGACAGGTTAATAATGAACCTTCCATTTTCCGCGGAGAAGTACCTTGACGTGGCTACAAAACTTGCTAAGCCGTCAGGTGCCATCATGCATTTTTATGGCGCTGCAGAAGATGAAAATGCAGTAGAGACAGTCAAGTTTAACGTCAGCTCAATCATACGCTCGTTAGGTTTTGATGCCAAATTCCTCTGGGCTAAAGAATTGAAGGAAGTAGCTCCAAGGAAAGTCGTGGTTGCATTGGATATTGCTATATCTATGCGCTAAAGCTATATTTATGGAAAAATCGTAGATTACCCAGATATGGGTCTTGCGAAGCTGTCTAAGATCTCCATAATAGCGCCGAAGGCAGAGGTCGAAGACGTCATCAAAGAGCTTTTCAAATTTGGAGATTTCCATCCGGTAGAGCAGGAGCACGAATCCGTTGATAAAAATTTGGAGGAAATGTTGGACAGGGTCAAGAAGATTGGGTTGGCACTTGATACGATAGTCAATGATTTTGGAATAAAGTCGGAGATTGGTGTCATTGACTCAATAATAAAAGGGGTCAAGGTTGAGCGACATACAATCGAGGCCGAGGATGTGAAGGGACTCGTGGACGCGTTAGAGTCCGAAGCAGGACCAATTATATCGGAGCTTAAGGAACTCTCATCAAAAATCGATTCAATAACGAAAGAGATACAGAAAAATGAAACACTTCTTGCTGCCCTAAGGCTCTTGAAAGACTTACGCATAGCACCATCGGCGCTTTCAACTTTAAGGAGAACTTATGCAGTCTTTGCCGTAGTGCCGACTAGGGATCTTCAAGAGATAAAGAGGAGCCTTCCAGAGGCCGCAATACTTCACGTAACCCTAACCAAGGCGTTAAGTGCTGCTCTTTTTGTGGCATCCTTTGGGGATGCAGAAAGGGTCGAGAGGGTTCTTAAGGGATTCGGCGTAAAGCCATTCACCATACCAGAGTGGTTGCCCGGAACAATCCCTGAGGCATACGCAACCGTTGAATCTAAGTTGGTCGAACTCAACGCAGAACTATCCGATGTTAGACAAAAGTTGAACTCGATACTAGAAAATTCAAAGGAAAAGATCCTGTCACTAAAGGAGGGTGCAAGCATTCTTAAAGAATCGTTAGAAAGGCTGAAGAGTACGGGTAGGCTGAAGAGGTTTGCTACGATAGAGGGCTATGTGCCCTATGATAAAAGCAGCGAGCTTGTTAAAATGTTTGGCGAAAAATATCCTGTTTACGTTTCAGAAGTGGAAACAACACATATGATTGAGCATGGTGCAGCTCGCACCGAAAACCCGCCTACGCTGCTCCGCAATAGAGGCATCGCAAAGGCCTTTGAGAACGTTACGAACATACAAGGGTTGCCCGCTCATGGCGAAATAGATCCAACACCCTTTGTCGCGCTTTTCTTCTCTATCTTCTACGGAATAATGTTCGCAGACTTCGGCCAAGGACTTGTACTCATGATTTTCGGGCTCTTCATGAGGATGAGAACTAAAGGTAGGCTAAGAGATTGGGGTACGCTTTTAGCCGTGCTTGGTTTGTCTTCCAGTATTGCAGGCTTTCTGCTAGGCGAGTGCTTCGGTTTCAAACTGTCCAACTGGGGCATAGCCTCACCAGAACTTGTGCACCTAGTGGAGGAGCATGCTGGCGTCAAGGAGCTTAATTTGGCAGCAGTCCAAAAACTTCTACAATTTACGATAATGCTTGGCGTCGTGCACTTGGCCCTCGGCTACTCCCTTAGCGCATATAAGCACATCAAGAACCGGGAATACTTGGAAGCTTTCACATCTAAAATTCCGACGATACTCATGTATATCTTCGGTGTGCTCTTCGCTCTTGCGTTCTTTGGCGCTGGGGGCATCTCGCAGATGTTAACGTCCCAAAATCCAGCACCTTTCATAGGTCTTCCATCCTCACTAGTCGGGACGATTGGTATGGGGGGCGGTATCGCGTGCATTTTCATCTTAATCTTGGGAAGGCCTATCGCGAACATGTTAACCCGGAAGGGCGGTTTTGTGGGTGCTGCTGGTATGGGTCTGCTCGAGGTCTTAGAAAACATAATCCACTTCCTATCGAACACGATATCTTACGCTAGGCTTACGATATTGCTGCTCGTTCACATAGCTCTCCTGATGCTCTTAAACAATGTTTGGTACGCACTCGGTTTGTTGTCCTTACCAATACTCATAGTAGGAAACTTGGGCATAATGGCCCTAGAGGGTCTGATAGTCTTCATACAATCCCTAAGGCTCCACCTTTACGAGTTCTTCACGAAGTTCTTCGAAGGAAATGGCAAGCCCTTTAAAAGTCTAAGGCCTGAGACGACATACGTCAACATAAGGATAAAGTGAATCTCATGTTGAGCATACCTTAACGGACCATTTTTGAGAAATAACATAAATGGCATCTTATGGCCTGAACTTGGAAGCGTCCTCATAAAAAGATCGTGTCAAGTATCATCATGGTGATGAAACCTATGAGAAAGCCGAACGTGGCCTCCAATTCATGACCTTGTCTGTGACTTTCTGGAATCACTTCATCGCTTACTACGTAAACCATGGCGCCTGCTGCAAAAGCCAAAGCCAGCGGAAGTACCTGAACCATGAAGGTGACTGTTAGAACGCCCACGATACCTCCAATAGGCTCGGCTAGACCGCTAAGTAGTGCGTATAAAGATGCTTTCCCCCTCCTTAGACCAACGCTCATTAACGGAAAGGCTATCGCCATGCCCTCAGGTATGTTCTGCAGTGCTATAGCTATGGCTATCGTCATGGCCAGTGCTAGATCCCCCGAACCGAAACCAACACCGACCGCAAGACCTTCTGGAAAATTATGTATGGTTACTGCAAGCACCATGAGGCTTACCGTAGAAAGCTTACTCATTGGCCCTTCTGCACCCTTTATGATATGGGTGTGGGGTACGTGCTTATCTAAGATATAGACAAACGCACTACCAAAAACAAAACCTATCACGGCAATTAATATGCCTCCTGCATCTATCGCGGGAACGAGTAAGCTGAAAACAGAAGCTGCTATCATAACACCGCCAGCGAAACCTAATGCGGAATCAGTTATCTTATGCGATATTGTTTTAAAGAATAAAACGGGTATGGCACCTATCCCAGTCGCTAAGCCAACGATGAGGCTTGCTAAAATTCCTAGCTGTATTAGCTCGATTTGCAACATTATACATCAACCATTTGCATTTTATTACCATCTAACCGAGACTCCGTCGGAGCTTAGCGGCCGTAACCAGCGCTTGTTTTGCCTCGTCCATTTTACCCTCTGAGAATAAAATTATGAAATCGTTCGTGTAGTTCTCGTGCCTTTTTGCAACAGAGCTGCTTGGGCCTATCTTTAACCCCATAACCTCCTCTGCTACTTTAACGTCCTCAATCAGCAACGGAAGTGCAAACTTTTTGAACTCTTTATCAAAAGCCTCGCTCTCGCGAATGACCTCCAAATTTCTCCATGAGAAAAATTCTGCTGCAGCCCTCAAGTCTTCCTTTATGTTCCTATACGCATCCAAGAGCGCACATTGTTCCTCTTCTTTTAAAGTTCTAAAAACCCTTAAACCTATGAATTCAGGCGGCAGGCCCAAGGAGTAAAAGGAGGCCGTAAATGGTATAGCCCTTGGTAGAATTACGTCACCTACCATCCTATTGTAGCCGAATAAGCCGATGTGCAACCTTCTGGCCCTCCTTGCTGGTACAAGCCTTGAGATATTTTCGATGACCTTCGCGGCATGTAGCAAAAACTCATAGTATGCATCTTTAAACTTAGATGCAATGGATAGGAGCATTTGCTCTATTTGCGAAAAATCTTCAGCCTCGCCTATTGGTAGGTTTCTGTTCAGATACTCTACAACAGCCTTCGAATCGCTTTCAGGGTAGTCATACTTGAGTCCGCATTGTATCGTAATCGTGCTCACACCTTTATACTCTCTAACAAAGTTTTCTAGATTACTCGGCGAGAGATGGCCCCTGAAGGGCAAACTACCAACGCCTATTATAGGATGTATATCCACACCTTCTTTTTTGATGAGTGCTCTGATTTTAGAGAGTGCGATTTTTACTAGGATTACCGCTGGCACGAGTCCATAATGGAGGGCGGGGTCAGACCTAGCGAGAAATACGCGCAGATATTTTGGGGAAGTTGCCTCCAAGAGTTTAAAAAGCAAGCTGTCCAAGCTTACCAAGCTCGACCATTCTTCGAACAAGGGTATCACGTTTATGGATTTTGGCTGAATTTCTCCTACTAGTTCTAGCAGTGTAACGTCTGGAAAGTCGATCTTTACTTTTTCTATATTGACCACGGCCTCAGAATATGTCCTCAAAACCCTTACGACATCCTTATGGCTACTAGTGAAAGGTAGTATAACTTCAAAGACAGGTGCGTATTCTCCGTTTCCGTAAAATTGTTTGGCCACATCAAAATGTTTGGGTATTGCCTGAAGGGTTTCCAGGAATACTTTTTTCTCCACCTTTTCTAGCATCGGGTTTGGAACCCTGTACGTGAGGAATATGTCTCTACCGAGAATTTTCTCTTTAAAGAAGTCAGGATAGCTTGTCAAAAGTTTCCTGACGACATGCGGATCTATGTCTTTCCCCTCAGAATCCCACATAACCTCCTGACAACCTAGTTTGCTATAGGCGTAGTACGCTTCGTAGACCTCCTTTTCACCTTCTATTACGTCTGAGTCGCACCAAGGAGGAATGGATGCGTTGTCGGGATGTTGTGTTGACATAGTTTTTGGTATTAACCTTTGCTCGCTCAAGCCGTCCACCCCTCTATATTACGTCCCCTTTTTAACATTACTCGAGTTTAAGAAAGAATTGTTGGCGGGCCCGGTGGGATTCGAACCCACGACCTATGGGTTACTCCGTTTAAACAAACCTAAGAGCCCACCGCTTTAGGCGGAACCCCCTACCTGGCTGAGCTACGGGCCCCAGCTTTGGTGTTTTTACACCTCAATTATAAACTTATCCGAAGCATATAAGAAAAATCTGGATAATGGCCAACCCAAGATGTATATACTGCCTCTTAGGCCTCGTGACTAGGTGCGTATGGTCTTAGTCTTGATTGAATTTAAAGGACTCGGTAGCGTTAAGGCTGAATTTATCGAACATTTGAACCCTAAGACAATCGATGCTATCTTGAAAAGATTGCCCATAGAATCCAATGCGATGAGGTGGGGGGATGAAGTATATTTTGAAACACCAGTATCTGTTGACGAAGAGAACACAAAAACCCTCATGGAAGTTGGTGAAGTAGCATACTGGCCACCAGGAAGGGCCATAGCAATATTCTTTGGACCTACACCTGTCAGTCAGTCTGGTGAACCACGTGCATACAGCCCATGCAACCCTATAGGCAAAGTCGTCGAAGAAATTGAGATTCTTAAGAGGGTAAAAAGTGGAACACCAGTAAAAGTTATGATGCTGCGTGAAGAGAGATGAGCGACGAAGTGTATGAGAAAGTCATAGAAAGCAAGCTCGCCTATAAGGGCAGACTGTTCAATGTAAGGGTTGATAAAGTATCTACGTCATGGGGCAGATTAACCACTAGGGAGATAGTCGAACATCCGGGTGCAGTCGTTATAATCCCGCTACTTGACAATGACTCAGTTGTTTTAGTTAGCCAATATAGGCATGCGGTCAGGAAAGTTCTCTTGGAGTTGCCCGCTGGAACGCTGGAAGTTGGGGAACGTCCTGAAAGATGTGCGCATAGGGAGCTTGAGGAGGAGACGGGTTTTATCGCTGGCAAAATGGAGAAAATAACTGCATTATATCTAGCACCTGGCTATAGTACGGAGAAAGTCCACATCTACGTGGCTTCCGACCTGAAAAAAGTCGGCCAGAAGCTTGAACCCGACGAAAAGATAAGGACTGTAATCCTAAAAATAGATGAAGTCGTGGATATGATCGTAAAAGGTGAAATAGAGGATGCAAAAACGGTCGCGGGCATTATGCTACTGAAGAGACTTATTTCTTAAAAAATGATCCCATCCTTTATATTCGATTGATATGCGCCTCCCTTCCCAGATGGCAGTTATCCCCTCCGATTTGGGAACTACCTTACCAATCTCTATCAGTTCTCTGTTGATCGAGGCTAATGCCTTCTTTGCTGCTTCGAGGTTATCACGACTAACGGTAAATACTAATTCGTACTCTTCACCACCATAGAATACTAGGTTGAAAATATCTAACCCGTGTTTTTCAGCAAACTTTTTCGCCGTCATGTCGACTGGAGGTGCAGTTACCTCAAAACCTACGCCGCTTTGCTTTGCTAATTCGTGAAGAGATGTAGCTAACCCATCGCTCGAATCTATGCATGAGGTTGCATACTTTGCTAAAATCGGGCCCTCCTTGGACCTGGCCATTGGTCTTAGAACTGCGTGCTTTAACGATTCGTCAACATCTTCGATACCCATAAGTAAAGCATTAAGACCAGCTGCGGACCTACCGAATAACCCTGTCGTCGCCAAAACATCCCCGACACGTGCACCACATCTTGGCACGACCCTTTCCGCGAAACCTATGCCAACACAAGATACGATGACCTCTTGAGCTTCATTAGTATCGCCTCCGGCTATCGTACCACCATAATAATGCGCGGCCTTTTCCAAACCGTTCCAAAATGCCTCGAATTGCTCAAGGGTCATGCCCCTCGGAAGGCCGAGAGAAATTAGGTAAAGCATAGGCGTCGCACCCTTAGCCACAAGGTCACTTACTACCATCGTAAGGGCTTTCCAACCAACGCTCTCCATGTCCATGCCAGGTGGAACGTCCGTTGACTCCACCAGCATATCTGTAGATACAACAAGCTTTCCCATGAAATCGACTGCTACGGCGTCATCACCTTTTGGGAGTACGTGGTGTGGGCCTAAAGTTATCCTTGAGAGTATCCGTTCAACAAGACTTTTCTCACCGATATCGTGAAGCGTTTTGGACAAACTCGAATCGACCATAAAAAAGCCTCGTCAACCTCGTTATAACGTTGACTTTTTAAACAAACTAATCAGCCCTAAATACCCTCGCTAGCATAGTTTTAATGCACCACTTGAAGAACCTCCAAAACTCGGCTATACCAAGCTTGGATTTCCCTCGGAGCCTCGGCATGAAAACAAATGGACACTCTACGATCTTGAATCCGTTTTTTACTAACTCGTAAATTATCTGGACTTGAAAAACGTATCCATGATCCAAATCTTCAAGCTTGACACGTCTCAGCACATCAGCTCTATATACCCTATAACCAGACGTCACGTCTTTCAGCTTAATACCCGTCGTCAATCTCGCCAGTAAGTTAGCGCCCTTACTTACTATGGTCCTGCTAAGAGATTCCCATCCCCAGCCTCCACCTTCCACATATCTCGATGCTATGACGCAGTCGGCATTTTTCTCCACTAAGAAGTCAAGCATAAGGGGCAACTTTTCTGGTGGATGTGACCCATCAGCATCCATTTCTGCTATGTATTCAACTTTTAGCTTTTCTAAAGCTAGAGTGAAACCATCTTTGTAAGCAGAACCAAGCCCTAACTTTTGCGGCCTTCTTATGACTATAATTTTGCCGTATTTTTCTTTAAGAGATTCAGCGACATCTGCAGTACCGTCTGGACTATTATCATCGACTACGATTACCCAGCCATCCATATTACTGTCCGATATTGATGCGAACACCGATTCCAAGACTGTGCCTATATTTTCCGCCTCGTTATAGGTTGGTATGACCACTGCGATGTTTCGTCCTTTCAAGTCCACCACGTTCGCCCAAGCTTAAGTTTAAGAATATCCGTCTATTGTGAAAATACTGGTAAATTAATAAGTTTCCATGCTGAACTCGTTAAAAGGCCCCGGTAGCTCAGCCCGGTCGGAGCGGCCGCCTCGTAAGCGGCATGTCGCGGGTTCGAATCCCGCCCGGGGCTTCTATACAACATCGCTTAATCAGAATTCGTCTAGAACCTTTTGGAAGTCATATGTTTGATGCTATGACTTTCTTAGGTATGAGTTTTATTATGACAGACTCGCCTTCCTCTATGGGAGCCATCCTTTCATACTGTTTATACTTTCTATAAAGCAGACGTCTTGCGTATGCAAATTCTTCACCACCCTCGCAAATCTCAGCGGTACCTTGAACCATGAGACTTTTTAGCCGATTCCAATTTTCATAATACACATCAACGAGCAACGTGGCCGATGGGTTCTTCTTCAGATTCTTAACCTTTTTAGAGTTAGCCTCCGTACCTATGTATATTGCCTTTCCGTCAAACGCATAACATATGGGAACCAAATGAATCGTTCCGTCTTCGGATATCGTTCCCAACCTTCCGACCCTCTGTTTTTTAAGAAAGCTTGCATGTTTTCTTTTCAATTCTAGCAAGATCAGTCGACCCCTTTATATGGTTGTAAAAATATTATATTTATAAAACCATCGTAAAGAGTCTAGCATGGTGCTTACGGAAAGGGAACTAGAAAGGTATAACAGACAAATTAGGCTCTTTGGCGTAGAAGGTCAAAATAAGCTGAAAGCTGCGAAGGTGCTTGTGGCAGGAGTTGGGGGTCTTGGTACTGCGGCAGCTCTTTACTTGGCGGCGGCAGGTGTGGGCAAGCTTGTGCTTGTTGATAAAGATGTAGTTGAACTCAGCAATTTGAACCGTCAAATCCTATACACCACAGAGGATTTAGGAAAACCAAAGGCAGAGGTCGCAGCTAAGAGGTTGAACTCGTTAAATCCTGAAATCTCTGTAGAAGCTTTAACGATTGAGATAAACGAGGAGAATGCACCTGAAATCGTAAAGGGATGCAACGTCGTAGTAGATGGCCAAGATAACTATGCGACTAGATATGCGCTAAACGATGCGTGCATTGTACATAAGATTCCCTTTGTACATGCATCCGTGCATGCGTATGAAGGTAGGCTGATGACTATTCTACCGGGCAAAGGACCATGTTATAGGTGTCTTATACCCGTACCGCCACCAGAAGCTAAGGGTTTTCCGATACTTGGCACGGTTCCAGGAACTATCTCTACGCTACAAGCTACAGAAGTGATAAAAATCGTACTTGGTATAGGAAAACTTTGCGTTGGAAAGTTGCTCGTATACGATGCTCTCGATATGACGTTCTACGAGATAAAGATCGAAAGAAATCCTGATTGCCCTTCATGCAGACTGCTTTAAAAAAACGTTTATAAACATCAAAACTGAAAAATTATACCGTGAGTAAATATGCCAAAAGCATTTGTCTTGGTGAACACTGAGATACCCCGATAAAATAAGGGGCTCAAAAGGTTCTGAGGAAGAAGTGGTTAACGAGTTAAGAAAGATCGACGCGGTTAAGGAGGCATTTATTGTCTATGGTGTTTATGACGTGATAGTAAAGGTTGAAGCAGATAGCATGGACAAGCTTAAGGAAATAGTTTCATGGAAGATAAGAAGATTGGATAAGGTCAGGAGTACACTCACGATGCTTGTGATCAGCGAGTGACTCTAACCGCTTAAAATAATACTCAAAGCCTAATCGCATCGCCTTAAATGGTCTTGGCATCATAAGGGCTCACGGTAGAGCTTGTGAGATAGTGGCAATGAGGCACACGTAATTACAAAATTTCTCTCACACTTCGGTACGAGCTTATGACAAAAGATGAGGTTTTATAAAGACGATACCAAAATTCACATGCCGGGCATCATCGGTTTATTTACCTAGAGCTTTAGGTGGTTTTGGCGGTTACGCGCTTGAAAACAGCTGTAGTCTGTTGAGGAAATTCGTAGATAATGCCCACTTAGGAGACAAGGAATTGCTCCAAAGTTGGACTCTTCACGAGTTGTTAAAACATTTGTTTTAACAAGGTAATACCCATAACCTATTGTATATATTACTAAACGTAATACGGGGGCTTTTGGCTGAGAAACGCTCTTTTACTGCCTCTGAGCCAGCATTATCGAGCGGAAATGGCTAGGGAACTCGTAATAGTTGAGTCGAAAGTAAGGCAACTGCTACCAGAGGGCATAAGGCTCGCATCAGACGCACTTGAAGGACTCGACCAAGTGGTCAGAGAAATAATCAAAAAGGCAGTTGAAAGATGCCAAGCAAACGGTCGCAAAACACTGATAAAAGAGGACTTCTGAACGACAAAAACAACTCAATAACTTACCATAAAGTCAAAAAAAAGTTAGCTTGTTATCTCCTCAGCATTTTTTTAGTCAGTTGATTAAATGGAACTCAACCATCGTCGTTGTTCTAAACTTAATCCACCGCCTTGAACCTCGGTTTTAGCTTCTCCAAGATTGACGGCAATGTTGTGTATTCCATCTCGGATTCTTGGAGTCTCGATGGTTGGAATTCGCCCATCGTCCTAAGATAAATAGCGATCTCCGACGCAAACCTCCGCGAGTAGTCAAAGAATGGATCTTCAAACAAATCTACCGGCTCTTTTCCGTTGAGACCCACGAGTTTTCCGTTAGAGATTTGCCATCCCATGGCTATCACTCTAGGTGGTCCATCAAAATACGAGACGACGTTCTGTCCCTTCTTGAATGATACCGGCATGAGCGGTCCTATATGCGAGCCACGCATCCAACCACTTACGAGTGTTGGGACTGCAAAGGCACTAAGTACCTCACCGACGGCAGGTAATCCGGCCTGACACCTGACTACCATGACAGGGTCGTCCTTACCTACGTACCTGCCAGCAATGAGGCTTAGTTTTGTCGTGCTGGTCACTGCTGCGGGCTCTCTATCCTTTGCCCTTAAAACCCTTGCGATAACATAATGGTTTGTCGTTCCGATCAAACCTATCAAATCATACAACTCTTCGGGCGTCTTTAGCTCAACGGACTTCGATTCGATGAGGTCCAACACTTCAAAGATAAACCCTTCATGCATGCTTGGATCGATAACCAGACCTGCTGTATTGTCAGGTGATGCGAATATTCTATATAGTGGTATATTCCAAGCACCGGGCTCTGTTTTATCTGCGGCAAAGACTATTATGGGCTCTGACTTTCTCTCCTCAAATTCCATCTCCGCAACCCCCGGGCCTAAGCCTTTGATGTTTCCACTAAAAGCATCGCTCAAAAGGTCCTGTCCTGCGGCGTACAGCTTCATGGGTTTCGATATCTTCTCTGTTATTTCGCGAAATGTATCCCATGCAAGGCCGTGTATCTTGGGGTTGTTCGGACCCTTGTTATGTGTCATGACGAGTATTATGTCATCACCACAGTGATTTACGTAACCACTATTTATCAACCCCTCCTCTTCTGCATTGATGAGCTTTCGTTCCGCATATTCTATCATAGCATTATGGGGCTTATAGTGACCCACAACGCTTCCAATGTCCGCCTTTATAACCGATATTGTTACCTTTGACAGGTTACACCACCACATTCTTTAAAGTGTATGCAGAAGTATTTATCATCTTCTGTTAAATATTAGAAAACTTCTGATGGATGTCGTCGTTATACTCCCGGTATTTTAAGATAATGGGGCACCAATCCTTTTCTGGGCAATGCCCTAATAGCTTACACTTTTCGCCCATCATAGATCCTATGAGCTCATTAACTTTTGACACTGTAGCCCAAAGCCTATATGCTATGCCCCTTTCCTCATGCTGGGCATAACTACACGTCCTTGTCGCAACAAACCCGATTGGGTAAAGAAGGTTAAACCCATCGTATATCCTGATCACATAAATCTTCACGGCTTGGGGAATAATGTATACAGCGGATGCGGGCGATGCGCCTGAAGCGATAAGTTCTGCATAAGTTTTTAAGGCCATGCTGATAGTATCCAAAAATCGCTTTCTTAAGTCGGAATTCCTATTGATAGTTGGTGGAACTACGACCCATCTTTCGACACCCTTTGAAGCCCTGTGCACGGCCGCATATATAGACTCGACGACCGTAGGTACTGTTCTATGTCTGATTGCTTGATGGTATGCCACAAGTGACATAGGTTCTAGCATGCTTGCATATATTAGGTGGGCAAGCTGTTCCAAGCCTCCCAACTTTATGTGAGAGATGGTCCCCTCGCCCCCTATTATTCTAAAGTCAAGCAATTTTGGCTCATACGGCAAACCATTTTCTTCTGCAATCTTAGTAATTAGATCTTCATCCTTGAATGGGTTTGGCAAAGGGTACGCGACGGATCCACCATTAAACTTCATCCTCGCCCTAAAGATTGCTGGGGATACCTTCTCAAGCATATTGCTTATTTTATTCGCGAGGACTGCAATCTCGTTTGGGACAAGTATGGATGACTTAGTCTCAAGACCGAGTCTGATTAGCGGAATCATTGATTCGAGGGTTGTGCTGACAAAGAGAGAGGTCTTTATACCAAGCGGTAAAACATAACGTGCATCCTCAACCGGTATACCCTCATCGCAAAATTGCGAGTAAACCTCAAAACACGTTTTAGCAGAATGCTGGTACGTGTCCTTTAAGCCCCTCGCATTTATCTCCTCAGGGCATAAAAGGTAAGATGAATCAACCTTTTTTCTTCTTTGCGATTCTTGAAGATAAGATCCAAAGCGTGACGCTACGAGTAACATAGAACCTATCCTGCTACATCCCCTAACCTCAAACTGAATTGATACGCTTGTCGATAGTGATGCATGACCCCTCTTCGTGGACTCATTATGCATCTTTGAAGCGAACTTTTCCAAATCCTTTCCTTTATCAAGAAAACTTTGCAACCTCTCTTCAAGTGATACGCCTTCAAAGGTTCCAGCCCCCTCTAACGCGATAAAAATATCCGGTTCCAAAGTTAAGGTTCTTTGACCTATTGAGACTTCGCTTTTAGGTCCATAAGAGTAGAGATGAACCTCTAAGTCTTCGGGTCTCTGCAACTTGCCTCCCACCCAATTATGCTTAGACTTGATAAAAAGCTTACCAAGTGCTATTAAATACATATAGCCTACCATCAAAAGGTATTGTATAGGATGAGTGGAATAAGAAGACCCGAAGATATATTACGTGAAAGGCTCGGGGATGTGCCAATACTTGGACAAATTCAGCCAAGACCGGTGCTTTCATCTGACATAGAGTTACTCATAAAGGAGATTCAGATGCTTAAGACCGAAATCATAAAGATAAAGGCGGCTTTGAAAAAGCACGGTATAGATGTGGAGTAGACATCATATCGGTAATTCTGGTTTGAGTGCCTTAACCAGCGGTTTAAGCTTTAAGAATATTAAACGTAAGACGTTCAGGTCGTCTTTACAGTGACTCTTTATCAACCTGACTGCAGCCCTGTCGCCCTTTATCGCTTTAACATAAAGAGCGGGGACATCTTGACCTAACGTTGTAACGTCCTTTTTTATTCCGAGAAATTTTGACACATGAAATAGGTCCGTCCTGCTAAGCTTGAGATTGTTTCTGACGAGCTCTGCCATGTCGAGATGATAGATAGAAAGCAGAGGTTCCACTTTTAAATTATGCTTTACCGTCCTAGAGATCAGAAATGGTATATCGAAACTTTTCCCGTTCCAAGTAACTACTATGTGGTATTGCTCAAGCTTTTCCAGCAATTCATCTAACTTATCCTTCTCCAGCTCCGGTCTATTCACAGATATGTAGCTGAATTTTCCGTCATCTTCCATAATACCGGCTCCAACCATTGTCCCTACATCTGCCTCTAACGATGTGGCTTCTATGTCAAGGAAACAGATGCTTGGTCCAGATTTTTTATGCTTTTGCAAAGCATCACACCACTAACAAATCTTGCATTAAGATTATAAAAGTTATCTAGGCATTATGTCGTCCTAGAAGCCACGTTTCTGCTCGTACCATGCCATCCTCAATGTGCCTATCCTGACCTCGGTAAATTTTCGTAAAGTCTTCACAAGAATCATTGTCTTGCTTAGCGGAGGCTCCGGGAGTTTATGCCCATAATTATCGTATCCAACATACACAAAAATCGGTCTTATGTCTATCAACGATTGCACGAAGTAATCATCAAAGTCTATGATGGGCTCTATGACCACTCCCTTGTATGGATGCTTTATCTCCTTCATGGCTTCAAGTCTTTCAGAAGGTTTTGGGGCTCGCGATAATCCGTAGTCACGGTTAGATTCTATAGTCGCAGCTAATACAACATTCATTGGAAACTCTTTCTCAAACTGCAAATACCGGTTAGGATTCTTTGTAAGGAACATAAACCGCACATATGGTTGTACCCTAATCACGTCTACGATATTTCGTATCCATTCTTCTGGAACCCATTCACCAAAAAGATCGCCCATGTCACATACGAATACTGTCGAACCCCTTCTAAAACGCTTGTTAAGCCTTTGAGGAAGGAATGTGGGCCTAAATACGTTGCTTAAATAAGGTTCTACGCCCATTGACGCAAGCCTTCTTGCCAGTCTTACGGCCCAGCAATATGTGCACTGATGATTGCACCCTATGACCGGGTTCCATGTTTCAGTTATTTCGCCAAATGTATCCTGAGACTCCGTGTTTATCGTAGTCACTACGCAGCCTCACAATCTAAGAAGTTAGACATGCTTTTATCGTTTACTTGTTTGACGCGAGAGGGTAGCGTAAAAGTATAAGTATTGATAACAATTGTATGTCTATGGCGAAGAGTTTGCCGAGACTAATTGAATTTCCAGTTATAGTCATCAATTTCAAAACATATATCGAGTCGTTGGGTAACAGTGGCATGAAGATCGCAAAGGAGGCAGAACGTGTTTCTAATGAAACTGGCGTATGCGTATGTGTAGCGCCGCAGTTTACAGATCTTAAAAGCATAGCCAACGCAGTTAGCATTCCAGTCTTTGCTCAGCATGTTGATCCATATCCGCCAGGCAGTTACACGGGTTCGATATCCGTTGAGGCACTCAAGGACGCAGGTGCGGTTGGTTCTATCCTCAACCATTCTGAGAAGAAGCTACAATTAACAAGTATATTTACTGCTGTAAAAATGCTAAAAAATGCAGGTTTGCTATCCTTAGTATGTGCTGACGACGTCGAGCCGGCAATGGCTATAGCCGCATTAAACCCGACAATGCTTGCGATAGAGCCTCCTGAACTTATTGGGACCGGCATACCTGTCTCGAAAGCAAAGCCCGAAATAATATCGGAGAGCGTTCGGCGAATACGTAGCATAAATAGGGAGGTAAAAATTCTCTGCGGAGCCGGAATAACTAGAGGAGATGACGTGTATAGGGCTATCGAATTGGGCTCCGATGGTGTTCTATTGGCTAGTGGTGTCGTAAAAGCGAAGGACCCAGGGGCCGTTATAAGAGAAATGGCTGAAGCAATACTTAGCTTCCGCTAACGTCTACGACCACTTGTAGAGACTCGCCCTTACTGTTGTATGCGACAATATGTTTCTCGTTCAAGTATGGTGCTACAACTATAACAAGCACCCTTCCTATCATGTTGTTAAGGTCATCAACCGAGGGCGTTGGTATGCCAGATGGATGGGAATGGGCTACACCAATTATAGAGAAGTCAATGGGTAACATGTCTAGACGGAACTCAGAGAACCCCCTACCATACACCGATGCGGGCGCCAGCAGAACTTCTTCTAGAATAATGTCCTGTTTGATCTCCTTACCCCTAAGAAGGACTATGACTTCATTTGGATGGAGGTGTCTAGAAAGTTCTAAAAGGGCGACCAAAACGTCTTTTTTAAGTAATACCCTCCTCATGAACCGCTAGATTTATAGGTTAAAGGATTTTTAAAATCCTTAACCCCACGCATAGGCTTAGGAGTTGGAGGAATACGGTATGTCTGCCATAGCGACTGCGATTAATAAGTTCACGAACTTTAGTAGCTGGTTTGATGAGTTAATATTTCAGGCAAGAATCGCCGACAGTAGGTTCCCAGTTAAGGGCTTCATAGTCTATCTTGAGAACGGCATGTTCATTCTTGAAATGATAAGAAGAAGGTTGGAAGAACTCCTTATTGAGACCGGACACAAGACCATGATGTTTCCCCTTGTAACTACTGATGAGCTTTTTGCTAAAGAAGCGGAGCATATAAAGGGCTTCTCTTCCGAAGTTTTTGTTATAGAGAAAGCTGGTAATAAGGTGTTGGAGAAGAAGCTGATAGTACGCCCCACGTCTGAAACAATAATGTATCCTATGTTTAAATTATGGATACGATCGCATGCAGACCTTCCGCTTAAAGTTCATCAAACAGTAAACGTTTACAGATATGAAACAAAAGCAACGCGACCCTTGTATAGGGCAAGGGAGTTTCCATGGAATGAGGCCCACACCGCACATGCTACTGCTGCAGAAGCCGAAGAACAGGTGAGAGAGGCAATAGATATATACTCCAGAGTTCTTAAGGAACTTGGTATAAGCTATCTTCTGCTTAAGAGGCCAGATTTCGATAAGTTTGCTGGTGCGAAGTACTCAATAGCCTTCGATGCCTGGAATCCAGATGGTAAGGTTAATCAAGTTGCTACAGTTCATAACCTCGGTAGAAACTTCTCAAAGGTATTCGAAATAGAGTTTGAGCAGAAGGATGGTAGCAGAGCATTGGTATATCAACTCTGTTATGGCTTCGGCCTCAGTAGGGTTCTGGCTGCTGTTATTGCACAGCATGGTGACGATAGGGGTTGCGTATTTCCTCCTAGCATCGCACCAGTCCAGGTAGTTATAGTACCTATACCGTTCAAAGGATACGAGGAGCTCATAATGTCATACTGCAAGAAAATTCATGAAAGATTGGCACGAATCTACAGATGTGTGATGGATGACAGAGAAGATGTCACACCTGGTGAAAAGTTCTATCATTGGGAAATGCTTGGTGTACCAGTGAGGGTTGAGATAGGCCCAAAGGAAGTTTCAAGCGGCAAGGTTACGCTCTTCAGGAGGGATACCTTGGAGAGAACAGAAGTAGATTTGAACGATATCGAGACACGCGTTGAGGAGCTTATGACAAAAATTTTCACGTCGTTGAAAGAAAGGAGTGCTAGAATAATGGAGCAGATGGTAGTTGACGCTTATAGTCCGGATGAAGTAAAAAAGGTCTTATCTGAAAGGAAAATAGCGAGGATTGAATGGTGCGGTAAAGAGGAATGTGCTCTAAAACTCAAAGAAAACGCTGGTGGCGAGATAAGGGGCAGTAGGTTCGACATAGTTGAGGTACCACAAAGAAATTGTATAGTTTGTGGTGAAAAGGCTCAAGAAGTCGTCTACGTGGCCAAAGCCTACTGACATCAGGTTATGTAGGCATCCAAATGACGTAGCCTCTTGGCAGGGTGTGGATGGGTGCTGAATAGTTCCATCAAAATGCTTGGTTTCTCTGCTTTAATCCGTTCCACGAGCGCATCTACATCCTCATAACTCCTAACGGTAACCTCGGGGTCCGTGATAAACAACGCCTTTAATTGTGTATAAGAGGCGATTTTTTCCTTACGGATCCTTCTTGAGGCACTCATTATTCTGACCAAGCCCCTCTGGAGATTTCTTGCGCCGTTTTGCACGGAAATCGCGGCATGCGAGTCAGCATAGTACTCCCTTAACCGACTAAAGTAGAATACAAAAAGGTTAAAGATGAAGCTCAGAACCATTAGCCCCACTCCGATGAGCACAAGGAGCGCACCGCCTCCCCGCTGGTCCCTAGATGTACTACCAAACCAGCCGGAGTAGTAAAGTATGTAGCCAATGTAATAAATAAGCGCGGGTATTATGCTTATGATCATCATGAACATGACGTCCTTATGCCTTATATGACCTACTTCGTGTCCGATAACTGCCTCGACCTCTTCACGGGGTAGTGTGGATAAGAGACCCTTAGTGACCGCTACGAAGTTGCCTGTAATCGGATTGCCATAGGCAAAGGCATTGGGTAGATCTATCTCTGCCAGCATAAGCCTTGGTTTTGTACTAAGTCCACTCGTTGCCGAAATTCTTGATAGAGCTTCATGAAGCCAAGGATACTCGTGCGTTTGAAGGGGTCTGACCCTATATATCGCATTAATGATGTATGGTGCGATTAACCACTGTAATATATGGAACGCGACCACTATACCAAGTATCGTATATATGCTAAATGGAACTCCAAGCCAAGTTAAAATCGCCATCAGAACAAGAGTTGCTAAGCCGATTATTGCAGCCAGTGTACCTAACATTGCAGCCCTCAGTCTTATAAGTGAAACTTTCGCCTTGGGTAGCATAGAAGACCCCTGCTTTAAGCAAAATGACACGATTTAAAAAACCTTTAACCATCCTTATGGAAGGCTCGCTCTTACCACAAATACCAGAAACACATATTTAAAGCCGCTGAGAAATAAGAGCGAGACTAATTTAAGGGGTAACCTTTCTCTCCTCTCTTGCCCTTACCTTTAAAATACCGTAGTGTATCGCACAACTTATGCAAAGGTTTTTCGTTATTACGTTCTCGGCAAGATATGCGCCTTGTTGCTTTAACTCCTTTGCGAGGTCTTTGCTTACAAGCGAGACTCTTTTCGTAATCCTTTGAATCTTACTCCTAGGTACGTAAGCGCCGCAATTATCGCATTGCACCATTGGTTCCTTGCCCTTTGCACCCTTGGCCCTACCTCTACTCTTTCGCTTGAACGGCATGACCCAGCCCTCACAGTATTGGGTGTTTGCGGTTATATAAAACGTTAACCAAGCTTGAATCCGCCTTTATTTCTGCGCTTATGACGATTATCCATACAAAAGTAAACGTTTTAACCCTCCGTTAACCATTTTTCTAAGCTAATATAACGGGCAGACAGAAGGTCGAAGGTCATTGAAAACTAGGAGAGATAGATGTTATGCCAATTAGTTTGAAGGAAAGGATAGAGATGCTCAGGCAAGGCATACTCCACCGTTACGTGATACCTGCCTTAGAAGAAAGAGGTTTTATGGTTAGTAATTGGAAGAGGCCACAATCCCTCGAGGACATGGTTCTGAGAGATGAGGGCTGGATCCCCTTGTACACTCAGTTCACGACATGGGAGACATATTCTAGAGATAGCCCGTTATATGTCTATTTCAATACTTTTTATGGGGATGTTTATGAAAAAGCGTACAGGATTTGTTTTGTTGAATTCATAATAAATGTACTCAACTTCCCTCTTAAGAAGAGTCTCGTTGGAACCTTTACGAGGCTTAACGTAAAAGATGGCTACTACTGGAAGGCTAGGATACCTATAGACCTGACATTTCCTGAGGCTTGTGTTAGCGAAATAGATGGCAAGTACGACGAATTAACGCTACTAATGTCTCGTGAAGGTGTTATAAAGGAACTCATAAATCTTGACAACCAAAAAGTGTGGCGCAAGATCACCTAACGACCCTGAGAACCAAGACGGTGTTCGTGTTCTTTACACCTTCTATCTTTCTTATTTCCTCAATGCACTTATTTAACCCGGCTACGCTGTTTGCGGAGACTATAGCGGCCACGTCGTATTCGCCGGTCAACTCGTAAACACCTTCAACACCATCTAACATAGCAAGTTTCTCGCTTACAAATGGTGTAGGCACCCCGGGGTCTATCGTGATAAAAGTTATTGCCCTTACAGCATGTCCTTTCTCGACTTCTATAGTGAACCTAGTTATCACGTTATTTTTAATCAAGTTTTTTACGCGTCGTCTCACGGCACCTTCCGAGAGTCCGAGCTCCTTCCCTATCTCTACAAAAGGTTTCCTTGCATCTTTTTTCAATATCTCGATTATTTTATTATCAATTTCGTCCATAGCAAGTATATTTGCTAACGTCCTTCGTTAAATACTTTACGGAAACCATTACTAAAAACCTTGAAATTGCTTCAAAAACAACAAAAATATTCTAAATAGTCTTTTTATACAGGGGCATTTTTTCTTTAAAGGACATACCATGAAGGTAGCATTAGCGTATAGTGGCGGCCTCGATACGACCGTGATAATTAAATGGCTTCAAGAGAAGTACGGTGCAGAAGTTATAACCGTAACAGTAGACGTTGGTCAGGAGGAGGATTTTGAGGCGATAGCTGAACGTGCAAAGCTGAGTGGTGCATCGAAGCATTATTACATAGATGCGAAAGAGAGGTTTACAAAAGAGTTCGTGGCGAGGGCCATCAAGGCTAATGCTCTTTACGAAGGAGAGTATCCGCTAACTGCCGCCCTTAGCAGACCCTTGATAGCTGAGGAAACAGTTAAGGTGGCGTTGAAGGAGAATGCTGATGCTGTAGCCCATGGATGTACCGGAAAGGGTAACGACCAGATAAGGTTTGAAGTGACATTCGCGGCACTGGCACCCGGAATAAAGATATTCGCACCCGTAAGAGAGTGGAATATGAGCAGAGACGAGGAGATAGAGTATGCGTTGTCCAGAAAGTTACCGATACATCCCAAGAAAAGCAGATTCAGCATTGACGAGAACCTATGGGGCAGATCAATAGAGGCGGCAGAGTTAGAAGACCCTTGGATAGAACCTCCACAAGAGGCCTTTAAGCTTGTTGCGCCTTTGGAGAACACTCCAGATGAAGCAGAAGAAGTCACAATAGGTTTCGAAAAGGGTGTTCCCGTTTCACTAAATGGTGAAGAATTGCCTTTGATCGAGATAATAAAGCGTCTGAACAAAATTGGTGGAAAACATGGCTTCGGTATAGTAGATCATGTGGAGGATAGGGTCGTTGGAATAAAGTCAAGGGAAGTATACGAAGCCCCGGCCGCACTCATGTTAATCAAAGCTCATGCCGACTTAGAGAAGATGGCCCTTGGTGGAAGACATCTGATGTTTAAGCAATTAGTTGATAGGCAGTGGTGTTACATGGTCTATGCTGGTTTATGGGTTGACCCCCTGATGGACTCGCTTAATGCCTTCATAGATACATCACAAGAGAACGTCACCGGTGAGGTAAGGATAAAGCTGTACAAGGGCTCTGCTAGGATAGTTGGGAGAAGAGCGGAAAGACCTGTGTACTCAATGGCCATGGCAACGTATTCACGTGAGAGTGCCTTCGATCAAAAGATGGCTGAAGGCTTCGTGAGGATATGGGGTCTGGAGACAGTCTTAGGTCGAGCGGCACTAAGGAGGAAAGAGTAAAAATCAGATTAGGCTAAACACAAAAACAGCCTCTGTTGCACCCTTTATGTCTTCTGACCATTAACATGGATGCCATCAATTCCATTTCTGATCAACCAACGTTGGCCGCCAACCGCCGAAGTGATTGCTGGTTTTCCGGCATACATGAACTACAACTGTGCGAGTCCTAGAGCCTTCATTCTGCTCATGATTAGCATAACAACAAGTAGCAATGCCAAAAACATATACAGCTTGGGCTATCCGTGGGGATTTACGAATATAAAGGCTTTAAGAGAGAAGAGTATAATAACCCTCATTAAAGGTTAAACTTAGTTACGGTAGGGCTGGCCTTGAAGAAGCTAGTAGCCATTACGATCTTAATCATACTCGTCTGCACGATGTTGGCGCAGTTTACCTTGGCATCCTCTGAAGAAACCTACGAAGTTGTTAGGAACGTTGAGGTAAGGGACGGTGGTTTAGTATACGTCTCGGACAACCTTTACATCGGTCCGGGTAAGACGGCTGTTGTCGGATTTGATATGGCTTTGAAGGATAACCTAGTTGCATTTTATGTCGAACAAGCTACAATCGAAGCAAGATATGTGGAGGAACCGCCACATCTGTTCTTAATAGAGATGAAGAATACCGGTGAACAAACCGTCAGGGCGAATCTAGTAACAATCTTCAAAAACTTGGTAACTGAGGAAGGTTCTAAAACTTTCGTGGCAAATATACCCGTGTTGCCCGTAATCAAGAAAACGGTGACATCTTTCTACATGGTAGCGCGCTTTCCGAACGGGAGCAAAGTAGAGCTTCCTAAAAGACCGGGTTTCAACTACACTGCCGCGATGGATGGTGTATTCACAGAAGCTAAAGATATAGATCTACTTACGCCCACGAATGTTTCTGTGAGGTTTAAGAATGATTATTTTTCAATACTTTTCGTCGAGAAAGCTGAAGTTACGGTTTCCGTCGGAAACCAGAAAGAGGTATCATTCTATCTCAAAATAGCTAACCATGGCAAATCATCTATAAACGAAATCAAGTTGTTGTTACCAAAATATGCGACTTTACTTAATGTTAAGGATAGTCTTGGGACATTGTCTTACAGTTACACACAGGAAAATTGCGTTTTGAAAGTTAAGACAAGATGGGAAGTCAAAGGTGGTGAGAAGGTATCGTTCACGGTCGAGTACCTTGAGCCTTATGCCCAAGAACTAGGGAATACGTTCACTCTGAACTATCCGTCCTTGCTGGATGTAGCATACGGAGAATATATCTTAAAAGTTATTTTACCACCTGGCTACGAATTCAGAGAATCTTCACCGGAACCTGAAGAGTTCGTTAAAGACCAGAGCGGCACTACGACAATCACCTACATTAGCAGAAGTGTGGCATCTCTCCAACCAAAATCTACTATAAGTATTAGCTACGTTGCAAGCATGAACTTCGTACAATACCTCCCGTACTTATGGATAGCAACATTCGGTGCGCTTTTAACAACCGTCATAACGTACAAACTTTCTCGTAAACCCAAGGTACCTGTGCCCTCAGAGGAACTTAAAGAAACGCTCAAGACCTTGACTTCCGATGTACTTGGAATTGTAAGGACATGCGAAAAGTTAGCTTCCTCTATTCCTTTAGATAAAAAATCATTAAGCAAGTGGTCAAAAAGTACTTACGAAAGCGAACTCGTGGGTATGAAAAGGGATGCAGATAGGATTGGCACATTAAGGAAGAGACTTGGGGGCTTCCCAGAGATTACGTCAAAACTTAGCTCCCTTGAAGTGCAAATTATGGAATTATTGGGTACCATGACGGCACTCGGCAGGACTGTGGAAGATTTCAGACTGGGAAGAATAGGGAAAGCCGCATACGAAAGAATAACAAGGGAGTATACAAAGGACATTTCATCACTCACATCCAGAATAATGGACACGATAAAGGATATAGAAGCATCCTTAAGATAATTATCACGCGTTACTTTCGGATATTGATTTTTTCAACCACTCAGCCACAACTTTTGCAGGATTGACCATCCTTCGCTTAAGTCTATTAGCAAGTTTCGTTTGAGCATCCCTAACATCATCAGCATGCTTTAGTACTTTTGAGATTTCTTTTAGCGCGCTCTGCCAATTCTTAAAGTGCTTTAGAGCGCCAATGTCTATAAGGTAACGGTGTACGGCAGGAAGCCTTCCCGGATAGAGCGATATAGTAGGCACGCCCATCAATGTGGCCTCTTGCGTCATAGTTCCGCCACCACCGATGAAAAGCAACGCATAATATAGTATGCTATGATCCGATATCGGTCTATCAAGTACAATGGCATTTTTAACCAAACTTTTTAGCCGCGCTATCTGTTCACCATACCTTGGCAACACAACGAGTTTGACATCGTTAAGATTCGATGCCAATTTCTCCACGAGTAACATTATGTATTCTGTATCAACCCCTATAAGGTAGGATGCTTGCGTTTCAGGCATTCTTAAGAGGACATAGTTGAACTCATCAATACCTAAATCGTACAATATTCGCTTGTTCGGTCTGAAACCATCTAGCCAAGCCATGGGATCTAACGCTCTATACTTTAATACTCTGCGACCGTTTATTCCATACTTTATCCACTCGTCTTTTGGAATTATCCATGGTGTGAAAACATAATTTGAAAGTGGGACGCAGTATCTGTTAACCGGGGACTCTGGTGTGTCTGACAGAAGAATATGTGGAATGCCCAAACCGAAGGATATCCTCGTCATATCAAGCGAACCGCTTGACACACAGATATCGGGCGAATGATTTTCGATAATATCAACAAGTTCCGCAGTTCTCCTAACACTTGCCTTAAGCTTTCCAAGAAGAGACCCACCACCAAATTCTCCAACGACAATAACGTCACTACGGCCAACATCCTCCAATATTGGCGTAAGTTGTTCGTATCTTCTAGAGGTAAGTAACACTTCTACACCGTGCTCCTTTAATGCTTTCTCTATTGACGTAAAAAACCAAAATTGCTTAGGTGTTAGTATGTCAAACCATACCTTCAAGAATTTTCATCCCCGACTACTTAAAAATACATGAAACGTGAGTAATAACGCTTATCTGATAATGAGGAAAAAATTAATAGGTTAGGGGACAAAATGAACGACTAAATGTCCGCTACATTGTTACTGCTGTTTACTTCGTTTATTATGTCTGCTCTTCTATCTTACGCATTAGTTCCTTTTGTAAAGAATTTGGCCAAGAAGACCGGTCTATTCGGTGTCGACGTTCACAAAAGTTGGAGACCGTTAATCCCGAAGATAGGAGGTATAACAATTTTCATCGGTGTTACAGTATCGGTTTTGATAACGTCTTTTTTGTTTAACATGCTTGACAATAGAGTTTTAGCGTTCATAATATCGACGGAATTGGCGGCGATTGTGGGTTTATGGGAAGATTTTAGGGAACTGAATCCGGTTTTAAAGCCAGTGTTATTAGCGTTGGTAGGACTCCCGATAGTTTTTATGGGCGCTTACTATCCGTACCCGAATTTACCATTTGTTGGTAAGAGAGCGTTGACGATACTCTATCCGATACTCGTGCCCATAGCCTTCACGGTAGTGACCAACGCCGTTAACAGTATGGATGTACTTAATGGTTCTATGACCTTCACATCGCTCGTAGCCACATCCACGATTTTTCTAATAACCTTAATTAAGGGTAACATCCTCCCAGCTTATTTATGTGCTGGGCTCATAGGCTCTTTAATGGTCTTTGCGTATTATAACAAGTATCCGGCAAAACTTTTCCCTGGAAACGTAGGTAGCTTGTACGTTGGTGCCAGCCTGATATCTGTGGCAATAATTGGTAGTGTTGAGATAGCTTTACTTGTTGCCATACTTCCCCAGATAACGAATGAGTTTCACATAATATATTCTATGAGAGGTCTTAGGTCTGCAAAGAATTTATCCGAAAGACCCGTTTTCGTGGAAAACGGTATGTTAACCGCGAACCCATCAAAAAAAGCTCCTTTAACACTCGTAAGGATGCTTACATCCAAATGTAGCCTATCAGAAAGTGAAGTAGTAAAGATGCTTGTTATCATTTCGATATTTTCCGCAATTCTTGCACTCATCACAGAGTTTTTCTTCATAAAGTGAGATGAGCACAATGTCAAATATGAAAGATAAAATCTTCACCGTATGCATGCTCGCCGTCTTCCTACTTATCGTATGGGGTATGTTCCTTTGCGTACTTTATCTGATGTCGGTTTTTGTAATACCGCTAAGCATGCCGTACCACGAACCTTTACTGATTTCGATATACAGGATTGGTGTGGCCTTCATAGTCCTTATAGTTTGGGTTATTGCGTGGCACAGGCTTGCGATATTCTGGTTATACAGGATTTTGAGGAGGAGTAACAGGTATGGAATATCTAGACAGAACGATAGTCCAAGTTGATGTTTCCGTTAATGGTATACCGACGGCCGTCAAGATAGCTAACTCAGGATATAAGGTAATTTTTGCCACAACGAGTGATTACATTGTATCCCAGTTAAAGGAGTACCGTCCTTCGTTGCATAGGGTACCCAAGCCTATTTTCACGAAACTTTTATTGGAAGGAATGCTTACAGTAACGACAGATTTAGAAAACGCATTAACATCATCAAAAACAGTACTTGTAACGAGCCACGCTCTGGGAAGTGAAGAGGAAACAAAAAATGTAATGAACCTCTTTAAACAAATGGCGCCATATATAATGCCAAACTCTTTAATAATCTATGGTGGGCTGGCCCCTCCAGGAACGATGGAAGAAATTATAGACGTACTTGATAAACACTCGCGGCTCAATGTGGAGAAGGAAATTAACATAACTTTAATTACACCTTTGGATGCCCAAGCAGAAGCATGCATAATATGCTCGCCCAACTCTGAAGCAGCTAACCTCACGAAGAAGCTCGTATCGGTTTTTATACCATCAGACATGATAAAGCTGTATAACAGGTTTAGAGAGGCGGAGGTAGCTAATCTGTTACTCGTGGCAAGACGGGCAATCACAAAAGCACTGTCCTCTTATGCTTTGCTGATGTTTAAACAAATGGGTGTTGTAATCGAGAATGTTCTGAACCTTTCTGGATGTAAAGCGGCAACGGCAATAGAGGATGATCCATTATCTGAGATGGTGATAAATTATTTGGTATCTGAAGAGAGAAGACTACCGCAAAGGTTAACGTTCATGCGCAACGTCATTCGGATGAGGAAGTTGTTGCTTGAGGCCATTGCTACGGGTCTTAAGCGAGAAATTAAGTCGGCATTAAAAAAGAATAAGGATTTGAGGATTGCATGTGTGTTTGAACGCGAATCTGATAAGGAGCTGATGAACATCATATTACCAAAAAAGGGGGTTAAAGTTCATTTTTATAGTGTAGACGAGATCGAATCAAAGGTTAATGCAGGTGTAGGGAGAATTATTCCGTTTAGCGCAAATCTAATAATTTTAGCAGCACAGCCACAAAGCATCTCAGAGCAGATGGTACGCAGGCTGGAGGAAGAAGCCAAGCTTATAAATTTAGGCGGCATCGTCTCCATTTAAGTTATTCCAGAAATGTAGAATACATCTTCTACTTTTCGAATAGATAACACTTAAAAACAATCTCATGTAAGATGAATGGGCCTGTGAACATGCGAGAAGTTAGTGTCGCAATAATTGGTGCGGGTTTTTGGGGCAAGAATCATGCGAGAGTACTTAAAGAGATACCTGGTGTCAGGTTAACCCATGTTTGCGATATAGAGATAGACAGGGCAAAGGAACTAGCATTGAGGTACGGAATTCCAAAATACACGAGAGACTACAGGGAAGTTCTATCCGATGATGTTGATGCAGTTATTTTATGTACGCCTTCAACTACTCACGCCGAGATAGCTCTTGCGGTTATAAGAGAGGAAAAGCATGTTTTGATAGAGAAACCTATGGCTACCACTATAAAGCAGGCAGAAGACATAGTCGCTGAAGCAAGACGCAATAAAAGCATGGTGATGGTCGGTTTCATAGAAAGGTTCAATCCAGCGGTCGAGTTAGGAAAAGAATTAATAGAAAAAGGTGAGATAGGTCGTATTATACTCTCTTATAGCAAAAGAATAGGTAGCTGGCCTGAGAGAATAGGCGATATAGGTGTCGTGAAAGATACGGCTATACACGACATAGACTTGGCAATGTACATCTTTAACGTTGAACCAATCAGTGTATACGCTAAGGGAGGCTCCATAAAACATAAGCTCGAGGATCACGTTCAAGCCGTTTTGTCGTTTGAAGGTGACAAGAGTGCATTGATAGAGGCCAATTGGCTTACGCCTAGGAAGAAGCGTGAAATGCATATAACTGGTGAAGAGGGCGTCATTAGTATACAGTTCATCTCGAGAGAGATTGTCGTAGAAAAGGCTGAAGGTAGCAGATCCCCAATGGTGAAGCAGGTTGAACCCTTAATGGCGGAGGTGCAACATTTTATAAACTGTATCAGAAACTATGAGAAACCTTTGGTCAGCGAGGTCGAAGGGCTAAAGGCTACACTCATTGCGGAGGCTATACTCGAGTCTATGAAGACGGGGGCTGTTGTAAACCTAGAAGAGTTTAAAGATAGGGAGTTGACTATAACAATTTAAGCTTATACGTGAACATGAAGGTGGTTTTATGTCTAAGGAATTACGGACAGTTTTTTGGAAAGGCACACAGGTCAAGCTCATAGACCAGAGAAAGCTTCCATCCAAGTTGGTCTACATCAGTTGCAAAAACTACAGAGAAGTTGCTGCTGCTATTAAAAACATGGCGGTCAGAGGTGCTCCAGCTATAGGTGTAGCCGCGGCAATGGGCATGGCATTGGCGGCTAAGAGTAGTAAAGGTAAGAGTGTGGAAAAGCTTATGTCAGAACTTGAGAAAGCAAAAAACGTTCTGGCATCAACAAGACCTACGGCTATAAACCTATACTGGGCGCTTGAAAGAATCATGAAAGTTGCTAGGGAAGCAGCTAAGAGTGGGGATGCCGAGAAAGTCATCTTGAATGTGTTGGAAGAAGCCAAGAAGATGGCGGATGAGGATGTAGAAACAAATAAGGCTATAGGAAAACACGGCTCTACATTAATAAATGATGGTGATACCATATTGACGCATTGTAATGCCGGCTCCCTTGCAACTGTTGGTTACGGAACAGCCCTCGGTGTAATAAGAGCTGCATTCGAGGAAGGGAAATCCATCTCGGTTATAGCTACAGAGACTAGGCCTAAGCTGCAGGGTGCAAGGCTGACCGCTTTCGAGCTGAAGATGATGGGAATTCCCTTTAAGCTCATCACGGATGGTATGGTGGGTTATGTTATGCAACAGGGTCTAGTGAACAAAGTCGTGGTCGGAGCCGACAGGATTCTGGCAAGAAGCGGCCATGTTGTAAATAAAATAGGTACGCTCACGATAGCCATAGTAGCCAAACACTTTGGCATACCGTTCTATGTCGCCGCGCCCACTTCCACAATAGACTTTGAGAGTAAGCCAGAGGATGTCGTCATAGAGTTTAGGGACGAGAACGAAGTGCACTATATTGGTAAGACAAGAATAACGCCAAAAGGTGTAAGGGCTATAAATCCGGCTTTTGATATGACGCCTCTCGAACTTATCACAGCAGTTATCACCGAGAAGGGGATATATGAACCGTCTCGTCTTATGGAGCTTTACAATGTCACTTAGCATTAGATAAAAAGCGGGTTGGGATATATGCATATAAAACACGTAGGCGCGCAAAACGAGCTTAATGAGTAAAAACCTTTATCATACAAAGAGTTTCTTTTATTTGGTGGCGGCAGGTAGGGCCGGGGAGCTAGCCCTTCCCCCTAGCTCGAAACGGGCTATATGCGAGGGCCAGATAACCTAGCGGGGTGTGGAGGGTTTGACAGGAATGCGGGTCGGAAGGGGGCGTGAGGGTGCGCCTACGCGGGGTCCCGGAGGGATGCAGCCTCTCCGTAGGGAGGGGATAGGCATCCCTTGTGCGCCGAACCGTGTCAGGCTCGGGAGAGAGCAGCACTAAGGCGCAACGGCGCCGCTGCGTAGTACCGTACCTGATCCTACTTCCGACAAATGCGCCTGTCGGACCCTCTGCTACCCGCTGGGGGCTGCCGCCACCTATAAGCATTCGTCAAAAGTTTTGCTTTTTTAGAAGTGCGTTTCTAAAACACGGAACATGTGTTCCAATTCTTTGAAAATAAAAAAGTATTTAATCGGTTGCTGGGTGTCGATTTTGAAGATGAACGGTTTTCGCGACCTTATGAAAATAGGCATCCTCTTAATAGGCATATCGGCCATAATCATAGCATCACTCGCCACGCATGTTTATTTGACGCAGTTCCTCAGACAGCAATCGCCATTAACGGCCTACTGCTACGATATGGCGATAGTCATTACGGCGGGAAAGGAGTTAAGGGATGTCAGAATATTGGATAACAGATCGTCAATACTGCATACATTCCCCAGAATACCTGCCGGCTCCCAAGAGTTTTTCATAGTACCTTCAGAGGGCGTTTATGCTGTCCAAGCTGATGACTACAAAGTCGTAGTCCATTGCATGAAATCACAGGTAATGCAATCCCGAACGTATGATTAAAAACATTTTCCTTTTTTGATAGGACGTTCGAATGTTTAGAAATATAGGCGAGCTTTTTCAGTATGTGAATAGGTGTTTGGTGTTGAAGGGCATCTGGAAAGCAATGTTTCCGGTAATCATTGTGGCGGTAGCAGTCACACTATATGTGGTTGGTGCTTTACCGATTCAAGTGTTCGAAAATCCACAAACGGTTACTGAACTCAAGCCACAACTAAAATACAGCGTTATTTCAGTATGCTGCCCTACATCATACGAAGGTGTTGAGACTGATAAAGTATCACTAGATATCAAAGATGGCTACATCCATTTGGAACACACAATACTTTATCCTTGTTGCGCTGAGTTTAATGTCACTCTCGATGAAAAATCTCTTAGTCAAGGTGTGATAGCAATCAAAGAGAAGAATGTAGGCGGGTTGTGTAGATGCTTATGTCAATATGTTATTGACATTCAAGTTGGGCCATTGCCAAAAGGAAAGTACTTCGTTCAGATATGGGGGGTAGAGTTCCAAGACCAGGAGCCATCCTTACGATGGGCCGAAGAACTATCGATTGGAAGCGAAAAAGTTTGTAAGGATATGTGTGGTGACGGTGTTTGTCAAGAGCTCGTTTGCATGGCAGTCGGTTGTCCCTGCCCAGAAACTCCGGCTACATGTCCTATAGACTGCAAAAAAGGATGAGAATCCATAAAGACCTTAAAGTATAAATTGATAAGGCATAAAGATTGTTAAAAAGAAAGATGTCCGAGGAAGAAGTATCAAGAGAATTAGAGTTTCTTAAAGAGAAGCTGGAGACACTCGAGAAGGAGAATGAAAAATTAAGAAACGATTACCTGTACCTGGCAGCAGAACTTGATAACCTTAGAAAGTACATGATAAAGGAAATAGAGAGAACAAGGAGAGTTGCTATCGAGGGAATACTCATAAAGTTGATAAACGTTTATGAAGCGATAGAGAAGGCTACAGAATCTTACAGCGAGCAACAGTCGCCCTTACTTGAAGGGTTGAAGTTAATTGGCAAAGATGTCCTGAAAATTCTAGAAGAAGCAGGTGTAAAGAGGATGGAGGTTGTTGGGAAGAAGTTTGACCCATTTCTTCACGAGGCGGTAGAACAAGTTGAGATGGAAAATGTAGAAGATGGTACAATCATAGAAGAAGTTATGAAAGGTTATATGCTTGACGACAAGGTTTTGAGACCGCCTAAGGTAAAGGTCGCTAGGAGTAAGAAAGTGTGAAAGTGGTATGCCGATATTCGTTGTTCATGAACATCATGCGAAGAGGGCAGGCCTCCACTACGACTTAAGGCTGGAGATGGATGGTGTTCTGAAATCTTGGGCATTCAGGAAAGAACTTCCGACAGAAAAGGGTGTGAAAAGGCTTGGTATACAGCAGGAAGACCATGACCTTGATTATGCTTCATTCGAAGGAGAAATATTAGAAGGATATGGTGCTGGGAAGGTGCTGATATGGGATAAAGGTTATTATGAAATCCTAGAGCACGTTCCAGATGAGAAGATCGTTTGTATGTTAAATGGTTCCAAACTTAAAGGTAAATATGTTTTGTTGAAAACAAAGATGGGGTGGTTGTTTTTTAAGGTTTAACGAATGCTTATTAACTGTTAGTGTGTATTAGACAATGCATGACTCGGTTGATACATGAACTCGTTGAGGTGCTCTCCGCTAGGTTCCAGAACGAGCGCTTAGAAGACGTAAGGGTCGGAATATTTTATACGGGCGTGAAGCTCAGCACGGGCCACGGCGGCATATCTTATACTATGACTAGGAACCTCACAGAGACTATATGTTGTCCAAAAATCCCTATGGCCGGTGAGATTGCTGGTATGAGGGTTAGTGATGCCGTTAAATTGGCAGAAGAAGAGGATACAATATCATCAGCAATCGGCATGGCTACAATAAATGCCGCATCTCAGTCGTTAATATTCGGCGAGATGAAAAATCGCTACAACATAATCATTGGCCGTGATGCTCTGGATTTAATCGACATAAACCCTTCTGATAAAGTCGTCATGATAGGTGCTTTTCCACCATACATTAAAAAGTTAATGCAGAATGTAAGAAGTTTAACAGTTTTTGATGATAATAAGTCAGCATTGATGGAGTTGGGTTTACCAACAGATCCCGGCATAAGCCTTGAAAGTTCGTTGAAGGACGCATCCGTCGCCATAATTACCGGCTCAGCATTTGTGAACAAGACAATAGAAGGACTCCTCGATCTCTTAAGCAACGCGAGGGAGGTCTTGGTAATCGGTCCGACGGCTAGCATGCTACCAGACCCGCTTTTCAAGCGCGGTGTAACAGCAGTCGGTGGCATTAAGATAACGGACGTCGAAAAGATGCTAAGGGTCATAAGCGAGGCCGGAGGGGCTCGGGCGCTTTTTAAAACTTGCGCTGAAAAGTACACGATATTAAAGTGTTGAAACATGTCCGAGAAGAATGCTGAATATCAGCTTAAGGGAAAGACCGCCCAAGTTTACATGTTTTTGATAAAACGCACAGGAATGCCGATAGGTGTCAGGGAAGTCCAGAGAGCTTTGGGCTTCAGTAGCCCAAGCATAGCCCATTACCATCTAGAAAAGCTGGTTAGTATGGGACTCGTGAAAAGGACCGAAAGGGGCGAGTACGAGGTTGTCGAGGTCATTAAGGTTGGCATATTAAAGAACTTTGTCAGGGTAGGTAGGCTCCTTATGCCTAGATATATGTTCTATTCTGTTCTCTTAACCACGATGCTCTTCATTTACATTTTGTTATATCCGCAGAATTTCTCGAGCCATAACATCATAGCCCTGACATTCGGCATAATCAGTTGCCTGATACTTTGGTATGAGACATTTAGGGTTTGGAAGGAGTCTGGGTTGTAAATGTTGATTGTTCTAACTGATAGAATTATATCCAAAAATTAATAGGTTGATGTGGGATGAACGTCCTAGTAACCAAGATTGTTGTATTGGTGCTCTTGGCAGTAGCTTTAGGTGTTATGTTAACATTATTACCATTGGTCATCCCAAAAAACGAGGTAGTTGTGAAATCGTTTGGCGAAGCGGAGCCGACGAGAGGATCTGTGGAACATCCGGGGCCATCGGCTATAATTACGGCTACATCCATACTCGTTCCGGGACTGATAGCAGGGTTTTTAGCCTTTATTTTGACGAAAAGATTCAGCCGTTAACTTTCTCTTTGGCGTAAGGTTTAATTTTTGCCTTTGATACTCGCTACATTGGTCTTAGTAAATAACACTTATCCTTTGTTTGGGGGTGAAGCATCATGCCAGAAAAGATAATAGGCATAGATTTGGGAACGAGCAACTCGGCTGCGGCGGTTGTCATAGGTGGAAGACCAGTAATTATACCAAGCTCAGAAGGTGTGACGCTTTACGGCAAAGCATTCCCATCGTATGTGGCTATTACGAAAGATGGACAACTCTTAGTCGGCGAGCCAGCCAGGCGCCAAGCGGTGATGAATCCAGAAGGGACTGTGACTGCCTTCAAACGGAAGATGGGTACCGATTACAAGTATGTGTTGCACGGTAAAGAATTCACGCCGCAGCAGCTTTCTGCATTCTTACTTCAGAAAATTAAGAGAGATGCGGAAGCTTTCTTAGGGGAACCCGTGAAGAAAGCGGTCATAACAGTTCCGGCATATTTCAACGATAATCAGCGACAGGCTACAAAGGATGCTGGTACGATAGCTGGTCTAGAGGTCGTCAGAATAATAAATGAGCCAACCGCCGCCAGCCTTGCGTACGGTCTTGACAAGCAGGATAAAGAGATGAGAATAATGGTTTTCGATCTTGGTGGTGGAACTCTTGACGTGACTATACTCGAGTTTGGCGGTGGTGTGTTTGAGGTAAAAGCAACCTCTGGTGATACGCAGCTGGGAGGTACCGACATGGATAAAGTCTTGGTAGATTATATTGTCAATAAGTTCAAGCAAGACACGGGCATTGATCTCACAAGGGATCCAATGGCAATGAATAGAGTAAGGGAGGCTGCCGAGAAGGCTAAGATAGAGTTATCGACGGTCTACGAGACCGAGATAAACCTTCCGTTCATAGCTCAGGACTCTTCAGGACCTAAGCATTTAACAATGACGCTAACAAGGGCAAAGTTGGAAGAACTTGTAAGACCGATAGTCGAAAGATGTGCTGGTCCAATGCGACAGGCACTTGCCGACGCAAAGCTTAGGCCAGAAGACATAGATAAGATAATCCTAGTCGGTGGCCCCACTCGAATGCCGATTGTTAGAGAGTTTGTTAAGAATTTCATGGGAAAGGAGCCGGAGCGAGGTATAGACCCAATGGAGTGTGTTGCCATGGGTGCTGCGATACAAGGTGCAATAATAGCAGGTGAGATAAAGGATGTGCTTTTATTAGATGTAACGCCACTCTCACTAGGTATAGAAACCTTGGGCGGCATATTCACGAAAATCATAGAAAGAAACACAACAATACCTGTAAGGAGAAGTCAGATATTCACAACAGCTGCCGATTTCCAGACGAGCGTCGAGATACATGTCCTCCAAGGCGAGAGGCCGATGGCGGCAGATAACATCTCGCTTGGTAGGTTTGTGCTTGATGGTATACCGCCCGCACCGAGGGGTGTACCAAGGATTGAGGTAACGTTCGACATAGATGTGAATGGAATACTCACGGTCACGGCAAAGGATCTAGGTACAGGCAAGGACGTCAGCGTAAAGATAACTGCACCACATAGACTCTCCAAGGAAGAAATAGATAGGATGATAAAGGAGGCTGAGATGTACGCCGAGCAGGATAGGAAGAAAAAAGAGGAAGCGGAACTTAGAAATGAGGCAGAATCACTCGTTTACACAATCGAGAAAGCTCTCAAAGATTTTGGAGATAAAGTTCCGAACAACGTTAAGTCAAGAGTGGAGGAATCATTGAAGAAACTAAAGAATGCTTTGGCAGACAAGGATGTTCAAGAAATAAAGAACAGGATGGAGGAGTTGAAGAAGGTAGCACAGGAGATGGGAACGGTGATATATCAACAATCCGCACAGCAAAGCTCCAATAGCTCAGGCTCTAAGACAATCGATGCCGATTACAAGGTTGTTAACGATAACAAAAAGAACTAAAATAGCATCTTAATTGTAGGTTGATATATTTCGGGCACTTACAGTTTTTAGAGCATGTCGAGCAGGGAGAAGAAAGACTATTACGAGATACTGGGAGTGCCTAGGAATGCAACGAAGGAAGAAATAAAAAGGGCATACAGGAGGCTTGCGCTACAGTACCATCCGGATAGGAACAAATCGCCGGATGCCGAGGAGAAGTTCAAAGAGATAAGTGAGGCCTATGCCGTTCTCTCCGACGATGAAAAACGAAGAATATACGACATGTATGGACACGCTGGTTTAAGCGGAGCCTATACTCAAGAAGACATATTCAGGACGAGCACATTCGACTTCGACGAAATATTTAGAGACCTTGGTTTTGACCTCGACTCGATATTCGAAAGATTCTTCGGTGTTAGAAGAGGCCCACCAAGGGGGAGGGACGTCGTAATGGACTTAGAAGTCTCCCTTGAAGAAGCCTTTAATGGTGCTGAGAAGATTATTAGCGTGCCAGTATCTGAAATTTGTAGCGCGTGTGGGGGCTCCGGAGCAGCGCCTGGCGGTCTTAAGACATGTAAAGTATGCGGTGGAACAGGTCAGAAAGTTGACCGTAGAGAGACAATATTTGGTTTCTTCACTTCTGTTACAACATGTCCAGCATGCGGGGGCTCTGGAAAGTTTATCGAGAAGAAATGTCCAACATGTAAAGGTTCTGGTCAAATTAAGGTCATGAAGAATATATCCGTAAAGATACCGAGAGGCGCTGATGATGAGTTAGTGTTAAGAATTCCTGAAATGGGTGAGAGATATGCGGGGGGTAAGCCTGGAGACCTTCTTTTGGTTGTAAGAGTTAAACCCCATAAACTCTTTACACGAAAAGGTGACGATCTTTATTTAGACCTTCCTGTATCGATATCAGAACTCATTCTTGGTTCAAAGGCCATGATACCAACACTCGATGGTAAGGTAGAGATAAACATACCTAGCGGAACCCCACCTGGACATATCATCACTATTAAGGGTAAAGGAATGCCTAGCATGCAAGGCGGCAGAGGGGACCTGAAAGTAAGACTCAAAGTGGTTATGCCAAAGAAGTTATCTCATGAGCATAGGAGGTTATACGAACAACTATACGTTCTGGAGAAACCCTTCATAGAGGAGGAAAGGAAATCGCTTAAAGATTAAGCTATTTCTGAAATATACATAAGGGGATAATTTCTGAGAGATTTTACAGCCTTCATGCGTGCCTTAACCCTTGCTTTACCATACTTAACGTGAACTTCAACATCCATCATGTCGGGGCTTAGTATTCTATAATCAAATTGATGACGTTTTCGAGCACCTAAGCCATGCGTTTTTATCCTTACCTTTGCATTTACCTTGTATGGTTGGAGCTTTATTGCATCCTCAATCACCCTTTCAAGCCTTCTAAGGTTTTGCAAATTAGCCGTTACTGGTATGCCTATGAACTGATGAGCGATTGCACCAAGAGCTATGCCTGCTTCGAAAGCGCACCTCTCCCTATCCGTTAAATCTTTGGAGAAGAATCTTTCAGCGATTCGTTCTGATTTGCTAAAATTGTACGTCTTTCGCATAAAGCTCATCCCCTTCCAAGATATCTTTCTTTTATGTTGCTTACATAAATATAATCCAAAACCGTACCATAAGAACGATGTATCTCCATGTGTTCTACGAGTTCACGCATCTTTCCACCAGCTAAACCATCAGCTATGAGCGCCGCTCCTTGTGCCGCTTCTTTCACAATTTTAGCGAAGCCCCGTACTTTGTCGACAGGTGCTATAACGGATAGTCTTTTCTCGAGCTCTTCGTATATGCCCGGAACTCTGCTAAGCCTTCCTGACAGCATTATGGCTTGCGGCTTTCTTATAATAGTTTTCATAGACCAGACGCATTTTTCGATGCCTTCCATGAAAGCCTTCCAAGCAAGTGCAACCCTTCTATCCTTTTTGGCTTTTTCAGGAAATTCCTCCGGCATGAGCGATTCGTCACCAACGATGGATCTCACGCCTCCCTTGAATAGGTCTGCTTTGCTTAGACTGCCAACCAAATATGCTACCTCGCCATCCCATGCACCAGACGTCAAGAAACCAAGGCCTGCCCTTGTACCACCTATTCCGTCAACAACCTTTCCAGACTCAATTGCCATTATAGCGTTGTAGCCAAAGCCGACTTCAACCAGTATGAATGTGCACTCCTCGTATGGAACCTTATATCTTGATGAATAGTCATGTATAGCGAGGGCAGCACAACAGAGCTTATCAGCGGTTCCCATATCAATCGCATTAAACTTCCTATATTCTGGAACCGTTGGAAGATGTATAACGCCCGGTAGGAAATACATTTTTAGGGGAAAGCTTTTGAGACGTCTAACGGCCTCGGCAAGCCCTGTAAGAACCGGTATCTTTTCATCTTCTTTCTTATGAAGGACCATAAGGAAGATGTGCTCTTCTGTTAAATTTTCTAGGCTAACGAGCGGTAGACCATAACCAGAGGGACCAGTGATTAGGTCAAGAGGCTCAGCTTCTTTAAGCGTCTCGAGTAGAATGTCAGGTCGTTTGGCTACAGTTTCTGATGGTATCGACTTTTCATAGAAAATTTTGAGGTCTTCTAAGCCGCAGAAATCAAAGCTTTTCGTTCCAGGATCAACACCAACGACCCTTACCAACTCTATCACGTCGTCAGCGCATACAAATTAATGTATAAGTTTTCGTCATCGTTAACCTTAGAGTAATCTATGTCAAAAACCTTTATTGTCCGAATTAGACACTTCTCGTAAGATCCTCGGACCCGTTCTAAATTTGGGAAATGTTTATTTTAATCCCTTGAATCACTCAAATGTAAACCGTGTGAGTAATATGCGGAAGTTATTAAAACCGACGGCTTACATTGGTGCAGTTCTGCTCGCAGGGATATTCTCTTCGGCTTTTGGTATGTCATCGGCACAGACCATATCGTTGGTTGTATTCTCAGGTATAATCGTAGGTGTATTGTTCTATTGGAGGATGAGGTTGGCTTTTGCTCTATCAGGATTAAGCATACTTTTTGTTACCGGCGTAATGGATTTATCACATTTCATCGAGTTTGCTAGCTTAGACATAATAGTGTTTCTAATTGGAATGATGATCGTTATAGGGTTTCTTGAGGAGAGGCGATTCTTCGAAGTGTTACTCGAACGTATCATGGGTTTTGCAAAAGGGAATGCGGTAAAGGCAGTATCTTTGCTTATGCTAATGGCGGCATTATCCGCGGCTCTCGTTGACGAAGTAACGTCTATCCTATTCATGATGACAACGGCAACTCACCTTGTGGCACGGCTCAACCTCTCAATAGTACCTTTAATGATGATGCTAGTCTTCGCAACAAACATAGGAAGTAGTGCAACAGTTGTCGGGAACCCCGTCGGGGTCATGATAGCGATGAAAGCAAAACTTACTTTCATGGACTTCATAAGATGGGCAACACCTATTGCAGTAGTAGGTCTGGGGCTTTCTATACTTCTGTCCTTTGCTTATTTTAAAGGCTATATAAAGAACATGAACGACGCTATGGTTAATGCGAGGCAACAGGTGGCCGAAGTTCAGGAGAATGGCAAGACGAAATTTGACATAATTTCTGTCCTTATGTTCGTAGGGACTTTATTAGGTCTAGTGCTGCACAGTCAAATAGAATATTATCTTAAATTAGAAAAAAACACGATGCTTGTAGGCGTTGCGGTGATCTCCGCGGCCATTTCGCTTTTATTAATGAAGGATAAGGCGAGGGAACTTGTTGAGAGACGAGTAGATTGGTGGACGTTGATCTTCTTCTTGATCTTCTTTTCATCCGTTGGTACGCTTAAGTATACTGGTGTGACAACGAAAATTTCTAATGCCTTGTTAGAATTTACGGGTGGAAATCAGCTTTTGATGTTTTTTCTGTTTAGTGTGATCGTTGGTCTACTATCAGCTTTTATGGATAACGTTCTCGCAGTGGCCACCTTTATTCCAATGGTATCTGAAATTGGTAGTGCTGGTCTCAACGTTTTCCCGATTTGGTGGGGCATGTTGTTTGGCGCTACTTGGATGGGAAATCTAACAATGATTGGTAGCACTGCTAACATAGTAGCAGTAGGTATGGTCGAGAGGCAGAGACTCGGACATGTTAGTTTTCGCGGATGGATAGTGCCCGGTGCTGTGGTATCTCTAGGAACATTCCCTCTCGCTCTTTTTTTGCTATACATTCAGCTACCGTTTATGCCCAGCTAATCCGTTTTTGGCTTTGATACAATAATTAACTTCTCCCCTTCTATATCAACCCATACTTCATGTCCCAGTCTAAGTAACAGTTTGAACACATCGGCCCACGGAAACGCCATATGATTAAGAACCTCTATTCGGTAACCACCATACTCCTCCATAACATTTCCGTTATCATCTATGATGTCCTCTAGAATTGAATATGGATCTTTTTCATTACTCAACTTTTATCTCCGCCTAAATTGATGTATTTTATCCTTTTTAATTTAACCCCAAATAAATAATATAAGCTTACCGTGAACTTAAAAAATATTTATTTAAGCCCTAATCTTGCAAAGAGATAAAAATGTCATCCGAGAAAGATACCTTACTATACGCTAAGGCGGCATATGAGCGTATTCTCAACCTTTTGGAAGAACATCACCGTTTCATCAGAGATTCAATACCTTTGATAGCCAGCGAAAACGTACCGAGTCCGGCCGTAAGGGAAGCTTTAGCATCAGACTTTGGTAACAGATATGCGGAAGGATGGCCTGGCGAGAGGATATATGCTGGTTGCAAATACATAGACGAAGTTGAGCTTTTAGCAATAGAGCTTGGTAAGAAGTTGTTCAAAGCGGAGTTCGTTGATGTTAGGCCAATATCAGGTGTTGTCGCGAATTTGATAACATATACGGCTTTTACGGAACCGGGCGATGTCATGATGTCTTTGGCCATACAGCACGGCGGTCATATAAGTCATAATAAGCGGAGCTGGGGAGGGACGGCGGGTGCTGTTAGGGGTTTAGTCGTTGAACATTATGAGTTTGATGAATACAACTACGAAATCGATTTAGATGCAACCTACAAAAAGCTCAAATCTTTAGCATCTGAAGGAAAGAAACCTAAACTCTTCATGTTAGGAGCGAGCGTCTTTCTCTTTCCGCACCCAGTAAGGGAGATAGCTGAAATGGCAAAAGAATTTGATGCCCGTGTAGTTTATGACGCTGCACATGTTGCAGGTCTAATTGCTGGTGGAATCTTCCAAGACCCGCTGCGAGAAGGTGCTGATGTAATGACAATGAGCACACATAAGACCCTTGCAGGCCCCCAACATGGAATGCTCTGCTCATGGAACAAATACGAAGAAGCTCTAAAGAAGGCTGCTTTTCCAGGTATGCTAAGCAACCATCACCTTCATGCCGTGGCCGGTGTAGCGATTTGTCTCGCGGAAGCCATAGCATTCTATAAGGATTACGCCAGACAGATCGTGAGAAATTCTAAAGCTCTTGCTCAAGCCCTTTACGAGAGGGGCGTGGACGTCTTATACGAGCATAGGGGCTTTACGGAATCTCATACGATAGTAGCCGATGTAAGTAAGTATATGAACGGTAAGCAGGCGGAGGAAAAATTAGAGCAAGCTAAAATAATAATCAACAGGAACCTTATCCCGAAGGATTATAGACTTAAGACTGACTATAGAACGCCAAGCGGGATACGGCTTGGAACGCAGGAGGTTACAAGGCTAGGTATGAGGGAGAGTGAGATGGAGTGGATAGCAGAACTCATAACCAAAGTAATAGTTAAGGGTGAGGATCCATCGAAGGTTGCACAGGAGGTCTCTGAACTTAAGAGACCCTTCAACAAGGTTCACTACTGTTTTTCTTCAAAAACTGAAGCATACTCCTATATACAAATAAGGTAACTAAATCATTCCTTCTTGGGTTTTAAGACCTCCATGCCATCCATGTAAGGCCGCAAAACTTCGGGTATTATTACAGAACCATCCTTTTGCTGGTAGTTTTCAAGTATAGCAGCGATCGTCCTCTCAGTCGCTATCGCTGTACTGTTCAACGTATGTACATATTTCGTCCTCTCCTCATGTGGCATTTCTCTATATCTGATGTTAAGCCTTCTTGCTTGATAATCAGTGCAGTTGCTACACGACACTATTTCTCTATATCTTCTTTGCGCCGGCATCCATACCTCTATATCGTATTTTTTCGCGGCAACAACTCCTAGCTCGCCCAAACATATGTTGACCACCCTGTAAGGAAGACCAAGTTTTTGATAGATTTCCTCGGCGTTTGATAGCAGGAACTCATGCTCTTCCCAAGACTGCTCCGGTTTGCAGAATACGAACTGCTCGACCTTCTCGAATTGATGAACCCTAAATATTCCCTTCGTGTCTTTTCCATGCGCACCAGCTTCTTTCCTAAAACATGGACTTACTCCTGCATACCTTAGGGGTAAACGTCTTCCATCGAGCACTTCGTTAGCATGAAGAGCGGCGAGTGAATGTTCTGAAGTCGCGATAAGATAAAGATCTTCCCCCTCGATTTTGTATATCATATCCTCAAAATCCTGTAGACTCGTGACACCTTCAATAACCCATCTCCTGAGCATGTACGGCGTCTGGTAGATTTCAAAACCCTTCTTTGTAAGTAGGTCCAGAGCGAACCTTATTAAAGCTATATTGAGTTTAACGAGTTCGTTCTTAAGATAATAAAACCTCGCCCCAGAAGCTTTACTAGCTCTTTCTATCTCTAATAAGCCGAGACCTATGGCGATTTCGTCGTGATCTTTCACCTCAAAGTCAAACTCTGGTATTTTACCCCACCTCCTAACTTCAACATTATCCTCCTCACTAGTGCCAGGTGGAACCGATTCGTGAGGTATGTTGGGTATTCTCATCATCACGTAGTTTATTTTGTTCTCCAGCTCAGCTATTCTATCCTCCAGTCTTGCTATTTCATCCGTAATAATTTTCATTTCCTGCATAAGAGTTATCGGATCCTTCCCCTCTTTTTTCATGTTGGCTACCTCAAGCGCTACGATGTTTTTTCTATGACGTAGATTCTGTACCTCTACCATGAGACTTCTCCTTTCCTTGTCCCATTCCAAGAGTTCGTCAATCGGTAAGTTTAGACCTCTCTTCGTCAGCATGTCCTTAATGAATCCCGGATTATCCCGGATTATCTTAATGTCTATCATGGCATTTTATAGCAAACCAAAACGCTTTACTCTATATACTTTTTGATCCTTAATGCCATAATACATGCTGGCCATTATGATGTAGAGAGAAATTCATCAAAACTTTTTAATCACCAGTCATATTTTTGAATATGAAGAATTGCTTGGTGGGGTAAAGTGTCCATAAAGATTGGCCTTATAGGTAAGACAAATACTGGCAAGACGACGTTTTTTAACGCGGCAACACTTCAATCGGCTGAAGTTTCTACATATCCCTTTACAACAAAGCGTCCGAATTACGGAATAGCGAATGCTATAACTCTCTGTGTATGCAGGGAATTCAACGTTAAGGACAATCCCAAAAATTCAAGATGTATTGATGGCTGGAGACACATACCGATTGAGTTAATAGATTTGCCTGGCCTAATAAAGGGTGCGTGGGCAGGAAAGGGGCTTGGAAACCAATTTTTGGCAATAGCATCAGAGGCTGACGCTCTTCTACATGTTGTTGATGTGTCTGGTAGTGTTGACGAAGAAGGTAGGTTAACAGAACCAGGCCAAGGAAATCCGATAGCTGACGTTTACGATGTTGAGGAAGAGTTGGTTATGTGGTTCCTTAAACTTCTGGATAAATCCGAGAGTAGGATAATCAAGGACATAAAGTCTGGAAAATCTTTAGAAGAAAGTGTAGCGGACATTTTGAGAGGGGCAAAAATAACAGCTGAACACGTAAGGGTTGCGCTAAAGCAAAGCGGTTTAGAGAATAAAGATTTTGAGAACTGGACTGGTATGGATGATAAAAAATTTGCAGAAAAATTGAGAGAGGTTTCGAAACCTACCATAATAGTTGCCAACAAAATAGACATAGAAACGGCATCAAAAAACTTTAGGCTACTAGTGGATCAATTTCCTGATAAGATAGTTGTTCCATGCAGTGCCGAAGCGGAGTTATTGTTAAGGAGAGCTGAGCAAAAGGGTTACATAAGGTATCTGCCAGGTGAGGAAACCTTCGAGATAATTCAGGAAAGTTCATTAACGGATAAACAGCGTTGGGCTCTGGATTTTATCAGGGATAAGGTCTTAAAGGAATATATGAGGACGGGCGTTCAATTCGCAATAAACGTAGCAGTCTTCAAGCTCCTGAGAATGAATACGGTCTATCCGGTATACGATGTAACAAAATTGACAGATAGGCATGGGAACGTGTTGCCTGATGCATATTTGCTCCCAAGCGGCTCCACCGTAGCGGACTTGGCAAAAGAGATACACAGTGAACTAGCAAAGGGACTCTTGTACGCAATAGACGCCAGAACTGGTCTAAGGTTGCCTGCCGACTATCAACTCAAAGATAGGGATGTTCTATCAATAGTGTCAACCACCAAGAGAGGTTAGAAATTTCATTAAAAGTTCGATAAACTTCATCCTCATTTTATGGTGCATCATATGGATGTCAAATGTAAGCAACTTCGTACAAGAGCAGTGATTTTCGACTTAGATGGTACGCTGATCGAATTCAAGATTAGGTTTAATGATGCAAAGCTTGAAATAATCTCAAGGTTAAGAGAGTTGGGGATTGACATAAGGAACCTTTCACCAGAAGATTCTATCCAAACGATAATTTCGAAGGTGACATGCATGAATGGGGTTGCAAATAGGGAGTTTAATGAACGTGTTAGGTCTGAGATTTTTAAGGTTATGGAAAAGTACGAACTTGAGGCGGCATCAAACCCATCACCTAAAAGCGATGCGTTAAAAGTTCTTGAGAGTCTAAGGTCTATGAACATTATGGTGGCGGTAGCGACAAATAGTTGCAGGAAGGCCTCGTTGTTGACACTCCAAAAATGTGGCATGCTCGCTTATATTCATGCTGTAGTAACTAGGGATGATGTTGAAAGGATTAAACCAGCAAACGACTTACTAAAGAGGGCGCTAGACTTACTCGGAGTATCTCCAGAAGAGGCGGTTTACGTTGGCGATACCGTATATGATATAGAAGCCGCAAAGAGCATGGGTATGAAATCCGTAACAGTCTTGGGAGGTGCTCATCCGGAGAGCATGTTGGCCGAGAAGAAGCCGGATTTTATCATAAAGTCCTTATCTGAACTTCTAAACATCCTTCAATAATAGGTCTAAATCTTTACACAGTCAAGGTTTGATTGTGCAGCATCGCCGACCTTTATGCACTTATTCTCAGAGATTATGTGAACGACTTCACAACCATTTTCGAGTAACTTTTCGGCTATAAATCGACGGTGGCAACCTGACGGTCCAACTTCAAGGCACATAATACAAACCCTGCCCTTTTTTGCAAGCTCAATCAAAACCCCCAGCCCCTCTTTAAACGCCTCACTCTCGGTGTAGGCTTGATAGCCACCTCTCCTATACCCGCCGAGGCGGTCGCCTAGCCATACATATTCTATGCCCACTCCCGGCAACCACTCCTTAAGATATTCGAGCTTAAAATGCTCCGTTTTTGAGGTCGGCCAACGTCTGACATCAACCAAAATCTGGATAGCGTGCTTTTTGAGAAGGTTTATGAATGTCTCTTTGCTCCTGTTACCATGACCTATTGTATATATTGTTAACCTTCCGCTCATGATGGAACGACTTCCAAAAATATTGGTCGACTCAAATATATATTGCTCCCTAAGGTTTTCCAAATAGAGAGACGTGTGTATGAAAATCGTACCGGATACTAGCATAGTGATAAATGGCAAGCTCACGGAATATCTTCAGTCAGGGGAGCTGAAGGAATGCGAGTTAATAGTTCCCCTCGCGGTCGTCGACGAACTTCAGGCTCAAGCATCAAAAAAACGCGAGCCTGGTTTCATCGGTCTGAACGAGCTTAAAAAGATTAGGGAAATTTGTGCAGAAAAAAATATACCTATAAAATTTTCTGGCGAAAGACCTTCGTTAGAGGATATAAAACTAGCGAGGAGTGGTAGGATAGACGCATTAATAAGGGATGTTGCTAAGAATGAAGGTGCAACACTCTTTACATCAGATTATGTGCAAGCTTTAGTGGCCGAAGCTGAAGGAATACCAGTACGCTACATACCTGTCGAGCCAAAGAAGCTTGAACTCTTATTCGAAAAATACTTCACACCCAATACACTAAGCCTTCACCTTAAGGAAGGTGCACCACCAATGGCTAAAGTAGGAAAACCAGGGAACTTAACGTTGGTTAAGCTTAGGGATGAACCGTGCACTCAACAAGAAATATCCGAGATAATAAATGGGATAATCGAGGCGGCTAGGTCGAGGGAAGATGGTAGTATAGAAATAGTTAGAAGTGGTGCTGTTGTTATACAACTAGGGCCTTACAGGATAGCAATAGCGAGACCACCGTTCTCCGACGGTCTCGAGGTGACGATAGTTCGTCCAATTGTGAAGCTTACGCTGGAAGACTATCACCTCTCCCAGCGGCTTATGGAGAGGTTGAAAAGCAGGGCCGAAGGTATACTAATAGCAGGCCAGCCTGGTAGTGGAAAGACGACTTTCGCCTCCAGCCTTGCGGAGTTCTATGCAAGACAAGGAAAAATAGTGAAGACACTTGAATCACCGAGGGACTTACAGGTAGGCCCCGAGATTACTCAGTATGGGCCATTAGAAGGTGACTTTGAGAAGACAGCAGAGATATTGTTACTCGTAAGGCCGGACTATACAGTCTTTGACGAAATTAGAAAGGAAAAGGACTTTCAGATATTTGCTGATATGAGGTTAGCTGGTGTTGGTATGATAGGTGTCGTTCATGCTAGCAATACGGTTGATGCCATACAACGCTTCATAGGAAGGGTTGAGTTGGGTATGATACCGCATATAATTGATACCGTGATATTTTTGAAAGATGGTGAAGTGAAGCAAGTTTACGAGTTAAGTCTCACGGTCAAAGTTCCGACAGGGATGGTCGAAGCAGACTTGGCGAGACCAGTGGTTGAGGTAAGAGATTTTGAGACTGGAAAACTAGAGTATGAGATTTATACGTTTGGTGACGAGAATGTTATAGTCGCCGTATCGGATGTTAAACGAAAGCTGAGCAACATAAAGGAGAGAATATTGGCAGCCGTAAGCCGTTTTGACCCAGACGCCCAAGTGGAAGTTGTATCAACGGATAGGGCTATAGTGAGAGTAAGCAGCGAGAACATACCGAGACTTATAGGAAGGAGGGGCGAGACTATTAAGAGGTTAGAGGAAGAACTTGGCATAAGGCTGGATGTGGAGTTGCTTACTCCGACAATGGGTGAGGAGGTTCAATTCAAGGTTGTCGAGTCGGGAAAGACAGTTGATATACTCTTTGATGAGAATATAATAGGCAAGACAGTAAATATCTACGTAGATGGTGAACACATACTAACCGCCATCGTAGGTAAAAAGGGTAAGGTAAAGGTCTCAAAGCATAGCAGCAGTGGTAAGGCCTTGATGAGCGCTCTGGCAACTGGGAAGAAGATAAAAGCATTCAAGATGTAGTTATATTTGCTTAGATTTCAGCTTGAATTCCGTACCAGCACAGTGAACTTCACCTTTTACTCTTCTTATAAATGAAACACATGCAAAGCAATCCAAAAAAGGCACGTAGCGACCGATGACTGGACAGTTGACACATTCTTTCTTCATGTTAGACAACATCTTCTTACTAATGGCTCCCTTCAAAATCTCTAGGCTTTCTTTGGAAGGCTTCGGGGGTTTTTCTGCTTGTTCAACCTTTACTAAGTATTTTGTCTCCAAGCACGCGCACCATTTACTACGAGGATCTACTAAGACTTTAAAATGAAAGCTTTTTTTAATATACTTTTACGTTGCACCCCCTGAATATAGAAAATATATGCAGACTCAGCAGGACGAATAATAGATTTGTTATAATCAAGAGACTGTCTCCTTTGAGACAAGGAATATTCCGACAATGGTGGCGATTGCCCCGATGATAAAAATCGGGTGAGGTACCTCCGAGAACAGCAAAGCCGCAAGCGAGGAGGCAACTACTGGCTCGAGTAGGGCACTCGTAGCCGCTTGGGAGGGTGTTAGGCCTTTTAATGAGTAAAAATGTAGCGTGTGACCCAATGCTGTGGGAAGAAGTGCTAGAGCCACCAAAACAATAAGCTCGGAGAGACCGGGGATATAAAGATTGTTGCCAGATATGCAAATGACAAGAAACATGACCCCAGCAGCAACGATATATATGAATGGTAAATAGACCTTTTTTCTCAAAGACTTTCCCAAGTTCAAGTAGAGCGCCCAAAAGAAGGCGGCAACCAATGCCTCCAAATCACCTATTAGGTTTCCAGGAGCTAAAGAGGCAGTTGACAATGCTATCAAGAATGTTCCAGCAAAGCTGATGGATAAGCCGACTAGTGCTACGAAGGTTGGTCTTATACCGAAGAACACTAAGCTTATGATCATAGCGAATATGGGTGTAGTATTCACCAAAGTTGTTGCATTCATTATCGTTGTATTCTTAACGGCTGATATGAAGAAAATGAAGTGAAGACCTAGAAGTATGCCAAGCGGTACAGAATATTTAAAGTGTGACATGATTTCTAAGATACTGGGTCTAGAGAGTACGTAGCTAATTACCGCCAAGAAGGCGGCCGCCATCATTAATCTGTAAAAGCCTATAGTAGCTGCGTCAAGCATAGGGAGAAATCTTATGAATATGGAGGCTGTGCCGAAGAGCGCGCCACCTGATAATGCCTTCGCTAACGAGGTTCCTTTGGCCCCTCTAAGCCGAAAACGCCATGAATCCATGCCTGCCCTTTCGAGTACTGTAGGTTAAAACAGTTTAAACATAAAAAATATGATAGTAAAAATTTAAGCGTTGTTATGCTGAGTTTATGAAGTTGAGATCTTTATGGCCTGTACTGGACAGGCAGTCTCACAAGCCAAGCAGGCTATGCAGTCCGATTCCCTGACAGGATCCGCTTTCTTGCTACTCGTCGGGTGGCCTGGCGTCTCTACCCACTCATATACCGAGACGGGACAAACATCTATACAAGCACCATCTGCTATGCATATATCGAAATCAACAGCAACCTTTGTACCATGTATTCCGAGTTTAGTTGGCGGTTCTACCGGTCCCCAGACATCGTGGCCAGCATGTGTACCAACCTTTTGACGCTTTTTTGCAAAGTCAGGATCTATTCCCATGAGTGTTCACTTAGAACAAATTGAAAAAATAAGCAATATTTAAATTGTTTTCCAGACTTTATTTCTCGTTTAAGGTAATTGCATAACTAGATATCTGTTGCGCCCCCAAAGAACAAACTTCTTAGAAGATAAATAATTGGTAGGGAAGTCCGAAGAGACAAAACCCGTGCCTAAACGTATTAGGTCTGCGGTCCGATGACATATGTTACTTGAACACTTACAGATACGCTAATCACACCGGCTACGATTGTGCTGCCCATGGTTGGTGTCAAGTACTCCGATTTATAGATTGGTTCATACCAATCGGTTATGGAAGCCGTCTTGACTCTTATGATCTTAAGACCGAGCGGCCTAAGAAGAGCATCAGCCTTAGCCCTAACATCTTCCAGCGCACTTTCTATGAGCTCAAGCTTAATTTGCTTTGCCCTATGCTCAGAGAGATAAAAGTTCAAATTGTATATCCGATTGGCTCCAGCTTTAATGGATTCGTCAACAATTTTTTCAGCTATGTCTAACTTATTGGTAGTGACGGTCAACATGTTGATTACTCTGAAACCTATAACATCCCCGCCCTTTTCGTCATATAGAGGATAGATATTGTACGTTGACGTTGAAATTTCATCATCTGCTAGACCCATGGCTTTTAATGTGGATATTACATCACTCATTATCTTAGCATTCTCGTTAGCGGCATCTGTGGCAGTTTTTGCAAAAGTTTCAACACCAAGCGTAACAGTGAACATATCTGGTGCTACGTAAATCTTAGCAGAACCTGTGAATGTCACAGTATCCTCCTCTTTTTGTTGTTGAGTAGCTACCTCTCCACCACCCGCTATGACAATTACGTTCGTTACAATTGCAATTATTGCAACAGTGGCTAGCAGGCCTAAGACTGTATAAACAATGGCACCTCGTGTACCGGCTTTTACGTCCACACCATTCACCTCAAGATTCATTACATTAAGAAGCATTTATTTCTAGAAATCAGAACACTCATGCCCTATCGTTTCGGTACTTTATTTTCTCATTTTGCAGGTTTTTCCTTATTATGTTGATGTCCGAAACTATTTTTTTGAGCTCCTCGAAAGTTTTAGAGATTCCTAACCTCGGAATCATATCCGATGCCATGTTCCTGACAAACTCGTTAATGCTCCAAGGATAAACTATCCAAGCGTTGATATTTTCGACGTAGAAATCGGGAATGAAAGAAGTATGAGGTTTGATATGCAAAGTTGCAGTCTTGAGTTTCTTTGGTTCGAACCCCTTAACATATTGGACTATGTGCCTCATAGTATCACCAGTATCGGCTACATCATCAACTACGAGAACATCCCTATCCAACAAAGAATTTAATGAAAGGGGTTGATATATCATGATCGTCTCCCTTTCTTCAACTCCTGTGTAGGATCTGCAACCTATTGTGTAGACCTCACGCATATTTAAGACGTCAGAGAGCATAGTAGCTATTATCGCTCCCCCTCTAAGAATCCCTATAAGCATGTTTGGCTCATATATGGAAGAGATTTGCTCAGCCAGCTTATGAACAAGCATTTCTATATCGGACCAGTTTAGAGTCAGGTATCGACGGCCGTCAATTACCCTTAAATCCATGTAAAAACTTCTTCAACCTTAAATGTAAATATATCGCTGAATTTTAATATCTTATAATAAATTTTTCCCTTGTTCCAAACTCTGTATTGTTTAACAAACACATCATTTAAATTCAAGCAACCCCTATGATGGGGCTGTGAGTTTCATTATGGACATCGCCGTGGAGGTCTCAGAAGTCACAAAAATCTTCGGTAATTTTCGTGCTTTGGATGGGTTAAGCTTTGAAGTAAAGTCTGGAGAAGTATTTGGACTCATAGGTCCTAATGGAGCAGGAAAGACAACGGCTTTACGGATAATTTCAACACTTCTTCTGCCCACTTATGGTACTGTAAAAATTTTTGGACTGGACGTTGTGAAAAATGCTGCTACGATTCGTAAAATTATTTCTTACCTTCCGGAGGAAGCTGGTGCTTACAGGTACTTATCGGGTTGGGAATACTTAGAATTCATGGCTAAGTTTTACACGAAGGATGATGAAAAGGTACGTGAAATGGTTAATGAGGCTGCCAGAATATCTGGGTTAGGTGAGAGGCTGAAAGATAAAACGGGCACTTATAGCAAAGGTATGAAACGCCGCCTTCTAGTAGCAAGGGCACTTATGAACAAGCCGAAGCTGGCTATTCTTGATGAACCCACCAGTGGTTTGGACGTCATTCATTCCTACCACGTTAGGGAAATAATAAAGAAATATGTTAAAGATTACGGGGTAACTGTCATCCTCTCAAGCCACAATATGCTCGAGGTTGAGCATGTTTGCGATAAGGTTGCCTTGATAAACAAGGGCAAGGTGATAGCCGAGGGAACACCACGAGAACTCGAAGAAAAATTTGAAAGTGAAAACTTGGAGGAGGTCTTCGCCAAGGTGGTCAAGCTTGCTTAAAGGATTTAGAAACTTTTTGCTGAAGGAACTTAAGGAATTTGCCAGAGATCCGAAAATACTCCTAGGAATAGTTATAGTTCCTCTCGTACTGTTTCCAGTTTTAGGCGGATTAATGAGTTATGCAATGCAGTCTGCAGAAGAGAGTACAATAAGATCTAACTTTGTTGTTATAAACAACGATTGCGAGAATTGGTCTTACACTTTCATAAAATTCCTTTCAAGTTCAGGATCTAAAGTCTTTGTCGAAGAAAATGTTGAGTTAAACGACGGAAAACTCATAGAACTTTTATCAAAGTACAACGTAACTCAAGCTTTGGAGATTCCAAAAGGCTTCAGTGCGAATATAACGGCGCATGCAAAAAATCCTAACATAACGGCCTCCGTTAAATTTTACGTCCACATCACAACCACAAATATTTTCGATGCTACTAGATACTTACCGATAGATGCCACAATTTCACAATTTAACAGAGCACTGGCACCCGACGTTCTTAACATTGAAAAGTCAACAATCATTAAAGGAGAGATCAAACATAACGTTGATCCTGCCACGGTGTCAGGATTGATGGTATCTCAGTCCGTTTTCATACCCATCGCGATAATGATTCTGCTCTTCTATTCTATACAATTGGCAGCAACGTCTGTGGCGATCGAGAAAGAGGAAAAAACTTTAGAAACACTCTTGACGTTGCCGATAGACCGTCTCACGATACTGTTCGGTAAACTTGTGGGTTCTATGATAATTGCTGCGATTGGTGCGGTAACGTACATAGCCGGTTATGCATATTTTATGCAATCGTTAATCAGCAAAACTACTCCAAATTTTGTTATGGATTTGACCTCGCTAGGTTTGGCCCCTTCCTTTTTGGGTTATGTGCTTCTAGGTGCATCGCTTTTTGTCACAATACTTTCAGCTTTAGCTTTAGCCGTTATTCTTTCAGCTTTCGCAGGTGATGTTAGGAGTGCTCAATCGCTTGTTGGTTTCATCTATCCCATCATCTTCCTCCCAACTTTTGCTTTGATGTACATAGATGCTGGCGCATTGCCCTATGCACTTAGGCTGGTTCTGTACGCGATTCCCTTTAGTCACCCAATAATAGTTTCAAAAGCGGTAATAATGGGGGATTATGTAACACCAGCCCTTAGTATATTTTATGTCTCATTCTTTACGCTAGCCCTCATGTATATGGCCTCCCGACTTTTCGCCACAGAGAAAATCTTGACTGTAAAACTGAAACTCAAATGGTTTACAAAATATGGCAAAACTACCGGAGAACCGTGAGAACCATGCACATTAAAGTGGGGCCGCTGGGATTCGAACCCAGGATTTCCAGCGCCCCAGGCTGGAGTGTTCTACCCCGCAACGACTCTGCGGAGTCATAGACCATGCTAGACCACGGCCCCTTAGTGGCATAGTTCTTCGCAGCTATATTTCAAATTTTTTATGAACTAAAGAGCCTTAAAAACGGATTTGGGTGGTGGATCCATTGCCGCCAATATTGCTCCTATAAGGGGCGCATCATGGCCCAATGGTGTGGGAACGATATCTGGAACCCTATTAATTGCGTATCGTTCTACGAACGGCTTAAGCTTCTCCACTACTAGGTCGACATTGTTGAGGGCTACGCTACCTCCTATTGATATCACGGATGGGTCGAATACGTCCACAACGTTTGCGACACCAACTCCGTTTATTTCAGCAACAGTGTTAATGAATATGAGTGCGAATTCGTCACCAGCCCTCGCGTAATCAAATATATCCTTAGCTGAAACGGTATGTATTCCCTCCTTTAACTTACGAGCGAGCGTCGAATTCACATTGTCGTATTTACTTTCCACAAGAAACTTGGCGAACTTAGGCATAGAATTTCCACCGCAATAAGCCTCCCAATGTCCCTTTTTTCCACAGCCGCATATCATTCCCATGCTCATATCTACAACTGTATGCCCTATCTCAGCTGCGTTCCCATCCTTTCCTAAAAGGAGTCTGCCGTCGAGTATTACGCCGCCACCGATCCCAGAACTCATAGTGATGTAAACGACATCATCAACGTTCTTTCCGGCTCCAATACGTTTTTCAGCAATTGCAGCGGCATTGCAATCATTCAGAAGAATAAATGTGGCATCGAAATAATTGCAGAGAACATCCGCTATAGGAACAACATCGTATGGCATATTAGCGGGTCTGATTATCGCTCCTTTTTTCATATCTAAAGGGCCTATGGCCGCAATAGATACTTTAGATATTAAGCGCCTACCTCCATGTTTAGCAGATAATGCGTCGCAAAGCTCAAGCACCTTCATAGGAACTGCTTTGGCGTCGGGAGCTTTTGGAACAGGCGTACTTGCCTTTTCGAGTATGTGACCCTGCGAGTCAGCAATAGCTACTCGTATAAATGTACCGCCGATGTCCGCAGCCAAGATAAGTTCTTCCATCTTAAACCCGTCTCCTATCTCTCAAAAGCTGTTGTAGGATGGGTATTTCCTTTACTTTTTCGGCAGACAAATCCTCCCAGTATATGCCGCTAGGTTTTGCCTTACGTGGCTTAACTTCATAGAAACTGTTCCTAGTTACTATATAGTCAACTGGTACGTCGTAACGATCGTGCGGTATATATTCAACGATTTGGAGTTCATGTACTGTCGTTGCAACGGGAATGCTATCATTAACTTTCCCGAACTCCCTCAATATAGCATATTCTATTTCACCGTAACCCTCGCCTTTACCAAGCCTCCAGCCCCCTCGGGATACGGCTACAGAACCTAGAACGATTAGGTCTATGCTGGGGACCTCAGATGGTGAGATTGATTTACCAAACTTAAAGCTACCCTTTATAGTGGCAGCCTCATCTACACTATTGCTAGGTATCTTTCTAGGGTCTAATAACAGAAAACCGGAACTTAACCTCGGAGTTGGCATCAGAAGCACCTTTCCGTCCCTTAATGCCGCACGTCTGACCTCAAGCTGAGGTGAATCTGGATTTACCTTTACAACCTCGGCTTTTCTGTATATGGGCGCACGACATAACATATGCGCAGCTTCCTCGGCACCCACAAAGTTTGGTATTCTTCCAAATATGGGCTTTGGAAATCTTGCTACGCCTCTTTCTTCAAGCAATCTCCATACAGTTTTTCTTATTTCGTCTTTTGATACGCTTGTGCACATTTAGCATTACTCAACCCGTTCTTCAGACATTACATCCTATTTATACATCGCCTGACGTTAAGCAGTCGTAAATTATCGGACTCTATTCCAACTTTATCGTCTTTAAGTTTTCGCGCTTAGGTATGACACATATGAACTCAGCGTCTTCAGGTCCGGGATTCGAGTACCAATGTGGTACGTTCGGTGGTATGAATATGACGTCGCCAGGTTTAACATTATATGTCATATCACCTATACCCACCAAATAGTTCCCTTTCAAGACGTATTGCTCATGCTCTACGTCTGGATGCATGTGTTTTAATATCCTCCCCCCGGCCTTTATCACAAACTTTCTCATCTCAAAGTTTTCAGCACCATCACGTCTACTTATCAACCACTTCATCTCAGTTCTCACAGCATCGGGAACACTTTCCCATTTTATACTATCGCTACTTTTGACAGACATCATTGATGTTTTGCAATAATGCGGCTAATAAATGTTATTCATAGCCCGAGACTCTTCATTAGATTGTTAAAGTTTTCGTCTGAAATATGCTGCTTGTATTTTTTCACGAGATCAACATCTTGCGTCTTTATTCCTAAGATTTGTCTAATGGATGATGCGATTTTACCATACATTATATAGCTGAAAAATGACGTAACATTCGACACCCTCCTAGTGATGCTGGCGTTGCTGAAATCTATAATGACGGGCTTAAGCTCCTCATTAATTATCACGTGCTTGGATGCATCAGAAAGCTCACCATGGTCTAGACCAATGCGGTCGAGTTTGTAACAGTCTTCAAAACATGACCTAAGGACCTTCCTCAACTTTTCAGAAGATTCGACGTCCAAAGAAGAAACCCAAGAGCTTATATCAGAACCATGAATATACTCCATAATTATGAAATCTTTCGTGTAAGAAAAAATACGGGGTCCAACGTTAACGTTATTGGCAATCTTAAGCATTTTCGCCTCAAATTCCATAGATTCAACGGGTGAATCGCTTCTCCGCATTTTTATAGCGACTAGCCTACCTTCCGATGTGCCAACTAGGACTATACTCCTGAAACCCTTTCCAGCAAGCAGTAGTCCGTTTTCAGTCACCATTAACGAGTCTATACCCAAAGACTCTAACATTTTGACCCTTTTCATACTTTCTTCCAAATTACACGAAGGATAATGCAAAATAGATATAAAATGCGTATGTTCTCTGAGCAATTGTTCTAGAGTTATTGGTTGTGCTTGGCTAAGAATGATGGCCTCGCCTCCAAGAACTCAAAAAGAAACTTACGGAAACTAATATTTTTTGAAGCAAGTCTAGCAAGTTCATCATTGGATTTGCATATTTTAGCGTGCTTAACGGCCTCCATAAGTCCGGCCGAAACACTTACGTCACCTCTTGCCAACCTCATCCTAATTATATCTTTTACTGAAGTCTTGGCTCTTGATTTAAGCACGTAAAGTCTTAAACCGCTAATCCACGGACCAGCAACAGTATCTTGTGCCGTAGAGTGCTTTTTGATGAACTCCAATGCGTTAGCCAGATACGTTGGTGGACCATGGTGGACGTAACAGGTGGGTAAATTTAATTCCTGAAGTTCAAAAAGCATGATACACATGTTGCCCTCGGACCATGCATCGTACCTGAACGTCTTAAAACCTTCATATTCTAAAGCCCTACAAATTCCCTTTAATGTATGTTTTATCTCACCCCAAAGAACGTCTGGTGGTTTCTGCTGAACTTTCAATCTCAGTCCTAATATGCATCTGCCCCTTAGCGCCCTTCTTATTTCTGTCATCATTATGCGCCCATTGGTGCGCTCGGGAATGTAAAAAAACTTCTCACTCGGCGAATCAAGAAACAATTTTGATGCAAGGATGAATTCCGATAACTTCGTATCGGTTATGGCGGCGGCAACGTTCCTTTTTTTGTCAACAGGGTCGATAACTAAGATGTGCGGTCTACCAAAAGCCTCTAAAGCCTCCCTCTTATCTGTATAATGTCCCTCGATGTCTACATATATAGGAGGTCTCCAATTTGAAGCGGCTTTTAGGGCATTATAGAAATTACCATAATTTATCGTGAGGAGTTCTGCGAGGTAGCCGCTGAAACCACCAATCCTTATCTCTGCTCCATAGACGCCGCAACCAAGCATGAAAGATTTCATCAATCTAATCTCGTCAGCAAGCGCTTCAGTAAGCTTCGATTTGATGTACTCAGTATGATAAGGTGTTCTATCAACAGCACTCAGCCACATGCCGCGCTCAACTTTGTAGCATGCGACGATGTTAACTCTCACACCGCTGATTATGCCCTCTACGTAAGGATGCTCGGCGTATCTGACCTCCGTTTTTCCACCAAACTTCTTAATAACACCATTACCTATCTCTAGGATTGTCTTCTCCAAACTGTCCTTATCCACATCTTTTGAGAATTGAACAAACACGTCTATCTCTTCCCTACCTCTTATCCATGTGCCCTTAGCCACCGAACCTTCGAGTCTGGCGTCAAGTATTCCTTCATAATTATTTGACAAGTCCCTCACAGTTTTCAGTAACTCATTAGCTAGCCGCATAAGCCTCTCTGATTCTATGAGTGAAGGTCTTATCTTCTGCAAAACTTCTGCCGTAACCTCTTCTACACTCTTCAAACCTTATTCACCCTCAACTACCAAGAGATTGCTGTAGATGGGACCTTTCGACGTCAAGACACTTCTTTTAAGGAAGAGTCTATCTATAGATTGTACCCCGAAATCTAGATATGCTAAGTCTTTGATGAACGATAGAAGCCTTGCCTTGTCCTTTACAGATCTGACCCTACCTATCGTAAGATGCGGCGTAAATTCTCTCTCCTCGGGTCTGAAACCTATTGGTTCCAATAACTTCACGAGTTGTGAGTGTATTGACCTTAGTGTATCGGCGGGGTCTTCCACACCTACCCATATTACGTTAATTCTTCCGCCTCCTGGAAAGTATCCCAAGCCCTTCAACTTTATGCTAGACCTACTAAATTTTACTTTCTTTACTGCCTCCATAACCTGTCGAAGCTTTTGTTCCGTTATCTCTCCTAAGAACCAAAGCGTTAAATGAAGGTTGTGTGGTTCAACGAACTTAATGTCAGCGCCAGCCGTCTCCATTTTAGATTGGACATCCAGTATCTTTTCAACGATTGTAGTATCGTTTACCTCGACGGCTATGAAGCATCTAATCAAGTCCTGCGGATTCATTATGCATACCTCACGACATACTCTGACGTAACTCTACTAATTTATCCGCTAGTAATATAGCGTTCTCCTTAAGCTTATTTTCCGTGTTATTAACCCAAATAGCCTTTATGGATCCCCTTTCTATCAATAACCTATAGAGCTCCCTTACTTCTTCCTGTAAGCGTGAATCAAGCTCATAGGATAAGTCGGCTGAATGCGCCTTGCTAGATTTTGATATGGCACGTCTTAACCTCACCTCTTCCTCCACATCAACAATTATGTATATATCTGGTCTAACAAATATGTCCTGACCTAAATTCTCAAACAATTTGAGAAGTTTTTCAACATCTTCAAAATTTGCTGCCTTTCCATGCTTGGTTTTTAGGATCGCAATTCCATAAACTATCGAGCATAGGTAATATCTATCTATAAACTCAAAATGTGGCCTAAAATTATCTATCTGCATTCTTATGAGCTTAGAATCGTCAGCTGTGTTGGCGGCAAAGAGAAGCATCCTAGTAAACCCATCAACCCCTTGCGTGTTTCCATACTCTAAAGCAAACCTGCCCGTCTGAGTATCTCCTGGTGTCTTATAAGTCTCGACACGGTAACCTTTTTTTGATAACAAATCCTTCACGGCACACATCAAGCTCGTCTTTCCAGAGCCGTCAGTCCCTTCCCAAACCACGATTAAGGTTTCTTTAGACAAACGCCATTCACCATTTAAACGAGGCCTTTCTCCGAATCCTCATACACTCTATATAAGCTTACTTAGCAAAAGAGGTTTAGCAACTCAGAAACATTTATCGAGAACCACCTTTTAAGACATCGCGGGTGACGGACAATGTCCGAGCAACGTATATTATATGAGTGTGTCTGGTGTAGGAGGGTATTCGAGAAGGACAAGTTATCGAAGGTCTCTGAGACGAGATGCCCATACTGCGGCTTTAATGTCATCAAAAAATCGAAGGCTGGAAGGACGAAGCTTATAGAAACATCAAAGATAGATACAGAGAGCAAAGGTCTCATCAGCTAGCTAATGAGGGGATAAACTTCTTCGAATATGCATTGTACGAAATCCTCCTCCGGCATCTTGGTAAATGATGTAACAACGCAGTTTCGTGTCAATCCCATTACTGCGCTGTTCCTTCTGCTTGTAAAAACTATGTACCATATCTTCCCGTGTGCTAGGTATTCTTCATATAAGGGCGAATTCTTGAGTGCATCACCATAAAGCGCAAGCTTGTTCACGGAAGGTATGTCAATGTTGTCAAAGTATATGACTTTTGTTCCCTCTGGATTTCTTTCGTGAAACTCTTGAAGTGTTTCAGGCTTAATGTTCGCCTCAACTATTGCCTTATAAGATAAGAATAGTAGTTGGCTAAGCATGGATGCTATTGCATTAGCAAAATGCTTCTCTTGAACTACCGTAAGTAGCAATTTATCCTTAAGCTTGCTGAATATTATTCTAGCATCTACAGTCTTAAGTACGGGTCTAAGTTTACCACGCTGGTTGACGTAGATTAGCTTATCCCTGCTTATTATGCCTGATAAATGTTCACCCTCGATTTTGAGGTCCCTCACTTCCACTAACAACTCGAATTCTTCTTCACCCTCCTTCTGAATTTCAACGGACCTATAATCCCTTAATTTATCCGCTAACTCCTCTAACGATGTGTCGACCTTAATCCTGAATATCTTGGCAGCTAGCGGCATCCCAAACAGCCGAGAACTTTAAGAATCCATAGCCTATTTTACCTTTAATTGTTGATAAACACATGTTTATATTAACAACTTACCCAACAAGACTACCTGCGTCCTTGGCTTTTTGTGTAAGTAAAAGAGACCTCCAGAAATTAATAGGTAAGCCTAAGGGGTGGTATACTCTACCAGTTTAGCCTCCTTAAGCTTACCGATTAATTCTGAGAGTGCCTCCTTTACTTCCCCTGTATCCCTGTTCACTGCTTCTGCAATCTCTTTGGTAAGCTCATCGAATGTTTTACCATCGCATACGTTCCAAATGTATACGACAATTTCGCTCGCGATATAGGCTTCATTGTCTTCGTTAACTAGTAGCAGTTTTCCCTCTTCATCCCTTAATGCTGTACCCTTACGGGTTATCCTGATACTTTCCATGAACTTTCTATAAAGTCATACTATTTAAAGCATTCCTTCGGACTAACTGCGCAGAATATACCATGCGTATGACTCCTTCAAACGATTTTTCCTAAAACTAATAGGCATACAACCGTGATGATTTTTCAATTCCGTGAAATTTATGTTGAAAATTCTAAAGACAGCCTGTCGTACTGCCTAATCAGTATAACTTTCGCCGATTCTGTAGCCTAAAAAGATACCCAGCGTTACCGTAGGAAGGAAAAGCGCATTCAAAGCCAATACGTTCTTTTGACCTGTATTTAAGAAATGTTTCGGTAACATGGCTAAGTCTTACAAGTAAGTTGACGACCGCCGCATGCCCCATATTAGGGTAACGCGAAGGCATGGTATTTATGTGTCTAATTGACGAAAAATTGATTTTTTAATTTTAAAAAACCGGCAAAATGATGCATATTTTGTATAAATGCTTAATAATAAGCCATTTTATTGACACAATAACAAAGGTGTAACCTGATGGAGAAGCTAACATTCGCCGAATTGGAAAAACTGGAGAAGTCCTACCTTCTTGTTAGGACTCCAAAGATGAAGACCGTGCTGAAGGTACAGGCTGAAATATTTAAGGGGATAAGGGATTATTTAGATTCGGAAGGCTTTACAGAACTCTTGCCACCGATAATAGGTCCAGTTACGGATCCTGGTATAAGGGGGGCTAAGCAGGTTACAATAGATTTCTACGGCAAAGAGTACAAAGTGATGAGTAGCGCAATACTTTACAAACAGATGATGGCAACGGCTCTAGGAAAGATATACTTCTTTTCGCCCAACGTTAGGCTCGAACCGCTTGAGACGGCTTACACTGGTAGGCACCTCGTGGAGTTCGTTCAAGTAGACGTCGAAGAGGCATATGTTGATTATCATGGTGCGATGAGGACGGCCGAGAGACTGTTGGCACACACACTTGGCTACGTTAAAGATGCCTGCCTTAGACAACTTGAGGAATTAGGTAGGGACTTAAAGGTATACAAACCGCCATATCCTAGGCTGACCTATTCCGAAGCTTTGGAAATACTCGCTAAGAACGGACATCGTATTAAATACGGTATTGAGATACCTTGGGAAGCGGAAGAACTGCTATCGAAGCTGATGCCCGAGCCCTTCTTCATAATGGAATACCCGAAAGGTTCAAGAGGTTTCTACGATATGGAAGATCCTGCAAGACCTGGGATACTTAGGGATTTTGACCTACTCTATCCCGAAGGTTACGGTGAAGCAGTATCCGGAGCTGAGCGCGAATACACTTACGAGAAAGTAGTTGAAAGGATGCGTGAGAATGGTGAGGATCCAGCTAAGTATGGTTGGTATCTTGAAATGCTTCGAGAAGGCATAGTACCTACGTCTGGATTTGGAATAGGGGTAGAAAGGCTCACTAGGTTTATATGCGGTTTAAGAACCGTTTGGGAAGCAAGGCCTTACCCGAAGGTGGCAGGAATATATTCGCCATAGTTCAAAAATAATTTAATATGCAACACATAATATAGTTGACGAACATGGTATCTGCCGCCGAGGTCTTAAAGATTAATGCGAGCGAGACCAAAGCATTAATCCTTGAATTCTTAAGGAATTTACTCGAAGAGTCTGGTGCAGATGGTTATGTCTTGGGTCTGAGCGGTGGTGTCGATTCTTCAGTTGTGGCTAAACTTTGCGTTGAAGCGGTTGGACGGAAAAAAGTACTAGGTCTTTTTATGCCCTCCGATACGACACCCCAAGAGGATGCACTGGATGCGGAGCGTTTTGCATCTATGCTGGATATAGAATATGAAGTTATAGACATCACATCGATTTCGGATTATTTGGCCAATATATGTAAACACGGGCCTCAGGCATCGGTCTTGGCTAAAGGCAACATAAAGCCTAGGGTCAGAATGACCCTGCTGTATTATCACGCGAACATATTGAATAGGCTGGTAGCTGGTACGGGAAATAGAAGCGAACTCTTAATTGGGTATTACACAAAATACGGAGATGGTGGCGTTGATTGCCTACCGATTGGCAATCTGTACAAAACACAAGTGAGACAACTAGCAGAACATTTAGGAATACCGTCGAACATAATTTGGAAGACACCAACAGCCGGACTTTGGAAAGGTCAGACGGATGAAGGTGAGATAGGCTTAAAGTATGAACAGCTTGATTTGCTTCTATATTACTTGTGCGATTTGGGCATGGATATCGAAGCGGCATCGAAATTAGTTAATATACAAACGGAACTGGCGAAGAACGTTCTTATGCGTATAAAAAGGAGTGAACATAAAAGACGGCCTATACCAATGCCACCTATTCCCGCTCCGCTCATGCGGAGATAATGTACTCGAAATCTTCTTGAGTTATGGCCCTTATGCTCCCCCTAAAGCACCTGATATAGTTAGGTTTGCCTTTAAGGAAGCTTAACGTTGAAGCAAATTCTTCTATTGGTTTTAATTTTGGCCAGAACTCGGCAACCTTGAAGTCCACGGCAAGCTCAAAGAATATTGAAGGTTTGCCAAAAGCATAGAACATTTGGTCTGGTGTAAGCGGGTGAGGCTCTGTGGCCAGTTCTCCCCAACCACAGAAACCCCTCCCCTCAATACTTGTGGCATAGAAGACAGCCTTATCCCCTGGTTTAAGTTTCTTGATTCCACGTGTATTTTTGTTAAGCATCCAAAACTTGTTCTCAACCCTGTTTTTGATGATTGTTATTGCTGAAACAATGTTCCTGTCATACTTATGATCCTTGGCTATAAATATCCAGTAATTTACCACAAAGTTTTACACATGCAGAAAAAAAATATTTAAAATTTTTGTGATCATAAAACTGTAACGGATTTTGCAAGATTCCTAGGTTTGTCTGGATCTAAGCCCCTCTCAACTGCTAAGTAATATGCCAAGAGCTGGAACGGCAACACATAGATAATCGGGCTTAACAATTCATGAACGTCCGGCAAGCCAATATAATCATCCGAGATTTCCATCAACTCTTTATCATCCTTGCTACCTATGGTTATTATCTTTGCACCTCTGGCTTTCATCTCTTCGATATTCCCAATGATGGCCCTCCTAGTCTCATCCTTTGGACATACGAAGAACACTGGTACGCCCTTTTCTACAACGCTTATAGGTCCATGCTTACTCTCGCCCGCAGGATATGCTATGCATGGTATGTAAGAAAGTTCCATGACCTTCAGTCTACCCTCAAACGCCGTTGCGGTACTTATCCCCCTACCAAGGAATATGAAAAACTTCTCTTTGGCATACTTCTTTGCCAACTCCTGCATATGTTCTTTCGTTTCTTCAAGAACATAATAGACTGTATCAGGTACCTCATACAATCTCTCTTTAAACTCATCCATCTCATATTGTGCTATCTTGCCCCTTTTCTTTGCTAGCCTTAGGGCAAGTTGAGCAAGTACGATAAGTTGAGACGTGAAAGTCTTTGTCGCCGCAACACCGATTTCCGGCCCAGCGTTTTGTAGCAAGTAAGCCCTAGAGATTCTCGTCAAAGTTGATCCAACGACGTTTGTTATCCCAAGTATCGTCGCTGCTCTTAGTCTGGCAAACTCGAGCGCATTCAAAACATCAGCAGTTTCGCCGGACTGGCTTACAGCTAATATAACAGTCCCTATATCTATGGAATGACCATAATTTTCTATAAACTCTGATGCTATCACCGGGTATGTTGTGAGTCTAGCCAGTTTTGAGAACATATAAGAGGCGGCAAGGCATGCATGGTATGACGTCCCAGCCGCTATCATGAAAACTTTCTCGCCTCTATCTAAAAACTCCGTCAGAAGGTCCACGTAGGTGTCTTGCAATCTAAGGGCACTCCTTATGGTTAGAGGTTGTTCAAATATTTCTTTTAAAGTATAATGCGGAAAGCCTTGTTTCTCAGCCATCTCCAAAGTCCAATTGAGCACAATTGGATTTCTAATGACCTTTGTACCATCTTTAACGCGGTAAATTTCATAAGATTTCGCGGTGACGACAGCAACCTCTCCATTTTGGAGGATGACTGCCCTATTGGTCTCGTCTATAAAGGCAGCAGCATCTGAAGCAACGAACATACACCCCTCGCCTATCCCTATTAGGAGTGGCATGTCTTGCTTAGCAACCAAAATCTTATCGGGCTCTCCAACATATATGGTGGCAAGAGCATAAGATCCGCTCAATCTTTTTATTGCGTTAACAAAGGCTGAGAAAAAATTCTCCCCCCTCTTTAAATTCTCTTCCAAAAGGTGAGCGACAATTTCTGTATCCGTCTTCGATACGAATTTATGATTGAGATCAAGTAGTTCTTTCTTGAGTTCCATAAAATTCTCTATTACCCCGTTGTGTACTACTGCCAGCTTATTATCGCAATCTGTATGTGGATGGGCGTTAACTTTTGATGGGGCACCATGTGTTGCCCACCTTGTATGCGCTATGCCTATATTGCCGGGCATATCGTTGAAATTCAGTCTTTCGTTAACTTCATCTATTTTCCCTTGGTCTTTTTTTACATAAAGAATACCATTAAATATCGTGGCCATACCGGCCGAGTCGTATCCCCTATACTCTAGGCGCTTAAGTGACTTGTAAAGTATGCCAGCAACAGCCCTGCCGTCTGTTACGCAACCTGTTATACCGCACATGTTTTTCACATATCGGGCTTTCTAGGACTTGATAAGCTTAATTATATTCAACCTATTAGAATAAGGACGGCCAAAAATTCTAAAGACTTCGTACATATCATTCGATAAACTAGAAAACCGTTCTCTTAAGCACCAAACGGTAGATTCATAAGATTATTGGGGTATAACGCGTGAACTATGCGGAGGCAGGATTGATAAAAAGGTATTAGTCTTTGCTGAATTCCTTTCCTCTGGGTCGTAGGACTTGGTAAGGTTTTCCTTAAGACGTATTCAAGAAAGGCTTGTCCCAAAATCCGAAAACCAAAGCCAAGGTAATATAGACACCCAAAATTATGAAATTCTGGTACAAAAGATTGAGGACTCTTTAACAAACCTGTCCGTCCAGGTTGACAAGCTACGGATGAGGTATCAGAATATGCTATCTAGAAGCAAAGAGTATTTTGAAAGATGTATAGATGCTTTAGTTGCTAGGGACAATGAAAGGGCCAAGATGTATGCTGTCGAAATAGCAGAAATAAAAAGGCTGGCTGACATAGTTGTGAGATGTTGCCTAGTCCTTGAGCAGATAAAGGTTAGGCTTGAAACAATATTAGAACTGGGCGAAGTGATGGGTCTGATAGTCCCATTAACCTCAATCATAGAGGCGGTTGAAAAGGAAGTATCGCTTGTCGTTCCCGAGGCATCGAATAGTCTCAGGGAACTCGCGGAGACCATAGAAGACTTCACTTCCTCATCTTCAGCATATGTTGATACAACACCGACCGGTGATGTTCAGATCAATAAAGACGCAGAAAGTATCCTAGAAGAAGCAAGAAGAATAGCAGCAGAGCAGGTGAGGAAGAGCTTCCCAGAAGTGCCAGTTCTGACAGAAGAAGAACGCATGGTTTACTCCTACATCATGAAGTGTGGTGATGAGTTAGACATAACAAAGTGTGCGTCAGAACTTGGACTTAATGTATCGCAAGTGAAGGTTGTTATAAGTAGCCTTCAAGAAAAAGGGTTAATAGAGGTGCAAAGTACCGAGATGACATGAAATATTTTAAGTTTTTAAGTTGCGTACTTGGCCGCCCATTCTTCCAACTTCTTGAGGTTTTCCATAATTATTGATGACTTCCTCTTACTAATGACCTCTAAGAAATCCTGCATTTCTATCGCTCTAGGCTCCGTCTTTTCAGCGTTACCTTCTTCAAAAAATTCCCTAGCGACCTTCAGTTGGACTTCCATACAAATATCATGAATATCGGCCGCTGAATATCCTTCCGTCATGACTGCAAGTTGCCATGTATCAACGGATTGGCCGAGTTTAAGGTCTTTGGTGTAGTAAGAAAATAAGGCAGCTCTAGCATTAAGATTTGGTAAAGGAACGTATATTCGCTTCTGAAAACGTCTGATGAATGGTTCATCAAGCATCCAAGGTTTATTTGTCGCTCCTATCACATACAAGTACTCCTTCTTACCCTTCTCGGTTAGACTATCCATCTCCTTTAGTAGCTGATTCCTTGCCCTAGCCTCACCGCCTACCTCGATATATCTAACAGATGTCAGCGAATCTATTTCGTCTATAAATATTATAGCTGCGCCCTGCTTTTTGCAAGCATTCCTAGCTGTCGCGAAAAGCTGTGCTATGTTTTTCTCGGACTCTCCCAACCATTTTGACATAACTGTTGCAGCATCCACGTAGAAGAATGCAGCATCCATTTCATTAGCAACGGCGGCGCCCACTAGTGTCTTACCGCAACCAGGAGGCCCAAATAACAGTATACCAGTAGGCCATCCTAAGGGGAATAATTCCGGCTTCAACTTTGGGTATACTATGCTTTCCCTTATCGCCCTCTTAACCTCGTCTATTCCTATTATGTCTTCCCAGTTAACTCTAGGCCTATCCTTAAGTATCCATTCAGTCCCCTCTTCAACACCGGCGGCCTTAGCATCCCCTTCAGAAACAATAACCCTTTTTGCATCTATAAGCTGAAGCCTTCTTTGGTATTCGCGAATCTTCTCAAGATACACCGAACGTATTGTTTCGTCTTCTGTCATGAAATAAAGTTTCGTCAGAATGTCAATAGTCTCTTTGTACTTTACGTAGGCCTTTTCTTTTGCACCTATCCTATCTAAGTAAACGGCTTCCTTAGCCTTTTCAGCTGCCATTCTTTCAAGCTCGTTAAACATGACCCAACCAAAAACCCCAAAAGGTTGCTAATATAATCTTCTACAGATCAAAGGTTGACAATTCTGGGCATAACTCGCGTATAATGCCCATGTATAACCGTTAATATGCGCAGGTTGTGCAATTTTATATAGTTTTTTAACAAAATCATGTCGTTATGATGGAACAGTACGAGGTAATTAAACGTCGACTCAAGTTCAGACGGGACCTGATTCATAAGAAGCATGAGACTCCACAGTTGGAGAAAAAATGCCGAGAAGAGGGTCTAAATTTTCTATACAAACTCTCGGCCCTAGCTTTCTTGGTTAGTTTCAATAAACACCCCTCACTCAGGATGAGAAATACTCTGTCAACAATCTTGGAGCTTTTGGAAGTGTACGAATATATGCTACGCGGTCTATCTAGGAACCCGCTTTGTTTGAATTATGAGAGACTCCTCGGACTAGGCTACATGAAACGAAAGCACTGGGTATATGCCGCCTACATAGGCTTAATAAGCTCGCTACCGGTTTTGTACAAGGTTAGCCCTTACAACGACATTATCCGTGCAGCTATAGCAAAAACATCTTTTGGTACCAGCGTAAAACTGCTCGATAACCTAAATGATAACGTTCATGAGTTGGATGTAGCGCTTACATCTCTAAGAAATCTATTATCCGCCTACACTAGAGGTGTGTACGAGCCAAACGTAGATCGTGAGAATGAGGTGGCGAGAGCTGAGAATTCCGCATTAGAGATCGGGACTTGGATATACGCGATGATTAACGCGAATGGAAGCAAGCCGAACGATACGTTTGAAATCTACGTTAAAGACGTTAGAAAATTAATAATGGGACAAATAGATTCTCTATCGCACAAGGATAAAAAAAGGAGCGAAATACCTACGATGAAAGATTACATGGAATATATTTTAGAGAAGAACATAGGCGACGTTTGGTTCGATATAGATCTCTGTTTCTTCGAGAAAGGATTAAGTGGTTTAACGTCCGGTGAAATGTCGGCTCTCACGTTGGTGAAACAAGGTGTGTCGTTAGTGTTCAAAGCGGCAGGATTATACGATGACGTCGTGGACGCTTACGATGATATAACATCGAACTCCATTAATAGTGCTATACTTCTCGCCATAGAAAGAGGTCTGTTATCGTATGATGATCTCCGTGTAATTGAACCAGCAAGGACTTTCAAAATACTTTCAAAGGCTGGAATTTTTAACGATATAATTAGAATGGGTGACGCTATGCATGTAGCAGGTTTGAACATGATAAAGGAGGGTCTAAAATATCCAGTCGGTCAGCTTATAGATGGTGACGCGCTATTAAACATATGCGACTTCATCCGGCTCTTTTCTATAAGAAAGTACTTGATAAGGGAGAAGAAATTCCGTCAATCGTTGGCATTTATAAGATCTCCAAATCCATCCACTACGCTTCCGAAGGACTTAAGTTTGCTATGGAATACAGTAAGAGAAAAATCCATGCAGGTGTGCCATTAAAAGGTGTTTATACGCAGATTTGATAAAAAAGATAAATCCTACTAATTATTTTATGTTACGAGGATGAAAAAATTTTTTGTGGGGCACGAAATATTTGATGAAATAGCTGACATTTATTATGGCTCAGCGATACTTGTTTTGGATGACGGATACGGTGAAGCATTACGCCTTCTCATGAACTTGGTGAAGACCCAAAGACCAATGAGGTTAATGACCGGATGGACTCACTCGCCAGCGGAAAATGTGAGATTTATAACACCATCGAGTCTGAACGATGTAAGTATAGCAGTTAACGAATTGAGGAGAGGCGCCCAAGAGAGTGTGCTGATCCACGAATATTTGCCAGACATTTTAATAAAGTACGAGCATGACACAATATTGAAGCTGCTGGAAACATGGAAGCACGAAATACAAAACAACAGGACTGTTGAGTTCTACTTGCTACCAAAAGGAGCTTTTCCCGAGATGGAGAAAAAGATTCTGGCAATTTTTGATGGAGGTCTAGAAGTCAGGTTATCGCATGCAAAAAGGTTGAGCGTGCACGAATTCGTACTTATAAAATGTTGTCGTCCAGAATGGAATTTAAAACCTGTGAGATACGAATACAAGGATGATAGAGTTTTGATAGAATGGTATGGCGAGATGACCGACAAGTTGATACGGCTCTCGCCCGAAATGGTGGACGAAAAAATAAGATATTATAAGGCGAACATCAACCGTTTGAAATTAAAAATAGTACGTAAAGAATTGACGGAACCTATTACGGAATACTTATGGCTTTTTTCATATTTCGATGACGCTTCCCTTCTTGACGTTAAGCTACTCTTCCCTGAAAACTTCGATAATTTGTTAAAGAAAATAGCCGTCTGGGAATTACAAGGATACCTGCGCGTCATTGAGTTTGAAGGAGAACCAACTAAATATATTGAGCCAGTAAAGAATGAGCAGGCGAGTTTTAAGACGAGGCTCGCTTTGAGACTGTCTCCATGGTTCTTCTTCAGATTTCTGGGCATAAAGGAAGGTGCAAGAGTTCCGGGTAGCGTTTATAACATAGAAGGAAAAGTCATGCTCGAATTCATAAAGAACTTGGTTTGTGGTGATGAGACTGAATACAAGGAGGCGATTGAAAGGTTGATGAAGATTAAGGAGGATTTTCATCAGATAATAGGTAGACAGAGGGCCTTAGAAGCAATTCGAGAAATAGGCGAAAACCCGATGAAGAAACTTGACGTGAAATACTTACCAAAAATAATGATGTTAACACTTTACTTCGGATTTAGGTTAAAATGCGAGGTGGAAACAGTCAGTAGCAATGTTTTCAGAGTAAGGGTTCCTGATTGCTTCCTTTGTAAAGACGCAGTATCTGAAATTCCAATATGCGCGGCCATTACTGGAGCTCTCTCAGGGGCAGCCTCTGTTGTATTCAAGGAGCCAGTACATGCAAAAGAGATAAAGTGTAAAGCTACTGGGCATGATGAATGCGTATTCGAACTTAGGGTCGGTTAATACCAATTATATTCAAAATATCCATGAGGTTTCTGGACTTGATGACATAGTGAGCGTTTTTCTTTACATGCCTTTTAGCAAGCCAGAGTATTAGACGTAATTTTGCTTGTTCAAAAGTATTCAATTTTAACTTTAGGAGTTCACGCTCTAAACATCCTGAGTCAAACATTATGCTTGTACCTACAAGCCTAAATAGCGGTATATTAGAAGCATCATCTCCAATAGCGGCGCACTCGCTAAGCAAAATACCGTGCCGCGAGGCTATCTCGGAAAGGATTCTGCCCTTGTTCTCGAAGTTAACTATAGGGTGCTCTATGTTAACAAAGACTCCGTTTTCGATCCTTACATGTGTACCAACAAAAAAATCAAGCCCAAGCCTCTTCCCCAAAATCTCCAGAAAATACTGAGAAGCGCCAGTGCTTATAGTTCCTACAATTATGCCCTTATCCTTCATAATCCTTATAGTCTCTTCTGCACCACGCATTAATGGAACTTGCATAAGCAAATTCTTAACGTATTCCTCTTTAACACCAATGAATAGTTGTAATGCTTTCTCCATCGCTTGATTAAAGTTTATTTTTGAGGTCACAAGGTCTTTATATATTGAGATAAGTTTATCACCGAAGCCAAGCCGCTCGGCAACGAAGATGGATACGTAACCATCAACCAAAACGCCATCACAATCAAACACGACGAGTTTAGGTATAGTTTTTCTTAACACGGGCGCTCACTTTTTACACGCATGCATGACATTTATTTTTATTTAATAATAACAGAGAGAATCGCGTAACCAGTAAGACCTCCAGCAAAGTTCTGTAATATCTACAATAATGCAGGTGGTGAACCATGGACGAATCAAGCCGCCTTTTCTTTATCACCTATTTTTAATGAAAATGGGGCCGCTGGGATTCGAACCCAGGACCTCCTGGGCCCAAGCCAGGTGTCATAACCATGCTAGACTACGGCCCCTAAGAGTCTTACTCATAGCAGCTTTATTAATCCTTTTACGCGATAGTCCCTTTTGAGTTATGTATTTTAATGCCAAATATTCATAGCAGATTTCGCATCATTTTACACCAAAAAATGAACCCTATTTTGGGAAAATATTGTACTAAAGGTTAAATACTATCTTTGCTAAAATTTTTATGTGACGCTCACAAGCATTACAAAAATTCAAAGGAAGCCAGCTTACGATAAAAGGACCGGGAAAAAATACGAGTATCATGTAATAGCAATACCTAGAGCGATCTCAGAGGACAGTCAGTATCCTTTTAATGTCGGTGAAAAAGTAAAGATCAGCGTAGAACCAAACAAGAAGAAAATCATAATAGTCAAGCTCAAAGAGTCGGCTCCAAAAAGAAAAAAGGGTTAGTGTTGTTAGCTAGGGAAATGATGGGACCGGTGGGATTCGAACCCACGACCTTTCGGTTATCAGCTTCGTCGCCGCTTTAACGGCTCGAACGCTCTAACCATGCTGAGCTACGGTCCCTGATATTGTTCTACCTAACGGCTGATTTTTAAGTTTTCAGATAAACATAATATTCCTTTCCGCTAAAGATAGGTTACCAGTCATAAACAGATGAAAAGTATAAAACTTCTGCGGCTAATGTTGCTACGATTAAATTAGGTGTATGATGAATGCGCCTACTTAAGGTTGGCAGAGAAGCGATAAGGTTGGCCTCTATTATAGTTAAAGATGGCGGTCTTGTAATATATCCTACCGATACGGTCTACGGTCTGGGATGTAATCCATTCGATGATGCAGCAGTTTCTAGGGTTTTCTTATTGAAAGGACGCGGAGATATTCCAGTTCCAATACTGGGCGACTCCATAGAAAGCCTTGAGAAGATAGCGGAGTTTGACGACGTCGCTTACGAATTTTGCTTAATATTTTGGCCGGGAGAGTTATCGGTCGTCTTACCAAAAAAATTACCACTAGAAAAGGTAACGTGCGGAAGCCCAACGGTTGCTGTGAGGATTCCGGCGAGTCAGGCCGCGATAGAACTGGCAAGACTTTCAGGGGGTTTACTCGTTGGAACCAGTGCAAATATCAGTGGTATGCCGCCAGCTTGTGACGTCTCAGAGTTGGATAAGCGTGTGGCAGAAGGTGTTGATATAGTGTTGGATGGAGGGAGGTGCCTCCATTGCGTAGCTTCAACCATAGTAAAAATAGAGGATAGAACCATAAAGGTGTTAAGGGAAGGTGCCATATCTTTAAACATGATAAAGGAGAGGGTCGCCAAAGCAGGACTTAATGTAAAACTCGTTGAGTGATTATCTGGATAAGAGCGAAATGGCAACTTTTTCTATTAAAAAAAGCTCGAGGGCTTTAAACTTACTATCAGCCTGTATGGACCTTAAGGCCTGATCGGGCACCTCATAAATTTTCGACAATTCGTCGAGTATGTAAGTGTTCTGGTTGTCAATAAACGATACTAGCTTACAACCCAATAATGCCTCAAGTCTTGACTTTGCCGCCTCGATATCTTCTGCATTCTTTGATATGATGCAGACGCCAACCCTCTCAGTTTCGTAAGATATACCCACGAGCTCTATCGCCTTACTTATTTGGTCTTGAGCCGATAATCTAACGAGGAATTCTACCTCGAGCCTCTTGGCAACGTTCATTTTGGACTCCCACGCAGTTATTGCTGCACTTACCGCGGCTGCCACATAAAGAGCAGATATTACTCTATTGGCGTTAAAGAACTGACAAATGGATGGTCTTAGCAACCCGTAAACTTCATTTAATCTCTCTAAAAGTTTTCTCAAGTCTTGCTTTTCTATCTTCGTTTCATAGACTCCGACAAGTAAGTCAGAGGTGGCCGTAAAATAGCTCAACTTAACCACCATGGATTACGGGTATTATCGTTAGCGTATCTCCATCCAAGACCAAAGTCTCTAAACCCTTGCTGAGCGAACGGACATCAGAGCCATTAAGTAGTACAAGGAAGCCCGGCCTAAGTTTTCCATCTTCTAATAAAATATCTTTTAATTCCTTGGGAAGTATCTTGAGCACTTCAATAATTGTCATATGTCCATCTATCTTAAGCTCGAGCATGTTTTTGCCCACGACAGACTTCACATGCCCTACTAGCTCCACCTTCATATGAATCGCACCACTACAAGGTTAGGTTTTCAGTGAGGTGTATGTTCTTCATAGAGCTTGCGCTCTCGGTGCAGGTCAGCCTCATCACACACTAAAAAATTGTACAGGTCTTATTTTGGTTTTTCGGAAGTAACGTCAGCTTGGGCTGCAGCGCTCTCCGCCTTCAGTTCGGCCTCTTTTTTTGCCTGTAGCTTAACCAGTGATGTGAGATATCCAGCAATGCGGTTCGCTAGCCTCTTAGAAACCCCGCTCACGAATACTTCTCGCACGAGTTGTTTGTTCTTCTCAAAATCCATGCTTACCCTATCTTGGTAAAGCTCCAAGATTTCTTTGGCGAGCCTTTTGACCTTCCTAGTCCTTACCTTGCCCATCTTAGACAATCCCAAAAATGACTAACTAAAAAATATAACGGAAGCTTACTCCCAACCCTTTGGGAGTTCGAGCTTGCCTTTTACGTGCCCCATTGGTATTAACTCCACTTTCTTTGAACTAGAAATCCCCAATACCCCCTTTTTAACTAATGCCCTCCTGAGAAGTTGGATTGCCTTAGCAGGGTCGACACCTTTGGGACATACAGCGCTGCAGGAAGCTGCGAAGTGGCATCTCCAGCAACCATGCTCGGAATCTATAGCCTCGAGCCTTTGCTCGAAGCCAAGGTCTCTAGGGTCAGAGATAAATCGGTATGCCCTATTCAGAATCATTGGTCCAAGGTAAAGTGGGTCCGTTGCAGAAACCGGACATGCAGAGCTACACATCCCGCATTCTATACAATCAGCAAACTGAATATATCCTAGAAGTTCCTCCTCTGTCTGCTTATATGTTCCGGTTGGGTTCAAAAGTTCCTCTACGTCGTGCCTGATTATGTAAGGCTTCACCTGCTTTTCTTTCTGGAAAAGTTCACTGAAGTCTGTTACGAGGTCTTTGATGATGCGGTAATTCTTGAGCGGTGCGACTTTTATGACGTCGCTATTAAGCTCAAGGACTCTCGTGAAACAAGCAAGCATCTGTCTGTCGTTGATCATCATACCACATGAACCGCAAACAGCCTGCCTGCATGAGTATCTAATGGTCAGTGTCGGATCCTGTTCTTCCTTTATCTTAAGCAAGGCATCGAGAACAGTCGTACTCTTGTTCACTTTTACCTTGTATTCTTGCCACCTCGGCACAAAGTCCGTCTTGGGATTGAACCTGAAAACCCTAAACTTTACCTCAACCTCCTTATCGGTAGACATGCGCACTCACCCCACTGGCCAGAATAAGTTTAGGAAAACTTGTAGACCGTAAATGTATAGGGCTATGCCCACTAAGAATATTATCCATGTTATGGCCTTTGCGGCACATCTTCCGGGTATTAGCTCTATGAGTATTGCCCTAACGCCGTTTAGCATATGATATAGAAGTGCTGACAACAAGATGATAAGGTTCAAAGGATACAAGATGCTTTCATGTATGGCGGTACCGATACCCGGGAGGTTGTTCGCTACTAGATGAATGAATCCTGTTACCAGTATAATGAGACCAGAGACATAATGCAAGAACATCCTTTTCGACTCCTTCAAAGAATCACCCCGCCTGTATCACCAAAGCCACATAAGACCATATGAGGATGAATATCACGAACAAAGCGAGAATCACCATCACGAGATACCTCTGGGAGCCATAGAGCGTACCTTTCCGGTAAGGATATACCGCTCTAATAGGTTTTCCTATCAAAAAGCCATGTTCTGTCAGTACAAGTCTGAGCCCGTTTAGCGTATGGTATACTACGAAAATCCCTAAGATAACATCTCCCCATCCACCAGGATGCCAACTCGTGTACAATAGGTGAACAAAAGCAAAGATCACAATGCCTATTCCACTTAACCTTTGCACGAGATAGAGAGCCCTTTCAACAGAGTAGCGCCTTAACCTGAACCATCCGCTCACACCTTCTCTATTCTCTTCATAAATTGCCAACACCCACTCACCTCCTTAGTACTTTCTTTCTGCTGGAGGCCACTTCGTAATCTTGACAGGTATGTAGTCAAGTCTAGGCCCGTCCGCCGTCTTATATGCCAGTGTATGCTTAAGCCAATTCACATCATCCCTTTTCGGGTAATCAAGCCTATAATGCGCTCCTCTGCTTTCGGTTCTTGCTATGGCTGACACAAGTACGACCTCCGCAACCTCAAGCATCATGTCAACCTCAAGGACATTTATTAGGTTCTGGTTAAACTCGCGACTCTTATCCGCCACATACCCTGTGCCAAACCTTTGCCTGAGTTCCCTAACCTTTTTTAACGCCTCTTTCAAACCCTCGCCCTCTCTGAAGACATAGGCGTACTTTGACATAGTGTTTTGCAACTCCCTTTTGATCATATACGGGTCTTCACCGCTACCACCCCTTAGTATGCCATCAAATATCCTCTTCTCTTCCGCCAGTATGAGTTCCTGCGGCGGATCGCTCTTACCCTTCTCCTTCACGTATTCAGCCGCTTGCTTCCCAGTTAGGTACCCATATACAAGACACTCCATAGTGGAATTACACCCAAGCCTGTTCGCACCATGTACACTAACACATGCTGCCTCACCAGCAGCGAACAATCCTCGAATTGGTGTCCTACCATACGTATCTGTGTGGATTCCCCCCATCGTATAGTGCGCTACAGGTCTAACAGGTATCGGCTCCTTGGTAGGATCTATGCCACCAAACTTAATGGCTATCATCTTTATTTCGGTGAGTTTTTCATCTATCACTTCTTCGCCAAGGTGTGTAAGATCGAGATGGACGTAATCAAGACCGTTTGGGCCTGGAAAACCTCTGCCCTCCAATATCTCCTTCATCATAGCCCTAGATACTATATCTCTCGGTGCTAGCTCCATCTTTTGTGGCGCATAATTTTTCATGAACCTCTCACCATTCTTGTTTCTAAGATATCCCCCCTCACCCCTAGCCGCCTCTGATATTAGTATGCCTTGTGGAACGAGACCGGTTGGGTGGAACTGGATGAATTCCATATCCTTAAGTGGAATTCCAACCCTGTATGCCATAGCTAGACCGTCAGCGGTCGCAGAATGTCCGTATGTTGTGAATGAGTAAAGTCTGCCAGCACCACCGGTTGCGATGATCCCTGCCTTAGCTTCAAAGGCATAAAACTCACCGTTCTTCATATCTATGGCAGTCACGCCCTTAAACTCACCATCTTCTACCAGTAAGGAGGTGACGTACCACTCGTGAAATATCTCTATGTTATCGTACTTATGCGTCGTGTTATATAGAGTCTGCATGGCATAAAGGCCTGTTTTATCGGCGGCGAAGCATGCTCTGTCGAAGCTATGTCCCCCGAATGGTCTCTGGGCAATTCTCCCGTCAGCCCTTCTGCTCCAAGGCATTCCCCAATGTTCAAGCCTTAGTATTTCTTGTGGTGCAATTCTCACCATCAGCTCGATCGCATCTTGATCTCCAAGATAATCGGAACCCTTTACCGTGTCAAATGCATGCAGGTCGAAGCTATCCCCCTCCTCAGGATAAAGGACCGCAGCTGTGCCACCAGCATATGCTACAGAGTGTGAACGCATTGCGTGGACCTTTGTGAGCACCGCCACTCGTATATTGCTATTGTTACTTGCGGCCTCTATAGCGGCTCTAAGGCCGGCGAGGCCAGAACCAACAATTAGAACGTCAGCTTCCAACTTATCGGGCATATCTGCCGCCTATTTTTTTAAAAGTATAACCTGCCTGATTTAAATTTAACTATTTAAAACTTTGAAAAATAAACATTTATGTTCTACTTGATGAAAAAGTAGGCGTGTGAACACCATAGGACAATCTTTCGCAAACTTGATATCTGCCGCCTCTTTAACGAATTTAAAGGATTTGGGTGTGGTGTTATTTCTGGTACTTGTCATAGGAGTCGGTACGATAGTATACTATTTTTACATCAAGTCCTTTAGACCGAAGCACAATAATCCCGAGAATAATAAACGCACAATTAATAGAAGGAACTTTTTAGTTGGAGTTTTTGTACTGGCCTTATCAGGTCTTATAGCCCAATTTTTATTGCCATTGCTTGAATTGCTCAAGAAAGGCACTGTAATTACTGGTGGGATATCTCCGGGCCAAGAAACCCCGCCTAAGATCGCGAACGTTGCAGATGTGCCTCCAGACTCCCAAGTTTCATTTGTTTTGCGACGAAATCCAGATGGCTCGCCCGGTCAACATCCGGCAATCTTAATACACCTTCCCAAAGATAAAGCTGCGGTAGCCGGTAAGGAGTTCGTGGCATATAGTGCTATATGTACGCATCTTGGTTGTATAGTCGGTTATAAAAGCGAAGAAGATATAATCTTCTGTCCATGCCATGCGGGATATTTCGATCCTACGAACGGAAAGGTCATAAGTGGGCCCCCGAAAAAACCCTTGCCTGAAGTAAAATTACGTATTGACGAGAATGGTGATATATATGCAGAAGGCTGGGTCTGAAGAAAGTTGCATCAAAAAGTTCGTTAGATGGTTGATAGATAGAACTGGTGCTAGTGACTTCACGAAAACCATCATACCGAGACATGCACTCCACCCGATGTATAGTTTTGGCGGCCTCGCATCGCTTATGTTCTTCTTGCTAGCGTTTACGGGGATAATCCAGCTGATGTTCTACATCCCGGCCTTTGGTGAGGAGAATATCGCGTATGAGAGTGTGAGACACTTCACAGAATCCATTCCCTATGGCTTCGTGGTAAGAGGTATCCATAGTTATGCCGCTACTCTTATGATATTATTATCCATGTTGCACTTCCTTAGGGTTTACTTTACTGGTGCTTATGCGAAGCCGAGGGAACTTACGTACGTCGTCGGTATAGTGGCAGGTTTGCTCTCGATAGCCTCAGCATTTCTTGGTTACTCGCTTCGTATGGATCATATATCTGTGGAGGCTATCAGAATAGGGCAATCCCTCATACTCCAGCTGCCCGGTGGCAAGTGGTTATACTCTCTCATATTCGGTTCAGGCTCATTCGATGAAGTAATCCCCAGATTCCTTGCGTTTCACATTGGAGTAGCAGGTCTTCTTGCTATAATCCTTTTGCTCCATTTTTACATGATACACGCTCACCATATATCACCACCATATGACGATAGCGAATCAGAACCTACGATACCCTTCTACCCAAACTTTCTACTTACAGAACTGGCGGTTGCCGTAGTCGCTATAGGTGCCTTAGTAACTTTCTCGGCGGTTTTTCCGCCAGAACTTGGTTTCAAATTCGTTTTCGGTAAAGAACTCCCGGTCGGACAACCCGAATGGTACTTGATGGCTATGTATGCCTTGATAAAGACGGGGATAGATCCTGTGTTAGCGGGCATCGTCATACCTAGTATGGGATTGTTGATATTGGTCATCATGCCATGGGTTGACCCGCTCTATTCTAGGCATCCTATGAATAGGAGAATAGCGACAACATACGGTCTGATATTCGTGGGCGAGTATATCATGCTCTTCTTATACGGTCAACTGACGCCTGGTGAGCAGATTCCTTTACTTAACGCTTTACTCCTTGCCATAGCGGTCGCACTCGTCATGGGCTACATTGGTTTTAGGCTTACATCAAAACCCGTTCCACCGAAAAAGACGCAAAAACAGCGGTCAGATGGTGCGTCGTCGTACGCGGTAAGCGTTCTATTGAGAAATGTTTGGTGGATAGCAGGTCTTTTGTTGGTCTCTGCCTTTGTGCTTTGCGGACTCGGTGTGCTAAATCATTTATCAGAGAACTACTATGATGCAGCTATACTATTCGGTAGTTCCATAATCTTGATGGGATGGTCTCTATTCGTGGCTAAGATAGGTCTTGTAGACGCCAAGTATTTAACTTAAGCCCATCAGAATACTGGAACAAAGCGCTTTCCTTTTGATGCAGGGTTCAAGCTTCCGACGATCGCTATAGTATAGCCACAGTTTAGACATCTGTTGTTCTCGTCCATGTTCCAACCCGTTATATCAAAACCGCATCTTTCAACAACCACACTTCCGCATTCAGGACAATAAGTGTGTTCAAGCGGATGTCCAGGAACGTTTCCGATGTAGACATACCTCAACCCCTCCTCCTTTGCAATTTGACAGTGTTTTTCAAGGGTTTTGATTGATGTCCAAGGCAGGTGCATCAACTTATAGTCTGGATGGAATCGAAGGAAATGTATGGGTGTATCGGGCCCTAGGTTATCGTATATCCATCTACAAAGCTTCCTTGCAGCGTTGGGGTCTTCGCCAACTTCAGGCACGACTAAATCGGTTATTTCTATATGCGTCTTCGTCTTTTGCTTAATTTCTAGCAAAGTCTGGAAAATCGGATCTGGGTCGGGTATTCCGACATAACGCCTAAGAAAGTCCTTATCGCCGTTTCCCTTGAAGTCTACGGTTATACAATCAAGAAAGTCCCGCATCATATTAACGCTTTCAGGTGTGCCATAACCATTTGATACGAAGACGTTAAAGAGACCGCGCTCCCTTGCTAGTACGCCAATATCATGTGCAAACTCCATGAATATCATAGGTTCGTTATATGTGTACGCTATGCCGTGACTTCCATACTTAAGAGCCAATTCCACAACCTTTTCAGGTGTTATTTCGGTGCCCTCTACCTTGCGTCTCTGACTAATATCAAAGTTTTGACAGTAAGCACACATCCAAGAACAACCAGTAGTGGCTATCGAGAAGACTTTGCTTCCGGGCATGAAATGCATGACTGGCTTCTTCTCTATCGGGTCAACATGCGCAGTAATTATTCTCCCATAGACGAAGAGGTATAGCTTTCCATCAATTACGCCTCTCACGCCACAAAAGCCTATCTTTCCTTCACCTATTTGGCAATACCTTGCACAGGCCTTACACTTTATTTTGCCAGAAGGTAGCCTTTCGAATAATTGAGCCTCTTTTCCTGTAGCCCTAATAACCATGACCTAACTTCTAAATGGTACGTCCTGCTTATATAGCTTAACGGATAGTCATTTTGACACATCTACAATTTCTGCGGCAGAAAAGCGCTTCAGCTCATCAACCGAAATCTTGAGAAGGGTATCGGGAGAGCCGCCAGATGTGTAAACTTCGTTAAACCTTTCGAGAGATTTGTCCAAAAACGTTTTTATGCGCTTTTTGTGCCCAAAAGGTGGTACTCCACCCACGATGTACCCTGTCTCCCTCAATACTGTCTCCGCATTTGCTAGTTTTAAATCAGATCCAATAACCTTAGAAAGTTTTGAAAGGTCAACCTTCTTGTCGCCCGATATGATTATCAAGAATACATTACCGTCCCCGTCCTCTACGACAATATTCTTGGCTATCTGGGCCACCGGGCATCCTATAGTCTTAGCAGCAATTATGGAACTTCTAGCCTTGCCCTCCCCCAGCTCTATTATTTTACCGTTAATCCCCCTTTCTTCCATGAATTTTTTAACATTCTCAACTTTCAATACAGTTTCTTTCACTACGGGTCGCCCTAAAATGTTATTTGTTAAACGCCATAAGCTTTCCTGAGAATATCGGTAACCAAACCTATCTTTTTTCCAGAACCTGCCTCTATCTGGAGTCTGCAGAGCTCACCAGTCGTATAAACTGGTCTATCGCTTTGTTTGACAGCCTCAAACAACCTAGAGCCAATCTTAAGCGACTTCTCAAAGTTTCCCTTGACAAAACTGAAAGCACCCCCAGAGCCACAGCATCCTTTCTCAAGCTCTGAGATGGATAAACCCGGAATGAGTTCTAATAACCCCAGAACTTTGTCTTTTATACATTGGACGAGCGTATGGCAGTGAAGATGGATATAGACATCTTCCTGTACCTTGCAGAAGTTTCTGTTAAGAACACCCTCCTCGTAAAGCTTGTACAAGAATTCATAAATGTCATACGTATTCTCTGAGACGACATGGGCATCATCCGTATCGAGTAAGTCTAGGTATTCATGCTTTAGGGCAAGGCTTGCAGCAGGTGAGAAACATACTATTGGAATGCCTTTCTTAGCATAGGGTGCGAGACTCGCAACGTTAAACTCAGCAATCTTCTTACCTATGGACGGAGCACCTTCGTTAATTGCTGGTAACCCGCTGGAAAGTTGTGGAGGTACTAACACTTGAAAACCATTAAGCTCGAGGATTTTAACGATAGCAATCCCAAGCTCTGGGTCGTTATAGTTAATGTATGTGTCATAGAAGAAGGCAACGCGTTTATTGCCGTTTGTTTTGTGCATCTTACTGTACTCCTCAAACATTTTTTTGAAAGTTTTCCTATGAAATGGTGGGAGATTTCTATTTCTATCCAACCCAATAAGATATTCTGCTAAAATTCTAAAGAATTTGTTATTCATCATCCAATTCGAAACAGGAGCGAACATTGAACCAATCCTTGCATATTTGTCCATCTCTATAAAATACTTGTACCCTTTGGGTATGCCATTGATACTCGAATACCATGCTCGCATCTCGGCCATAATTTTACCCACGTCAACGTTAGCGGTGCATTCTAGGAGGCACATTCGGCATTGTATACAGTGCTCGTATACAATCTCCCTATAGACTTCTGAAGAAATAAAGCTCTCAGGCGAATTCTCGGCTCTGAGTAACCATCTAAGTAGATTTATCCTACCTCTACAGCTATCAACTTCATCACCAAAGGCAACGAAGACGGGACACATGCGACTCGTACCTACAAGTGCACCACCTTTGCATAAACCACATCCTACACAAAGCTCCACTTCATCTACGAAAGAAGGATTTTTACTATAACCACTCAGTAATTTCCTAATTCTGCTTGTCCTACCATCCCAAAGCAATTGTGTCTTAAAATCCCTTAAACGTGTATCAGGCTTCGTCCTCAGCCCCTCAAGTCTTGGCTCATCCGAGCCAAGTTTCTTACCGGGATTCATTATATTGGTAGGATCAAAAAGACGTTTTATGTCCCAAAATACTTTCAGAAGCTCCTCGCCGTATTGGAGCTTCAGATACTTTGCCCTAATCATTCCGTCACCATGCTCACCGCTTATGCTTCCACCAAGTCTTTTTGTAAGCTCGAATACTTCAGATGCAACAATCGGTACTAGGTCAAAATCTCTCTTATCATTAAGGTTCAGTAGAGGTCTTATGTGGACATTTCCATCACCAGCATGGCCTGATATGAGAAAGTTAAGGTTATGCTTTTCTAATATTTTACTGACGGAATCCACGAGTTCCGCCAATCTTTCTGGTGGAACGACCAGGTCTTCGATAAACGTAAAGCTTGCACTTTTACCATTCTGCTTGAGTTTATAAGCTAAACCAAGACTCTTCTTCCTTACAGACCAAAGCCTTTTCATATTTGCTGGGTCAAATGCTCTATAACTATTGACTACAAGATTCTTATTCTTAAGAAATTCCTCTAACCGCGATGCGCTCTTTTCGATCTCTTCCAAGTCGTCCCCTTCAAACTCCACGTATAGTGATGCCACAGTACCTTTCGGAATGAATTCATTTATTTCGGGATAGATGTCTCTTGAAGAATCTATGAGAGTCTTATCCACCATCTCGATAGCTGAAGGCTTAAACTTGAGTATCTCTTGAACGGCTGCGCCAGCCTTATAGAGATCATCAAAATTCAAGAGTATCAGTATTGTATGCTTAGGCTTGTCAACAATTCTCAACTTAGCGGAAACTATTATACCGAGCGTACCTTCGGAGGCGGCGAAAAGCTTTCCTAAGTCTATGAAACCATCTTCAAACACTTTATCAAGCCTGTAACCAGATGAATTCTTGCTTAACTTCGGAAATCCGTTACGTATTAACTCACCATGCTCTTCAAATAACTTCCTTAGTCCTTCATATATTCTGGCCTCATGTACATTCTTCGAGACGAGCTCGTCCCACTCCTCAGAATTCGGTTTAAGTCTTCTACATCTTATTATTTCGCCAGAACTTAAAACGACATCGAGGGATATTATATAATCGATGGTGGTACCATATTTTACAGTGTGAGCACCCGCAGCATTCGTTGATATCATTCCACCTATCGTACAGAAGTCGGAACTCGACGGGTCTGGTGGAAACATCTTACCATACTTCTCAAGAGCCTTATCAAGTACGGATTTGTAGATGCCAGGTTCTACAACCACGTAATTTTCGTCAGGGTTTATTTCCAGAATCCTGTTCATGTACTTTGAAAAATCGATGAGTATGCCTTCACCGACAGATTGTCCCAGAAGACTGCTACCGCCGCCCCTTGCGGTCAACGGTATTCCATTCTCAGAAGCGTACTTTACGACCTCTACAACATCATCTTTTGACTTTGGAAGTACGACACAAAGAGGCATTATAAAGTATGCACTAGCGTCTGATGCGTAGATTGCTCTTTGCCAAACTTCTGATAGCACATCGCCGGATATCCGCTTCCGTAAATCCGAAGCGACCTTTTCAGACGATGGCATCAACACGCTATCTGTTCTGGGCATTATAAAGATCGTTATTTAAACCGAATTTTTTAGAAATATATACATTCTATACCGAACCACATCGTCCAAACTTCATGAACTCAAAGATGTAAACATGCGTTTACCTTTTTGTTTTTTTGGCTACTTTTGCAGCTATTCCCTCCGCCATCTCTGTAGTAGTGGTCTGTCCTCCCATATCGTAAGTCCTTAACTTCCCTTCGAGTATCACTTCCGCTACAGAATCCTCTATAGCTCTTGCAATCTCAACTTCACCAAGCCACTCAACCATCATCTTGCCAGCTAATATTGCAGCTATTGGATTGACCTTATTTTTGCCGGCATGTTTTGGTGCCGAACCATGGACTGGCTCGAAGACCGCATAATTATCGCCTATGTTGCCGCTGTAAGCAAACCCAAGACCTCCAACGAGTTGCGCTGCTAAATCTGATAATATGTCGCCGAACATGTTCTCGGCTACTATAACATCATGATCGAGTGGGTTCTTCAACATCCACATACACATCGCATCTATGTTCGCCTCTCTGTATTCTATCTCTGGATACTCGCTCGCCACTTTCCTTGCAACATTAAGCATCAGACCGCCCGTTTCTCTCAAAACGTTTGGTTTATCAACGAGCGTGACAGACTTCCTTCCATGCTTTTTCGCGTATTCAAAGGCGGCTCTGACTATCCTTTCACAGGCCTGTCTTGTCATAACACGAAGGGAAACTGCCACATTTTCTAGACCAAATTTTTCAAACACTTTCATCTTGGGATTTTCACATAATGCCTCAAACACTTTCTTGCTTAGTGGATAAAACTCAACACCGGCGTAAAGCCCCTCGGTATTTTCCCTGAATATAACAATATCTATTCCATCCCTGTAGTTAAGGGGGTTTCCCGGAAAGGCTTTACACGGTCTAACACACGCATAAAGGTCCAGCTCCTGCCTTAGGCGGACGATTGGGCTATAGTAAGTAAGTCCCTTTCCACGAAGCTCTGGCGCAAGCTCTTTTTCAGCGTCTTCCTTGGGTTTGGAGGTTATGGCACCAAAGAGCGCACAATCCGTCTCTTTTATGATTTTAAGTGTTCTGTCTGGCAGAGGGTTTCCCTCTTTACACCAAAATTCCCAACCTATATCGCCATGAATGTATTCAGCATCAAGATTTGCCGCCTCCAAAACGGTAAGCGCTGCCCTTATCACCTCTATGCCTATCCCGTCACCCGGTAATACAGCAATCTTATACTTCGCCATGTAATTAAAACGCAAACTCCATGTTTTAAAACATTTTTCCTTAAAAGCCATATTCATGCCGAATAAAGCCTACGACAAACCTATTGACACTTCACCATACAAAACTCATTCTTGGTGAAATATGTACCCACAGAATGGACAAATGGTTGAGCCCTGCTCGACTAGATTGTGGCAATTCGGGCAGTGAAATGAAATAACTCTATGAGGCCTTTTTACAGGTTGCTTAACCTCCGGAATCGGATAGGGCATGGCTATCAACGTCTCTGTATGCACTACATTTGGGTGCTTCTCGATAACTTCATATATGGTTTTTGATAGTTCCTCAAGATCTTTCGCAGTTAATACTAAGACAGCGTCGTATCTGCCGAAGACACTATGTGCCATCTTGACGCCCTTAATCTTCCTAGACGTTATAAGTTCGTGCGATGTACCGGGCACAGTCCTAACCAGTACAAACGCTATAACAGGCATTATCCTTCACTTTTAAGACCAGTAAGTACTATAGCCGTCTCTGTATGAATCACGTTAGGAACTTTCTCGATTACTTTATAGATGATCTCGCTTAGTCTTTCTAAGCTTGGTGCTTCTACCACAACTATTGCGTCGAACCTTCCAAAAACCGGGTCGGCGTGAATAACCCCCTCGATGTTGCTAACCTCTTTTATATACTTCAGAACCTCCATAGAGGTACCCGGTTTTGTCGTGAGCATCACATAGGCTCTCAAGACTTTTTCACAATCAATTCCAAGCACGAAGTAATATTTATGCACTCTCTGAACTTCGGTAAAAATTATAAATCCCCTGACCGTTAGTGAGTTGACTTGAGATGGTACTCGTCAATAAGGAGGAGTTCGAGAACATTATATCTTTGTTGTTAAACATCGATAAGGAGTTGGACGAACTGAGGGTATACGCCGAAAAGGCTCGGAGAGAAATCTTAGAGTTTGCTAGGAACGAGGCATCTATTGCCAAGGAGGAGGCGTTAAAGAGGGTAAGGGCAGTTGCGGATGATATGGTAAAGCAGGCTCAATACGAGGCCAAAGCAGAAGCGGAGAGGATAATCAAGAAGAACAAGGAAGCTTTGACAAAGCTAAAGGAAAGGATAGAAGTTAAGCTTAACGAGGCAATATTGTTCACGATGGATGTTTTGTTAGGGAAGAAGGAAATAACATGACACTTCGAGATTTAGAGTACGTCATAGGGAAGAGTTACGGCCTAAAGGGCAAGTTGCTCCCGTATACTGTGCTGGAGGAGTTAGCTAACTCCAAAAACCTTGAGGAGCTTGTCGAGAAGTTAAGGCCGACAGATTATGGTCCGTACGTATCCAGTTTACCGAGGCCGTTAAACCCCACACGTATAGAGTTGGCACTAAGAAGGTGTCTGGTTGAGGTCCACTTCGACTTGGCCATGAAGTCAAAGAACGCTGGCATAATTCAAGCTTATTACATGAAATACTTAACGTCGAACCTTAAGACTATTCTAAAAGGAAAGGTCTTAGGCAAGAGTTACGAGGAGCTTCTGGAACTCGTCGACCTCAGGGCTGAGGAGCTTGTAAGAAGGAGGGATATTATTGTAAAAGCTATGGCCGCAAAGGACCTAGCGGAGGCTGTGAGGTCTTTGTCCGGAACGAAGTTTAGCGATGTGGCGAGCATGGCTATGGAAGTATATGAGAAGGAGAAAGACCTCGTCGCCTTTGACGTGGCCATGGATAAGGCATACTTCTCGGAAGTTCTGAAAGAGTTTAACAAATTACGCCTTGCAGAACGTAAAAGGATCAGGAGGATTGTGGCAGTTGATATAGATGGTTATATAATATTGGCGATTATGAGGTCCAAATTATGGGGACTTACGATCGCCGAGGCTAAACGCTTTTTGTTAGACAAGGCGGTAAATATTTCAAGTGACATCATAGACAGAATGTTAGAGGCCGGGAATATAACAGACGTCCTGCGCATTTTAGGTGAAACCCCATACAAATCCATAATACCTGAATCATCAGCACCAGATGTATCAGCAATAAAGGCACTTGAAGAAGCTTTCGAGAGACTGGCTTTGAATAGAGCATCAGAAGCATTTTTGAGGGACATATTCAGCGTAAGTGTCCCCATCGCGCTCCTAAAACTCAAAGAGCTTGAGGTAAGAAACATATCGATCATAGCCGCAGGTATTGATGAAGGGTTAAGCGTCTCCAGAATACTTCAGAAGGTTGTGAAACTTCAATAGATTATTCTGAAATCCTTGAATTCGCCTCTATATTCCTCCCATATGACCTCAACGTGCTCTACAACAGCATCCGGAGGTCCTTTATGACACCACTCTACCATGGAAGCAACGGCCTCTTTCTCACCCTCAAAGACGGCCTCAACCCTCCCGTCAGGAAGATTCTTGACCCAACCTTTCACGCCCAGCATGTCCGCCATCCTCTTTGTATTGGACCTGAAGAATACGCCTTGTACGAGACCGCTCACGTACACATGAGCCCTGGCCTTCGTGTCGCTCACCTCGGAATGTTCTGTTCAACTATGCATCCGTAAGCTGCTGGATTCCTTCTAGATAGCCTATCAAGTCTAAATTCTACTATGCTAAGTAAGTCTATGTCGCATGTTATTACTGTTTGTCCAGACCCTGCTTGAGTTAAGACGACTGGATGAACAAACTTTTTGGCACCTTCTAACGGTACGCAAACGAAGGAACCTCCAGGATGAGCATGGTCGTATATGTTTGCTGCCACAACGGGTACTCTATTCTCAAGACATCTTGCCTTAACGTACAAGCGCCAGGGTTCCATAGCCTCTTTTACAATTCTTGATGGATTAAATATAAGCTCCGCACCTTTGATAGTCAAGCATCGGGCAGACTCTGGAAATGCTACATCGTAACACACCATTATGCCAAGTTTGATGCCGTTAACCTCAAAGACCTTGAAATTTGTACCAGGTTTAAAGAATGCCTTTTCATCCCTGAACAGGTGAACCTTCTCTTGCTTTCCCACCACGTTGCCGTTTGGAGCTATCACATACGCCGATACAAATAAGTCGTTCTCGTTCTCTTCGTATACTGCTCCGGGAATCAATGTTACGTTCAATTCTTTAGCAAGGTGTGAGAATCTTAATATAACGTACTTAGCGGAATCAATCACCTCATCTATATGCGGAATGGGCTCTTTATGCAACCACATCTCTGGCAGGCAAATAAACTCTGCTCCAGCTTCCTTTGCAGTCATTATGAGCGCCTCTGCCTTTGCTACGCTTTCTTGTACGCTTTCACTAGGCTCTACTTGGACGGCAGCGACCCTTATGCTCCGCCTCAAACCCGCGCTAATCATTATAAGCACTCTTTTATGTAGATTTTTGGGCAGAGGTAGGTCGTAAATGGAGAAGAAAGTACTGATAACGGAACCTACCCCGTTCATCGAAGAAGAGTGGGGAATTCTCGAGAAACATGCGACCGTTAGGTTAGCAAAAGGTGTAACAGAGGACGACCTGATTGCTGAGGTAAAGGATGTAGATGTGATGTTGGTTGTCTACGCAAAAATCACGAAGAGGATAATGGATTCTGCACCACGCCTGAAAGGAATTGTGAGATATGGTATAGGTGTGGATAATATAGATATACAAGCGGCGACTGAGATGGGAATATACGTTGCTAACGTGCCAGACTATTGTATAGGAACAGTTGCAGAGCATACGTTCGCATTGTTGTTTGCTTTGACCAGAAAGGTTATCCTAGCTGACCGTATAGTCAAGAATGCGAATTGGAAGATTTGGACACAACAACCAACTGAACTCATGGGTACCGACCTCGAAGGCAAGGTGTTGGGTCTGATAGGTATGGGTAATATAGGGAGTGCTGTCGCAATCAGGGCTAAAGCGTTTGGCATGAAAGTTATAGCATACGATCCGTATCTCGAAAAAGATAGGGCGAAGTTGTTAGATGTGGAGCTCGTTGATTTGGACACTTTGTTAAAGAATTCTGATTTCGTGTCAATTCATGCACCATTGACTCCAGAAACCCGAGGAATGATAGGCGAGCAAGAGTTAAAGAAGATGAAGAGGACCGCATACCTAATCAACACTTCTAGGGGTCCGATAGTGAAGGAAAGCGCGCTTTATGAAGCACTAAAGAATAGGTGGATAGCCGGCGCGGCACTCGATGTCTACGAAAAGGAACCCCCAGATCGTGATAATCCGCTTTTCAAACTCGATAACGTAGTCCTGACGCCCCATATAGCGTGGTATACAGAAGAGGCCCTGAAGCGACTTAAGAGGTCGGTGGCAGAAGAAGCAATAAGAATACTTAATGGTATGCCACCTAAGAACCTCGTAAACAAGGAGGTCCGCTTTGTTAAGAAAACGACGTAGCATTATGGAATCCATGATGGCGGTATATAATGCAAAATAGTGATTATGATGTTGTTGTCGTGGGTGCAGGACCTGCCGGACTTCTCACGGCTAGAGAAGCCGCTGGTATGGGTTGTAGTGTGCTTGTGCTTGAAGAACACGAAGAAGTAGGAAGGCCCGAGAAATGTGCTGGCCTTTTCAGCATATCCGGACTTAAGATGCTTAATGTACCCTTATCCCACTCATACGTCCAGAACGTCGTGAGGGGCGCAGTCTTCTTCTCACCATCTGGAAGGTCGTTCGTTCTGGATGCGAAGAGACCTGTGGCTATCGTCTCGAATCGTGAGATGTTTGACAAATTCTTGGCACAACAGGCAACACTTAAGGGTGCGGAGGTAGTTACTGGTGAAGCAGTTGTTAGAATAATACCAAGCGACGAGATGCCATCTGTCAAAACATCCAATAATTTGACATTCGCCAAGATGGTCGTTGATGCGGAAGGTCGATCCGGATTCTTGGCAAGGTATGTGTGGAAAGGTTGGAAACCTAAGGGTTGGATTCCGATAATTCAGGCGGTAGTGGAAAATCATCAAATGGACAAGGACTTCGTTTACCTTTACTTCAAGGAGTACCTCAAGGACTTTTTCGCGTACTTAGTCCCAATAGATGACAACCTAGGAAAACTTGGTGTTGCGGCAAGGAAGGACACAAAGAGATCATTCTCCCGTTTCTTGCAAGAAGAGTTTAAACATGCTAGAATTCTCTCGACAACTTCAGCATCTATATACACTGGTCCACCACTCGAACTTCACCAGAACGGTAAAGTTTTAGCTGTCGGAGACGTGGCTGGTCACGTGAAGGCTACGACCGGTGGTGGTGTAATTTACGGCGGTCTTTGCGCGATTGAGACAGGAAGATACATCGCAAACTTTCTTTTGAAAGGAACAGGTATCCGCGAATATCAGGAAAGTATGAACAAAATCCGCGCTCAGCTGAAATCCATATATAGGTTACGCGTCCTTATATCCCAAATCCCGCCGAAATCTTATGATCACATATTCAAGGCAGCCAGTGATGTGCATCTAGACAAATGGTTAAGCATTAAAGGAGACATGGATAGGCATGGGGATACAGTAAAGGCCATGCTTAAATCAGGTATGGCTCTAAAACTTCTTACTAGGGCAATTTTTCAAGCACTAAAGGACGCCCTAGGTATTCCGTAGGTTATAAGTTCATGCTTTTATAGTAGTGAAGAAGCCAGCATAGGTTGAAATGAAGCAGGTAACGCTTCCAACGTGCTCGTGGTGTCATAGGACGATACTGTCAGGTGAGAGGGCAGTAAGTTTTCCATGCCCGAACTGTGGAAGGGTTACAATATGGAGATGCAGGGTTTGCAGAGAGTTGGCGAGACCTTATGTCTGCCCCTCATGCGGGTTTGAAGGACCGTAGGGGGTTTAGTTCTTGGGTAAAGTGCTTATGCTAGTCAAGATAATGCCGGCTGATGAAAACGTTGATTTGGATGAGCTTACCAATAAAATATCTAGAAATCTTCCTAACGGTATAGAGTTGCGTGAAACTAGGAAAGAGCCCCTCGCATTCGGAGCAGAATGCCTTCTAGTAGCATTTACTATGCCAGACGAAGAGGGTTATGCCTATGCTCTCGAGGACTACTTAAAGAGTTTTCCTGAGATACAAGAATTCGTAACAGAATTCGTAACTAGGGTTTAGGTATTTTCCAAATTCATCATTCTCCCTCCAAACTATACTTAAATAATGCACGCTGGTTATCTTTGATGAAATGAGCAGCAAGGAGCTTAGGCTTAGGGTAGTTGAAGCGAAGCAACGCGACGTTGGTTATGGTATAGCGAGAATAGATAAGGATGTCGGGGCTTCCGCCGGCCTCACGACCGGAGATATAATAGAGATAAGGGGTAAAAAACTCACAGCTGCCACTCTGTGGCTGGGTTATACAGAGGATGAAAAGGATACGATAAGGATAGATGGTTATATAAGGAGCAATGCTGGCGTATCCTTAAATGATTATGTAACGGTTAGGAAGGCGCAGGTAAAGGAAGCGCAGTTAGTTGTGCTTGCACCGGTGAATAATTCGATAAAGCCTGACGAGAATTTTGTAAAGCTCGTAAAAAGCAGGTTAATAGAGTATCCAACAGTTCAAAAGAATATAGTGCCTGTCCTATTCTTCGGCAACCTGTTCACATTCGCTGTAATACAGACGAGACCTATGGGAATCGTCAAGATAACTCCTAGAACAAAGCTGATCGTTCAGGCTAGGTCTGTGCAGGAGAGGGTGTTCAGGACCAGTGTGACTTACGAGGACATAGGAGGTCTTCAGGAGCAGATACAAAGGATAAGGGAGTTGATAGAACTTCCGTTGAGGTATCCTGAGCTTTTCCAGAAACTTGGGATAGACCCGCCTAAGGGTATACTGCTTTACGGTCCACCTGGTTGCGGTAAGACCCTCCTGGCCAAGGCCGTCGCAACAGAGGCCGATGCTAACTTCATACTAATAAACGGACCTGAGATTATGAACAAATATTATGGTGAAACTGAGGCACGACTTAGAGAGATATTCCGGAAGGCTGAGGAAGAGGCCCCAAGCATAATATTTATCGATGAAATAGATGCAATAGCGCCAAAGAGAAGCGAGGTAACGGGCGAGGTCGAGAAAAGGGTTGTGGCCCAGCTCCTTGCGCTCATGGATGGTTTAGAATCAAGAGGTTCTGTGATAGTTATAGGTGCGACGAATAGACCAAACGCCTTAGACCCAGCTCTAAGGAGACCCGGTAGGTTTGATAGGGAAATAGAGATTGGGATACCGGACAAGAAGGCTAGAAAAGAGATACTCGACATACACACAAGAGGTATGCCGCTTGATGAGAGTGTCGATTTGGACAAGCTGGCTGACATCACGAGGGGCTACACTGGAGCTGATATTGCTGCGCTTTGCAGGGAAGCTGCCATGAGGGCTATACGAAGGATATTGCCTAGCATAGATTTCTCGGAGGATAAAATATCACCAGAATTGTTGAACAGTCTCACAGTAACCATGAAGGACTTTCTAGATGCTTACAAAGATATAACGCCCACGGCCCTTAGGGAGGTCGAGATAGAGACGCCGACTGTGAGATGGGATCAGATAGGTGGACTTGAAGAAGTGAAGCAAAGGTTAAGGGAGGCGATCGAGTGGCCCCTTAAGTACCCTGAGAAATTCGAGAGGCTTGGCATAAAGCCTCCTAAGGGTATACTGCTTTACGGTCCACCTGGTTGCGGTAAGACCCTCCTGGCCAAGGCGATAGCTACAGAGAGCGAGGCCAACTTCATATCGATAAAGGGGCCTGAGATATTCAGCAAATGGGTTGGAGAATCGGAAAAAGCCATCAGGGAGATATTCCGGAAGGCTAGACAGGCAGCTCCCTGCATAGTATTTTTGGACGAGATCGAGTCCATAATTCCTAGGAAGGACTTCTTAGAGGATAGTTCTGGCGTATCGCACAGGGTGGCGAGTCAGCTCTTGGCCGAGATGGATGGTATAGAGGATCTGAACGGTGTAGTCGTCGTGGGCGCGACCAACAGGCCAGACCTATTGGATCCAGCCATACTCAGGCCAGGCAGATTTGACAGGTTGATATACGTGCCGCCGCCTGACGAAAAAGCAAGGCTTCAAATACTGAAGATATACACAGCCAAGATGCCACTTGCAGATGACGTATCCCTCGAAGAAATTGCGAGCATGACCGAGGGTTACTCCGGCGCTGACCTAGAATCGTTGTGCAGGGAAGCTGCTCTCTCAACCATCAGAAGAGGGGCAGAACCAGAAATAGTGACAAGACAAGACTTCCAAGAGGCCCTCAGGATTGTGAAGCCAAGTCTCTCACCACACATGACTAAGGAGTATGAGAAGATAGGCGAAATGCTCAGATCATCCGAAAAGCCTCTAACAATGATAGGATGAAAACCTATGAGTATGAGGGCAGAAGTTTATTCTACAATCTTAGAAACGTTACGAAAGATGGGCGGAAAGGCGCTAGAGCAGAATCTGCTGGATGAGCTCAGGGCGAGGGGTTTAGAGTTATTGCCAGAAATACTCAGACAGGCTTTGCTAAAGCTTGAGATGCATGAGAAGGTTAGGGTCATAAGCTTGGATACTGAACGAAAGCTGATAGAGCTCGTTGAGGCTTAGCTTAACCAAGCATCTAGACTCGTCTCTCCTTTACCTTTTTCTAAAGCCACCTTTAGCTCAGCCAGTGCTTTGTCCACTCTATCGGACGAAAAGTCGTGTTCATCACAAAGTATCGACTTTACGGCTGCGTAGTCTATCTCCTCCCACTTGAGGGTGTAGTTGTCTGTCACGTTCGGTTTGAGAAAGATTTGTCTTATCACTTCTGGAGGAACCTCTAAAGTTACGTTCAATGCCTCCAAGACCTTCTCGGCGCTTCCATACTCCTTTACGAGCTTAAGGGCTTTCTTCGGACCTATTCCCTTCACACCCTCGCAGTAGTCCGTTCCCACAAGTATGCCGATATCTATCAATAGCTCCCTCGTTATTCCCAAGGATGAGAGTAACGCGTGAAGGCTTATCAACTCGGGTTCAACCTCGACGTAAGCTTTCTTGCCTGGAAGCTTTCGCTTTCCAACTATGGACAGGTTTCTCACGAGTCTTGGTGAGCCAAAGAGGAGCGAGTCCATGTCTTGGGACGCGGATGCATAAACATCGCCCTTTGCAGCCATGTATGCTGCCTGTGCCTCGCCTTCCGATGGTGCTTGAACTGTCGGTATTCCCATGGCACAAAGAAGTTTCTTTGAGCTCTCCAGCATGTACTCCTCGAGTGTTGCGGCCCTTTGTGCGTACTTCCTTGCGGCTTCTATATCGCCTGCCAATAGGGCCTTCTCGTAAAGCTCCCCTGCCTCTTTTCGCAATTCCATTCTCTTCTCAACAGTTGCCCGCTTCAGCTCTGGAGGTCTCCCATCAAAGACGTAGACAGGCTTTATCCCCTTTTCCAGCAAGTTAACCGTCCTAAAGAAAAGGCCGCTGAGATGGCTGGTAATCCTCCCCCTACTGTCCATCAAGGGTCTTCCATCAGGTCCTCTGATCGTTGCCAAGAACTGGTACAGCATATTAAAAGCGTCCAATGCTATGGCCTTTCCTCTGAGCGCCTCCAGTGTTATGGTCTGGACAGCCTCAGGTGGTACTATATCACCCAGCTTCACACCCATGGGCCTTTCCACACCATAAAAAGGTACGCGCTTGAAGTATAAGGGCGTATCTGTTGCGAAATTCTGCAAGGATTTATATAAAGCACGAGGTGGTAGAATAAACTGTGCGGGTAGTGGCCGTAGGTAGCAGGGGCTTTATAATGGGTTTTAGGCTTGCTGGCGTCTCTGGAATAGAGGTTGTTGATGCAAAGGAGGCGCTTTCGACGGTTAACAAGTTAATGAATGACCCGGAGGTAGGACTGATACTGTTATCCGAGGAGCTGACATCCGAAATAAGGAATGAAATAAATGAGATAAGGTCTAAAAAACCTATGCCACTCATATACATACTGCCATCAACTTCAGCGGGCACAAAGGGTATAGATTATAGGGCTCTACTCAGACAAGTTTTGGGAGTTTAGACAAACAGTTAGTATCCACTAACGAAAGGTGGGGTTGTTAATTTTTGATGTGCGTATGACTTCTTTTTCAGTGAAAAAGTTACCTTAACCATCCATACGCTTGAAAAGACTTCCTAAAGTTTAATATCCTTAAAGCCTCTGAGGACGTCAGCTCTAATCCATGGAGCATTTTTCCTAGTCTGTGAAGTCCGTAGAAAACTTGTTTTATTGGTATTGGGTTTTGGAACTTTTCCATAGATTCGTCAAAGTCTATCCTTACCCTCCATCCTTTTCTTATACACATCCTTATCTCGTCCTCTTCCATATCTTTCAGCTGAACTATGGCCTTAATCCTCCCGTAACCTATAAAGGAGTCTACGTCTTTTTTCATGACAAAGAAAACCATGCAACCAGGCTCGAGCCTCCTCCTTAAGCCCGTATAGTATCTCTTCTTGGAAAAGACTCGCTCCTCATTATCCTTTCCGACAATCCTGAGAATGAAAGCGTAAGCCATTTTAACCAATAATATTCTTAGCTCCTAATTAAATAAAGCTTAATTCCTGACTTTTACATGCTACAAAAATCGAGGTTGACGTAGCAACTTATATACCTGAAATAGGACCATTATTATCCGAAAAGTTATGTCGAATGCTTTGGATAGGGTTATCAAAAAGGTCACTGAGGAGGCTATGAAGGAATGCCTTTCTCTACTGAACTCGGCTGAGAAAGATGCCATGGAACTTCTAGACGGTGAAATACACGATACCATCGCTGAGGCTACGGAAATAATAGAATCGGCTAAGAGACAGGCCGAGCTTGAGAGATCTAGGATATTGGGCATGGCAGAAGTAGAGGCTAGGAATGAGACGCTTGCAGTTATTGAGGATTACGTGAACATGACAATAGAGCGCGCCATGGAAAAGCTAAGAAGCGCCCCTGCGTTGCCGGATTATAAGGAGGCAATGAGGAAGCTGCTTCTCGAAGGCCTCAATGCCATAGGGAGTGATGCAAAGGTTTGGACGAATGCGGAGGGTATGCACATATTGAAGGAATTGGTTGATGAGATTTCTATGAGTACGGGTCTTAAAGTATATGTTAGCGATGAACCTATAGATTGTATAGCCGGCTTAAAGGTTAGTAGCCTAGATGGAAAGGTGATCTTTGATAACACTGTTGAGGGAAGACTGGGACGTCTAAGACCGCTTCTTCGAAGGGAAATCGCCAAGATACTGACTGGTGAATAATAAGATATTAATATTGAGTAATGCGGCTAGGTGATGGACGTTTTATGGGAGTCAAAGGCAGAATAATATGGGTTGCAGGCCCTGCGGTAAAGGCAGATGGTATGCTTGGTGCTAAGATGTACGAGATGGTTTACGTTGGCGAGGAGAGACTCATAGGTGAAATAATAAGGTTAACAGGCGACACAGCCTTCATACAGGTTTACGAGAACACGAGCGGGCTTTCTCCGGGAGAGCCCGTTTATGGTACTGGACAACCGCTCTCAGTCATGCTAGGTCCTGGGATAATAGGCAGTATTTACGACGGAGTTCAAAGACCCTTAGATAGGATTGCATCTGCCGTTGGGCCATTCGTAAAAAGAGGAGTTCAAGCTTCTCCATTACCGCTCGAGAAGAAATGGAAGTTTAGGCCACTCGTAAAGAAAGGAGACGTACTCAGTCCAGGAGACATCATAGGTACTGTTCAGGAGACGCCCTTAGTCGAGTGCAAGATAATGGTACCTCCGAACAGTAAGGGTGGAGAAGTCGTTAATGTAGCAGAAGAGGGAGATTACACACTTGAGGACACGGTTGCAACACTCTCCAAAGGTGGGGCAGTTGAGGAAATAAAGCTATATCATCGCTGGCCTGTCAGGACACCAAGACCTTTCAGGAAGAGACTCAACCCAGAAGTACCGCTCATCACAGGTCAAAGGGTCATAGATACTTTCTTCCCAATAGCAAAGGGAGGAACTGGATGCATACCCGGAGCGTTTGGGACGGGCAAGACTGTTATGCTACACAACTTGGCTAAGTGGAGTGATGCCAAAGTAATATTCCACGTTGGTTGCGGTGAGAGGGGGAACGAAGAGGCAGAAGTTTTAACGAAGTTTCCGGAACTCACCGACCCATATAGTGGAAGACCACTCATGGAAAGAACGGCCCTGATAGCGAATACAAGCAACATGCCAGTGGCCGCGAGGGAAGCCAGTATATACACTGGTGTCACCATGGCAGAGTTCTATAGAGATATGGGTTACGATGTGCTTCTGGTTGCGGACTCAACAAGTAGGTGGGCTGAGGCGCTTAGGGAAATAAGTGGCAGACTTGAGGAGATGCCGGCTGAGGAGGGTTATCCGAGCTACCTTGCCAGCAGGCTTGCTGAATTCTACGAAAGGGCCGGAAGGGTTGAGACGCTTGGAAGACCCGAAAGAATTGGAAGCGTTACGCTAATAGGTGCCGTCAGCCCACCAGGTGGTGATTTCACAGAACCAGTGACCACACACACGGTGCGTTTCATAAGGACTTTTTGGGCACTCGACCCAAATCTGGCGTACAGCAGGCATTATCCGGCAATCAACTGGATAACGAGCTACTCGGGTTATGTAGATACAGTTAAAGTATACTGGGAGTCGCACGTGAGCAAGGAGTGGTCAGAACTTAGGTCTTACGTCTACTCCATACTACGAAGAGAGGATGAACTCTTGGAGATAGTGAGACTTCTCGGACCAGAAGCTCTACCCGATGAGGAGAAATTATTATTAGACGTGGCTAGGATGGTAAGGGAGGGGTTCTTACAACAGAGCGCTTATGATGAAGTGGATGCTTACTGCGATATGAGGAAGCAATTCAAATTACTAAAGCTCTTCGCGGAGTTTCATAGGCTGGCGGTGGAATCTCTTAGACGGGGCGTGCCTTTGAAGAGCATAAGGAGTATGCCGATAATATTCAGGCTTATCAGGGCTAAGTCGGAGGTTAGGAACGATGATACCGATAAACTCGACGCTCTGCTTGAGATGATGAAATCCGAGTTCGAGAAGCTAATGACAAAGGAGGTTGTGACAACGACATGAGTCTAAGTAAAGAAAGAAGGTCCGCACCGGCGGGATTAACGTATGGGACGATCAGCGAAATAAAGGGTCCGTTGATGGTAATAGAGGGCGTAACGAAGGCATCCTACGATGAACTCGTTGAGATAGAGACGAAAGATGGTGAGAGACGATTAGCAAAGGTTCTCGAGGTTGGAATGGGCAAAGCGGTCGTCCAAGTTTTTGAGGGGACGCAGGGACTCTCAATAGAAGGAACCGTTGCGAGATTCTTAGGTAGAGTCATGGAGCTTGGCGTATCTGAGGACATGCTCGGTAGAATCTTTGACGGTCTCGGAAGGCCTCTTGACGGACTACCGGAGCCGATACCGGAGGAATTCAGGGATATCAACGGCGAACCCATTAATCCTGAAAGGCGTGAGTATCCAAGTGACTTCATACAGACGGGCATATCAGCAATAGACGGAATGAACTCACTCGTCAGAGGCCAGAAACTGCCGATATTCTCCGGTGCCGGATTGCCACACAATATGCTGGCAGCACAAATAGCCAAACAAGCTACAGTCCCCGGCAAGGAAGAGGAATTCGCGGTAGTGTTTGCTGCTATAGGTGTCCAGAATGACGAGGCTAGGTTCTTCAAGGAAAGCCTTGAGAAAAGCGGGGCGATATCTAGGAGCGCCCTCTTCTTGAACTTGGCCGATGACCCAGCAATAGAAAGACTCATAACGCCTAGGATAGCGCTAACATTGGCCGAGTACCTTGCTTTTTGGCATGATTATCACGTACTCGTAATATTGACGGACATTACAAACTACTGTGAAAGCCTACGGGAAGTAAGCGCTGCAAGGGAAGAAGTTCCAGGAAGAAAAGGGTATCCAGGGTACATGTACACGGACTTAGCGTCAATCTACGAGAGGGCCGGAAGGATAAAGGGTAAGAAGGGTAGTGTGACGCAGATGCCAATCCTGAGCATGCCGAGCGACGACATCACGCATCCCATACCTGACTTAACAGGTTACATCACGGAAGGCCAAATAGTTTTGAGCAGGGAGCTTTACAGAAAGGGAATATACCCACCGATAAACGTGCTAATGTCTCTGAGTAGGCTTATGGGTCCCGGAATAATCGCTGAGAAGAGGACGAGGGCAGACCACGGCGATGTAAGTAATCAGCTTTATGCGGCGTACTCTAGGGCCGTTCAACTAAGGGCCTTAGCCGAGATAGTTGGAAGGTCCGGCTTGTCCGCGATCGATATAAAGTATCTGGAGTTTGGCGATCTATTCGAGCAGAGGTTCTTGCAACAAGGTTATGATGAGAACAGGTCTTTGGACGATACGCTGGAAATAGCTTGGGAGATATTATCGACTCTGCCGGAGCAGGAACTAACGAAGATAAAGGAAGAGTACATTCTCAAATACTACAAGAGAAAGAGCGGGTAATTAGTCCCGAATTCCTACGTAAATTACATAACTTAATTCGGTTAGCTTTTTTACAATCCAAATTTAAGTAACCTAAGGTGCACATGTCTGACGCGAAGGAAGGTCGCAAGAATATAAGCAAGACCGTTGCGCTTATCGCAATCTGTGCTGCGCTATACGCAGTTGCCTCAGCAGCCACCTCGCCGATTCCCACCCCTTGGGGGGTAGGTCACTTCAGACCAGGTGTCATAGTGCCTGCCCTGTTCGCACTAATCTCCACACCCTTCGTAGCTGGAACAGGTGCCGCAATAGGTACGTTCATGGCCAGCTTTGTACTCGCCACGTTTGGTCTAAGCAACCCAGTTCTGAGTTTAGTGTCGGGTGTTCCGGGAAACTTTATTGGCTTTTACTTATTGAGTTGGTTACTATCCAAAGGTAGGACATGGCGTTCCTTCGTTACCAGTAGCGTTATAGCCCTGTTCGTTGGAAACTTTATAACTGCGACCGGCGTAACGGCCTACTTTTCCTTTGTCGTACCGAAGTGGGCGGCATGGACGCTTACTGAGAAGTCCCTCACAATATTCGGTCTCACGCTTTTCTGGATGGTCACCATGATACCATTCGTTATTGCCCTAGTGCCTCCGCTTTATAGAGGAATAGCGCCTATCCTATCTGAGAGATTTGCCATGGGTGTGAGACCTGAGGTTTTTGGAAACGACCGACCTAGGGACTTACTGTACAACTCTGTCATGATATTCTTGTTGTTTATGGCAATTTACGTGGGCGTGGTTATGACGCCCTTCGGTGATGCAATCTTCAGTAAGGTCATCAGGCCCGAATATATCTTCTGGGTCAAGAACCTATTCGTGATAGCAGGCGGCACCGTGTTAGCGTTCGGGTTAACAGCCTCGTTTTTCATGAGCAAGAAGATGTCACCGGAAAGTATTGGACGGAAAGTCTAAAGTACCGCACCTTTAAGAGTTATTTAGAAGAATTTCAAAAACGGTTAGCGAGGATTGGGGCCGTGGTCTAGCGGTATGACGCGTTTCGCATAAGGCCGCCCTCACGGCACTTTAATACGGCTGGGAAACGGCGGAGGTCGTGGGTTCGAACCCCACCGGCCCCATATACGCGAGTTCTACAGAAGAATCAGCTAAAGGTTGTTTTTGCTTTCATGTCCGAAAAATTAAAAATCTTTCGATCGTAATTTTACCTCATGACCTCTGTTGGTTTCATAGGTCTTGGTTTGATGGGAAAGCCCATGGCGACTAGGCTGTTGGAGGCTGGATATAGATTGATAGTGCATAATCGAAGCCCTAAACCTGTTGAGGAGTTGGCCGCGTTAGGTGCCCTTCCAGCATCATCGCCCCGTGAGGTGGCTGAGCGCTCGGAGTTCGTCATCACGATGCTTCCTGACAATCCAGATGTTCGTTCTGTTATTGCTGGAAGTAATGGTATAATCGAAGGTGTTAGAAAGGGTATGGTGGTTATCGACATGTCAACAGTCTCACCATATCTCGTTCAAGAGCTTCATAGGATGCTAGCCGATAGAGGTGTGGACTTCCTTGATGCACCAGTCTCTGGTAGCACGATGGCTGCGGAGGCAGGTACCCTCACAATCATGGTCGGTGGAAAGTATGAGGCCTATGAGCGGGCTCTGCCGCTTTTCAGGGCTATGGGTGACAAAATCTTTTACATGGGAGGCTCGGGGATGGGGGCCTTCACCAAGCTTTGCAATCAGATAGCGGTCAGCCTCAATTTGCTCGCAACGTGTGAGGCTCTTCTTTTGGCAAAGAAGGCCGGTCTTGACCAGCAGAAGGTCATCGAGGTCATCAGTACGGGTGCAGGAAGTTCTTGGCAGCTTACAACATTAGGACCAAAAATGATAAAGCGGGACTTCAGACCGGGCTTTAAGGTTCAGCACCTGCGGAAAGACTTGCGTATCATTCGGGAGATGGCTGAGCAACTTGGATTATCTTTGTTTGGCACCAATCTGGTGGCTGAGCTTGTTAAGGCCTTGGACCAGAAAGGACATGGAACTGACGGAACCCAATCGCTGATAACGTTGCTGGAAGAATTGGCAGGCGTAGAGTAGCCGTTTTTTGAAAAAGAGCAATTCTCTCAGACCTTGACTTGAATAAACTAGCGTGTTTAGCGCTTTATCTCTCTCCTCTTCCACCTGAGATTCCTACTCCTGCACTTTCTGCACTTTTCAGCCGTGGCTGCATTCCTTGCGCCGCAATTTCTACATATCTTTACGTATAACCTGCGCCTTTGAGCTAGTTGTAGTAGTTCAGTATCCCTTATTGGCATACCAACAGCCTACCCTAAAGCCGCTAAATAAGGCCTTTCTTAAACCTTATCCTACCAGAAAGCCTCTACTCTCGGAGAAAGTATTTATTTAGGGCTCAAAAGTTATCCACAGTAGCCCCGCTAGCAAAAAGAGGCTGGTGAACAAAAATGTCAAAAGAACAGCCGGTATCTACAATACTCGTAGGAAAAAAGCCTTTGATGAATTATGTACTCGCCTGCCTGACAAGCCTTCAGGGCGGTTCTAATAACTTAGTCGTGAAGGCTAGGGGACGCGCAATAAGCAAGGCAGTTGACCTCGTCCAGATACTCCAGAAGAGATTCTACAAGGACTTAAAGATAGTAGACATAAAGATAGGTACTGATCAGGTGACGGGTCAGGATAACCGAACAATAAACGTAAGCACGATAGAGATCACCATCAGCAGGTAGCCGACCTCCCAGCGACAGTTAACCATACGAGTGCCAGTCGCGCGACGGCGGGCTACTCGGTGGTGTGCAAGATGGAAATACCGGTCTGCACGTTTGACCTAAAGACAGGTATATTTTGCGAGAGATGCGAAGAGAAGATCAGGCGTGGCGAGGTAACAGAGTTAGATATAAAAATAATGAGAGCTCTTCTAGAGCTGGAGAAGAACTTTCACCAGCTACAATCCATGTGTTATGTTAAGAGTGTGGACACTAAGGATGCGATAATCGTTGTGTTAAGGAATGGGAACTTAAGCGCAATACCTCAACATTCTTTGGCATCAATAAAAAGGAAGCTATCGGACATTCTGGGGAAAAATGTTAAGATTATAGAAGACTCCGTTGACATAGGTAGGTTTTTGGAACCGCTCGTCGCGCCAGCGAGGATAGTTGCTATCAATAAAATATGGTTGCCAGATAATTCCACGGAGATAAGAATAATCCTTGATGATGAGAGGCGTTTGAAGCTTAGTGTTGAATCTCTCCAAGAAATTTCTAGGGTAACGAAAAACATAAACCTTAAGGTAGACTTTGCAAGAAGGTCGCGGAAAAGGGCGCGTCCAGTAAAGCAAAAAGCGGGTCCTCCAGAAGATAGGGATAAAAGACAGAACGTTACCTGAGAATTATCAAAAAACGGGATGATTATTCTTGGTAAAAAAGGCTTGGATTAGGACGCATGTTACACGCCAGATAAAGCCTGAATTGAACGGCCAAGAAGTCCACCTAGTCGGATGGGTTCATGAGATTAGAGATTTAGGTGGTATAAAATTTATCCTACTTCGCGATGCTTCTGGAATTTGTCAAGTTACTGCCAAGAAGTCTGAGTTATCAGAGGATGAGCTTTCGGTACTAGAAAAACTCGGCAATGAGGACGTTGTGTACGTTAGTGGCATTGTTAGTGAGGAGCCGAAAGCAAGACTCGGCGTAGAGGTGAGATTAAAGAAGTTAAGAATCCTCAGTAAGGCACGGCAACCGATACCTTACGACGTAACGGGAAAGGTTCCAGCCGGCATCGACACTAGGCTCAACTATAGGATTCTCGACCTACGAAAACCAGAGAACAAAGCAATATTTAAGATAGCCACAACGGCACTAGAAGCAATAAGGGAGTTTTTCTTAAAGGAGGGTTTTGTAGAAATCAGAACACCAAAGATAATAGCGACCGCCACAGAAGGTGGTGCGGCTCTCTTTCCTGTCAAATACTTTGATAGAACTGCATACCTCGCCCAGAGCCCGCAGCTTTACAAAGAGCAGCTGACGACCGTGTTCGAAAAGGTCTTTGAGATAGGTCCGTTCTTTAGGGCTGAGGAATCACACACTAGGAGGCACGTCAGCGAGTTTACGTCGGTGGATATTGAAATGGCGTTCGCCGACATTTATGACGTAATGAACGTCTTAGAGAGGTTGCTCGCGCATGTAATCGAAACAGTAATTAAGAATAATGCAGAAGAGTTAAGTTTGCTGAACGTCACACTTAAGCCGATTCAATTACCGTTAAAGAGGTTTACCTACAAGGAAATGTTGGAGGAGCTCAAAAAAGAAGGTAGGATGCTAAATTGGGGTGATGACTTCGGAACCGAGGAGAATAGGATACTAGGGAAGAAGCATCCCTACTACTACTTCATAACACACTTCCCAACTAAGACGAAGCCGTTTTACATCCAGCCTTGTGAGGATGACCCGGAAGTTTCGGAGTCGTTCGACCTGATGTATCAGTGGCTTGAACTTGCTTCGGGAGGGACGAGGATATCCGACAGGAATTTGTTGGAGAAGAGACTGAGAGAACAGGGTCTAAATCCTGAGAGTTTCAAGAGTCACCTCGCGGTTTTTGACTATGGGATGCCTGTGCATGCTGGTTGGGGCCTTGGGTTCGACAGGTTGATGATGGTCCTCACTAGGAGAACGAACATCCGAGAGGTCATACTCTTTCCGAGGGATAAATTTAGACTCGAGCCTTAAGTTAATTTGTTAAAGTAGACCTGCCTGGATTAAGACCGCGACTATCAGGATGTTTAGAAGTGCCAGCGGTATCAGGACTCTCCACCCAAGGTCGAGCAGCTTGTCTAATGTAATTCTCGGAAAAACACCCCTCAGTAGCAACACTAGAAAAATGACGACTAGGCTCTTGAGTATTAGCCAAAACGGTCCTAGAATGCTTTCAGGTACGCCCGGTATTGAGGGTCCGTACCATCCTCCAAGGAATAACAATGCGGTGAGGATTGCGATAGCATCAAGTTTTATGTAAGCGGCAAGATAAAAAAGCGCGAAGTATGCGCCTGTGTACTCTGTCTGCCATCCGCTGACTAATTCCTGCTCAGCCGTCGGTAGGTCGAACGGAACCCTCTCAGCCTCCGCGATTGTGGTTATCAAAAATACGATGAATCCTAAGAATGCTGGTATTATGAAGGGTAGCGCTGCCTGCGCTTCCACGATCTTCTCCAAGTTGAATGACCTCGCAGCCAGTGTTACGCTGGCAATCGATAAGAAGAATGGCACCTCATAGGAGAATACCTGAAATGCGAACCTGACAGCTCCGATAAAGCTGTATTTGCTCCTTGATGCCCACCCGGCCACAAGTATCGTGATGGGTGTAACTGCCAGTATAACGAAGACCAGTAGGAGATTGATATCGGATGGGTATATCACCCAACCAGGGCCTAGGGGTAAGAAGGCAAACGCTAGCATCGAAAGGGCGCCACATAGGATTGGCATGGAAACATAAAGCGACTTTATGGCCTTCTCGGGAACTATCAGCTCTTTTGACAAGAGCTTTACGGCATCAGCCACGAGCTGGAGGAGGCCTGCATACTTACCTACATGGAGCGGTCCCAGCCTTACCATCACCCTAGCTAAAAGCTTCCTTTCGAACCATATCGTGAACATGACGAATGTAAATATGAAGAGTAGTCCGGGGAATATGATGGCCTTTATGAAAGCGTCGCTATGTAGGAATAATATGAAATCTTTCAACGGTTGTGGCAATTCGTTGAGGAAGTTGGCAGCGGCCCTTGCAAACTCCTGAAGAGTTAATGACAACCCACTCACCTCATATCTTCTGAACTAGCCTCCTTAAGTTTATGCCGACGAATATTGAGGAGAACGTAAGAATCGCTAAGAAGATCGTCACCCTCATGAGGGCATCCGGGACCTCGAAGACGTAGAACAGTGAGACTAGGATGAGGATGGCTACGACAGCGTAAACGACGTAGATTATGAGGTAAGGGAAGTATTGTATAGGGAATTGTGACGTACGCCACTCGAAGGGTTTTTGGCCACATTCGAATGTAAGGATTTTCGTCCTTTTCACTCTTCTATGACTCAATAACAATCCTAACAGGACGAACAACAACGACACCAAGAAAGCCGCCACGACGAATATTAACAAGGCCTTTACACTCATAGCGGCAACACCAACTTTAGAAGCCACGCATCCTCTTAACTTTAAACTCCAGTCCAGTCAACAATATGTTGGTCCTTACTATCGCATAGACGGCCTGGCTGACTAAGTGGGCATGAGTATCCGTATCAATTTTACCGCCTGTCTTCTTATATGCTAAGTATATGGCCTTAACATTGTTCTTCAAATCTTCGAAACCTGAAAGCTCTTTACCATCTAAACTTTCGCACAATTGCTGTGCTTTTTCGATGAAAGAATAATCCTCGACTTCCACGAATGTTTTTAGATTTTCGAGAATGTCTTTCAATATGTTCCTTAAGCTGAGCACCTTCTCCCTTAGCTTAACCGGCGAGACCTTCTCTGCCATCACCAGACCCTCCTGAAGACCATTCGCATTCTTTCTATGGCATTAAGCTCCGGAGGAATGCCGGTAATGTTAAACTCTTCCGGCCTCTTAGCTAGCATGTTCGGAGTATATAACAGCTCCCTCTTACTGGTGGCTGACAACTCGAACACACCCGTCATCTCTAAGGCTTGGAACGGGCACGCGTCAACACAGAAACCGCACATTACACACCTACCATAGTCAATCGATGGGAACAAAGACCTCTTGTTCTGCTTGTATCCCATGTCTATCTTGCGTACGAGAACTTTCACCGTAAAGTCCTGTTTTGAGAGCTCAATCGATGCGGACTCCGTCGTCGCCTCGAACTTCCCCAGCTCCCAGCCTGCAGTCTTAAGGCTCTCAACGGCATGGTAAACTTTCTGATAAAGAACTTCAACAGCTCTTACATCAAATATTGGCTCGAGGTTCAACTTAATTTCATATCCTCCTTCCACCTTTGTAACTTGCTTAATATCTGTTGGCGTCCAGAGGAAGGAGCTAAGGGAATTGTACTGGATACGGCTAGGTTCTGCGGAAAACGAGCTTACTATAGCATCTAAGGCTTCCACAATCTCTGGTTTAGACCCTTTAAAGGACTCATAACACCTCTCATCCAAGGCTATGACGACATCGAAGCCGTAAGTCATCGTTATTGCCTCTGCTATGTTCTGACATGTCAAGTCGCAAGAGCCGCAGCCAGTACACTTTTCCATGTGTAGAAGGTGCCTTCCCTTATTGCCGGGATACCCTATGCCAGCCTTAGGGTCGTACCTATACCCCTCATCCGATAGGTTCGGAATGTTCTCATAAGGCCACTTAGCCGTGTAGGGCTTCAGGAATACGTGCTTCAGTCCAGAGTATATTGGCATTAACGTCCTCTTAACGTCCCGTAGTATGCTCATGCAGGCTCACCTATCACACTCTACTGGCCAATAATTCAGTGACCAGTATATTATCGGTATGTCTGCGATCCTGACATCCTTAATCAGGTATGGCATCGCTATGAGATTCCTAAACGATGGTGAGCATATCTTCACCCTGTATGGTTTGTCTGTACCATCGCTCCTGATATAGAAGGAGCACTGTCCCCTAGCGGCCTCGGCACTCGCGAAAACCTCGCCAGCAGGGACCTTTATCGTGACGGGGTGTTGCTTGAGCTTGACAGGTCCTTCGGGCATCTGCTCAACTGCCTGCTTAATTATCCTGACACTCTCCTTCATCTCATAGTAACCCACCATCATTCTTGAATAACTATCACAACCATCCATAGTCGGGACATTGAACTTGATGTAAGGATATGCATCATAAGGTTCGTCTATCCTCGTATCGGACTTCACGCCTGAGCCTCTCAGGACAGGACCGACTACGCCCAAAGATATGGCATCTTCCCTTTTAAGGACACCTATGCCCTTCGTTCTGTAAATGAATATCGGGCTGTCAAGGAGCATTGGGTAGTATTCGTCGAGTCTCGTGTCGAAAAAGTCGCACACGGCGAGTACGTACTTTCGAAAGTCTTCGGGCACCTCACCACTAGGATAATCCTTCCCCAACATCATGCGGTAGTATGTTCTGAAGTTTTTCACGAGCTCTCTCGGAACCTTGGACGGCGCGTCGTTCCTAACACCGCCGGGAACGAAGTACGAGTGCGTTATCCTCTGGCCACCTATTAATTGCGTTAAATCTACTAGATATTCTCGGTCGCCGAAACACCACATGTACATCGTTGCATGACCTGCGAATACACCCATCAGGCCCAACCAATAGAGGTGGCTACATATTCTCTGAAGCTCGGCCATTATAACCCTAAGATACTTCGCTCTTTCTGGAGGCTCAACACCCATGAGCCTCTCCACGGCTAGAACGTACGGGTAAGTCATGCCAGCAGCATCAAGTATCGCCGGTCTCTCAAGGTGTGGTATATTCGTTATCCACGTCTTATATTCGCACATTTTTTCCTCTCCTCTATGGACAAAGCCAGGGTCTGGGTCGCATCTAACTACGATGTCGCCGACGACTGTGATTACCATTCTGAAGTGTCCGGTCCCAGGATGCTGCGGTCCCATGCTGAATGTAAGCGTCGGCCCGGTCTCGTAGACCTCTAATGACTTAACCTCCTCTCTAGCCACCTTGTCCCTCCCTCCCTGGAACCATGTAATTCTTCCTCAGTGGAGGCCCATCCGACCAAAACTCGGGTAGAAGCAACCTCCTCAAGTCTGGATGCCCTTCAAAGCTTACACCTAGCATCTCGTATACTTCGCGTTCATGCATCTCTGCGCCTTTCCAAATACCGGTCAAGGATGGCATAACTGGGTTTGAAATGCTGACCTTAGTAGATAAGGAAATTGTTATGCCCTTAAGCGCCTCTGAAGATAGGCTGCCAACATGATAGATTATCTCCAGTGCCTCCTGTGCATTGTTAGGTAATTTCGACAAATCCACGCCTGTTACACCCTTTATGTAATCTATTGCCCACTCCGACTTCAGATATTGGGCAACATCCTTGATACATTCCAACGCGACAAGAATCTTCACTATCTTCTTAGGTTCTACATTCACCTCGAGAACCCTGTCACCAAACCTACTCCTTAAATCTTCAATTAACCTCTTCAAAATTTCTTCTGCTTTCGACAAGCTCACTTGATCACCTCATTCATGATCTTATCCCTAAGCATCAGTATCCCTTGGAAGAGAGTCTCAGGCCTTGGCGGGCAACCTGGTATGTAGACATCCACGGGAATTATGTCGTCTATACCTTGAACCACGTTGTAAGAGTCCTTCGCATAAAGCCCGCCGCTTATAGCACACGCCCCCATCGCTATGACCCATTTCGGCTCCGGCATCTGATCGTAGATTAGCCTGACCCTTTGAGCCATCTTTGTCGTAACAGTCCCCTCAATCAAGAGAACGTCTGACTGCCTCAAAGAGCCGACCGCAGTAAGCCAGCCGAACCTCTCAGGGTCGTACCTTGGTCCACTCAGAGCGGCAAATTCAACGGAGCAACACGCAGTCGTGAGATGAACGGGCCACATTGAACAAATCCTTCCCCAGTTTATTATGTACTTAATGAGCGATAAATTCTTCAGCTTGTAGACGACATATCTCAGCCCTCCCTTCCCCTCTCTGTAAACACGTCCGGGCTTGTACTTCTTCAACACTTCTTCAACGTCGCTCCTCGGCACAACTTCCTCCTCGACGGATTCCATTACTGTCTTGGAGTTGCCTAAGCTATAGCAAAAAGTACCAGCCTTGCGATGAGGGGGCTTTGGTGAATAGTTGTTATAAAGCAAGAAACTGGCACCCCTACGACGCCGTGCATACAGTCCCATATTTAAATACTCATCAGAGCTTTGCTACAATACGCGCTTAGATTTTGCGTAAAGCTTGGCGGCATAGAGTATGATGGTTACGGCAATAGGCACGATTAAGAGTATGGACCATCTAGGCATGTATGGAGGTAGCGTCGCAAAAGGTGCGGCAAGCGCTGCAGCGATTAGCGAGAGGACAAACATGAATGCTATGAACCTCACGCCCGACCTTGAATCCGCGAGCAGCTCCAAAAAAGACTCCGTTAAACTACTCTTGACTTTCTTCTCGTGGTTGGAATGCAGCCCATAAACCTCCCTACCTAATTCTTCAAACAGAATTGGTTCGTCAGCACCGAAGAAATCCTCTCTTAACCACGCGACGACTTCTCCCTCCCGCTTTAAGAAAATCCCACCCCCTACAACTTCAACATCAAGGTTTCTAAACTTCGCGAACTTTCTCACAAGTGTTATGAAGTTTTTATCGAATTTGACGTTCATGTTTTTTGCCATTCCGATTATCGGCTTACCAACGAAGTACACCCTATTGATGATGAAACCATCCGCCTCGAACTCAGGCATCTTTTCCTGAATAGTTACCATTGGAACACCTTTCTGTAACTGTTCCATAATGTATTCCTGAGCCTTAAGGAAAGCCTTCGACAACCGTCATCACAGGTTTATTCACGAGTCTCTGAATATTAAAAATTATTACGTTTCCGAAAATAGTTATATTTTCCGCATGCTGGATTATAGGAGAGCTCGATGTCGCTAAGGATATCGATACTAGCAGCTGGCTTCAGAGAGATTTTCACGATAGTGGTCTTGTTCTTGATATTCTTAGTGACGCTGATGGTTGTAGTGGCGCTTGCTGCCTTCCTTAAAGAGCTCGGAGCAGAGATAAGTAAGTACGTGGTGGACGTAGTTCTAAGAGCTGTAGGATAGCTGAATCATACATAGTAGTACCTCCTAAGCCCGGCTCTATAGATTAGCGTGATAATCAGGCCTGCAATGAAACCACCTATATGCGCGATATATGCAATCGAGCTAAAGGGCATCGCTACCGCGTAAAGTAATTGTATCAGCGCCAGCCCGAATATCACGACAATGGCAGGCGCCGCGATAGGAATCAAGCCAAAGAATACAAACAATCTCCTGAATGGAAATAAGACAGCATAGCTCGCCATCACACCAAATATTGCGCCAGAAGCGCCTATCGCGGGTCTGTACGCGTCGCTGGGGAATAGAGTGTATATGTAGACGGAGTGTAATATGCCTGCGAATATGCCGGACAAGAAGTACAGCAAGATGAACTTCTTAGAACCATAGGCTATTTCACAATCCCTACCAAGCAGAAAGAGTGCATACATGTTGAAGAATATGTGGAAAAAATCCGCATGTAAGAACATAGATGTTACAAGACTGTGGAGAGCTGTACCGTTCATGATAAATGCCGGTACAACACCGAAGGTATACGCAAGCCTCGCCATCTCTCTATCTGACAACATAAACGTATAAACAAAAACTGCTAGGTTGATCAGTATGATAACGTAAACCGCTTTAGGTCTCTCTTGGACGTGGTGCATTCTGCGTAGTGTAAGAATTCGGGCTTATATATTTTAAAACGAAAATTAAATTAGGCGCTGTGCTGTATTGTGTTGACGGTGGCGATGAAGAGCCAGAGTTACACAGATTAGTGACGAGGAGGCATTTGTCGGAGCCACCATTAAATAATAATTGGTTTTTGGTATATGCTATGTACCGAGTATGAAGAACGCGATGACTATACCGTAGATAGCCAGAGCCTCGGCAAACGCGGCAACTATTATTGCAGTAGTCCTTATCTCAGGTCTCTCAGCAGCGGCGGCCAGGCCAGCTGAGCCGGCTCTTGCGATACCAAAGCCAGCCGATATAACGGCAAAACTAAACGCTATGGCGGCAGAAAGAGTCTTTGGGAAAACTTCCGTTGTTCCTTGGGGTTCAGCAGCGGCAACGGGTGTCGTAAACGACATCAATAAAGAGAACACAAGCAAGGACACAAACGCCAGCTGACCAATAACACTTGACTTTAACACGTTGAAAGCACCTCTTTTACGTGTGGCTTTCAATGCTTAGCATCTTATAAGGCTTACCGAAAAAAACGTCCCTTATACCTTTCAATAAATGCTACCAGAACCGCTGTCCAACATAATGCGAACACTCCCCAGCCTAGGATTGAGAATGCATTGAGCAAATCAAATACCTTTAAGATTACTAATAATATTATCGGAGGGCCTGTAAATAATACGGCCAACAATGTTGATCTTATTAGTAGCTCTCTAAGCCTCATCAAGACACCCAAGAAAGCCCCCTCAGGACTCCCAGCATATAGGACGGCTTGCGCCTCCTAAGCCTCTCCACCTCTTGCGATAGTACCTTCCTAAGCTCATCCCTTTCACGCGATAGGATTTTATGATGCGTTCTCACTTGCGCCTCAAGTTCTTCCTTTAACTTTTCCCTCAACATTTCAATGAACTTTTTATTTTTACCCGAAGCTGTCATACAATTCCCTTCCTTATGCTATCTTTTTTGTTCGTTCAAAACATCGTAAGCCTTTTTCAAAAGTTCCTCCATTTTGGATTCTACGCTTCTCACGTATGCCTCTTTTTTATCCTTCACAGCCTTCTTGGCTTTCTCAAAAACCTCCTCAACTTCTTTAACCTGCATGCGAGCCCACCTCCTTCGACTCGAGCCTCCTTTTAATACGCTTCAACTTGACGAACTCGTCTCTTTCTCTCTCTTCGAGGGTCATGGATATGAATTTTATTGAATTCTTGTATCTAGGTATAACGACATGCTCGAGGGCGTTGAGAAGACGCTGGGTCTTCTTCAACTCCTCGGCAAGTCTAAAGATGGCGTTTTCTAGCTCTGCCGCCTTGCAGACAGTGCTAACCAACTCTTTGAACATGCTGGCCGCCTCGTCGAGTGAGACGGATGTATCAGCAAAACTATAGGCGCGGCTTGTCTTTTCGCTTTCTATTTCCACTATGGGTATGTTTATTCCTATAACTGTCCTAGATTTTGCCTTAACGGAAACTGTCTCGGGAACGTTGGCGGCGATGCTCTGCAACCTTAAGGGTCCCATGCTAAGTAGACTTTCGTATAGGGCATTATACGCTTTCATGAGTGGTTCCATGAGCTTTCGCCGTGCCTCCTCAGCCTCTTCTATGAGCTCGTTCAGCCTCCTTACGAGTATGTCTCTCTTATCCTCCAATATCCTGTAAACGTTTTGGGCAACCTGCAAGGAGCGGCGTATCCTTATCAGCTCCAGCTTCGTTGGCAAATACTTTCCGCCAAAGCTTACGGACAATGCCCACCACACCGACCGAAAACCCACGTATTAATATACATTTGATTGTGGTCTCATGGTAAAGTGGCTTTCTCTTTCTTTATGTGAAAGACGCATGCATCATGGCCATTATTTATGCACTCAGTTTCACTCACGGTCCAATTTCCACCGAATAAGTTTGATAGATAACCTGCAAAAATACCCCTGCGCAGGTTGCCGGTCGGGTTATTCACAACACCCGACAGAAAAGTGCACTCAACATGTTTCCATAATTTAACGCGAAACTCCTCCTTCGAAATGACCTCAAGCTCATACTTTGAAAACCAGCCGAACGCTCTTCCTGTTTGTAAGGCAAGCTCTAGTAATGCTTTTGGTGATGCTCCGGCCTCTAGCAACGGCTTGTAGGTGTTACCTAGGAACTCTCCCACTCCCAAGCCTAAATGGTATAGGAAAATCGCCGCACCTTCTCCAAATTTTTCATACAGGCCGTTAAATAATCCCTTCAAGTGCGCATAAGTGAATATTGCAGCCCTTTCGTTGGATATACAGAGTTCTTCGTAATCTTGTGAGAGAGCTGCTGAGCCTATGGAATCTACATTAAACTCGTTATAATCAACGTAGTAAACTTCATCCATGCTTTTAAACTCGTTTATCAGGTTCATAAGTTCTTGAGTTTGGACATCTGTAACGTCCAAATAAACTACGCAAAATATGCCTCCGCTTTCTTCTGGTATGGCGTTTGTTATACAACCGACCACGTTGATATTTCTGAGATATATGCTGCTGAAAATTTTGGCAAGCGTACCTGGGACGTCCTTCAGGACGAGGTTGAGCGTTATTGTTCTTCTACCTTGCCTAAATATCAGCAAAGGCAAGCACAAACGTTTGCTCAACACGATCGTACAGAATGGTCTTGTTACTTATATAAGATTTTTGATAAATTTTCATGAGCAAAACTAAACTTTTGGTGGGCGGATGCGAACATGCTTGCGGCATCCTCCCATCTCAGCACTTGTATAAGCGGTCTGGCCCCAATAGATTCCGCGATTTCGGATAGTAGTGCCCTTACGCTAGACGGCTCAACGCCGAGCTTAACTAGAAAGGCATAGCTAAGGGGCGTGAGGACTTTCATTTCGACTACATTATCACTAATCCCCTTCGAAGCTATGAACTCATCAGCCTCGATCGGTGTAAGGTCCAAGACCAGTACGATGTCTAACCCGCCTTTCAAAAAATCCATGAAAAAGTTAACAGAAAGGTCCGAAATAGTCCCCTTTGATGGAAGTATGCTTAAGGGTAGCCTCTCGACGATACCAAATGCTCTGGTAAATTCGCTCCGCCCTATCCCTTTCACCTTTAATCGTGCCATGAGCTCTTTAATGGTAATCGTTGTGGTTGACGTTCTGCCGTTTTCGTTTGGGTATATGAGGCTTATCACCTTGGATGAATCAATTCCAGAAACCTTTGAGGTTCTTTCCTCCCCTTGTCCTACTGATACTGGATAGTAGCAAAGCTTGTTCAGTACGTTAAGCGTAAATTTCGCCCCCTCACCCTTAACTATAAACCATCCGTCATCGCTGAGCTCGACTGATGCTTGCACGTCAGCTTTCTCCAATAATACACGTAACCAAGAGTTCATGTCCGACAGAACCTTCGAGCTGTCCTTCCTCCAAGTCCTTTCTGCTATGGGCAGGGCAAACATTCTAGGTGAATTAATCGGAGAACCTGCCGAAAAACTTTAGTAAGTTTTAAATAAGTAATGCCGGCAATACCGTTAACGAGGATTCTTGCCCGAAAAAGTATTGGACGTCGTATTGAATGATAAGTTTACAGATGGAATTATAGGACCAAGCGTAAAGATGCTGGGCCCAGTTAAAAATGGCGGTCTGATAATCTACATAACTGCACCAGGATGCTGGGGTCCGATGATCACGCCGACTATAAGAGGAGGCCACGAGGTCAACGTTCCTGTAGCGGTTGAGGATGCGAATATTGGCGATGCCGTGGCCATAAGTATTGAGTCCATAATCGTTAGGTCTAAAGCGACATCATCCGGAACAGACAGGCCAGTTGACAATGCCTACGTCGGGGACCCCTTCGTGGCAAAGAAGTGTCCTTACTGTGGTGAACCTTGGCCTAAGTCAAGGCTTGAGGGCATCGGTTTGGAGGCAATAAAGTGCGAGAAGTGCGGCTCACCATCGTCCCCCTTTAGGATGGTAAACGGTTACACGATCGTCTTTGACGAATGTAGACGTGTCGGTATTACTGTTAGTGAAGAGGTGGCAAGACGGCTTGCGGCCGATGGTTATGCCTGGATGGATATACCAAGAAACTCAAAACAATTCCCCGTGGTAATTGCGGCAAAAGCCGACTTGGTAGGTCTACCTACGAGGTTGAGACCATTCCTCGGACAGCTTGGAACTATGCCCAGCGTTGACATACCCGATTCCCACAACGCTGGAGACTTCGGTACTTTCCTCATAGGCGCACCCCATAAGTACGCGATAACCGAACAGCAGTATAAGGAATGTATAACGGACGGTCATCTCGACGTAGACTCCGTGAGGGAAGGTGCAGTACTCATCGCGCCAGTAAAGCTGGATGGTGCTGGCGTTTATGCTGGTGATGTTCATGCCCAGCAGGGAGACGGTGAGGTAGCCGGGCACACGACAGACGTCTCGGCCGAGGTTAAGGTGAGGGTTAACGTAATAAAGGGTCTTAACTTAAAAGGGCCGATTCTCTTCCCACCACCTGAAGATTTGCCACCTATGGCCAAACCAATGCGTGCCGAGGAATGGACAATCATTAGGAGGCTGGCGAATGAGTATGGTTTAGAACCAGAACCATGGTTGCCAGTCCAAGTCATAGGAACGGGTCCGAACATAAACAAAGCTGCTGAGATTGGTTTTTCGAGAGCCTCCGAGCTATTTGACATGCCCATACATGAAGTAAGAAACAGAGTGACAGTAGCTGGTGCCGTGGAAGTAGGTAGACTGCCGGGTGTAGTTCAGGTAACGTTGCCCGTGCCCGTGAAGAAGATGAAAGAGTTGCAACTTTACGAGATAGCCAAAAGGTTGTACGCGCCACCCTTTGATTAGAGGCCCACAAGCAACGTGGTAAACGTTCGTCATTCGTTGATTTAGTGTAAATTATCGGTACTGCACCAAGCATATTTCGTGCGCTACTCAGTACTCCCAACGATTGCTTTATATTTCCGCACACTACATATATCACTTGGAGGGTGCCGGACTTCCTACTAATAGTCGATGAAGATGCCGTTCTCGAAGTAATGAGGCTAGTCGGCGGCGAAGATGCGGTTAACATAGTAAAATTTCTAATGAAGAACCCATCCAAGAGCGACGAGGAGATAGCATCCGCTTTAGGGATGAATGTGAAGGATGTAAGAAGGATTCTCCATAAACTTATCGATTACTCGCTTCTTACGTACGATGTAGCAAAGGACAAGGACACGGGACACAGGATATTCAGATGGAGGGTTCAGCAGGACCAAGTCCTAGGTTACATAAAGACCCAAATTAGGAGGATGGTAGAAAGGCTTAAGGCTAAGCTAGAGTACGAGCAGAGCCACCAGTTCTACTATTGTGGTACGAAAGGTTGCAGGAAGTACACATTCGAGGAAGCTGTCGATAAGCTCTTCAGATGCCCGGTATGCGGCAACATGTTGAACTACTATGACAACGGCAAGCTGATAGAGGCGCTTAAACAAAAGCTCCAGGTACTAGAAAAATCGATTTAATCTGCCCCTTCTCTATATGGGTTGTATGAAATTAGTCGTTCTTAGGCTGGGTCATAGAATACATAGGGACGAAAGGGTTACGACGCATGTCTGCCTGACCGCTAGGGCGTTTGGTTGCGATGGTGTAATCATCTCGGGACAGCCGGACGAGGGTGTGAAGAGGTCCGTGGAGGATGTGGTACAGAGGTTTGGTGGTAAATTCTTCGTCGAAATAAGGCGGGATTGGAAGCGCGTCATAAAAGAATGGCTTGAACTTGGAGGAGAAGTGGTGCACCTGACAATGTACGGGCTTCAGTTGCCCGAAGTAATCGAAGAGATAAGGTCCTCAAACAGGGACAAGCTCATAATCGTAGGCTCTGAGAAGGTACCAGGCGAAGTTTACAGGATGGCAACTTGGAATGTTTCCGTGACGAACCAGCCAATATCTGAGGTTGCGGCGCTAGCAGTTTTTCTTGACTGGCTACAACAGCATCGCGAATTCTACATAGAGTTCGAGAATGCAAAGATTAAGGTAATTCCATCGGCAAGGGGGAAGAGGTTGGTCCGTTTGTAGGAGAGCTATTTCTAATTTTTAGCCTTCATGTCGCGCAAAAATATTTACATTCTTTAAGAGATATGGTTTTTTGTGGGCACTTTGTCGAATTCCATACGATTTCAGCTTTAATAAACTCTCCAAGCAGATGCGCATACTCCATCAATAAAGATGGAAAGGATGTTCCAAGATTCGCTTAAAAATTTAGGTGGGCCGGCCCGGACTCGAACCGGGGATTTCCACCGCTTCCTGTAGCTGCAGTCTAAGTCAGGGTGGCGTCATACCAGGCTAGACCACCGGCCCCAAGATTACTAAAACTTCGGACGGTTGATATATATCTATATCCTTAAAACAGACAGCTCCTTAGGTAGTCGACGTTTTTCTGCTTTACGAACATTATTGATGGTTACATACGGTTCTCGTCAGTTTGTTGCACTCCGTACGTCTGGACCTCTTGCTCGTTGAACTTCTCCAGCAACCTCCTTACGGCATCTTTAACGAACTCCGCCCTGCTGCTGTAACCTGCTTTGTACAACACCTTGTCTATCTGAAGCCCCATCTCCTCTGGAATCTTAACAGTCACGTAGCGAGTCATGTGGCTTCATCTATGCTGATAGGAGCTGGTTGATAAACATAACTAGTTTTTTGTAAAATTTTTTATAAGAAAGCAAAAGGGGCTGGCACATGACGCTGACTTTTGGATAAATTTTCGGATGTATACTTTATATTATGGCGCAAAAATCATAAAATGTGCATGCCGCAATGATTGCAAGGCCCTTCGCACGCTTTTGTGATATGCTAGGCTTTTCCTTTGGGGGTTTTGGTACATGGATGACTTCTTGATGATGCTGGATGGGGTTCTAATAGATGCAGGCAAGACGTTGTCCAACAAGTCAAGATACGACATACTGACGGCCCTCTCGAAAGGAAGGAGGACAATATTACAGATCGCGAAGGAAACTGGTCTAAGTCAGATGACTGTCCGTTTCCACCTTAAGGCACTCATCGAGGCTGGCCTAGTGAAAAAAAGCAGTATGTGCAGGACTGGAGGGGCTGGAAGACCATGTGCTTTTTATGAGCTCTCTAGGTCCTTGACGATGATATCGTTCCCGCCTAGGCAGTACATGCTCCTTTCTTATGCTCTCTTGTCCGCTCTCAAAGAATCTTTGGGAGAATTACAAGCAAAAACCGTCCTATACGGGCTGGGTAAGAGACTAGGCCAGAGCCTTAGGGCGGAGATAGAAAGAGCCCTTGCGAACGATAACGAATATACCGTAGAAAGATTCACCCATTACCTAATTGACGTATGCTTTAAAAAGATTGGGATAATTGCCGAAGCCGTCAGGAGCAGCGACAAGGAGTTGCTCATAAAGCTCTACAACTGCCCGTTCGAGGAAGTGGCACGAAGTTATGCCAGTCTGATCTGTGAAGGCTTTGGGAACGGCCTTTATGATGGCATATACACGAACTGCAAGGGCTTTGCATGGAAGAAAGCAAAGAGCGTTTCGAAGGGAGACGAGTATTGTGAACATGTGCTGTTCTTAACATTCGGGAATAACAAAAAGGAATTACGCGAAAACAATATAAATAATCATAGAAGCATCAAATTTTTGATGCCCCGGTAGCGCAGATCGGGAGCGCGCCCGGCTGAAGACCGGGGTGTCGTGGGTTCAAGATCTCCTCAAAGGGGATGGAAATCCCACCCGGGGCATCAAACTTCTATAGCTTAGCGAAGTACCTCTTCCATAACAAGGGTGTAAGGTATCCGGCCAAAGCTCCGCTAATAGTACCTCCCAATAGTATAGCGGCATAAAGCCAAGGTGACCACGGCATGAAGCCTAGCATGACAGTCACATACATGCTTAAGACGCCTATGGCGCTTGTGCTTAATATCAGCGCGACTATCAGCCTGCCGGTCTTCACATCACCGCTTAATGTTTTTACTTTAAGGGCATAGAAGAGGCCGTCTATCATTAGACCGTATAATACAGCAAAGATTAGCGAGAAGGGGAAGAAGCCCGGTCTCCATATTTGCGTCAACAGCCCGCCTATTGTGGCGACGTATGTAGCACCCATTCTGCCAAGCATTAGGGATGATAGCGAGAGGAGTAAAGCTTGGACTATTATGAGTATCTTGTCGAGCGGCGAGGGCAGCGCAACTTTAAACACGAAGGTGATGACGCCAAAAATCGTGGCCACTGTTATCCTTTTTGTTAGGGATCTGACGGCGGTCATGCCTTGGCCATCAACCTTAGGTATCTCCAACTTATTAAGTCTCTAGCCTCAGTTTTACGAATGGGGGTAAACCTTAATTCAAAGCCTCTAACAATTGTTATGCTTGGCTTGGTGTTTTCCATGAGGATTGAGGATGAAGCACTCTTAAGGGTTGCAGAGCTGATGGCATTGAGCGCAAGAACGGCACCGAAGGCAAGAGGCGTGGATTCCTTGAGCACGGCAATAGTCTATGGCGAAGATAAAGAGAGGCTGGCAAAAGTCATGGAAGAGCTGGCGGACGAGCTCGGACAGGCTTTCTTTAAGCGGGATGCGCAGAATGTAAGACAATCGTCGGTCATCCTCTTACTCGCTGTGAAGGCCACGGAGCCAAAGCGGCTGGATTGTAGCGCATGCGGGTATAAAATGTGTAGCGATTTTGAGAAAGTACCGAAAAGTATGGGCAGAGCATATAGGGGGCCGACGTGTGCCATGTGCATCGTAGACCTTGGCATAGCCGCAGGCTCAGCCGCAAAGACGGCAAGCATTCTCAACGCCGACAATAGGATAATGTACACGGTCGGTACGGCAGCCCTTAGGCTTGGGCTGATAGAGGGTGACGTCGCCTTGGGCATACCGCTCTCGGCGACTGGAAAGAGCCCATACTTCGATAGAAAATTCTAGGCTAGCAGGCCTCTATCGTGCTCGGCGGCTTCGGGGTCGTGGCATAAGCTACCATCGTCACGTTGCCCACTTCGTTCACTATTCTTTTTGATATCCTGTCGAGCAAATCCATGTCTGGCCTGTACCAATCCGCGGTCATCCCATCCTCACTCTCGACAGCCCTTACTATGACCACGTAACCCTCGGCCCTAGCATCGCCCATCACGCCCGTCCACGAACTGTCCGTCACAACCGCAAACGCCTGCCAGACCTTATCGTATACTCCTGCCTTCTTGAACTCCTCCTCTACTATCGCGTTGGCATCCCTGCATATCCTTAGCTTCTCTTCCGTAACCTCGCCGATTATCCTGACGGCCAGCCCAGGCCCTGGGAACGGATGGCGCGAGACAATCTCCTCCGGTATGCCAAGCTTCCTTGCAACCTCCCTAACCTCATCCTTGTAAAGGTCCTTGAGCGGCTCCACGAGCTTTAGCCTCAAACCAGCTGGAAGGCCTGCAACGTTGTGGTGCGTCTTGATGAGGGCAGAGCCAGAACCTGCGGAGCCGCTCTCTATTCTGTCCGGGTAAATCGTCCCTTGAGCCAGCCAGCTGGCCCTCGGTATCTTCGCAGCCTCCTCCTCAAAAATTTTCGCGAACTCCTCCCCGATTATTTTCCTCTTCTTCTCCGGGTCCTTCACACCTCTGAGCCTCGACAAGAACCTTTCTTCCGCCCTCACGAAGACCAAGTTTGCTATTCCCATGCGCCTTAACGTTGAGACTACCTGCTCAGGCTCGCCCTTCCTCATCAAGCCGTGGTCTACGAATATGCAGTGGAGCCTTTCGCCGAGTGTCCTGTTGAGTAAGACGGCAGTCGTTACAGAATCGACACCTCCGCTGACCGCGCAGATTACGTGCTCGTCCGGAGGAACGGTTGCGGCTATCTCCCTACTTAGCTCCTCGACCCTATCCATGGGTCTCCAATCGCACCTGAAGCCGCAAACATCCACCAAGAACCTCTTGAGTATCATTTTGCCCATTTGGGTATGCCTGACCTCGGGGTGGAATTGCACCCCGTAAATCGGTCTCTCGGCATGTTTCATGGCTGCCACGGCGCCTCTCTCCGTCAGTGCCAAGACTTTGAAGTTAGGTGGTTGCTTCACCACGGAATCCATGTGGCTCATCCACGCAACAAACTGCTCCGGCACGTCCATGAATAAGACGTCCCGCTCGATAACTCTGACGTACGTATTGCCGTACTCCATCATTGTGCCATGCTCAAGTTCTCCGTTGAAAGCCAGAGCGATGAGCTGATGGCCATAGCATATGCCGAGCACGGGTACCGAAACATTCAGCAAATCCTCGGCCGGAATCCTCGGAGCGTTCGGCTCGTTGACACCTCGGGGACTCCCAGAGAGGATTATGCCAAGAGTCTCATAATCTCCAGAAAGGACCTCCTTGAGAGGTTTGGTGAAGGGCACTATCTCAGAGTAAACGCCGAGCTCCCTGCACCTCCTAGCTATCAGGTGCGTGTACTGGCCGCCGAAGTCCACCACCGCAACCCTTTGCTGCGCCATGTTCCCTACCGTGCTCGGCTAAAGCATCATAAGCGCACAAATTAAAGCTGTTTGTTGCCGTAATACAGCGCTAAATTTTAAGAGCATCCGTATGCGCTTAAAGTTCGTCGGAGTTTGGACGGGCCGGTGGTCTAGCGGCTATGACGCTGCCCTTACGAGGCAGAGGTCGTGGGTTCGAGTCCCACCCGGCCCATAGTTTTTCATCCTCATCAATGGCCCGCCGCATCCGGCTCGCTCCAATTTTTTCGCATGAGATTCTCCGAGTAATACCGAAAAATTCTCAAAAGCCCGGTTGGAGGGTGCTTTAGAATTTTGGCTTTCTACGTTCTCATTCCTTGGAATTTCTTGGATTCTAATCAGTAGAATGTCTCTAGAAGCGAGCTGGTTAAATAAAGCGAATTCTAAGGTTCGGGCGCAAACTTGCGAGTGTGATGAGAAAATGGGTAATAGAGGTAAGTCCGCAAAAATACTTGCGCCAGCGCTTATAGTGGTGCTGGCACTAGCTACGATAGTTCCTGTGATAGCAGTTTTAATGCCATCTGCGCAGGCAGCTGCTGAGTGGAGCACATATCTGAAGTTGGTGACGCCGGCATGGAAGGGTACTGACACTCTTGGTTCATCGTGGAGTGATACAACTAAACCGCCGGTCTTCCCGACCGGGACCACGTGGGTTGAAAGATACAACCTAACTAAGATCGATTCTAACGGCGATCCGACGCTAGAGTCGAACGTCGTGGTCGGAGTATACTACGTAACTAAGTCGAACCCGAACCCGTCGCCATACAAAACCTTCTTCACACCCAACGGAACGGGATTCGTCCAGATAAGCTGGCCCAAGGATTGGCCCAACGTTACCATAGCGGTCAAGGCGAAGGGCTGGTACGGCGATAAGATAGGCACCGACAGACTCTTCAGCGGAATAATCCTCGCGATGATAACTGTTAATCCGACAGAGTCTTGGTACGAGCAGTTTGGTGCAAGTGACCTGATCAACAAGAACGCTACGCTATCGATGGCTGGTACTTGGGTTGATGCTAATACTGATGATTCCTTTGACTTCAGTAAGAACGGCCCGGTAGCCCTCTTGAATATGACTCCAGAAGACTTCTCCTACTACAACGCGCCCGAGAGGGCATTCGTCACGGTCTGTGCGGTAACATGGCTTAAGTTCCACACGCACACCTGGTACTCGCTGAAGGACAACCTGAGCTATGCTCAGATAAGGGTATTCGACCTGAACTACTCCAATCACGGAGCCTCTGCAACCAGCCCAGCCTCGCTCGTCGGTGCCGCCGTAACGGTGGGCGCTGACGGACAGTCGAAGTGGGTTCCGATACCTCTCCAGACTATGCACTTGGGTCTGAGGGTGCCGTTTAATCAGGAGAACTTCACTACTGGGGCTAACATAGCGCCGCACCTGAACGCGACCGCGAGGGTATGGTGGGAGACAGTACTCGTCGGTGAGATCAACTACACCATTGTTGACAATAATGCGGTGTCATACAATCCGGATAACGTTGTAATACCGCCAGATTATCTCCCCGGCCCGCTTAACGGAATAAATCCTCCTGATGGTTGGAACGGAACACTCAGCCACATAAACTGTACTGTATTCTACGCTAAGTTCAGGGCCAACGATAGCGACCCGAGGGTTAAGCACAGCACGTTCGGTGACGCCCTCGCAGATGCCCAGGTCCTGATAATCCTGACGAGGAAGCTGCCGACCAGCGCCGCTCCGTACGAGGAATACTTTAACAAGGAAGAGATCGGAATAACGAACAGCACAGGTTACACGGCGGCCGTAGATGGCCCGTCCATGGTCGGAGCCCTGCCGGTCTTCAAGAATGGCGGATTCATGAGGTTCCCGAACGCCACAAAGCTAGACTACCCTGTGGTCTATAACCCGGCGGATGCTGAGAACAAGGACGAGGCCCTCCAGCGGCCATGCACTAAGATAGTGAAGATCAGCTACGTGAACACGATATCGCTGGACGACGACCTCTCCAAGGGAGGAGAGTTCAAGGGCATAGTCGTGCAGGTTAGGTGGAAGGGAGGCCCGGCCGGAGCCTACGGAGGAGACTTCGTGCCGGTCAACTCGACATACATAGCCAACCCGTATGCTATAGCCCTGAAGAATGTATCATGGACTTCTGTGAAACCCACGGCGGATACTTTAATTAAGATTGGAAACTCCAAATTCAAAGGCGACATCCTACTGATTGAGTGCACAGTCTACGACCTGATGCTCCAGATAGTCGACAAGCTCGGCGCACCGCTCGAGCCTGCCAACACGAAGGTAGTCCTCTTCAGGCCAAACGGCCCGCCGGTAGAGTTTGCAGGCCTCCCGACAGAGCACACAGTGGCCTTGCTAAACGGTAGTCGTATCTATAACATTGTATTCTACGACTGGATATCGTCGAACGGAACGCTCCTGGTATACCAGCTACCTGGCGAGCTAGGCCCGTACGGAGTCCAGGTCTACTACCAGGGAGTCTTGGTATACGAGAACTTGACGCTGGTACCGAAGCTCGTGAAGACCGAGAACTTCACGCTCGTTACGAACGTAGTAAAGGTCATGGTCAAGATAACGGATGCTCATGACGCCGGCCTTGCGAGGACGCCGGTGTTCTACGAGCACCCGGTCTACGGAACCATAATGACGCTCACTGGTGACGAGGGCGTAATAGACTTCGGCAGGATACCGGCTCCGGAGCTGAAGTTCCTCTCCGTCTACTGGAAGGGTGTCAACGTAAAGTTCTTCGAGATCAAGTATCCTGACGGTACTGTCCAGCCCGCAGAGCCAGACGGAACAGCAATAATCAAGACGGCAAATGCCACGTCGCTCCCGATAATCATAAGGGCGAAGATAACGGACATAATATTCTACACATGGGACTTCCAGAAGGTCGAGAAGATACCGAGGGTCAACATAACGATGAGCTGGTGGGGATTAAACATAACGACGGGCAAGATGGTTAAGTTCGTGGAGACGATGGATGGAGAGGATGGAAAGCCATGGGATGTGGAATTCGACAAGCAATACTACAACACGTCAAAGATAGTGGCCCAGTTCTTCAGCTACAGGATAACTTACTACTCAGATGAAGGGAAGGCGATATTCCACCAGATGCCAGCCCTCGACGAGGATTTGAACAAGCCAGAGATCAACGTGACGACCGCTACTCGTGCATACGTATGGACTGGAACACAATACAACGATGAGCCGCTTCCAGAAGATTACATGACGCCCGGCTCGGCTCTCTGGAACTATGAGCACGGAAGGCTAGTCCTCAGGGTCCTGCCCAAGAGCTACAACCCAGACGTCTACTACCCAGATATACTGGCCGCCCTGAACTTCAAGAACATCACGTTCTGCCGCAGGATAACGATAGACCTGCCGCTCTGGGCTATGGGCTTCAAGGTCGTTGCGATAAACGGTGAGAGGTGGCTCGATGGTGCCGAGTTCTCGATAAAGAACGACAGAGGTGTGATGATGGAGAAAGTCAAGTCGAACGCCACAGAGCCGATACTGTACGTATCGAGGGTTGACAAAGACAACCCGCTCCTGTCGAAGATCTGGTGGAACGGCACCTACACGTGCGAGGACCTGTACTTCGAGACCGACATGGGAGTCGTCGTTGACATGTTCACATGGTACAGGCCTGGAGGAACATGGCCTCAGAACATAGCCCCACGGCCTGACTACGTAGCAGACAACTACACGTTCATCCTGACGCCTGACATCGACCTGAAGAATGCTTGGAAGACTAAGACGTCGATAGTGACGGTCTATAGTGGCGTTGATGAGACTGACAATGTTGAGGTAACATACTACATACCGTACATATACGACAAGGAGCTCCTGAAGGTTCCGTTACCGGTAGGTTTCATAACGCTGGAGCTGAAGGACCAGGGAGGAGTTAGGCCGATAAAGTACGCATTCGTCAACATAACGGCCCACTATGAACAATCAGAGGGAGAAGAGTACTCAGCATACCCGGTGCTCTCATTGAACGGAAAGAAGGTACAGTGGGCAGGCAAGACCGATGCTGAGGGCAAGGCAGAGATAATCGCTCCGACAGCAGGATTCCTGAACTACACGCTGAAGAAGGCTGGAGTGGGTGTAATAAAGTACTTCAACATAACCGTGTACTGGTACCTGAACAGCTCGGTCGTCTACGAGGCTTACTTCAACCTGACGAAGATGGGCTGGAAGGTCGATAAGGTAGCGGTATCCGATGTGGTCCTCCGCCACACGGTATGCTCAGACTGGAACAGGCCTGTCAAGGGACTCTACGCAGATTTAGCATGGGTCAACGTCACAGCTCCGGACAAATACGTCCATCCAGGCAGGCTCGTGGCTAACGACACCGCGAAGACATGGATCTTGGAGCCATTGAATGAGACGATGGGCAAGGCACCATGGGTCGACGGAGAGCTCGAGCTTAACCTAGTGCCGACCGCCATGCACTACAAGGTATACGACTACTTCGTGAACGACTACGTTGAGTGGAACGTAAGCCATCTGTGGAGGGTCGCAGCCTGGTACACTGGTCTCCAGAAGGGACCGGTCCAGGCACCTGACGGCAAGAGCTACAAGCAGCTGATGTTCGGAAGCGGTACTAGCAAATCGCCGGTAAGCTCTGCGGTCTATGTGATAATAGGTGCAGCTCCGTTCGACCACACGACTTACACCTACATGCCTGGAACGACTAACAAAGGCCTGCTCGTCAGCTACGATGTAGTCAGCGGAATAACTCCGAATGGTTACAATGCCGGCAAGATAGGCCCATACACGGCTACCACGGCTACCGAAGATTTACAGTTCATCAAATACTTGGAGCCTGCGAAGACAACGGAGATAATCGAGGCAACTAGGACCGTGAAGCACGTCGCATTGAAGCTGAACGCAACTGACATAGCTGTCAGGGTAGTATGGCAGCAAGGCGAGAACGCAACCGCTACCTACGTAACAGGCCCGTTGGTAGGCTGGACCGTTAAGCTGACGTTCGTGCCGCCAGCAGAGTACTTGACCGATGCGGAGAGGGAGGCTCTGTGGACTGCATGGAAGAAGACGTTCGTGGTTACAACGGACGAGACGGGAACTGCATGGATAAGGAGCGGTAGCACACCGGACACTGTCATATGGAACGCCAGCAGGATAAAGGCTGGAATGACTAAGGACACGTCATGGCTGGTCGTGAGCCCGCCTGCTTACATGCTGAACGAGAAGGATCCGTACTGGCTGAACAACGTAGTAAAGCCTGGAGCCGAGGCACACGGCCTCTCGGTCTTTGAGGGAACGCAGGATCCATCTGCGATGGTTGGAGTAGACCTCACGCCAGAGGGATACTTCGCATGGCTGCCAGACCCATCGCTATGGGTCAAAGATCCGTATGAAGGTGCTAAGAGCAAGATATACGACCTCTACGGACTTCCAGTAGAACTAGAGGTTCAGAACGAGTGGGGTGCAGGCCTCTGGCTGCCTTCGTACTTCGGAGGCGTAAATGGCTCAGGCTGGTCGAGGATAGGCGGTGCATGGTACGCTAGGATAAACGTATGGCCTAACGACCCGAAGACTTCGCAGCACGTGCCATTCTCACCGATATTCCAGTACATGCCTGTGACGGCTAGGATACTGGACTTCAACGGCAGGCCGCTACCTGGCGCATTCCTCTGGATGATAGACTCGGTAACTGGCAAGACCGCAGGCTGGTCTTACGCAGGAAAGGACGGTGTCACCGAGACCGTTTACCTGAGGAAGCCTGAGTGGACCCTGTTGCTGAGGGTCTCCTACCTAGGAAGGGATGCTGACGGCAAGCCTGCCTGGCCGTTCAACGCCTTCGGAAAGTGGCCTGTAAGCTACTACAGCGACGCTGACGAGACACAACCAGGACCTGGAATATTCGGAGAGCTGGCAAAGAGGGTCAAGGTCACGACACTAGCTCATGAATACCACGGCGTGTGGAGGATAAGGCCAGGTGCCCACTGGGACATAACCGCTAGGATATTCGACATCAAGATAAGGCACTACTACGCGACATCCAAGCCGATAGAGGTAGATGCAACGTTCTACAGGGAGTTCCCAGACAAGCCTGGTGGAATAGTGGAGTTCAAGGCTAAGGAGGTCATAGAGGTCAATAGGCTGAACAGAGGAACCTACGAGGATGTAGCCAAGTGGCTTGGCGTGACTGTCGGAAGGAAGAGCTTCGACCTGAGCGCTGCTAACGTTGGCACAGTGGCTGGAGAGCTCGAGGTTGCAGTAGGCGACATGAGCGTGGCCGTTAAGGACTTGAACGGAAGGTTGTTGAGCGACGCCATCGCAAAGTTCGAGGGCGTCGAGCAGAAACTGACGATACCGTCAGAGATACTCGCGAAGTACAAGCTCGCGAGCGAGGATGATGCTAAGAGCCTGAAGGCGGTGGGCGCTGTGTTCGTGACGAAGCTACCGATACCGACGAACATAAGGTACAGCCTAGACGTATCGTGGACATCGCCTGACTTCGGAACTGAGGCAAAGGTCTCGATTGTTGATACAGTTGACGGAATCAATGCGAAGAAGGAGATAGTGCTACCGGTAGGTGCTGTAACGATCAACGTCGTGGATGGCAAGGGAAGGGCTGTATCAGGAGCTGAGGTATCGCTGGGTGCCGTAAAGGCTAAGACAGATGCGGCAGGAAAGGCGGTATTCGAGAGTGTACCGCTTGAGAAGGAAGGCAGAGGCATAACCTACCAGATAACCGTCACACGCGAGGGCGAGGAGGTCTTCAAGGATACTGTGACCTTCTCGACGACGAAGACCTCGATAACTGTAATAGGAGAGCTGTTCGACCTTACCGTGTTTGTGAAGGGTGCCGCAGGCCAAGGCCTGCCATTCGCAACGGTAACGTTGAAGAAGGCAGGCGTGGTGGTGGGACACTTCACAACGGACGGGGGAGGTTCGGTGACGATACCGAAGCTGGTGGCTGCAGACTATGAGGTTGAGGCAACATACAAGGGATACACAGGAACTGTGAAGGTATCCAAGGCAGACCTGATCGCTGGCAAGAGTGCTGAGATAACGCTGCCGCCGTACATAGAGATAGCTGGCATGCCACTGACGTTTGCCACGTTCCTAGCGCTGATAATCGGCATAATACTGCTGATCATAGTGGTCGTCGTCATAGCCTTCGAGTACGTGCGCTGGCGCGGTAGAAGGGTGGGAATATTCCCGCCCCCGCCACCAAAGAAGTAGGAGCCTGCGGCGCTCCTACAAAACCCCTTTTTTCTTTTTTATGCGAATCTTATCAGGGTATTTATATCGCAAAAATTTAGGGAAACGTATTTCTATGGCTAATCTTATAGAGTTGTGACGAAAAAATGGGGAAAGCGCGCGCCCTCCTGTTGCCCTTAGTGGTTTTAATACTCTTGATGCCGTTATTGGCAGCTAGCTCCCAGCCTATACCGGGCGGCTCCTTCGATAGCGCGGCTGAAGTACGCTTGGAGGTAGGGAAGACTTCGCAGTTTGGCGGTACCATCTCACAATTGGAGGAGCATTACTACAGGTTATCCGGTGCGATTGCTGGACACGAATTGGTCATAAACGTAAGCGTACATGCTAAGGAGGGAGGGAAGGTTATGATCTCGCTCTTTGCAGAGAATAGAGCAAAACTCAAGACAACAACGTCGGATGAGGGCTTTCTATTAAGAGATAATGAGACCAGGCCCATATCGCTGATATGGCTAACGGAAAAGGGAGGGGATTTCTACCTAAAGATAAGCACAGTCGGGGGAAGCTATGATTACAATGTCTCGGCAACGCTTCTCGATAAAAGGGATATGGGAAAGGAAGAGGCGGGTTCGAGCATAAATGAAGCGACCTATGCGGGCCTAACATACTACGGTAAAGAAATCTCGTTTTTTGGCTACCTAGCGGCTTCGGGCCAAGGTGACGACTTTGTGGATTTCTATGCCTTCGACACGATGTTGAGAAATATGGATGCTGTTAGAATTACCGTGATACCTGATGCTCAAACGTCCTTGGAGGCATCCATTCACCTTCCTGACGGTTTCACGGTCACCCGGAATAGCTCTATGTCACCGGGCAAGGGCTTCACGCTAACACTCAAGGGAGACATAGCGGGCAACAAAACATTCTACCTGAAAGTAGACAACATGGATGGTTTTGGTGGTGGCGGAAGGTATTCTGTACGTATCAGCGTTTTCAACCTAACGGTTACAAAGCCGGAGCCAGAGGTGCCGATAAACTTGTTGGATAAGGGGCTTGCAAGGCAGCTGGTGATAATCTCGGTGGCTGTCATAGTAGGGATCACGGTCGTGGCGCTCGTCCTGAGAAGAAGGACATCATCCGTCGAAGGTTGGTACGGCGGATACGGGTACTAGCCGTCGGTACGCTCGTACCGCTGAATCAGTTCAGCATCGCGGAAAAATTTTTCCGCCGTGCACCGAGCCCTGAAAGTTTTCCAAAGCTGCGGCTAATCTTTCCGAATCAAGATCTGTCTACCCTCGATTATTGCCCTTATGAGCTTTTCCCTACCGCTCTGAACAAGCCTCCAAATCGTGTTCCTGGACACGTTCATCCTCTCGCCCGCCTCCTCAAAGGTTAGTTTATCTAGGTCGACGAGCCTCAACGCCTCAATCTCCGCGACATCTAAGTATATTGGTTCGTCGCTACCCTTCGGCGATGGGTCCACCTTTTCAGCAAGTGGCACGGTCGAGACAAGTACTGGCTTTGGACACCTGCCGACTCTGCCGTACCTGTACCTTTTGCGCCAACAACATTCACGCATGTTTTTATGTGACATATCACAAAATTTAAATATTTCGTGAAATATCACATATTAAGTAATGGAGGTGAGAGGTATGCGCGGAGGGTGGTTTTACCAGTATTGGTATAGGGGCTGGTGGTGTCCAAGGCACCCATGGCCGCCTGCTTGGGCCAGAGCATATTCTCCGTGGTATGGGTATCCGGTAGATCCGAGCGATGAATTAAGGTACCTAGAGGAGGTCAAGAAAGAGCTAGAAAGACAGGTATCAGAGATCAGTAAGAAAATAGAGGAATTAAGGAAATCCCTCGAAGAGAAGAGGTAAGAGATGAGGGTTGCGATAGCTACCTGCGGAGACAAAGGTCTACAGGATGTTGTAGCTCCTGATTTCGGCCGCTCGAGGACGTTCACAATAGTTGAGATAGAAGATGGGAAGATCAAGAGCGTTGAGACCGTAAACAACCCCGCGGAAAACCTACAGCGTAAAAGAGGGCCGACAATCGCCAGAATGTTGGCTAATAAAAACGTGAGCGCTGTAATATCGGGTAACATAGGCCCAGGAGCATCCGGCGCGCTTGAACAGTTTGGAATAAGAGTGTTGATAGTTAAGCCGGGTCTAAAGGTCGAAGAAGTACTAAGAGAGCAAGGTTTGATAACCTAGAATGCGCCACGCGTTACGAAATGAACGATTTTAACCTATTAGTTAAAGAAATACCTATATCGTTCCCGACATTCCTAACGGCGTCTGCGTAAGTATGACAAAGCGAAGCTCAATCCGCAATATCTTGCTGGCGTCAATTCTTGGCAACGCTGCCATTTGCGGGTTAAAGATAGCTGGTGGTGTGCTGTCCGGAAGCACCGTTCTACTCGCCGACGGCAGCGACTCGTTACTCAACGTTGCCAGCGGGACCGTAGCATACACTTTTAGGACAAAGTCAGAGAAGCCCCCAGACTCTAAGCACCATTATGGACATTCGCTTCTCGAAGTCTATGGCTCCTTGCTGATACTCGCGTTGATGGTCTTCATTTTGTCGTTCATCGCATTCATCGCGATTGACAAGCTCAAACACAACCTCATAGAACCCATCGACCCAATAGGCATTCCTTTTGCCGTCGCTTCTTTGGCTCTCAACCTGGCCATGCTCATGCTACTCAGAACCTTCGGACGGGAGAGCACTATAGCGAGTGTCGAGGCTCGGCACATAAGCCTTGACGTTGTAGAGGGCATATTGTCGCTTTCCGGTGTATCGTTGGGAGTTTACGTCTCAGCGATGTACGATGTCGCGGTAACGTTTGTTCTACTGGCATTGGTTGCTTTCTTCGTCGCCCGGACATTCCACGAGTTGAGGGCATCCATAATCGCTGAAAGCCCTTCAGAGGAAGTGATTAAAGTCCTTGAAAGTACACTCGCTAGCGTAGACGGCGTTAGGGGGATTCATAATCTACGCATAAGGCAGGCTGGGAAAAAGATCTTCGCCGACGTGCACCTCGAGGTTGATAGAAGGCTAACGGTTAAGGAAGCCCATAGGATCTGTGACGAGGCAGAAAGGATGTTAAAGCAGAAACTAAGTAACATCGACATCATAATACACATTGAACCGGAAGGCGAGGAGCGTTCACAATACGCATAGTGTGGCAAAAATCATAAATAAATCCACTTTCCGATAAGCTCGTCGTGAAATCAAACTAGAATCTTAGGTGTGGAACATTGAGCTCTCAACGTAAAGTGCTGTTGGTTTTTCTACTATTAGGTTTAGTCTCATTGTTTGCTGACATCGTCTATGAGGGTGGTAGATCTATTAGTGGAGCTTACTTATTTGAGATTAAGGCGCCCGAGGTAGCTGCGGCGCTGATTGGTGTAGGAGAGTTTCTGGGGCTTGCACTCAGGTTCTTCTCCGGCTATATTGCAACAGTCTTTTGCTCATCCAGTGTATTGTGGGGCTCAACGTTACTGGGCTACATGTTAACTTCCTTGAGTATACCAATGATAGCTTTTATGCCAACGTGGCAGAGTGTAGTAGCGCTTTACGTTGTTGATAGGCTTGGTAAGGGTTTGAGAGCACCTAGCAGAGACGTTATACTAGCAGAGGTCTCTGAAAGAATTGGTGTGGGTAAGGGTTTCGGAATACATGAGCTGCTAGATCAAATAGGCGCGTTTATAGGACCAGTATTAGTCAGCGTATTACTAGCATTTTATAGTTATAAAGTGGCATATTTTGCGCTCATAATTCCAGGTTTAATAGCGGTGCTGCTAGTTGTCGCAGCGTGGAAGTTCCATCCAACCCTTAAATCTATCCCCTCCACTACTAGGAGACCCCAACTAATGTTTAGGGGTTATAGTCGCACATTCTGGGCTTATGTTGTCGCAACTAGCATTCTAGCGCTTGGGTTCATGCATTGGTCAATAGCATCATATTATCTGAAAACACGTAGTATTGTAGGCGACGTGGAGATTGGGCTAATTTATGCTGTGGCAATGTTGGTCGATGCGGTTGTAGCTGTACCGCTAGGCGCTCTCTTCGACAAAGTCAAGTTTAAAACATTACTTGCAATACCGCTCTTAGCACCAGCATTCATAGTTCTAGTAGCTTATGCCCCGCGCGAATTAGTGTACCTTTCAGCTATACCTTGGGGCATCGTAATGTGTTCTGAAGAGAGCATTATGAGAGCCTCGATAGCACTACTCGTGGAGCCATCTAATAGGCCACTAGCATACGGTGTTTTTGGATTGGCATTTGGACTCGCATGGGCGCTTGGAGGCTACATATACACGACTTTGCTTGGAGAACCCCTCTACATGTTACTCTACGCCCTTATAACATCAATAACCTCACTATGCTTTTACGCGGCACTTAAAAAGACAACACTCTAGGCACCCATTTCTTTGCCAAAAATACAAAACTAAGCAAAGATTTTAGCGACTTTTAACCGATTTTCTATGATTTAGATATGGCGCCGGGGGTGGGACTCGAACCCACGAGGCCCGAAAGGGCCACAGGCTCTCCAGGCCTGCGCCTTACCAGCTAGGCTACCCCGGCATCAACTCCCAACGATTTTGGTTTATATGATTCATTTATTTAACTTCACTTGATCAGGAACGGTAGCAGGACCATGGAAATGACCAACATCGCGAGCGCCACCGAGATTGCTCCTGTTATGCCTCTGATTGCGGACTCCGTCAACCTACCTTTGGCGAAGGCCCTTAGACCATTCATAAGCACTTGACCTCCGTCGAGTGGGTAGATCGGAAGGGAATTGAAGATTCCGACATTCACGTTGACAAACCAAAGCCAGAAAAGGAGGTTGGCCAAATAATAGTAGCTCGGCCCAATAGGATGCTGATAAAAGACGTGAAGTGTATCGGAGAAGGGAATGAAGCCCTGAGCGCCACCTAACGTTGGAGGGACGAAGTGCAAGATGGGTGACGAGTAGGCAAGCCTCTTGTAGTTCTCAAGGATGCTTGTCGTCTTGAGCTCCACTACACGCACGCCTATCTTCGGGCCTTCTGGTGTCTCGACTGGTGCTAACCTGATAGTTAGACTATCCTTCCATCCCTCGCCCCTTCTGATTTCTAGAACTAGCATACCATCAGGAGGCGGCTTGTCCAGAGCCTGCTTTAGGACGTCTACTGTAAGCGCTTGCACACCATTAACTGATACTATGACGTCCCCCTCGGATATTCCCGCTTGTTGGGCCGGCATGCCCTCCTCGACCTTTGAAACGTAAAGGCCATCCAAAGAAGGTGATAGGCCCGAGACTAGCACGAGCAGAGCGAGGAGGCATGCGACAGCGACGGTTATGTTTGCGCCGGGACCGGCCGCAAGTACCCTTGCAGAATTTCTTAAACTTGCCTCCTTTAGCTGTTGTTCGTCAACTTCGACGAAAGCGCCTACGGGTATGCCGAGGAGCAGTAAGATGCCGCTGGACTTTACCTTAAAGCCGAGCCGGCTTGCCAGAATCCCGTGCGAGAACTCGTGGACGATGATTGCCACGACGATGCCTATCCAGCCGTAAGCTATCGGCAGGTAAGGGTTTATACCGGGTATCAGAAGGTATGCCTGAGCGCCCATCTGCCTTCCTGCCTCCCTCACTTCCGGCGAGATCAGGATTGTGGAAACTGCATTCACTATCAAGAATATTCCAATAGCCGAAGCTATTGGAAGGAGTGCTACCATGAACCAGCCAAGTGGGCCGAGGATTCTTCCCCCCGCAGTCTTTGTGAAAAGCCCAGTAACCCTCCTCGACCTGAGGATTATGAAGGGGAACTTGAACTCGAAAGCCTTCTGCCTCTCGTTCGACAACAGTCTTCAAGGGTTAAAGCTAGGGCGGTTGAATATAAACTGACGCTAGCGCCCGAAGAGCAACTCTAGTGCGGATATTGTTGTAAGCGTTATGCAGACCGCTTCCTCTGTCCTTATGGTCCTCACGCCTTGCTCCGGAACTACGTTGATTACGAAATCGAAGACTTTGTCCAAGTTGAAGTTTTGAAGTTTGGCTATGTCGTACAGGCCTCTCTTAGCTGAGCCGAATGCTATGCAGACGCTCTTGGCCGTAGAAAGTCTCGAGACCAAAGGTTGAGCTAACTCGTGGAATGGTTTACCGAGCCTAGACGTCGCAATCTTAACATCATAGTGCGCTACTATCTCGTCCAACCTCTCGGGCACTATCGCTGTCTTAAAACCGGTGTATACTGGTGATTTCTTTCTAGAGATCAACCTGAACTCGCCGGATTCTGGGTTCACAACAACTATGACTCTCGTGCCCTTCTTCAGGGGCTTCTTCGTTTTTATGAGTCTCCCTAAACCCGCATCTATCCTGCCTTGCGAGACGACAACCCCCTCCCTATAATGGAATGTATTCTCAGACCCTACTTCAGGATGCGTCGGTATGTTTAGGGGTGGAAGCAAGCCTGCGTACCTCAAGGAAGGCTTGAGTGGAAACAACTTCCGTCTGAGGTACGGCGCGGTATTTAGATAGTCCATGACTTCCTTTATGAATTCCGCGTTCTTATCGGGTTCGAGGTCTTCGTAATAGATTATCAGGTTGTCAACCCTGAATGCCGCAAGGAACCTCGCAACGAGCCCAACCCTAAAGGTCTTCTCCCTTAGATGTTGCGTCTCGGCCGTCAGGCTCGACGGGAGTAGGACGTCGAGCCTCCACTTCCTTCTTGGGACCTCCTCAAACCTCGTAGGCATGTGGTCTCTCCTTCATTATATGTCCAAGACGAACCTGACCTTCTTCACATCCTCATCTATGATCTCCATGAGGGCGTAAGTGACCGACTTTATTCCTATGCCATGCTTATGCCTTGATGGGTCAAACTTCTCCCCCCTCACAGTTGCCCTAATCCTGAACACGTCATCGGACTTCTCTATGGCATGCACCTCTATGCTGGATGCCAAGAAACCTTCCAGTTCAAACAAGAGTAGCAACTGCTCCAGCCAGTTGTAAAGAAGGGAATGCATGTCAAAGCCTTCCGCATAAACCTCCCTCTCTAACTTTGGATTGACATCCTTAGTGTCTGATATAACATCGAATAACGCAAGCCCCGCCTCCCTGAAAGCATCTTCCATCGTAGGTCCGTATGCCTCTACGTAAACGTCGGACATATGTTCTAAGAACCTTCTTCCGCTCTCGCCCAACCTTCGACCACCGACGTTACAAGTTTATTTCGGCGGAGCAGATTTAAGGTTACCCCAATGCTTTCTTAAAGTCATACTAGGGTTTATATCTTCTAACACGTATCTTAACCACGTAGCTGCATGAGCGGAGTAGTTTACGATATAATAATTGTGGGTGGGGGCGCTGCGGGACTTACCGCAGCGCTCTATGCAACAAGACAGGGCCTGAAGACCTTGGTCGTGGCAAAAGACATCGGAGGGCAGCTGACCCTTGCATCTCAAATCGAGAACTATCCTGGAATAAAGGCTATCGCCGGTCTGGAGCTCGCTCAGTCAATAAAAGAGCAGGCAGAGGAATTCGGAGCAGAATTCGTCTACGATGAGGCCATCGGCATATCTCAGCTAGACAATGCTTTCCGAATATCCACGAAGGTTAGCGGAGATTACGATGCGCTCGCTGTAATACTTGCGTTCGGGAAGACACCAAGGTCTCTTGGCGTTCCGGGGGAGGATAGGCTTGTGGGCAGGGGTGTTTCTTATTGCGCGATATGCGACGCTCCTCTATTCAGGGGTAAAAAGGTCGCAGTCGTCGGCTGGGGCGAGCATGCATTCAAGGCCGTGAAAGTTCTACGCGCTTACGGCAACAAGGTTTACATAATACATAGGGGCGAAGCCAAGCTCACGGATGAGGAGCTGGTAAGGGAATCCGAGAGTATGAACGTTGTTTATATGCCTAACAGCGTGGTATTGGAGATAAAGGGCGACACAAGGGTTAGGTCAATAGTTTTGAAGAACGCCAAGACAGGTGAGGAGGGCGAGTTGGAGGTTGACGGCGTTTTCGTCGAGATGGGTTACACGGCAAAAACGGATTGGGTGAAAGGTTTCGTCCAACTGAACGAGAACGGTGAGATAGTTACGGACAAGCTCGGGATGACGAGCAGGCCCGGAGTTTTTGCCGCGGGTGACGTGACCGACATTCTCTATAAACAGGCGGTAATAGCGGCGGCCCAAGGTGCTATAGCCGCTCTCTCGGCTTACAATTACATACAGCGTTTAAGAGGACTTCCTACGAAAAAGTCGGATTGGGATTAAGCCGATAGAAAAGCAACATAGATGCTAAACGTCAAGCCACTCCAACCCGTCCTCTCAAAATAGATAAACAAATAAGTTATTAGCTAACAATAAGCGACTTTAGGACTCAGCTGGCATCGTTAGTGCGTTAGGCGAAGCAAGTGGAGAGTTTATTGAGCCTCTCCCATCTTTCGTTTACGTAAGCCTTCAGCTTTTCAAGTAGGTCGGCATTCTCTGGCAGTAGCAGGTGGCTAAGCCTTCTCTGCACTTTCAAGAATTCTTCCAAGGGCTTAGGATTCGGGACTGGGTTTGTTATTCTGTATCTTCCGTTCTCCACCTCGTAGAGCGGCCAATACCTCGTCTCTACCGCTAACCTCGCTACTTTTATTGACTCGCTTGGGTCGAAGTACCATCCTCTGGTGCACGGTGCTATAAGATGGATGAAGGACGGACCGTCGTAACTCTGTGCCTTCCTTACCTTGTTCACAAGGTCTTTCCAGTGCGATGGCGAGGCCGTGGCTGCGTACGGTATCTTATGGGCTACAACGATCTCCATTAGGTCTTTCTTTTGTTGCTGCTTTCCAACGATTCTTGCGCCCACAGGTGACGTCGTTGTGGCCGCTCCTAAAGGTGTCGCGCCAGACCTCTGTATGCCCGTGTTCATGTATGCTTCGTTGTCGTAACATACGTAAAGGAATCTATGGCCCCTTTCGAGCGCTCCAGAAAGCGCTTGTATTCCTATGTCAAACGTACCGCCATCGCCGCCGAAGGCTATGATGTAGTGCTCCTGACGGCCGTATTTTCTAGAAAGGACCTTTAGCGCGGCTTCTATACCAGAGGCGGCAGTGGCTGCATTCTCGAACAGCAGGTGGACCCAAGGAACCTTCCACATCGTCTGCGGATACGGTGTGCTTGTTACCTCTAAGCAGCTTGTGGCATTCACCACGATAAGAGGTCTCTTGGAGGCCAACAGTATCTGCCTCACGCCTACGAGAGCGCCGCAACCAGCGCAAGCTCTATGACCCGGAGCTATTAGGTCTGAACCATAAAGTTCCTTTATTGATTTAATTTCACTTACCGACATTATATCCTCACCCCCCAATACTTTACACCTCTTTCTATAGGTCTTCCTGCTTTCAGGTCTTCTATCACTTTCGTGGTTATGCTCTCAAACTCTGCGGCAGAGATGTCTCTGCCTCCAAGGCCGTAGACGAAATTAGCGACCGGTATGTTGAGACCAGCGTCGTATAGCATGGTTTTTATGTCCTGGCCTATCGGTGCAGACGGTGCACCGGGACTCATCGCCCTGTCCATCACAATCAAGGCTTTCGCATCCTTCACGTGGGGGAGTATGCTTTCGACCGGGAAGGGTCTGAAGAGTCTAATGCTTAGAAGCCCTGCCTTAATGCCCTTCTCCCTCATCCTTGCCACGGAAAATTTTGCTGTGGCTGCCGCTGAGCCTGCGCATATCAAACAAACATCGGCATCCTCTGTCCTGTAGGCACCGACATGGCCATACATCCTTCCGGTCATTTTATAGTAGGCCTCCTCAACCTCTGCTAACTTCTTCGGAACTTTCTCCATCGCCTCAACTACTTGATACTTTATCTCGAAGTACCAATCTGGTAGCGCGAAGGCACCAAAAGTCATTGGCATCGAGGAATCGATGTAATACTTTGCTTTTCTGGGTGGAAGGAACAATGCCGCCTCGCTGTCTGATATTGTCGCAACCCCTTCCACAGCATGCGAGAGGAAGAAACCGTCAAGATTTACTCCTACTGGAAGTAATATGTCATTGTCCTCTGCCAGCCTGAAGGCTTGAAAGATCCTATCGTATGCTTGTTGAGCATTCTCTACAAATATGTGTACCCATCCAGCATCTCTCGAGCCCATCACATCGGAGTGGTCGCAATGAATGTTTATTGGTGCAGACAGTGCCCTATTCGCAATAGCCATGACGATCGGACACCTTAAACTAGAAGCTATGTAGAGGACCTCATGCATTAGCGCGAGTCCTTGGCTGGCGGTTGATGTGAAGACCCTTGCACCAGTGAGGCTTGCAGCAACACATGCTGACATCGCAGAGTGTTCTGATTCAACGGCAATGTACTCGGCGTCGAGCTCACCATTGTTGACATAGTCGCTAAGCCGCTCAACTATTATCGTCTGTGGTGTGATCGGGTAGGCGGCTATGACGTCGACGTTTGCTTGCTTAACAGCGTATGCTATTGCCTCTGATGTTGACATCGGCTTAAGGGTCTTGGGTTGAAGAAGTGACATCGCTCCTCACTCCTCCTCCATTTTTATGGCCTTAGCTGGGCACTCAACGGAACATATGCCGCAGCCTTTGCAGTAATCGTAGTCGAACTCAATCTTGCCATCATCCCTCTTCCTAATGGCTGGCTCAGGACAGTATATCCAACATAAGAGGCAACCTGTGCACTTATTCAAGTCCACTACTGGCCTCTTAACCCTCCAAGTTCCTGTTTTGTAATCAAGAGTGGATCCCGGTCTGTCTATAATGCCTCCGGGAAGTATAATTTTTTCAACCTCTGCCATTATGCCTGCCCCACTTTATCATATCCTAATTGCATGGCTTTAAGGTTATTTTCGAGGACTGTCCCTTTAAACCTTGTTCTTAGCACAGATTCAAGCGAACCTAAAGATACGATCCCCGTAGCCTTGGCGGTGGCCCCAAGAATCGCTGAGTTTTCGAACCTAGCGTCACCCAAAGAGAGTGCTATACCCCTTGCATCCACATAGAATAACTTTGCTCGCGGTTTAGAGGATAGGGCCTTCAAGAGGGCATCACTAGCGTTCTTCGAGTTTATGACGACGATGCCCTCGTCATCCAAACCAGCCAGTATTTCAACAGAAGAGGCTATCTTCGGGTCTATTGCTATAACTATCTCCGGATCGTAAACTAATGACCTAGCATCTATGGGCTCGTCGGATATTCTGACGTAGGCCCTTACAGGTGCACCGGAGCGCTCAGGACCGAATTCAGGGAACGAAAGCGAGTACTTGTTTTCCAGAAGACAAGCCTCAGCTAAAAGCCTTGCGGCGGTAACAACACCTTGGCCTCCTCTTCCATGAAATCTCACTTCAATTAACTTTTTCAATTCGATCGCCTACGAAACCTATACTTCACTATATCTTTGTTGTGTGATGTTTTTCAATAAATACTTTATGCTAAAGGATTTGACGAAAGCTATATACCGAGCATTTTAAAGTCTAAAGTTGCACCCAATTTGCGAAGGACTGTTGCGACATTCTTTTCTTTTGACATCTCTGAGAACTGTAGTGCAAGTATCAATGCCTTGTTAACAGACCTTAATGTTTTCTCGCTAAAAGGTAGCTTGCTAATCTCTCGATAGAGTTCTTCAACTTCATGTACCTTCATCGGCCTACCAATCAGTTTTTCTACCAACTTCTCAAGCTGGTAGAAACATGATTTGAAGCAGTTGATGGAGGATGAGTAACCGAAGAAGCAGTTTCTACAATCGGAAGACATTAGCTCACGCATGGGTCCCTTCGACTTCACCCTTACATGTCTCACCACTTTAATGCAGCCTTCGGACTTTAGCTTCCTTAGTATCTTATACGTCATGCTCGGGCTTATGCCATAGTACGATAGGTAGGAGTGGACATCTGATGCGGAAACGTTTACATTAGAGCAAATAAAGTCCATGACGCTCTCTTCGATCCAGCTCGGCAATGCACGTACTAGCTCCTCGATTATCGATGAGATTTTTCCCCTCGGGACGGTGATTGAATCATCATCTTTCATTTTAATGCCGAATGAGCTTAGAACCTTCATACATGTTATCTGATCGAGACCGCTCCGCTCGCATATCTGCTCGATGTTTAGGCTACACTCCGGCGCGCCCTTCATCAAGTTTAGTATAGACCAAGCTACGGTGTATTCCGCTTTGTGCCAGCTACGCCTTACAAACCAGTCAAACATCATGAGGGTTTTTTGAACGGGGGGTATTAACAAAAAGTAAGAGTTATCTTGGCTAAGTTTTACACCAATATTGCTTAGCGCATGCTCTACAGCCGGGTCGTAAAGAGGATCTAAACCAAGGATTACCGAGTTATTCATCTTGAATAATGTGAAGGGTGGGTTGTAGATGTATGCGTTTTCGCTCCACTGAAGGGGGAAAAAGTTCTCGAGAAGGACAAAAAGTCCTCTAAATGCGCTATTTTTCCTCAATTTCAATACAATATTACACAGTGTGTAATATAAGCTTAACATCGTATATTTGACAAATTAAATTTTTTAGTAGGAAATTGCAGATAAAATTATTGGGAACACAATTTTGTACGAACATCAAGAAAGCCCGGTTTTGGAGCAGGGGGCTCCGAGCGTAGGGGTCCCTAAGGGCCGTCGGAGGGGCATCGTCTATATTATACCCAACAGATGTAAGGAATGTATGTATTGTATTGAGTTCTGTCCACAATCAGTCCTAGAAAAGTCGGAGAATATAAACTACAAGGGTTTTCATTACCCAAGAGTCAAACCCGGTAAGGAGGATTCTTGCACCGCTTGTAAGATGTGCGAGTTGCTCTGTCCAGATTTTGCGATATTTATAAAAGAGGTGGAATGATGACGGAAGGTCTGCTCCCTCCAGGAAAGTACTTCATGCAGGGAAACATCGCCTGCGCTGAAGCCGCTCTAATAGCGGGTTGCAGGTTTTTTGCCGGATACCCAATAACGCCATCCAGCGAGATTTTAGAGTGGATGAGCTACAGGCTTCCGCAGGTCGGCGGCCGCTTCATACAGATGGAAGATGAGATAGCCAGCATAATGGCGGTACTGGGCGCGTCGAATGCCGGCGCAAAGTCTATGACAGCTACGTCCGGCCCCGGTTTTTCGCTCATGCAAGAGGGCATAGGATTTGGTATGATGACTGAAACGCCTTGCGTCATCGTGAACGTCCAGAGAGGAGGTCCGAGCACTGGCATACCGACGCTGGTCGGTCAAGGCGACATGATGCAGGCTAAGTGGGGCTCGCATGGAGATTATGAGGCCATAGTATACGTCCCGAACAGCGTTCAAGAGATGTTCGATCTTACGATAAAAGCCTTCAATACATCAGAAGAATACAGGCAACCAGTTATCTTGATGTCCGACCAAGTTATCAGCCATATGTATGGCTCATTAGTTGTACCTCCGCATGAGGAGATAAAGATAGTGAATAGGAAGTTGCCTAACGTTCCGCCGAGCATTCCAGACTTTAAGCCGTTTGACTCAAGGTATGAGGTACCGCCTATGGCGCTGGCTGGTATGGGATACAGGGTACACGTCACTGGTCTGACACACGACGAAAGGGGTTACCCGTATTATACGCATGAGGTTTCGACTTGGTGTGTAAAGCATCTGGTATCGAAAGTCAGAAACAACGCTAAGAAGATATGGGAGGTGGAGCGTTTCATGCTGGATGATGCTGACACGATCATAATAACCTACGGTATAACATCTAGGCCGGCATATCAAGCAGTGAAGATGGCAAGGTCCGAAGGGATCAAGGCTGGCATGCTGAGGCTAATAACAGCATGGCCATTTCCGGACGAGATCGTCAGGGAGGTAAGCGAGCAGGCTAAGGTGATCATAGTTCCTGAGATAAATATGGGTCAGATGATTCATCCAGTAAAAGAGGCTGCTGAGTGTCTTGTTGTCGGTTTAAGTTGGGCTCCCGGTGCGGTGCCGACACCGGACGTCATACTCGATACGATTAGGGCCGTCTCGAGGTGAGAGTATGCCTAAGGAAGTTTTAGCTACAAAGCACCCTGATGACGATCTGATAAGGACAGACAGGATGCCACACATATGGTGTCCTGGTTGTGGGATAGGAATAGTGATGAAGTGTTATATCAAGGCGATAAAAAGGAGCGGCATACCACCCGAAAGGCACGTAGTCGTGTCTGGTATAGGCTGCTCCTCAAGGCTTCCGGGTTACGTGAACATCGACTCTTACCATACCACGCATGGTAGAGCACTACCTTTCGCGATAGGTATGAACCTCGTGAAGCCAGAACTTGAGATAACGGTAATAGCCGGTGACGGTGACTTAGTTACTATAGGCGGAAACCACTTCATACATGCTATCAGGAGGAACCACGACATCAACGTCATGCTAATCAACAACTTTATTTACGGTATGACTGGCGGACAGCATGGGGCCACAACACCCGCAGGCTCCAAGGCAACTTCCGCTCCTTACGGTACGATAGACAATCCCTTCAACCTACCTCTTCTGGTCGCCTCGCTTGGCGCTCCTTTCGTCGCAAGGTGGACGACTTTCCATGTAAATCAATTGATTGATGCGATGCTCAAGGCAATGAAAGTAAATGGCCTTGCGTTCATAGAGGTTCTATCACCATGCCCGACACATTACGGCAGGGATAACAACTTTCCAACGGGCCTCGAGATGATGAGATATTTTAAGAAGATGAGCGTCATAAACCATGAAGCCGACCTTAGGACAGTTGATATAGACCTGAGGTCCGGCAAGCCGATAATCGTAGGAAACTTCGTTCATAAAGAAAAACCATCATATAACGACATGTGGAGAAAATTGGTAGAGTCCGTCACGGAGGAGAGGAAGTAGTATGGTCAGGTGGGACATAAGCCTGTTTGGTTTCGGCGGTCAGGGCATAATCAGGGGCGGACAGATACTCGGGGAGGCCGCGGTTTTGGAGGGAAAGGATGCTGCGTTAACCGTGGCCTATGGGCCGGAACAAATCGGCGGCTGGTCGAGAGCTGACGTTGTGATATCGGACGAGCCAATAGACTTTCCACTAATTACAAAACCGGATGTACTGATTGTTATGTCTCAGGAGGGTTTGGATAGGAGTTTTAATGAAGGCAGGGCACCGAAAAAGCTACTCATATACGACAGCGGGCTTGTGGATGTGTCTAAGGTTAAGGGAATAAATATGGTGGGGCTTCCCGCTACCAAGGTAGCCGAGCAACTCGGAAGGAGGTTAGTCGCGAACATCATGATGCTCGGAGCTTTCTCAGAGATTACCAACATCGTGAAGCATGAGTCCCTGCTTAATGTGATAAAAAAGACGTTCCCAAAAGCTGTAGAGCTTAATGAGAGGATCTTCATGGAAGGCGTTAGGTACGCCAAGGAAAGTGGAGTGATTGTCTGAGATATTGGTGATGCTTTGAGAATGACCATCTAGCAACATAATGGAAAGCTTTATTTTTACAAAATCGCAAGATGACAACTCGGCAGCGATGCCGTTCTGGAGTCCGCGCAATATGTCAGACTATCGATTCGATGAGGAAATAATCTTCAGCGAGGATGCTAAGGAGAAGGTTAGGAAGCCTCTGGGCAAGCTTTTCGAGGGTAAACCACCAGAAACGACCGAAAGACTCGCCGAATACATACGGGAAAGGAAGCCAACGATGTTAATAGTCATTGGTGATTTCTCCGCAAAGGAGCTGAGCAGGATCGGTATTCATGCGGACATCTACGTAGTTGATGGAAGAGTTGAGAGAAAACTTTCAGAGAAGTTCACGGATGAAAGTGCCTTTCAGGTTTTTACGAAGAACCCCGCAGGTACGATATCCACCGATGCTGCGAATGCGTTAAAGGAAGCGATTCGCTCTGGAAAGAGAGCTGTGGTTTACGTTGAAGGTGAAGAAGATTTGCTGACACTCCCTGCCATCGTGCTAGCTCCGTTGGGATCGATGGTCGTGTATGGTCAGCCAAGTGTCGGCGTGGTAGCTGTCGAGGTCACAGAAGATAAGAAGCGGGAAATATGCGCAATGCTAAGAAGCATCAAGAGGGAATAATTTTAGGTCTTCTTCACTTCGCCCTTACTCTTAAACTCCGTGTAGTGGCAGTTCCCGCACGTGTACCTGTCGGCATGCTCGGCCATTACGTAGCCTTTTCCGCACCTTGGACAGAACAGGACGCTCTTCGTCAGGGTGTTCCCCTCAAGCTTGTACTTTTTCCAAAGCTTAGCCTGTCTTCCCAGAGGCCTCCACCTCCTGCTGCCTCTTTAAAACGTATTCCCTTTCATACTTTTTCATGTCCTCTACGGTGTCATAAACGTGGCAATGTACCGAGAGTCTATGCTGCCCAAAAAGGCTCTCCATTTTGATGATCGCTATTCTGTCCTCCGATGCCTTTAGGTGTTCCGCTATGAGCTTCAAAAGTTCAGCCCTCTTGGGTGTCGCTCCATCATAATCAACTAGCATCTGGATGTCTTTTCTGTGAAGCAACTTGTTGTAGGATTCTGATAAGATTGATATCTTAGCCATAAGCATCACCCACTCACAGGTATTAGGACCGCGTTTATTTGCGCAATCGCATCGCTTATCATGTTTCCCCTCACCGTCACCCTTTTCCTAAGACCTTTCTTCCTTCTCCTGTTCCTCTTCTTCTTTCTCTTGGAGGGTGGCTTCTCCCTCGGATGGAAGCCGACACCTCCAGAAAGAAGCACCCTCACTTTTCTTGGGCCACTCACATCTGGCCTCATAGGAAAACCGTCAACGTCTGTACCGCCTGTTATCTTAATTTTGAAACCCGACTTGCCCAATATCGAGCCGTCCAACTCATCACCTATCTTTTTTCCTATGAATAGCGAAAACTGTTGTGGTGTCAGCTGAATTGTTTGCGCCTTACCTGTGGACGGATCAGACAGGACGAGCCTAGGACCGGCCTTCTTCTCGGACAACGAGGCACCTCCGGTTTATACCCGTCAATTAATAGGTTCTTAATAAGTCTCAATTATCTGGCCCAGAGGGGGTTGTTCTTTCTGATTATCTGGGCTATCTCGTCGAGTACCGCCCTCTCGTCATCCGTTAATCTGTTGGAGAACGACTTGAAGAGTAAACGCGCCTCATTTTCCGGTATTACTGTGTAAAGTATCTCACCTTCCTTCACATGCCTGCCGACAATCGGTTCCTTCATCGATATCGCTACGCTCATGCCTGCGGTGGCCTCCGGTATGCTCTGGCCTTTGTCCTGTATCTGCGATATCGTACCAACATGCTTTCCTTCTGAATTCATCAGTACATACTTTGGCCTAATCCTTCCACCCAAGACTTCCACGCCTACTATTGCAGGGTTGCTCCTCCTGAACACATAACCAGGAAGTATCCTTATCTTGCCAGGTTTTGTGAGAGACTCAAACTGAGCAGTCTCTCTTCTCTCCTTTTCTTGCCTCACCCAACTTGTATACTCTTCTACGAGTCTAAAAAGCACGTTCGATTTGAAGACCCTGATGCCCCTGCTATTGGCCTCGCGCTCGAGGTCCGGGTCGACTTTAACGTTGAATGCTAGAATGACGCCGCTCAGCTCATCTTTCATCCTGACAACTTCCGCCTCGACTATGTCTCTTTTTGAGAGCTCGCCTATGTCGGCAACTCTTATCTGCACTCCCCTTTCACGGAGAAAGTTGACGGCCGCCTCAAGCGAGCCGAGTGTGTCTGCCTTAAGTACGACGCCAATTTTGTCCGTAAACAGCCTAAACTCACCAACTTCTTTCGTAATCCTCTCCAGTATCTCGTCCTCATTCTGGCCAATAACATATATGGGCGAGCCTGGATATGTCCTATCCAACCCTTCTGCCACGAGTTTTAAACCCGCGGCTGCCAAGACATGATCCACTGACTTGAACCTGTCCCTCGGGTCCCGCATCTCATCGAGAGGTTTCGGCATCAATATGGCTTTGACTTTTGTCGTGAACGCACCCTCTGGACCAAGCAGGGCTATCCTATCACCGACCTTTAGTATGCCGTCATATATTATTGCGTTGACGGTCGTACCAAGCCCTTCCTCCTCCGTTATCTCCAGCACAACACCCTCCGCCGGCGCGTCTTCGTGGAGCGTGAGCTGTTCTTTCATGAATGCTTGGGCAAGGCCTAAAAGTACTAGGAGCAGATCAGGTATGCCTTCACCGCTCTTGGCACTAACTGGGACCATAGCGACCGTGGTGGCGAATGACGTAATCTTTGTGTAAATGTCTGCCCTAAATCCAAGGCCTGCAAACTCGCCAACCATTGCATAGATCCTTTGCTCAAGCTCGTCCCTTACGGCTTGACTTTGCCTCTGGAACGCTTTAGGGAAGGGCTCATACTCGACGGACTTCCAGCCTGGTATCAGGTCTATCTTGTTCACAGCCACGACGAACGGTGTCTTCCTGCTCTTAAGCAACTCCAAGCTCTCGAGGGTCTGCTCCTGTATCCCTTTCATCACGTCAACGACGAGTATTGCCAAGTCCGCTATCGAACCTCCCCTCTTCCTCAAGTTTGCGAAGGCCGCATGACCCGGTGTATCAACGAAGAGCAAGCCAGGGACCTTCAGCTGTACCTTAATCTCCCCGAGCAATGTCCTACATGTTGAGATTATCGCATCAAGCGGGAAGAGACTCGCGCCTATGTGCTGCGTTATCCCGCCAGCCTCCCTTGCAGCTACCAGTGTGCCCCTCATTTTATCAAGCAAGCTCGTCTTGCCATGGTCGACATGTCCCAGCACAACCACGATCGGTTGCCTCAGCCGCATGTCAGGTCTACAATCATTAGTCCTGCCCGCCATCTAATGGGTCTTTTGCTTTCAGCCCGGCATGCGATCACAAGGATGATAAGTATCTTAGTACGACCTTCTTGTCGAGAAGCGTTGAAGGAAGGCACGAAAATAGTCCTTGGCATAGAGTCCACAGCCCACACCTTTGGCGTGGGGATAGCATCGTCAGATGGCCGGATACTGGCCAACGAGAATAGGGTATACAGACCTTCCAAAGGAGGCATACATCCGAGGGAGGCGGCACAGCACCATACCCGTGTAGCTCCTGAGACACTTAGAGCCGGCTTATTAAAAGCAGGAATTTCCCTCGATGAGTTGGATGGTATAGCGTTCTCTGTCGGGCCTGGCCTTGGCCCTTGCCTAAGGACCGGTGCGACGATAGCCAGAACACTCGCCCTCAGCCTTGGTAAGCCCCTCATAGCCGTGAACCATGGTGTTGCTCACATAGAGATCGGAAGACTGGTCACGGGCTGTAAGGATCCAGTAGTCCTTTATGTGGCCGGCGGCAACACCCTGATAGCTGCCTTTAATGCAGGCAGGTATAGGATATTTGGTGAAACTTTGGACATAGCGGCCGGCAACTGCCTTGACACCTTCGGAATAAAGGCAGGCATAGGGCCCATGCCGATGCCGGAGCTTATGGCGGAAAGGGCAAAGTCATTCATCCAGCTTCCCTACACAGTTAAGGGCATGGATGTATCGTTCTCGGGTTTACTGACCGCGGCCTTCTTAAAGCTCAAGCAAGGAGCCGCGCTGGAGGACGTTTGTTACGGCTTGACGGAGACGGTCTATAGCATGCTGACTGAGGTGACCGAAAGGGCCGTTGCGTACACTACAAAAAATGAGATACTCGTTGTTGGAGGTCTTGCGAGGAGCAGGAGGCTGAAGAGCATGCTCGACACTATGGCGATGGAGCGCGGAGCCAAAGTCTACACGATACCCGATGAGTACGCTGGAGACAACGGCGCGATGATAGCTTGGAATGGTGTCCTACAACTCATGTCTGGCATGGTTGTTGACGTTGAAGATAGCAGGATTAAACCGAGGATGAGGATAGATGAGATAGAGGTTAGATGGTTCAGGTGAGGGTGGGTTGCTGAGGTTGGGAGAACCAACAGCGATTATAAGGCTCGGTGCTGAAGCGGCGATCTATGCGCTGAACTGGAATGGCATGGAACTCGTGGCGAAGAGGAGGATTCCTAAGTCCTATAGACATCCTTTGCTAGATAAAGAGATAAGGATGCAGAGAACAGCTTCCGAGGCAAAGATAATCTCTGAGGCTAAGAAGCACGGCGTTGCATGCCCGGCGATAATTCTCGTAGATTTAGAAAATGCGACGATATACATGCAAAAGATACGCGGCATGGAGGCTAGGGAACTCATAGGAAGCCTTAATCATGAGGCTTTATCCACGCTCGCGGAACGCATCGGAGTTCTTGCGGGCATGCTACACGGCGGCGGCATAGCGCATGGCGATCTAACGCTCTCCAATGTAATAGTTGACGAGCAGATGAACCCTTATCTCGTTGACTTCGGCTTAGCTACTTTCACTAAGGACGTCGAAGAATTTGCTGTTGATATCCACTTGCTTGACAGATCTCTCCAGAGCACGCATTACGGTGTAAGGGATGAATTCATGCACGCTTTCTTAGAAGGTTATAGGACGGTCTTGGGCGATATGTTAAACGAGGTCTTGGAAAAAGTTAAGGAGATAGAATCAAGGGGAAGGTACGTGGAGAGGGAGAGGAGAAGGCGTTGAGGCTAACATTCGTGACGACGAACATGGGAAAGGTGGATGAGGTTAGGAGTTTATTGAAGACTTTTGGCATAGAAATAGATGTATGCACAATCAAGCTCACCGAGATACAGTCCGACTCTCTTGAGGAAATAGCGACGAGAAGCTGCGAAGAGGCTTATGAGATTTTAAGGAGGCCAGTATTCGTTGAGGACGCTGGTCTTTTCATCGAGCGCTTAAATGGTTTTCCAGGACCCTACTCATCTTATGTGTATAGGACGATAGGTTTTTCCGGTATACTGAGGCTGATGGAGGGTGAAGAAAATAGGGCGGCACACTTTAAGTCCTGCATAGCGTGCAAGATCTCTGGGGACATTATTAACTTGTTCAGTGGCATATGTGTCGGAAGGATCTCCAATGAGCCTAGAGGATCTAGCGGTTTTGGATTCGATCCAATATTTATACCGGAAGAAGGTGATGGAAGGACTTTTGCCGAGATGAACATCGAAGAGAAGAACGCGATATCGCATAGGGGAAAGTCCGTCAGACTACTTGCTGAATGGTTAAAGCTTATGCGCTAACCCTTCGATTATCGAGACAGTTGTGTTCACAGGGTCTAGCCTTTCCATCATCTTCTTGAAAGAAAGGGCGCTCCTCGAGTAAGAGTCATCATCAAGAATTCTATCTAGTGCATATCCGAGGTTGCTCTCATTCAACTCGTCCTCATCGATCACTATGCCGGCACCATGTTTTGCAACCGATTCAGCGTTTGACTTCTGTTCACCATGAGCCCTTATGGGTATCAAGACCATGGGCTTTCCGAATGCCAGCGCCCTCGTTATGCTTCCATGTCCCGACCTTGATACGATGACGTCGGATACATTGTAAAGCTCGTCAGGGTTTTCGACCCAATTCATGAGCAGTACGTTTTCCTCTCTTTTTATGTTGGATGCCTTTGGTTCCGCGAGTGTTATCATAAAGAAATATTTGTCAAGTTTTCTAGCAATTCTCATCAACTTCTCGACAAGCACAGTCTTCTCAAGGACCGGGCCACTGATATGTGCAAAAACTAATGGCTTCTCCGGCGGTATTCCGTACTTCTTACAGACCTCATCCTTCGTCGGCAGGTCTTCTTTCGGTAGCTCGAGCAAAGGGCCGACGAACGTGCTCTTCGACTTTGCGGCATCGCTCAGTACGAGATTCATGCGCGATATTGTGTATGGTTGTGGGAAATCTGATATCACAATCCTATCCGCCATTTCCCAAAACTTGGTGATGAGCTGTGCACCGCTTTCAACGAGTTCTACTAGCGTCTTGTACTTGTGATATTCCACCAACACGTTAAATTGATTGAGTATCAGCACGACAGGATAACCCAAAGATTTTGCAGCCACGACCGTTGATACCCTACTGTCGGAGATGACGACGGATGGTTCAAAGCAAGATATGTTGGATACCTCCCTTGCAGTCTGGAGCGATACTTTGAGCGGAAGATGAAGGTTCTTGAATATTGTCATCTTTATGCTGACCTTGCCATCCGGAAGGACGCCATAAGATACCGGATTAACCTTGTTGACTGGGATACCGAGTGCCTCGAGGTACTCTACGCCTTCGCCGTAACTTGAAACCGCGACATCCCATCCCTTGTTAACTAGCGCTCTAATAAGAAGTGAACTCCTAGCGGCATGGCCCATGCCGATTCCGCAGATACCAAAGTATGCCCTCAAACTTCACAACCTTTCAGCTCTTTCCTGACGACATTTCCGCCTGGGCTTTCTTCGGCAAATATTTCCGCCGTGAACCTGTAAATATCGAATTTTCCAGTCAGCCAGTAGGTGGCGGGTAGGCCTGCCTTCAGACAGAGATGGCACAGAAACTCCTCGGGATCCCATCCATACTCAACTGGCACTTGAGGGAGGAGCAGCCCAGAACCACGGTTGCTCTTTATTATTAACCCATCCCTCCCTATAACGATCTTGGATGGCAACTCTTTTGGACTCTTAAATTCTATCTTCTCTGGAACGCTTAGCACGCTTACCTCTATCACGATCTTATCCATCTCGGCGAGCTCTACCGGCGGGAATCTAGGGTCTTCGGTTGCCGCGGCAATCGCGGCCTTCACGATAGCTTCTGGGAGACTCATGACCGGAAAAGGAAAGCCTATGCATCCTCTAAGATCGCCCTCTGGATACGTGTAGAGCGAAACGAAAACTCCCGTTTCTTTTGTTGGGATTCCGCTCCCCTCGGACACTTCGTATATCTTGCCGGATTTTAGGTACTCCTGTATTGCTGCTCTTGCAAGCCTTACGAGCTTTATCCCTTCGTCTAAGCTTAGCATATCCATCGAGCAGAATGTTGAAGCGCTTGTTATTATCTATTTTAATACGTTGCTGCCCAAACTTTTACGCTCTAGGAATATCCTTCTAGCCTCCGAGAGCTTCTTGCTTATGTCGACCCAGTGGCTTCCTATCCAGTACTCCTTGCCGCACTTATCGCAGAGCCAGCGGGAACCATAACTCTTCAATGGAGTGTTGCAGACTGGACAGCGTGTCCTTTTTCCGTCAAATTCCAAGCTTATTCCGAAAGCTTCAGCGGTGGTCGCAAGAGCTTCTGGGACGTCTGAACTCATTAACTCAAGCACAGGTATGCCGTTCTTCTCAGCAAACCTCGCAACGCCTCTATCCTTTGTTAAAATTATCCTACCCTCTTTCTTAGCAATCTCGAGCATTTCCTTGTCGTCGCCCTTCCAGTATTCTGTATCATAGCCTAAAATCCTAAGCCAAGTTACAAGATTTCCCAACATGGAGTTGACCAGGAACTTCTTTTCTTGACTCAACTCTATGATTCTTCTCCGCCCCTCGTTTCTAGTTCCATCCTACAATCTTCGCATAAATATTGGTCGTTAACCCTAAGCAGCATGTCTGACCATTCGCCGCAAGCATCGCAAAATCCCTCCGTGTAGCCCTCGCCACTAGTTTTCACGTTACCCATCCTCATTTTTTCTCTGACGATCTCTAGTATCTCCGGCGTTACCTGTAATATATCGGTTGTGCTGATTATGCCTACGAGCTTATCCTTGTGAACAACCGCGAGATGGTCGATCTTCAGCTTATTCATCTCCCTCAAAGCATTGTCTATTAGGTCGTCCGGGTTTGCGACATGTATGGGACTGCTCATTATGTCCTTGGCTTTAACCTCGTTAGGTTTCAGGTTCTTCGCAACTACCTTGTATACTAGGTCCCTTTTTGTTATTATCCCGACCGGAAAGCCCTTCTCCGTAACCACTACACTGCCTATGCCATAACGTACCATCTTGTTCGCGACTTCTTCTGCGGTTTCTTCAACATCAGCGTCAATCACGGGGCTGCTCATTATGTCCTTAACCCTTAACTCTTCTGCAAGCGACGCTGGCTTAACCATCCGTCCTCCGCATGGTAGTGATTGGCGTTAGATATTAAACTTGTTGTTACCTTTGTAGTGCGCCCTTTCCATAGGGAATTGACTGGGCTATCAATGCGGCCAAAGGACGCCTTTCTTCGTCACTTAGCTCGTATCCCGATTGGCGGCATAAAGAATCGAGTATTTTTAGCGATAGGCTGCCCGCGTCCTCGTCGCCAGGCACAACTTCCACAAGGGCCTTGGACTTAGCGGCTACAGCAGATGGTGGTCCATGGAGCACTTCGTAAGCCCCGTCACTCTTGCGAAGACCAAACGCCACGGCCAGTCTTGTCTTAACGTAATTTCTCTTGCCGGTAACCATGAAGGAGCCCTTTGGAAGGTACTCTCCGGATGGTGCTGAAAAAGACACCTGTTCGGGTCTAACGTAGTAAACACTAATGGACGATAGTCCTTCGCGCCATGCTCTGCTATAGGATGCGGCAAACTGGGCAGCCTCCTCTATCGAGCGTTCGCTAGCCTTTTTGCCGCCTTTAAGTATGACAACAGGAGCGCCAGTTATTTCCGCATGAAAAACTAGATCATCGGGCTGTAGATACTTTCTAAGTAGGGTAATGTTGGAGGACGCATCCTTGCCAGCAACGGCTAGGAGCCCCTCGGATGTTTCGAACCATCTGAATTTTTCAAACCACTTCTTCCTTTCACGTACTTTATGCTTAGTTTGCTCGGAAATTGAAAGCTTTTTAGACTCGAGCTCGGCTGTTATTTTTGAAATTTCAGATTCTAGCTCGTTTATCTCATTTAATATTCTTTCCTTTGCTAACCTTAGCCTTTTCACCTCATCGAACATCTTCTCAACCTGTTTGGGAACAGGCTCGCTTAATGAAAGCTCAAATTCGACATCGTTAACGGAGATTATGGCTACACCTTTTGTTCTATCTATGCTGATGATTTTCAGATTATCCACATTTTGGGGACTTCCTTCTTTAATTGATTGTCTGAAACTTTCCACATCATGTAGCATTATAAAAAGCCTCTCCGCAACGTTCTTGATACGTTCAATACTTTCTTCCAATTCTTTAATCGCGCCCTTTTTCGACTCAATGTCTTCCTGAATTTCCTTTAACCTTTGCTTAAGTTCCATCGCAGCCTTCTCTTCATATTCTTTCACCAAATATGCCTCGTACTCCGCTGCAACGGCCTCGTTGAATGAATTAACCGGCTCGAAAGAGTAGCCATTCTGCTCTAGACTCTTCAGAATGAAAGGTACGGCCCTTACATCCGAATCACGCCTTGCTAGATGTGGCCTTGGCTCTTTAAACGCTGTAAGTATGTGCTTAATAGCTTCAACAATCCTGCGCCTTTCGTCCCCATCAAGCGTATCTACTGGTGCATTTTTGTCGAGACTCGCCAGCGCAACTACCTCCTCCGCGTACTTGCCACCTAGGCCCAGCTCGGAGGCCAGCCAAGATACGAGTTTCTTTTTAGAACTAGCCTTCTCTATTATTTTCTCCACGTCAACATCTTCTGTTAGCGTAAACCTGGACGGAGGTGACGTGTAGTGCTTCCCTTCTGCTATTTCTCTATCCCTCATCTTGGTGTGGAAGAGTGCGACGAGAATTTTATTCGATTCATCAACAAGCACTATGTTCCCCTTCGGTATAAGTTCTACAATCAGTTTTAAATTACCGTCCCGCTCAAAGCTTATGATGGCAATCCTTTCACTGCCCATTTGTTCCAAACACTTAAGCCGACTTCCGTTTAGGAATTTCCTGAATTTCATGGCGAGATTTGTCGGCGTCTTAGGTTTTGGATAAGTGTGGGAGGTAAAGTACAAGCATTTGCCAGCTGAGGCCCTAAGCTCATAATCGCTCTCTCTTCCCCTGAGCTTAAGGATTATGCTGCCGTCATCAAGCTGATACACATTATCCACTATACATCCGATTAGGGCGCCCGCCATCTCCCTTAATAAAACGGAAAGTTCATGAGTTGATATTTCCATAAAAATCACCGAGGTTTGGGGCGATGATCCTTGAAGATAAGCTGTACTGGTCCAAAGTGTTCTTGGGGATCTTTATAGGTTTCCTCTCGGCTCTCTTAAGGTTGCACGAACCCACATCCATGGTTGCCATAACGGTTGCCATAACGGTTTATGTGGTGTATAGCATAATATCGCCGCTCATATTCAGAGCACAAAGAGGGTATTTGAAGACCAAGAAACCATACATAACGGGTCTGACGACGTACTTCCTCGTTTGGCTAGTGAGCTGGATACTCTTCTACAACATCATTTTGAGATGACTCTTTCTGCGAAAGCTTGTGAGGGACTGGTAATTCATGGAGCATGTTGAGGAAGTCTGACCATGCCCTGTAAAAACCTGGTCTTATCGTAAAAGGTAACTTAGCCTTTTTCTCGAATTCCTCCGCCAGCTTCTTCCTTTGCTTCTTTAAGTTTTCATCCATCCAAATCTTGTACACAAACGACTCGAGGTCGTCATTTATGTATGCATAATATATGCCATAGAGCGCATCATAGTAGCCCGCATCATTTTCCTCGTTCAGGTTTTTCTTAAACTTCTCCAAGATTTTCTCGGCCTCTGAGATTTTGCCGGTGAACAGGTTTACGTAGAACGATTTTATCATCTTGTTATGTTGTGGCATAAGCATCACCTAGACTTAAGTTCATCCTCTTCCACATCCTCTAAACCATTTTCAGTTATCTTAAACACAGCCTCACCTTCAGGTAAATAGGGACTTGACACGAGCCTTGCTATCCTTATGTTCTTACCGACAGACTTGCGAAGGAAAATCCTCGTGTGACTTGTATGACCGACTATATGCCCGCCGACTGGCGAAACAGCGGCCGGTGAGAAGAACTCATCCGGCCTTGCCATAACCTGATTGGTTACCACAGCGGCCGCATTGAAGGCCCTCGCGAGCCTTATTAACTTATGAAGATGCTTGTTAAGCTTTTGCTGCCTCTCGGCTAGAGTCTGCCTACCGATGTATTCGCTTCTGAAGTGTGACGTCAATGAGTCGATTATTATTAACCTCACGTTGTTCTCTTTTATTACCTTATCGGATTTTTCAAGAAGTAGCATCTGGTGATCGCTTGTATAGGCCTCGGCATAGATTATTCTTCTCGAGACCTCATCAAAGTCAAGCCCGAAGCGCTTTGCGATGCTTTCGATTCTTTCAGTTCTGAACGTGTTCTCCGTGTCTATGTAGAGCGCCGCACCGTTCAAGCCACCCATTTCAACAGGTAGTTGTACGCATACAGCCAATTGGTGACATAGTTGTGACTTTCCGCTGCCGAACTCACCATAGAACTCGGTTATGCTTTGTGTCTCCACACCGCCTCCTATCAGAGCATCTAGTTGCTTGACACCCGTCGTTATCCTGCCGACGTTCATCCTAAGTGATGCTAGGTCCTTTGCTGTTACCCAAGATATTTCTATCGCTTGTCTAGCCGCGGCTATTATCTCTGCCGCCTTTTTCTCTCCAATACCGGCTGCAACTAGTTCTGATACTGTTGCGGTTGCCAATGCCTCTATTGTGTTGTATCCTATCTCCCTAAGCTTTTCTGCCGTAGCCTGACCCACTGATGGCAGATCCTCTATATCGACGAACGTCTTTTTCTCCTTCTCTTTTACCTTTTCTTTTTGACTCATTCCCGTATTGACGATCTTCAACGAGATATTTAAACACTAGCAAAAAACATGTGCTCTTTCGAGCGCCTCTAGGGTAAAAACGCATAGACAAAACTTAAGCATGGGCGTAGTATGTAGCTTTACATGGCATCCAAAGCAATCATCCTAGTATGCGACGGCATGGCGGATAGAAGGTGCTTGGCGCTTGGAGGGCTCACACCGCTTCAAGCGGCAAGGCCAAAGTCCTTCGACTGGATAGCGTCGAGAGGCGAGTGTGGCTTGATGGACCCGATATCGCCGGGAGTGCCGCCTGGTAGCGACACAGCCCACTTAGCAATACTCGGTTACGACCCATACAAGCATTATACGGGTAGGGGTGCCTTCGAGGCTTTGGGTGCTGGTATCGAACTCGAGCCCAACGATGTGGCCTTCAGGTGCAACTTTGCTACAGTAAACGACGAGGGTATAGTAGTTGACAGAAGGGCAGGAAGGATATCCAACGAGGATGCTGAGGCTTTGTCAGAGAGCCTGAATGATATAAGGCTCGTCAGAAACTCAGATATCAAAATAATGTTTAAGCATACGGTGGAACACAGGGGCGTGCTAGTCCTAAGGGGCGAAGGCTTGTCGAGGTTTGTTTCAGATGTCGACCCCCACAAAGTAGGTGTAAAGTTCCTATACTCCAAACCGTTAACGGATTCTCCTGCATCGAAAAAGACGGCGGATGTTTTGAACGAATTTGTTGAAACTTCAAGAAGAGTACTCGCGGAACATGAGATTAACAAGCGCAGGGTAAAATGCGGTCAACCACCAGCTAACGTTGTATTGCCAAGGGGCGCGGGAACTTTGCCGATGTTGGAGAAACTTCCGACAAAATTCGGTATTAGGGCCGCGGTTATAGCTGGAGGTGCAGTCTATAAGGGCGTGTGTAAGGCGGCAGGCTTTGAGGTTCTTGATGTTAAGGGAGCAACAGGCACAGTAGACACAGATTTGAATGCTAAGATGAGAGCGGCAGTAAGTGCGATTAAGAGTTATGACCTCGTGTTCTTACACGTTAAGGCAACGGACGTCGTTAGCCATGACAGGAACCCAGTAAAGAAGGTAGAAATAATATCAAGAATAAGCGAGGCATTTTCCACAATCATATCAGAGGTAAACTTGGAAGATACATGCATAACAATAACGAGCGACCACACGACACCATCGGAGTTAGGAGAGCATACTGGTGACCCCGTCCCCGTAGCTTTGTACGCTCCAGGCGTAAGGTATGGTGGCACTGAAAGGTTCGATGAAATCTCTTGTGCGTCAGGTACGCTCGGTAGGATAAGAGGGGTTGACCTTATGCCGATCATCATGAATTTCCTCGGAAAAGTTCCGATGTATGGTGAGTAGATTGAGCACATCAGTTCCGGTAAGGGTTCCTGTGAAGGTTTGGGTTGAAGGTGTGGGTGAGTATGAGGCCGAGCTGATAAAATTTTTAGCACCAGCAACAGTGACAGAGCTCGTAAGGCTCCTACCGATAGAAGGTATGGCTGGACTTTGGGACTATGCTGTCTACATAGAGACTCGTATAGCGAGGGGTGCTGAGAAGCCGGTGGAAGAAGTGAATTACGGTGACATAATATACTGGCCTCCAGCCGGTGCTTTGGGTTTCGTATTCAAGAAAGCTAAGCCCTACGCTCAGACAGTAAAAGTCGGGAAGCTATCCGGGGACTTAACAGCACTTGCAAATACAAGACCTGGAGCTAGGATAAGGATCCTCAAGGGTTAGGATAAGCTACTTCTTCTTTTTTGACTTGGTTTTTGCCTCCGCAGGCTCGGGTGGCTTTGCAGCCTCCGAAGCTTTCGCAGGCTCCGCTACGGCTTGTGCCGGTGCAAATATTCTTAGCCTATTATCGCCGACTATCGGTACGAGAAGACCTTTTGAAGCCAAGCTATTCAGTAAGTTCTTCGCAACCGACAACCTGATACCGTACTTCTCAGAAATGAGGTATGGTGTAGCATACTTCATGCTCCTGATGTAGTTTAAGACGTCCCTTTCTTCCGGTAAGGTTATGCTACCGGTGTATTTCTGCGGCGCTGACTCTTTCTTCTCAGAAGGCTTTTGTTGTTGCTTCATCTGCTTCTTCTCAGCTTGAGACAATGTGGGTTTTTTCGGCCCTCCCAAGGCGACTTACCCTTTTGGTAAAGGACTTAGAGGTGCTATTAAGTGTTGTTCTCGCGATTGCAGGGTATGTAATTAGCTTTAATTGGCGCAAGAATAATTTTTCTTTGAATGTTAAGGTTTGCTAAGAAGATGCCGGATAAGTGCTTAGGATGTGGCGCATGCGAAGAGATAGTAGCATGCCCTGCCGGAAAACCATTCTCAGAAGCTCTCTGCTTCGGTTGCGGTGCGTGCCAGCTAGCGTGTCCGGGAGATGCTGTTGTGATGCTTGAGAGGACAAAGACGAGGGATGTCGAGATCAAGGTAAATGGTGAGAAGTTCTGGGTGCCGGAAAGAGTTACCGTAAAAGCTGCCTTGGAATTACTCGGTTACAGGTTTTCACGTTTTCCAGAGAAGGGTAGTATATTTGCTCCATGCTCCGTCGGAGGCTGCTATTCTTGTGCTGTATTGGTGAATGGTGCACTCGTGCCAAGTTGCGTCACAGGTGTCACGGAAGGTATGGAGATATCAACAGACCTTTCGGAAGATTATGTTCCAAAGAGGATAGTGCACGGATGGATGGGACATCCCGTCGGCGGCGTAGGAACTCCTTGGTGGTTGAAGGGTCATAGATACATAGAGGTTGCATGCTTTGCATGCGGATGCAACCTGAGATGTCCGCAATGCCAAAACTGGACGACGACCTACTGTGGTAAGGATAACCCCCTATCACCCTCCGAGGCAGCAAGGATAACAACCTACATGAGAAACAGGTATCGAGTAGATAGGATGGCCATATCGGGAGGCGAGAGCACGCTCAATAGGAGGTGGCTCTTAAGTTACATTAAAGCGCTGAAGGAACTTAACCAAGATAGCGATGCAAGGATACATGTGGACACGAACGCGACGATACTAACGAGGGATTACATAGACGACCTTGTCGATGCAGGGATGACGGACATAGGGCCAGACCTTAAGGGACTAAAGGTTGAAACTTTCATGAAGATAACCGGAATAAAGGAGAAAGAACTCGCCGAGAAGTATCTGAGGACGTCTTGGGATGCATTCAGGTACTTGGTAGACAATTACAAAGAAAGACTATTCATAGGTATCGGTATACCGTACAACAAGATGCTTATCAGTATGGATGAAATAGTGAAGATCGGTGAGGAGATTATGAAGATAGATGACAGCGTACAAGTCTGCATCCTCGACTACAGGCCAGAGTTTAGGAATGTCACAATCCCTAGGCCTAGCTATGCAGAGATGCTGGACGTTTGGAAGGCTTTGAAAGATGTTGGACTTAAGACTGTGATATGTCAAACACCACACGGCCACATAGGTCCTTAATATCTCTAAGCCCTTATCCTAAGTATCCTCATGGCATTCTCCGTAGTTACCTCCTCTACCTTCTCCAATGGTACGCCCTTTATCTTGCTCACCATCTCTGCGGATATCCTCACGTTGGACGGAAGATTTACGTTGCCAGGAACAGGAGAAAGGGCTGGAGCATCAGATTCCAGCAGTATGTTATCTAGCGGTACCTTGCTTACGAGCTTTTGTTTCTGGACACTCCTAACTACGGAAGGCGGTATGCTGAAGAAATAACCATTTTTGACACCAATTATAGAGTGGGATGCCGAGCCATCGAATGCATGCATTATCACATCCTTCGCACCACACTCTACTAGCACCTCTAACGCATACTTTCCAGCGCTCCTAGAATGTACTACCAACGGAAGGTCCAGCCTCAAAGACAATTCTATGAACTCTTTGAAGACCCTTCTTTGCAATTCCCTATCTGTCTTGACGCTTATATGAAAATCAAGACCAACTTCCCCTATGGCGACTATCTTCTTAGCATTTTTCTCTATCAAATCTAACACGTTTTCATATCCACCAAGCTCGTACGGCATGATCCCCAAAGATGGGAATATCATCTTGTAATCGGAGATTTCCAAGGCTTTTAAGCAATCCTCGTATCCAAGCCCAGACGTTACAACTATAGCTACTCCTGATTTCTTGGCATCGTCTATCACTTCCGCTAGGTTTGTCCTTATGCTCTCATCCGTCAGGTGGCAGTGTACGTCGACGAGCATAGTCCTTAACCGATGATTTCCCGTTAATCAAGGTTTTGAGCGAGCGTTAGGGCTAAATTTAGCCTTGAATCCCGACACAGAGGGATATTTAGTCCGCATCCTCTGGGGGTTCGTGTTATGAGCTTGCCGATTCCGATGGTTAGGAGAAAGCTTAAGGATGGTAGGATTATCGAGAGGGAAGGTAGGGGCTTTAGCTTGAAGGAGCTTAGAGAGGCGGGTATAACGATTGATCAGGCAAGAAGACTCGGACTCTACATCGACAAGAGACGGAGGAGTTGTAGGATGGAGAACGTTGAGGCCTTAAAAACGTTGTTGAACGTTGCGAGTGATACTGTGAAAGCGAACTTCGGAAAAACTTCATGAGTATGTCAGAGCTCCTTCGCTCCCGACTCAAGCACCTTGAATAGGTCTGCCTTCGTCACAATACCCGTTATTCTACCATCCCTCTGGAGGAGAACGGCGGGATACTCTTGGAGGAGTTGCCTGACGGTGTTTAGGGAGACCCCCTCAGGTATTATTGGGAAGACCTCATCCATAATCTCATTCACAGGAATCTCCGTGGACCTCACCTTCTCGAGCTTCCTCACGATCGTTGACTCCGAGATACTCCCTACAGGTCTGCCGTTCTTTAGGACCGGTAATTGTGATATCCCATGCTTTCTCATCAGGTTTATCGCTTTGCTCAGTGGGTCCGATACCTCCACGCAAATAACATCCTTGGTGCATATATCCTTGGCTAGGAGCTTAGCATCTTTCTCAGCCCTAATCATTTCAAGAGTCTGGAGAATGCGCCTAACAGCTTCGTAGGATGGGTTAACCCGACCGCGCTCGATTTTCGAGATCAGTGATTGGCTTAGCCCCGACATCCTTGCGAGCTCCCTCTGCGTAAGGCCCAGCATTTTTCTAAGCTTCGCAACGGACTCAAGGTCCCAGAGATTCTCCAAGATCATTGCACATCATGATTCCTATTGGAATATATTATTATAAATGTTTATGAGTAACAGATTACGGGCAAAAAGTGATGCGAAGACAATCAACTGAGGCAATTCATGGGCATGGATACCAGGATCGGGAGAGGGGGGTATTTAAGGTTCCCATCTACCAGACGGCCATCTACGAGTATCCCGATGCTGTCATGGGAGAGCCTCGGCGCAGTGATCGAGGCTTGGACCTCAAGTATAGCAGAGAAGAGAATTACACGGTTAGGGCTCTCGAGAAGATTCTGGCTAGGCTTGAGAAGGGTTTTGACTGCCTCGCCTTCGGAAGTGGAATGGCCGCGATAGCCGCCGCATATATCTCAAGGCTCGGCGCTGGATCGAGGCTCTTAGTCCCCTTAGAATGTTATGGGACCACCCAAGAGCTTGCTCAGAATCTCTCGAAGTTCGGCGTCGAGTGCGTTCTCGCTAGGTCGGACACTGGCGAGTTTCTTGAGAGACTTGAGGATGGCATCTCACTCGCCATAGTTGAGACGATCACGAACCCGATGATCAGGGTTGTTGATGTTAAGGAAATTGCGAAGAGGTGTAAGGAGCTGGGGATACCTCTTATCGTTGATAATACCTTCTCAACGCCGATACTCTATAACCCGCTCGAGGATGCCGCTTGGATCACGATACACAGCCTAACAAAATATATCGCTGGACATAATGACGTCGTGGGCGGCGCGATAATAGTTGGGAGCGAGGAGGATGCGAAAACATTCTGGAACTGGAGGAGGAAGCTTGGATCGATCATGGCTCCATTCGATGCTTTTCTCACGATCCGCGGCGTGGCCACCCTCGAGGCAAGGTTTGAGAAGCAGTCGAGTAGTGCCATGGAGATAGCAGAGTTCCTAGAGGATCATCCGAAGATAACGGAGGTCTATTATCCTGGACTCTCGAGTAGCCCATACAAGAGCGTGGCTGATAAGCTCTTCAAACGGCGACTCTATGGCGGCGTCCTGAGCTTCAAGGTAAGGGGAGGCCAGAAGGAGACCATCGAGGTTCTCAGGGGCACTGAGCTGATCAAGCCGACACCGAGCCTAGGTGGTGTTGAGAGCCTCCTAACATACCCGATATGGACGGCCGCGAAGAACATGAGCAGGGAGCAGATGGAGGTACTCGGGATAAGCGACAACCTCCTCAGACTATCAGTCGGCCTCGAGGACGTCGAGGACCTAAAAGAGGATCTAGATAGGACTCTCTCGAGAGTATAGCCTTTCGTGAAGTTATACGTCCATGAGATCCTAGGTATTAATTCCGCTCCCCTCTAGACCTGAAGTTAAAGCCTAATCTAGAGTATACTCAAGTGGGCGAGGATGGAGGTCATCTTAAAACACTATCTAAGGGAGGACGTTGCGGCGGAGATTTCGAAATTCTGCTCCGGTAGATGGGTTGCTCTGGAGTGCCGATCGGGTGGCGGTGTCCGAGCTTTTTACAGGTATTGGCCTGATGGTGGACCACTTACGATCAGGGAGCCGGCCGACATTAAGAGGCTGATCAACAGGTTTGGTAATAGGATACCGAGAACGATCTATGGCTCCGCGAACATCTACCGGAGGCTTGAGCGGAGAGAGGACGTCTCAGATACCAACAACATTCTCATGAACACACCAAGCTGGGATGTTGACGGATCATTGGAGGAGGTCGAGCTGATTAAGGAGGCCGCAGAGATCCTTGTCGAGGCTCTTAGGAGCGAGGGCGTCGAAAGGTCTATATACCTAATCTGGTCTGGTCGCGGAATACATGTCCACCTGAATGAGAAGGCGATAGGTGGGGAGATATGGGGGAGAGGTCCCCTTAGGGTCTCATTCGCTATAGCCGAGTATATTCTTGGACGTGTGAAGGATGACCTCGAGGCTGTATGCAAGAGGTCGAGATCTCCTGATAGGAAACTTAAGATCGAGAACCTCATGGACATTCAGAGGGTCTTCACGGCACCTCTAAGCATTCACCGCGAGCTTGACCTCGTCGCCGTTGCGATTAAGCCGGACGATCTTGAAAGATTCGAGATAGATTGGGCCAAGGTTGATGGTTTTAGACACTGGAGCGGATGGAATGAGTATGAGCCGAGCGAGGCGGATGAACTCGCGTTAAGAGCTCTTGGGGAGATTAAGGACAGTTTGAGGACGACGATAGGCGGGGAGGAAAAGGAAGAGAACATTGAGGATGCTCAGCAAGCCGTTCGAGCTGGCCAAGTCGGCAGGTTCCAAGTCATGGGTCTACTCCAAGCCGCAAGATACTACACATTGAAAGGCGACCTCGAGCTTGCAAAGTCCTTCGGCCTCAATAGGGCAATATTCTATGCTTGGGCGAAGAAGCGGGGCGTGAGTGTGAGGAGGGCTGAGAGGGGCTTGAGACCCGGCCAGCCAGCCGAGAGGGAGGAGATCGAGGAGAGGGTTGGGGATGAGGTTGCCTACAGGTCTTCGCGCGGATACTTCACGATAGGCGGACAGATTCAGAGACCTGTGGACTTCGACCGGATGATAGCCGCGAGGTTTGGGCAGAACTTCGAGAAATTCTGGAACGCGGCCATAGAGTATGTCAAGAGCTTTCCGGAGAACATTCTCAAGAGTCAGCGGGAATTCTATGAGAAGGTCTATTTGCCGGTGAGGGATCGGCCTGAGAGGATTCTCGAGCAGAGAGGGTGCGACTAAGAAGCCTTCAGATAGGATAATAAAAAATAAAGGAGTTAGGTTGTTGCGACTCTCTTCCGTCTAGTTACCATCAATGTGGTGACGGCGGCCACCACGATTACTGCTGCCACGATTATCCCTATCGTTACCCACTCGAGTGTCGGTACTTGTGTGGGAGGTGCGTAGGGTGGCGCGAACTCGATCTGCAAAGCCGGCAGGTTACCGAACTTCACGCTCGTTACTTCCCTTCCTTCGAGCAAAGTTCTAATGCCTGGTTCAGCAACCACATTCACATTCATCTCGTTAAGCTTCTGAACAGCCTCATCTCCCCATATGCGCCTAGAAACCTTAGTTGCGAGATCATATATCGCAACGATCGTTTCCTTGACATCCGCCCCCTTCTTGATCAGCTTTGGGCTGGTGAACTCAACCGTCATCTTTTCTGTTGAAGGATCAATGCCCAAGTGGAACTTAGCGTCCGACGGAAGTATCTCAAACTTCGAAAGTTCTTCAATTACTCTGTCGATCGTTTCCGTAGATACTGGGGGTAACGACGGAGTCTCAGTTGGGACAGCCGGTACGCTTGCTCTGCTTAGGACAGGTAGCAGTCCCTTTATGTTATTGGCATAGTCGACCCAGTACTGGTTTATGTTAGCTTTAACATCGAGTTTCATCCACATCGTGAGGCTTGCGTTCTTCAGTGTAAACCTCATTTCATAGGTCGATGGAACGTTAAGCTTTTTCATCAGTGTGACGTTCAGGGCTTCAGGTGAGATTTTCAGGCTTTCCATCAATTGTGTGTAGAGCATCGTCACGTCGAATCCAACCTCTACAGCATTTTCTCGAACCAAACGGATATCGAGCTTGTTAATCTCGATGCCACGGATCCCTTGCTCCTCAAGCGCCTTCTGAATATTCTCTTTCTTCACCATCAATAGGGGCAACATTAAGCTCTGCATTTTGCCTGATGCTTCTACTGTGGCCGTCCCACTTATTTGGGTACTCATCGTATCATAGTTGTAACTTACAGCCATGTCGCTCAGCTTGACGTTTAAGCTACCATATTCTTCATGCGTTAACTGCAAGGACATCCTTAGCGTTGACGTGCCAGCCGCAGGGCCCTTAGGCGATGTCGAAGTAATTGCATATAGTTCTATGCTCATGGGCATCGGCTGGGGCGTTATTTGCTCAGCGGTTACGCTCAACTCTTCATCGAACGAATCCTTCTTGACAGAAAGCTTAGTATCCGCAGTAATTGGTATGGTTACGTTAAGCGCGGGAAACGTGGATTTACCAGAAAGGGATACGCCATCCGTGTATACGTGTACCGTGAGCCCGGATACTACGTCCTGCGCGAAAGCCGATGGGGCTAGGAACATTGCAATAAAGACAGCCAGCATTAGGGTGCAAGAAATCCCGAGCCCTCGAACTTCCATTTTTTTGTCATAAAAACATGTTCCCAACTTGTAGATAAGGTAATCGCATGGTATAAGCCTTAATTTGGACCATGCCCGAACGAGAATTTAGTCCCGGATGAGCAAGGAAGTCGTAAATCGGAAAAGCGCAGGAAGGCAAAAGATCCGGAAATTCTCCCGCCTAGATTATCTGAGAGTTCGGTGGGTATCCGTCCATGGGACCCTAAGAACTTCTACCACAAGTTTAAATCTTTGCAAACCCGTCAAACAATCACGAGGAAGGTGTTCTGGGATTAGGGTGGGCCCGTGGCCTAGAATGGATAGGGCGGCGGCCTCCTAAGCCGTAGGTCGTGGGTTCGAATCCCACCGGGCCCGCATTTGCTAAAAGGCGCTGAAGGACTGGAGGAAAAATTTTTCCCGCGATGCTGAAATATATACTCTTCATACTAAATCGATTTGGCTAGAACAATTTTTCCAAAATTTATAGCAAAGGGGCTTTAAGTTTCGCGTTGCATGCATGCGCAATCCTTTTCTAAGCGTTGGTACGTAATTTTGCTATGAAGCCCAGCATGGGGAGAAAAGCGATAAGTAAAATAGCAATCGCCATGGTAGCTGTGCTTGCTGTGGTTGTGGTTTCCATAGCATTCTATCTCTTCTCAGGGACTGAAAGCGGCGGACAGGGCCCAAAGCCTGGTACTACGCCAGGCACAGTTTATGTCTCCAACGTTGAGATAGAGAGGTACCTGTACGAGGACGAGGGGCTTTACATGAGGCTGAAGATAAGCGGGGAAGCCGACCTGAGGGGGCCTGTGAGCATCAACGGTGTTTACAGTTTGTGGTTCGGCCGCATAACTGTGATGCTTCCAGACGGAAGTCAAGGGCAACTTTTACAACCTGAAGATCATACAGAATTCTTCACGCAGTTTCTCCAAATACCTGGAACGATAACCGTCGATGTTTTGTTACCATGGGAGTGGTATGAGAGACATCCATTGGAGGGTGCGTACAACGTTACTGTCTGGCTGATTGGTCCGCATGAGAGCCGCATAGTGCTTTTCAAAAAGATTTTCGACCTCAAAATGGCGCTTCACGCATCGGTCTCCCCGACCGCTTGGAAATCTTGGGAAGAGAATTTGGCGATAACAGTGACGAATAAAGGCAACGTGCCGTTGATCTTGCAGGGCGTCGGAATGGAAACTTCGGGAACTGTAATTGGATGGATTTACGTTCCCTCACTCGAACAAAGGATTCTAGTCGTAATGCCTGGCGAAACAAAGACCTATGTTGGAACGCCGACAATTGTTGGAGACTTCAAGGAAATCCTAAGCGGAAAAACACTTCAGGTGGACTTCGTCTTAGATATTGCCGGTGCGCCTCGACGGTTTGCAGTAACCACAAAAGTGAGCTTCCCATAAACCCGATCCATAACCCATCATGATAAGCCACTGGCATCGTTACAGTATGACGCTTACCAAAAATAAAAAAAGGAGTTTAACGTTTCAGCGCGGGGTGAGAGGCTTTTCCACGTGCGCAGTGGTTCTTAAAGTAACAATCTTCGGCATGTAGTAGGATATTGCGAGTATCGCCCCCCATGTAACTAATGTTGCGACGGACATCATCGTGCCTACTGTGAGCATTTCGTGGAGCATCACGGGTATGTCAACAGGGTTTGCCATGGCGGTCAAGAACGGTGGCCATGGAACGACCTCGCCATGCCAGACATGTTCAATCGCTAGCAGTATCACTCCTCCCCAGAGCAACGCGTTGAGAATCCAAAGTTTAATTTTTCCAGCCAAGTTTCGAGCAGTCTTTTGGAGAATTGACGTTACGATCGCCAGCGCCATCGGAACGAGGAAGCACGCCATCTCCACACTCTCCGTAATACTAATTTTAAGAACAGTAACACCTATATAAACGTAACATTACGGGGATAGATATGTGGCTTGTAGTGTTGGCTATGGCTGCTGCTCTCTCGACGGCGGTGTGGTATTCTAAGGCTGAAAATGATGTCTACATGCTTAAGCTGTTAAGCCTAATACTTTGGGGAGCGACCATAATGGTCTTCGTCGATCACGTCATGGGCTACCTTATGGAAGGTGGAGAGTTCCTTGAGATGTCCGTCGAGGCTACGGTCCTTGGCTTCGTTCTTTTGGTATCCGCGCTGGTGTTCTGGGAAATAGTGCTGCTTATCAAAGATCCCAAACGCGTGCTCCACAAAAGCAAAACCTAAAATCCCTTTTTAATATTTTCACTTGAGACAAGGGTTGAAATACTTAAGGACAAGTTCGTTTTAATGAATAGGCGGCCGCGGTTGGCCGCGGTGACCACCATAGTGTGGACGCAAAGGTAGCGGTTAGCCTTCCGGCCTGTGGAGCCGGCTGCCTGGGTTCGAATCCCAGCCGCGGCCCTCTTTTGAGTATGATCACAAAAGCTTCTTTCATTATGTGAGCAAAGAATTGTTTGCGCTACGCCTAAAATTTCCATCTTTAAAATTTAATCCTTAAATATTGATATGAGTGCGCAGTCACATGACTGGTGATGCATATGAAAGGTCTGGTGCTATGTGTATGTCAGGGTACGTGCCCATCGTTTCAAAAGATGGATATATTCGAAGTTGTGAACCATTTTAGAAGAAATAAGAAGGTTGACTTCGCTGTCATTCATCCACAACTCTGCGCAACGGATGGGGACAGTTTCTGGCGTGTCTTGCTCGGCAAACATGATAACATAGAAAAAATAGTTGTGGCAGGTTGCGACCCGGTGATGCAGAAGAAGATGTTCGGATGGGTGTTCAAGGAGTTGAACTTTGATGAGTCCAAATTTGTGGAGGTTGAAATAAGAAATATGACGACTGAAGAGACGATCGAAGCTATCAATAAGGCGTTAGGTCAGTAGGTGGTTAAAACTATGGCCAAGAATTGGTACCCGATGATAGACTATAGCAAGTGTACCGGATGCCTGACATGCTATAACTTCTGCCCTCACGAAGTCTATGACATAGGATCCGACGGAAAACCCATAGTGGTGAATCCAGAAAACTGCGTCGAAATGTGTAGAGGTTGCCAAAAGATCTGTCCATCTTCAGCAATAATCTACAACGGAGAACAGCGTGTATGCACATCTCGGTAAAGCATTATTAACTTATTGCATGATCGCCTTACAAGTGAGTTAACACTTGAAAAAGACCATTAAGATATCAGAAATAGTCGAGGAATTGTGGAGATATGGTAAATGCAAGATTAAAGAAATGCCGTTGGATCTCAATAAAACCATTAAAGTGCCTCCTGAAGACGTTTCAGAGATAATTAAAGTCCTAAAAGACTTAGGAGACTCCAGCAAACTAAGAATACTGCTTCTACTTAGAAACGGCCCCCTACCAGTCTGTATCATATCCCATGTGCTAAAATTAGATCAGACGTTGGTATCGCATCATTTGAATAAGTTAACAAGAGCCGAACTGGTCGAATCCACGAGAAGGGGCAAGTTCAAACTATATAACTTGACGGATAGGTCGCGAAGATTGCTCGACATGCTGCTCAGTTTAACACATCAGCACCGGAAGCCGGAGACAGAAGATGCGTCTACCTTCGATCAAACGGTCGGTATTTAAGCACTAATGATCTTTTTAAACATGTCCATGCAAAATATATAAACAGGCAATAATTACAATAGTGTGCGGAACTCCACGGTTCGACGGCGGTACCGCCCTTGAACAAGAAGGGGCGTGAAAGCCCATCAGATGTAAGGGCGGCCTCCTAACCGTGGGACAAGATGAGGACCTGAGCATTAGGACGCTTGGGTCTAACCATGGGCTTTCAGCCCCCAAAAATTCCTAGGATTGCGGCGTACCTCTCCAGGCTTGACTCCGGTTGATCCTGCCGGACCCCACTGCTATCGGGGTGGGACTAAGCCATGCAAGTCTATGGCCGCAGCTTCTGCGGCCATGGCGCACGGCTCAGTAACACGTGGCCAACCTACCCCAAGGAGGGGGATAACCCCGGGAAACTGGGGCATAAACCCCCATAGGTGATGGGCTCTGGAAGGACCCATCGCCGAAAGTGTGCCAAGAGGATGCTCTTGGCACAGCCTTGGGATGGGGCTGCGGCCGATCAGGTAGTTGGTGGGGTAACGGCCCACCAAGCCTATAACCGGTACGGGCCCTGAGAGGGGGAGCCCGGAGATGGACTCTGAGACAAGAGTCCAGGCCCTACGGGGCGCAGCAGGCGCGAAACCTTCGCAATGCGCGCAAGCGCGACGAGGCCACCCCGAGTGCCACCCTCGTGGTGGCTTTTGCCCAGTGTGAACAGCTGGGCGAATAAGCGGGGGGCAAGACGGGTGTCAGCCGCCGCGGTAATACCCGCTCCCCGAGTGGTGGGGACTTTTACTGGGCTTAAAGCGTCCGTAGCCGGCCCAGCGTGTTCTCTGTTAAATCCGGCGGCCTAACCGCCGGGCTGCGGAGAATACTGCTGGGCTTGGGGGTGGGAGAGGCCGACGGTACTCCCGGGGTAGGGGTAAAATCCACTGATCCCGGGAGGACCACCAGTGGCGAAGGCGGTCGGCCAGAACACGCCCGACGGTGAGGGACGAAAGCTGGGGGAGCGATCGGGATTAGATACCCCGGTAGTCCCAGCCGTAAACGATGCGGGCTAGGTGTCACGCCAGCTACGGGCTGGCGTGGTGCCGAAGGGAAACCATTAAGCCCGCCGCCTGGGGAGTACGGCCGCAAGGCTGAAACTTAAAGGAATTGGCGGGGGAGCACCACAAGGGGTGGACGT